>ERZ773003.1-NODE-1-length-412432-cov-16.762516_pt1 | contig 412432 bp, 415 predicted proteins | sample MGYA00580668_ERZ773003 | MGnify/ENA primary metagenome ERZ773003 (study PRJEB29015, sample SAMEA2738002) | human oral metagenome | biome: human oral; feature: human-associated habitat; material: dental | place: China | collected 2126 ...
AGGCCGAGGTCTGCAAAACCTCTATTCCCCAGTTCGACTCTGGGTGTCGCCTCCAATAACATAAGCTGCGAAATGTTTTCTGGCGGACGGTCGGAAATTTTCGCTTTGTCTGGCGACATAGCCAAGTGGTAAGGCCGAGGTCTGCAAAACCTCTATTCCCCAGTTCGACTCTGGGTGTCGCCTCCAATAACATAAGCTGCGAAATGTTTTCTGGCGGACGGTCGGAAATTTTCGCTTTGTCTGGCGACATAGCCAAGTGGTAAGGCCGAGGTCTGCAAAACCTCTATTCCCCAGTTCGACTCTGGGTGTCGCCTCCAGAACAACCGGCTCGGAAAATCTCTTTCCGGGTTTATTTTTTATGGAAACGTATCGTATCTTATCGGGCATTTTGCGGGGATGAAGGAATGGATAAAAGACAGCCAATTGGCGTGCTTGATTCGGGATTGGGCGGCGTCAGCGTCCTTCGAGCGCTACGGGATTTATTACCTCAGGAGAATTATCTGTACTTTGGTGACTCGGCCAACGCGCCTTACGGTGTAAAGTCGGAAGAGGAGATTAGGGTACTCTCCTTCAATGTGGTGGAAAAGTTAGTAGCGCAGGGAGTTAAAGCCATCGTCATTGCCTGTAATACGATTACCAGCGCAGCAGTGACCGCTTTGCGGGAAAAATATACTGACCTCATTATTGTGGGGACGGAACCGGCGGTAAAACCGGCGATTTTTTTTCGTCCGCGCGGGAAAGTCTTGGTCATGGCCACTACGGCTACTCTGCAGGGAACTCGCTTCCAAACTCTGGTACAGCGTTGGCAAGGAGAGGCGACCATCATCGCTTGCCCTTGCCCGGGGCTCATGGAATTCGTGGAGCGTGGGGATACTCAGTCTCCGGAGCTTCGAGAGTATTTAACGAAGAAAATCAATTCCGTCAAGGGATGGAAAGCTGATTGTGTGGTCTTGGGATGTACGCATTATCCTTTTGTACAAAATATGATTCAAGAGCTTATGGGGAAAAAGGTGCGCATTTTTGACGGTGCACCGGGGATTGCCCGACAAGTGGCGCGACAGCTGGAGAAGGCACATCTCCTAAACGACGAAGGCAGGCTGGGCGAGATCCTTTGGCAAAACAGTTCTTCTGATGTTCGACTGCTTGCTCTGGGAAAAAGACTTCTGCTGATGAAGTAATAAAATTTTTACGGTTCTGCCGCTTTCGTTTGACAGTTGCCGCGTTCTGACGCTATACTATAGGAAACTAAAGGTAGCTGCATGATTGACGATGCTATGTGAGCGTAGAGAATAAACACAATAGAGCGAGAGGAGAAGATTTCCGTGGATTTGAATCAGGAATCCTTAGAGATTCATAAACAACACAATGGAAAATTGGAGACGATTCCCAAGGCAAAACTGGCTGATGCTCATGATCTCAGCGTTCTCTATACCCCAGGGGTTGCCGAGCCCTGCCGAAAGATTAAAGAGGACAAGGATCTTTCGTTTGAATACACCTGCCGAGGCAATATGGTGGCAGTGGTGACGGACGGAACGCGCGTGCTCGGGCTGGGAAACATCGGGCCGGAAGCAGGTATGCCGGTCATGGAGGGGAAAGCCGTTCTCTACAAAGTGTTTGGCGCAGTAGACGCAGTTCCTATTTGCCTGGATACTTCCGACAAGGATAAATTCATCGAAACGGTGCGTTATTTACAACCGAATTTTGCTGGCATCAATTTGGAGGATATTGAATCGCCGAAATGCTACGATATTGAAGATGCCCTCATTGAAAGAATGGATATTCCGGTGTTTCATGACGATCAGCACGGCACGGCCATCGCCTGTGCGGCCGCTCTTTTAGGGGGGCTGCGGCTGGTGAAAAAAGATATTGGCCAGGTACGCATTATCGCCAACGGTGCGGGCGCTGCAGGGACAGCGATCGTTCGGCTACTTCTTGATTTAGGGGCTAAGAATATCATTATGCTGAATTCGACCGGTGCTATGTATGAAGGGATGGATATGACCCGGGTCAATCGGGTGCAAGCGGAACTTTTGAAGGAAACGAATCGGAAGAAGGAAAAAGGCTCCTTGGCGGAAGTAGCGAAGGGAGCGGATGTCCTCTTAGGTGTTTCCAAGGCCAATCTCTTTACACCTGAGATTATTAAGGGCATGAATCCTGACGCCATCGTTTTGGCTATGGCGAACCCAAATCCTGAGACGAGTTATGCTGCAGGCAAGGAGGCGGGTGCCCGAGTTGTGGGGACGGGACGATCGGATGCGCCTAATCAGGTCAACAACGTACTGGTCTTCCCAGGGCTTTTCCGTGGGGCGATTGACGTGCGCGCTCGTAAGATCAATGAGGAGATGAAGATAGCAGCGACTCACGCGATTGCTGAACTCATTCCCGAAAGTGAGCTGCGCGAAGATTACGTGATTCCCGGCGCTTTCGATCCCAATGTCGCCCCAGCAGTGGCGGCTGCAGTGGCCAAAGCAGCTATGGAAACCGGTGTCGCCAGGATTACAGTGGATCCGGAGGAAGTCCGCCGCCAAACTCTCCGCCGTACGAAACGCTTGCGGGATCTTATGCCAACGATTTTGGCAAAATGAAAAACGGCTCTTGGTGACTATAAATGAGAAAATAAGGCCGGCAGCGCGGGTGGTTTATTTCCCCGGCAGACAGAATTCTCTCTGCTTTTGGGGAAATAACGGGCCGCTGCCGGTTTTGTGCTATAATTTTATTGTGTGATGTTACCAATGCGCAATGAGCACGAGGGAAGAAAAGAAAAAGCAATGAAGTGAGTTCTCTCCCAAAGTAAGCAAAGAGTGTTCGACGCTTGGGTATATCATGCGAGAACGGTATGTAAGTGAATTGTTTATTTATGTTTGTTTAATGGGGAGGTGTCAGTGGTGAGAAAGCGCGAAGAAAAAGTTTTGCTGTATCGTTTTCCAAAGGGGGAACGATTAGAGACTATGCAAGTACTTTTGCAGACATTAGGGATAAAAAGCCATGTTTTGCCCGATGAGGCAGCAGCGGAAAAAATCGGCTATCTTTTAGGTTTGACAGGATTTCAAAAAAATTCGGGACAGGTGGAAGAATTTCTTTTCCCCCATGAGGTTATGATTTTTTATCAGGTACAAAACCGACGTCTGGATCAGGTGTTGGAAGCCTTTCGTGATGCGGGTATCCCCCGAGTGCACTATAAAGCTGTGGTGACACCGTTGAATCGATTTTGGTCTTTGCGCCGTCTTTGTGAAACGATGGAAAGGGAACACTCTTATATAACGCAGCGGAGAGAAAGGGCATGAAGCATGGAGTCCGTTTCGCCATTGTCTCGCTTGGGCTATTTTTAGTGTCATTAGCCAGTGGCTTGGGGCTGGTCGGATATTATCATGAAAGACAACTGGCAGAAACCAAACGCATACAGCAAGAACAGGCGTATGAACGCCAAACTGAGGCTTTATGGCAGCAGGAAGAGGACATTCGCAGACAACAGCAGCAGCTGGAAGAAGAGCGTGAAGCTTTAGAAGAGCAAAAACGGGAAATGGAGAGGCCAGCTGCTCAGGCACAAGGCCGCAGCAAGCAGCTTGACGAGGAACGGAAAGGTGCGTCGAGGGTTCGTCAGATCTGGGATCAAGTGACCGGTAAGGAAGAGGAACGTCGACAGGCGCAACAGGCCAATGAGGATATCCGAGATCAGGCGCAGCGCGGTGCACAGGAAATTCAAAAATCCATCGAGCAGGCCGGAGAAATGATCGCGGTATTGAACGAGCGGATGCAGGATTTAGAGCACATGAAAGAACAGGCCCGAGAGATGCACGAAACGGCGGAAAGCACTTACGCCGGAAACCAAGAGACCATTCAAAAAATTATTTCCTATTTGGCTGCAGGTGCGGCATGGATCAAAGAACACTGGTGAGGAGATGTAAAGATTGCGTAAATCGTTGTGGGGCGTGTTATTAATGCTGTGGGCAGGGATTCTTGCGGCGGGGTGCGGAACTGATTCTCAGCCTGCCGCTGGCCCGCCTGTCTCCAAAGAGCCAGAGGAGATCGTCATTGGGCTCATGCCAGACACTGATTCGCTGCCTTTTATCATCGCACAAGAAAAGGGCTTTTTTCGGGATATGGGGGTAAAAGTCCGCCTAGTTCCTTTTAAGAGCGCTATGGATCGAGACGCTGCTCTGCAAAGCGGAAACCTTGACGGCGCCGTATCCGATCTTTTGGCAGCCATTTTTGCTAAATCCGGCGGTTTTGATGTCAAGGTCACCTCGGCAACCGATGGTACCTATTGCCTATTGGCTGGGCCGGGAGAGGCAGCGGTAGACGTTGCCGCGTTAGCGGGGAAAGAAGTGGCCGTCTCAAAGAATACCATCATTGAGTATGTTACGGATCAGATTTTATCTGCGAACCACATGGGGGAAAACAGCATCAAAAAGATTGTGATTCCCCAGATTCCTACTCGTCTGGAACTTTTGCAGCAGGGGAAGTTGGCAGCGGCGACCTTGCCCGAACCGCTGGCCAGTGTAGCGGTACATAACGGTTGCCGTTATCTGGTGGGGTCGAATGATTTAAATATCCGTCCGGGGATCATGCTCTTTACCCAAAAGGCTGTAGCCACTAAACGAGAGAGTCTGCGGGCCGTATATCAAGCTTACAATGAGGCGGTACGGTATCTCAAGGAGACACCGCGTTCCAAATACATCGACTTAGCTGTGGAGAAAAGCGGTTTTCCACCCGCAGCAAAAGAAGCTCTGACGTTACCTGACTATCATGAGGCACAGCTCCCGGAGGAGCGGGATGTGGTTGCCTGTATGGCTTGGTTGAAAGAGAAACATTTAGTTGAGGCTACGTATACATATGGGGATATCGTGGCGGAGGGGTGCCTGCCGTGATCTTTTTGGAGCATATAAATGCGGCCTATCAGACGAAGGCGGGAACGCTGCCGGTTCTTTCGAATATTGACATTCAGGTGCCGGAAGGGGAAACCTGTGCTCTGATCGGGCCTTCCGGGTGTGGCAAGTCTACGCTGCTGAAGATTGCCGCTGGCATCTTGACGAATGTGCAGGGGAGTGTCTTTTTTCGCGGGGAACCACTGGATCCGGCCAAGCATGTCATTGGTTTTATGCCGCAAAATTACGGACTCTTGCCTTGGCGGCGGGTGAGGGATAATATCCTCTTAGGTTGGCGAATCAAGCGGGGGAACGACACGAAGGATCGTTTCGTGTGGCAAGAACTTATTTCACGTTTGGGGCTGGAAAAACTTCTCGACCGCTACCCGGGGGAATTGTCTGGCGGGCAGCAGCAACGGGTGGGGCTGGCACGCGTTTTTTATCTTCGCCCCGATCTTTTGCTGATGGATGAACCATTCTCGGCGCTGGACGCCATCACACGGGAGGAAATGCAGGACGTGTTTTTAGAGTTATGGCGCGTTTACGGCGTTACTACGCTCTTAGTGACGCATCAGCCGGAGGAAGCGGTGCTATTGGGACGGCGAATCACCGTTTTATCTCCGCGTCCGGCTTCTGTCGTGAAAATCATCGATAATCCTCTCTTTGCCCGGCCCGATATGCGACGACAGCCGTCGTTTTTAACTGTGGAAAATGAATTGCGTCAAGCCCTTTTATCCGCGAGGAATTCGGCATGAAAAAAATATATCGAACATATAGTTTGGCGATTCTCGTTGATTTTTTATTTCTTTTGGCCATATGGCAGGGTGTTTCGCTTTATCTATCTCTGCCTGTCTTCCCCTCGCCGGTGCAAGTGGGACGAAATTTAGTCGAGGTCTTTTTTCCTCTTATTGCCATTCATGCCGAATGGAGTTTATGGCGAATTGGCTGTGGCCTGTTTCTATCCGTCTTGGTGGGGTTTCCGCTTGGCATCGCCATGGGCTACTCGGCGCGGGTAAATCGATTCTTATCACCTCTCGTCTACTTCGCTTATCCCGTACCGAAGATCGCGCTTTTACCCATCGTCATGCTGGCCTTTGGCGTGGGAGAGACAGCCAAGATACTGCTGATTTTTCTGATCCTTCTCTTTCAGATCATTGTAACCTTGCGGGATGCAGTACGGGGGATTCCGTCGGAAACATTTTATCCCCTATACTCGTTAGGAGCCCCTTTCGCTTTCGTATTTCGTGAAATTTTATGGCCCGCCTCGCTGCCAAAATTTCTTACCGCTATGCGCGTGGCCATGGCCACGGCGATTTCCGTGCTGTTTTTTGCGGAAACTTTTGGCACCCAATACGGGATGGGATATTTCATCATGGATGCCTGGCTGCGCGTCAATTATTTAGAAATGTATTCCGGCATGGTGGTGCTGAGCCTCATGGGCCTTTTCCTGTTTGGCTTCTTGGACGTCATGGAGCACCTTCTCTGTCGATGGCAAAAATAAAAACTCTGCGTCAATAAACGCAGAGTTTTTATTTTAGGAGGAAAGGGGAGATGGGGGAGAAGCGGGTGCTTCTGGGACTCTTGTCACTAATACTTTATCGATTCTGGCCCGATCCATGCGGAGGATTTTGAAGGTAAAATTTTCCCATTGACATTCCTCACCTGATTTTGGAAGATATCCCAAATAAGAAGTTAAAAAGCCGCCTAAGGTCTGGTAATGATCCTTTACTTCATTAGGGAGCTCGTCCAGGTCAAATTTTTCTTTGAAATCGTCGATATCGCACAGACCGTCAATGTGCCACGAAGTTTCGTCGTGAGGAGTGATTTGAGCGACGTCCGGTTCGGTGTGGGGCGACGGATCATCAATGATTTCGGACATGATGTCCGAGAGGGTTAAAAAACCCAATACGCCACCGTATTCGTCCAAGACAACAGCTTCGTGGATGCCGCTTTCCTGAAAGCGTTCCAAGACGCGAAAAGTTTCCAGTGAACGAGGGATGACAAGTGGTTTTTTGATATATTGCTGGATGTCCAGCGTCTTTTGAGAGATCGCCGCATTCAAAAGATCTTTTACATAGAGAACACCGCAAAAGTCATCCAGGTTATTGCGCCCCACGGGGAATACGGTATCGGGATATTTTTTAATGAGTTGCAAATTGTAGGATACGCTGTCCTCTAAATCAAGCCACCGCATTTGGGTGCGGGGGGTCATAAGAGCGTAAGCCGTCTGATCACTCATACGAAACACCCGATCGACCATGTTTTGTTCTGTTTTTTCAAAGGTGCCTTCTTCCGTTCCCTGTTCAATCAGGTCCTTCACTTCGTCTTCGGTGACGGTGTCTTCTACGTGGGGATTCAGCCCCCATAGGAGCAAAGCAGTATTGGCGGAAGCGGAGAGGAATGCCACCAGCGGCCGGGAGACTTTTTCTAAGAAACGCAGTATGCTGATGTAACGGATGAGGATGCGTTCAGGGTTCTGCAGTGCCACCTTTTTGGGGATGAATTCTCCGAAGAGAAGATTCCCATAAGCGACGATCATGATGGAAGCGAGAAGCGTCAGCCAGTAAGCGTGGGGCATAAAAACAATATACGTTTCCACCATGGGGGCGATCCAAGCGCCGATGGTCATGCCCAATAGGATACTGGCGGTGGTAATGCCAATTTGCACCATGGAGAGAAGATTTTCCGGTTCTTCTATGAGGGATAATGCCTGTACGGCTCGGTTCTCTCCATCGTCCGCCAATCGTTCCAGGCGACTTTTGCGGCTTCCTTTGATGGCCGTTTCAAAAAGGACACAAAAACCATCCACGCCGATACAACATAGGGCTAAAAGAGCCAATAATCCGAATTCTATACCCTCCACCAATGACACCGTTCCTTTTTACAAAAGATCATGTTTATTGTTGAACCATTATAGCATATTTTTCCGGCAAAAAAATATATGTTTTGCCACGTATCGAGTATATGATTCGGGGATGTCTGCAGTTAGTGGAAAATGAAGGAAAGCGCAAAGTATAGTGTGTGTATCCGCAGTGGGCGTTATCTTCGTTTTGTTACCTGAAAGAAGGGAAAAGATACATCGATAGCGAATAAAATCAAGCTGGAGAGAAATTTATTGATATTCCTGATTTATGTCGGGGACGGGAGGCAGTCAAAAACGATGGAACAGAGCGATAGGGAGGCGCCCGTATCGGTTCAGTGGTTTCCCGGTCACATGCAGAAGACCCGCCGGCTAATCAAGGAACATCTGAAGGTGGTTGACGTGGTGATCGAGCTTTTGGATGCACGCCTGCCTGCCAGCAGTGCAAATCCTTTACTGAGGGATGTCTTGGGAGATAAGCCTCGGGTCATCGTTTTGAATAAGGTAGATTTGGCTGATGAAGTGACCACACGCCGCTGGACGCAGTATTTTCAGCGTGAGAAAATCCCGGTGGCCGCCATCAATACCATGTCGGGGCAAGGAATACGGACTTTAGTGCACCGGGTGGAGGAAATGGCAAGAGCACGCCGGGAGAAATTTGTGCACAGAAATGGGCGGCCGCGGGCAGCCCGCGCGATGATCGTGGGCATTCCAAATGTGGGGAAATCCTCTTTGATCAATCGCTTGGCAGGGCAGGCTAAAGCGAAGGTGGAGAACCGTCCTGGCGTGACACGGGATCGTCAGTGGATTCGAATTGGAACCAATTTGGAACTTTTAGATACGCCGGGCATCCTTTGGCCGAAATTTGAAGATCCGGCCGTAGGGATGAAGTTGGCTTTTGTGGGCTCTGTGAGCGAGGATGCTTATGACGGTGAAGCCTTGGCTATGGCCTATCTGTCATGGATGTGTCTTCATTATCCGGTACATCTACAAACGCGTTACCAACTGACGGAAGATATCTTAAAAGAGGAGCCGGCGACCGTGCTGGGAGCCATTGGGAAAAAGCGCGGCTGTCTCTTAAAGGGTGGCCTCATTGATTATGATAAAGTACGACGATTGCTCTTGTCAGAATTTCGGGGTGGAAAAGTAGGCACGGTCAGTTTTGAAGAACCACCGGAGCCTAAGGAGTCCGAAGAAGCAGGGAAATCCATGGAGAAGGATGGGGCGTGATGGCGGATGTTGCTTCGCTGACCATCAGCGAAATCGAAAAACAGCTGGCGGATGGACCGGTATCGGAAGAGTTCCTCACTGCCTGCCGGAAAGATAAACGCCGTGGGGTGGAGAAGCTGTGGCGAAAATTCCAGCGGGAAGCTGCTGAGCGCGAACGCGTGGCGGCTTTGTATGCGTACGAACGAGAGGCGCAGCAGGAAGGATTTTCTCTTATCGCCGGTGTGGACGAAGCGGGGCGCGGTCCTTTGGCGGGGCCGGTGGTGGTTGCGGCGGTCATTTTGCCACCGAGCCTTTACCTTCCGAAACTCAATGATTCAAAGAAACTTTCTCCGGCGCTGCGGGACACCCTTTACGAAGTCATCTGTGAAAAGGCAGTGGCGCTTCATTGTTCCATCGTCGACGTTGCTATCATTGATCGGGTCAATATCTATCAAGCGACAGTCAACGGGATGTATGAAGCTATTTTGGCGCTTGATCCCAACCCGCAAAAAGTTCTCATCGATGCTGTGTCGTTGACGAAACTTCCCATGCCGTCGCTGTCCATTATCCAAGGGGACGCAAAATCCGCTTCCATTGCGGCGGCTTCCATCATTGCCAAGGTAACGCGGGATCGACTGATGACACAGTATGACGCGCAATATCCGGGCTATGGTTTTGCGCAGCATAAAGGATACGGGACGGCCCAGCATTTAGAAGCGTTGCGAAAATATGGCCCTTGTCCTATTCATCGTCGTTCTTTTGAACCGGTTCAGGCAGTCCTGAAGCCAAGGAGGTAAGTTTATGCCAATGGAAGCTGGGTCGGCGGCCATGTCGACCACTATTCAACCCATACAACGGCCACGGGAAGAACCGGGAACTTCGAGCAATATTCAGCGCGAAGGAGCTGCCACGTCGCCCTTTGCGCCCAAGACGAACGTCAATATTCAAAACTCGGTAGCGAATATGGCGGGGATATTGTCCAAAATCTCGTCCAGTCAGGAAGGCTCCATGGAGTCTTTGTCGCCCCAACTGCAAAAATTGATTGATAACATCATGGAGCAATCCTTTTCCCTGGAGACAACATTAGCGGAGGGGTTGGGCAGTACGGTGGAGAGCCAACGATTTTCCGTAGATCAGCTCCTCACGCTGTCAAGAATGTTGGGACAGCTCGGGGCGTTGGCGGAGCAGGGGGTAACGAATCCTTTAGACGATCGTTTGGAAACGTTGTTGACAGATTTGAAGCAATTTTTCCGCCAGACGGATGGATTGGGCTTGGAACCGGCACTTCTTCATAAGTTAGCCTTTGAGCTTTTAGACGAAAAAACGACGGAGGATTTGCCGCCGGAATTACGCTATCTGCTCCAGCAGGCGATGGGCGGCAGTAACGGCAATCCTTCAGCAGCTCCGTCGGAATCCCTTGGGTTTTTAAAGCAGCTTTTGCAATTTTTCCTGCCGGTGCCGGAAAGGACAGCAACAGAGACTGGGACAGGGACAGGGCAGGGAGAGACGACGCCTCAAGAGACAGCTCAAAAAGAAACAGTGACTGGTCAGCGGGAAGGTGCGGCTCAGACGTCGGGAACGGGAGCGAATGAGGCTGCAGCAAACCGAGGGGCCGACGTGCCGCAGACAGGACAGATGGCGGCACCGAAGGGGCAGATGCTAGAAAATGCCCGATCGCAGGAAACGTCTCTTCCTCGCGGCACGGGTGAAGGTGCCGCAGAAGGAAAGACGGGGATTTCTATGCCCAATGGCAGTACGGCGGAAAAACCTGCTGCCTCGGTACAGCAGCGGCAACCGGAATCTACGACAGAAAATCAAAATCGGCCGGCTGGGGAAGATATTCGGGGAACAAATACCTCTGTTGTTGCCCGACAGGGCACGACAACAGCTTTCCCACAGCCGCAGAGTAATGCTGGAGAACCGGTCACATCGGGGAAGTCGTCGGAATCCATGCCGGGGGAAAAAGCCGCGCCGCAAAATTCGGCGGAGACTTCCCCTGAAGGCTCACTGACGGACCGGCCGGAAGGGACGCTGGCCCGCTCTCTTTTCCAAAATACGCCGCAGACCATGGAAACGATGAAGCAGATGGCGACACTTCTCCTGCGGGATGCGACTCTGACAGCGCAGGATACCCGGCTCTTGCAGAACTTCGTGAACAATCAGCCAGGGATGTTGTCGGAAAAGGATGCCAAACAGTTACAGCTTTTACTGCGACTTTGCCAAAACAATATTCCCGCTTCCGTACAGCAGGCGGCGCAGCAGCAGAATTTACCGGATCTGCCGAAACTTTGGGCCTTCATGCAGCTTTGTGATTTAGCGTACCTCAAGGATAAAAATAACGCTGCTTCCTTGAAGAAAGCCAGCCGGGACGTCGCCGAGTTTGCCTCCATGATGAGGGGGGCGATGGCTTCTGAAAACTCGCAGGCAACGGAAGGTCAGCGTTCCATGAGCTTTATGGTACCCCTCTACATGGGAGATCAGGAAAAAACAGCGTTTCCGGCCTACATTCACGTCTACGATGAAAACGAGGAAGATCCCGCAGCACCGGGGGAAAGGAAAAAAGAGACATGGCTTCGAGTCTGTCTCCTGACAGAAAATATCGGGGCGGTGGATCTGACCTTTCGGATGTACGAAAAGCGCAACTTGGACGTGCGGGTGCTTTTTTCCGAGCCAAAGATGATCCAGGCCTTCGGGGAATATATTCCCGAATTTGAGGAGTCTTTCATCGACACGCCGCTCGTTTTAAAGGATTTGAAAGTAGCGCTGGCAGGTGACCCCAATGGCTGATAAAAAGCGGCGAGACGTCCTGCCAGCCTTTCCTGAAACGGATCCAGGAGCTGAGAAAAAGGCAGTGGCGTTGCAATACGATCCGGCAGCTAATGCAGCGCCTCGTGTTGTGGCGAAAGGAAAAGGCTATGTCGCAGAAAATATTTTGGCGGCGGCCCAAAGCAACGCCATTCCCGTTTATCGCAATAAATCGCTGGTCAATCTCCTCATGGCACTGGATTTGGACAAGGAGATTCCGGCAGAGCTTTATACCACTGTGGCGGAGCTTTTGGCGTACATCTATCGGTTGGACAGAAAGCACCGCCGCCGTCCGGAAGAAAATCGTCCATGAATACAAAACAGGTAGGAGATTGGGGAGAAGCGGCTGCGGCCTCCTTCCTTGCGTCGCGTCGATACGTCATCAAGGCACGGCAGTTTCGCTGTCCTATGGGAGAAATCGATCTCATCGTGGAGCGGGACGGCGTCTTGGTATTTGTTGAAGTAAAAACGCGTCAGTCCCTGCGATACGGATATCCTGCGGCCGCGGTGGATTTTCGCAAGCAACAAAAAATCATTCGCACCGCCACTTGGTATCTGAATGAACATCCCCCGGCGGATCGGCCCTGCCGGTTTGATGTGCTTGAGGTCTATGGCGCGGCGGAGGGAAGCTGCCGGATACGGCACTATGAAAACGCCTTTGAAGCGTGAATCACGGAGTAACGGACAGTATGCGGATATTACTGGGAATTACAGGGGCCAGCGGCAGTATTTACGCGGTGCGCCTCATGAAAAATTTATATGCCGGGGATCATGAAGTTCATCTCATCGTCACCCACAGCGGCGAAAAGGTGATCGCGCACGAATGCCCCGTGGAGGCCGCTCTTTTCACGACATGGGTGCATCGTCGGTACGACGTGGATGATGTGGGGGCGGCTGTAGCCAGCGGTTCTTTTCCTATGGATGCCATGGCGATCGTGCCCTGTTCCATGAAAACAGCTGCCTGCATCGCCCACGGGATTTCTGATAACCTTTTAACCCGAGCGGCCGACGTGACCCTCAAGGAAGGGCGCCCTTTGCTCTTAGTGCCGCGGGAAGCGCCCATGAGCGCGATTCACCTGGAAAATCTTTTGCAACTTTCGCGAGCGGGCGCGATCATCCTTCCCGCCTGCCCGGCTTTTTACCACCGCCCCCAGACGATTGAAGATCTTGCTGATATGTTGACGGGTAAAATCCTCGACGCGCTCCATATAGAAAACCATCTGTTTCCACGCTGGCCTCTCACTGCAGTACAGACGTAAAAACGCCTCCTTATCACCTGTTCAGGTGTCGAGGAGGCGTTTATCATTAGCGGTATTTTCTGTTTAATATCGGTTTTGAGCGTGAAAAAATTCTTCGGCGACTTGGGGGAAGAGGGCGTAGGAGAGGACGTCTTCCTCGGGAGCGTTCGCGTATCCCTTGGCTGCCAATTCCTCGCGAAATTGGGCGACGGTATTTTCCTTTGCATCTTCAACGGCGCAGTCGGTGACGATTTCCGAGTCCTTTATGCCGATCTTGGCCAAGAATTCCTTGTCGATGGGCTTTGGCGTGTGACCGAATTTACCCCGGGCCAGATCCTTAAATTCCCGCGGCACCATCTTATAACGCTCGCCCATGATGACGTTGAAGGTGGCCATGGTGCCAACGATCTGGCTGGAGGGCGTAACCAGCGGCGGATAGCCTAAATCGGCGCGAACGCGTGGCATTTCGTCTAAAAGATCCTGATATTTGTCTTCCATGCCCTGCTCTTTGAGCTGATTTGTCAGGTTGGACAACATCCCGCCGGGAATTTGGAAGTCCAGTACATTGGGATTCACATCAAAATAGCCCTTGAGGTTAAATTCTTTGATGATATCCTGTTTGACCTGCAAGAAATATTTGGACACCGGTGTGAGCTTGTGGCGATCCAGTCCGGTATCGTAGGGTGTTCCCACTAACGTCTCAATCATGGTTTCCGTGCAAGGCTGGGATGTGTCATTGGCAAAAGGCGCCAGCGCCGTATCGATGATGTCGACTCCTGCCTCAACAGCTTTGAGATAGGTCATGGAGCCGAACCCGCTGGTATAATGGGTGTGAAGATCGATGGGGACATGCACCGCATCTTTCAGTTTCAGGACGAGGTCTTCAGCTACGTACGGCTTTAAGAGGCCCGACATATCCTTGATGCAGATGGAATGGCACCCCATGGCTTCCAATTTCCGTGCCAGTTCTACAAAGGTTTCGTTCGTATGGTAGGGGCTGACAGTGTAAACGAGACAGCCTTGGACATGAGGATGCTCCTTGCATTTTAAGGCTTCATCGATAGCGGTGCGTAGATTTTGGATATCATTCAGGGCATCGAAGATGCGAAATACCCCTACGCCGTGCTCTGACGCCTTGCGGACGAAAGCGCGTACCACGTCGTCGGAGTAATGGTTGTAGCCCAAAAGGTTTTGTCCGCGCAGGAGCATTTGGATGGGGGTCTTTTTCAGATGCTGTTTCAAGGTGTCGAGACGTTCCCACGGATCCTCTCCCAAAAAGCGCAGACAGGCGTCGAAGGTCGCGCCGCCCCATGCTTCTAACGCATGAAAGCCAAATTCATCCAAGGCTTCAAGCTGTGGTAACATCTGGCCGATGCGCATACGCGTGGCGCAAAGGGATTGATGGGCGTCGCGCAGAATGGTTTCCATGATTTTGACCGGCTTTTTTCCCATGATCATTACACACTCCCTCAAGCAGATGTGGGGATAGACAGGCGTCGTGCGTCTACGCCCCGTTACATAATCATAGTATAGAAAGGAAAAATCCCCTTGTCAATGTAAGAGCAAAATAAAGTTTGATAAAAATAAAAAAATATTTTCATTCCTCGTCGTCCTGATCCACGCCTTCTTTAACGAGGGCGTGCAGGGCGGTGAGGATCTCTTGGGTGATGGGGCCGGGTTGTCCGGCGCCAATGGGGGTATGGCTGATGGCGGTCACGGGGATAATTTCGTTTTCCGTCCCGGCCAAAAAGGCCTCTTCGGCTTTTAGAAGAAATTCGGGAGAAAATTTCTTTTCCACTAAGGTGAGTTCTAATTTCGGGGCGATTTTCTCTTTGATTAAGGAGCGGGTCACGCCGTCACGAATGAAGGCATCGGCAGGATGGGTCCAGAGAACGCCGTCTTTCACTAAAAAGAAACTCTGGTCGAGACCCTCGGTGATGAAGTTGTTTTCTTTGCGATAGAGCAAAGCTGCCTGTGCCCCGGCGCGCCGGGCTTGATTGGCGGCTAAAATATTGCCCAAGAGATTCAGGGTGCGAATGTCACAGCGGAGCCAGCGGATATCTTCTGTCAAATCGGCCCGGATACCGCTCTGCTGCCAGTCTTGACGCACCGGTGTATCCCGGAGGATGGCGTTCAGATGGGGCAGACTTGGCTCGGGAAATGGATAACGGCGCGGCGCGGTGCCGCGGGTCAGTTGAAAGTAGAGGAGGCCGTTTTTGATACCGCTTTTCACAATCATTTCATTGAACAGATGGTAAAGCTCCTCGTCCGTATCGGTGATGGGGATGGAGAGCTCGCGCATGGAGCGGCGGTAGCGATCCAAATGGCGCTTGACGGCAAAACAGGTTCCGTCGTAAACGCGAAGTATTTCGTACACGCCGTCTCCCATTTGATAGCCGCGATCTTCTAATTGTACCGCGTATTCTTTTAAGTCAATAAAAGCCCCGTCAATATAAGCCAATTCATTCACCGGAAATCCTCCTCGATTCATTGTAATGTCTGTAGATTTATTATAAAGGAAAAAAATCCCTTCGCATAGTCTTTCTTTTCTATGACGGCGGTAGAGAAAATGACAACTTCGATACAGCAATATTTCTTTCTGTCGTTGGACTTTTGCCGCAGCATAACAAAGGTGGCGGAAGGTGATTTATGCCCACGGATGATGTATAATAACGTATCGTGTGCACGAAAGAAAATTTTTGCCGCCTATTGCATTTTTATGCATGCATGTTGTATAATTATAAGCATATCCATCGGGAAGGGGATATGGTCATGAGAGTCAGTATTATAGGGGCGACAGGGTATGCGGGAGCGGAACTTCTGCGGCTGCTGTCTGGACATCCTAAGGCTGAAATTGTACATATCACGTCGGAAAGCTATACGGATCGACGAATATCTGAAGTATATCCGCATCTGACAGGGCTTTGCGATCACACTTTAGAAAGTTTGGAAAATTTGGCAGGAATCGGGGCGGACAGCGACTTTATTTTCATTGGTCTTCCCGCGGGGTATGCTATGGAAATCGGCCGTAAACTCTCTCATCAGCCGGTTCGGATCATTGATTTAGGGGCGGATTATCGCTTTCGTAATTCAGCGATATATGAGAAATGGTATAAAGTGAAGCATACACATCCTGAGGCGCAAAGAGTTTATGGTTTGGCGGAGATTTATCGAGAGAAGATCAGAGAGGCGCGGATCATCGGCAATGCCGGATGCTATACGACCGCCGGCATTTTGGCACTGGCTCCGCTGGTCAAGCATCAGCTCATTGACGTTCAGAGTATTGTCATCGACGCAAAATCTGGTGTATCAGGAGCCGGACGGACGGCGAACCTGTCAAACCATTTTCCCGAGCTGTATGATAATTTTAAAGCGTATAGCGTCACGAGCCATCGCCATACACCGGAGATTGAACAGACGTTGACGGATATTGGCGGACAAGAAGTAACGTTGAATTTTACGCCTCATTTGGTCCCCATGGCTCGGGGAATCCTGAGCACTGCCTATGCGTCCCTGCAAGAGGGGGTTACGGCGGCGATGGTGGATGAGGCTTTTCACGCTTTGTATGGGGACGAATTCTTCATTCGGTTACGAGGACGAGGCGCGTATCCGGAAACGAAATTTGTCCGCGGATCTAATTTCTGCGATTTAGGCTGGCATATCGACCCGCGGACCCATCGTGTCATCGTTCTCTCCGCCATCGACAACCTGGTCAAAGGTGCGGCAGGACAGGCGGTGCAAAATTTTAATATTGCCGCTGGATTTTCGGAGCACTTGGGGATTGATGCCGCTCCCCTGTATCCTTAAACAAGCGATCTCATCATGATAAGTTGGGAAAATAATAAATAAGTTAACCAAGTGTTCATTTTAGGAGGAAGAACTATGTTTAGCGATGAAGCAGCAAAGAAAGGCATAACCTTTCCGAAGGGATTTACTGCCGCGGGAATAAAAGCCGGTATCAAAAAGAGTGGAAATCTCGATTTAGCGCTTATTTATTCGGATCGGGCAGCAGCGGTGGCGGGGACTTTTACCAAAAATCAGGTGGCGGCGGCTCCCGTTTATGTGTCAAAGGATGTGGTTCATAACGGCACAGCTCGGGCCATTGTGGCCAACGCAGGCTGCGCCAATGCCTGTACCGGGGAGCCGGGATTGGCTGATGCCGAAGAAATGGGGATGTTGGCGGGGCAGGCTTTAGGTTGTCAAGCGAAAGAAGTGATCGTGGCTTCTACCGGGGTCATCGGAGTCCGGCTGCCCATGGAGAAAATACGCGCCGGGATAAAGGAGGCAGCCGCTCACCTCTCTCCTGAGGGAAGCGAGGCGGCAGGCCAGGCTATCCTCACCACAGATACCTATTCTAAGGCCGGAGCCACGGAGATCAATATCGGCGGTACGAAAGTCCGCTTCGGCGCTATTGCTAAAGGGTCGGGGATGATTCAGCCGGACATGGCTACGATGTTGGCTTTTATCACTACCGATGCGGCGATTGAACCGTCTCTTCTCCAAGAAGCTCTGACGGATGTTGTAGGCGTGACATTTAATATGATCTCCATTGACGGTGACATGAGTACCAATGATATGGCCGTAGTCATGGCCAACGGTGCGGCGGGAAATCCAAAAATCGCGAGGAAGGGGACGGAATATGACATTTTCTGTGCGACGCTGCGGGCGCTTTGCACCGGCCTGGCTCAGCGTATTGCTGCTGACGGAGAAGGCGCAACCAAGTTTTTGACCATTGAGGTCACAGGAGCAAAATCCTTTGCGGACGCTAAGCAGGTGGCCATGAGTGTAGCCAAATCACCACTGGTGAAGACGGCCTTTTTCGGTGAGGATCCAAACTGGGGCCGAGTAATATGCGCGGTGGGATACGCTGGTGTACCCATGACACCGGAAAAGACGGTGGTAAAATTTGGCGGGATTCCCGTTTATGTTCGCGGTACTGGAACATCATTTGATGCTGCGGCGCTGGACAAAGTGATGGAGGCGCACGATATTACTGTCACCATTGATTTAGGAGTGGGGGAGGCGGCGGCTACCGTCTGGTCCTGCGATTTCTCGTATGAATATGTGAAGATTAACGGCGAATACCATACCTGAGGAGGGAAAGGATGTTTTCACCACAAGATACAGCGAATATTTTGGTGGAGGCTTTGCCTTACATCCAAGAATTCTTTGGCAAGACCATCGTTATCAAGTATGGCGGCAATGCAATGATCAGCGATGAACTAAAATCAAAGGTCATCACGGATATCACTTTGATGCGGTATGTGGGGATTCATCCGGTCATTGTTCACGGGGGTGGTCCGGATATCACCAACTTTTTAAAAAAAATTGGCAAGACATCGGAATTCGTCAGCGGTTTGCGGGTGACAGACAAGGAAACCATGGCCATCGCGGAGATGGTTCTTATCGGCAAGGTCAATTCGGAAATTGTCAATCGCCTGAGTCAGTCTGGCAATCATGCAATTGGTTTGTCAGGAAAGGACGGCAATCTCATCCGCGCGAAGAAGAAATTAGCGGAAGTCCATCGCGATGGGCAGGTGGAGTACGTTGATATCGGTTATGTGGGTGAAGTAGAGTCCATCACCGCCTCCGTTCTTAGTGACATATTGGGGGAGGGTTACATTCCGGTAGTAGCACCGGTGGGCGTGGGCGAAGGTGGAGAGAGCTACAATATTAACGCCGACTATGTGGCGGCCAAAGTGGCCGGGGCGCTGCAGGCGGAAAAGTTGTTGCTCTTGACAGATGTAGAGGGGATTTACGAAAATTATACGGATAAATCCTCGTTTATTTCGTCGTTGACGGGAAAAGAGGCCCGACGCTACATTGATGAAGGAATCATTTCTGGTGGGATGATTCCTAAAGTGGAGTCTTGTCTGTGTGCCCTGGCCGAGGGAACGAAGAAGGCTTGCATTATCGATGGCCGGCTTTCCCATTCGCTTCTTTTGGAACTGTTCACTGCCCAGGGCATCGGTACGGAGATTGTGCGTTGAGGAGGCAATCGTATGCGGGAAACAGATGAAGAGATTTACGCCAAGGATAAAGCATCCTATCTGCCGGTATTCGCCCGGTACGGGATCGTTCTTGATCACGGGGCCGGTGTCTGTGTTTACGATACGAAAGGGCGCCGATACCTTGATTTCTTAGGCGGTATCGCCGTGAACGTGCTGGGGCATGCTTACCCCACGCTGGTGCGAGCGATCGCGGAGCAGGCGGAACGTATGATCCACTGTTCGAATCTTTATTACACGCAAGTCCAGGCGGACGTGGCGGCAAGGCTGACGCGGATCAGCGGCTTGGGAAAGGTGTTTTTCGGTAATTCCGGAGCTGAGGCCAACGAGGGAGCTATTAAACTGGCCCGCAAATACGCCTGGCGCAAAAACCCGGAGAAGATTGAGATTATCACAGCGCATCACAGCTTTCATGGGCGGACGCTGGCCACCTTGACGGCCACGGGACAGCCAAAATATCAAGAAGGTTTCGGTCCGCTGCCCGGCGGGTTTACTTATGTCGCTTACGGCGACAGCGATGCTCTGAAGGCGCAGATGAGCGATAAGACATGCGCCGTCCTGCTGGAGACAATACAGGGAGAAGGCGGTGTCCACGTTCCCCCCGCGGGGTATTGGAAGCGGGTTCGTGCCCTTTGCGATCAATATGACGCTTGCCTAATTTTGGATGAGATTCAAAGCGGCATGGGCCGAACCGGGACATTTTTCGCTTACGAAGGGGTTGACATTCAGCCGGATATTGTGACATTGGCTAAGGGGCTCGCAGGCGGCGTTCCCATTGGGGCTTTTATTGCCAGCGACAAAGTGGCGGCGGCTTTTGGCCTCGGCGACCATGGTTCCACTTTCGGGGGCAACCCCTTAGCCTGTGCGGCGGCTTTAGCGGTACTGGACGAACTGGAAAAGCCGGATTTTCTCCTTCATGTGCAAGAAACGGGCAGGTATTTCAAAGGGCAATTAGAGAAATTGCAGCAAAAATATGCCCATCTCATTCTCCAAGTACGTGGGCAGGGACTGCTTTTAGGGGTGCAATTATCTAAGCCGGGACGAGAGATTGTCAATGCTTGCCTGGCCGAAGGGGCTATCATCAACTGCACAGCGGAAAACGTTTTGCGTTTTGTACCGCCGCTCATTGTGAACAAGGGGCAGATCGACGAATTGATTACGATTTTGGACCGTGTCTTACCTACCTTCGTGTAATGAGGAGGAGCGTTTTGGGTGGCTGTGATGTTTCCTAAAAAGGATTTACAGTCAAAGCGGGAATTTTATTTATGGAGGTTGTATTATGTTGAAAGGACGGGATTTACTTTCCATTCATGATCTTACCGTGGAAGAAATTAACGAGATATTGGAATTAGCGCGGGTATTAAAAGCCAAATTGCGAGGTGGAAGCGAACATAAGCTGCTTAAGGGGAAAACGCTGGGCCTGATCTTTGAAAAGTCTTCCACCCGCACGCGGGTTTCCTTCGAAGCGGGGATGTATCAACTGGGAGGACAGGCTATGTTCCTTTCTCACCGCGATTTACAGCTGGGACGAGGCGAGCCGATCCAAGATACGGCACGCGTCTTGTCGCGCTATTTAGACGGCATCATGCTTCGCACTTTTGGTCACGATAAATTGGTAGAGTTTGCGCAATGGGCAGCGGTTCCGGTCATCAACGGGCTGACGGATCTTCTGCATCCCTGCCAGGCCTTGACAGATCTGCTGACCATTCGCGAATATTGCGGCCAAAATCTTCGGGGGCTTAAACTCGCCTACATCGGTGATGGCAATAATATGGCACATTCCCTTATGTATGCCTGCGCCAAAATGGGGATTGACTTCACCGTTGCCACTCCCGAGGGCTACGACCCCGATCCGCAGATTGTACAGAATGCCCGTGCTGACGCACATAGATTAGGCACGCTTATTTCTCTGACCCATGACGCGGCGGAAGCAGTAAAAGACGCGGATATTCTCTATACCGATACTTGGATCAGCATGGGCAAGGAAGAAGAGGCGGATAGGCGTCGTCACGATTTTGCCGGCTACCAGGTAAACCGGGCGCTCCTTCAGTTGGCCGCCAAGCGGGCCATTGTCATGCACTGCCTTCCTGCTCACCGCGGCGAGGAGATTACGGCAGACGTTTTCGAGGAGAATGCTGATATTATTTTTGAACAGGCAGAAAACCGCCTCCACACACAAAAGGCGATCCTCGCTCTCACCATGGGGGACTGAGGGTTTACTCATAATCATCATTTTAAGGAGCTGTTAGACAATATGGCAACAAAAGTAAAGAAAGTAGCGCTGGCGTATTCAGGCGGATTAGACACTTCCTGTATCATTCCGTGGCTAAAAGAAAACTATGACGGCTGTGAAGTTATTGCTGTCTGTGCCGATATTGGACAGGGGGACGAGCTTAGTGTCGTTCGGGAAAAGGCTCTTACCTCCGGGGCGGCGAAGGTGTTCGTGGCTGATCTTACGGAGGAATTCCTAACGGAATATGTTTGGCCAACCTTGAAGGCGGGAGCCGTCTATGAAGGAAAGTATCTCCTTGGCACCTCCTTCGCCCGTCCGGTCATCGCTAAGAAGTTAGTCGAGATTGCCCGGCAGGAGGGTTGTGATGCGGTTGCTCATGGGGCCACAGGAAAAGGAAATGATCAAGTGCGCTTTGAACTGGCGGTCAAAGCTCTGGCTCCTGACCTTAAGATCATTGCGCCGTGGCGGGAGTGGGCGCTTCGGTCCCGGGAGGAAGAGATTGAGTACGCCAAGCAGCATCATATTCCCATTGCTACTGAGAACAAAACTTATAGCATGGATCGTAATATTTGGCACCTGAGTCACGAAGGTTCGGATTTAGAAGATCCTTGGAATGCTCCGCACGATGATATGTTTTTAGTGACCCGCGTGCCGGAACAGGCACCGGATGAGGACGAATATGTTACGATAGACTTTGAAAAGGGTATTCCCGTGGCGGTGAACAGTAAGAAAATGAAGGCCGCCGACCTTTTACAACAGCTCAATGAGATTGGGGCCCGACACGGTATCGGCATCACCGATCTCTGCGAAAATCGTTTGGTAGGTATGAAATCTCGGGGCGTTTACGAAAATCCCGGCGGTGCGATTCTCTATTACGCCCATCGGGAGCTGGAATACTTGTGCCTCGATCGGGGAACCTTTCACTATAAGGAATTGGTCGCTCACCGTTACGCCGAATTGGTTTACGACGGCGTATGGTTCTCTCAGCTGCGGGAAGCACTGGATGCCTTTGTGGATAGTACACAGCGTACCGTTACAGGAACGGTAAAGCTGCGGCTGTACAAGGGGAATATCATGTCTGCAGGGGCGAGATCTCCATATTCCCTCTATAACCAGGAATACGTTACCTTTGAGGAAGATGATGTCTACAATCAGGCCGACGGTACCGGTTTCATCAATCTTTTTGGCCTGCCGCTTAAAGTACGGGCGCTCATGCAACAAAAGACGGGGTTGTCAAAATGAACGAGACGCTTTGGGGCGGTCGTTTCACAAAAAACACCGACGAAACGATCAACGCTTTTCAGGCCTCTATCGGCTTTGACCGAAGGATGTACCGGGAAGATATTGCCGGCAGCATCGCTCATGCCACCATGTTAGCGAAGTGCGGCATTCTATCCGAGTCAGATCGGGATATCATTATCCGTGGGTTGAAGGATATCGAGGAGCGGATCGAAAAAGGGGATTTCTTCTTCGACCCAGCCCTGGAAGATATTCATATGAATATTGAAAAACGCCTAACGGAGGCCATCGGCGAAGCGGGGGGACGTCTCCATACGGCACGCAGTCGCAACGACCAAGTGGCCTTAGACACGCACCTCTACCTGCGTCGTGCCACGATGGAAGTCGCGCATCTTATTCTTGACATGCAGCGGGCACTCGTGGAAACCGCGGAAAAGTATGAAGATGTCATCATGCCGGGCTACACCCACCTGCAACGCGCCCAGCCCATCCTTTTCTCGCATCACCTCATGGCGTATTTTGCTATGCTGGGAAGAGATTTTGAACGTTTCGTCGGCGTTTACCAGCGGGCGGATCTCATGCCGCTGGGTGCAGGTGCATTGGCAGGTACGACCTTTCCCATTGACCGAGCCTTTACGGCGGAATTGCTTCATTTTGAAGCGCTTTACACGAACAGTCTGGACGCTGTCAGCGATCGTGATTATATCCTGGAATTCCTTTCCGCAGGTTCTATCCTTATGGTACACTTATCCCGTCTCAGCGAGGAAATCATCCTCTGGTGTTCCCGGGAATTTTCTTTTGTCGAGCTTGACGATGCGCACTGTACCGGTTCCAGTATGATGCCACAGAAAAAAAATCCCGATGTATCAGAATTGGTGAGAGGGAAAACGGGCCGTGTTATTGGCCACCTCATGGCAATGTTGACCACGGTAAAGGGGTTGCCCTTGGCCTATAATAAAGATTTACAGGAGGACAAGGAAGGCACATTTGATACCATTGACACAGTGAAATTCAGCTTGGCCGTCTATGCTCGTATACTTCGCGGCTTGAAGGTGAATCGTGCAGTGACGGAACAGGCGGTGGCCGAGGATTTCTCCAATGCCACAGATTTAGCGGATTATTTGGCGAAGAAGGGGCTTCCTTTCCGGGAAGCGCACGCCGTTGCCGGGAAAGCCGTACGCTATTGTATAGAGCGGCATAAATGGCTGACGGATCTTACCGCAGAAGAGTATAAAAATTTTTCTCCCCTCTTTGATGAAGATATCAGAGAAGTCCTTCGTCCGGAAAATTGCGTAAAACATCGTGATTCTTTAGGCGGGACCTCATATCATCAGGTTGCCGTACAGCTTTCGGCGGCTAAGCATCTTATGGCGGAGGAACAGCAGACAGTGGAAACGTGGAGAGAAAAGCAAATTTGTGCCGAATGATTGAAAAGATTTCAGTGCTATGGCATGTATAAGAGGGGTGCTACGCGTTCAAAGAACGGTAGTACCCCTTACCTGTGTATCCACATATTCCTCAGTGCATCAGCGAAATTGTTCTGGATGAGCGTTGATAATTTCTGCCATGAGCATTTTTCCTCGTATATCAGGATGAAGACCGTCTACGCTTAATTCCGTATCCAAAAGCGTGCCTGTGGAGTCATAGAAATAAGGTTCCAAATCGATGTAATAGTCTTGCTGGCGAATGAAATCGTTGATAGTTTGTAGTTTTTCCAGCCAATTGGCGTCCGTCTCAGTGTGGAACGCTTGATCAATATTGTCCGGATTTATGGGCATCAGGGTGAGGAAGATGGGACGGATGTCGTTTTGCTGACATTTTTGTCCTATTTCTTCTAAATCCTGAATGATGGCGGCAGCAGAGATATCGGAGCGCAGATCATTGGAGCCGGTTAATATGAGAAGGTTATAGGGGTGGTAAGGCAGAACGTCGTCGTCAAAACGCAGCAGGGAATCATGCGATGTGTCACCGCTGCGACCGAGATTGTAGGCGGGAAAATTCAAATAAGTAGTGTAGTTATATTCTAAATTAAAGGGGGAATAAGAAAGCGCCCCGCCACCATGAGTAATGCTGTCCCCAAAGGCGGCGGCGAAGGGGCGGCGCGGGTGATCAGCGATGACAAAATGCCCTGTGTCCGAATAACTGCCCACGGTATGTCCCTCTTCGTCAATGCCGCGCACGCGCCAATAATATGCTCCCGTGTAAGGGCGGGGGTATTCATCGTAACAGCTAAAGGAGTTATCGACGGTCATGTGCCAGGCACGAACCGGGGAGGGCGTGATATCATGCTCAATCTCTGGGGGGCTCACTAAAAGTTCCACTTCATAGCGATTGACGCCATGCATGGGAATCCATTGATAAACGGGGTAGAGGGGGACATCTTCGCCCGGCATCTTATCAAACTCATTGAGGAGAGGATGGTCGGGAGAAGGAAGTGCTGCGTCGGTTACTAAAGGTTCCGCCATTGAGAAGATGCCAATGGGACGCCGTTGGAGATCCAGCGCTCGAACGCGCCAGTAGATCGGCCCTTGGAGGCCTAATTCATCTAAATCCACTTGACAGCCATTGGTATAAATCTTGTCGTTACTGATGAGATGATAGAGAGGAGAGGGCTCCGTGCCGCCTTCTTTTTCTGGAGGGGCAGAGAGAAATTCCACTTCATAGCAGACCGCTTGGGGAACCGTATGCCAGACAAGATAAGGTTTTCGACTGCCGGGATTTTCTTCGGTATAATGATAGATGGATATCGGGGCTATCGGAATGCCGTAATTGGGATTTGGCTCGGGTTCCATGGGGGAAGTCAGGCGTCCGAAGAGGCCGTAAGCGGTGATTTGATAATACATGGGAATCGCAGTTGTCGAGAGTAATTGATAATTTTTTCGGGTGATGTCCGTGTAAAAGGGGTGATACTGCGCTTCTTCCGGCACCAGCCCGGTGGTCTTGGAAAAGGCGTCGATGCGGTAGAGACAAGGATACGGCAGTTTATCCCAATGCATGGTCATCTGTCCCTGCTTTTCGGTAAAAAAAATATTCCAAGTGGTTTGATCATGCAGGTGAAAATAATCTGTTCTCTCCATCGTGTAAATCTGGATGGCTGTGAATATCGCGAAGATTAATGTAAAAAGGATAAATTTCCTCATGACTTCTCCAAGTGATGTATAATGTGACCGCTTAGTGTGTGTGATCGCAGGGCAACGAGAGCTTAGTGAGAACATACGCTTAAGCACTTAACAAAGTAAGCGAAGCGCCGCCTGCGGTTAGTGGTTATGGTATAATAAAAATAAGACCAATATTAGTATACCTCTTTGAAACTCCATTTGGCAAAAAAATTTAAGGGGATGGAAGATTTGACAGCACAGGGATTGGTCATTGTGCATACAGGAAATGGCAAAGGGAAGACCACCGCGGCCTTAGGGTTAGCGATGCGGGCTTGGGGTGACGGCCTTCGAATCCTTATTCTGCAATTTATCAAAGGATCGTGGAAATACGGTGAGTTGGAGACGTTGAGGACCCTGCAGCGGGCAGACGGGAGGATAGAAGTTCGGCGCCGTGGCCGAGGATTCTCACGACGGGATACCGAGCACATGGCAGAGCATAAACAAGCAGCGATGGAAGCTTGGCAGGAGGCAGTCGCAGAGATACAGAGCGGCAACTGGGATATGATCATATTGGATGAGATCAATTATGCAGTCAAATTTGACCTTTTAGAGATCGCGCAGGTGCTGGCCTTGATCGACCAAAAGCCATCTCAGCTTCATTTGGTTCTCACTGGCCGCGATGCTGCGCCGGAACTTATCGAACGGGCGGATTTAGTCACGGAAATGAAGCTGATTAAACATCCCTATCAAGGAGGAATTAAGGCGCAAAAAGGGATCGAATTTTAAGGCCCGGGAGATTGTCATCACGAATTTTTCGATGGGGAAAAGTGGTTGCAATCGGGGAATGGGTACTGTAAAATAAAGACGGTTGCAGATGCGTTAAAATTTAAGAGATTTCAGGTGGCAGACAGGGCTTTTTAACCAAAAGGAGATATCATCATGGCAAGCGACATTACAATGGAGGTTCTCAAGCAGCGGCTACAAGCACGGCAACATAAACTGACGACCCAACGCCGGATCGTTTTGGAAGTTTTTTTGTCGCGCTCTGGGCAGCATTTGAGTGCTGAAGACGTCTACGGGATTTTGCGTGCCGAAGCCATGGATATCGGTTTGGCCACAGTCTATCGAAGCTTGGAGCTTTTAGCGGAAATCGGAATTTTGCAAAAGATGGAGTTCGGCGATGGATGCAGTCGGTATGAAGTAGGAAATCTGACGCCAGACGAGCACCAACATCATCATCTCATTTGCCTGAAATGCGGGAAAGTGCAGGAATTTCCCGATGATCTTATGGGGGACTTAGAAGAAGATGTGGCACGGAAAACAGAGTTTCAGATCGTGGATCATCAGGTGAAATTTTTTGGCTATTGTAAGGAGTGTCAGTAATTTTTGCGGATACGGAAATTCTTTTTAAATTTGACGGCCGAAGTGATGGTGAAAGTGTCAAAAGAAGTGTTGACGCTTTTTGATATCGTCATCACCGACGAAGGCCCTGATTTTGAGGAATTAGCTGTTTACCATACGCTCGGGGATGAAGATTTACCGCAGGTACAAACGAAACTCTTCGTAACAGATTTAACAGGTCAGACCACGATCGATACCTGTACGGCCTGTGGAGAAGGCGATGAACCGGTTCCGACGGCTTTTCATCGACTGGTCAAATTAAATTTCTATCAGCTCTTACGTCGGCGTTTAGGAATGGCGGGTATGCCGTGGGGTATTCTTTACGGAATTCGTCCGGTGAAAATCGTTCACCGGTGGATGGATCAAGGGATATCAACCGCTGTGATTGTGGAACGTCTGAAAAATCGTTATGATATCAACCCAGAAAAAGCACGTCTTCTCACCACGGTAGCTCGTCATCAACGGCCGTTTCTTTTTCCCATGTCAGCCAAGGATGTCAGTATTTATATTGGCATTCCTTTTTGTTTGTCACGCTGTCTTTATTGCTCTTTTCCTGCACATCTTCTGCCGAAAGAGGATGAGATTAAATTTTTTTTGCGAACGTTGCAAAAAGAGATTATGGCAGTTCGCGGAGCTATGGACCGATATGGTCTAAAGGTACAGAATATCTATATCGGTGGTGGAACGCCCACGAGCCTTCCTGACGAGCTCTTCGAGGAAATGATGGAAATGGCGAAGGCGGCATTTTATCATCCGGCGGTAAGAGAGTTTACTGTGGAGGCGGGACGCCCGGACAGTCTGTCGCCGAATAAGATTCAGACGATGACTGCATGCCATGTGAATCGGGTCAGTGTTAATCCCCAGACGATGCAGACACGGACCCTCCGGCTTATCGGTCGACATCATACGCCGGAAGATATTGTGACCGCATATCAGTCTCTGAGAGCTGCGGGTATTCCTTCCGTCAATATGGATGTTATTCTTGGTCTTCCGGAGGAGACTGTCGCCGACGTGCAGGATACGATGGAAAAGATCGCGGCATTGGGCCCTGATGATATTACATTGCATACTTTGGCCATAAAGCGGGGTTCAGAACTTAAAAGGAATTTAGCGACGACGGAACTGCCGACGGGAACGCAGGTGAAGAAAATGTTTGCTATTGCTACGGACAGTGTGATAAAGCAGGGATTAACACCATACTATCTTTATCGCCAGGGATATCAAAGTGGGCAGTTGGAAAATATCGGCTATTGTCGGCCCGGGCGGGAAAGCCTTTACAATATGCAAATCATGGAGGAACGACAGACTATTTTAGGTATCGGCGGAGCCGCCACCTCGAAAATCGTCGATCCTCATACGGGTCGGATGAATACTTCCTTCAATGCTAAAGATTTGAAGAGTTATTTAGACGGTGTTGATACTTACATAAAAAAACGCGCTGTACTTTTATCGAAAGCGTATGGATGACCGAGGGAGGAAATAGTTTATGCTGACGCAAGCGCCTCGTGGCACGAAGGATATCCTGCCAGCGAGGATAGGGCAGTGGATATATGTAGAGGGGAAAATTCGGGAAATTTGTGCTCGTTACGGATTTTCGGAGATACGTACCCCCATATTCGAGCACACGGAACTTTTTCAACGGAGCATTGGTGATACCACGGATGTTGTGGAAAAGGAAATGTATACCTTTACCGATCGCGGGGGCCGCAGTCTTACTCTGCGGCCGGAAAATACGGCTTCGGCGGTACGAGCCTATTTGGAGAATAAGCTTTATGCCGATCATCCGGTAACGAAACTTTTTTACATCGGTTCCATGTTCCGTTTTGATCGCCCGCAGAAGGGACGCTTTCGTGAATTCCATCAGTTTGGTGTTGAGGTTTTAGGTGAAAAAAGCCCTTTGGTCGATGCGGAAATTATTATCTTAGCGGTGCGTTTTTTAGAATCCTTGGGCCTTAACGATCTTGTCTTAAAATTAAATTCTGTCGGTGATGCGCAGTGTCGGACGCGTTATCGGCAACAGTTGCAAGATTTCTTTCGGGATAAATTGGCCGATCTGTGTGAAGATTGTCGCTCCCGGTTTGATCGTAATCCCATGCGCCTTTTGGACTGTAAGAATGAGAAGTGCCAAATGGTGTCTCGCGAGGCTCCGAAGATCACAGATTGCCTTTGTGACGAATGTCAGAATCATTTTCAGAAAGTACAAGACTATCTAACTTCCGCCGGCATTCAGTTTGTGCTTGATTCCCGGCTGGTAAGAGGATTAGACTATTACACTCGTACTGCGTTTGAAATTCAATATGTACCCTTGGGGGCCCAGAGCGCCGTTGCGGGCGGTGGGCGTTACGACGGACTCATTGAAGAGATTGGCGGCGCGCCCACGCCGGGGATTGGTTTTGCGGTAGGATTAGAGCGCGTTATGGTGGCAATGGAAATACAAAATCTTTGCCCGATGGAAGAAAAACATGCAGATGTTTTTCTTGTTGCTCTGGGAGAAACGGCGCAGCGAGCGATATTTCCCCTTCTCATTGGAATGCGAGATCGAGGGCTCAACGTGACCATGGATTACGCCGGACGCAGCCTGAAATCTCAAATGAGGGCAGCTGATAAGGCTCAGGTGCGCTTTGCCGTTATCTTGGGCGAACATGAGTTAGCAGAAAACTATGCGGTTCTCCGGGACATGTATTCCAGTGAACAACGGCAAGTGCCGCTACCGGATATCATAAATACGTTATGCGCTGAGGTGAAAAATTGATGGAAACTTTGGAAGGAATGCGCCGTTCTCACCATGCGGGCGAGTTGCGGAAAAAAGAGGTCGGACAGGAAGTGACTGTCTGCGGTTGGGTATCTCATCGTCGAGACCACGGTGGGTTGATTTTTGTTGACTTGCGGGATCGATCCGGCTTGGTGCAAATCGTTTATGATGCGGCGGCTATGGGAGAGAAAGCCTTTCATAAGGCGGAATCCTTACGTTCCGAATTTGTTATCGCGGTTCGCGGCCTTGTCCGAGCTCGTTCGGAGGATACTATAAATCCGAAAATGGCGACTGGCGAGATTGAGATTGTCTGCGTTGAGCTTCGTATATTAAACAAAGCCAAAACTCCGCCGTTCTACATCCAAGACAATTTAGATGTAGATGAAATGCTGCGTTTGAAGTATCGGTTCCTTGACCTGCGCCGTCCGGAAATGCAGAAAAATATTATGCTGCGCCATCGGGTGGCGAAAATCATGCGGGATTATTTCGATGAACAGGGCTTTTTAGAGATTGAGACGCCCATGCTCTGTAAAAGTACGCCGGAAGGGGCGCGGGACTTTTTGGTTCCCAGTCGTCTGAACCCCGGTCAATTTTACGCCCTGCCGCAGTCTCCTCAGATATACAAACAAATTCTGATGGTAGCGGGCTTTGAGAAGTATTTTCAGATTGTTCGCTGCTTTAGAGATGAGGATCTGCGTGCCGACCGACAGCCAGAATTTACGCAGTTAGATATTGAAATGTCCTTTACGGATCAGGAAACCATTCTTACCATGATGGAAGGCATGATGGGGGAAATCTTTGCCAAGGCGCTTAACATCCAGCTTAAGACGCCTTTTCTCCGCATGACATGGGACGAAGCCATGACGCGCTTTGGCTCCGATAAGCCGGATCTCCGCTTCGGTATGGAACTGATGGACATCTCTAAACACGTCCAAGGTTCTTCTTTCAAAGTCTTTGAATCGGTGTTGCAAGCGGGGGGCCAGGTCAAGGTCATCAACGTGGAAGGATACGCCAACATTCCCCGCCGGGAATTAGACGAGTTGGTAAAATACGTCCAAGGCTATGGCGCCAAGGGGATGGCTTGGATACAGTACGCCGAAGACGGCGTCAAGTCACCTTTTAAAAAATTTTATTCAGACGATGTTTTTGAAAAGATTAAAGAAGACTGCGGCGCGAAGGAGGGAGATTTACTTTTAGTCGTAGGGGATAAACCTCTTGTTGTGGCGCAGGCATTAGGTGCTTTGCGTCTGGAAATGGGACGTCGCCGCGGACTCATTGATCCTGATAAACTGTGCTTTTTATGGGTGGTGGATTTTCCTATGTTTGAATACAGCGACGAGGAACAGCGTTGGAAAGCCATGCACCATCCCTTTACCGCGCCACGCAACGAAGATGTGGCGTATCTCTCCACTGATCCGGGACGGGTCAAGGCCAACGCCTACGACATGGTGCTGAACGGTGTAGAGATCGGCGGCGGCAGCCTCCGCATTTACAATCCTGATCTTCAAGAACAAGTATTGGAAGCTATTGGCCTCACGCCGGAGGTCGCGCGAATGAAGTTCGGCTTCATGATGGATGCCTTTCAGTATGGAACGCCTCCCCATGGCGGGCTGGCCTTCGGTCTCGACCGTCTCGTGATGCTCATGGCAAAGCGCGCCTCCATCCGCGATGTTATCGCCTTCCCAAAGACCCAGAGCGCTTCCGATGCCATGGCGCAAGCACCTTCCGAAGTTGAGGAAAAACAGCTTCGTGAACTGTCCATTCGCTTGTCCGTCGCCGCGAAGAAAAAAGAAAGCTGAAAACTACAGAATACGAAAAAGAAATTCCCAAAGTCAGTCGGAGGAAGACTTTCTTTGGGAATTTTTTTTTGGATAAGCAAGGGGCCAGTTCAGATTTTTATCAATTTTGGGCGCCGTCGGTTATATATCTAACCCCATATCGTTTCGTAGTTGGATCGCTTCTGCAACATGCTGCTGGGTAATGGTTTCCTGGTTGTCAAGATCGGCGATGGTACGGGCCACTTTAATGATGCGGTCATAGGAACGCGCGGACATGTTCATTTTGTTAAAGGCCTGTTCTAAAATTTTTTGCGCCTCCAGATTGAGAAGGCAGGTCTTTTTTAATACGGCATGGCTCATTTGCGCGTTGCATACAGCATGAAACGATCTTAGTCGTTGTATTTGCCGATTACGGGCCGCCGTGACTCGTTGGCGAATGACAGCGGAGGGCTCAGCAGGTTGAGAGGTCGTCAGTTCTTTATATTCCACGCGTGGTACGCGGATATGGATATCAATGCGGTCTAAGAGAGGGCCGGAAATTTTGCGGGTGTACCGCTTGATTTCATTGGGAGAACAGGTGCAGGTTTTCTCTTTGTCACCGTTCCAGCCGCAAGGACAAGGATTCATGGCGCAGACGAGGATCATGCGGGAAGGAAAGGTGAAAGTGGCGTTGACCCGGGCGACGGTTACCTGACCGTCCTCTAAAGGTTGGCGTAAGACTTCCAAAACCCCTTTACTGAATTCCGGCAGTTCATCTAAAAATAAAACGCCGTTATGGCTTAAAGTCACTTCCCCGGGTCGGGGAATACTTCCGCCGCCGATGATCGCGGTAGAAGACGTCGTGTGATGGGGACTGCGAAAAGGGCGCGCGGTGATCAGCCCCGCATGATTTTGCAATAAGCCAGCGATACTGTAAATTTTTGTGACTTCTAAAGCTTCCTGCCGTGTCATATCCGGTAGGATGGAAGCTAATCGGCGGGCCAGCATTGTTTTTCCCGCGCCCGGAGAACCCACCATGAGAACATTGTGTCCACCAGCGGCGGCGATCTCAAGCGCTCGCTTGGCCATAAACTGCCCTTGGACATCGGCAAAATCTTCACGTTCCCCTGCGGCAGATTCCTGAATATCAGGCGCGGACGTGATGGGGAGAGAACTGCTTTCTTCCCGCAATCCGTCCACCAATTCCGCCAAATGCTTTACCGGATATACTTCAATGCCATCGACTAAAAATGCTTCGTTGGCGTTTTCCGGAGCGACAAAAATCTTTTTTAGGCCGCGTTCTTTAGCATGCAGCGTCATGGGCAGAATACCGCTGACAGCGCGCAGTTCTCCTTCCAGGGATAATTCGGCCGCAAAGAGGGCCGCTGTCGTTTTTTCCTGGGGGATGACACCGTAAGCGATAAGCAGTCCTATGGCGATTGGTAAATCAAGGCCGGAACTATCCTTTCGAATATTGGCGGGGGCTAAATTGATGGTCACTTTTTGCTGCTTGAGCTTGAATCCGGAATTTTTGATGGCGGTGCGAACGCGTTCTTTAGATTCCTTAACTGCCGTATCTAAAAGCCCGACGATATCAAACCCCGGGAATCCGTTGGAAACGTCGACCTCTACGTCGATTAAAACGCCGTTGACCCCTAAAGTTGTCGCACCATACGTTTTGGCAAACACACCGGCGCCTCCTTGTCATATTTAAATCTTTTTATATTATAACTTGCTTTGAGAAAAGATGAAAGCGCGGGGCGCAGTTTTATTTATTGGCATTGCCTAGTAAAATTTTATGGTTAAAGGTATAGTGGGCGTGTGATGGGTTCCGCGCTTTGCTTTTGCTGAGCCGTATGATATAATGTGGACACTCAGCGAGCGCGACCACAGGGAAGCGGGAGCATAGTGAGAACATATATCTAACCGCTAAACAAAGGCAAGGGAAGCGCGAACTGCGTTTATTAGTGGTTATTATACAGACAAAGGGGCGGTTTGTTCATGTCAGGTCATTCGAAATGGGCTAATATCAAGAGGAAAAAAGGCGCTAATGACGCTATTCGCGGTAAAATCACCACGAAGATTAGCCGGGAAATCACGGTGGCCGTGCAGATGGGTGGCGCAGATCCCACGGGTAATATGCGGCTTAAATTAGCGTTGTCAAAAGCAAAAGCCAACAATATCCCTAAAGATAATATCCAACGGGCCATTCAAAAAGGGCTTGGTGCGGCGGGCGGAACCAATTACGAGGAATTTACTTATGAGGGGTACGGCCCTGGTGGCGTTGCTGTTATTTTAGATATCATGACTGACAACCGAAACCGCACGGCGGCCGATGTTCGCCATCTTTTCTCCAAGCACGGTGGAAATTTAGGGGCTACCGGGTGTGTGGCGTGGATGTTTAAGCAAAAAGCTGTTTTTATTGTCGAGAAAGATACTTTCGGCGATGAGGATGCACTGTTGAATATTGTTTTAGACGCAGGAGCAGAGGATATGAAGGCGGAGGGAGACGTATTCGAAATTGTGGCCGCGCCGGAGGATTATGACGTCGTGGCCGATGCCTTGGCAGCGAAGGGGATTGAGGCCGCTTCCGCTGAAATTACCATGGTACCTGATACCATGGTACATCTTGAAGGAAAAGACGCGGAAAAGATGATGCGTTTAATGGATGCCTTGGAAGAACATGATGATGTACAAAACGTTTACGCCAATTATGAAATAGAAGACGAATTGGAATGAAATGGCAGGATTGCTGGAGGCATCGGTCAGGAGCCGGGGCTTGAGGGAAAACTTGTTATTATAGGTCTGATAAGAGCGATAAGAGTGTCGCCGGGAAAAGTGCCGTCAAACGATAAGAATGATATCGTTTGACGGCACTTTCTTTTTGCTTTAGTAATTTTCATGAGGTCCTTTTGCCTACGGTTTTTACTTTTCGGGTGGAGGCTTTTACGGAAATCACTAACGAAAAAAGCCGCTTACTTAAATAAGCGGCTATCTTTCAAATAATGGTCGGGATGACAGGGTTCGAACCTGCGACCTCATCGTCCCGAACGATGCGCGCTACCAAACTGCGCCACATCCCGACGACAGAAAATATTATAATATAAAATTTGGTAAAAAGCAAGGGAGAATTAGTGGCGGCGGTGGGCGAGTAAGCGAATGACTTTGGCTCCGGTGTTATGGATGCGTCGGAGAGGGGCCATGCGAGTCTTGATTTTAGGTTTCATATCTGTACTGGCGGTGAAGTCGCCACGTTTTAGGTACGTGGTACGAAATTTCTCCGGATGAAAGAGGCGGCGCAGTCCTTGTAAAATTTTTTCCGGCGCGGCGCCCGGTTCGCAGAGAAAGAGATCGGTAGCAACGTAGCGAATGGTCGGGTAGAGGTGAATAGCAAAATGCCCTTCTTTAAGGAGAAGCAAAATAATTGCGTGGTTTTCATCAATGACTTCCAAGGTAGAAGTGACGATGTGAAATCCGGCGCCTTCTAAGAGAATGGGAAGCTCGCTGGGCAGGCCATTATCGATTTTTAAGCTGTCGGCTTTGCAGTTATACATATCCATGGTTTGATGGCGGGCTGTGATATTTTCCATGAAAAACTCCTTTTTATTGGGTACAATAAGTTTTGTAAAATAGTACCAGTCATTTTACCATAAATTATGTCGAATAGCCTAATTTTTCTGTAGGGCTTTCGCTTCTATTGCTGACGCCGACGGTGTGGCGATGTCGCTGGTGGGATGGGCGGAGGTGCGGATATTGACGATGTGGCAGCTGCTTGACGCGCCTGCCATCCCAGCCATAGCCAAAGAATAAGAGCTGCTGTAAAAGCGATGAGACTGGTTATTTGCGCTGATTTAAATAGGCCGAAAACGAGGTTCGTATAATCCCCACGAAGGTATTCCAATAGAAAGCGAACCAGGGAATAGAGCATAATATAAAGGGTAAATGCCTGCCCTTTGGCATGATTTGTCGTGCGATACATAAGGAGCAGCGCAAAGATAACAAAATCAAGCTGGCCTTCCCAGATTTCAGCGGGCCAGAGCGGTTGGTCGCCGTAGGTGTGGTAAGCTAAGGTAGTGGGGGGATAGAGGATCCCAAAATCACTGCCGGTGGGGGCGCCGAAGGCGTCGCCGTTGAGGAGATTGGCACAGCGGCCGACGGCTTGTCCTAGGACGACGGCAGGGCAGATGATGTCTGCTAACGCCCAGGTGTCAATATGATGGCGTTTTGTGTACCAGATTCCCACTAGGGTTCCAAGGACAATGCCGCCTTGAATTGCCATGCCCCCTTGCCAGACATTGAGGAGTTCGGTCAGATGATGGCGGTAATAGTCCCAGTCAAAGAAAAAAACATCCCACAGTCGGGAACCGAGAATACCGGCCAAGCCGCAGTAAATTCCCATATCAAGAATGTGCTGGTGCCAGCGGCCATCCTGCTTTGCAAGGAAATATGCCACTCCGGTGGCAAGGATGATGCTGAGGCTTAATACCAGTCCGTAAGCACGGATGGGAAAATCGCCGATGAAAAATAGATATTGATGCACAGTCAGTCCCCCCTGTACTTGCTCCTGTTGCTTATTATAGAGCAAAAATGACGAAAAAGGAACGGGAAAAGAAGGACATTTGACGTGAGATAGAAAAGTGTGTACCGACGGGCGAGGATATTCTGGATTCCAAGGACGAAGACAGGTATAATATAAATACTTAACGAGTACGGCTACGACCCTAAAGAGCAAGAATTTAGTAAGCAATATGTACCTAACTGCTTAAAGGGGAGCGAAGTGAAACCTGCATTTCGTGTTATGGTATAATAAAGACAACAATAAATCATAAGGAGGCGTTTTTATGCTGAAGTATACGTATTACGGACATGCTTGTTTCCTTTTAAACGATGGGCGTTACAAAGTGTTGGCCGATCCATTTTTGACGGGGAATCCACAGGCTGCTGTTAAGCCTGAGGATGTGGCCTGCGATTTTATTTTAGTGACTCATGCCCATGGAGATCATTTAGGAGATACGGCTGCCATTGCCAAACGTACCGGAGCAACCATCGTGGCAATACCTGAGGTCAACGCGATCTGTGAGGAACAAGCGCCGGGGGTCAAGTGCCATGGCATGAATTTAGGCGGATCGGTGAAACTGCCGTTTGGCAAGGTACGTATGACGCTGGCCCTCCACAGTTCCGGTGTGCCAGGGGGCGTGGCTTGCGGTTTTGTCATTCAGATGGGAGGGTTAACAGTCTATTTTGCGGGGGATACGGCTCTTTTCCACGACATGAAGCTTATTGGGCGCAAGGATGCTTTGGACTATGCCCTGCTTCCCATTGGGGATAACTACACCATGGGATTAGAAGATGCGGCGTTGGCAGCTCAATGGTTAAATGTGCGCAATGTCATTCCTTTGCATTACAATACCTGGCCGGTCATTGAGCAGGATGTGGAACGCTATAAGGCACTGACCGAAGAGTCCACCAAAGCGGCCGTTCACATCGTGAAGCCGGGAGAAACGATGGAGCTGAGGTGATTGAAGGAGAGAAAGAGAAGGTCGTTGTAGTTTTAGGACCTACAGCTTCGGGAAAAACAGCCTTAGCGGTGCAGCTGGCTAAAAAGATGGAAACTGATATTATTTCGGGAGATTCCATGCTGGTTTACCGAGGGTTTAATATCGGTACGGACAAGCCGGACGAAAAGGAACGCGGCGGCGTTCGTCATGAGTTGATTGATATTTTGGAGCCGCAGGAAACATTCAGTGTTATGGACTTTCAACGATTGGCGGCCGAAAAAATCACGACGATCAACGCCAGAGGCCGTATTCCGGTTTTAGTCGGGGGAACGGGTCTCTATATAAAAGCGCTGCTGGAAGGCTACGAGTTTAGTCGATCCCCGGGAGATATGACGTATCGGCAATATTTGGAAGATCTGGCGGCGGTACGAGGACGGGCCTATATTCATCGTATGCTGGCCGAGGTGGATCCGGCGACTGCCCATAGGCTGCATGTGAATGATTTTCGCCGTGTTGTACGGGCGTTGGAGGTTTGGAAAGCAGAGCAGAAAACGATTTCCCATCGACGTTTCAGCGCAGGGGGAAATCTTCGCTACAAAGCCTGGGTTATTGGCCTGCGCTGGGAGCGGACGCTTCTCTATGAAAGAATCAATGATCGCGTCAGGGGTATGGTGGCGTCGGGATTGGAAGAGGAGGTCAGAGAACTCTTGACGGCAGGTGTTTCGCGGATGGCTCCGGCGATGAAGGGGATTGGATACAAGGAGATGGCGGCATGTCTGGCCGGAGAGATAAGCCGGGAAGAAGCTGTACGTGATATACAAAAAGCGACCCGCCATTTTGCCAAACGACAGTTTACTTGGTATCGAAAGATGCCGTATATACACTGGTACGAGGCCGATCACATCTCTTTGTCCTTGCTTTTGGAGAAAGTTTTTCATGATGTGGCAGGATTTTTCACAGGAAAGGCGAAAATGTAATATATCAATTCATTTAAAAGCAAGGAGAGATTCTTATGGCGGCCAAGAGTATCAATTTGCAGGACAGTTTTTTAAATCAGGTTCGAAAAGAGAATGTAGCAGTCACGATCCATTTGGTAAATGGTTTTCAATTGAAAGGTAATGTCAGAGGATTTGATAATTTTACAGTCATTTTGGAATCCATGGGCAAACAGCAGATGGTGTATAAGCATGCGATGTCTACCGTTACGCCGGCTCGGCCTTTAACGGCAGGGGTTGATTTTGAGAAAAAAGATACTGGTAAGGATTGAATTTGCTGATGGAACGAAGAGAAGCTGTCGCTGCGTAATACATACGAGCGGCGGTTTTCTTTTTTAGGAGGGATAGGTATGAGACAGCGGGGGTTTGAAGTAGTGAGCGCTTATGCTGATAAAGGGATACGATTGCCACAGCGCAAGACGGCTGGGAGTGCCGGATACGACATGGAAGCAGCAGAAGCGGTCATATTGGAGCCGCATCGAGTGACGGTGATCCCTACCGGCCTGAAAGCCTATATGCCGGCGGATGAATATTTAGGCATTCATGTGCGTTCTGGTTTTTCCATCCGACAAATGGTTTCCTGCGTCAATGACGAAGGAATCATTGATGCTGATTATTATGATAATGATGATAATGAAGGTCACATCATGGTAGCGCTTTATAATCACAGTGACACCCCTATTGTCGTGGAGAAAGGGATGCGGATTGCCCAAGGAATCTTTCATGGGTATCGTACGGTGGACGGAGATGGAGCGGGTGGTGGTGAAAAACGCTGCGGAGGTTTTGGTTCCACAGGAATGGTGTGAAAGAGCAGGGAGAGGAATTTGTCGCTGTATCTTGCCATATTCAGCAATTTTCCCTATAATGGGAGTAGTATATTGAGATGAGTGGGGGGAAGACGGCTTCTCCCCTTGTGAGATGCCATGACAACGAGCTAAGGAGGTGTTGTTTCTATGGTAGGCGATATCCTGCGATCTGAACGGGAAAAACAGCGATTGACGATAAAAGATGTAGAAAATGAGACGAGTATTCGCGCCTTGTACATAGAAGCCATCGAAAAAGGCGATCAGAAGGCATTACCCAGCGAAGTATATGTGAAAGGGTTCATTCGCAATTACGCAGATTTCCTCCACCTTGACGCGGATGCCTTGGCGCGGCAATATCGCGAGGAGATCCATGGGATCGAGGAAGCAGCACCTGTTGTTGCCGCTATTCCCGTGGCCGAGGGAGGAGAACATGGTCCGTTTAGTTCCGGTTCCGATTTCCGCGAACGAGTGCAAAAATCCCATCGGACGCAAAATATTTTAGTTACCGTAGGCGTCATTCTCATAGCCTTCATCGGCAGTATCTATTACTTTTTTGGTGACGAACCGGCGGCAAAGCAAAAACCAAATTCTGCTGCCTCTGGCGGCATGATTCGACAGGAACCACCTGTGGTTCGGAGTAGCGCTTCCTCCTCAAAAGAGTCGGTTTCGCCTGCGGCGGAACCGTCAATGGAATCCGCGACAGCGGCTGCTGCCTCGGTAAACCGTGGTGTGGAGGTTTCGGCGAAATTTACCGGGCGTTGCTGGATACAGGCAGTGACTGATGGCAAGGTGGTTTACGAAGGGACGGCCGAGCCGAATCAAACGCTTTCTTGGAAGGGCGCAGATCGGATCGCAGTGACGGTAGGCAACGCTGGTGCGGTGGATATCGTTTATAATGGACGCAGCCTGGGGCGGCTGGGCAAGGAAGGCGACGTGGTGGAGAAGCGTTTCACTCGGGATAAAGTCGAGGATGTTAAGTAACCTAAAAGCGGTGACAACTTAGTTTTTACCAGTCGGCCGGCAGAACACGGCTGAGCTGGGAGATGGCGACCGATCTTTATCGGGGGCCATAGGGAAAAGTCAAGATGTGTCCGGTACGTGTCTATCGGGCTGTGGGGTTCCGGCAGGCCTTGCTAACAGAAAAACATTAGTGTAAACGGCGGAGCGAAGGAAATGTCCGTCGAAGAAAAAACCATGAAGCAAAGGTGTGAATATCATGCGTTGCCCTTTTTGCCGGCAAGAAGACAGCCGGGTGATTGATTCACGTTCGGCCGACGACGGAAATTCCATCCGCCGCCGTCGGGAGTGCGGAGGTTGCGGCCGTCGCTTCACTACTTATGAAGTTGTGGAAAAGACACCTCTCATGGTTATTAAACAAGACGGACGGCGGGTGGTTTTTGACCGCGATAAGCTTTTGAAGGGGCTTATCCGTTCTTGTGATAAGCGAGATATTCCCACTGATCGTATCGTTTCTTTGGCGGATGAGATTGAGCGAGAGCTCCGCAATACTATGGAGCGGGAAGTGACTACGAAGGCCATCGGTGAACTGGTGATGGAAAAACTGAAGGGATTTGACGAGGTGGCCTACATTCGCTTTGCATCAGTGTATCGAAAATTTGCCGATATCAGTATGTTCAAAGAGGAACTGGAAGAGCTGCTTCGAGAAAAGCGCGGGCAGAATTAAAATTTTAAGAGGAAGGGGGGCTACCGTGACTTGGAAATTAAAAGAATGTCTGCGTCGGAGGTTGGAACGGGAACGAGGCTATTATCTCTTTCCTTCCGGCGCTCGGTCACGGTTTGCACTTATCTACCCTAATTCCTATCGTGTGGGGATGTCAAATTTAGGCATCCATATCATCTATGAGATACTAAACCGTCGGGGGGATACCGCCTGCGAGCGTTTTTTTTTACCGGAAAAAAAGGAAATGGACGAGTATGCTCGCACACATACACCACTCATGAGCCTTGAAACCCAAACGCCGCTGGCGGATTTTCCGATCATCGGCGTTTCTCTTTCTTTTGAGATGGACTATTTTCATGTTTTGGATATCTTAGCGGCGGGGCGCGTTTCCCTGCTTGCTGCGGAAAGAAGCGAGCGTGATCCGATCGTAATCGGCGGCGGACCTTGCGCTACCTTTAATCCCGAACCGTTAGCTTCTTTTTTTGATGCTTTTCTTATCGGTGAAGGTGAAGAAACTATCGGACGGTTTATGGATACCTTTTACGCGGCGAAAACCGCTGCTTGTTCCCGTAAGGAGATTTTGCGGCGACTGGCGGATATTCCCGGCGTCTATGTGCCATCTCTTTATGTGCCGGAGTATAAGAATACCGGTGAAATTTCCGTATTGCATGCATCCGGCGTCTCAGCCAGGATAAGCCGCCAATGGGTACGGGATTTGGATGCCTATCCGGCCCATACAGTAGTGGTTACGGCGGATACGGAATTTGATCTCTACCTTATTGAAACGGCACGGGGCTGTGGTCGTCATTGCCGCTTTTGCATGGCAGGGTATTGCTTTCGCCGCCCGCGTCATCGGTCCCGGCGTGTGCTGCAGGAAGAGATCGCGGCGGCGGAGCCGTATAAAAAACGTATCGGTCTCATGGGAGCGGCCATTTCCGATTACCCGGAGATCGATGCTCTCTGTGATGATATTCGGTCCTCGCAACTTACTATGTCCGTGGCCTCCTTTCGGGTGGATTCCGTGACGCCGCGGCTGATGGAAGCACTCATTGCCAGTGGGATGAAGACGCTGACCATGGCGCCCGAAGCGGGTAGCGAGCGGATGCGGGCGTCTATCAATAAGGGGATCACCGAGGAACATCTTTGGCGGGCGTTGGACTTCGGGATAGCGGCGGGGCTTCGTCACTATCGGCTGTACCTCATGATCGGGCTGCCGGGCGAGCGTCCAGAGGATATTGATGCCATCGTGGATATGACGATTCGGCTTAAATCCTATTTGGAAAATAAGGGGAACAAGGGAACGCTGACTTTGAGTATTAATCCCTTCATTCCCAAACCATTTACTCCTTTTCAATGGCTGCCAATGATCGAAAAATCGATAGTAGAAAGAGAACTGCGTCAGATTCGACAAGGATTGAAGGGCCATAAAGGCATTGAGATTTTGACGGAATCGGTAAAAGAGTCTTATGTGCAGGGCGTATTGGCCAGGGGGGATCGTCGATTAGGACCGGTACTTCAAGCGGCCCACGCTGCGGGCGGCCCGGGGGCTTTTTGGCGCGCCTTACGGGATTCCGGCTTGAATGCCGATTTTTATTTGTACCGCATGCGGTCGAAAGAGGAAATCTTTCCATGGGAGATCCTGGACATGGGCATAGATCGCCGTTATCTGTGGATGGAATTGGGACGAGCAGAGCGTGGCGAATCCACGCCTGCTTGCTTTGACGGCTGTCGGCGGTGCGGGGTATGTGGAGAATAGCACCAGGGAAGATATCAGGCACTTTATCATGAACAGGGGACAGCTATGGCTTTTGTTTTGCGTTTGATGGAGAAGAATATTTGGGTGGGACAGTTTTCAAATTTTTCTTCTGATCGTATCACTCATGGAATATCCACTCGCTTCGGTGGGGTCAGTGATTCACCTTACGATTCTTTGAATCTGGCGCTTCATGTAGGAGACGATTCGGCGGCAGTGATAGAAAATCGGCAACGATTCTGCCAAGTTTTGGGACTTTCGGCAGAACGTATAACCACGTCGGAGCAGGTACATGGCGAGCGAGTATTTTGTGTGACGGAAAAAGAAGCGGGACGGGGTTGGCGGGATTATGTGGATGCGATTTCGCAAACAGACGCTTTGTTGACCAATGTTCCGGGAGTGCCGCTTTTCCTTTGCTATGCTGACTGTGTGCCGGTACTTTTTTGGGATCCAAAGCGCCGGGCAGTGGCCATCGCTCATGCCGGTTGGAAGGGAACACTCCAGGGGATCGCTGTTAAAACTTTACGGGCGATGACGGCAGCTTTTGGCACCGCCCCAAAAGATTGTCTGGCGGCCATTGGCCCGGCGATTGGCCCCGAGTACTATTCCGTGGGGGATGAAGTAGCAGAGCAGTTTAGAACGGCGTTTCCCGGGTGGGAGAGAGAAATTGTGCGTTTAACTTCGGGTTGTCATCACCTTGATCTTTGGGCGGCGAATCGTCTCCAATTAGAGGCGGCGGGGATTCCCGTGAAAAATATTGATACGGCGGCCGTTTGTACCGCCTCTAACGCGAAACTTTTCTTTTCTTACCGGGCGGACGGAGGGAAAACGGGCCGTATGGGAGCCGTTATCGCCTTGAAAGAACAGATAGGTACGTGATAATAAACAGAGTGATGATATGGTAGAAGGGCTGATTGGTAGGTCAACAAAATGTGTGGGTATAAGATAGGGGAGATATATCCCTAGGAAAAGGAAGGATAGCTGTGATAGCGGAAAATTTGCGACAAGTAGAAGCGACGGTAGAAATGGCCAGACAGCGGCGTGGACGGGTGGATAAAGGGGCAGAGGTAGAGCTCGTCGCAGTGACGAAAAATCACGATGTAGCTGCTATGCGTGAAGCTATCGATGCGGGGGTAACCGTGGTTGGAGAAAACCGGGTGCAGGAAGCGGTTGAAAAACATGCGATACTGGAGCGCAATGTGCGTTGGCATCTCATCGGCCACTTGCAGACGAATAAGGTCAAACAGGCGGTTAAGCTATTTGATTTGATTCATTCCGTGGACAGCGAACATCTGTTGTTGGCAGTGGAGGAAGCGGCAACAAAGATTCATAAGGTCCAGGAGATTCTCCTTCAGGTCAATCTGGCGCGAGAAGAAAGTAAATTTGGTCTCTATAAAGAAGATCTTCCTTTCTTGTTGCAAAAAGCGGACAGCCTGTCCCATGTTCATCTCTGTGGACTGATGTGCATCGCACCCAACTATAAAAATGTGGAAGAATGCCGGCCTCTCTTTCGGGAAATGTACGATATTTTTACAGGACTCCACGCGTTTCCTCTTCCGCATTCGGAGATGCGTTGGCTCTCTATGGGAATGACTCACGACTATGCGATCGCCGTGGAAGAAGGGGCCAATCTCATTCGCGTGGGAACAGCGATTTTTGGCCCTCGACAATATTGAAAAAAGCTGAGCCACTCATATTTTGGACAAAAAGTGTATGTATATAGAGAAGCCATGGTTACTTGTTTCAGGACGACGTAGAAGTCGGGGGGCTGAGATGAAACGGCGAAGAAAAGCGGAAAGAAAAGCAGAACGGGCGGAAGAATTGCGGTCGCGACGGAAAAAAATAACGACCGAATCACCTGTTACCTCTCTGGGGGATAAGTTTAGGAGTGCGGTGAAGCCGGTTGATGGGATCATTCTTCTTGTCGCTGCGGTGTATTTGACAGCATTGATCGATTTCTCAGCGATGACGCTGCCTGATGTTTTCTATTTAACGGCTATCATTATGTGGGCCGGGTCCTTTATCGTACGGCTGTATCTTTTGTCGAGACGCGATAACTGGTAAGGGTGCGGTTAAGATATCAACTAGATGTGCCGATTGTCCGGTACTAATTTTGACAGTGGGTGAAGTTTCTTATGATGAAATTGTTGTTGATTCGACACGGACAGACGGACTGGAATCTTTTAGGAAAATATCAGGGGCAGACCGACATTGCTTTGTCGGGGGAAGGGATACGGCAGGCCGATCTTTTAGCGCAAAATTTTCCAGTCGATACTTTAGATATCATATATACCAGCGATTTGCAGCGTGCTTTTATGACCGCGGAGCGTCTGGCGGAAAAGTTTTCTGCGCCGCTTTATGCAGATAAGGCCCTTCGGGAGTTGAACTTTGGCGCTTGGGAGGGGTTGACATATCAGGAAATTGCTGAACGCTGGCCGCAGGAAGTGAAAAATCTTTTTGGAGCGCCCGAAAAACTTCAGATTCCTGAAGGCGAAACTTTTTTGATGTTGCAGCGGCGGGCTATGGATAAAATTCACGAGATTCGCGCGGAAAATGAGGGTAAAAACGTAGCTGTCGTCGCACATGGCGCAATCAGCAAGGCAATTCTAACGGCGCTTCTTCACATTCCCCTCCATTATGTCTGGATGCTGCGGCAAGATAATACGGCAGTGAATATCCTTCGGTTTGACGATGAATTTGTGTCAGTGGAGCTTCTCAACGGTATTTCCCACCTGGATCGGCCGTCCTTGGGACTATAAAGTGTTCAATATTATCATATTTCGGAAAAGCAATAGATTTGCTGGTTGTATCAGCTCGCATGGTTCTGGGATTTCTCACAGAATTTTGCGAAGGACTTAAAACGGGCACTGACAAGGAGCCGTTGCGAAAAGCGACGGCTCCTTGTCAGTGGGGGAAAATCATAAGACTTTATTTTTCCTTCCCTATTGGATGTGTTATAATGGGACGCGTGTCAGAGTATTTTTTACGTTGGGGTGAAATCGTGGACTTGACATTGGTTGAGTTGTTTAAAACAGTACTATTAGGGATCGTGGAGGGGGTGACGGAATGGTTGCCTATCAGCAGCACGGGTCATATGATCTTAGTGGATGAGTTTATCACGTTAGAGGTTTCCAAGGCCTTTATGGATATGTTTTTGGTAGTTATCCAGCTGGGAGCCATCCTGGCAGTAGTGGTGTTACATTTTGAACGCCTGAATCCTTTTTCTGCCTGGAAAAGCCGACAGGAGCGGCGGCAGACTTTCGCGCTGTGGTATAAGGTGCTTCTAGCTTGCTTACCCGCTGCTCTCATTGGGCTGGCGGCTAATAAATACATGGAAGAACATTTTATGACCGCACCCGTAGTAGCGTTTACGCTGATCCTCTACGGTGTTTTGTTCATTATCGTGGAGAATTACAATGCTAAGCGTTCGCCCCGCATTACGGACTTAGTGAATCTGGATTATCGTACCGCTCTCATCATCGGTTTTTTTCAAGTACTGGCACTGGTGCCGGGAACGTCACGGTCGGGGGCTACAATCCTGGGGGGGATACTCTTTGGCGCGTCCCGGTATGTGGCGGCGGAATTTACTTTTTTCCTCGCCATTCCCATTATGTTTGGAGCCAGCTTATTGAAAATGGTAAAATTTGGCTGGCACTATTCGAGTGCGGAAGTCATGATCATGGTCGTCGGTATGGGCACGGCGTTTATCGTGTCTATTTTCTCTATTAAATTTTTGCTGCGGTACATAAAGTCTAATGATTTTAAGGTCTTTGGCTGGTATCGGATCATACTGGGCGGCCTTGTGCTGGCGTACCAGTTTTTCGTTGGCGATCCAACGAAGTAAGCGCTTGCATTCTCTTCGTTTTTTAATCGGCAGAGGAATTTTTATGAATTCCATGTCGCATGCAGGAGATCACCGGGGCAATTATAGGAAGAGCATTTCGCGAAGGGAGCGTAAGAAAAAGTGAAACTCATTGCTGGCCTGGGCAATCCCGGTTCCGAATATGCAACAACGAAACATAATGTGGGTTTTATGCTAGTGGATGCACTGGCCAGACAGCTGGGCGTGGAAAATTGGAAAACGAAACAGGACGCGTTGGTGGCGGAAACACGAATTGGCAGGGAAAAGGTACTTTTGGTGAAGCCACTGACCTATATGAATGATAGTGGCCGCGCCATTGGGCCGCTCCTCGCATGGTATAAACTGGCGCCGGATGATTTGGTGGTCATTCATGATGATATGGATCTCCCGGTAGGGATGGTTCGTATTCGAAAAAAAGGGAGCGCTGGGGGACATAATGGGATGAAGTCGATCCTATACCATGTTCAAGAGGAGAATTTTCCGCGGGTTCGCATCGGTATTGGCCGTCCTCCCCAAGGATGGACCGTCATTCGGCATGTGCTGTCGCCTTTTTCGGCCGAAGATAGCTCTCGTATTGCGGCGGCTATCGAGTATCTCGTTCCGGCAGTGGTGTGCATCGTAACGGACGGGGTGGATTTAGCCATGAATCGATTCAATCCTGTCAAGCGAAAGAAATTGTCGGGGATATCTGATGTTCCGATAACGGAGGAAAGGCGGCCACTTTCGTAGGATAATGTCGGTAAAGACGAGGAGAAAAAGGGGTATGGGAGAACGGATTACCGCGTTGTACGCGGCTCCCGATGGAAAAATTTATGACGCACCGGGGATTGTAGCCTTGGGCCGAAGCGGCGAAACATGGAGGGATCTCACGCCCGAGGACCTTATTCCGTTACCAGAAGGGGCTGATTTGATGTTTCTCCCCGAGCGTCGGGCTGTTGGCCGGGACCGCGCGGGGGCGCTTATGTCTCTTCCCGGGCAAGCCGTATCGGCGATCTTACCGGCGGGATATACCAGAATTTACCTCCCCGCTTTTCAGCGGAAAAAAAGAGCGGCGGTACTGCCCCTTTACGGCTATACGGCGGTGGCTCTCTACCGGAATCAGCTTTATGCGGCGGCGATACGTACTGACAATGATGATTTTTGGAACCCGAAACACTATAACACCCGCGGCCTGAAAAAGCGTATCCAGCAGACGAAGGCAGCGCTGCCAGGCAATCGGTTAGTAGAACATTTAGCCCGCTGCGCGCTTGCATACCACTGCTGTACGGCACAAAATCTTTTCTATCACCGGTGGGAAGCTGGACTTCCGGCTTCTCCCGTCTGCAATGCTAACTGCTTGGGATGTATTTCCTTACAGCCGGCCGAATGCTGCCCATCGCCGCAGGAACGAATAAAATTTTCCCCTACGGCGGAGGAGATTGCCGCGCTGGGGATATATCATTTGTCCTCGGCTCCGGAAGCGATCGTAAGCTTCGGGCAGGGGTGTGAAGGGGAGCCGTCGCTGGCGGCGGATACCGTTGCAGAGAGTATTCGCCGGATACGCGCCCGGACGACAGCGGGGCAGATTAACATGAACTCCAACGCCGGGTATACGATGGGGATAAAAAAGATTGTTGATGCGGGACTTGATTCCCTAAGGGTGAGCATCATCAGCGCCAATAGCGCCAATTATGCCACTTACTATCGGGCACAATATACACTTGATGCAGTGAAGGCCTCCCTTCGCTATGCCCTGGAAAAAAAGGTCTATGTATCCCTCAATCTATTATATTTTCCGGGGTTTAATGATCGAGCGGACGAGGCCGCGGCTTGGTGTGATTTTTTACGGGAATTACCGGTACAGATGGTTCAAGTCCGTAATTTGAATCTGGATCCAGATGTTTTCTGGGGTAGCGTGCCGCATACGAACGACAAAGCGTTAGGTACGCGGCGTTTCCTTCGGTTATTGCAGGACGAAAATCCTCATCTGTTTATCGGCAGTTTCAGCCATTATCGGGAGAAATAATATTTTAAAATAAAAAAGGATTTTAAGGTTTGAAGTTGAATTTTTACGAAAGGGGAAGCATCAGTATTTTGAGAGGAGACTGGGTTATGGATGAAAAGGATTGGATTGAATTTAAGCGAAAATTGAAGAGTAAGACCGACATTGATCTTGATCTATATAAAGAACCTCAGATGAAACGCCGCATTGGGAATTTAGTAACCCGGAGCAACGCTAAGTCCTTTGTGGAGTATTTCGAAAACGTAGCGAAGGATAAGGATGAATTTGCCGCCTTCATTGAATACCTCACGATTAACGTATCCGAGTTCTATCGCACACCGGACAAATTTGCGAAATTGGAGACGGATGTTATTCCCGACCTTTTGAAGCGCTCGTCAAAGCTCAATATTTGGAGCGCGGGTTGTTCCATCGGGGCGGAGCCATACTCACTGTCCATGATCATGAAGGAGATAACACCGGGGAAACGTCATCGGATATTGGCAACGGATTTGGACATTGAAATCCTGGCGAAGGCGAAAAAAGGCGTTTACATGGAAAATGAAATCAAGAGTCTTTCCCCGGAGCGTCGGCAAAAGTATTTTGATAAGTTGCCGGACGATAAATATGCCGTTAAGGAAGATGTCAAGAGTTGTATTGAATTTAAGCGGCATAATCTCCTCAAAGATCCCTTTGAAAAGGATTTTGATTTGATTTTGTGCCGAAATGTGGTCATTTATTTTACCGAGGAAGCAAAGGATCAGCTGTATACTCGCTTTTTTGAAGCGCTCAAACCGGGAGGGATCCTTTTTGTGGGGGCGACGGAAGCGATTTTGAATTTCCGGAAGATGGGATATACCAGCTATCAACCTTTTTTCTATCAGCGGCCTTTGTGATGGGGTAACAGCGCTGCTTGTCCGAAGCGCAGCTCGCATAGGTTCCTGAAAAGGCGGTGTGTCCGGTGATGTACGCAAACCCACCCATGGAACAGATTTTCCCCGAGGCGCTGCGGGGTGTTCAATTGGAGCGATTGAAGAAGACCCTCTCTTGGGCGGGGAAGAAAAGTCCTTTGTATCGAAATAAGTTCCGCGACTGCCAAATAGAACAGGCAGACATAGTATCTTTAGAAGATTTAGAGCGATTCCCCTTCACCACACTTGAAGAATTGCAGCAGCTTCCCGCCGCTGATTTTTTGACACTGCCATACAGCAGCATTGTTCGGGTGAGTTTATGGGAACATCCTCAGCACATGATTCGTCTGTATACGGCGGGTGACGTAACGGTGCATGTGGAAATGATGGCCCGCGTGCTGACGGCGGCGGGGGTTCATCACGCTTCTGTGGTGGGAATTTTAGGCGATATGGCAGACAGCGGTCTCATGGACACACAGTACGCATTGGAACTCTTAGGAGCTACGGCGGTTCCTCTGAGCACCGAATATGAGCGAGTGATTCGACTGATGGATGATGTCGGGATTGATACGATCATCGGTTCGTCGCGGCGGGTTTTGCGCTTGGTGGTGCAGGCCCAGGCTGCAGGACGGGATATCGCAGAGTATCCTGTCGGGAAGATCCTGTGCCTCAGTGAGACGCTCAATACACCGCTTAAAAACCATATTGAGAAGCGGACGAAGACCCGAGTTTACAATCTTTTTTCTTCGGCGGAATTTGGTTGCTTAGGGATGCTTTATCCTTGTGATGCTCACACCGGGCAGCATTTTCAGGAGGATTATTTCTATCCGGAGATTGTGGCATTTGGAAGTAGTGAGATTATTCGGGAACCCGGGAGGATGGGGGAATTGGTGGTGACGACTCTGGCGGCGGAAGCGATGCCTGTTATTCGCGGCCGTACCGGACAGACGGTCATGCGAGAAACTGTTCCGTGTGCTTGCGGGCGCACGTTATTGCGATTGACAACGCCATTAGGGACGATCTAATGGCTTATTTTCTTTTTATCATTAAGAGAGGAGGGGACGAATATGCGAAGCGATATTGTAAAAAAAGGTCCCACTCGATGTGCGCATCGTTCCTTGTTCCATGCCATGGGATATGGCCCGGAAGATTTGGCAAAACCTTTGATCGGCATCTGTAATTCCTTTAACGAAGTGATTCCCGGGCACATTCATTTGCGGGATATCGCGGCGGCAGCCAAGTTGGGTGTGGCGGCCGCCGGGGGAACGCCCCTTGAATTTCCTGCTATCGGCGTATGCGACGGCATTGCGATGGGACATACGGGGATGAAATACTCTCTGGCCAGTCGGGAACTCATCGCTGACTCCATTGAGGCGGTAGCCATGGCTTCGGGATTTGACGGGCTGGTCTTGATTCCCAACTGTGATAAAGTGGTGCCGGGGATGCTGATGGCGGCAGCCCGACTCAACATTCCCAGCATTGTGGTCAGCGGCGGCCCCATGCTGGCGGGACGCTATCATGGCCACGACATTAGCGTCAGTCAGTCTTTCGAGGCGGCGGGGAAGTTTGCGGCGGGAGAGATGGACGCTTCGGAAATGGCGCTCTTGGAGACGGAGGCATGTCCAAGCTGCGGTTCCTGCGCCGGACTTTTTACTGCCAATACGATGAATTCACTGACTGAAGTTTTAGGTATGGGACTTCCGGGGAATGGGACGATTCCGGCGGCTTACTCCGGAGCGCGCCGCCTTTTGGCGAAGCGTGCCGGAGAGATTGTGCTGGAGTTGATCAAAAACGATGTCAAACCTCAGGATATTCTGACGCGGGATGCCTTTGAAAATGCCATGACTGTCGATATGGCCATCGGAGGTTCTTCTAATACCGTCCTTCATTTAACGGCCATAGCTCACGAAGCAGGTATCGAAATTCCCTTGCCGCTTTTCGATGAGATCAGCCGCCGTACCCCATATATTACGAAACTGAGCCCTGGGGGTACGCATCACATGCAAGATTTGAACGAAGCTGGCGGTATTTTAGCGGTCATGGGAGAATTGGCAAAGAAGGATCTCCTTCATTTGGATGCTTTGACTGTGACGGGGACCGTGGGCGCGCGTATACGGGGGGCAAAGATTTTACGCCCTGACGTTATTCGTTCCGTAACGGATCCTTATCGGCCCGAGGGCGGCATCGCTATCCTGCGGGGCAATCTCTGTCCGGATTATGCTGTAGTTAAAGCCTCGGCCGTCAAAGAAGACATGTTGATTTATCAGGGCACCGCGAAATGTTTTGATTCCGAAGAGGCAGGAGTAGAAGCCATTATGGCCGGGAAGATTCACGATGGTGACGTGGTGGTCATTCGCTACGAAGGGCCTAAAGGCGGGCCGGGAATGCAGGAGATGCTCAATCCTACGGCGGTGATTACCGGGATGAACCTCAAGGTAGGGCTCATCACCGACGGGCGATTCAGTGGAGCAAGCCAAGGAGCCTGTATTGGACACATATCTCCTGAAGCCATGGAAGGGGGCCCCATCGCGCTCATTGAAGACGGAGATTTAATTACGATTGATATTCCGAATCGAAAATTGCAATTAGAGGTCAGTGAAGAAGAATTGAAGCGCCGCAAGGCGGTGTGGCGGCAGCCAGAACCGAAGATTAAGACGGGGTATTTGGCTCGTTATGCGAAGCTGACAACTTCAGCTTCCACCGGAGCCGTGCTTCGTTGATGAATACTGATAGACAATCAGCCTTTCTCTTTGACCGGTGGAGATAGGAAGGCGACGGGAGGTTCCCTTGTGCATATTGTTTTGATTGAACCGGAAATTCCCGGCAATACGGGCAATATTGCCCGCCTGTGTGCAGCGACCGGAATGCGGCTGCATCTCGTTCGTCCATTGGGATTTTCTGTAGAAGATAAATATCTAAAGCGTGCGGGACTTGATTACTGGCACTTGGTGGATATTGTCTATCATGACAGCTTTGCGATACTTTGGCAAAAATATCAAGGTAGCCCCTTTCACTTTTTTTCGACAAAAGCACCCCGTATTTACACAGAAGCACAGTTTACTCCCGAAGATTTTCTGGTCTTTGGCAAGGAAACTGCGGGCATTCCGGAAGAACTTCTGAAAGCGCATTGGGAATGTTGCCTTCGTATTCCCATGATGACCGAGTCCCGCTCATTGAATTTGGCTAATGCGGTAGCGGTAGCTTCCTACGAAGCGTTGCGACAGAACAGATTTGAAGGTTTGCAGAGACGGGGATTTGATCATTTGGACTGAGGAACGATGGGATGAGCATAGCAGACGCTTGTAAAAATTTTTTGGCAGAGATTTCTTCCAGTTTCCCACCGGAGCGCCTTCAAAAAGACGAACCGATGTGGAAACACACGACATTTCGCGTTGGTGGGCCGGCAGATTGTCTCCTGTATCCGGCGACGGGAGAAGAAGTGCGACGGATATTATCCTTGATAAAGCGCTATGAATTGCCCTTAACGATCTTGGGAAACGGTTCTGATGTGTTGGTGCGGGATAAAGGGATTCGAGGCGTTGTCGTGGCGTTTGGACAGCCGGCCGCCTATATCCGACAGGAGGGAACGCGGCTCTTACTTGGCCCGGGAACACTTCTCAGCGCTGTGGCACAGTATGCGGCCGAACATGGCCTCACGGGATTGGAATTTGCCGCCGGGATCCCGGGCAGTGTGGGAGGCGCCGTATTCATGAACGCTGGCGCTTACGATGGAGAGATGAAGGACATTGTGTCTCGTATTGGCGCGTTCGACGAGACGGGGCGTGTGGTAGCGTACCGTGGGGAAGATGCCTACTTTGGCTACCGCTACAGTGTTTTTCAAGACAATAGTCATATTATTAACCAAATTGAACTGACTCTTGCTGCAGGCAATACCGAGGCCATTCGCCAAAAAATGACAGAGTTTAATGAGCGACGTCGGCAAAAACAACCGTTAGAATATCCCAGCGCAGGCAGTACCTTTAAACGTCCGTTGGGGCATTTTGCTGGTACCCTTATTGATGAGGCGGGGCTTAAGGGCTTTTCAATAGGAGATGCGCAGGTGTCGGAAAAACACGCCGGGTTCATTATTAATCGCGGTCATGCCACAGCTGGTGATATCTTGGCCCTGATCGCCGAAGTACAGCGACGTGTCTTTTTGGCTCGAGGGGTTGAGCTGGTTCCGGAAGTTCGCATCATCGGTGAAGTATGAAAAACGAATGCGGGTGTTGAGCTGCATCGACACAGAAAAGTCTCGAGGATATGACTATGACGTTATCTATCACCTTGAGAGGAGCGTGGGGGAAGTATGAAATTACGGTTTTTGGGAGCCGCGCATACGGTTACTGGATCTTCGTATCTGTTAGAAACGAAAGAGACAAAACTCCTGATCGACTGCGGCATGTTTCAGGGATCGAAACGGATACGCAGCCTGAATTATGAAGATTTCCTTTTCAATCCTGCTGATATCGACGGGGTGCTCTTGACCCATGCCCACATTGATCATTGCGGTCTTATCCCCAAACTGTGCCGAGATGGCTTTAAAGGGCTTGTCTATGCCACCAAGGTAACCTGTGAATTAGCGGCGATCATGCTGCCTGATTCTGCGCACATTCAAGAATCCGATGCCGAGCTGCAAAATCGCAAAGGAAAGCGCAGCGGGGATGTGCCTGTTAAGCCGCTTTATTCTATTGATGATGCTGCGGCGGCACTGGAGCATTTTTCTGTCGTTCCTTATGATGAAGAACTCATTCTTACTGATCATATTCGAGTGATCTTTCATGATGCGGGACATATTATGGGGTCGGCCATCATCGAGGTTCTGGTCACGGAAAACGGCAAGATGACAAAGCTTGTTTTTTCCGGAGATTTGGGGCAGCCGGATCAGCCGATCATTAAAGATCCCTGTATTCTCTCCGGCGCAGACTATCTGCTGGTAGAATCCACCTACGGCGATCGCCGTCATCAGATATACGACAAGGAAGAAACTTTAGCGGAGATCATCAACGATACCATGGACCGGGGCGGCAACCTGATTATTCCATCCTTTGCCGTAGGGCGTACACAGACATTACTGTACTATTTCTATAAATTATGGAAAGCGGGGCGGATTGATGATGTTCCCATCGTTTTGGACAGTCCGCTGGCCATTGCCGCGACCCGGATATTCCTGCGCAACAGCCAGGAATTCGATGAAGAAGCCATTGAACTCTTAAAAAAGAGCGGCAGTATACCGCAGATGCCACACCTCCGCATCTGTGAAACGGCTGCTCAATCAAAAGCGCTTAACAGCGCCGAAGGATCTGCTGTCATTCTGTCAGCCAGTGGGATGGCGGATGCCGGGCGCATTCTCCATCATTTGAAGCATAACCTTTGGCGACCGGAGTCTACCATTCTCTTTGTTGGGTATCAAGCGGAAGGTTCTTTGGGGCGTCGCTTGGTAGACGGATTAAAGCGTGTTCGCGTCATGGGGGAAGAGATTGCTGTACAGGCGCAGATTAAAATGCTGGATGGATTTTCCGCCCACGCTGATGGCGGGCAGATTATGGCGTGGGTGGAACATTTGAAAGCGCCAATACCAGCAAAAGTATTTATTGTTCATGGGGAAGCGCCAGCGCAGGAAGCCATGAAGGAAAAGTTGGAAAAAGATATGGGGCTTTCTGTTTATATCCCCTTTCGTGGCGATACGGCCAAATTAGACGGACGAAGCTGCGAGATTGAAGCGTCGACGCTGCCAAGTGTTTCTGTCGAAAAGGATATGGAGGATGTTCTGCGCTCTTTTGATTCTGAATATCGGTTGGTCCGCCGTAAAATTTTGCAGCTTGTCACCCAACGGCCAGAGCTTATGGATCCAGTCATTCGCACGTGGGAAAAAGGCTGGAAATACGTTCGCAAACTGTTTGCTTCGTATCATATTTGATGGTGGGAGGGGCAGATTTGCCTGTTTTTTTCCTCTGTCAGCGATTTTAGGGGACCTAAGGTTCATTTGTCCTGGAGACAAAAATTTGCTTGTATCGGGAGGAGAAACACGATATAATATAGGCGGAGAAAACAAATAACAGGGAGGTAACTATTATGCTTATTGGAAGTGTCGGACTCGTTTCCATTGCGAATCAGGTAGACAGGGAAGGCTATCAAGCGGCACATGCCATCTCCAAGCGGACAGCCAGCGTGACAAAAGTTTCGAATTTTGGCGGAGAAACGAAGATCGGTTCCTCAAAATTTCAGCAAGCGAACCGGCAGGCAATAGCGGATGGACAAGCGGCTATTGCTGAGAACATGCATGATATAAAAGAAACTTTTAAGCAGTTTAGCACGAAGCTTTCTTATACGAAGAACGCGACCTTGGAAGCGATTCGCCAAAATACGTTGGATATTTATGCCTGAAGTTTTCCTCAAGGTAGTTTATCTGCAAGAAAAATAATAAATAGGGAATTTTCACGCCCCCATGGGTCGGATATCTGTTCGACTCCATGGGGGCGTGTTTTTTAGCTTCTGTTTAGATTAGGGTGATATAATAATAAAAATAATTTTCGGGCCAGAAAGGATTTTATTATGCGCATACAGGACATATCCTTGGGTAAACGCCTTTTAGGAGCTAATTTTCTTATGGTCTGCGTGCCGATTTGTGCCATCCTGCTTTTGGGGACGATTCTCTTGGCGGCTCTCCATTTCACCGGTGCGGATCAGCCAGCCAGCCTCGCTCTCCTCTGGCCGGAACGGGGCCCTTCTTTCTTTGTTCAATACATCACCAGCGATATTCGGGTGCAAGCGCAGAAAGCGGTGCGTAAGAATAAGAAATTGGGGACGAAGGATATCATAAAAGATTGTCGACAGTTAGAACAACAGGGGCTGCGGACAGCCATTCGGCAAAACGGTAAAATCCTTTATGTGACAGAAGGCAGCGATGCTATGGAACTTTTCCGACAGGCTGAGATGCGGTCGGGGGATAATGACTCGATTGAAATTTGGGATGGGAATGATTTCGTCTTTCGATACTATTCCCCGCAGCATGATGCCACAATTGTGGCCTTAGGACAGCTTCCTTTGTCGGCCGCAGCAGAGGAAGGACCCTGGTCTTTCAAGAATTTCATAGAGATTGTCCTTTGGCTTCTTTTACTCTTGTCTGTGGGCAGTATCCTCATCGTGGGACGTTGGCTTTCTCGCACCTTAAGTCAGCAAATCTTAGAACCGCTGCAAGAGTTACGCATCGCTTCGGAAGCTATTCGCCGAGGCGATTTCGGACACGTATTACCGGTATTTTCGCGTGACGAAGTTGGAAGGGTGTGCGCTGATTTTGAAGAGATGCGTAAAGAACTTCGCCAAGCGAAGGAAGAACGAATCCGCTACGAAAACAACCGCAAGGAGCTGATCGCCGGGATATCCCACGATCTTCGGACGCCGCTGACCGCTATCCGCGGTTATGTAAGTGGACTGAGGGACGGGATCGCTCACACGCCGGAAAAGAAGAAGCATTATTTAGATATGGTTTACGAGAGCATCCTCACGTTGGAACGATTGGTGGAGAATCTGTTCCTTTTTTCAAAATTGGATTTAAAACAGGTACCGTTTCGTTTGGAGGCGGTGCATTTGCCATCATGGCTGGAAGCGTATGTTCGGGAGCGGCAAGAAGAAACCATCGCTGCGAATATGGTAATATCCATAGAAAGCGATGTGCGGGATGCTGTCGTTGATCTCGACGTTCTGCAGTTCCAGCGGGTGATCCAAAATCTCTGGGAGAACAGTCGAAAGTATGCCAAGGATGACAAAACGATCGTGGATATCCGGTTATCAGAAGCCAAAAAACAGATAGAGATTCGTTGGCAAGACCACGGGAAAGGGGTAGACGAGAAGCAGCTGCCGCGGCTCTTTAAACACTTTTACCGCACGGATGAGGCGCGCGGTAATGTTGCTGACGGCAGTGGATTGGGCTTGGCTATCAGCAAAGAAATCATCCAGGGGATGAAAGGGACAATCATGGCGCAGCCTACCCCCGGCGGTGGATTGACCATTCTTATCCGTCTGCCCCTGTCCAAGGAGAAGGGAGAACGTCATGAAAAAGATTTTGCTGATTGAAGATGATCCGAAAATCGCGGAGATTGAACGTGATTATTTGGAAGCTAACGACTTTGCAGTTCGTTGGCTCACCGATGGAAAAGAAGGCTTGACGACGGCTCTTGAAGGAGATTGGGCCCTCATCCTTTTAGATGTTATGTTGCCGGGGATGGACGGGTTTCAGATATGCCGCGAGATACGAAAAAGAAAGGAAATTCCTGTTCTTATGGTAACTGCACGACAGGAAGAAATCGATATTTTGCGTGGCCTGGGGCTTGGGGCAAACGATTATATTATGAAGCCCTTTAATCCTAATGAGTTGGTAGCTAGAGTGAGAGCCCATATTCAGCGCTATGAGCGCATCATGGAACATTCCGGGCAAAGCAGCCCGATTATTCGTTCTGGGATATTGGAAATTCAGCCTGATGCCTATCGTGTGTTGGTGCGCGGGGAAGAGGTCAACCTCACTCATCGGGAATTTGAAGTACTGGCTTTTTTGGCGCAGAATCCTAACATTGTATTTAGCCGCGAAGCTCTGTTCGAGAAAATTTGGGGATATGATGCGTTGGGGGAGACGGCTACCGTCATGGTGCACATCAACCGTATCCGAGAAAAAATTGAACCTGATCCTGCGCATCCCGTTTATTTAGAAACGGTCCGTGGCGCGGGGTATAGGTTTCGAAAATGAGGTCGTTAATAATCATTTTGGTAATAAAAGGTTTGACCGGACATCGTAGCTATCAATTTTTCGTTGACAAACGAACTTGGCTATGCTACTCTTTTCATACTAAAAAAATAGGATAAGGTGGCGTTGGAGTATGAGCAACCGACTGTGGTCTATTTTAGACGAATTGAAGTCATCGCAGTACGAATGGGTAGATCTGAGCCATGGAGTGAACGATAACAGCCCTTGCTGGCCGGGAATTCCTGCAGGATCTGTTGAACTGGCCCGAACGGTTTTTGATTGGGGAAATCCCATATTGGATTGTTTGATTCAGACCTTTAAATTTCCCGGGCAATTTGGTACGCATATAGATTTTCCCGGTCATTTCATCAAAGGAAAGGAACTTTCTGATCGTTACGGCGTGAAGCAAATGATTTACCCGTTGGTGGTCTTGGATATCAGCGATAAGGTGGCCGAAGATGTTCATTATGCCGTGACAGTGAATGATATTAAAGCGCATGAGGAGACGTACGGTATAATTCCTGATGGTGCTTTCGTAGCTCTCTATACGGGGTGGGCCAAGCACTGGCCGGATATGGAGAAACTTTCCGGGGCGGCACCGGATGGCACAGAGCACGCGCCGGGGTGGTCTCTGGAGGCGTTGCAATATATCTATGAAATACGCAACGCCGCGGCTAATGGTCATGAGACTTTGGATACGGATGCCTCGCAAGTAGCTGCCGTGGCAGGGGATCTTGCTTGTGAACGTTATGTGTTAGGCAAAGGAAAATTACAGATTGAAGTGCTGAACAATCTGGATAAAGTAGCACCGACCGGGGCACTGCTCTTTGCCGCGTGGCCGAATATCGAAGGTGCGACGGGCCTGCCAGTTCGCGCCATAGCAATTACACCGCGTCGTAAGTAAAGCGACGGCACATAAATTTTCTTATGTAAATGAAGGGAAGAAGCCGAAAGGGAAGGAGGTTCCTTTCGGCCTTCTATGTTTAATAAAAGAACCCATATTGATTTTGGGATTTTCCATATCAAATCGGGTATAAAATTTACCGTGGGGATTGAAAAGTTTTACCGTGACAGGTAGAAAAGTACTTGTCTTTTTTTTATCGGTAGGATGGAGTATAATAAGGAGACAATATGTTCGATAAAGGGGGCGATGCCCATGGCGATGGTGCCGAAACTGAATACGATGCAATTTGCCAAGGAGTCGCCGTTTAAGGTGGTGGCTCCTTTTCAGCCTATGGGGGATCAGCCGAAGGCGATTGAGGATTTGGCGCAGGGAGTACTGAACGGGATGGAGGCCCAGGTGCTTTTGGGCGCCACGGGGACGGGGAAGACCTTTACCATCGCTAAAACCATCGAGCGGGTACAGAAGCCCACTTTGGTCATCGCGCACAATAAGACGTTAGCGGCTCAGTTGGCCAGCGAATTTAAGACGTTTTTCCCGGAAAATTATGTAGGCTATTTTGTGAGTTATTATGATTTTTATCAGCCGGAGGCGTACATTCCAGCGACGGACACCTATATTGAAAAGGACGCTTCCATCAATGACGAAATTGATGAACTGCGTCATTCGGCCACCTGTTCCCTCTTTGAGCGCCGGGATGTCATCGTGGTGGCCAGCGTGTCCTGCATTTATGGTCTTGGTTCCCCAGAGAGCTACCACGAGATGGTGGTGTCCCTCCACAAGGGGCAGGAGATCGATCGGGACGCCATCCTGCGGAAACTTGTCGCCATTCAGTATGAGCGCAACGACGTGGGATTTGACCGAGGAAAATTCCGCGTGCGGGGCGACGTCATTGAAGTGTTCCCCGCCGGATACAATAACCGGGCGGTGCGCATTGAGATGTTCGGGGACGAGATAGAGCGCCTCTTGGAATACGACGTGACGACGGGGGAGATCTACGGAGAGCGCACCCATTCCATGATTTTTCCAGCTTCGCATTACGTTACGTCCCGGGAGGATATGGACATCGCTATGGACAGCATCCGGCAGGAATTGGGGGAGCAGCTTCATCTTTTGGAAGGGAAGGGGCGGCTCCTGGAAGCCCAACGGCTTTCCCAGCGTACGAATTACGATTTGGAAATGATGCAGGAGATGGGCTATTGTTCCGGCATCGAAAATTATTCCCGCCACCTAACCCACCGGCAGGCAGGGGACGCGCCGTACACGCTCTTAGATTATTTCCCCGAAGATTTCCTCATCGTCATGGACGAGTCCCATGTGACCATGCCCCAGCTTCGCGCGATGTACGCTGGGGATCGGTCGCGCAAAATTTCCTTGGTGGACAACGGCTTTCGTCTGCCGTCGGCCTTTGATAACCGCCCCCTGACATTTGAGGAGTTTGAGCAGCGGATCAATCAGATCATTTACATTTCCGCTACGCCCGCCGAGTACGAATTGGGCAAGGCGCAGCAGGTGGTGCAACAAATCATCCGCCCCACGGGGCTTCTTGATCCCATCGTCGAAGTACGTCCGTTGGAGGGGCAGATTGACGATCTGATGGCTGAGATACGAAAGCGCAGTGCGGCGAAGGAACGGGTTTTGGTGACGACGCTGACGAAGAAGATGGCGGAAAATCTTACGGAATATCTCAAGGAAGCGGGGATCAAGGTGCGTTACCTCCATTCCGATATCGCCACCATGGAGCGGGCGAAGCTCATCCGCGATCTTCGGGCGGGTGTCTTCGACGTGCTGGTGGGGATCAATCTCCTGCGGGAGGGCCTCGATATGCCGGAGGTGTCGCTGGTGGCGATCTTAGACGCGGATAAAGAGGGGTTTCTGCGCTCCGATACGTCGCTGATTCAGACCATTGGCCGGGCGGCGCGCAACGCGGAGGGGAAGGTGCTGCTCTACGCCGATACGGTAACGGACTCCATGAAGCGGGCGATGGATGAAACCCTGCGCCGCCGCACGGTGCAGGAGGCATTCAATCGCGAACATCATGTGACACCTCAGACTATCATCAAGCCGGTGAAGGATCTCATTGAGACGACCTTAGTGGCGGAGCGGACGGTGGCCTATGGCACGTCAGATGGAAAGAAGAAACATCGCTTGACGAAAAAAGAACGACAGGCGCTCTTGAAGACATTGACGAAAGAAATGCAGAGTGCGTCCCGCGCTTTAGAGTTTGAGCGGGCGGCGGAGCTAAGGGATATGATTTTTGAGTTGGAAGGGACAGGCGTGGTCGGGAAAAAGGATGGCGCTTGAACTATGGGGCGGTTTGCGGCGGGCGCTCTCCTGTCAGGAAAAACGATCGGTTTTTCGTAGTTAAATGACAAAGAACAAGGATAGAACCTATAGAATGGAGCCAACAAAATTTATGGAAAATACTATCCGTATCCGGGGGGCCCGGGCGCACAATTTGAAAAATATCAGTCTGGACATTCCCCGGGATAAATTGGTGGTGATCACAGGGCTGTCCGGCTCGGGGAAGTCGTCCTTGGCCTTTGATACGATTTACGCCGAGGGGCAGCGGCGCTATGTGGAGTCTTTGTCGGCCTATGCTCGGCAGTTTTTGGGGCAGATGGACAAGCCGGAGGTGGATTACATCGAGGGGTTATCCCCGGCCATTTCCATCGACCAGAAGACCACCAGCCGTAATCCCCGCTCCACAGTGGGTACGGTGACGGAGATTTACGATTATCTGCGCCTCCTCTTCGCCCGCATCGGGCGACCCCATTGTCCCAAGTGCGGCAAGCCCATCGCCCAGCAGACAGTCGATCAAATGCTGGATCAGATATTAGCCCTGGTCACAGGGACGAAATTCATGATTATGGCGCAGGTGGTGCGGAGCAAAAAAGGGCAGCACCGACAGATTCTCGACCATATTCGCCGGGAGGGATACGCCCGCGTGCGGGTAGACGGTGTAATCCGCGATATCAGCGAGGAGATTGAGCTGGAAAAGAATAAGAAGCATACCATTGAGGTGGTGGTGGATCGCCTGACGGTGCGCGAGGGAATCCGCCAGCGGTTGGCGGATTCCTTGGAAACGGCGCTGAAATTAGGAGATGGCGTTGTCTACGTCCAGATCATCGACGGGGAAAATCTGATGTTCAGTCAGAATTTTGCCTGCGTGGACTGCGGCGTCAGCTTGCCAGAACTCGCGCCCCGCATGTTTTCTTTCAACAGCCCTTACGGTGCCTGCCCTTCCTGCGACGGGATCGGCAGTCACATGGAATTTGACTGCGGTCTGGTATTGCCGGATCCTTCGCTGACCTTCGCGGAGGGGGTGTTCGCCCCGCTCTCCAAGAACCCCGGCTCGTATGCCATGTGTCAGATCGCGGCCGTCTTGGAGAAGTACGGCTATACCCTCGATGCGCGCTGGCAGGATGTAAAAAAGAAGGTGCAGGATATTCTGCTGTACGGTTCGGGCGACGAAAGTTTCGATTATTCCTACGAGAACATGTACGGGGAATACAAGGAATATCATAGTCCCTTCGAGGGGGTGATGCCGCTCTTGGCACGGCGGTATCGGGAAGCGGAGTCGGACGAAATGCGTGAGTCCTACGAGAACTTCATGACCATCGAGCCGTGCCAAGCGTGCAGTGGGGCGCGGCTCAAGCCGGAGACGTTAGCGGTGACGGTGGGGGGAAAGAACATCGACGAGGTCACGCGGCTTTCCGTGCGGGAGGCGGAAACATTCTTCGCGCACTTATCCCTCACCCCCCGGGAACAGAAGATCGCAACGCAGATTTTGAAGGAGATCCACGCCCGTTTAGGCTTTCTTGTCCATGTGGGGCTGGATTATCTGACGCTCTCTCGAGCCGCCGGGTCACTTTCCGGCGGCGAGGCACAGCGCATCCGGCTGGCGACCCAGATTGGGTCCGGCTTGGTGGGGGTGTTATACATTTTAGACGAGCCAAGCATCGGGCTTCACCAGCGGGACAATGACCGATTGTTAGCGGCTTTGAAACGTCTGCGGGATTTGGGCAATACCCTCATTGTGGTGGAACACGATGAGGATACCATGTACGCCGCCGACCAGATCATCGACATCGGCCCCGGCGCGGGCGCGCATGGGGGGCGCGTGGTGGCACAGGGGACGGTGGACGACATCAAGGGAACGGCGGCTTCGGTGACCGGTCAATATTTGAGCCGTGTCAAGTGCATCCCGGTGCCAAAAAAGCGACGGACGGGCAACGGTCATTTCTTGGAGATCGTCGGCGCGGCGGAGAACAATCTCAAAAATTTGCGGGTGAAGTTTCCCTTGGGGGCGCTGACGTTGGTGACAGGGGTCTCCGGTTCGGGTAAAAGTACCTTGGTGAACGAGATCCTCTACAAAGGGATTGCCGCCCGCCTTTACCATGCTAAAGGGAAGCCAGGGCGGCACAAGGTCATTCACGGACTGGAAAATATCGATAAAATCATTGACATCGACCAATCGCCCATCGGACGCACGCCGCGCTCCAATCCGGCGACATATACCGGAGTTTTCGATAGTATCCGCCAGCTTTTTAGCGGCACCACGGAAGCACAGGTGCGGGGCTACAAGGCGGGTCGGTTCAGCTTCAATGTCCGCGGCGGTCGTTGCGAAGCCTGCCGAGGCGACGGCATCATCAAGATTGAAATGCACTTTCTGCCGGATGTTTACGTTCCCTGCGAGGTATGCAAAGGGGCGCGCTATAATCGGGAGACATTAGAAGTGAAGTATAAGGGCAAGACCATCGCTGACATTTTAGATATGACGATTTCGGAAGCGACGGCCTTTTTCCAAAATGTGCCGAAGATCGTCCGCCGTTTGCAGGTCATCGAGGATGTGGGGTTGGGCTACATCAAATTGGGGCAGCCGGCCACCACTCTTTCTGGCGGGGAAGCGCAGCGGGTCAAGTTGGCGACGGAGCTGTCCCGCCGTTCTACGGGCAAAACGCTGTACATCTTGGACGAGCCCACTACTGGCCTTCACACCGCCGATATTGCCAGGCTGCTTGAGATCTTGCAGCGCTTGGTGGATGGGGGTGACACCGTCGTCGTCATTGAGCATAACCTTGATGTCATCAAAACGGCCGATTATATCATCGATTTAGGCCCTGAAGGGGGTGATCGGGGCGGTACCATTGTGGCGGCGGGAACGCCGGAAGAGATCGTGAAGTGCCCGAAATCCTACACCGGGAAATACTTGAAACCCCTGCTGCAGGAGGGACGGAAAGCAAGGAGGAACCCATGACGGACATCGTGACGGAAAAACTCCAGCTGTTGCCTTCGTCGCCGGGGGTCTACCTCATGAAAAACGCCCAAGGCAAAGTCATTTATGTGGGCAAGGCAGTGGTGCTGAAAAATCGCGTACGGCAGTATTTTCAGAGCAGCCGCAATCAGTCCCCGAAGGTGCGGGCGATGGTGGCCAAAGTGGCGGATTTTGAAACGATCTTGACTGGGTCGGAAATTGAAGCGCTTATCTTGGAGTGCAATCTCATCAAAAAATACCGCCCTCGGTACAATATCAGCCTGAAGGATGATAAAACCTATCCTTACGTCAAGGTTACGCTGGCGGAAGAGTATCCGCGGGTCCTGCTCACCCGCCGAATCGTGAAGGACGGTGCGCGCTATTTTGGACCCTACACCCAAGTGGGGGCGGTGCATGAAAGCCTGCGGCTCCTGCGGAAACTCTTCCCGCTGCGCACCTGCAAACACATGGACGTCGATCGACCTTGCTTGGAATATCATATCAAGCGCTGCACGGCGCCCTGCACCGGCGCTATAGACCCAACGGAATACGGAAAGATGGTGGCGGCGGTCTGTCTCTTTTTGGAGGGGCGGACGGACGAAGTGGAGCGTCAGCTTACGGTTCGGATGCAGGCGGCGGCGGCCGATTTGCAGTTTGAATTGGCGGCGCAGCTTCGGGATCAGCTGCATGCAGTGCGGCGGGTCGCGGAAAAGCAGCGTATCGTCACCGGCTCGGGGGATCAGGACGCCGTGGGATTGGCGCGTTCTGAGCTTGGCGTCTGCGTGCAAATTTTCTTCATTCGCAGCGGCAAGATGGTGGGACGGGAGCATTTCCTGCTGTCGGGCAGTGAAGAGGAGAGTAGCGAGGAGCTGTTGGCAGCCTTTCTCAAACAATACTACCATCGAGCGGCTTTTGTGCCGCGGGAAGTGATGCTGCCTTTTTCTCTTCCCGAACAGGCGCTTATCGAGGCATGGCTCACCGGCCGCAAGGGCGCTCGTGTGGCCGTCGAAGTACCGCAGCGGGGGACGAAGCGTGACATTGTCGCCATGGCGGAGAACAATGCCGCGAAGTATCTCTCGGACGAAGCGGCGCGCCTGCGGACGGCGACGGCGCAGACGGAGGGCGCCGTCCGGGAATTGGGGCAATATTTAGGTCTATCACGCTTGCCGTGGCGCATGGAATGTTTTGACATCTCCCATATCCAGGGATCGGAAACCGTGGCGTCCATGGTCGTCTTCGAGGGGGGCGTACCCAATAAAGATGCCTACCGACGCTTTCGCATTCGGAGCGCCGAGGGAAAGCCCGATGATTTTCGTTCCATGCGGGAGGTCACGGAACGCCGTTACGGGAAACCGGATGTCGAGGATATGCCCGATCTCATCGTCATCGACGGCGGTAAGGGGCAGCTCAGTTCCGCGCTGGAAATCATCCGCGGCGCGGGTCATTTAGAAGTTCCCGTTATCGGTTTGGCCAAGCAATTTGAATGGATTTTCGTGGAGGGGCAGTCAGAGCCGGTGATTTTGCCACGGCACAGTCAAGCTCTCTACCTCATGCAGCGTATCCGCGATGAGGCGCATCGCTTCGCTATTACCTATCATCGTAAGCTCCGGGGGAAACGAAATCTCGTTTCCATCCTCGATCATGTCAGCGGGATCGGACCGAAGCGGCGGCAGGCACTCTGGAACCACTTCGGGAGCATCGGGAAAATTCGGGCTGCCAGTCCCGACGAGCTGGCCACAGCTCCTGGGATGACGAGATCAGCGGCGCAAGCGGTGCATAATTTTTTCGCTGTGCAGACGGCTTTAGGCCGAGGGGGAGAAAAGTAACCGCATATCATGTTATGGGCAAAGAATGTCCGTTGGATGGTATCGTTGACACCGTTGGCGGTTCGTGTTATGATGGGGAAAATTAATATGTGCCTTTGAAATTGGTCCTGTGAGGCTGATAAAGGGAGCGTACCGTTCAGCGGTAGTTTTGTTGTGGATTGGAGCTGATTAGCTTTCTTATGCCTTCGCATGAGAAAGCTTTTTTTTATCGCGGTTTTATCCGTGAGGCGAGGGAAGGCACAGGGAAAAGAGGAGTGAGCAGCTTGGGGAAGAGTAACGTATCGTTGCGCGAGAAACACATTTTGGGGTTGGAATTCTTCACCCCGGAAGAAATTCAGCTCATTTTGGACACCGCCCGGGAAATGAAAAATATCATACACCGTGACATCAAAAAGGTGCCGACTCTGCGGGGAAAGTCCATCGTGACGGTCTTTTATGAAGCCAGCACCAGAACGCGCACCTCGTTTGAGACAGCGGGAAAATATCTCGGGGCGGATGTGGTGAACATCACGGCGGGTACCAGCAGTATCACGAAGGGAGAGAGCCTGCGGGACACGCTCCTCACTGTGGAAGCTATGGGATTTGACGCCATCGTCATGCGCCACAAAGAGGCGGGGGCAGCGGCTTATGCCGCCAAGGTCGTCCATCATCCAGTCATCGTCAACGCCGGTGATGGTGCCCACGCCCATCCATCCCAAGGGCTGCTCAATCTCTTTACCCTACGGGAACACAAAGGTCGGCTGAAAGGATTGAAGGTGGCGATCTTAGGAGATATTCTCCACAGCCGGGTGGCACGTTCAGATATGTGGGGAATGCGGAAGATGGGCGTGGAGGTACATTTGGCGGGGCCGAAGACACTGCTGCCGCGTTTTCTCTTTGAAGAACCCGGCATTTTCGTTCACGATCGCATTGAAGAGGCGCTGCGGGATGCGGACGCTGTCAATGTGCTGAGAATTCAGTTGGAGCGGCAAAAGGCCGGGCTTTTCCCGTCGCCGCGCGAGTACGCCCGTATTTTCGGACTCAACGAGGAGCGGCTGGCCTTGGCGAAAGACGATGTTCTCATCCTTCATCCAGGGCCGATGAACAAAGGCTTGGAGATTTCGCCGACCGTGGCCTATGGCGCGCATTCGGCTATTCAGGAGCAGGTGGAAAACGGTGTGGCCGTTCGTATGGCCTTGCTGACCTTAGCGTTGACGGGAGGGAAAGACAATGGTGCGGATCATTAAAAACGGGCGGGTACTGGATCCGGCGAACCGCCTAGATAAAGTTTGTGATATTTTGATTGAGGATGGGAAAATTGCCAAAGTTGGTGCTGATCTGTCGGCGGCGGGGGCAGAGATTATCAATGCCGCGGGGAAAGTAGTGGCGCCAGGGCTTATCGATATGCACGTTCATCTCCGGGAGCCGGGGCAGGAGGCGAAGGAGGACTTCGTGTCCGGCAGCCGGGCGGCCGCCGCGGGGGGTTACACGACGATTGCCACCATGCCCAATACGAAGCCAGTGGTGGATAATGCGGCGCTCGTGCGCAGTCTGCAAAAGCGGGCGGCGGAGGAAAGTCTGGTTCATATTGCAATCATCGGCGCGCTGACGAAGGGGCAGCGCGGGGAGGAATTGGCGGAGTTAGGGGACATGACCGAAGCGGGGGCGGTGGCGTTTTCTGATGACGGTCATTACGTTCAGAGGGCGAAGGTTCTCCTGAATGGCCTCGATTATCTTCGCGCCTTCGATAAGGTGATCATCAATCACGACGAGGATACCACCCTGATTGAGGAAGGCTGCATGAACGAAGGCCATCGGAGTGCCATGTTGGGCGTCAAGGGACGCCCAACGGTGGCGGAGGATATCGCGGTAGATCGGGATATTTTGCTGTCGGAATACGCCGACGCCCGCGTCCATGTGGCGCACATCAGCTCGGCGCGGGCGGTGGACATGGTGCGTCAGGCAAAAAAACGCGGCGTCAAGGTCACGGCGGAAGTAACGCCCCACCATCTGACGCTGACCGACGACTGTGTGGACTTGACGGACAGCGCCACGAAGGTCAATCCGCCCCTGCGGCGGCAAGCTGATGTAGACGCCATGGTGGAGGGGCTGAAAGACGGTACCATTGATGCCATCGTCACGGATCATTCCCCCCATGCCGAAGAGGAAAAGGATAGGGAGTACTGCTTGGCACCCAGCGGCTTTCCTGGCTTGGAGACGGCGCTGGGGGTACTACTCACGGAGCTTTATCATACGGGAAAATTGGATTTGAACACCTTGATTTCTAAAATGACGGCGGAACCGGCGAAATTGTTCGCTTTATCAGGCGGCACCTTATCCGTGGGCAGTCCGGCGGACATCGCCATCTTGGATCTCGATCGGGAATGGACGGTTGAGGCGGAAAACTTTTATACCCGAGGCACCCATTCCCCGTTTGTGGGGCGCCGGTTGAAGGGGAGAGCTGTGATGACGATGGTGGACGGTCAAGTCGTCATGCGGGATGGGAAGATTATTGAGTGAAACGGAGGGCTTGCCTTTGCAAGGGAAATTGTTGTTGGAAGACGGCGCGGTCTTTACGGGCCGCCTTTTAGGCGACGGGAATGCCGTCGGCGAAGTGGTATTCAATACGGGCATGACGGGGTATCAGGAAATTTTGACCGACCCGTCTTATTGTCGGCAGATTGTGGTACTGACGTATCCCCTGGTGGGAAATTACGGGATCTCGCCCCAATTCATGCAGTCCCGGCAGGCCTTTGTGAATGGCTTAGTCATCGGGGAACTGTGCGAGACGCCCAGCAACTGGCAGTCGGAAGAGAGCCTCGGGGCATTTTTGATCCGAGAGAAAATTCCCTGCCTGTGCGATGTGGATACCCGCGCTGTGACTCGGCATATTCGCTCTGCCGGGGCGATGAAAGGAATCCTCGTCTCCGAGGACGCATCGATGAAGGAGGCGGCACGGCTTTTGGCACCGCCGCTTACGCCGGATGTCGTCGCTGAGGTGACGACGCCGAACGTTTACACGCTGGAAAATAACGGCCCTCGGGTGGTGGTATGGGATTTTGGTATCAAAAAAAATATCTTACGTTCCCTCCATCAATGGGGCTGTGATTTGACGGTCGTCCCCGCTTTCACTACCGCCGAGGAGGTCATGGCGCTTCACCCGGACGGTATTTTTCTCTCCAACGGGCCGGGGAATCCGAAGGATATTCCTGAAATTGCCGCCAATATAAAAAAGTTATTAGGGCAAAAGCCGATGTTTGGAATCTGCCTTGGCCACCAGCTTTTGGCGTTGGCCATGGGGGCGGATACATACAAATTGAAATTTGGCCATCGCGGCTCCAATCAGCCGGTGAAAAATCTTTCGACCGGGCGCGTCCAGATCACTTCCCAAAACCATGGCTATGCCGTGGACGAGGCTTCCCTCGAACGGCTGCCCCTTATCGTGACACACCGATCCATGAACGACGGTACGGTGGAAGGGATGCGCCGTGAGGACCTGCCGGTTTTTACGGTACAGTTTCATCCTGAGGCTGCGCCGGGATCGGACGATAACACGTATCTCTTCGATGAGTTCATGGGGCTCTTGGGGAAGGAGGACTAATCGTGCCGAAAAAAGCGTACCTGAAAAAAGTTATGGTCATCGGTTCCGGCCCCATCATCATCGGACAGGCGGCGGAGTTCGATTACGCCGGTTCTCAAGCTTGCCGCGCCCTCAAGGAAGAGGGGTTAGAGGTTGTCTTAGTCAACAGCAACCCGGCCACCATCATGACCGATACCCACATTGCTGACCGGGTGTACATTGAGCCGTTGACCGTCGATTTTTTGGAAGAGATCGTCAGTAAGGAGCGTCCCGAGGGCCTCTTGGCGACCTTAGGGGGACAGGCCGGGCTAAATTTGGCCGTCCAATTAGCGGAAAAGGGGATTTTGGAAAAATACAGCGTCGAGCTTTTGGGGACCTCGCTGACGGCCATCAAAAAAGCGGAGGATCGGGAACTTTTCAAGGAAACCATGCAGAAGTTGGGGGAGCCGGTGCCGGAAAGTACCATCGTCGAAGATGTGGCCGCCGCCGTCCGCTTTGCCGAAACCATCGGGTATCCCATTATCGTCCGTCCCGCCTACACCATGGGGGGAACCGGCGGCGGCATCGCAGAGAATGAGGAAGAACTCATTGAGATCGTTATCAAAGGTCTGAAATACAGCATGATCGGGCAGGTTCTCATCGAGCGCAGCGTGGCCGGATGGAAAGAGATTGAGTACGAGGTCATGAGGGACGGCAATGACAACTGCATTACCATTTGTAATATGGAAAATGTGGATCCGGTGGGGGTTCACACGGGGGACAGCATCGTGGTGGCGCCGACCCAGACCTTGACGGATCGGGAGGCGCAAATGCTGCGCACCGCCAGTCTGCGGATTATCCGGGAACTGGGCATTGAGGGCGGATGCAACGCCCAGTATGCCCTTGATCCCAACAGTGAATCCTATTACGTCATTGAGGTCAATCCCCGGGTAAGCCGTTCCTCCGCGTTGGCATCCAAGGCCACCGGCTATCCCATCGCCAAGGTGTCGGCCAAGATCGCTATTGGCTATACCTTGGATGAAATTACCAACGCCGTCACCCAAAAAACGAAAGCCTGCTTTGAACCGGCCATTGATTACTGCGTGGTCAAATTCCCCCGCTGGCCCTTCGACAAATTCATTTATGCCGACCACACGCTTGGCACGCAGATGAAGGCCACCGGCGAGGTAATGTCCATCGATCGCTGCTTTGAGGGGGCGCTCCTTAAGGCGGTGCGCTCCTTAGAGATCGGTGTACATCGTCTGCACATGGATGGCATGGCAGAATGGGACGACGAACGGGTCAAAAAGAATCTTCACCGGATAAACGATCAGCGCCTCTTTGTCATTGCGGAAGCCCTGCGCCGTGGGATCAGCAGCGTGGAGGAGATATACGCCATCACGAAAATTGACAAGTGGTTCCTCTGCAAAATAAAAAATATTGCGGATATGGAAAATCGTTTGACTAATGAAGAATTGACGCCGCGCCTCATGCGCGTCGCCAAAGAAATGGGGCTTGCCGACGTCTCGATTGCCGAGCTGACGGGAAAGACCGTGGACGAAATACGCACCCAGCGAAAAGCTATGCATATCCTCCCTTGTTATAAGATGGTGGACACCTGTGCGGCGGAATTTGAGGCGGCAACGCCTTATTACTATTCCACCTTTCAAGGGCAGGAAAACGAAGCCGTTCCGTCTTCCCGTCGCAAGGTGATCGTGCTCGGCTCCGGCCCCATTCGTATTGGTCAGGGCGTAGAGTTTGACTATTGCTCCGTCCATTCCGTGTGGGCGCTGCGGGAGATGGGTATAGAAGCTATCATCATCAACAACAATCCGGAAACGGTCAGCACCGATTTTGACATTTCCGATCGGCTCTACTTTGAGCCGCTGATGGCGGAAGACGTGCTGAATATCATCGATCAGGAAAAACCCGAGGGTGTCATCGTGCAGTTTGGCGGCCAGACGGCCATTAACCTTGCGGCGGCGCTGCAAAAAGCCGGGGTCAAAATCTTTGGCACATCCGTGGATGATATCGATCGGGCGGAGGATCGGGAGCGGTTCGACGACGTTCTGACCCAGGCACAGATTCCGCGCCCGAAAGGCTTGAGCGTCACCAACGTGGAAGACGCTTTCCGGGGGGCGGCGGAGATTGGCTACCCGGTGATGGTGCGTCCATCCTATGTTTTGGGCGGCCGCGCCATGGAGATCGTCTACAACGAAGAAGAATTGCGGGATTATATGAGCCGCGCTGTGAAAGTAACGCCAGATCATCCCGTCTTAGTGGACCGTTACATGGAAGGCACGGAAGTGGAAGTGGACGGGATTGCCGACGGTACGGACGTGGTCATTCCCGGCATCATGGAGCATGTGGAACGCGCGGGGGTTCATTCCGGCGACAGCATTGCCGTCTATCCGCCCCAAACCTTGTCCGCCAAGGTCATTTATACCATCATCGACTACACGAAACGATTGGCGTTGAACCTTCATGTTAAAGGACTTCTTAACATCCAATATGTGGTGGTCAACGATGAAGTGTACGTCATTGAGGTCAATCCCCGCTCCAGCCGCACCGTACCGTTTTTGAGCAAGATCACCGACATTAAAATGGTGAACGTCGCTACCCGGGTGGCATTAGGGGAGACGCTCAAAGAGCAGGGCTTTAAGTCGGGACTGGTGACGCCGCGCCCCTATGTCGCGGTCAAAGCGCCGGTATTTTCCTTCTCCAAAATGCAGGATGTGGATATTTCTCTCGGCCCGGAAATGAAATCCACGGGCGAAGTCATGGGCATTGATTATCACTACGCCCGGGCGCTCTACAAAGCCATCACCGGCATGGGCATGAACGTCCCCACCCAAGGAAAGATTCTCTTTACGGTGGCGGACAAGGACAAAGAAGAGATGAAGCAGTTGGCCAAGGCATTTTCCGAGTTGGGTTTTCAACTTGTGGCCACAGAGGGAACGGCTAAGACCATTCGGTCGCTGGGCATTGACGCCGATATTGTGGGAAAAGTACACGAGCGCAGTACCGACATCATCCAGATGATCAAATCGGGGCAGATCCACATGGTCATCAACACCTTGACCCAAGGGAAACATTCCGCGAAGGATGGTTTCAAAATTCGGCGCGCCACGGTAGAACATGGCATCGCTTGCCTTACTTCGCTGGATACGGCCTGGGAAGTGCTGCGGGTTCTGTCCTTTATGCGAGAGAGGCGGCTGGTCTATGTTTTAGCGCTGCAAGATTATGTAGGCGGCGGTGATGGCCTTGCGTAAAAAGGCGCTAGACGCGGCTATCTTGAGCAATCGCCGGGTGGGGACGGAGATTTACCGTTTGGAAATCAACTGTCCTTTCCTCGCCCAAGAAGGCATACCCGGGCAATTTATCCAAGTCCGTATCGACGGGATGGGACTGCTCCTGCGCCGGCCCCTGGGCATTGCCGAAGCCTACTCAGCCACTGGCACCGTCGCGATGTACTATCGGATCGTGGGGAAGGGAACTGCCGCGCTCGCGGAGATGAAGCCGGGGCAGACGGTAAACTGTCTGGGACCGTTGGGGAAGGGGTTTTCGCTGCAAGCAGAGCGGCCGCTGCTCATTGGCGGCGGCATGGGGATCGCGCCGCTCCTCTTTTTGGCGCAGCGCTTTCAGGGGAAAGCTGCTGTCTTGATGGGGGGGCGGAATAAAGCGGAGGTTTTCTGGTCGGACTTCTTTGCTCCCGCTGCCAAGGAGGTATTTATTACCACCGACGATGGCTCCGCAGGGGAAAAAGGCTTTACGACAGCGCTTTTGCCCACATTGCTGGAGAAATATCGGTTTGACGTCTTATTCACCTGCGGGCCGGACATCATGATGCGGAAGATTTGGGAGATTGCCGACAAGGCTGACGTTCCCTGTCAGGTGTCTTTAGAACGGCACATGGCCTGTGGCCTTGGCGCCTGTCTTTCCTGCGCCATTGACACGGCGGACGGGGGACGGAAAAAAGTTTGCCAAGACGGTCCAGTCTTTTGGGCACAGGAGGTGTTTTGATGGAGCAATCGAACCGCCTATCAACGGACATCGCCGGGATTGCCATGGAAACGCCAGTTCTCACGGCTTCTGGAACCTTTGGCTTCGGCGAAGAATTTGCCGATTTCGTTTCCCTGCGCCGCTTGGGGGCGGTGATGGTCAAGGGAACGACACTCAAGCCCCGACGAGGCAACGACGGGGTGCGGATGGCGGAAACGCCGATGGGGATGCTCAATTCTATCGGCTTGGAAAATCCCGGGGTTGAGTTCTTTTTGCAGACCATTTTACCCCGCCTTGCTCCCTACGGTATGAACGTCATTGTCAATATTTCCGGCAGCAGCGCGGACGAGTACGGAGAATTGGCCAAGCGATTAGATGTCCCGGGGGTGGCCGGGATTGAACTCAATGTTTCCTGTCCCAATGTCAAAGAGGGTGGTATCCTTTTTGGCACGTCGCCGGACGCCGTGGCATCGGTGGTGCGGGCGGCCAAGGCGAATACGAAGAAGCCGGTCATTCTGAAATTGTCCCCCAATGTCACGGACATCGTCCCCATTGCTCAAGCGGCGGAAAAAGCGGGTGCTGACGCGCTTTCCCTCATCAATACGCTTTTGGGGATGGAAATTGACATTCGCACTTGGCGGCCAGTGTTAGGGAATATCACCGGCGGTCTTTCCGGCCCCGCCGTGAAGCCGGTGGCGCTTCGCTTAGTCTGGCAGACGGCGCGGACGGTTCACATTCCCGTCATCGGCATGGGGGGCATCATGACGGCGGACGATGCCATCGCGTTTTTTTTGGCAGGGGCGTCGGCGGTGGCGGTGGGAACGGCGAATTTTGTCGACCCGGCGATCACGGAAAAGATCATTCAAGGAATAGAAGCGTATCTTATTCGTTATCAGGTGGCTCATATTCAGGAGTTGGTGGGGAAATTGGAGGCCTGAGAAAGGGGCGTTATCATGTCCGACCCTCGTTTGATTGTCGCTTTGGATGTTCCTTCCCTGGAGGAAGCCAAGGCGTTAGTGGAAACTTTGGGGGATGAGGTAAGTTTCTACAAGGTTGGAATGGAACTTTTTTATCGCGTCGGTGTTTCGGTCATTGACTATCTGCACCACGAGGGAAAAGAGATTTTCCTTGATTTAAAGCTGCACGATATTCCTAATACCGTGGCGGAAGGGCTATGCGCTCTTATGGAGGCACGGGTTTCGCTGCTTAACGTCCACGCCCAAGGGGGCTACGCCATGATGAAGACGGCGGGGGAGAGAGTTCGCACTAAGGCGGCGCAACAAGGTGTACCCGCCCCACGACTCATTGCCGTGACTCTCCTCACCAGTTTAAGCGAAGAGGAGTGGCAACGGTTGGGGCATACCGAATCCATTGCCCAGCAAGTCATACGATTGGCTAAATTGGCAAAAGAAGCCGGATTGGACGGCGTTGTGGCCTCACCGTGGGAAACGGCGGACATTCGGCAGGTGTGCGGCGAAGAGTTTCTCATCATAACGCCGGGTATTCGGCCGGCGGGAAGCGAAATGGAGGATCAGCACCGCATCGCCACGCCCGCTGCCGCCCTCCAAAACGGTGCGACACACATCGTAGTGGGGCGTCCCATCCGCGGTGCGAAGGATCCTCGGGCAGCCGCGCAAGCTATCATTCAGGAAATGAAAGGAATCCTACCATGACAGAACAAGAAGTCAGACAGCTCTTTCTCGAAACGAACGCCATTATGGAGGGGCATTTTCTGCTCACTTCGGGGCTTCACAGCCCGATATATGTAGAAAAATTTAATGTTTTGCAGCACCCGGCCTATACAGAAAGACTCTGCCGTGCCTTGGCGGGAAAATTCGCTGGCGAAGCCGTCGACACGGTGGTCGGTCCCATGACCGGCGGCATCCTGTTAGCCCACGAAGTGGGTAAAGCCTTGGGTACGCGGGCGATCTTCACCGAGCGGGAAAACGGCCGCATGACCTTTCGTCGGGGATTCACTCTGTCGCCAGAGGAACGCGTCCTCATCGTAGAAGATATCGTGACCACCGGCGGCTCGGTAGAGGAAGTTATCGAGGCGGTTCGCGCCTTTGGCGGCGTTCCCGTCGGCGTCGGCATGTTGGTGGATCGAAGTGGCGGCACCGTAAACTTTGGGACGGTTCCCCATAAAGCCCTGCTCCACTTAACGGTCGAGACCTTTTCGCCCGACGACTGCCCCCTTTGCAAAGAAGGAAAGCTTATGACGAAGCGCGGGCGGACGGGAAAGTAATTTTCGATAGCGCGGAATATAATATTTGAAAGCCTGCTGTATCTCGTTGCTTAAGCAACGAGATACAGCAGGCTTTCTTTTTTATCGCAGCTAAATATTGTAAAAAAATAAAATATAAAATAATTTTTATTCATATTAATTGACAGATATGAAAGAAATCTGTTAATATTTAAAAAGAACAGTCATATAAGAAAATCAGATATTTTCAGGAGGGTGAAAATAAAAATGCGGGGTAAACAATGGGAGAGAGTGGCACTGGCTTGGGTATCAATCCTCGGCTTAGGATATACACCCTTAGCTGAAACGGCAAATTTATCGGAGGATGAGGGGCTTCATCAAGAGTATCGGATACCTGATATGACAGTTACCGCGGATCGTGATAAGCTGGCAGGCGGATGGCTCTGGACAGAAGGGAATATCGGGCTTCTGGGCGAGAAAAATATCATGGAGACACCGTTTCAGGTCATGGCCTTTGATCAGGAGGCGATCGAGCAATTTAGCGTTCCCAATCGCAATCTTTTGGATGTGCTGACGTTGAATCCGGCGGTACGTGCCGGACAAGGGGCTACGGACAGCCGGGTGACGATGCGGGGGAATACTTCGAACGGAAATGCCTGGTACATTAACGGGGTTCCTGGTATTGCCCATCAAAAAGATATGTCGGCAAACTTTATCGGTAAAGTGACGGTAATTTCGGGACCAGCGCTCGGTGTGCGGGGGACGACCTCGTCGTGGCAGGAAAATGTTGGCGGCGTCGTGGATATGACGTCCAAACGGGCGGTACCTGGTGGAACTTTTGATATTAAGCTGGGGTTCCATGGCCGCAGCTTTTTTTCACAGCAGATAGATGTCGGGGAGCGTTTTGGAAAGGATAAAGAATGGGGAGTCCGTATCAATGCCATGCAAGGGCAGGGCATGTTGGCTGTTGAAAACGCCCGTATGTGGAAGCGAAATATTTTCCTCAACTTAGATCATAAAGACAAACGAAGTCAAACGAATCTTCTCTTGGGGTATGATTACACCCGAGAACGGGGGAACGGCAACAGCCTAAATATTCCAAGGACTATCCTTTCGTTACCGGCGGCCCCCAATGGTTCGGTGAACCTTTCACCAGCGTGGTCCGAGGATGAATATGATAATTTGATGGTTGTACTCAATCATGAATATTCGCTTCATAAAAATATGCAAATATTTCTGAATGCGGGGTATCATCAGGAAAATTATACCAGTTGGATACAAGGATATAACCGGCAATTGCTTGACGAAGCTGGCAATTATGGACCATCGATAGCAGCGGGATATGGAACCGGCTATTCGCAGTGGCCGGTCGCTCATGCCACTAAATATGTTGGCGTGGGCATAAAAGGCGATTTTTTCATGGGAGAATGGAAAAACGAATATGTCGTGAGCTTGGATCGATTGTGGTTCTGGCGACAAACGATCGGGAATTATGGATCTGATCCTGCCGAACGCTATATCCCGGCACCGGGCAATATTTACCACACGAATAATGTGCCGCTTTTGGTGAGATTGCCGAAAAAATCACTGAAAACACAGTATAAATCTATAATGACCGGTTGGCACATCGTCGATACCGTTACTGCGCCCGGGGATAAGTTGCATCTGGTTTTAGGCATACACGGCCATCGAGGTGAGCGGGCGAGAAATTATTCCGGTAGTACTGCAGCGCCTGTTGACGCCAGCGCAACGTGCCCGACGTATGCTCTCGTCTATAAGTTTACGCCACAGTTCACGATGTATGCGTAGCACAGTGAGAGTTTTTCCGAGGGAAGCGTCGTTGGCGCTGGGTATGCCAATATGGGGGACACTATTCCACCGGCTAAAACGAGGCAGAACGAGATCGGCGTAAAATATTCCAACGGGGGGCTCGTGCAGACCTTGAGCTTATACCGAATGAAAAAGCAGGGAACCAATGACGTCCTCATTGGAGGAAATAAATATCTGCTCATCGATAAGGAACAAACGTATTCCGGTATGGAGTATGCCGCGACAGGGAGTCTGTCGCCCAAATGGGATGTCATCTTTGGTCTCAACTGCATTAATGCTACACAAACAAACGGTCAGAGTGTCTTAGGTTTGCCGAAGTGGGGGGCGGCGCTGGCCATGGTCTACAAGCCTGAAAAACAGTGGTCGATTGTCGGACGATTCGATTATTTACAGGCGGCACGTATCCGTCATGGCAACCAGCCGCTCAATGTACCGGCGATTGCGATGTTTGATTTGGGTGTCAATTATGAAACGAAAATTGATGGGAAAGATGTCTTATTCTCCCTAATGTGCAACAATGTTTTTGATAAGAAATTTTGGTATAGTTCGACGGGATCAGGAGCGATTTACTTGGGCCGTCCGCGAACCTTTTCATTATCGGCAACGCTTTCGTTGTGAGGGGTGAATTTCTAAGCCACTGTGACAAAGATAAAATGTAATACCATGAAGATAGCAGGGAGTATTCTCGTATTGCTGTTGCTATGGGGGTGGCACATGATGAGAAGCACTTCACTGGTGTCGTCCCCGATTGAACGAACAAGGGAAGCAGAAACTTTGACCGGAGGATTTACCGTGGAAAATTATGATTCCAATTTAAATCCTCATATTTATTATTATGCTTCTCCGCCAAAACGCATCGTGGCTATGTGGCAAAATTCGATTGAAACACTTTTAGCCTTTGGCGCGGGAGATCGGATTATCGCGGCAAGTGGCGTGAGTTCTGATTCTGTTTTGTCAGAGTCCAGTATTTCGGCTTATCGCCAGATACCGATCCGTTCCCCTCAAGGGTTGGATGTGGAAACTTTACTCATGTTAGAGCCGGATCTCATCGTCGGGTGGCTGTTTGATTTCACAGGCCGCAGTAACGGACAAGGCCGCAGTGATTTTTGGGAGAAACGCGGCACCAATATATACATGACGACCGTCAATATGAACGAATATAAGGCGGCGCATACACTTTTCGATGAAATTCGCTTCATTCGAGATATGGCTGTTTTTGCTGGACGAAAGGAGGCAGCGCAGCAGATAGAAAGCGAAATTGAAGCCGCGTTTCATCATCCCGAGAGCGGTGAACCATCCTTGCGTGTCGTCGTTATCAGCGGAATGGAACGAGGGGTACATATCTATACGCCTCGCACTCTGCCGGGAGATTTACTGCAGCGCCTGGGAGCAGAAGTATTGGGAAAGGAAATAGAACGTATCGGTGAGGATGAAGCGATTAGCTATGAAGAGCTTTTGATTATGGATCCTGATATAATTTTTATTCAGAACCAAAGACTGGGGGATGATATCCCGCAGGAAAAAATATATCACCATCCCGCTTTACAGGGATTAAAAGCGGTACGCAACCATCGGATTTATGGTGTGCCGTTTTTTATGATACGTTGTCCAGGGATCCGGATACTCGATGGCATTCAGCTTTTTCGACAAGGTTTATACGGCGTATAGTTTGGTTACATGTTTCTATCTGCCCATTACACCATTTTTCTGTAAGCATAATGAAAACATCTTATCCCCAAATAACCCGCCCCTCAAAAGTTAGTCTTAAAGATCTAACTTTTGAGGGGCATTGCAATCCATGGCTGTACTTTTATACGAGATATTGAGAAAAGGCGAGGATACCTCCTGTGGTACTGGTTAGTTGGCGATCTGCTGGGGAACGTCCTCTTCTTCATCAATGGACCCGTCATTGGATAATCCCAGCGACTTTAAGATCGCGAAGTCACCTTTGATGGTGGTGCCGGAGGTGGTGAGCATATCGCCGGTGATGGTGGCGGAAGCGCCGGACCGGAAGGCGACAGCGCCGTTTCCCGGCAGAACTTTGCGGCCGGCAGCGAGGCGAATATCCGCTTCCGGGTTGATGTAGCGGAAGAAGGCTATTGTGCGCATCGCATCTTCCCCGGAGATACGGGGTTGATGTTCGAGTGCCGTACCGGGAATCGGCATTAAGATATTGATGGGAATGGAGTGAATGCCTAATTCTGACAGGCTGATCGCCATATCGAGGCGGTCAGCCCAGGTTTCTCCCATGCCGATAATCCCCCCCGAGCATACGCGCAGACCTTCGCTCTGTGCCAACTTGATTTCTCGAATTTTATCGTCGTAGGTGTGGGTGGTGCAGATATAGGGAAAAAAGCGCTTTGATGTTTCAAGATTGTGATGATAGCTGGTGACGCCAGCCTTTTTTAGGCGGCGGAACTGTTCAGCGCTGAGAAATCCCATGGAGGCGCAAAGGCCAATGGAGAGATCTTTCTTCATCATCTCAAAGGCGTCAATGGCTTTGTCAAATTCTACTCCAGTGAGGGCGCGTCCGGCGGTGACAACTGCGAAGCGATTCAACCCTGCCTCTTGATTTTTTTTCGCTGCCGCGTAAATTTCTTCTTTAGGTAAAAAAGCGTATTCTTTGATATCGGTGCGGTGACAGGCAGATTGGGCACAGTACTTACAGTCTTCGGGACAGCGGCCGCTTCGTCCGTTAATGATAGAGCAGAGATCTACATGGTTGTGCCGATACTGCGTTTGAATCGCGCCAGCACCTTTTTCCAGCTCATCAAGATCGCCAGTCTTAAATATTTCGAGATTGTCACCGCGTTTCAGACGATAACCGTTCAGAATTTTTTGTGTCAATTCGGGAAGCGATGCAGTCATAGATGTAGCCTCACTTTATTGTATAATAATATAATAGAGTAGATTTTCTATTTTATTATAAAATACTATACCTCTTTAGTCAACTTAAATTTTCTTTTGGTTGACGAAGGCGTGGCAAGAGACAGAAGGACTCCTTTCGCATATTTGACGCTGGGCGGGATTCTTTGGTAGAATAAAACGAGTTTATATAAGGGAGGGAACAGGCGAGGCGTTAAGACTCGCCGAAAGTTATTTGAAATTTTTGGAAGTAATGGTACCTTTTGCCAGCCAGCAGGAAGCCTATGCTCTTTTGGGAGGCCATGATGAGTTTTTACGGCTTTTGGCGGAGGGTTTCGATTGTCAGATGGTGAGCCGCGGGGACGGGCTGTCCATTTCCGGCGAAGAACAGAAAGCGGAAGCGGCAGCGCTGGTGGTGCGGGAACTGCAGCATCTTTATCGACAGGGAACAACGATCACGGCCCATGAAGTGCGCTATGCCATTCGCCTGATCAAGGCGGGGGAAGACAAGAGGCTTCATGCGTTGTTTTCCGATACCCTGTTGGTGACGGCCCGAGGGCGGCACATACGGCCAAAAACCTTAGGGCAGCAACGTTATTTAGAGGACATTCGCCATCATGCGGTGACTTTTGGCGTTGGTCCGGCAGGGACGGGAAAGACGTATTTGGCCGTCGTTTTGGCGGCCCTGGCGTTGCGGGCGAAAGAGATTCGCCGTATCATTCTTACGCGCCCGGCGGTGGAGGCAGGAGAGCGATTGGGTTTTTTGCCGGGAGATATGCAGGAGAAGGTGGATCCGTATCTGCGGCCCCTTTACGACGCATTGGAAGATATTTTCGGATTGGATACGTACCAGAAATTGGTGACCAAAGGGATCATCGAGATCGCGCCTTTGGCGTACATGCGGGGACGAACGCTGGACAGCGCCTTTATCATTTTGGATGAGGCACAAAATACCACCAGCCGGCAGATGAAAATGTTTTTGACACGTCTGGGTGTGGGGTCTCGTACGGTAGTCAACGGCGATCTCAGTCAGATTGATTTGCCTAAAGGTGTAACCAGTGGCCTTTGTGAAGCAGTGACAGTACTACGCGAGGTTTCGGAGGTAGCAATAACCGCTTTTGAGGCTGGGGATATCATTCGTCACGATGTGGTGACCCGCATAGTTACCGCGTATGACCTCTATGAACGGCAGAGAAAATCTGTGCGCGGTGAAATGCAGTCGAGAAGTGATTGACATAGACAATGGAGTGCGGAGTAAAAGGGGGAGGACGTATGGAGGTTCTCGTCAGTAATTTTCCCGAGACGCTTGTTTTCCCCGAAGAGATCAGCGCTGTCGTGAAATTGGCGGCGGAGAAGGTGGGAGAGATGTACGGCGTTTCCACGGGAGAAGTGAGCGTGACTTTGACGGATGACGCCTATATCCAGACGTTAAACCAACAATACCGGCAGATGGATCGCCCTACGGATGTGCTTTCTTTCGCGTTGAACGAGGGGGTAGAACCAGAAATTGCCGGAGGGCCGGACATCAATGTGTTGGGGGATATCGTTCTGTCCGTAGAACGGGCTAAGGCACAGGCAGCAGAGTATGGACACAGCCTGCGACGGGAGATCGCCTTTTTGACAGTACATGGAATGCTGCATTTATTGGGTTATGACCATATTGAGGAAGCGGAACGGCAGAAAATGGAGCAGGAACAAAAAATGGTCATGGAAGCCTTAGGTATTTCTCGTGACTGAAAGAGGAGAAGCGTGTGGAACAGCATAAATCTGGATTTATCGCGGTTATCGGCCGTCCCAACGTGGGGAAATCCACCTTGATCAACAGTCTGATCGGTCAGAAGATTGCCATTATGTCGGATAAACCTCAGACAACTCGCAACCGTATCTTGTGCATTTTGACGCAGCCGGAGGCTCAGTTCATCTTTTTGGATACGCCGGGGGTCCATAAGCCGTTGCATAAGTTAGGGGAGTACATGGCACACGCGGTAGAGGAAACGCTGAAAGAAGTGGATGCGATCCTTTTCGTGACGGATGTTACGGAGAAATTTGGCCCTGGTGAGCGCTTCATTATGGAGCGCCTCAAGGCGACTAAACGGCCAGTTCTCTTAGTCCTGAATAAGATAGATCGGATAGATGGGGAAGCGGTGCTACCCATCATCGCCAATTACGCGGCGCAATATGATTTCGCTGGAATAATTCCCATTTCGGCGAAGGAGAAAAAGAACCTTGAAGTTCTGTTGGACGAAATCAGAAAGTATTTGCCGGAGGGACCGGCCTATTACCCGGACGACATGGTGACGGATCAGCCGGAGCGCCTCATTGCGGCGGAGATGGTTCGGGAAAAGGTGTTGGAACTGACACGGGACGAGGTGCCCCACGCGGTGGCCGTGGAGGTGGAGGAGATGACGACGCGCCCTCGAGGGGATATGTATATTCGGGCGACCATTTATGTGGAGAGGGATTCCCAAAAAGGGATCGTTATCGGAAATCGCGGTTCCATGCTGCGGGAAATCGGCCAGCGGGCTCGACACGACATTGAGGTCATGCTGGGGACGAAGGTATATCTTGATCTTTGGGTAAAGGTGCGAAAAGACTGGCGCAATCGCGACGCGATCTTGAAAAGTTTAGGTTTTGACTGAGAGCGAAAAGGCTTTTTCTGCAGGGAAGGCGGGGGACAGTTGGCACAATATACAACGGAAGCCATTATATTGGGGGTGAAGAACTGGGGCGATGCGGATAAGATGCTCCAGTTTTTTTCGCGTGATCGGGGAAAAATTAAAGCAGCGGCGTTCGGCTGCCGCCGTCCGAAAAGTGCGTTGGCGGGAGCCATGCAGATGTTCAACGTGGTGGAACTTTCTTTGACGGAAGGCAGTCGTGTCGACACCGTGCGACAGGCGACGATTCGCCAGCGGTTCCCGTATTTGGAAACGGATCTGCTCGCTATGGCTTACGCGTCTTTCGTAGCGGAACTGCTCTTAGAATTGGAACCGGAAGGGGCTGTTAACCGTCCTCTCTACGATTGGCTGCCACTTGTTTTGGCGACTTTTGGTAAGCGTAATCCGCGATTGACGGCACTGGCGGCCGGCTATCAGCTCATGGAGTTCGCCGGTGTTGGCAGTAAATATGAAGGGTGTATTCGTTGCGGTCGAGAGATTGAAGGCGACGCTTTTTTGTCAACGGCCGATGGGGGTGTTCTTTGTTCAAACTGTGCTCCTTCAGGATCTGCCGTGCAGCCGTTTCCTGCCGCCCAACAAACCTTTTGCCTGACCTTAACATCCCTCGATTGGGTACATCCGGTACCTTTTCGGGTCAAAAGAGAGGAATTACTGGCGGCGGAGGAAATTCTTCTCTCCAGTCTGCGTCAGCTTTTAGGAAAAGAGCTTAAATCCTTAGCTTTCATTCGCCAGCTTGGCGGATGAAGTTCACACAGAGATTTTGTGAAACACATATTGGTTTTATGAATGGACGTATCTATTATCACCACTTTCGGGGTGCTAAGTCACATAAGAATGTCAGGAATTTTTGGATACGAGGTTGACAAATGGGTGGGATACTGACATAATGAGTACATATTTACAATTATTCGCCTCTTGACAGGCGGACGAAAAAAAGTCATGAACGGGACAAAGGCCATCTGGGAAACCTTAAAGAGAGTCGGCGGCGGGTGTAAGACGGCAGGTGAGGATGGACGACATCACCCGGGAGCTTTCGCGTTGAAAGGGATTTTATAGGCGCGGACGTGATTCAGCGTTAATGAAGGCCAGCGATGGACATGAGCAAAAGGCAGGGTGGTACCGCGAGATTTCGCCCCTGCTGCCTACCGAAAAATAGGCAGCAGGGGCTTTTTTGTTTATCGATGGAGTAGTTTTAAAGAAAAATATCAGGGAGTTTCAGGTCAAGCACAAGGAGGAGAATTAGATATGGCAAAGACTTATTATGATCAAGATGTAAACTGGGATGTCATCAAGAATAAAACGGTGGCCATTATCGGCTATGGCAGTCAGGGACATGCCCACGCGCTGAACCTCAAAGACAGCGGTGTCAAGGTGGTAATCGGCCTTTATGAGGGAAGCAAATCTAAGAATGCCGCGGAGGCGCACGGACTCAAGGTGCTGCCAGTAGCAGAAGCTGTTAGTGAAGCAGATGTCACTATGATTCTGATTCCCGATGAGAAGCAGGCAGATGTCTATCGCGCTGAAATCGGGCCGAATCTTAAGGCCGGCAGCGCACTGGCTTTTGCTCACGGGTTTAATATCCATTTCAAACAGATTGTACCACCAGAGAATGTCGATGTGTTTATGGTGGCACCCAAGGGGCCAGGCCACCTCGTGCGCCGTACCTTTACGGAGGGCAGCGGTGTGCCGGATGTTTTCGCGGTGGAGCAGGACGCTACGGGAAATGGGTTTGAACTTGCTTTGGCTTATGCCAGAGGGATCGGCGGGACACGGGCCGGTGTCATTCAAACGACCTTCAAGGATGAGACAGAAACGGATCTTTTCGGTGAACAGTGCGTTCTCTGCGGCGGAATCACGTCCCTCATTACGGCGGGATTTGAGACGTTAGTGGAGGCCGGGTATAAGCCGGAGATGGCGTATTTTGAGTGTTTTCATGAGATGAAACTCATCGTTGATCTAATGTATGAGGGCGGTATGGAAAAGATGCGTCGGTCGATCTCCGATACGGCAGAATATGGTGATTATATGGTGGGGCCGCGGATTGTCACGGCCGAGGCCAAGGCGGCGATGAAGAAAGCGCTGACGGAGATTCAAGATGGGACGTTTGCCCGCAATTGGCTCTTAGAAAACCGGGCGGCGGGCCGGGCAAATTTTCTCGCTCAACGCCGCATTCACGGTGAACATCCCATCGAAAAAGTGGGGCGGGAACTGCGCGGCATGATGCCATGGCTCAAAGGGCAGGATAAATTGGAATTTTAAAGAAGTTCTCTTACGGATATTCATACGGATCGGTTTGCTCTCATACTTAGGGGCAAGCCGATTTATCGTATGGCAGAGGACATGCGCCCTGCCTTTTTTGCGGTGTGGGTGACGGACGGTATGAGGTGATATTTATGGGCATGAATATGACAGAAAAGATCTTAGCCCGTCATGCGGGGAGAGGTTCGGTGGCGGCGGGGGAACTGATCACCTGCACTTTGGATATGGTGTTGGCGAATGATATCACCGCGCCGCCGGGAATTAAGGAACTGGAAAAAATAGGGCGGCCGCCCTTTGATAATACGAAGATCGCTTTGGTGCCGGATCATTTTACCCCCAACAAAGATATAAAGACGGCGGCATTGACGAAGATCGTACGTGACTTTGCTCGAAAATATCATATCGTCCATTATTTTGAGGTGGGACAAGATGCGGGCATCGAACATGTCATCCTGCCGGATAAGGGATTGGTGGGGCCGGGAATGCTGACTATCGGGGCGGATTCCCATACCTGTACCTACGGGGCTGTCAATAGCTTCGCTACTGGCGTGGGGACTACAGATCTGGCTGTAGCCATGGCAACCGGTGAAGCATGGTTTAAGGTGCCGGCAGCCATCCAGGTGGAGTTAAAGGGACAAAAACCAAAATATGTGAACGGTAAAGATGTAATCCTGACATTAATCGGTGAGATCGGCGTGGACGGTGCTCTTTATCAGGCGTTGGAATTTACCGGACCGGGGGTGGCGGAACTTTCCATGACGGATCGCTTCACGATTGCCAACATGGCCATTGAAGCGGGAGGGAAAAACGGCATTTTTCCGTTTGACGAGCGTACGCGGGCGTATGTGGAAGGCCGGATGAAGATGACTTATGAGCCAGTGGCTCCGGATCCTGATGCCACCTATGTTCGTACGATCCGGATTGATCTCTCCCGGCTGGAACCGGTAGTAGCGTTTCCGCATTTACCGGGAAATACGAAACGCGTTTCTGAGATCGGGGAGATCCCCATTCAACAGGTGGTCATAGGTTCCTGTACCAATGGGCGTTTGGAAGATTTAGCCATCGCCGCTGATATTCTCCAAGGGCAAAAAGTACATCCCAATGTTCGATGTATCGTCATTCCGGGCAGTCAGCAGGTATATTTGGATGCCATGGCGGCAGGCTATCTGCAGATTTTTGTGGAAGCGGGGGCAGCGGTGTCAACGCCTACCTGCGGTCCATGTATGGGGGGGCACATGGGGATTTTAGCAGCGGGGGAACGTTGCGTTTCTACTACGAACCGTAATTTTCGCGGCCGGATGGGGCATGTGGACAGCGAAGTTTATTTAGCAGGGCCCCATGTGGCGGCGGCCAGTGCCGTCCTAGGGCGGATTGCGGCCCCAGAGGAGGTGGCATGAATGAAAATGGAGGGAAAAGTCTGGCGCTACGGTGACCATGTGGATACGGACGTTATCATTCCGGCGCGTTATTTAAACAGTTTTGATCCGATAGAGCTGGCCTCTCACTGCATGGTAGATATTGATCCTACATTCAGCCAGCAAGTACAGGTGGGGGATATCATCGTCGGCGGCAAAAATTTTGGCTGCGGTTCCTCGCGAGAGCATGCGCCTATTGCTATTCAGGCCTCCGGAGTGCCGGTGGTCGTGGCAGACAGTTTCGCTCGTATCTTCTATCGCAATGGTATCAATATCGGTTTGCCTCTCTTGGAAATCGGTGCTGAGGTAGAAAAAATCAAGGCAGGTGATATTTTGCGAGTGGATCCAGGCACGGGTGTGATTGAGGACGTCACCACCGGTGATCGCTTTATAGCCCATCCCCTGCCGGGCTTTGTGCAGGAGATCGCCCAAGCCGGGGGACTCGTCAATTATATCAAAGGAAAAACGAAGGCCGAGTGAGGAAGGGGCTGGACTGATGTCGAAAAAAATCGTTGTCATTCCCGGCGATGGGATTGGGAGAGAGATCACGGCAGCGGCGGTGGTCGTTCTCAAAAAAATCGCGGTGAAATTTGATTTGGATTTAAGTTATGAATATTATGACGCCGGAGGTACGGCTTACGATAAATATGGAACGCCATTGCCGGATGAGACAGTCGCGGCAGCGAAGGCTTCGGACGGGGTGTTATTCGGCGCGGTAGGGGGCGATCAATGGAACAACGTGAAGCCTTCTCTGCGGCCGGAAAAGGCGATTTTAGGTCTGCGTAAAAGTCTGGGGCTCTATGCCAATCTTCGTCCCGTTAAAGTATCTGATGCCTTGCGGGAATATTCTCCCTTAAAGCCCGAATTGGTGCAGGGAGTGGATATACTCATCGTGCGGGAGCTCATCGGCGGCATTTATTTCGGTGACCGTTGTGAATCCGAGATATATGAAGGGGCGGAGCGTGCTTGGGATTTAGAAAATTATTCCGTGCCAGAAGTGGAGCGCATCGCCCGTTTGGCTTTTGATGCCGCCCGGGCGCGGCGAAGCAAGGTGGCCTCCGTCGATAAGGCCAATGTCTTGGCGACATCACGCCTCTGGCGTCGAACGGTGACGAAAGTAGCGGAGACGTATCCTGATGTCTCACTGGAGCACCTGTACGTAGATAACTGCGCGATGCAGCTGGCTCTGCGGCCGACGCAGTTCGATGTCATCTGCACAGGGAACCTTTTCGGCGATATTTTAAGTGACGAAGCGGCTGTCATCAGCGGTTCCATTGGGATGATGCCCAGTGCCAGCATCGGTACTTATGCCAGCCTGTACGAGCCAATCCACGGGTCAGCACCAGATATTGCCGGAAAGGGAATCGCCAATCCCATCGGTACGATCCTGTCGGGGGCCATGTTGCTTCGTTATTCTTTACGGGAAGAGAAAGCGGCTCGGGCGATTGAGGATGCCTGTACCGCTGCTCTATTGGAATATCGTACTGCTGATATCTGGAAAGAAGGATTTAAGAAAGCCAATACCGACACCATGACCCAAGCTATCGCCGCGTATCTTTGAACAAGGGTTTTTGAAGACGATCTGTGTCAGTAAGGGAATCATTGGGAAGTTTCCCTTTTCTGCGTAATAAATTACGTAACAGATAGATTGACGTACACTCGGTTCTCGCATACCATATAGGGGAAAACCATGGCTTTATGGTTTATATGCGCGGTTACCAAGGCGGGGAGGGAAGGTTATGATAAAAAAAGGGATCATTTTGGCAGGTGGTTCCGGGACGCGGCTCTACCCGTTGACGAAGGTGGTATCCAAACAACTGATGCCGGTCTATGATAAGCCGATGGTGTATTACCCATTGTCAGTGCTTCTCTTGGCGGGCATTGAAGATATTTTAGTGATCGCCACCCCGCATGATATTCATAACTTCCAACTTCTTTTGGAGGACGGCAGTCAATGGGGGGTATCGATTTCTTATGCGGTGCAGCCTATGCCTGACGGCTTAGCACAGGCTTTTTTGATCGGGGAAAATTTTATTGCCGGAGAAGGCTGCGCTTTGGTCTTAGGAGATAATATTTTTTATGGTGCTGATTTAACAGTCGCTTTGCGGCGCGCAGCGCAGCAAGAGGAGGGGGCGACGGTCTTCGCCTACTATGTGCGGGAGCCGGAACGTTACGGTGTCGTGGAATTTGCTCCCGATGGCCGGGCTTTGAGTCTGGAAGAGAAACCGGTGCGCCCCCGTTCAAATTTTGCAGTGACAGGGCTTTATTTTTACGATGCCAATATCGTTGATATCGCGCGTACTATCAAACCGTCCCCACGGGGTGAATTAGAGATCACAGACGTGAACAAAGCCTACCTGACGGCGGGAACGCTGCGGGTGGAAAAGATGCGGCGCGGCTGTGCTTGGCTCGATACGGGCACTCATGAATCGCTTTTGCAGGCAGCGGCTTTCGTGCAGACAATTCAGGCGCGGCAAGGCCTCAAGATTGCTTGTGTTGAAGAGATCGCTTATCACATGGGCCTCATTGACAAGGCACAGGTAAGGCGCTTGGCAGAGCCGCTGAAAAAGAATGAATATGGGCAATATTTGCTGCAAATGCTTGGAGAATGAGGAGGATAAGGGGTGGAGATAAGGGAAACGAAACTTAGAGGAGTTTATGTTATCACACCGCAAATCTTTGGAGACAGGCGCGGCTGGTTTATGGAGAGCTGGTCACGACGGTGTCTGGAAGAAACTGGGATCCAAGCAGATTTTGTGCAGGATAATCACTCTTTTTCAGAGATGCGAGGAACGCTACGGGGGCTGCATTATCAACTGAATCCCATGTCGCAGGCTAAACTTTTGCGTTGTACGCGCGGTGAAATTTTTGACGTGGCGGTGGACATTCGGCGCGGATCACCCCAATATGCTCGGTGGATAGGGGTACGACTCAGTGAGAAAAATAAACGGCAGCTTTTTATTCCCAGAGGATTTGCCCACGGTTTTGTCACCCTCGCTGATAACACTGAGGTGCAATATAAGGCGGATAATTACTACGCGCCGGAATGCGATGGCAATATCCGTTGGGACGATCCGGCCATTGGGATCGCGTGGCCTATGGAGCCGGTCATCCTTTCTGAAAAGGATCGTAGGGCGCCTCTATTAACTCAACGGGGTCAAACCTTGAATTTTGTCTATGAGGAGAGAGCCCAATGAAAATCCTTGTCACCGGCGGTGCTGGATTTATCGGCAGTAATTTTATTTACTACCAACTATCGCATCATCCCGAAGATAATATTCTTTGTTATGATGCGTTAACTTATGCTGGAAATTTGGAAACGCTAAAAGAGGCGGAAAAAAATCCGCATTTTCGGTTCATTCGAGGCGACATCGCTGATCGGGCAGCTGTCTATGAGATGTTTGCTCAGGAAAAGCCCGATATCCTCGTCAATTTTGCTGCTGAAAGCCATGTGGATCGATCTATTGAACAACCGGACGTTTTTCTGCGGACGAATTTTATGGGAACGGGAGTTTTGCTGGATGCCTGTCGTAAGTACGGCATAGAGCGTTATCATCAGATTTCTACCGACGAGGTTTATGGTGATTTGCCCCTCGACCGACCTGACCTGTTTTTTACGGAGGAGACAAATCTCCACGCATCCAGCCCTTATTCGGCATCAAAAGCTTCGGCCGATCTTTTGGTCATGGCTTATCACCGCACCTACGGTCTTCCGGTCACCATTTCTCGCTGCTCTAATAATTACGGCCCGTATCATTTCCCGGAAAAGCTCATTCCCTTAAGCATTCTCAACGCTTTGGCAGGTAAAAGTCTTCCTGTTTATGGAACGGGGGAAAATATCCGCGATTGGCTCTATGTGGAAGATCACTGTGCAGCGGTGAATCTTATTTTGCGACGGGGCAAAGCAGGAGAGATATTTAATATTGGCGGTCACAACGAACGCCGCAACATCGACGTTGTGCGGATGATTTTAGAGGCGTTGGGAAAGCCGGAAAACCTGATCAATTACGTGCCGGATCGCAAGGGACATGACCGTCGATATGCCATTGATCCGTCAAAAATTCATGCTGTCTTGGGGTGGGAGCCGCAGACGTCATTCGCAGCGGGGATAGAGAAAACTATCCGTTGGTATCTTGAGCACGGGACCTGGTGGCAGCATATTCAAAGCGGTGAATACAGACGCTATGGTGACAGAAGATACGGACAGCATAAAACACAAGACTGACGGTAATCATTTTACAGTCGAAGTGGTCGTACGGAAAAATATTTCTTGCACGGCTGTTCCGGGTATGATATTATAATGCGGTATACGGGCGTTCCTCTGGATGGATGCAGTCTGCCAAGAACGTCGCGGAATGGGAGGAAAGACAAATGAACATTATTCAGGCTTTGGAACAGGAACAGCTTCGATCGGATATTCCCGAATTTCGTCCAGGCGACACGGTGAAAGTTCACGCGAAGATTGTCGAAGGCAGCCGGGAACGCATCCAGGTATTTGAAGGGATCATAATCACCCGGCAGGGTGTAGGGGTTCGGGAAATGTTCACCGTGCGCCGGATATCTTACGGCGTCGGTGTCGAACGTACTTTCCTGGTTCATTCGCCGCGTATTGAGAAGATCGAGGTCACGCGCCGGGGGATCGTGCGTCGGGCGAAGCTCTATTATCTTCGAAATCTTACGGGCAAGGCAGCGCGTATTAGAGAACGTCACTAAAATGAACGATAGGGACTGGCGACAGTCCCTATTTGTCTTTTGGGAGGATGGTTATGACTTCTTTGGGAGAAGAAATCAAAGATTGGATTGTTTCCATAGCAATCGCTGTCGTACTGGCGTTTTTCATCCGCTATTTCATTGTAGAACTGTATCTGGTGGACGGACCGTCAATGCGCCCGACACTGCAGAGTGCGGAGCGGTTAGTTGTCAACAAATTCATCTATCGTTTTCGCCCCCCCGAGCGAGGAGAAATTTTAGTCTTCCGATATCCTCGTGATCCCAGTCGAGACTTTATCAAACGGGTGATTGCTGTCCCTGGAGATACGATTGAAATCAGAGACGGCCGGGTCTATGTGAATGCCGCACTTCTAAATGAACCGTACATTTTAAGTAAGACGCGGGGAAATTATCCTTTAGCAACAGTGCCAGATGGGCATATTTTTGTCATGGGAGATAATCGTAATAATTCGGAAGACAGCCGCTTTGCCGATGTGGGATTTGTCCCTTTTGATCTGATCAAAGGCAAGGCTATGCTGGTATTTTGGCCTGTCAGTCAGTTTAAGACGCTTCCCTGAGACGTCCTTCTCGATTTGCACTTGCGAAAAAGATATGGTATGATAACGGCATTGAAAATTTTATAGGCAGTCTTTGGGGCGGGGTGCGATTCCTCACCGGCGGTATAGCCCGCGAGCCGTATGGCATGACTTGGTGAAATTCCAAGGCCGACAGTATAGTCTGGATGAAAAAAGACATTGGACACCACAATGTGGTGTGTGACCGCTCCTTTTAAGGAGCGGTTTTTTATCGAGGTGATATCGGTTGCAGGACGAAGCGTATATGCGTGAAGCGCTGCGGTTAGCGGAAAACGCACGGGGACGGACGTCGCCGAATCCTTTGGTGGGAGCCGTTATTGTCCGCGAAAATCGAATCGTCGCTGTAGGGTGGCATCGGCAAGCGGGAACGGAACATGCGGAAATTCACGCGCTGAACATGGCGAAGAAACTCGCGGTCGGTGCAACTCTCTATGTGACGTTGGAGCCGTGTGCTCATTACGGCCGCACTGGGCCCTGCGTGAAAGCCGTTATTGGGGCTGGGATTCGTCGCGTAGTAGTGGCGATGGAGGATCCTAATCCGGTGGTCAGCGGCCGAGGCATAGCCATGCTGCAAGATGCCGGGATCGATGTGCGCTGCGGTGTCTTGGAAGAAGAAGCACGCCGACAAAACGAGATCTTTATTAAATGGGTGACGACGGGAATGCCTTTCGTCTGGATGAAGATGGCCATGTCTTTAGATGGCCGCATAGCGACGGTAGATGGGGAATCACGATGGATCACCGGAGAAGCGGCGCGGCGGCAAGGCCATGCAATGCGGGATGAAATGGATGGTATTCTCGTTGGAGTGGGTACGGTGTTGGCCGATGACCCGCAACTCACTACGCGCTGGCCAGTTGAGGGACATAATCCCCGTCGGATCGTATTGGACAGTAGGGCGCGAACCCCCTTGACGGCAAAACTTCTCCATGATCAGGCAGCGCCAACGTTCATCGCAGTTACCGAAGCGGCACCTGAGGTGCGCGTGAAAGCGCTGCGGCAGACGGGGGCTGAAATTCTTTACTGTGGTAAAGGCCCGCACGTTGACCTGCCATGTCTGTTGGCACAATTAGGAAAACGGGAGATATGCTCTCTTCTCATTGAGGGCGGCGGCACCGTGAATTTTTCTTTTTTAGTAGCGGGATTGGCGGATAAGGTCACGGCTTTCTTGGCCCCCAAGTTTTTAGGCGGGCGCACTGCCGTAGGGGCAGTGGGTGGAGAAGGTTTTTCCCATCTGGCGGAAGCGGCGGCATTGACGGATATTCAAATGGAGTGGTTGGGAGACGACGTGGTCTTGACAGGTTATGTGCAAAAGGCAGGGGGAGCCGTCTCTCCATCGTATGCTGTGTCGGGGGAAGAGAGGGAAAACAGCGATGTTTACCGGCATTGTTGAAGAGGTTGGACAGTTGCAGGCGATGAGCGACGGCAGTATGCGCCTCAAGGCCGAGGTGGTCTTGAAGGGAATTCACAAAGGGGATAGTATAGCAGTCAACGGCGTTTGTTTGACGGTGACGGACTTTGATACACAGACGTTTATCGTGGATATTATGCCGGAAACCTTTCGTCGCACTACACTGGCAGAACTGTGTATCGGCAGCACGGTCAATTTAGAGCGAGCGCTGACCTTGGAGCGGCGTATCGGAGGACATATCGTCAACGGTCATATTGACGGTGTAGGGCGGATCATCAACGTACAGGAGGAAAAAAACGCCCGGGTTTTTCGCATCGCGGCTCCGGCAGCAATCCTGCGGTATGTGATAGAAAAGGGATCAGTGGCCATAGAAGGCGTCAGTCTCACCGTCGCCGCGGTGACAGAAGCGTGGTTCAGCGTTTCTCTGATCCCCCATACGCGGCAAATCACGACGCTGCACGAAAAAAAAACGGGGGATCGACTTAATATCGAAAATGATGTGGTGGGGAAGTATGTGGAGAAATTTCTTCTGCCACCGGTAAAATCTCAGAAACAGCCAGCATCTCTCGGGCTCACACGCGTTTTTTTGGAGCAGTACGGATTTTAATTTTTGAGAGAGGAAACATTGCTCAAATGAAGTCCTTCAGATGGGCATCGAATTTTTGTTCTGTCAATCAATCGACGCAGAGGGGGGCTTTGCGGAGGATGTACTCTTCAGGCAGGGCGAAAAAGATGCGCCAAGACATAGGACTAAATTTATCAGTGCTTTCGAAAGATAAGGAGCGTGAACTATATGGAATTTTCGGCCATCGAGGATGCCATTGAGGATATTCGGCAGGGGAAAATGGTGGTGGTTGTGGATGATGAGGACCGAGAAAACGAAGGGGATATCGTCATCGCGGCGGAACATGTTACGCCGGAAGCCATTAATTTTATGGCGACTTATGCGAAGGGGCTGATCTGCACGCCCATGGAAGGAGAACGGCTGGATGCACTGAACATTCCCCAGATGGTGGCTAATAATACCGATCATCATGAGACGGCGTTTACCGTTTCCGTGGATGCTTACGATACGGAAACCGGTATATCCGCCTATGAACGCTGCCAAACGGTAAAAAGGCTCATTGATCCCCAAGCGAAACCGTCCGACTTCCGTCGGCCGGGCCACGTGTTTCCGCTGCGGGCAGTGCCAGGGGGGGTATTACGCCGGGCGGGGCATACAGAAGCCACGACCGATTTGGCTCGTTTAGCGGGGCTTTATCCTGCCGGTCTTTGCTGTGAAATCATGGAGGATGACGGTCACATGATGAGGACGCCGCAACTTATGGAATTTGCAGCTCGACATAACCTACGGATTCTGACGGTGCAAGCATTAATCGAGTATCGAAAACGTACGGAAACTTTTATCAAACGAGTGGCGGACGTTGATTTTCCTAGCAAATATGGTCACTTTCGTATCAAGGCATATGAAAGTACTTTAGACGGTAAATGCCATTTGGCCGTTGTTAAGGGAGACATCACGGGGAAGGAAAACGTTTTGGTGCGCGTACATTCTGAGTGTCTGACGGGGGATGCCTTGGGATCAATGCGTTGTGATTGCGGTGAACAGTTGGCAGCGGCCTTGCGACGCATAGAACAGGAGGGCTGTGGTGTCGTGTTGTATATGCGTCAAGAAGGACGCGGCATCGGATTGGCGAATAAAATGCGTGCTTATGCTTTGCAGGATCAAGGGAAGGATACAGTAGAAGCCAATGTCCTGTTGGGGTTTGCACCTGATTTGCGTGACTATGGCATCGGCGCACAAATTTTATCTGATTTAGGATTGACGACCATTTGTCTTTTAACGAATAATCCGGCTAAACGAGCGGGGCTTGAGGGGCATGGGCTCCATATTGTTAAGCGTGTTCCACTGGAGGTACACGCCAATAAATTCAATCAACGCTATTTGACCGTCAAAAAAATAAAAATGGGACACCTTTTGGCAGAAGAATAAAGGAGAGAGGTTAAGAAAATGGCAAATATTTTGGAAGGAACGTATCAGGCGGAAGGTATGCGAATGGGTATCGTAGCCGCCCGTTTTAATGAATTTATCACTCGTAAATTATTGGAAGGAGCGCTGGATATGCTGCGGCGGCACGGCATATCGGAAGAGAAGATAGACGTGGTATGGGTGCCGGGTGCTTTTGAGATCCCTTTGGTAGCGAAAAAAATGGCAGATAGTCATAAATATGACGCCATCATTTGCGTGGGGGCGGTGATTCGCGGCGCGACTTCCCATTACAATTATGTTTGCAGCGAGGTTGCGAAAGGCGTTGCACAGGCCGGATTTTCTACCGGTGTACCGGTGATTTTCAGTGTCCTCACAACAGATAGTATTGAGCAGGCTGTGGAACGGGCGGGGACAAAGTCCGGCAATAAGGGGGCTAACGGAGCCATGGCGGCGATGGAGATGGTCAGCCTCCTGCGTCAGATTGGCTGAGGGCGACAAGTAAGACGGGTGAATATGGTATACATACAAGATTGATTATCTTTTTGAAAGATGTTCGTTTGACAATAAGGAGAACACATGGATCATTTGGTGAAAGCTGTGGCAGAAGACGTGCGCGTTTATGCTGCGGTGACAACAAATCTCGTGAATGAGGCGTCACAGAGGCACGGCTGTGGCGCGCTGGCCTCCGCAGCGTTAGGGCGTACTATGACCGGAGCATTACTTTTAGCTGCAACTCTGAAAGAAAAAGAATGTATCACGGTAAAATTTCAGGGAGATGGTCCGTTAGGGAGCATCACGGCCGACGCTTCGGCGGAAGGTGCGGTGCGCGGATATGTGGCCCACCCGGAAGTGGAATTACCGTTGACAAACGGCAAATTATCGGTCGGTCAGGGCGTTGGCCGAGGAATTCTGTCAGTAACGCGATTCACGGGATTAAGAGAACCGTTTACCGGGAGCTGTGAAATATATTCTGGCGAAATCGCCGAGGATTTGACGCAATACTTGTTTCAGTCCGAACAGACACCTTCCAGTGTGGGGTTAGGCGTTTTAGTGGAAAAGGATGGCAGCGTGCGTGCGGCCGGCGGATTCATTATTCAACCTCTTCCGAACGCTTCGGAAGAGACTCTTTCTCGCTTGGAAAAAAATCTTTCGGAACTTCGCGCGGTATCGGCTATGGTAGATAGTGGCCTTGACGCAAAAGGGATGATTGCCGAACTTTTACCGGGTATGGATATTCGGTATCTAGCAACGGAAGAGCCAGTCTTTCGCTGTCAATGTTCAAAGCGGCGTACGGAAGAAATCCTGTTGACATTAGAACTCAAAGATTTAGAACAGCTTGTACGAGACGGACATACTGAAGTTTGCTGCCAATTTTGCGGAGAAAAATATCAATTCAATAAAGAAGAACTCATTGCCCTCCTCCACGTAGCAAATCAACTGCAGGAGCATCACAGCAACGGGCGCAGATGAAGCGATATATAAAAAAGCCTGCCCTATTTAGGGCAGGCTTTTTTATATATCGCTGTTTTTTCTTCGGTCAAACGGCGCGCTGTACCTTGCCGGAGCGCAGGCAACGGGTGCAGACATTGATGCGTTTCACTTCTCCGTTCACTACGGCGCGAACTCGCTGAATATTTGGGTTCCAGCGGCGTTTTGTCTTTAAATGGGAATGGCTGACATTCATCCCGCTCATGACTCCCTTATGGCAGACCTCACAAACATGTGCCATGCAACACACCTCCTTAAAACAGACGATAAGTTCTATACATAACAAAAATTATTTTAGCACAAATAACGTGCTTTTAGCAAGGAATTTTTCTAATTTAAGAGAGGGGGTAGAGATTGTACGCTTCAACGTAGATGTGATATAGTATTTAAAGATGTATCGGAAAAGGGTATATACTTTAGAAAAATGACGCATTTTGCCAGTCTCCCTGACCGGGAACGAGAAGACAGGGCGGTGTTGATAATTAACGGCCAATCAGTAGAAGAAAAAAAAACCAGCACGGGCGAGTCTTTGATGAAGGGAACCTTTATTCTGACAATGGCCGGTTTAGTGGTCAAAGTCATCGGTTCGCTGAATTGGATTTTCGTATCCCGTGTATTGGGCGGCGAGGGCATTGGCCTTTATCAAATGGCATTTCCGATCTATTTTTTCGCTTTATCGGTCTCTACAGCAGGGGTCCCGGTGGCGATTTCTATCATTACAGCGGAACGGGTAGCCATAAAGGATATTTTTGGCGCGCGGCGGGTCTTTCGCATTTCCATGGGGCTCATGTTGTTCACAGGTCTGCTATTTTCGCTTTTGACCTACGAGGGCGCTGGATGGCTCATTGAGTACCATTTGATTCGCGATCCACGTGCGTACTATTCGGTGGTGGTATTGGCCCCGGCTATTTTTTTTGTTACTTTATTGGCGAGTTCTCGGGGGTATTTACAGGGGTGGCAGCGCATGACCCCTACAGCTGTGTCTCAGATCGTGGAACAAATTTTCCGCGTGATTTCCATGGTTGTTTTGGCTAGTTTGTTTTTACCGTGGGGGCTTGAGTACGCAGCGGCGGGCGCGAGCTTTGGCGCTTGTGCCGGGGCGGTTACCGGGCTTTTGGTGTTGGTGTATTATCATTGGCGGCTGGATCGTGACATACACCGGAACTTTACAGCGGAGGAATTAGCGCCGCGTCCCGAGGAATACAAAATCTCCGCCTGGGCTATCATCAGGCGAATTTTTCAACTCGCTTTACCGGTGTCGGCAGCCAGCATCATGTTGCCGGTGGTATCCAATCTTGATTTGATTATCGTGCCGCAACGATTGGAAGTGGCCGGGTACACGGTTCATCAGGCAACGGAGCTTTTTGGGTATTTAACCGGCATGGCGGTTCCGCTCATTAATCTGTCCACCCTTATCACCGCTTCTTTAGCGGTCAGTATTATCCCTGCGTTGTCCGAAGCGCGGGCGTTGGAGAATAAGCGTCGTCTGTACGAACAGACGGCGGCCAGTGTCCGCATTTCCAACTTCGTTTGCTTTCCGGCTTTTGTGGTAGTCTGTGTTTTGGCTACCCCCATATCGTCCCTCATATACAGTGCGCCGGGGGCGGGGCCGGCGGTCTGGGCGTGTTCCTTTTCCATTGTTCTTTTAGGGCTTCATCAGGTTTCAACCGGTATCCTTCAAGGCTTGGGCCATCCTTCAATTCCCATGGTAACTATGTTCTTAGCCGCTGTCGCTAAGGTGGCTTTGAATTGGATCCTCACGGCGGAGCCGTCATTAGGGATTTTAGGCGCTGCTTTTGCCACGGCAGCTGATATGGGGGTGGCAGCGGTCATCAACATGGTTTTTATCTATAAATATACTGGCTATAGTATGGAATGGGGACATTTATTGAAAGTTATCGGGGCTTCGATGGTGATGGCGACGGCAGTTAAATTTTTTTATGATTTTTCGTTAACGGCATGGGAGCTTGATACTGTATCCACTTTTGGGGCAACCTTCATGGGCTGCGGGGTATATATTGCGGTGATGCTTTTCATAGGGGGGATTCGAGAAGCCGATATGGAGCGGGTTCCTATGATAGGCCCCATCAGCATTCGTTTTTTACGGCGTATCGGAGTGTTTAAGGAAACACCGTAAATCAGCTTTGTCGGTAGATGAGGAGTATTTGCAATGAAACGTTTTGTCCTTATATATAACCCTGTATCAGGCCATGCGGCACTGCGTCAGCGCCTTGATTTTATGATCGAGGCCTTTCAGCGGCGGGGCTGTATGTTGATTCCTTATCGCACTCGCTTAGATGATACCCACATGGGGCCGTTTATTCGCGAAGCGGCACCTGCGGGCGTATTGGCCGCCGGAGGTGACGGTACGCTCAAAGAAGTGGTCAATGTTATATTGAAAGAGAAGTTAGATATTCCCATCGCCATCATTGGCAGTGGCACATCGAACGATTTTGTTTCGCATTTAGGCGTCAATGACAACTTGGAAGGTTATTTTGACCACATCGTATCGGGAACGACGATTTTTTGCGACGTGGGACATGTGGGGACAGAATATTTTGTCAATGTGGCCAGCGCTGGAATGCTCACTTCCGTGGCGCACGAAGTCAATGCCCGGCTGAAACACGCCATGGGAAAAGCCGCTTATTATCTGCGGGGCCTCGGGGAGTTACCTCGCTTTCATACCATGCAACTTCACATTGAAGCTGATGATAAAGTATACGATGTGGCGGCTTATTTTTTTATTATCGTGAACAGCACGATAGCCGGAGGGTTAAAAAACGCGGCGCCGTTGGCTAAATTGGACGATGGTAAATTGGATATGCTGGTGGTCCGGCAGTGTAGTTTGCCAGAATTTATGGTGTTGGCCGCATCGGTGATTGCGAGGCGAATTGATCCGCAGGATAAGAATATTCTTTACATTCAAGCGGCAACTTTTAAAGTACGGGCCGATGAACCGGCAGAAAGTGATCTCGACGGAGAGCGAGGACCTCATTTACCGCTTATTATCGAAACAGTGCCGAAGGCCATACGACTGTTCATATAGGGGGAGACCAGCGGCATGGATAAGATGATCCTCACTCAAGATACGGTGGCGTTGGATGATGCTTCGTCAACGTTGATCGTCATTGATCAGACAAAATTGCCTAATACGCTTGTCCTTTTACACTTGAAAACGCAAAAAGAAATTTGGGAAGCGATTTACTCCCTGAAAGTACGAGGGGCTCCTGCAATCGGTGTAGCGGCAGCCTATGGATTATATTTAGCGGCCAAAGAGATAGAAACGGAATCGGGGAGCGAATTTTTTTCGCGACTGCAAGCTGCCGCTGCCTATCTCAATTCTTCTCGTCCTACAGCCGTCAATCTGTCCTGGGCTTTACGGCGCATGTTGACCGTGGTGGAAACAGTTTGCGACACCACTAACGTGTCCGAGATAAAAAAGCGTCTTTTGGCTGAAGCGCGGGGGATACAAAAGGAAGATATTGAAATTTGCCGTAAAATTGGCGAATATGGATTGCGTCTATTAAAGCCCGGAGATGGTATCATTACGCACTGTAATGCCGGCAAGCTGGCTACCAGCCGATACGGAACGGCTACGGCGCCCATGTATTTAGGACAAGAACGAGGCTACAAATTTCATATCTTTTGCGACGAGACGCGCCCCTTATTGCAAGGCGCACGTTTGACTGCTTTTGAACTCATGCAGGCCGGCTTGGATGTCACTCTCATCGGTGACGGCATGGCGGCTTCTGTTATGCGTAAAGGATGGGCCAGCGCTGTTATTACTGGTTGCGACAGGGTAGCGTCCAATGGTGACGCGGCCAATAAGATTGGTACTCTCCCTTTAGCGATAGCAGCGAAGTACTTCGGCATCCCCTTTTATATTTGTGCACCTTCTTCTACCATTGACATGGATACTCGCAGCGGTGCGGATATCTGTATTGAAGAGCGTGCTGCAGAGGAATTGACAACGATGTGGTACGAGAAACCTATGGCTCCGCCTCATGTCAAAGCATTTAATCCGGCCTTCGATGTCACCGATGCCTCTTTAATTACGGCCATCATTACTGAGCACGGGATTTTACGTCCTCCCTATCGAGAAGCTCTATCGAAAATTATGAACGGATGCTAATTGTCACAAAAAACGCCGTTTATGAACGGCGTTTTTTATACGGGTTGTTTTATCTCCAGGAGTACGATAAAATAATAAATCATTACTTTGCCGCTTTTTTGCGGTGAAGGAAGGGGCTTTCGATGGAAAAGTTTTTGGAAACGACGTGGTCCATTTTAGGTGGGGCACAAGTCACACTACAAATTTTTTTGGTTACTCTTTTCCTTTCGCTCCCATTGGGGCTTTTTGGGGCCATGGCGCGGCTTTCTAAGATGCGGTTCGTGAGTCGACTCACGGAATTCTATATATGGATCATGCGTGGCTCACCCCTCATGTTGCAGCTTTTATTTGTATATTTTGCTTTACCTTTGGTAGGGATTCGCTTGGATCCAGTACCATCAGCACTCTTGGCTTTTATTCTTAATTATGCCGCTTATTTTGCAGAAATATTTCGTGCGGGCATTCAATCCATCGAGCGGGGACAGTATGAGGCTGCCAAAGCTTTGGGAATGACCTACATGCAGACGATGCGACGGATCGTACTACCGCAAATGATCTACCGTGTCTTGCCGCCGGTGAGCAATGAAACTATTAATTTAGTTAAGGATACGTCATTGATTTATATTTTGGCGATGAATGATCTTTTGCGGGTGGCGCGCACCATCGTACAACGGGATTTTGACATGACAGCGTTTTTTATTGCCGGTGTCTTTTACCTGTTTATGACAGCGGTGCTGACGTGGATATTCAAAAAACTGGAGGTGCATTGTGGCCGATTTGATCTGTAATTCCGAGGTTATGCTGCGGGTTTCGAATGTTCGGAAGCGTTTTGGACGACTGGACGTATTAAAAGGTGTCAGCTTTGAGGTTCGGCAAGGAGAAGTGCTGGCGGTCATTGGTCCTTCCGGCTCGGGGAAAAGTACCACTTTGCGGTGTCTGAATCATTTAGAGACCATTGACAGCGGTTCTATTGAAATCAAGGGTGAATTTCTGGTAAAAAGCGACGATAAAGGAAGCGCAGTATATGCATCATCCGAGACAATGCGTCGTTTGCTGGCGTCGATGGGTATGGTATTTCAGCAATTTAATCTTTTCCCGCATATGACCGTGCTGGAAAATTTATTGGAAGCGCCCATGCAGGTGAAGCGATTAAAACGGGAAGATATACTGCCGGTAGCAGAAGAATTATTACGAAAAGTTGGACTGTATGATAAAAAAGATTCCTATCCTTCCCGACTCTCGGGCGGACAGCAGCAACGGGTAGCGATTGCTCGGGCATTGGCTATGGAGCCGGATATTATGCTATTCGACGAACCTACATCAGCGCTTGATCCGGAGCTCACTGGTGAAGTTCTAAAGACGATGCGAGAACTAGCAGCGGAACATATGACGATGGTAGTGGTCACACACGAAATGGCCTTTGCTCGAGAAGCCGCCAATCGGGTGATTTTTATGGCCGACGGCGTTATCGTAGAAGAGAATATTCCGTCGCAGATCTTTGGTAACCCGCAGGAAGAGAGGACCCGTATATTTCTGCAGAACATGTTGATATGATTGCCGAATATGGCAATATCGGATAACTCTCAAAGAACAGCCGCTATTTTGAACGGCTGTTCTTTTTTAGGGGGATTTTCATTGTACTTTCCTTTGATCTGCGGTAGAATATTAAAGCGTTTTAGCGAGTACGCAGGATAAGGGGGTGGAGGACGGTTTATGATACGGGTACTCATTATAATATTAGCCCTTATTTCAACATGGGGACCAATGGTGAGCGCTGCGTCTACCGGTGCGGGAAATATCGCTCCGGCGCAGGTGAACGCACTTCGCGTGGGCAATGACGCCGACCGGCTTCGTTTGGTAGTAGACATAGATAACGAAGTCGATTATGATACCATGGTGCTGGCAAATCCAGGGCGTATCGTCGTGAATCTTCATAATGCACGATTGGGAACTGAAGTAGTACGAGATCGCGTGTTAAAGAGTTCCTTTGCCAGCCGCGTTCGTGTGGGACAATTTGATAAGAATACCGTGCGCATTGTTGTAGAAACAGAGGCCGATAAGGGTGGCTTTGATGTCTTTTCCCTGGAAGGAGGTGCGGCTCCGTATCGGGTCATCATAGATATTGGCCGTCTGAACACAGCTCAGTCCCGTGACCAAAGTTCATCAAATCAATCGGCTAAGGATGAAACAACGGTTGGCAACGACGGTGAAAAAACAGCTACCCCAAATGATACGGAGACGGATGATAAAGAAACGACCGCGCCGGATAAGGCCAGTACAACGGAAAAACCGATCGAATTGCCGGATATTGATTTAGAGGAAATTGAAATACTCGGTACGGTCAAAGGAAAAACAATTGTGATTGATCCGGGGCACGGGGGAGAAGATCCGGGAGCTATCGGTCCTACGGGTGTGACGGAAAAAAGCATCACTCTCCGTATTGCTAAGGTGGCTCAGCAGCTTTTAAAGGATGCCGGAGCGAAGGTCATCATGACCCGGACAACGGATACAGAGGTATCACCAAAGCACCGACAGGCTACGGATATTGACGAACTTCAAGCGCGCTGTGACATTGCCAATAAAGCTGATGCGGACGTCTTTATCAGCATCCACATGGATTCTTTTGCCAGTCGGAAGGCCTCGGGCACTACAGGATATTATTACGAAAAAGGAAGCCCAGCAAGTAAAAAACTAGCGGCTTCCGTACAGGCGGCTATCGTCAAACAGATCAAAACGGAAAGTCGGGGTGTCAAATCCTGCAATTTTTACGTCGTTCGACATACCAAGATGCCGGCTACGTTGGTAGAAGTGGCCTTCGTTTCCAATCCGCGCGAGGAAAAACTTTTGGATTCCGATAAGGGGATACAGTATGCGGCAGTAGGGTTAGCGACAGGTATCGCAGCCTTTTTTGACAATTAGCGCCGCATAAGTGTTGTCGACAGCAGGATGTATCCATAGAAATGGGGAAGGTAGGGGAAGGTATGAGGGCAGCAGAGGGGACACAGACTTTATTGAAAATAGATCGAGCCTGGAAAATAGAAACGGAGAAACGGCAAAAACAGATCATGCGCCGGGCGATCCCAGGAAAAAGAACGTTGGCTAATGCCTTAGGGACGATGACACGGCAAGAGTTAGAGGATATTCGCTATAATGTTGGACTGTCTGGCACCAGCAAACTGAATAAGGCAGAACTCATTGAGACATTGATTCCAGCGATCATCACCTTTTCCAGATCGTGGTTCGTGTCGATGCTGAACGAAGAGTATCAGGCGATGCGTCACATAGCCGAACGAGAGGGAATATCGACGCAGTTTCGCTCTGATGAAATGCGGTTAGATTACTTTCAGAGTCTGGGATTGGTGCTGAACGGATCGTATAATGGAAAGCCCGCGTGGTACATGCCCAATGAAGTGCTGGAAGAATTTAAAAAACTGAACGCCGGTTCTTTAGCCAAAGCGGCGGAGTGGAATACCGACGCCGTACGATTAGCGGCTGGATTGCTTTACTATTACGGCGTTTTGGACTATGATCAGCTTTTTGTCAAGGTAAAGCAGTACATGGAAGCGGACGAAACATTTACATTTACTGATTTTATACAAGTCATGTTCAATGGTGCCTGCTGGCAGCATAATTTTCGAGTGAGCGACCGGCTGATGTGCTACTATACGGTAGCCGACCCGGAGCGGATCATTGCTGCCCGGGCAAATCTTGGTGTCGGCTTCGCTAAACTTCCTTATGATAAAGTTTATGATGCCGGAGAAGAAAATTATATTGAGGCCACCAAGGCTTATAAGGCATTAGCGCAATTCTTTATGCGGGCTTACCAGCGCGACGTATTGGCGGCGGCAAACATCGTGAGCGAGATCACCATCCTTTTGCAAAACGGCGGACAAATGAAGGACGTTTTGATGTATACGGATTCCCTTGGGGACGTGACCGAGGCTGATGAAAAAGAAATGGCGACACTTTTGATGCACTTTCATAATGCTCTGCGCCTGTGGATATTGAAAGGTCATACCCCACAAGAGATCATATCGGGTCACTTGGACCCTGCGGAACGTAAAACAGCGGGTTCGGTATCGCGCCAGAAAAAGAAGAAAGTAGGACGTAACGATCCTTGTCCTTGTGGAAGCGGGAAAAAATACAAAAATTGTTGCCTGCGTGAGAATGTGACAGAACAGAAGTAAACTTGATTGACCTGATCTCGGAAAGTGGAGGAGCTTGCATGGGTTGCTTTTTCGGCGGACTTCCCCTATAATGAGCCATACGGTATATTGGCGTATATCAAGCTTTACGCCTTGGGGTACCCCTGCGGGACATTTTACCGTAAGTACCAATATATAAGGGAACCGGGCGCCATCGTCAAGTGGTTAAGACACCGCCCTTTCACGGCGGGTTCGTGGGTTCAAATCCCGCTGGCGTCACCAGAAAATTTGCCGCTTTCTCAGGGAAGCGGTTCTTTTGTTATACAGTGCGAAAGGTTGATATGAAAAAGGAGCGGTATGATGAATGAAGATGGGAGAAAAAGTATAATAGAAACAGTCTTGATTCGCTCGGCAGCATGGATGAATGACTATATAAAATCTCTCTATAGTAGAGATGAAGAAATTCAGCGCATGATGCTTTCCAAAGAGAAACATACCGGGCAGGTGCGTTCTATCTGCCGGTCGTTAGCTCTCCATCTTCACTTTTCGCCGTCGGAGACAGCATTGGCAGAACTCATGGGGCTGCTTCACGATACGGGACGCTTTCGTCAGTTCACTCTTTATCGAACCTTTAATGACGCTATTTCCGTAGATCATGCGGCATTAGGACTGGAGATCATAGAAAAAGCAGCGCTTTTGCAGCCGTTATCAAAGGACGAGCAAGCGATAGTGATTTTTGCGATTCAAAATCATAACAAAAAAGAAATCGCTTGGGGAAAGGAGGAAAGACAAAATTTATTTGCCCGTCTTTTACGGGATGCAGACAAATTGGATATCTATCGGGTCTTGGAGCCGCTTTTAGCTCCTTCGGACGGACATGGGATCAGTCCCGCATTTTTAGAAAAATTCTCTGTAGGAGAACAAGCGGACTATACCATGATTCATACGTTTGATGATCGGAAGTTGGTACGGCTCATGTGGGTCTATGATATCAATTTCAGCTGGACGCTACAGCGGATCGTCGAACGGGGGTATATTGACAAGATTATCCATTGCCTGCCAGCAAATGAAGCGATAGAAACCGGCATACGCCGTCTGCAGGCTTATGTAGCACAAAAATGCGCGACACCGGATATCTGAACGAAAAGGGAAAATATCGGAAGATTGGCAGGAATATAGTCCAGAATTCCCGAATATATTTTAGATTAAGGATTGTTATGCTGTTGATTGATTCATCGATAAAGGAGAGGTCGTCATGCCGGAGAAAGAGACGCTGACTCCCAATTTTGTGGAGAACGCTGTCAGGGAAGATTTAAAGCAGGGGAAATATGTCAATGGCATTCATACACGGTTTCCGCCTGAACCTAATGGCTATCTGCATATTGGTCACGCTAAGTCTATCTGCTTAAATTTTGGTCTGGCACAACATTTTGACGGTATGTGCAATCTGCGTTTTGACGATACTAATCCCACGAAAGAGGATATAGAATACGTGGATTCCATTCAGGAAGATGTCCAATGGTTGGGTTTTTCTTGGGCAGATCGAAAATTCTACGCATCGGATTATTTTCCTCGACTTTACGAATATGCCGTCGAACTTATCAAACGTGGGAAAGCCTTTGTTTGCGATCTGTCCGCCGAAGAGATACGTGATTATCGTGGCACACTGACGGAGCCTGGCAAAGAAAGTCCCTACCGCAACCGCAGCGTAGCGGAAAATTTAGATCTTTTTCAGCGCATGAAGGAGGGAGAGTTTCCTGACGGGAGCCATGTGCTGCGAGCGAAGATCGATATGACCGCACCCAATATTACTATGCGGGATCCGGTTCTATACCGCATAGCGCATACGACACATCATCGTACCGGAAATGCGTGGTGCATTTATCCTATGTACGATTTTGCTCATCCGCTGTCGGATGCCATAGAAGGTATTACGCATTCCGTTTGCACGTTAGAATTTGAGGAACACCGGCCTCTCTACGATTGGGTATTGGATTCCTTAGATTTTAATGTAAATACACGTCCACGACAAATTGAGTTTGCCCGGCTTAATTTATCGAACACGGTGATGAGCAAACGTAAGCTGCGACAATTGGTAGAGGGCGGGTATGTATCGGGGTGGGACGATCCCCGGATGCCCACGATTTCCGGCCTGCGTCGCCGTGGGTACACTGCATCTGCCCTACGGGATTTTTGCGATCGTATTGGGGTAGCTAAAAGTAACAGTGTAGTGGATGTGGCTATGTTGGAGCACTGTATACGTGAGGATCTCAACGTCAAGGCTCCCCGCCTCATGGCAGTGCTGGAACCGCTGAAAGTGGTCATCACCAATTATCCCGCTGAGCAGACGGAATATCTTTTGGCAGAGAATCATCCGAATCGCGATGATCGCCGCTATGTACCTTTTTCGCGCGAGATATATATTGAACAAGAAGATTTCGCGGAGAATCCGCCCAAGAAATTTTTCCGCTTAAAGCCCGGCGGTGAGGTGCGTTTAAAACATGCCTATATTATTCGCTGTGACGAGGTGGTAAAAGACGATGCGGGGAACATCATGGAACTGCACTGCTCTTATGATGCGGAATCCAAACAGGGTGGTGCCACTGCGGGACGGAAGGTGAAGGGAACCCTTCATTGGGTAGCGGCGGCAACTTCCGTTTCAGCGGAAGTTCGCCTCTACGATTATCTCCTGAAAACCGATGAAAACGGCAACGTACCAGAGGATTTTCTATCGGTCTTGAACCCGGCATCCTTGCGAATCATTTCCCAAGCACAGCTGGAACCTAGTGCCCGCTGGGTCGGGAAGGGAACGCATTTTCAGTTTCTCAGGAAAGGATACTTTTGCGTCGACCAGGATTCTACTCCTGAACATTTAGTGTTCAACGAAGTTACGGGACTTCGGGATACCTGGGTAAAAGTACAAAAGGAGTAATGGGATGGGAAAGATACCCAAAAACTTATCCGATAAGGATATGCTTAAGAATTATCAAGAAGATTCGACGATAGAAGAAACATTTCAGCGTGCGGCTGATACGCTGGCGGAGAAAAAACAGCAACCGCTATCAGAGGACAGAGGGGATATGGAAGCGCTATCATTATCCGCCGAGATCCGTACTTCTTTAGAACAAATGTTGCTGGAATTAAAAGTAGAACTTTATCGTGAAGGTATTGTTGATTATCGCCTGATAGTTCGCCGGGATGGAAAAAATATCATCTTGTCTCCGGCCGCGAAAAAGAAATGATTTCCACATAGGAGTTCATAACGTTCATTGGAGGCATCATAGGATGGATAAATACACGCCCCGAGAGATCGAAAAAAAATGGCAGCAGAAATGGGATGAAGATCATTTTTATCAGACGGAGGTGATCCCTGACCAGAAAAAGTATTATGTTTTGGAGATGTTTCCCTATCCCTCGGGAAATCTTCACATGGGCCACGTCCGCAATTATTCTATTGGCGACGTAATGGCACGATATAAACGTATGGCAGGCTATAACGTGATTCATCCCATGGGCTTTGATGCCTTCGGTATGCCGGCGGAGAATGCAGCCATTAAGCATGGCGTACATCCGGCGGATTGGACGTACGCTAACATTGAGAATATGAAGCGTCAGCAGCGAGAGATGGGGCTTTCCTATGATTGGGGACGAGAAGTAGAAACTTGCCGTCCCGATTATTATCGGTGGACGCAGTGGCTTTTTGAGCTCTTTTATAAACGCGGACTGGCTTATAAGAAAGAAGCTTCCGTGAATTGGTGCAGCACCTGTGGGACAGTGCTGGCCAATGAACAGGTTGTTGACGGTAAATGCTGGCGGTGCGATGCAAAAGTACAGAAAAAAAATCTCTCTCAGTGGTTTTTAAAGATCACCGCATACGCGGATACACTTTTACATGATTTATCTTTACTTTCTGGCTGGCCGGAACGGGTCAAAACCATGCAGGAAAATTGGATCGGCCGCAGTGAAGGTTTAGAATTTTCGTTGAAAGTTCCCGTACTGGGAGAAGAGGTCTCCGTTTACACCACGCGGCCGGATACGGTTTTTGGTATTACTTTTCTGGCATTGGCAGCGGAACACCCTCTAATCGAAAGGATTTGCCTGGATAATCCGAGAGCCAATGAGATTAAAGCCTTTTGTCATCGCATTCATAACCAGTCGGAACTGGAACGTACCTCGGGGGATTCGGAAAAAGAAGGATTGTTCACTGGCGTATATGGTATAAATCCGTTCAATGGACAGGAGGTACAAATTTGGGTGACGAATTACGTCCTGGCAGAATACGGGACGGGTGCAGTCATGGGCGTACCATCCGGTGATCAGCGCGACTGGCTGTTTGCAACAAAGTACGGAATCAATAAAATCCTGACCCTCCAGCCCAAAGGGCACGAATTAAAAATAGAGGAAATGATGGCCGCTCACGTAGAAAAGGAAGGTGTGCTGGTCAATTCCGGAAAATTTACGGGGATGGACATGCGAGAAGGGGGCCAAGCCATTATGGCTGAGGCTGAGGCACAAGGCTTTGGCAGGCGTCAGGTTAATTATCGTCTGCGTGATTGGCTCATTTCTCGGCAACGGTACTGGGGCGCGCCCATTCCCATCATTTATTGCCCCCATTGCGGTCCAGTGTTAGTACCAGAGAAAGATTTGCCGGTGAAACTGCCTGAACATGTGACGTTCGCTCAGGGAACCGTATCTCCGCTGGCCCAATGCGAGGCATTCGTGAACTGTACGTGTCCTACTTGCGGCGCTGCTGCTCAACGGGAAACGGACACCATGGATACTTTTATCTGCTCTTCTTGGTACTATATGCGTTACACGGATGCGCACAACGACAAGGCACCTTTTGATAAAGAAAAAGTGAACTATTGGGCTCCAGTCGATCAGTATATTGGTGGTATTGAGCATGCGATTCTCCATCTACTCTATGCCCGTTTTTTTACGAAAGTCCTCAGGGACGCCGGACTCGTCGATTTCGATGAACCCTTTACCAATCTCTTAACGCAAGGCATGGTCATTAAAGACGGCGCAAAGATGAGTAAATCTAAAGGAAACGTGGTTTCGCCCGAAGAGATCATCGCTAAATATGGTGCAGATACAGCCCGGCTTTTCATTCTTTTCGCCGCCCCCCCCGAACGTGATTTAGAATGGAGCGATCAAGGAGTGGAAGGTGCCTACCGGTTTTTGAACCGGGTTTGGCGTATTCTTCTCTCTTTCGAAGAGAAGATCAAGGCAGCTGATGATACGTATGATACCTCCGCTCTTAACAATGAGGAAAAAGAGCTGCGCCGTATCCTTCATATCACTATTGCTAAGGTGACAGAAGACGTGAAGGAGCGTTTCACCTTTAATACGGCACTCAGTTCCATTATGGAATTGGTCAACGCTTATTATGTATTTCAGGATTCGGCAGCCGTCAATGCCGGTTTGATCAGAGAAGTGGGGATTACTCTTCTGAAACTTTTAGCGCCCTTTGCACCCCATATAACCGAAGAGCTGTGGGAGCGATTGGGTGGGAAGGAAAGTATTCACACGCAGACGTGGCCGGTTTGTGAAGAAGCGGCCACCCAGCAGGCGGAAGTGGAGATTGTCTTGCAAATCAACGGCAAGGTGCGTGATCGGATTTTAGTTGCTGCTGATCTTGATGCGGCGGCAATGGAAAAGGCGGCCCTCGCCCAATCTAAGGTTCAAAAGCATACTGCAGGCAAGACGATTGTCAAAGTGATTGCTGTACCAAAAAAATTGGTCAATATTGTGGTTAGATAAAGACGGCGATAGAAACGGGGCGCAATGTAGGACGACGCTTTTCCAAAGGAGAATTGTCATACGTTGCGCTCCTGTGTTTTTCCGGGAAAGGATGGACGTTATGCCGACCTCGTATAAAGCGACGGCGCTATTGGCCATCTGTGTTTTGGGCGCTATTGGAGCGATTCTGTGCCAAGCGCGCGGCGGAGGTTTTTGGGCTGGTCTGTTGGCGCATGGCTTTTTGGCGGCTACCATTGGCGGCTTAGCAGATTGGTTCGCGGTAACCGCCATTTTTCGACGGCCCTTAGGGATCGGGTGGCGTACGGATGTCTTGCGCCGCAATCGGGCGCGAATTACTAAAGAATTAGTGGATTTTACCAGCGGTGACCTTTTAAGCCGGGAAAATATTATGAACACCTTAGCTAACGAGGATTTTGCTCAAATGCTGATTACCTATCTGACAAAGAGGGGCGGAACGGAACGTCTTACGGGATTGGCAGAGGCGTTTGTGCGACAGGTTATAGCGAGTATTGATATCACCAGACTTTACGCATCCCTGACTCCATCGATACGGGAAATACTGGGGTCGATAGATATTTCACCTTTGATAGACGCGGGCGCAGAGACATTGCGCAGTCGTATTGAACCGAAACAGTTGATACAAGCTTTTCTGCCGTCCCTTCGTCAGCTCATAGCCGGACCAATGGTGCAGAATCTACTGCTGAACCATATTGTGGCCATACGTGAAGCCTACGAAGGCCAGTCGTTAAAACGTTCGGCATTTTTCACCCTGCTGGGGCTTTCAGACGAGAAGCTGCTGTCCCTATGCAACGAAAAGATCGCCGACGGGTTGTCTCAGTTGGAACGTGGAGAAGGTCCGCTTTGGGAACAGGTTCAGGCGTGGCTGCATCGCCAACTGGCATCAAATCAGAAAAACAAAGATTGGCACCGCTGGATTGAAGAATGGAAAAAGTATGAATTACGCCAGATTGACCTGACTGATGAAGTTCAGCGATATTGGGAAGCGTATCGCAATAAGGACCAGGAGGACTGGCTGCGTGAAACGCGGGCGTTGATTGAAGGTTATGTGCAAAGGTTTGCCCAAGAAAAAGTGTGGCAAAGAAGAGTAAACCAATATTTACTTCAGTTTTTTTCAAATATGGTGGATCGGCACCACGAGCAAATCCCCCAGCTTATTATGGCACACGTAGGCCGACTCAGTGACGATGATTTGGTAGAGCTGGCTGAATCGAAAGTTGCCGACGATTTGCAGATGGTTCGCGTAAATGGTTCCGTAGTGGGGGCTGTGACGGGAATGATCTTGTATCTTTGTATCTACATGGTGGGAAGGTTAGGGAGCTGACGATGGGAGGAAACTGGAATGTAGCAGATAAGACCCTTTTGGGGGCGCTGCTGCTGTTTTTGTCCACCCTGTTTTGGCATTGCGGCCACTCTGACAATCTTTGGGCAGAAGGACTGCTTTTTACGGCAGAGGCGGCACTGGTAGGGGGGGTGGCTGATTGGTTTGCAGTGACGGCTCTTTTTCGCAAACCTTTAGGTTTTCCTTATCATACGGCGATTTTGCCGAAAAAACGAGAAGAATTCAGTGCGGCGATGGTACGGCTTATTCAACAGGAATTTTTTTCCCGACGACACTTATTCGCCCTCATGAACACATATAATTGGAAAGATTGGCTTTGGGAAGGATTAAAAACAGATGTCTTTCGCGCTGAGATTAGAAAAGGTCTTAGGGCCTTTCTGCAGAATGCCATAGGGCACTTTGATTCTCATAAAGTGGCCGAGACACTGGCTTTGCGGTTCCAGGCGCGCCTCCACTGTATTTCTTTTACGGATGTGCTCTCCTATTTCAACCGTTGGCTGCAAAAAGACGACCATGATCGAAGATTACTGGGGACGCTCTCTCTATTCTTGCGCGAAAAAGCAGAACGAACGGAATTTTACACCGGAATAGAAAATATGCTTCGCGATATGCAGCGGCAAAAGATAGAGGAGTCTGGCGTTTTGGGAATGCTGTTCTCTTCCTTGTCAGAGACCATGGATATTGTAAACGTAGGAGATCTGGCCAAGATCATCCAGAACGAAATCGTGGCGTTTGCTGAGCAAATCGGCGAACAGAATTCAGAGGTACAGGAACGATTCCTGACACTCTTCCATGATCGTTTGGCCACTTGTGAGCAGGATGAAGTATTGCGGGATTCTTATATGAACTTTCGCGATGCGTTGGCGGATCATTTACCCATAAATCAAGAGATGACAATGATCTTGCGGCAGATCCAAAGTGCTTTGACCGATTCGTTTTCCCCTGCTGGGACGGCTCTCTCCGCTTCGTTGCTTACTTTTATGGAAGCGATAGTGACACGTGCCATGGATATGCTGCGGGACGATACAGCAGTTGGGAAAAAGTTTGATGCTCTCGTCTACGATATAGTGGCCCGCAGTACCTTGCAGGCGCAGGCCATCAGTGGCATAGTAGCCCGGGAAGTAATGGGACGGATGACGGACGAACAGCTCAACCGGATCGTGTACGATAAGATTGAATCGGATATGCTGTGGATACGGATGAACGGCACTGTTATGGGAGCTGTCATTGGCAGCATGCTGTTTTTCCTTCGTCTTGTACTGGGATATGGCGGAAGCTGACCTATTTTCAAAGAGAGACTAAAAAGAATGTGACCGGGGAGAATCAGACGAAATGAAGCATTCGTTGGAAACGCAACCCAACGCGGCACAGACAGAGCCGCTTCCAAAAGCAGCAGATCACGAAAAGAAGAAATTAGAACGCGCTATTCGGCGCAAAGCTTTATGGTTAGCCATTAAACCTCATGAAATATTTGCCGAGACAGTGGAAACGGTATTTGTCGATCGCCCGGTATTCGTGTCCTTTGATTTGGAACGGGCGGGGTTCGCTGAAGATGATATCATTGAGATCGGCGCAGTTCGAGTGGATATAAAAGCCGGGACGTTTCAAAAGTTTCACGCGTTGGTGCAGCCTCGAACTCGGCTGAATCATTATGTAGAGAAACTGACGGGGATCACCCGGGCGGAGCTGAACGGACAAAAAACACTGCCTGAAGTATTACCGGATTTTCTGCGCTTTGTGGGGGATGACCCGGTGCTTGGGCATGCCATCGGGGACAATGACATCGTACAGATTAATTTAGCACTTCGGCGCTATAAACTGCCGGGATGGCACAATTTTTTACCGTCGTTCATTGATACCGAACATGTAGCGCATCGCCTTATGGATCATCTCATACCACCGGTTAAAAAATTTGGTCTCGCGTTTCTCTTAGCACGATACGGCTGGGAGCTGCCTGCTACGCATCGGGCGGTAGAAGATGCTGTAGCTTCGTATATTCTGTTCTGTTTTTTGATGAAAGACAAGACTCTGCCTTCCGCTACAGAAATTGTTAGATTTTCCGGGGAACAGCAGGACGCTCTCTTGAGGAACCTGATGGCGGATTGTGGGATGCAGGCCGTCGATGCGAAGACAGAAATCGTGCCGTAATATTTCGTTTCATAGCGGATCATGAGGAGGGGAAACGTCATGCTTGCCGAAGTGTTGGTAAATATTCCGGTAAAGAGTATTTACCGGGCGTTTACGTATCGGATCCCGAAAGAATTCTCCTATATCGATGTAGGTTGGCGGGTACTGATTCCCTTTGGCGGTCGTAAGGCGGAAGGTTTTGTCGTAGCGCTTTCGGAAACAAGTGATATACCGGTGGAGAAAGTGAAAGATATCCTGTCTGCCGTGGACGACGAAGCATGGTTTACTCCGGAAATGATCGCCGTTGCCCGTTGGCTGGCGGAATTTTACTTATGCACGCCAGCGGAAATGATGCGCCTCTTCGTGCCGGGAAAAAGCGGGATTCGTATGGAAGTGGCCTATCGCGCAAATTTAGTGAAGACACTGATAGAATCAGAAAGAAACGCCAAGCGTTATCATGCTATCTATGCGTACATCCGGGAGAAGGGAACGGTTACACTGTCCGAATTACGCCGGTTCCTGTCGCCTGACGTATCGACCCTTTCGGATACGTTAGATCAAATGGTTCATCGTCAGTGGATTTGTAAAGAATATGTGGCACGCCGTCGTTTCTCTGCATCCTACGAGCACATTCTCTGTCTCGCTTCATCCGTTGAGGGTTCTGCAGTGGCGGGTCTGCGCCGCAAAGTAGCACAACGCCGGCTCTTTAAAGCGCTAACCAAAACGCCGGAAATTTCCTTCTCTGTTTTACGAAAACGCGGTTTTTCGAAAAGTGCCATCGATGGGTTGATACATAGCGGATTGGCAACGATGAAAACCGTCCGCCGCTTTCGCGATAGTTACCAAACGACGCTGGATGGTGCGCCACCTACCGCCTCACCTCCGCTGACGCCAGCACAAACCGAGGTATTAAAACAATTACAGCCCGCCATCGAGCTCCGGCAGGCGAAGGCTTTTCTGCTCCACGGAGTAACGGGCAGCGGTAAAACTCGGGTGTATATGGAAGCAGCCATTAAAGCCCGAGAACAGGATCGGCAAGTGCTTGTTTTGGTGCCGGAGATCGCTCTCACCGGGCAGCTTGTCAAAACTTTTCAAACCCTTTTCGCAACGGATATTATCGTAATACACAGCCGGCTTACCGTAACCGAGCGCAACGACGCTTTTTTTCGGATTCGTCGCCGAGAAGCAGGTGTCATCATTGGAGCACGTTCCGCGCTCTTTACTCCGGCCACCGACATCGGTCTCATCATCCTAGATGAAGAGCAAGACAATTCCTATAAACAGGACGAGGCGCCTCGTTACCATGCTCGGGTTGTCGCCTCCGCTCTGGCACGATATCACCATGCTGTCCTACTCTTGGGAAGCGCTACGCCATCTCTGGAATCTTTTTATTTGACGCGCCAGGGCAAGATTACCTTATTATCTTTACCGGAACGGGTGGGAAACCGAGCGCTTCCCCGCATGGAACTTGTCGATATGAGGCAGGAATTGCGGAGCGGAAATCGTCGGGTTCTCTCTGGCGCGTTGGAATCCTGTATTCGCGATACGGTGGCCGCCGGTCATCAGATGATCCTCATGCTGAATCGCCGCGGCTATTTCACATTTGTTATGTGCCGTTCCTGCGGACACGTCGTGGTGTGCCGCTGCTGCGGTCTGCCCTTGGTATACCATCGAGACGGTCGTTTGGCTTGCCATCACTGTGACACACATGAAATGGTACCTTCGATTTGCCCTGCCTGCGGCAGTACTTATATCAAATTTTTTGGTTCAGGTACGGAAAAATTAGAACGGGAACTTCAGGAACGAATTCCCGAAGTACGCGTGGTTCGGTTTGATCGAGATACGACTCGAAAAAAATTCGCCCATGAAGAAATTTTGGAAGCTTTTCGACAGGGGAAATACGATATCTTATTGGGTACCCAGATGGTTGCCAAAGGACATGATATTCCCAATGTTACAGCAGTGGGCATATTGAGCGCCGATGCAGTGCTCAATATGCCGGATTTTCGAGCGGCGGAGCGTTGTTTTGCCCTCATTACGCAGACGGCAGGAAGAGCCGGTCGGGGTAAAGTTCCAGGACGTGTCTTGGTTCAGTGTTATAATCCGGAACATTATGCGGTACGATGTGCCGTAGAGCAAGACTATCAAAAGTTTTATGAGGCGGAAATAGAATTTCGGCGGGCCTTGTTTTTCCCTCCTTTTTGCCGCTTGATTAAATTGACGTTCCTACATGAAAAGGAAGAGATTGCGCGGGAAAATGCGGTACAGGTGAAGGAAAAATTTATGATCGCTTTTGCTGGTGCTGTGCATCGTCAGATATTAGGGCCAGCACCGGCATCCATAGCAAAATTTAATGGCGTATACCGCTTCTCTCTACTGATTAAGACCGATGATTTGACCGTGACACAGAATTTTTTACGCCAGGAACAGATGGAACGGCGGACAGATGTTCTCATCGATATTGACCCTATCATGCTGTAATGCAGTTGTATTTTCTGTTATTTTGTCATATAATAACACCTATCATAACGATGATGGAGAGAGTAAGTCTCGTGAAAGTTCCCACAGGGAGTCTGGCCATGACTGGAAGCTGGACGGAAGCGGACGAGGCTGAAGTTCACTTCGGAGTTCAGCGGTGAAGAAGTAGCTGCTGCGTGGGCGGCGTTAACGCATAAAAAAGTATGAATTAGGGTGGTACCGCGAAGTAGCTTTCGCCCCTTAGGGGCGGAAGCTCTATTTGTTTTAGATTCTTTTTAGTCATCGTTCCTATTATTGTGCAGGAGGTTGCAGATGGAAGAGAAAATCAATCAACTCAAACAAGAGGCGGCGGAGCTTATTCGACAACAAGTGAAGAATCTTTCGCAGCTCAATGATATTCGGGTGAAGTACTTGGGGAAAAAGGGGGAGATCACGAATTTCCTGCGCGGCTTAGGGCAGCTTAGCAAGGAAGAGCGTCCCCGTATCGGCCAAATCGTCAACGAGGCGCGCAATCAGTTGGAAGCCTTGATTGAAGAAAAAAATGCGCAGCTCAAAACACAGGCTCTTCAAAAACGATTGACGCAGGAAAAAATTGACGTTACCTTATCCGGACGCTATCCATGGCCAGGTAATCTTCATCCCTTGACACTGACGTTGCATCGTATCAAAGCTATTTTTATGGATATGGGATTTACAGTGGAAGAAGGGCCGGAGATTGAGCGGGATTATTTTAATTTTGAGGCGCTGAATTTGCCCAAAGACCATCCGGCACGGGATATGCAGGATTCGTTTTACATCACCGAAGAGATCCTCATGCGCACGCAGACGTCTCCCGTGCAGGCTCGCACCATGCAGGCCCATGAACCGAACAGTCCCATCCGCATGATCGCGCCGGGACGCGTTTATCGTCGTGACGACTACGACGCCACACACTCGCCGATGTTCACCCAGGTGGAAGGGTTGGTCATTAACGAAGGGATACGTTTCTCGGATTTGAAAGGAACGTTGGAACTCTTTCTGCATAAAATTTTCAATGAGAAAGTAAGTATACGCTTTCGTCCCAGCTTTTTCCCTTTTACTGAACCCAGTGCGGAAGTAGATATTTCCTGCGTGATGTGCCACGGCAAAGGCTGCCGCGTCTGCAAAGGGACGGGATGGTTGGAAATCCTGGGAGCAGGAATGGTACATCCTAACGTTTTGCAGATGAGCGGTTACGATCCCCAGCGTGTCAGCGGATTTGCCTTCGGTCTTGGAGTGGAGCGCATTGCCATGCTGTCCTACGGGATTGATGATTTGCGCCTGTTCTATGATAATGATCTGCGGTTTTTGCGTCAGTTTTGAGAGAGGAGACACGATATGCAGGTTTCAATAAAATGGCTGAAGGATTATATTGATTTTTTGGAAACACCGGAAGAATTGGCCGATAAACTGACGATGGCAGGTGTACCGGTGGAGAATGTTCTCCATCAGGGGGCGGGTTTGGAAAAAGTGATCACCGGGCTCTTGGAAAAAGTAGAGCCGCATCCAGACTCTGATCATCTAAAAATCTGTACCGTTCAGATCGGGGAGAAAGAACCGCTTGTCATCGTGACCGGTGCTTCTAATGTGGCATCAGGACAAATCGTTCCGGTGGCTCTGGTGGGGGCGCATCTGCCGACAGGCCAAAAAATATCCAAGAGCAAAATACGCGGCGTCCCATCTTTAGGGATGCTTTGCTCCGTGGGTGAATTAGCTATTGATACGGCGGGCCTTCCTGAAGAACAGATCAATGGCATTTTTATCCTGCCAGAGGATACACCGGTGGGTGTTCCGGTGGCTACAGTGCTGGGGCTTGATGACGTAGTTCTGGAATTTGAACTTACGGCGAACCGAGGCGATTGCTTCAGCGTTTGGGGACTTGTGCGAGAGATTGCTGTCCTTACGGGGAATGTGCCGCGTTGGCCGGCAATTACCGTGACCGAGGATAATACACATAACGCAGCAGATATGGTGAAAATTAGCATTGAAGCGGAAGATTTATGCGGGCGCTTTTCGGCCCGTGTTTTGACCGAGGTGCAGATCGGACCTTCTCCCCTTTGGATGCAGGAGCGATTGGCGGGATCCGGTATTCGGGCTATCAATAACGTGGTCGATGTGACAAATTTTGTCATGTTAGAATTGGGACAACCTCTGCACGCCTATGATTACGATAAAGTCAAAGGACATCGACTGACAGCACGACGAGCTAAATCCGGAGAAAATCTTCATACCCTTGACGATTCAAACCGCCTTGCCAAAGGAGATGAACTGGTCATTGCTGATGAAGAAAAACCCGCAGGTTTGGCCGGTATCATGGGTGGGTTAGAAACGGAGATCACGGAAAAAACGGTTACTGTGATTTTGGAAGCCGCAGTTTTCGATGGGACATCCATTCGGCGCACAGCACGAAGCGTCGGACTCCACTCTGAGGCTTCGGGGCGTTTTGAGCGGGGCGTCGATAGGACGCAAACAATTCGAGCGCTGGATCGAGCAGCTCAGCTTTTAAATGAAATGGGTGCCGCGCATACGGCGAAAGGGGTCGTAGACTGCTATCCTCAGCCTCAGACACCGATGACTGTGACATTTATAGTAGACGCGATCAACCGACGTCTGGGGCTGAACTTGGCGGGGCGCAAAATGGCCGCTATCTTGGAAAGTCTCGGGTTTCGACTGGAAAGTACCGGCTCCGACAGCTATCAGGTTACGGTCCCCTCGTGGCGCAATGATATTAGTTGTTGGGAAGATCTTTCGGAGGAAGTAGCTCGCATATACGGGTTCGATAATATTCCCTCGACGACGCCGCAGGGGAAGATGCAGATGGCGCAGGAAAGTGATCGTCAAGTATTTATCGACGTTATGAAGAAAACGTTATGTGCGTTGGGCCTGAACGAAACGGTCTCCTTTGCTTTTGTGCATACATCCATGTTTGATCGTTTACAGATACCGGAAAACGATGAACTTCGTCAAGCAATTCCCATTATGAATCCCTTGACCGATGAATATCCGCTGGTGAGGACAACGCTGCTGCCCAATCTCTTTGAAAACGCCATGCGTAATTTCTCACGAAAAAATGAAGACGTCCGCCTTTTCGAGGTGGCCCCTGTCTTTTTTCCCAAAGGACTGCCGGTCACAGAACAACCGCGGGAAATCCTTAAAGCGGTAGGACTGATTGCTGGACGGCGACAGCCGCTGGGATGGAGTCAAGGGAAGGAATCCGTGGATTTTTATGACGCAAAAGGAATCATCGAACAGCTTTTTGCGGTTCTACACCTGAAAAATTATACGGTGGAGCCGGGGCATCATTTTGCGCTTCATCCGGGAAAGACGGCGGCTTTTAAGAAAGGACGGGAAACTCTCGCCATCGTAGGAGAAGTGCATCCAGCGGTAGCAGCAGCTTTCGGTACCACCAAGGCCATGTACGTTTTTGAGATGGATATAGGCACGTTGATGCAGTACACCAATGGAAAATTTTCTTATCAACCGCTTCCGAAATATCCAGCCATCACTCGCGATTTAGCGATGTTGGTGGAAGATTCGGTTGCGGCAGCGGACATCGAACGAATCATAAAAAAGAATGCCGGTCCCCATCTCCAAGAGCTCAGTCTCTTTGATGTCTATACCGGTCGCCCGGTGGCAGAAGGAAAAAAGAGTTTGGCTTTCGCTCTGCACTTTCAATCCAATGATAGAACGTTGACGGATGATGAGATTGATGAAGCCATCGGTAAAGTGGTAGCGGCCGTAGTAGAAAACTTTAAAGCCGAATTGAGAACGTAAAAGGGAAGTAGCGGTCAGCTTCTGAAAAAGAGGCATTGACCGCTGTTTTTTGGTATGAACTTATGATAAACTAAAAGCGAAAATGGATCTATCAATTGGGGCCGGATCAGACGCCGGAGAAAGATGTGGTGGAATTCGTGGACAACAAGATCGTCGTGGATATTTTCGGTGAACAGTATCCCCTGAAGACGGATGCTGATGCCGCCTATGTCAAACAATTAGCGGCTCTCGTGGATTCACAGATGAAACGTGTCGCTCAGAGCACGAAAAGCCTGTCGGGAATGCGCATCGGGATATTGGCGGCACTCCAGATTGCCGATCACTATTTGCAAATGAAGAAAGACTACGAAGAGCTCGTTGCACTCATCAATGAGAAAAAGTAACGGTGAATGGGAATGATATCCCTTTCGTTTTGTGAAAATCGATGCTACGGTTAGCATTGCTGAATAAAAAAAATCATGTTATAGTAAAAAAAGACAGGTTGATGAGCGGGAGGGTTCCATGTTTAATTTCCAGAACAAGAACAATGAGTTTTTTGATCTTTTTGTGGAAAGCGCGCGGTATTTCTACCAAGGGGCGCTTATCATGGACGAGGTCATGCAGGATCCCGGGATAGCGGTAGCTAAAATGAAGGAAATCATTGATTTAGAACATGAGGCGGATGCTGTCAATGACAAGATTATCGATCGTCTGAATCAAACGTTCATTACGCCCATTGATCGGGAAGATATCTTTTCCTTAGTAAACGGATTGGATGATGGTGTCGATTTTTTGCAGGGGACGCTCCAGCGAATCGTGATTTATCGAACGGGACCGGCAAAAGAAGGCGCAATCTCCTTAACGAAATTGCTTTTGGAATCCACAGAAGAGCTTATCAAAGCCTTTTCTCTATTGAAAGACATTAAGAAGAACCGCGTGCAAATCCTAGAGTCAACTCATAAGATAGGAAAATTAGAGAGTGAAGGAGATCGGGTCTACCGCCATGAGATTGCCTATTTGTTCGACAACGTAAAAGACCCCATTGAACTCATCAAGTGGAAAGATATTTTGGAAAATTTGGAGGAGACCCTTGATCACTGCGAAGATGTGTCGGATATGATTCGCGGCGTGGTGATGAAATATGCCTGATCTTCATTTCTTGATATTCACTGTGATCGTGCTGGCACTGGTATTTGACTTTATTAACGGCTTCCATGATACAGCGAACGCCATCGCTACGTCGGTTTCCACTCGAGCCATTTCCCCGAACGATGCTATTTTGATGGCCGCTGTGCTCAATTTTCTTGGTGCCATGTACAGTACAGGAGTTGCTAAAACCATCGGGGCGGACATCGTACAGTCTGCCAACCATGTGAACGAGCATGTTCTCATTGCCGCGCTGGCCGGCGCGGTAATCTGGAACATTCTGACTTGGTGGGTGGCGCTTCCCAGCAGCTCTTCGCATGCTTTAGTCGGCGGCGTAATAGGGGCTGTGCTGGTTTCTACCGGCATGGAAGGATTGAATTTTTGGGGGATTGGCAAGATCATTCTTTCTTTGGTGGCTTCGCCTCTCCTGGCCACTGCTTCGGGATGCGTGATCATGCGGGTCCTGTACGGGCTTTTCGGTCGATGTACACCTTATAATATTAATGATAAATTTAAAAAAATGCAGCTCGTTTCGGCTGCGACCATGGCTTTTTCCCACGGTTCCAACGATGCCCAGAAATCCATGGGCATCATTACCTTGGCCCTTTTGAGCGGTGGTTATATCGATGCCTTTGAGGTTCCTTTCTACGTGAAAGTGCTTGCGGCGGTGGCAATGGCATTGGGAACGGCGACCGGCGGTTGGCGTATCATCAAGACTATCGGTGCAGGAATTTTCAAATTGGAACCAATCAGCGGTTTTGCCGCTGATCTTAATTCGTCACTGGTTATTTTTTCGGCAACCCTCCTTCATCTTCCGGTGAGTACCACCCATGTGGTATCTGGCTCTATCATGGGCGTCGGGGTGGCAAAACGTATCCGTGCGGTTCGCTGGGGGGTCGCGCAGCAAATGCTCGTGGCATGGCTCTTGACGATTCCCTGCACAGCCCTCATGGGAGCTATCGTCTATCAGATCGTACTGTGGATTTTCTGATTTTCCCATACGAGAGAACGGAGCGGACGCTTATCACGTCCGCTTATTTATACGGCTTGCGATAGGGAAAAGATACGGTTAAACAAGGGGGATATTTTGATGATCACACGGGAAAACCACGCGTCTTATCCGCCCGATCGCTTATTAACAGACATCCGGGATGAGTTTCAGCCGGGGGAGAAACGGCTCATCGTAGCCGCTGTTTTAGACGGATTAGAGACCGATCTGCAGACGCCGGTAGGGACGTATGACCATTTTGACTGGGTTTATCTGGATAGCGTATCAGGGGCACGCATTTATAGACAGTCGGTAGTGTTTCTTTTAGTGACAGCGGTAAAAGAGCTTTATCCAGAAGCGGAAGTTATCGTACGTTTCACTGCGAATAAGGGCTTATATTGTGATATCAACGGCTTCACTGCAATTACTCCGAGCATCGTCAGTAAAATCGGCGAACGCATGAAATCAATCGTGGCGGAGGACCGCCCTATTATAAAGAGGCATCTTCCACGTGAAGAGGCGGTAGCCCTTTTCAAACAGTCCCGTCAGATTGCCAAGGCCAATCTGATTGCGGCGATCCCACAGGAAACAGTAAGCATTTATTATTGCGGGATCGCGTATGACTATCTCTATAGCGCCATGCTGGATACTACCGGCGTTTTAGGGGAGTTCATCCTTGAACCCTGCGATGCGGGGGTGCTGCTCAGGACAGTGGAGCATGGTGTCATTCCCGTGCGGATTGAACAGCCCAAATTTCACCAGATTCTTACCGAATCCAAACGCTGGGCGGCGATTCTTCACTGTGACTATCTGCCTGACCTCAATCGGTACGTTCGGCAGGGGAAATCCGGCGAAATCGTCCGCGTTTCCGAGGCTCTCCACGAAAAGAAAATTGCTGAAATTGCTGATGAAATTAAAAAACATATACAGGAGCGCCGGATCGTCCTCATCGCCGGACCATCTTCTTCCGGTAAGACATCCTTTGCTCAGCGCCTTAAGGTGCAGCTTCGGGTCAATGGTTTGGAACCGGTGTCCATATCGTTAGATAATTATTTCGTGGATCGGGAACGAACCCCCTTGACACCAGACGGAAAGTATAATTACGAAGCCCTTGATGCTCTGGACCTGCCGCTTTTCAATCGTCATTTGCTGGAACTTTTAGCGGGACATGAAATTCTGCTGCCCCGCTATGACTTCATCACCGGAAAACAAGAACTCAACGCCAGCGAGCCGGTGAGTATTGATCCCGTACAACCGATTATTTTGGAGGGGATTCACGCGCTGAATGAGACGCTGACGGCTGCGGTCCCCCGTGGGCAAAAATTCAAGATATACATCAGCGCTTTGACACAGCTCAATATGGATGCTCACAATCGCATTCACACCACGGACGCTCGCTTGCTCCGGCGTCTGGTACGGGATTTTAAATACCGCGGAGCAAAAGCCTTGCGCACCTTGCGTATCTGGCCCATTGTCCGGCAAGGAGAGGAAACGAATATTTTTCCCTTTCAGGAAGACGCGGATGCTGTCTTCAATTCCGCATTGATCTATGAGTTGGCTGTTCTGAAAAAACATGCCATCCCTCTGCTGGCAGATGTTGAGGCGAAAAAGCCAGAGTATACTTCGGCTCAAGAGCTGTTGACTTTCCTTACCTATTTTGATTCCATTGACGAGGAAGACATCATCCCGAATAATTCCATTTTGAGAGAATTCATTGGCTCCTCCTGCTTTTTCGATCGCGCGGGGGATCTGAAAATATGAACCTTACTGATTGAGAAAACGAGGAAGTTTTTAATGACCGAACGGAATGCAACTTCAGGGAAAAAAATGTATATAGGCGTCTATGGATGCCAGATGAATCTTTCCGATGCAGAGCGGATGGAAGGTCTCTTGCAAACCATCGGTTACCAAAAGACTGACGTGATAGAGAAGGCAGACCTTATTCTTCTCAATACCTGTTGTGTTCGAGAGACAGCGGAAGATAAGGTCTATGGGAAGATAGGTGAGATCAAGCACTTAAAACAGGCTAAAAGAAATCTGATCTTCGGGATCGTGGGCTGCATGGCGCAAAAAGAAGGTGCACGCCTGATTCAACGGGCGCCTCACATCGATTTCGTTTTAGGTACCGATAAATTTCAGCGCTTGCTACCTGCGGTAACGGAAATAGAAGCTAAGCAGTCTCATCATATTGTTGATGTAGAATGGGAAGGGCTGGGTTTCACGGAAAGTCTGCCGGTGGCTCGGAGAGGACAGTTATCTGCCTGGATTCCCATTATGTTCGGCTGCAATAATTTCTGTACTTACTGTATCGTTCCCTATGTACGAGGCCGGGAGCGCAGTCGCTATCCTGCAGACATCTTGGAAGAAATCCGTCAGGCGGCCCGAGATGGGTTTCGGGAAATCACCCTGTTGGGCCAAAATGTTAATTCGTACGGCAAGGATCATCGGCAGGCAGATTTCTCCGATCTTCTTAAGATGGCGGACGAAATTGAAGGGATTCAGCGGATACGTTACATGACCTCTCATCCTAAAGATCTGAGCCATAAGCTGATTGAAACAGTGCGCGACAGCCGCCATATTTGTGAACATTTTCACATTCCCGTGCAATACGGAAATGATCGCATTTTACAGGCCATGAACCGGGGCTATACAATAGAACGCTATCGGAGTTTGGTCCAGGAAATTCGTGAAACTCTTCCCGCTGCTTCGATTACCACTGATTTCATCGTGGGATTTCCTGGGGAACAAGAAGAAGACTTTGCGGCGCTTTTAGACTTCGTGAAGGAGATTCGCTATGACGCCGCATACACTTTTCTTTATTCCACACGCTCCGGTACGCCAGCAGCGGTCATGGATGGTCAGGTGACGAGCGAGGCAAAGAGAGCGCGTCTGCATCGTCTCATGGCTGTGCAAGATGAAATCAGCCGCGAGGTCAACGAATTCTATCGGGGACGTACTGTTGAAGTGATGGTTGAAGGTCCCAGCACGCATCGTCTCACCGTTTGGACAGGACGCACACGAACCAACAAAATTGTCCTCTGGGAACATCAAAACGAATGTCCCGGCGATATGGTATACATCAAGATTACGCATCCGCAGACATGGTTGTTGAAAGGGAGCCTGGTATCCGCGTAAACGCGTAACGTAAAATACGGCTATAAAAACAGCGCTTCACTAAACGTATGCTTAATGAAGCGCTGTTTTTATATATTATAGTTTTTTTTATTATCTTAAAAGTCTTGGTGGTCGTCGCCAAAACCATATTTTTCGATAACATAATCGAGATCCTTGTCACCGCGACCGCTCAAGTTTACAAGGATGGATCCGGTTTTCATTTCTTTTGCCCGCCGCATGGCATAGGCCACGGCATGAGAACTTTCCAACGCCGGGATGATTCCTTCGTAACGGGACAATTTGAAAAAAGCATCGATAGCCTCCTCATCACTGACTCCATCAAATTTCACCCGGCCACACTCCCGCAGGAAAGCATGTTCCGGCCCGACGGATGGATAATCCAGTCCACTGGCAATGGAATAGACAAGTGCGGGATTGCCTTCGCTGTCCTTCAGCATGATACTGTTGAACCCGTGCATGACACCTTCCGACCCGTACGACATGGAGGCAGCATGATCGCCTAACTTTTTGCCGCGGCCCAGCGGCTCAACGCCGACGATTTCTACGGGATCGTTTAAAAAGGCCTCAAACATACCGATGGCATTGCTGCCACCGCCCACACAGGCGGTTACTACATCAGGCAAAAAGCCCATCATCGTCTGAAATTGTTCCCGCGCCTCATTGCCGACCACCATCTGGAAATCCCGAACCATCATGGGGAAAGGATGCGGGCCGACGGCTGACCCGATACAATAGATGGTGGTTTTATAATTTTCCAGATAGTCGGCAAAAGCGGCATCCACAGCCTCCTTAAGAGTCATAAGGCCGGTGGTGACAGGTATGACTTTAGCTCCCAAAACTTTCATTCGAGCCACGTTTGGCGCTTGCTTTTTGATGTCTACCTCGCCCATATAGATGGTGCAGTCGAGGCCAAAGTAGGCAGCGGCGGTTGCTAATGCAACACCATGCTGCCCCGCACCGGTTTCGGCAATGACACGTTTTTTCCCCATATATTTGGCCAGTAGAGCCTCGCCCATGCAATGGTTCAGTTTATGGGCGCCGGTATGGTTCAAGTCCTCGCGCTTCAAATATATCTGGCAGTGTCCGATCTTTTGGGAAAGTCGTTCGCAATGGTAAACAGGGGTCGGACGTCCTTGAAATTCTCGACGGATCCGCCGCAGTTCTTGGACAAATTTCGAAGAATGGCAGATCGTCAGGTAACCGTCCGTGATGTCCTGAAAGGCAGGAATCAGTTTTTCGGGGAGATATGCCCCGCCATATTTTCCAAAACGCCCTTTGGCATCTGGATATTTTTTCAAATACGTTGTGAATTCCATGGAAAATCCTCCTTATAAACAAGTCGTCATTTTATCAGTACTTCATAGTCCTAATCCGTTATGATAGAGGTGCTTGCCAACATACATACAAGGCCAAACATCCTTCTTTGAGGGAAAGAGAAAAATGCCCGTCCGTTGATAACAGCCGGTTACTTACGGCATTAGGACAATCTTGATTTAAGCTTGCGTTTTGCAGTGGCCATCGGGTACCCGTGAGGTTGACGCCAACGCATTGAGCCGACAGCGGTAAAAGGGACAACGCCAGTGGCATTTTATTCATTTTTCCGTCAATCGTGTCACCATTTCGCAGGATGAGAAGCAGTTCCTTTTCATCAGCCAGGATACCGGATAGGTTGCTGCCGACGAGGGAGTACAAGGTACTGAAGGCGTGGTCTAACCGGCCACCGAAAGCGCCGGTAATGAATACAAAGGGAACTGGACTTTCATCGCTCATTTTTTGCAGAGCCAATTCCGTGTCGGTAAAATCTTTTTCCGGTGAGAATTTTTCGCTGACAGTTCCCTGCGCCTTGGCCCATTGCCAAGTATTAGCATCGGCGCTGTCGGCGTCGCCGATGAGATGTACCGGACGGATATCTGCCATCCGGCAGATATCGACGCCATGATCAGCACACCAGAGCGTTCGTCCCATCGCCACTTCACGCAGCCAGCCGATCGCCGGTGGCCGTCCGCCGGTTACTAACAGAACTTCCGATTCCCAATGTCGGAGCGCGAAGGACAGCGTGATCTCCGGCAAGTTTATACGGTTACTGCCAGATGCAGCCATTGTACCTCGCTCCTTCCATCATTTGTGCTATTATAGCACAGCCAGTCAAGCCTTTGCCGCGGAAAAGGCTTGACTGGCGTAGCGTTTATGACGCCGCCGCAGATCGTCTTCTACGCTTTCTGTTTTTATGTTTCTCTTGGCAGGGATTTCTTTTCTTGAGATTATTCGCTATAATGGTACATCAATAAAGAAAATTTTGTTTAGATACGGAGCGAATTCTCTTGCCAGCGATCACCTATGAACTGATCAAAAAAGACATACGAACGGGAGCTCGTGCCGGGATTCTTCATACCCCTCACGGATCTTTTCCTACACCGATCTTTATGCCGGTGGGAACACAGGCTTCAGTGAAGACCGTGTCGCCGGAAGAACTACGCGATCTTGGCGCAGGCATTATTCTAAGCAATACTTACCATCTGTTCTTACGTCCAGGCGCTGATCTCATCCGCGAGGCGGGTGGTCTGCATGCGTTCATGTGCTGGAATCGAGGAATCCTCACGGACAGCGGCGGTTTTCAAGTGTTCAGTCTGGGCGATTTGCGAAAAATCACAGAAGAAGGCGTGACCTTTCGTTCCCATCTTGATGGAGCAAAAAAATTTCTGTCACCGGAAATCGCTATAGCGGTACAAGAAGCCTTAGGCGCCGATATTATTATGGCCTTTGATGAATGCGTCCCATATCCAGCGGGTCACGAGTACACGGAGCAATCATTGGCGCGTACACTGCGCTGGGCGAAACGCTGTCAGAAGGCCATGACCCGACAGGATCAGGGGCTGTTTGGCATCGTGCAGGGGGGAATGTTCAAAGACCTTCGATTGGCCAGCGTGGCGGCATTGACAGATATGGATATGCCAGGATACGCGATAGGCGGTCTCAGCGTTGGCGAACCGAAAGCGTTGATGTATGATATCTTAGACTACACAACGGAATATTTACCGGCCAATAAGCCGCGCTACTTGATGGGCGTGGGAACACCCGATTGTCTGGTGGAAGGAGTGGCCCGGGGAATTGATATGTTTGATTGCGTCTTTCCCACACGTGTGGCACGCAATGGAATGGCCATGACATGGATGGGACGTATCGTCATAAAGAACCGAGTGTATGCTCACGATTTTCGTCCCATAGAGGAAAATTGCGGCTGTTATGCCTGCCGCAACGGGTTCACCCGTGCTTATATCCGCCATCTCGTTCGAGCTGGAGAGATTTTTGGATTACGGCTCCTGACGCTCCATAACCTGTGGTTCCTACAGAAATTTATGCGCTGCTTGCGACAGGCGATTTTAGATGATAGCTTCGGTACTTTTCGGGGGGATTTCTGGCGAAATTACCAAGAAAGCCAGATATCGTAAAAAGGGAAATTATATTTTTTGTCGAATAACATTATTTTGGAATACTAGCGTTCATAAGGAAGGGAGACATGAACTTGGAACAGCTTCAGACATTTTTTGCCGCCTATTCGCCGATTATCATGCTTGTGGTAATGTATTTGGCGTTTCATTTTTTCTTGATTCGACCGCAAAAGGCAGAGAAAGCCCGGCGAGAGGACATGCTGCAACATCTTCATAAAGGGAATAAGGTGATGACGGTGGGGGGGATTTACGGCGAAATCCTTGAACTTAAAGACAACGTCATTGATCTAAAGGTGGCGGAGCAAGTAGTCATTCAAGTGGCACGGGCTTCTATTTCAGTCAATCTCACGCAGGGAAAATCTGTTAAGGATGAACCGACGGAGAAAACATCCTCCGAAGAGCAATGACGACAGACATCTTGGCGATGAAAAAGGCGCTTCGTCAAGAGGCGTTGAGGGCGCGGCGCAGTCTATCCCCCTCTCAGCGTCTGGCATACAGCGCAGCCATTGGAAAGCGATTGCAGAAACAACCGGTTTTCCTTGCCGCACATCGTGTTTTCGCCTATGCGTCTCTGGATGATGAGGTACATACGGAGGCTATGCTTCGAGCTATGCTGGCTCGAGGACAGGAGGTCTGTCTTCCTTACATTACTGGGAAATGTCGCATGGAGGCTGCAATGCTTTCTCACATGGATGACTTAACAGAGGGCATTTATGGGATACGGACGGTCAAGGCAGCTGTGCGCCGTATTGTCGACCCGAAAAGTATTGACTTGGTCCTCGTCCCCGGCGTAGCTTTCAGTCCTTCGGGAAATCGACTGGGAATGGGCGGCGGTTTTTACGATGCCTTTCTCCCACGGGCGATGAAAGCCTTTCGCCTCGCTTTAGCGTATCAATGCCAAATTTTCCCCGCAATTCCCGTGGGGGATAATGATGTCGGCGTCGATATGGTGCTTACGGAGAGTGGTATTTTACAAGAATAGAAAACGGTAAGGAATGTTATGCAGATGGAAATTAAGGTAGGGATAGCCCGAACGTCAAAATATGCTATGGATTACTGCGGCGACAGTTGTGATATTGCGGAACGTCCGCATGGCGGTATATCGGCCGTCATTGCCGACGGACAAGGAAATGGCTTGGCAGCTCATCATACCAGCAGTTGGGTTGTCAATAAAGCGGTGTCTCTTATTGCTGATGGAACGAGAGATGGCGCGGTAGCGCGCGCCGTTCATGATTATCTTTACGCGATGAAAGACCGTAAAGTTTCATGTACCCTGACGGTTTTGAGTGCCGAAGTGGAAACAGAAACGGTAGTGATCAGCCGCAATTCCAACTGTCCAGTCATCGTTTGGACAGAAGAATATGAAACTGTTTATGACGAGGCGGTAGGGCCCATCGGCGTGAACCGCCACATGAAACCTTTGATGTATCAAGTACCGTTTGCCCCCGGGATGATGGTGGTTTCTTATACTGATGGCGTTCAGGCAGCAGGGAAAAAACGCGGCGGGGCAACGGTCGATTTTGAAAAAATCATGAAGATCATCCGGGAAAATCATGCTTCCGAAGCGGAGTACGTTGCCCGCAGTATTTTAGAATATGCTTTGGAATTGGATCATGCGCAGGCGGGAGACGATATGACCGTGGTGGTCCTGGGTATCGTCGGAGAGATGCCACCCGGTCCAAAAATCGAGCAATGGGCGGCGTCTTACCCTTATTGAGGAGACAGAATATGAGAATCGCGGTAGTGGGAGTTTGCGCTTCTGGCAAGACGACGCTGGTACAGGGATTACGGGAAGCGGGGTATGACGCCTATAACGTGGCTCAGGAACATTCGGGTATTCATGATTTCTGGAACAAGCGCCATCCGGATATTTTGGTGATGATCGACGCTACACTGTCAGCGATCAAAAAGCGGCGTGTGGTCTATTGGGATGAGGAGCGGCTGCAAGTCCAGCACCAACGATTGGCGGACGCTCGCAGCCATGCTGATCTATATATCCAGACAGATGCACTGACGGCCGAAGAAGTTCGACAAAAGGTCGTTGCCTTTATCACATCATATAACAACCGGACAGAGGATTAATATCAATCATTGTCCGGGAAATTATATAGGAAATGCATGAGGAAAGGACGAAAGCCGTTGCGAAAAGAAGAATTGATAAAATTGTTGACGGTGATTGCTGTGATCATCGGCGCTTTCATCGCCTTTGTATCGCCTCTGGCCTATTCCATTCGGCAGGGATTGGATTTACAGGGCGGAACCCATGTCGTTTTGGAAGCGGAAGATACGCCCGAGGCGGTGGTGAATGACGATGCCATGGAGCGCGTGGTGCGCATTATGGAAAAACGCGTCAATGAATTAGGGCTAACGGAACCGATTATCCAGCGTCAGGGAGCCCGACGGATCATCGTAGAACTACCGGGAATTAAAGATCCGGACAAGGCGATCCAGGTGATTGGCAAGACGGCCATGCTGGAATTTCAGGATGAAGCGGGGCATACCGTACTCACGGGGACTGATCTGAAAGATGCTAAGGAACAGACAGATCAACAGGGACAGAACCTGGTGGCCCTTGATTTCAGTGATGAGGGCGGCCAGAAATTTGCTGACCTTACCATGAAAAATGTGGGAAAACGCATCTCTATTCTGCTGGATGGAGAAGTGCTGACCTCGCCGAATGTCAAAGAACCCATTACCGGTGGACGTGCTGTCATTACCGGCTCCCGTACTCTCGAAGAAGCACATAATTTAGCGATCTTATTACGCAGCGGCGCGTTGCCGGTAAAAGTGAATATCATCGAGACACGTACCGTGGGGCCGACCTTGGGACAGGATTCCAAGGATAAGAGTGAATTTGCTTTTTCCATCGGGATTGGGGCGGTTCTTCTCTTCATGTTGTTTTTTTATCGCTTGTCTGGTTTCATCGCCGATATCAGTTTGATGGCTTATGTCCTCATGCTGCTGGCCGCGCTGAAATTCCTGGACGCTACCCTGACGCTGCCGGGGGTGGCGGGTATCATTCTCTCCATTGGCATGGCAGTAGACGCAAATGTTTTAATCTTTGAACACTTTAAAGAAGAATATCGAGCAGGGAAAACATTGCGCGCGGCGATGAATTCGGGATTTAAGCGAGCTTTTACCACGATCTTTGACTCCAATATCACGACGATCATCGCGGCGATTGTGTTGTTTATGTTTGGCACGGGATCCATCCGCGGCTTTGCCATTACCCTCGGTCTTGGTGTCGTACTCAGTATGTTGACGGCGATCTCGCTTACCCAGTACATGCTGAAACTGCTCATTGGAGCCAATTTATTCCAGAATCCTTTTGTTTTCGGCACCGGTCGAAACGAAGAAGTGGGGGAGGTGACGCGGCATGCCTGAATTTGATATCGTGGGACGGCGAAAGATTTGGTATGCCATCTCACTCTTGGTAATCATCCCCGGTATTTTCTGTATGTTCCTTAAAGGATTCAATTTTGGCATTGATTTCACGGGCGGAACCATTATCGAACTGCGTTTTGATGCTCCGGTGGGAATACAGAACGTCCGTGAGGTCATGAAAGCGTATGATCTGGATAACAGTACGATCCAGCTTTCCGGTGAAGCAGCCGACGTGACCGAAGCACGGGATGTCATGATTCGTACAGTGGATATAGATGAGACGGAGCGAAAGGCTGTCATGGCTTCCTTGAAAGATACATTAGGAAATTATACGGTCCTGCGAGAAGAAAAAGTCGGGGCCACCATGGGCGCTGAGCTTCTTCTCAACGCCCTTTGGGCGACGCTTCTTTCCTGGGTACTCATCGTGGTCTATGTGTCCTTCCGCTTTGAGTTCAAATTTGGGCTGGCGGCGGTCTTAGCGCTGGTGCATGATGTATTGGTGGTGTTGGCCGCTTTTTCCTTTACGCAGCGGCAGTTGGATTCATCCTTTGTCGCCGCGCTTTTGACTATTGTCGGCTATTCTATCAATGATACCATCGTCATTTTTGACCGAATTCGGGAAAATCTGAAACTCCATTTTCGGCGCGGCGGCGACATTGCCAAGTTGGCGAACCGCAGCATATATCAAACGCTGACACGGTCAATCTATACCGTCTGCACTGTATTGTTCACCACGTTCGCCCTATACTGGTTCGGTGGCGATACCACAAAGGATTTCTCTTTTGCTCTCTTAGTAGGATTTTTGAGCGGCTGTTATTCTTCTATTTTCATTGCCAGCCCTCTCTGGGTGACCTTGCGCAATATGGGGGAACGGCGGAAACTTCAAAAACCGGTGGTAACCAAAGTTACTCCCTGAGGTAAGGGACGCCGTATCATAAAAACATAAACAGAAGTGCCGCGTTGTCAGCACTGTATTCCGCTGACAGCGGATACAGGGAGCGACGCGGTTCTTTTTTTAGACAAGGCACGTAGGAGTGTGACTATGGAAAAAATTTGGCGTATAGGCGAGCATAATGAATCCGCCGAAAAGCGATTGGCCTCGGCAATAGGCGTCACGCCATTGATAGCGCGGCTTCTTTTACAACGCGGTATCACATCGCCTGAAGCAGCTCGCTGTTTTTTACATCCAGAAAAAGAGCAGACGTATTATGATCCTTTTTTACTGCAAGACATGGAGAAAGCAGTGAAGCGAGTCGAAAAAGCGGTAGCCAATGGCGAACAGATTCTTGTTTACGGCGATTACGATGTGGACGGCATTACGTCTTCCGCTCTTCTTTTGCGCACGCTGAGGCGACTGGGTGCGAAAGCCAGCTACTATATACCGACGCGCCAGGAAGGTTATGGGCTTCACGAAGAAACGCTGCACCGGTTTGCGACGGCAAATGTATCGCTGGTGATATCCGTAGACTGTGGCATATCAGCCATAGAGGAGGTGACAGCGCTCCAAGGCGAACTTGATATCGTGATCACCGATCATCATTTACCGGGACCGGTATTGCCTCCTGCCGTAGCGGTAGTTAATCCGCATCGTGCGGGGGAGATCTATCCTTTTCCTGATCTGGCCGGGGTGGGTGTCACTTGGAAACTCTGTCAAGCACTTTGGAAAAAACTCCGTGGAAAAGAATTTACGGAAGATCTGGAATTGGTGGCCCTGGGGACGGTCGCCGATATGGTACCGCTCTTGGATGAAAACCGTAAGTTGGTGCGGGAAGGGCTCCGACGCTTGTCGGCCACTTCCATCATAGGATTAGCGGAATTACTTCGGGTATCGGGATTGGATCAGCAGACTGTCACCGCAGGGAGCATCGGATTTATTTTAGGTCCGCGCCTGAACGCGGCGGGGCGATTAGGGACAGCCACCAAGGGCGCAGATCTGCTTTTATCGGAAGACCAAGAGAGTGCAGCTGTACTGGCTGAGGAGCTCAACGCAGCCAATGCAGAAAGAAAAGCCGTCGAGCAGGAGATTTTGGCGCAAGCAGAAGCACAACTCGCTGCCGTCGATACGAAAAAGGCTCGTGTCCTTGTGGTGGCTGGAGAGGGGTGGCATTCGGGCGTCATCGGTCTGGTCGCTTCGCGTCTAACCGAAAAATACTATCGTCCTTCGGTCGTTATCCATTTACAAGATGGGGTAGGGAAAGGTTCTTGCCGCAGCATTCCTGGCTATAACATCTTTGATGCTCTAACTGCCTGCCGGGATACGCTGCTTCAATTCGGCGGACATGCCATGGCCGCCGGCCTTTCTTTAGCGGCCGATAACGTGGACGCACTCCGGAAGGGATTGGAAAATTTTGCCGCTGCCCATTTAACACCAGAAGATTATATACCGGTATTAGAAGCGGCGGCGGAAATGAATCCATCCGCGCTCACCCTTGATCTTTTGGATGAAATAACACAGTTGGAACCTTTTGGTATAGCGAATCCTCAACCGCTTTTCTTTTGCCGCGAGGTAACAGCTGACCATTTTCGCCTCATAGGATCAGAACAGAATCATTTGAGCTTTTCGGTAGGAGGAACGCGAGTCGTGGGTTGGCGTATGAGTGAGGAAGCGCCTTTAGTAGAAGCCGGTTCCATTGATATCGCCTACACGGCTGAGATCAACGAATGGCGCGGTGAGCGATATCCTCAGTGCCGCCTGTCCGCTCTGCGGGAAGCGGTCAGTCGAAAAATATTTCCCAATCGTGAGATTCTTGTCGTCGTATATCGTGCCTTAAAAGCTTTATCAGAAACCGGGAAACTTGCGGCGGATAAACGAAAAGTTGCCCGACAGTGCGGCGTCTCGGTCTATACCTTATCCTGCGCTTTTCATATCTTTATGGAACTGGGCCTAATTCAGCGTACGGAAGACAGCTGGCGGCTTCTTTCCCCATCTCAGCAAAAACTATCTCTAAAGGACTCCGAGACGTTTGTTCGCGGGACGTTAAAGGAATCGGTGCCATGGTGTCAGTGTTAGATTGATGATATAATGTGGAACAAGAATGAAGGGGAGGTGAGGCTGCGTGGTGGACGATAAAGAAACGGTGACCATTGATGATCTATTGGACGGAGTGCGGCAAACGCAGCCCGAAGCAGATCTGGCACTCATAAAGAGTGCCTATGATCTGGCCCACGCGGCTCACGCCGGACAAAAACGAGCCTCAGGAGAAGAGTATATCATTCATCCCCTTCATGTGGCAGCCATCCTAGTGGACATGCACTTGGACGAGGCTACCATCAGCGCGGCTCTGCTCCATGACGTGGTGGAGGACACGACATACACGATCGAAGAAATGCAGGAGCATTTTGGCGACGAAGTGGCTATGTTGATTGACGGTGTAACAAAATTAGGCCGGATTGAATATAAATCCAAAGAAGAGCAACAATTAGAGAATTATCGTAAGCTGTTTTTGGCCATGGCGAAGGATATTCGGGTTATTTTGATCAAATTGGCGGATCGGCTGCACAATATGCGGACATTGAAATACATGCGGGAGGATAAACAAAAGCGCATTGCGACAGAGACACTGGAAATCTATGCGCCGTTAGCGAATCGCTTGGGTATTTCCAGTATCAAGTGCGAATTGGAAGATCTTTGCCTGCGATATTTAGAGCCGGACAGCTATTACGATTTAGTAGAGAACGTCAAGCAAAAACGGCAGGAACGCCAGGCTTTTATTGACGACGCCATGGAGCAACTTCGCGAACGCCTGGTGAATGCGAGCGTAAAAGCAGAGATTCGAGGCCGCGCTAAACATTTTTACAGTATCTACAAGAAAATGAAACGGGACAATAAAGATATCAGTGAGATTTACGATCTTTCCGCTGTTCGAGTCTTGGTGGATTCCGTCCGAGACTGCTACGGTGTTTTAGGCATTATCCACGAGATGTGGAAGCCTATGCCGGGTCGGTTCAAGGATTACATCGCCATGCCCAAATCCAACGGATATCAATCTTTACACACCACTGTTATGACCCGAGGATATCCATTGGAAATCCAAATTCGTACCTTTGCCATGCATCAAGTATCCGAATATGGTTTCGCAGCTCACTGGAAATACAAGGAAGCAGGGAAAAGCATTGGTGCAGCCGGTGAGTACGATAAAAAGTTTTCGTGGCTTAGACAGATGGTCAATCTCCAGCAGGAACTCAGCGATCCCCGCGAATACGTAGAAGCCCTCAAGGTGGATGTCTTTTCCGATGAGGTCTTCGTCTTTACCCCGCGGGGTGATGTCATTGATCTTCCTAAAGGTTCCATCCCGTTGGACTTTGCTTACCGCATCCATACCGAAGTAGGAAATCACTGCGTGGGGGCAAAGGTAAACGGCCGATTGGTTCCTCTGGAATATAAGCTGAAAAACGGCGATATTGTTTCCATTATTACCAATCAAGCAAACAATGGCCCCAGCCGTGACTGGCTGAACATCGTGGCTTCCTCGGAAACACGCAATAAAATCCGTTCCTGGTTCAAAAAAGCCCGACGGGAAGAAAATATCGCCCGCGGCGCGGAGCTCATTGAAAAAGAGGCAAAGCGCTTAGGCTACGAACCGAAAGCCTTGCTGAAAGATGACCGGCTTAACGAAGTAGCGCAAAAACTTAAACTGCCAAGCGAGGATGATCTCCTGGCATCTCTTGGGTATGGCGGCATTACCACCCACGGGATCATGTCGAAACTCATTGAGCTTCACAAACAGGAGCTGCAAGAAACGACATCTCCTGATATCTCCAAACTGCTCAGCGAATTGAAGCCGTCGCAGGGAACAGTAAAAAAATCCAGTCACGGTATATTGGTGGAGGGCGAAGGCGGTCTTCTCGTCCGTCTGGCCCGCTGCTGCAATCCCATTCCCGGCGATCCGATCGTCGGCTACATCACGCGCGGGCGCGGTGTTTCCGTACATCGGGCAGACTGCCCCAACGTCTTAAATGACGTGGACAGCTTAGCCCGGGTTATCGAAGTAGACTGGGATATTGGCCTCGATAAAGTATACACCGTTCAAATCGCTATTATCTGTAACGATCAGAGCGGCGTTTTGACCAAGCTTTTAGCTGTTCCATCAGAAATGAAAATCAACATCAATTCTATCAATGCCAAGCCAAACCGCAGCAATAAAACATCGACCGTCATCATGGGACTGGATGTAAAGAGTGCCCAGCAGGTGAGCCAGCTCATGACAAAGCTGCGCCGCCTGAAGGATGTATTCAGCGTCACCCGATCCTTTACATCTCAGGGGAAGGAGAGCGTATCAGAATGAATATACAAAGCTTGGTTGTAGGCCCGGTAGCTGCCAATTGTTACATCCTCTCCGACGCAGCCGGGGAAGGGATCGTCATCGATCCGGGAGGAGATGCCCCGACGATTTTAGAAGCAATCAAAAAAGAGAACCTAAAAATCAACGCCGTATTAAACACGCACGGACACAGTGATCACATAGGTGCCAATGACGCGGTACGAGACGCCACGGGGGCGCCGCTTTACATTCATGCAGCGGATGAGAATATGCTGACCGATCCCCGAGCCAATCTCTCTCTGTTCATGGGCAGCAAAATTGTATCACGACCGGCAGAATATCACCTGAAGGAAGGCGATATTCTTCACTTTGGTGATATTGAACTGAAAGTACTTCATACCCCCGGGCACTCGCCCGGCGGCGTTTGTTTTGTGGGGGATGGCGTCGTCTTCAGCGGCGATACGCTCTTTGCGGAATCCGTCGGGCGTACCGATTTTCCCGGTGGATCCATGTCGCAACTGCTGAGTGAAATTAAGGAGAAACTCATGAAGCTTCCTGATGATACCGTTGTTTACTCGGGGCATGGCCCAGTGACTACGATTGGTTGGGAACGACAATACAATCCCTATATCAATGGGTTCTTTTAAAAAGAACAATCAATGTGGAGTAGCAGCTTTATTTTAACTTCTTTATGACATTTGTTTATCAATTCCATCAATAAAAAAACACTCGCCGAAAACGAGTGTTTTTTTATTGATGGAATTGGCGAGATACTTTGAGAAATATCTTAAAATCTCAGAAAATCCTTATAGGATGAGTTTCCTAAAAGTTTATTTTGTGATAAAATTTATGACGAAAAGAAATACAGAATATATGGTTTTGGCAGATGATAACAGCTTGTCGAATGAAAGACCTGAATATACAAGGGAGATTGTATGGCTATGAGCGATTCATCGCTGAATGTGGGCATTGATATCGGTTCAACAACGATTAAAGTTGTTGTGTTGAACCAGGCGAAAGAAATCATCTACAAGACGTATGCACGCCATTTTTCCGAAATCAGTCGAGCTTTGCACGAAAATTTAGCAGCGCTGCGGTCCATCGTCGGCCAGCAGCGTTTTTCCTTTGCCTTGACCGGCTCGGCAGGGATGGGAGTAGCGCAACGAGTCGGACTCCCCTTTGTGCAAGAAGTGGTAGCTTGCGCCTCTGCTGTAAGGTCTTTGATTCCTCAGACGGATACGGCTGTGGAGTTAGGCGGCGAGGATGCTAAGATTACTTATTTCGGGCAGGCTTCCGAACAACGGATGAACGGAATTTGTGCCGGAGGCACCGGTTCCTTTATTGATCATATGGCGGCCCTTTTATCTACCGACGCTCCGGGCCTTAATGCCCTAGCAGAAAAGGGGAAACAAATTTACACGATCGCATCGCGCTGCGGTGTTTTTGCCAAAACGGATATCCAGGCATTAGTAAACGACGGGGTAGCCAAAGCCGATATCGCGTTATCTATCTTTCAGGCGGTAGTAAATCAAACCATTGGAAATTTAGCGCAGGGACGACCCATTACCGGACATATCGCCTTTTTGGGAGGCCCACTTTACTTTCTTTCCGCACTTCGCAAACGCTTTATCGAAACCTTGAAACTTACGCCGGACGAAATTGTTCCCGTGAATGACGGCTGCTATTTTGTAGCAATGGGAGCGGCGCTTTCCGGAGAAAGTAAGATAATGGATTTCGGGCGATTAGCTGAAAGTGTTCAGGAGACGCGAAGAAAGACGATGCTGGGCTCTCGCTCTTCGACCTTCGTTCTCTTCAAAGACGAAGAGGAATATGCGGTATTTCGTGCTCGACATGATCAGGCTAAGGTACCGCAGGGCGATTTAGCATCTTACACAGGTCCCCTTTATATAGGCATCGACGCTGGATCGACGACGACGAAATTAGCGGTAATCGGGAAAAATCGCGAGATTCTCTACACAGCTTACGAAAAAAACGGCGGTTCTCCGTTACGTTCCGTCATTCAGGAACTGAAATCTTTTTACACGCAAATGAAACCAGATCAATATGTAGCCTCCACCCTGACAACCGGCTACGGGGAAGGAATCGTCAAAGCGGCCGTACATGCTGATGCCGGTGAAGTGGAGACCTTCGCTCACCTACGAGCCGCCCAGGAATTCTGCCCTGATGTAACCTTTGTTCTAGATATCGGCGGGCAGGACATGAAGTGTTTTTTTGTCAAGGACGGCAATATCGGCAATATCACCTTAAATGAAGCCTGCTCAGCGGGATGCGGCTCTTTTATTCAGAATTTTGCCGAAGGTCTCCACATGCAGCCTGCTGCGTTTGCGGCAAAAGCGGTAGAGTCTAAAGAACCAGTAGATTTAGGGACGCGCTGCACGGTATTTATGAATTCCCGCGTGAAACAGGCCCAGAAAGAGGGGGCATCCGTAGCGGATATTTCCGCTGGAATTGCGCTATCCGTAGTAAAAAATGCGCTCTTCAAAGTCATGCAGCTGCGAGACGTTTCTGCCTTAGGAGATCATATTGTGGTGCAGGGCGGAACATTTTATAACGACGCGGTTCTTCGAGCGCTGGAACTTCTTCTTCATCGTGATGTCATTCGTCCAGATATCGCCGGCTTGATGGGCGCTTACGGAGCGGCTCTCTTGGCTTTGGAAACGGGAAAGACACAATCGGCACTTCTTTCCGCAGAAGCCTTGGATTCCTTCTCCGTTAAAACAAATTCTTACCGTTGCCGGGGCTGTGGCAATCAATGCTTAATAACAGCCTCAACGTTTGCCGATGGACGTCGCTACTTCACAGGAAATCGTTGCGAACGCGGCATCGGCAAAGAATGCACATACGACAAGACGCCTAATATTTACGAATATAAGTACAAGCGATTGTTTAAGTATTATCGTCCCCTGGCACATCCTTCACGCGGCCAAATCGGGATCCCTCGTGTACTCAATATGTACGAAGATTATCCTTTCTGGTTTACTTTTTTTACGATGTTGGGCTATGAAGTGGTGTTGTCGGGAGAAACAACCGCCCAGACGTATTTCCGAGGCATGGCGACGGTGCCGTCCGATTCTCTGTGTTATCCGGCGAAATTAGTCCACGGACATATTATGGATCTTATCCAGCGCGGCATGAAAAAGATTTTCTATCCCTGCATTCCCTATAACATCAACGATGCAACCCATGCGTCGGACAATCATTATAACTGCCCAGTGGTTGCTTCGTATGCAGAAAATATTCGGGGCAATATGGATATTCTGCGCGAAAAAGAAATCAAATTTCTTCAGCCATTCTTGCCTCTTAATAATTCCCAGCGCTTGATAGAACGGCTCATTGAAGAGTTGGCTGAAGAACATCTTAAACGAAACGAAATTGAGGCGGCGGTAGAAGCTGCATATATTGAACTGGAGCATTATAAAAAAGACGTTCGGAAATATGGACAGAAAATTTTGGAACGTGTGGAACGGGAACATTTGACCGCCATCCTTTTGGCGGGACGCCCTTATCATATTGATCCCGAAATCAATCATGGAATTCCAGAGATGATTCAATCCTATGGGTTACCTGTCCTTTCCGAGGACATGCTCTACCATCAACCGGCGAAGGAAGAAGCCCTCTCCATCGTTAACCAATGGAGTTATCACGCTCGTCTGTATCATGCGGCCAGTTATGCTGCGGAACACGACAACATCACCCTGATTCAGTTTAGCTCTTTCGGCTGTGGTCTTGACGCCATTACTACGGGACAGGTCAGAGCGATTTTAGAAGAACATCATCGCCTCTACACCATGATCAAATTGGATGAAGTATCTAACTTAGGTGCGGCCCGCATCCGGGTGCGATCACTGATCGCGGCCTTAGCCCGCCGCCAATCACTGCCGTATCACTCGACGGAGATCATAGAACGTCCTCGATTCACCGAAGAGTGCCGGCGAACCTATACAATCATAGCTCCCCAGATGGCGCCTATTCAATTTCGCCTTTTGGAAACAACCCTGCGCAAGTATGGCTATCGACTGGTGATTCCCCAAATGCCAGATCGAAGCGCCATTGATCTTGGGCTGCGCTATATCCATAATGACATGTGTTACCCTGCCATCGTGGTCATTGGCCAACTGTTATCCGTGATTCAATCAGGACAGTGCGATCCGAACCATACGGCCATTATGCTTTTCCAGACTTGCGGCGCTTGCCGTGCCACGAATTATCTGAACCTCATGCGAACAGCATTAAAGGATGCAGGATACGGGCAGGTTCCAGTATTTGCCTGCGTTGGCCGCCCCAGCGAAACAGACGCCTTCGTAATGAGCCATCAATGCTCCGCGGATGTGACAAAGAGTATTGTATACGGCGATCTTCTCATGCGGGTAAAAAATCGAGTCAAGCCTTATGAAAAAGTACCGGGATCTACCGAACGGCTCTATGAAAAATGGATGGCACGCTGCCAGGATGAGATCGTGCACGGAAATTATTTTCGCTATCAAACCACCATCCGCTCTATCGTCGAAGAATTTGATCACTTGCCCATTCATGAAGACATCTGGAAACCGCGGGTGGGGATCGTGGGGGAGATACTCGTCAAGTACCATCCGATCGCGAACAACCGTTTGGAAGAATTTTTAGCCTCGGAAGGGGCTGAAGTAATCATGCCTGATCTTTTGAATTTCATGGAATACATGGCTTTTGATGCTATCGTCAAACATAAGCTTTTAGACGGCAGCTATTGGGATAAACTGAAAGCTGAGATATCCATTCAGGTCATGGAATTTTTCCGTCGCCCGGCTGTGAAAGCTTTAGCCAAAAGCCGCCGCTTTACGCCGCCAGCCAATATTAAAGAATTGGCAAAGTTGGCCTCGCAGCAGGTTTCTTTAGGGAACATGGCCGGCGAAGGTTGGTTTTTGACAGGTGAGATGATGGAATTAGCAGAACGTGGCATTTACAATGTTGTTTGCCTCCAACCCTTTGGTTGTCTGCCAAATCATATTACCGGCAAAGGCGTCATGCACGCTTTGCGGCAGCGTTATCCGGACAGTAACATGATTGCCTTGGATTGCGATGCAGGAACCAGCGAAGTGAATCAGGAAAACCGTATCAAACTGATGCTTTCCGTGGCGAAAGAAAAAGGGCCGCAGCCAATATCACAAAATGCCGTATGATCCATGGGGGCCGAAAGGTGGATAAAAAACCGCCTTTCGGCTTTTTGTATGATCGGAAAAGTTCTCTCTTATCAAAAAAAGGAAGGATTTAGGGGAAGAGCCGCGAATATAATCTGTAAATAATAATGAGACAAAAGGCAGGGGGGAAGGGGAATGACGGAACGTTGCGAGTTAGCCAATTTGCAACCGGGGATGATTTTGGATCAAGGGATCTTCGATAATGATAACCAAACGCTTTTAGAGGCGGGGGTTGTTTTGACAGAAGGCTTGATCCAGATGCTGCGAAATCGCTTTTCCGATGGATACTTAATGGCTTCTATCCGGGTGCCTGACCAAACGGCAGCATTAGCCGCGGCGGTGGAAGAGGCTTTTCCGGCCGGTTTCCCCCCTGACCCTAGCGAAGATATGCTCGTTGATCCAGAATATGTAAAATTATACAATACGGTCTTGTTGGAAACGAATCAGCTTTTTACCGATCAACGCAATAAAGCCTCCATGGACTTTGATGCCCTCGGTCAATTCATTGCCGAAGGGCACATCAATGAATTGTGCGACGGAGCACGAGCCGTGACCCAACTCCATAACATGACCCGTGACGATACTCACTATCTCCTCCATCATAGCATCCATGTGGCGGTATTGGCAGGATTGATGGGCCGCTGGTTACGTTGGCCCAGATCCCGACAGGAACGCCTGATGTTATCAGGGCTGTTCCACAGCATTGGGAAACTGTATATGCCGGCGGATATTCTTGATAAGCCGGGGAAACTGACGGATCAGGAGCAGTTGATCATCCATCAGTATCCGGAAAAAGGTTATGAGATTCTGTGCCAGAGCGGATTGCAGGGAGAGACCGAAATCGTTGACGGGATTCGTCAGCATCACGAACGAGGTGATGGATCGGGGTATCCACATAAACGAAAAATGGATAAAATTGGTATATTTGGCCGTATTATCGGCATCCTTGATGTTTATGATGCGATGACCGCGAACCGTGTTTATGCGAAGCGAAAGTCGCCTTTTGAAGCGTTTGATGCCTTACTGGCTGATATGATGGCAGGCAAGCTGGACGCAACGTATGGCGTCTTATTTGTAAAGAAAGTATGCCAAGCGTTGATCGGTAGCTGGGTACGCCTCTCAAACGGAAAAAAGGCGAAAATCATTTACATTGATCAGAGCCGTACCAGTGCGCTTCCTATTGTGGAAACAGAGGACGGCAATTTTTGGGATATTGCTACAAAGCAAGGCGTCAGTATTACGTGTCTGTTAACGTATGACGAACTGTTTACGCATTGAGAGAGGTATGGAGATGATGTTCCGTGAAAAACCGCAGAATATAATCTCCGTCACATTTTTTAGATATCAGGCTAAATTTCAGAGAGAAGGGGAGCATGAGGATGATACGGTGTGCGATTGAAAATCTACAACCGGGCATGGTGCTGGGAGAACCAATTTTTCATGATAATGGCAATATCATGCTGCGGAAAGGGACGCAGTTGACAGAAGCTCTCATAAAGCGCCTCCAGTCACGTAAGGATATTACGGTTTTTCTTAAACGTATGCCCGAAACGGCTGCTCCGGCCGTGGATATTCTGTCTCCTGACGAAGAACTCGAGGGAACGGCAGCAAAAGGGTGTCCTGATACGCCGCAGGCAGGAGACGCCATTGAGGATAAAACACCAGAATCACCAGAACAAAAAACTTCCCCAGAAGAAATGCCTGTTCGTCGCAGTTCTGATCCGAAACAAGAGAGACTCCTCGACCTAAACTACGTGGAAGAGTACAAATCCGTTATTGAAGAACTAAGGGTACTGTTTTCCCGCCATGGGGCAACGACACTGAATCTGGATGCAATCAATGCCCTGATTGCCAGCAGCAAACTGGACCAGCTGTGCGATGGTGCTCGGGCAGTGACACAGATTCATAATATCCCGCGGGAAGAACGAAATTATTTATTACATCACAGCTTACATGTTTCTATTTTAGCCGGACTGATGGGAACTTGGTTAGGATGGCCGACGAGCAGACGGCGGCGTTTGATGTTTGCTGGTCTGCTGCTTGATGTGGGAAAATTAAAGATCGCGGAAGCGCTTCTCAATAAGCCAGGCGTACTGAACAACACCGAACGATCCATTCTCGGCAGACATTCCACGATGGGCTGTGACCTTCTGAAACTCAGCGGTCTGGATGAAAACGACGAAGCCATGATTGGCATTTTGCAGCACCATGAACGCTGTGACGGTTCAGGTTACCCGGCACAACTAAAAAAGAACCAGATAACGCCTTTCGGACATATTCTGGGCATTTTAGACAGTTATGATGCGATGGCGTCAAACCGCACCTACGCCCGCCGTAAATCACCATTTGAAATTTTTGATATCTTCCAGCGGGATACCGTAGGAGGGAAATTCGCTCCTGAATACAGTGTCCTGTTTGTTAATCGGCTCAGCCAATCCCTGATAGGGAATTGGGTGATGCTGACGAATGACAAAAAGGGAAAGATCGTCTATGTGGACCAGAGCCGAACCGGTGCCATGCCAATCGTGGAATTGGAAGACGGAACATTCCTCGACACTGGAGCACAATCCGTTAAAGTGAAAGCCCTGTTAACTTATATTGAAGCCATTTCCTGAGGCCCTTGGATAAACAAATCGACACGATCATTGATTTTTGCCACGTATAGAATACGTGGCATTTTTCTTTATACGTTTGGATCATTTGAACGAAAATACTATTTTCCGACGATAACTATATGCTTCTAAGTAAAAATGAATATATTCAATGAGCGACATACTAAAATTATATTAAAAAATGGAGTTGCATAACTCGACTAAAGTATTATAATAAAACTTATGAAATAGTGTCTTATTGTAATGCGGCGAGGGAGATGGAAAAAGAAGCATCGCATACTCAAGAAAGGATGAGTTTTCCGTACACATTGAGACACTGACCAAGGGGGAGAACGCATGAGTACAAAGGGAATAACGCAAGCGCGCCAAGGGAAAGGCATCGGATTTAAAGTAAACGTATTGGTCACAATCGGTGTCACGTTGATGGTCGCTATTTTGGTAAGTTTTATTGCCTATGTGAGCTTCAATGCACTGGTAGATGCCGGTAAACGCGAGAAAATGTTGGAGAATCAACAGATTGCCGCACAGATCGAACAGCGGTATAATCGCGTGATTCGAATCGCGCCGCGCATCAAAAAGACGATCTTAGATCAGTTTTCTTTAGCTTCAGACGCACGTGACCGCGAGCGTCTTGTCTCTTTACTGCAAGATGAGATGCGGGAAAGCAAGGGGATAGCTGGTTTAGGTATTTCTTTGGAACCTATGGTCTATGATGGAAAGGACACACAGCTTCAAGGGCAAGGATATAACGATGCAACCGGCCGCGTGAGTGTCTACGTCGGTAAGGACGGCAAACCTATCGTCCTCAACAACGATGGCCAGCGTAATTGGTATAACGACGTCAAGAATAAACGTCAACCATTTCTTACCGAACCTTACCGTACACCGGGCGGCCGCTTAGTGGCCCGTTATTCTCTCCCCATTGAGCAGAATGGACAATTCATTGGCGTTGTCGTCGCGGATATTGATCTGAATGATATCCAGCAATACATTGAAAAAATAAGTACTCCGGAAGTTTTTTACGCCGTATTTACCCGCGGGGGAACTTTTATAGCGCACGGAAGAAATAAAGAGTATGTTTTAAAACACTTCTATGACACTTTCCCCATGACGGATGCGGAAATAAAGGATGCGTTTGACGAAACATCCATTACGCATATTGATCGTACTTCACCTACGACGGGTGAAATGACTGTGTATACCTTCTGCCCGATGCATTTAGAAGGTGTGAGCGCGGAGTGGTCTGTTGTCGCCGCATCCAATAAAGCTGTATTTACAGCGGTTGCTCGGAAAATGGTATGGACTTCTGTAGGAATTGCGGTGATTTGCGGTATTCTTTTGATCGCGGTCATGGCGTTCTTTATTCGCAAACAAGTCACGGATCCTGTAGGAATACTCACCGGCGTTATTCAGCGTCTGGCGAAGCTTGATATTCGGACCGAAGGTGAGAAAGCCAAAATCCTTTGCGCCCGTGGGGATGAAATCGGGACAATCTCCCGCAGTCTCGTCACGTTAGAAGGAAATCTCCGCGATATCGTGAGCCGCATCGATAATTCCTCCCAATCGGTAGCCGCAACCAGCGAAGAACTGACGGCCACCGCCCAATCCACGGCCGACTCGGCCCAAAATGTCTCTTCGGCTATTCATAACATCGCAGAAGGTGCGACGAGCCAGGCACAGGATACCCAAAACGCGTCGGGGCATCTTAACGAGATTATGGATATGATGGATAAGAATAAAGAAATTCTCAAGAAGATCAATGAAGCAACCAATAATATACGGCGGGAAAAAGATGAGGGCGCAGAGCTGTTAAATGGTTTGGTAAAGAAATCGACCGAAACGGCACAGGCAACAGAGAATGTGGCCCGGGTTGTGGAAGAAACGAATCAGAGTGCCGAACATATTGAACAGGCGAGTCAGATGATCCAATCTATTTCCGCACAGACAAATCTTTTAGCGCTGAACGCCGCGATTGAGGCAGCACGGGCCGGGGATGCTGGCCGTGGCTTTGCCGTCGTAGCAGAGGAAATACGCAAGCTGGCCGAGCAGTCAAAAAGCTTTACGGACGAGATCAGTCAGGTCATTGCAGGTCTCAAAACCAAAGCCCAAGAAGCCGTCGATACCATGGAAGTATCGAAGCGGCTCTTTGCTGAAACTCAGACCAGCGTCGAGGGAACGCAAGATAAATTCCAGAAGATCACCGAAGCTGTGGACATGACAGAAGAAGTCATGGTAACCATGAACCAATCCACAGAAGAGATTATCTCGAAGAACAAATCGATCGCCGAAGTGGTCCAAGGGCTCTCTGCGATCGCTGAAGAAAACGCCGCAACCAGCGAAGAAGGCAACGCCGCCGTCGATACGCAAACGAATTCCCTCAAGGATATCGCGGAAGCCAGCGAAGGTTTAGCGAATATCGCCATGGATCTGCGCAGTGAGATCAGCAAATTCCAAGTTTGATACTTGGGGCTATTTCACGTAAAAAACACATTGCATAAAGAAATGAGACAGTCGCGGAGCTGCCAAAAGAGCCGTGATTGTCTCATTTTTACGTGTCCGCCCGAATCAGGAAGTCTCGAAAAAGAAGGGAAAACATGATATGATAGGAACACTACGGGGATGGAGGCGCAGTGGAAATATGACCCAATCGCTTAACAAAAACACGCGAAACACCGCCTGCCTTTAGCGGTTAGATATCATCTATGACAAGAATGAAATTTGATGGAGCGATGGCAGCATGAAAAACGAGGTAAAAGAAAAAATAGATCAAGAACTTGCTTCCTGGGAATACATGAGAAACCTGCCTCGGGAGTGGCATGGATTCACTCTGAACACCCAGCGCGTCATCGAGGACGATGTCTACGATTTTTATCGCTATGATAACGCTGCTCTTCATCGGAGTCTCATTGCCTACTATCACGCAGAAACACGTGAATTCAAGCTGCGGGAGAGGGTAGGGCTGTTGGAATTTTGTCTGATTGAATGTATTGCGGATAATCTGGCAGAGTACGAAGCTTTATTAAAAGAAAAGATGGAATATTTTCTACTGCGTTTATGTCGTTTTGAACCCGAAACGGTCAGCACTTTAGTAGAGGCCGCTCATATCACCACGTGGGATTATGCAACGCTTTTGCCGCGGGAACTGGAGGGATTTTCGCTCTTTATCCAGCCGTCGCAACCGCTTCGGATTACGAACGGCTCTTATATCATAGTTGATTATGAAGATTTTGCTGCAAACAGTAATTTTATCATTTATTACAATGTGTTCCGCGATGATTTTTTTGGAGAAGCACGGGTAGACGGGGTTCCGGAAATTTGCTACGAATTCGATGCTACGAATTTGGCGGAGTTGGAAAAACGCTTGTCGGCGCATCTGCTTGTCCGCCTGCGAACCATTCGGGAAGGAGCAGGTAAAAAATAAAATGATTGTCATTAAAAAAGCGGCGTTGCACCTTTTGAATACGGACCAGCAGGAGAAAGTCTTATCAACCAATGAACTGCCAATCGATTCCCCAACCAGCGCTTTTTTACTGCCACATTTGGAAAAGTGTTTAGGAAAACAATCGGCTAAACGCGGTCTTTTCTATCAAAACAGTGTTTTTCAATCCCTCTTGCAGGACTATATGACTGGAATGATTGATTTCATCGCCTTTTCCACTCAGATTGCTTCCGATTGGTATGACCTATTAACGCAGGCGCAGGACATCTCGTCCTCAGCGCTCTTCGTCTGTGATCTGACCGTCGAAGACGGCCGCCAGATCGCTCTCTTGCGCACAGCGAACCACACGGGGTTCATTCATCAGACAAAAGCATCAGATGATGGAGGTATATTGACGACTATTCAGAATGAGACAGCGCTGTTACCGTCTCCCGGGCAGAGTATTGACGAATTTGCGTTTATTGACACAGTATCTCATGATATTCTCCTGTCGGCGAAACGCTATACCATAGACGGCAGCGCTTTATTGGCACTGCCGGAAGCACTCTTAGAATGTGATCCGTCACCTTCACCGCAAGAGGCGCTGCAGGCCATTCAGAAAACGGCCGAAAAAGTGGCAAAATCTTTCGGGAGCGATCCTGTAAAAACAGCGGCTCTGGTGAAAACAGCCCTCGCGGAAGAGCTTCACGCCAAGGAATCCTTAGAGCCTATGACAGTGGGGCAGGCGATCTTTGCCCGCCAGCCTGCCATGCAGGCGGCCATGGAAAAAGAATTATGCGATAGCGGGTGGGGAAACGCCCAACCTATTTCCCTCGATAAAAAGGCAACCTTGAAGAAACTTCTGCACCATAAATTGAAAACAGACACCGGCATTGAATTAACAATCCCAGTGGAATATTTTGACAACACGGATTATTTGGAGTTTCGTAAAGCGGAAGACGGTTCTTTATCCATCACCCTGAAACACATTACAAATCTTACAAATCGTACACCCTAAAGAAGAAAAGAGGATTCACGTTGGTATTTTCTCGGAAGTTATTAGAAATAAAGCAGAGAGTACTCCAAGAAGCTCGTCCGCTTTTTCAACAAATAGAAGAAACGGCGGAGAGCAATACACTGAGGGTTTTAAATGCCATGAGGGAAGTTCGTCTGTCCGAGGCGCACTTTACCACGACCTCCGGTTACGCCTACGACGATATCGGACGGCAAAAATTAGACGAACTCTATGCGATGGTTTTCGATGCGGAGAAAGCCCTTGTTCGCACGCAATTTGTTTCGGGGACGCACGCCTTGGCCACAGTTCTTTTTGGTCTGCTTCGGCCTGGAGATACACTGCTTTCTGTCACCGGTGTGCCCTACGATACGATGCAGACCGTGATCGGCTATGCGCATCCCAGTCCTGGCTCCTTGAAGGAGTTTGGCATCTCCTACGATGAGGTACCTTTACAGGATGGACGCGTTGATCTTACGGTCTTATCGCAAAAGGTTACACCCAAAACCAAAGTGGCCTTGATTCAGCGTTCTCGTGGATACAGTTTACGGCCACCGTTAACGATGGAAAATATTTCTCAAATATGCCGTACGATAAAAGCAATTCAACCCCACTGCGTATGTTTTGTCGATAATTGTTACGGCGAATTTGTCAATCTGGCAGAACCGATCACCGCCGGGGCTGATATCATGGCTGGCTCCCTCATCAAAAATCCTGGCGGCGGTCTTGCGCCTACCGGGGGGTATATTGCAGGAAAGGCGGCCTTGGTGGAATTGGCAGCCTATCGCCTCACTGCGCCGGGTATGGGTGATGAGCTTGGCGCTTCGCTGGCCAATAACCGGCTCCTTTTCGCCGGGCTCTTCTTAGCCCCTCATGTCGTATCGCAAGCGATGAAGGGGGCAATTTTCGCCGCCGGCGTCTTTTCTCACTTAGGTTACGCAGTTTCACCTGCGTTCGCAGAGCAGCGTGAAGATATTATACAGGCGATAGAGTTGAAATCGCCGAAAAAGCTCATCGCCTTTTGTCGAGGACTACAGAAATACTCACCCGTAGACTCTTTTGCCGCGCCGGAACCATGGAATATGCCGGGATACGCGGATCAGGTAATCATGGCCGCCGGAACCTTCGTTCAGGGAGCGTCCATTGAGCTGAGCGCCGACGGACCCATGCGTCCGCCCTATCACGTTTATTTGCAGGGGGGGCTCACCTTCGAACACGCCGTGATTGGGATCTTAGGCGCGGCACAAGCTGTTTTAGAATCATAATTGTTCCCTAAAACGACAGCGGCGGCGATGGATATACCCATTGCCGCCGCTGTCGTTTATGATACGTCACATCTCATCACATTTGCCGATAGACACCGATAACTTTGCCTAAAATTTGCACATCGCGTTCATAAAATGGTTCCATAGAATCATTCTCCGGCTGTAGACGTACACAATCTTTTTCGGGAAAAAATCGCTTCACGGTAGCCGTATCACCGTTGACCAAAGCAACGACCACCTCACCGGGATTTGCTGTATCCTGCTGCTGCACCATGATATAATCGCCGTCAAAAATACCGATATTGATCATACTGTCGCCCTGCACCTTCAGCATGAAGGTCTCCTCACGCGTTCCTAAAAGATTGGCCGGGAAGGAGAATACTTCTTCGATATTCTCTTCCGCCAAGATGGGAACACCTGCTGCGACAGTACCCACCAGAGGAACAGAAATAGTTCGGCTCCAGGGCTTTTCCCCTAAAAGATCAATCGCCCGTGGTTTCGTGGGGTCGCGGCGAATGAGGCCCCGATCTTCCATCTGATCGAGATAGGCATGTACCGTTGAACTGGATTTTAGCCCCACGGCCTGTCCAATTTCGCGCACGGATGGCGGATATCCGCGATCTAAGAGAAATTCTTTGATGAATTTGTAGATGCTTAACCGACGCTCTTCGGCCGATTGGTTATGACGACGTTTTTGCAACATGTTCCGACACCTCGCTCCGACAGTGGTTAGGTAGATATTTTCACGAAGCGTCCGTTTCCTTTGCCGCATTCGTTCAATATATGTATTGTACCACATGTATGTTCGGTTTATCAACTGATTCCTCTCGAATTTTCCCCAAAATATCTCAGGCTCCACGCAAGAAAAAAATATGCAAGAAGGATTTATTTTTTTCATGACGAAATTTTATAGCGAGATGTCAGAGAGGAGGATTACATCGGTGACCATAAGAAAAGATTTCGTGATCCTGCTTCTCCTGATTATTTGCCTCGGTTTGTGCGGTGTGATTTTATATCAGGACAGCGTGATGGCAAAGCTCAATACGGAAAATGCCGAATTGAGCGTGGAAAATGAGCGACTCGCGAACCTTTTGCTGCGTCTCAGTGAAAAGAGCCGAGGGTTCTGACTTGATAGCGCAACGAGGACTCGTAATTTCTGTAACTGGGCAGCCGCTTTTGACCGTTGGTCAGAAAGCGGCTGTTAAATTTTATACCGGCCCAGCTCTTTAGAGAAACGAACGGAAATTTCCTTGAAGCTACCGATTTTTTCCATCATGTCTTGCAGTTTCTCGTTGTGTACCTGGACTGTAGCGGTGACTTCTTCAGCAGCAGCGGAATTTTCTTCCGACATGGCCGCGATTGATTCTACCTTTCCAAAAACCTGATTCATCTCATTCATTTCTTCTTGCAGCGAAGTGATAATAGCGCTTATGCTGACGGAAACGTCCCGGATATTGCCAATATGTTCCAAATTATTACTGACCACATCCTGAAGTTGTTGACTTTCCTGTCCTAACGATTGGTATTCCGTATCTACGGAGGAAGTTACGTTGCCGATGATCTGTGCAATATTATCAATATCGGTGGAAATCACTGCTGCCTGCTGTTTTGATTGTTCCGCCAAAGTACGGATCTCTTCGGCGACCACGGCAAATCCTCGGCCCTGCTCTCCCGCGCGCGCCGCCTCGATGGCCGCATTCAAAGCCAAAAGATTAGTTTGTGCCGCGATCCGAGTCACGACATCGGTGATAGAACGAATTTTCTCTGTTTCATTGCGAAGGGCTTCCACCGTATCACGAACGACAGAAAATTTTTCCATAGTCTTTGTCAGTTGCTCGCTGGAGGCGTGTACATCGCTGAAACCTTTGTCAATATTATCTACCGCGCTAAGGAGATGGGCGTTATTATCGGTCTGCTCTTTTACGGCCGTTTCCAGTGCGGTCATATTCTTGTGAAGGAAACTGGCTACCGCACTGGTATTTTCCGCGCCATGGGTAGCGGCCACGGCTACCTCATTGATGACGTTTACGATATTTTGCGAAGTGTTCCCCATATTTTCCGCTAAGTCATTAAAATCTGAACCGTAACGAATGAGCTCGTCCCCTGTGCCACGGAAACCGGTGAAGTCGGCTTTAACGCCTTTTTTATACGTTTGGAGAGAGGTCGCTAACTCTTCAAATTCATCTCCCGAGCGCAGTGTACCATCGGAATCATAGTGATACGCCAAGAGACTTTTCATTTCGCCGCGCAGAGCCGACAGAGGGCGCAGCAGAATTGCCGAGACCAGCCAGACAAAAACACCACTGAAGACCGGGAATACCAAAAACTTCCAAGAAGTCTCCCAGAAAAACAAGAAAAACGCGGGGATAAGGGTGACAGCAAACGATACGAGGCTGATCTTTCCGGCAACCGATCCAATAAAACTTAAGGCACGATTTATCGGAAAGGTTTGCTCTGCCCAGATCAAAGCCGCAAAATGAAGCTTAAGCTTTAAGTGCGTAGGCGTTTGTTCTAAAACATCCATGGAGAGAGGTTCATGAAAAAATTCTACAGCGCCTTGAATTAAACCGCGAAAATAATCCTGCATTCCGCGAGGAGAATCGTAAGAAAATATCGCCTCATGCGAGGAGATTGGCTTCATTTCCAATATGGGGGGCTTGGCTCCAGCTACCATTTTAACGACTTCCACATGTACGTCATACATGGAGGCTAAAAATGTATAGAGCGTTTTTCCCTTAAAAAAAGAAGGATATACCTGAGAAAATGTGCGAACATTATCTCGACCGATTTCATACCAAAGCGTAGCTTTCGACATGTTCTGGGCGCGGCTCAAAAGATCCATGAACCTATCTACAGCGGCATCTTCAACATCCTCCAGCGGCAGGAACAGACGATCGGGCTCCCAGCCGTTTTGTTCCATCGCGGTTTGAACGATATTTTCTCCCCAAAGTGTTTTCGCCGTCTGTATCCACGTGGCCACAACGGTCCCCTTCATACATCATAACCTTCTTTCTCGTTCTATATTTTTTCATTTAATTATAATATAAAACGACGAACACAGACAACCCACATAAAACAAATATCTTAATAAGAATTATCCTTTGTTTCATCATTCTCTTTTTTGTATACCTTTCGTATCGAATTATGCGATCAGTCCGATGTTTTCTTGAAAAATCTTTCTGTAAACCTATGTTGTAGATTGCGTTGACGGTTTACGCCATGTATAATAAATCTATCGTGTAAATGACGCATATTGAAGGAAATAGGAGGCTAAGTTCTTGGCGTTTATTGAACTGGAAAATTTAAGTCATATCCATCATGCCGGAGAAGAAGGGGAGACGGCGGCTTTGTCTCATATTAACCTTTCCCTTTCGGCGGGTGAGTTTGTGGCTGTGCTGGGAACGAATGGGTCGGGAAAGTCAACGTTGGCCAAACACTTAAATGCCATTCTGCTACCAACGGAAGGGATATGTCGCATCGACGGCATGGATACACGCGACGCCGCACATCTTTGGGATATACGGCAAGAAGTCAGCATGGTGTTTCAAAATCCTGATAATCAGATCATCGCCGCTGTGGTCGAGGAGGACGTAGCGTTCGGCCCGGAAAATTTAGGTGTTCCGTCGATCGAAATACACCGAAGAGTAGAGGCATCATTGCGCGCGGTGGAGATGACGGCCTTCCGAAATTTTGCCCCTCATCTTTTATCTGGCGGTCAAAAACAACGGGTAGCAATCGCCGGAGCACTGGCGATGCGGACGCGATGTTTGGTGCTGGATGAGCCGACGGCCATGTTAGATCCCGCCGGGCGCAAAGAAGTATTGACCACGGTACGTGAACTTCATCGTCATGCTGGGATCACTATCGTTTACATTACACATTTCATGGAGGAAGCGGCCGCTGCCGATCGAGTATTAGTAATGGAAAAAGGACGATTGGTGGAAGATGGACCACCTCGAAAAATCTTTCAGCAGGTGGAACCAATGAAGAAGCGCGGACTGGACGTGCCTCTCGCGGCGGAGATTGCTTGGCGTCTTCGTCGACAGGGGATTCCTCTGCCAGAAGATATCATAACCGACGAAGAATTGGTGACAGCATTATGTCAATAGAATTGCGGCAAGTGTCATATACCTATATGCCGGGGACAACTTTTGAACGAAGAGCGCTATCTCACGTCACACTTACCATCCCGGAAGGTACGCTGACTGCTATCGCCGGGCACACCGGTTCGGGTAAATCCACTTTAGTGCAGCATTTAAATGGAATACTTCATCCGACGCAAGGAACGGTACGAGTGGACGGGCAGAATCTTGCGGACAAAGGACAAGAGACGGTCGCCGCGCGCCAGCGTGTAGGGATGGTGTTCCAATATCCCGAGCATCAACTCTTCGAGGAAACCGTGATGGCAGACGTTGCTTTCGGCCCGAAAAACTTAGGACTATCTTCGGAAGAAATTGAAACGCGGGTGCGCCGAGCAATGGAATTGGTTCGCTTAGATTACGATACTTATAAAAACTGTTCTCCCTTCCAACTAAGCGGAGGGCAAAAACGCCGAGTGGCCATTGCCGGTGTATTGGCCATGGAACCAAAATATTTAATTCTGGACGAACCGGCCGCAGGTCTTGATCCCCGCGGGCGAGACGATTTGCTGAAAAGGATCGTTCGCCTCCATCGAGAAAAGAAGATGACAGTGATCTTTGTTTCTCATAATATGGATGATATTGCTCGCTTGGCCGACCGAGTTGTAATCATGCACGAAGGAGAAGTACTTTTGGATGCGACACCTCGGAAAGCCTTTCAATCTGAGGCATTAATTCAAAAAGCGGGTCTGGACACGCCGAGTACCGTGACTTTGCTGAAAAAACTGCAGGCAGGGGGGCTTTCTGTTACAGTGGACGCTTTTACGATCGAAGGAACCGTGAAGAGTATTGAAGGAGCCTGGCGGGAAAGAAGGGCAAAGAAGTGCTGACAGACATTACCATAGGCCAGTTTTTCCCCGGTGAATCCATTTTGCATCGCTTGGATCCGCGGGTTAAAGTCGTTCTTTTATTTTGCTTGATTATCGCCATCTTTATCTTTGATACACCGGGTACTTATGGAGCACTTGCCATTTTAACGATAGGGCTATCTCTCACCTCAGGCGTTCCCTTGCTCACACTTGTAAAATCCATTCGTCCTCTGTGGTGGATATTAGCTTTTACTTTCCTTATTCATCTTTGCAGTACACCAGGAGAAAAGATCACACAGATTTGGATATTTGAACTGACTTATGAAGGTTTAGCAAAAGGTTTTTTTCTCTGCCTACGATTAACGTTACTGATCCTTCTCTCTTCCCTCCTTACCTTAACAACTTCGCCGCTTTCGCTGACGGACGCCATGGAGGCTCTTTTAAAACCATTAAAAATCATCGGCGTGCCAGCGCATGAATTGGCTATGATGATGACGATTGCCTTACGATTTGTACCGACGCTGATTGAAGAAACCGATAAAATCATGAAAGCCCAACAATCACGTGGGTCTGATTTTTCTTCAGGACATTTTCTTCGGCGACTCTATAGTTTGACACCGGTTTTAGTGCCTCTCTTTATTTCGGCGTTTCGTCGAGCGGATGATCTGGCTATGGCTATGGAGGCTCGCTGTTATCACGGTGGGGAAGGACGCACCCGAATGAAAGAATTACGCGTATCCAAACGAGACTATACGGCGATATTTTTCATCGTCATTTTTCTGGCAGCATTAGAGATAATGAAAGTCGTGGGGATCTGATGCGGCGGGAACATAGAGCAATGATGAAGGCACGGCGGCGTAATATCGCCCTGATCATCGCCTACGACGGAACTTTATATCATGGATTTCAAAGGCAGACGCCACCGGTCATAGCGGTGCAAAATGTATTGGAAGACAAACTGGCGCTGCTCTTCGGCGAGCCTATTGAAATGGCAGCTGCGGGACGAACAGATGCCGGGGTCCACGCCCGGGGACAGGTCGTCAATTTTTTTACGGACGGGAACATCCCGGTTCATCGCATTGTGCGAGCGGCAGAAAGCTTATTGCCTGATGATATCGTGGTGCGAGAAGCTTTTGAGATGCCGGCTGATTTTAGCGCTTTACACAGCGCCTGCCAAAAAACGTATACCTATCGTCTTTTACAAGGGAGGTCAGCTGACCCTTTTTTAAGGCGATACACTTGGTACATACGCCGTCCGTTAGATGTAGCTGCCATGAAAAGTGCGGCAACCCAACTCGTAGGTGAACATGATTTCTCCTCTTTTCGGGCGGCGGGCGGCGCGCCTATGTCCCCTATCCGCCGGATGGATACGGCAACGGTGGAAAGATGGGGGGATATCATTCAATTTTGTTTTTGCGCCAACGGTTTTCTGTATCACATGGTGCGAAATTTAGTGGGAACTTTGGTTGATGTCGGATTAGGAATAAAAACCTCGAACGATTTTGCCAAAATTCTGGCCGGTCGTACCCGTTCGTTAGCCAGCCCCACCGCACCAGCGCAAGGACTTTGTTTAGAACAGGTGGTCTATCCGGCGTCTTATGGAATCGGACTAAGCGCGCCCGCTTCACAACCACAGGGGCCGATTGACGGAATGATCTGCACGGTATAGAATGTACCCAGTTCCATCTCATATCGACAGGAGGCGCGGGTTATGGCCGGTTGGATATTACGTATTTTAGGAACAATGCTGTTCACCACCATGCTGTCCCTGTTGGACGCAAGTGGAACTGTTCACGCGGTTCCGGTCACTGGCCCTACCACAGGAAAGACACTCCCCGTAACGGAGACAGCAGCAACGAAATTTTCTCCAGAACCGGCCATTCGGGTGGGATTGGCGACAGGACAAGAGGCCGCAGTATTTCTTGCTAAAGGCGAATATGTGGTACGTGACGGAGCAACGGAACTGGGACTGGAAAAATTGTCCGCTAACGCCACGTTGACAGTTACCAAACGTGGAGGACAATTCCTTTTAAATGGCAAACCGGTGTCGGCGAAAATACTGGTGGTGAAGCGCGCCGATTCTCGCGCTTCCATTCCCATCTTCTATAACGGAGAAGCCTATCGGGGAGATTTTCGGCTCATCATGCAAAATGGTGCCATCACCGTTATCAACAATGTAACATTAGACGACTATGTAAGTGGAGTGATCGGCGCGGAGATGGGCGCGGATTGGCCTATGGAAGCATTGCGGGCGCAGGCAGTAGCGGCTCGCACTTTTGCCCTTTATTCCTTGGGGCGTCACGAAAAAGAAGGTTTCGACGTATGCCCTAATACCCATTGTCAAGTGTACGGCGGAATCGCTGCTGAGAGCAAGACTGTCCTGGCGGCAGTTTCCTCAACCCGAGGGGAAGTGATGATGTATAACGATAAGCCGATTTATTCCGCTTTTCATGCTTCATCGGGTGGCTGGACGGCCGGCAACGAAGAGGCTGGAGGCGCCCCCTTACCTTACTTAAAATCAGTGCGGGACGAACCCACCTACCGTACGGAATATCATTGGCAGATCGCCGTTTCGGCTGCTGAGATACGGGCCAAACTGCGGACAGCAGGATTCGATATTGGGACTTTAAAACGTGTGGAACTGACGCCGTTGGAAGAGGGGGCAAGAAAAGAAACCGCCGACCGTTACGTGTCAGGTCGGGTCCGGATGGTTCGTTTTGTAGGGACATTGCGAACCGCAGAAATTGGGGGGCCGAAACTTCGTTGGCTATTGGGTCTGCCAGGAACGCGGTTTGATATCCGCTATCAAAAAGGAACAGCGACCACACCAAATCGCAACGGGAAAATAGAGTTCCACGGCCAATCTTCCGAAATGCTGTTGTTTGACGGTTGGGGAAGGGGGCATGGCGTGGGGATGTCGCAGTGGGGAGCTCATGCCATGGCCGCTAAAAAAGATTACCGGGCCATTTTACATCATTACTATACGAATGTGGAAATCATCAAGCTGTATTAACGATAGAGGAAAACAAAGGAATATGCTGCTGACTGAATTTGACTATGATCTGCCGAAAGAATTGATTGCCCAGACGCCCGTTGAGCCCCGCAACGCTTCGCGGCTTATGGTATTGGATCCTGTCCGGGAAACCATGGAAGACCATCGTTTTTCTGATCTGAAACAGTTTTTAACACCGGGAGATACTTTGATTTTCAACGACACCCGGGTCATGCCAGCCCGGCTTATCGGGCGTCGTGAACCGACCGGGGGACGCGTGGAAGTATTCCTATTGCACCGTATGAAAGGAAATTTCTGGGAAACTTTAGTACAACCGGGAAAGAAAGCACATCCCGGCGCCGTTATTCATTTTGGTGAAGAACTAATAGGAATTGTCAGAGAGGTCACTGCTTTTGGCGGACGTGTGATTGAATTTTACTATCGAGGCGTATGGGAAGAACTGTTAGACAGGTTAGGGGAGACGCCTCTGCCACCTTATATCCATGAAAAGCTAACTGACAGAGAACGATATCAGACGGTTTATAATCGAAAATCAGGATCAGCGGCTGCGCCCACCGCAGGGCTGCATTTTACCAAAGAACAAATGGAGGATCTTCAATCGTACGGTGTGAATCTTGGCTTTCTGACACTTCACGTGGGACTAGGTACCTTCCGTCCGGTGAAAACGAACCAGATTGAAGAGCATACCATGCACCGAGAGTATTATTCTCTCAACGAAGAAACCGCACAATTGATTCGCGACACGAAAGCGGCAAAACATCGTGTCATCGCCGTGGGGACCACGTCCATTCGCACACTGGAAGCTGCGGCATCAGCGAAAAATGAAATCAGAGCCCAATCGGGTTGGACGGAAATTTTTATTTATCCAGGCTATGAGTTTAAGATCGTAGATGCCGTCATAACAAATTTTCATTTACCGAAATCCACCCTCATTATGCTCGTCAGTGCCTTTGCCGGACGAGAGTTTATTCTGCGCGCTTATCAAAGAGCAGTGAGAGGGCGATATCGATTCTTTTCTTTTGGGGACGCTATGTTCCTCACGGCTCCAGCCGCTAAAGTAAGAGCATTCCCTTGATAGGGATCCCTTGATACTTAAAACTTACCAAATGGAGGAAGATAAACATGAAGCAATGTATGGACGCGGAGAATTTACACCGCCGCTTAAAAAAAATTATCGGACAAGTGCAGGCTATCGACCGCATGGTGGATCAGGACATTCCCTGTGAAGATATTCTCTCCCAGATTAACGCGGCAAAATCAGCCCTTCATAAATGTGGGCAAGTCATATTAGAAGGACATATCCAGCATTGTGTCAAGGATGGTATTGAGCACGGTGATGCCGATCAAACCATCGCCATGTTTACGACGGCGGTGGAGCGGTTTGCCAACATGAAATAAAGATCTCATCAGATGAATAAAAGGTGTCTATCTTTTTAGCCGGCTATTCTTTCCGTTTAGCTGGTTTTTATTTTTCTGTTGACAAACTTATACCCCTATGGGTATAATGGCCTTAAGAAAAAGATTGTCCCTTGGAGGAATGCACTATGAAATGCTCTATGATGAGGCTGTTAGAAAGACTATGGAGGGATTTCTCCGGAAGACCTGGAATAACTGGCTGCAGAATTCCCAAACATGCCTTTGTCCTATCCGGAGATATGGAACGTTGGGTAGAAACAGATAAGGTTCGCTCGGGTGATACCCTTTTGATCTATCCTGGAGAATGTATTCCTGTAGACGGTATTATTATGGAAGGGCAATCTTTGCTAGAGACGGCAGAAAATCAGGGCGTTGAGGCCGTATGTCGCGGTATTTGGGATAAGGTATACAGCGGGAGCCTGAATCGGGCGAATCGCTTAAAGATACAAGCGATTCGCCCAGCGGCCAAGAGCTTTTTCCAAAAGCACTTGGCAAAGGTGGCGGCACGTGAAGCGTCTAAAGCGCGCGCGGCCCTCCTGTTACCATATTATCGAGCCGATGATATAGGCAGTATTTTCCCCGGAGATATATTCATGTAACCGAATTAGTGAAAACGAAAAGAGCTGGTGCAGACAAGTAACGCATCAGCTCTTTTACTATGCGGGCAGAAAGAGAGCAAGGGACATAAACTATAAAAATTTCGCGGGAAAAAAGGTAAATCAACGAGAAACACGAATACTATATAAAGTTTCAGATGTTTCCATAAAGAGGTGATCGCCATGGCCGTCCACGTCATTAACGAAGCACGGCGATGTTTGCAGTGTAAAAAACCTTTGTGCCAAATCAAAGGATGTCCAATCCAAACGGACGTTCCAGAAATGATACGGCTCTTTTTGTCGGGGAAAATTGAAGAGGCCGCCATGATGCTGTTCATGAATAATCCCATGAGTGTTATCTGCTCCTTAGTATGTGATCATGAAAAGCAATGTGAAGGCAACTGCATTCAAGGGAAACGAGGTAATGCCATTCACGTTTCCAGTATCGAAAACTATATTTCTGATGCCTTTTTGGATAAACTGACGTTGAGACGGGAAGTCAATAAAGGCGAAAGGGTAGCCATCGTCGGCAGCGGTCCGGCAGGGCTCACAGTGGCCATCATTTTAGCGTTGCGAGGGTACGACGTTACCATCTTTGAGCGCAAGGAACATATTGGCGGTATGCTGCGTTATGGAATTCCTGAGTTTCGGCTGCCGAAAAGTATTTTGGATCGATATCAAAAAAGGCTGCGCCAACTTGGAATTCTCATCCGACCCAATACGACCATTGGTGGTGCCTTACATTTAGATGATTTATTTAACGACGGCTATGGAGCGATATTTATCGGTTCAGGCACTTGGCGGGCTCGTCGTTTAGGCGTTCCCGGGGAAAGTTTAGGCAATGTCCATTATTCCATCGATTATTTGCAGAACCCTGATGTTTACGAATTAGGCGAGCGTGTGGCCGTCATCGGGTCAGGAAACTCGGCCATGGACGCAGCGCGAACGGCGCTTCGCAAAGGAAGCCGCACAGTGACTGTTTATGCGCGAAGCTCTACTGTTTCTGCCAGTCCGCGTGAACTGGATTATCTTTTAGCGGATGGGGCTGAGCTGCTTTACGGCATGGGTATTCAGAAAATCACCGCTGACGGTCCAATCTTTATTCGACGTACTTTTAATGAAGCCGGAGAAATTGTTTCTGAAAGCGAACCGACACTTTTCCCGGCCGACAGCACGATCATCGCGATCAGTCAGCAACCCAAGGATAAATTGGTAAGTACAACGGCTGGTTTAGGCTCCAATGAAAAAGGGTTATTAGAAACTGACGAATCTGGACAGACAACGCGAGAAGGGATCTTTGCCTGCGGCGACGTAGTCACGGGGCCGCTCAATGTGGTGGAAACTGTAAAAGCCGCTAAAAAAGTAGCTGACAGCATGACGGCATATTTAGAGCGGGTAGCTCGCGAAGAATAAGGGCAGAGTAAAAGCCATCATTAGTTCCGATAATTTATACTTATCGGAACTAATGGAAATCGAGTAAAATAAAGTGATATGTTATCCTTTGGGACCCCAGTAATGGCAACGATTTATCATGTATTTCTCCATTTATTAACTGTTTTGTTGCTATTGGGCAACAAAATTCTTCAGTTTTACCCCAAAAGTACCAAACAATAAATATCCTCCGGCATAGCCGGGGGTTTTACTCTAACGGCCTGTAAGGCCTCAGAATACCAGCTGCGCTTACCAGCGCATGTGCGGTCCGTCCCTTGCATATTATTTCCGATTACCCGTAAACGAGTCGTCCATCTCCAACGTCAACTGGTCTGACATCTCATCCTCCTTCAGCTGGTCTTGTATGTATGTGGCAATCTTTTTCTCGTTCTTTCCCACAGTATCTACATAATAGCCTTGGCACCAAAACTGCCGATTCCTATACTTATATTTCATATTTCCCCACTTCTCGTAGATCATCAAACTACTTTTTCCCTTCAGGAATCCCATAAAATTTGATACACTTATCTTCGGGGGAATTTCCACCAACATATGGATATGATCTAGGCATACTTCTGCTTCCAATAGATTGACGCCTTTCCACCGGCACAATGCTCGTAAAATTTGCCCAATCTCATATCTCTTCTCCCCAAAGAATACTTTCCTTCGATACTTCGGTGCAAACACCACATGGTATTTGCAGTTCCATTTCGTATGTGATAAACTGTGTACGTCGTAATTCTTAGCCATTGTTTACCCTCTTTTGATTGTTTTGTTGCAGTTGACGGACCGCAACTTTATCTTATCACTGGAGGGTTTCTTTGCCCTTTGAAGACTCATACCTATAAGTTCTCTGAACCCCCGGTCTAACCGGGGGGGTTCTACATACAAAAAGCCGCCCCCATAGGGCGGCCAAGAGCAGCTTGCAACACGGTTCAGTTTAGTATTCTTGCTTTTTTATAACTTTTAAGGCATAATAAGAAACGGGAGGGATAAAATGCACTCGATATATTTCTATCGAAATAAGCAAGGGCGGCGACCAGTAGCAGACTATCTCGACGAACTCGCCGCTCGCACCGACAAAGACAGCCAGATTAAACTATCAAAAATCCAAGAGTATATGAATATCTTGCGGCAGTATGGCACCTTAGCCGGGGAGCCATATATCAAGCACCTTGACGGCAATATATGGGAGCTTCGCCCAATCCGGGATCGTATCCTTTTTGTCGCTTGGCATAATGGAAGTTTTGTGTTACTGCACCAATTCATGAAAAAGACGCAGAAAACGCCGCCCAAAGAAATCGAAAAAGCAAAGCGTGAACTTGCTGACCTAAATGAAAGGGGTATATTGCCATGAAAAACAATGCCATTGCTGGAACTTGGGACGAATGGGAAAAAGCCCACTTCACCCCCGAAGAAATCGCTGCCTGTGATCTGCGTGTCGCCCTCATCGGTGAACTTATCCGCGCCCGGCAAGAGCGCGGCATCACCCAAAAGAAACTTGAAGAAATGAGCGGCGTCACGCAGCCGGTAATCGCTCGCCTCGAACGCGGCACAACCAGCCCGAACATCGCCACCGTCATGAAACTCCTCGCACCCCTCGGCAAAAAGTTAGCCATCGTCCCGATGTGAAAAATTCTGCCTAAATCCGAATATAAAAAGGGCCTGTATGACGCCTCGTCATCAGGCCCTCACTTTCAGCCGAACAGAAAGGAGCCGCGCCCATGTATTGCCACAAGCGCGGAAAAAATGGTACTACAGAATAGAAATCAAAGACGAAACCGGCAAACGAAAACGCATCGAGCGCGTCGGCGGCACAACCAAAGCCGCCTGTGAAAAAGCCTACCGCACCGCCATGTCCGAAATCGATCAAACCGGCGCATATACCGAACCCACCCGCATGACCGTGTCCGAATGCATGGCCGAATACGTAGAAATCAACCTCCGCGAAAACACCCATCCACGCCTACCGCGCCGCCCTTAAAAACCATATCCTCCCCGCCATCGGCGACATCGAACTCCGCCGGGTATCCGCCCGGCTTCTTCAAAACCTCATCAACGCCAAAAAATCCACCCATAGCCGCGGCACCATCATCACCCTATGCGCCATCCTAAAAAAATCCTTCGCCTGGGCCACCGACATGGCCAAATACCTTCGCGAAAACCCCGCCGCCATCATCCAAGTCCCCACCTGCGACCAAGCCCCAACCGAAACCGCCGTTTTCACCCCCGGCGAAATCCGCGCCCTGTTTGCGAAATTCCCCCTTGGCCATCAATTCCATCTTCCCCTCGCCCTCGCCTACCACACGGGGATGCGCCTTGGAGAATGCCTTGCCCTCTCATGGAAAGATATCGATATGGAAAATCAGGAAATCTACATCCACGCCACCCTCGTCGGTAAAGACATCTAGCCCATCCCAAAAAGCAAAAGCTCCATCCGCACCATCCCTTTTGGCCAAAAACTCCACAAAATCCTAAAAACCGCCAAAGCGCAGCACGCCAAAAACCGCCTCGGCCATAGCTCCCTCTATATCTATATCACCGCAAAAACCTACTCCCACATCCTCACCCGCCGCAAATCCAAAACCGTCCAACTTTTCGACGAAGTGTTATAACTGCCCTTGTAAACCTTAAAAATATTATTTTACTTGCCATTTATAGACAAAGATGATACTATATAGAAAATTATATCATTCTAAATTTATCGTTTGTCCATCCCTTGACAGTACGCATTCCTAATATGTGCAGGAATTGCCGACCTCAAGGGATTTTTATTTATTGTGAAAGGAGCACAGTATCAATGGATACAGAAAAAACCGCAATTTTTATAGATGGTGCATTTTTTATCAAACGCGCACTACATATTTTTGGTCTTCTCTCTCCAGAAGACTTAGCTAACCGTCTCTGGTCGTATTCCTTGCGCCATCTCTATCCTATGCACGTTGAAAAGCGCGCCACCCTTTCAGATTGTGACAGAAATCGGCGGGATAACGAAGATTTTTATTACGCCCTCGACCATCTCTACCGAATTTTCTTCTATGACTGTCCCCCGCTCCAAAAGAAAATGCACCACCCCTTAACGAAACAATTTATCGACTTCAGCAAATCCCAACGCGCACAATGGCGTTTGTCCTTCCATGAAGCATTACGCGAAAAACGCAAAGTCGCCCTGCGGCTTGGTACCATGGATAGCACAAATTGCGCATGGACAATCCGGCCTGAAAAAATCAAAGAACTCTATACACATAAAATAACCGTTGATAACTTACAGGAGGATGACTATCAACTAATCACTCATCAAAAAGGTGTTGATATGCGCATCGGGATTGATATTGCCTCTGTTGCCTACAAACGTCAAGCGGCTCGAATCGTTCTTATTTCTGGCGACAGCGACTTTGTTCCTGCAGCAAAATTGGCGCGGCGTGAAGGAATAGACTTCATCCTCGATCCCATGCACGCCCCAATAAAGCCAGATTTGCATGAACACATTGACGGCAAGCACACATTTTTCCCTAAGCCACCCCATATCACCAATGCCGATACAGATCACAATAACATGATGCCCGATCAGTTATAAATCTTTTCTTTTTAACTCTTCTTGTTGCCCACCGCTTCCCTGCGGCAACAAAAAAGGATACAAATCACCTTCAACCTCAGTATTTACTCGCTATTTCTGTTTTGTATAAATTATCGGAAGTAATTTCTAAAAAGGAGTTCGCCATGAAAGATGAAACGAAATGCCTCCATTCAGGATACCGCCCGAAAAGCGGTGAACCAAGTGTTATGCCGATCGTGCAAAGCACGACATATCGATTTGATTCTACCGCCCATATTGCGGCAATTTTCGACCTCCCTACGGAATATATCTATTCTCGCTTTGCAAATCCCACAGTAGATGCCGTAGAAAAGAAAATCGCTGATTTAGAAGGCGGTGTCGGCGCTATGTGTACTACGTCAGGACAAGCCGCGACACTTTTTTCCATTCTCAATATCTGCGGGGCCGGAGACAGTCTGCTATGCTCGTCGGCAATATATGGCGGCACACTTAATCTTTTCGCTGTCACGCTAAAACGTTTGGGCATCGAATGTATTTTTATTGCGCCGGATGCTTCAGAAGAAGAATTCCACCGCGCTTTTAAACCAAACACGCGCTTGCTTTTTGGCGAGACCTTAGCCAATCCGGCTCTCGTTGTCTGCGATATCGAAAAATTTGCCCGGATAGCCCATACACATCATGTCCCCTTGATTCTCGACAATACATTCGCGACACCGATCCTCTGCAAACCTTTTCAATTCGGGGCCGATATCGTCATCCATTCCACCACCAAGTACATGGACGGGCATGCCCTGCAAGGCGGTGGTGTTATCGTCGACAGTGGAAATTTTAATTGGAGTAACGGAAAATTCCCGGAATTCACAACGCCGGACGATTCTTACCACGGAATTATCTACACAAAAGAGTTTGGGAATATGGCCTATATCGTCAAGGCTCGTATGCAGCTCATGCGTGATTTTGGCGCGTATCCAGCCGCTCACTCCGCGTTTCTTCTAAATATTGGGCTGGAAACACTGGCGCTTCGGATGCCCCGTTATGCCGAACAAGGAAAGCGGGTCGCCGAATATTTAGCGGCCTCATCGAAAGTGGAATCGGTATCCTATCCGGGCCTCCCCAACGATAAATACCACGCGCTGGCAGAAAAATATCTGGGAGGAAAAGCCAGTGGGGTCGTCACCTTCACCATCCGCGGCGGGCGGGAGAACGCTATGAAATTCATGGATGCGCTGCGCTTGGCATCCAACGAAGTACACGTCGCTGATATCCGTACCTGTGTACTTCATCCAGCCAGCGAAACCCATCGCCAACTCACTGACGAGCAACTCCTCGCCGCCGGTATTCATCCTGGCATGATTCGTATTTCCGTCGGCTTAGAAAATATCGATGATATTTTAGCTGATTTAACGCAGGCTTTGGGACGGATAAATGCCATCTAATACCATCTGAGCCATACTCCTTATAACCTCCTAGCTTCGAAAACAAAAAATACTCCGACGGGTTCTCCAATATCATCCCGCCGGAGTATTTTTTCATATCTTAGATGATTATATGGTCACTCAATCTTAGGTCCAGCCGCAACTAAGGCCCGGCCCGCTTCATTGCCTTGATACTTAACAAAGTTCTTTATGAATCGTGCGGCTAAATCGGCTGCTTTTTCGTTCCATTGCGTAACGTCCGCATAAGTATCTCGCGGATCCAAAATTTTAGGATCGACTCCTGGTAGTTCCGTCGGCACGTCAAAATGGAAGACCGGTATCTTTTTCGTCGGAACTTCACGGATCGCCCCACTTAAAATAGCATCAATGATACCACGGGTATCTTTGATGGAAATGCGTTTGCCGCTGCCATTCCAACCTGTATTGACGAGATAAGCCTTAGCGCCGCTCATTTCCATTTTTCGCACTAGTTCTTCAGCATATTTTGTTGGATGAAGCTCTAAAAAAGCCTGGCCAAAACAAGCGGAAAACGTGGGCGTCGGTTCCGTGATTCCCCGTTCCGTTCCCGCTAATTTTGCAGTAAATCCAGAAAGAAAATAATATTTTGTCTGCTCAGGCGTAAGAATGGATACCGGCGGCAAGACGCCGAAAGCATCCGCGGACAGAAAGATGACATTTTTTGCCGGCGGAGCAGCCGAAATCGGACGGACAATGTTCGTAATGTGATCAATGGGATAAGAGACGCGTGTATTTTCTGTCACGCTTTTATCTGAGAAATCAATTTTTCCATTCTTATCGACCGTGACATTTTCCAATAACGCATTGCGTTTAATTGCATGATAGATATCCGGTTCTGATTCCTTGTCGAGATTGATCACCTTCGCATAGCAACCGCCTTCAAAATTGAAAATACCATGATCATCCCAACCGTGTTCGTCATCGCCGATAAGAAGCCGTTTGGGATCGGTAGACAATGTCGTCTTCCCTGTCCCCGAAAGGCCAAAGAAGATGGCCGTATTCTCCCCATTCAGATCCGTATTTGCCGAGCAGTGCATAGCAGCGATCCCTTTCAACGGAAGATAATAGTTCATCATCGAGAACATGCCTTTTTTCATCTCGCCACCATACCAGGTATTAATGATGACTTGTTCACGGCTGGTAATGTTGAATACCACGGCAGTTTCTGAATTTAAGCCAAGTTCCTTATAGTTTTTTACCTTAGCTTTAGAAGCATTATAGACGACGAAATCCGGCCGGAAATTTTTCAGTTCTTCCGCGGTCGGTTTGATGAACATATTCCGGACAAAATGTGCCTGCCACGCCACCTCCATGATAAAACGAACGGCCATGCGCGTATCTTTATTGGCGCCGCAAAAGGCATCGACAACATATAGTTTTTTATTCGAGAGTTCTTCTTTGGCAATTTGCAGAACTGCGTCCCAAGTCTCTTTGGTCGCACGGTGATTATCATTTTTATATTCCTCGGAGGTCCACCAGAGCGTATCATGGGAATTTGCGTCATCGACAATAAATTTATCCTTCGGTGAACGACCCGTATAAATACCTGTCATGACATTGACCGCCTGAAGTTCCGTCAGTACGCCTTTATCATACCCGGTCAGACCGGGCTTCATCTCTTCCTCAAATAAAATTTCGTAAGAAGGATTATACAGGATCTCTGTCGTCCCCGTGATGCCGTACTGATTCAGATCAATATTTTTCATGACGCCCTCGCCCTTTCTCCAACAAATTTTCCTTATGGGAATGTGTTCCTTTTTGCGGGAATATATTCTTTTATATTTTGCTATTATTTCGTCGTCAATCAAAGAAATCCTGCTAAAAATAACAAAATTTTTTCGTATTTACTTATATACTTGCCCTGAATTACTTGGTAAAAAGCGGATCGTCTGTAATACCAACGATCCGCTGAAATGTCTATATTATCTATTCTATATTATCTATATAGTAAAAACTAGTCAGCCCCGATGATTTTTTTGCCAAGCACGAACCAAAGAAGCGGCCGCTTCTTTAGGTACCCCTGCTTCCGCCACGGCGGATACGACAAAAAATCCGTCCACACCAGTAGCGGAAAGAGCGGGAATATCAGATAACTTGACGCCTCCCCCCACAACCACGGGGATCGGACTCATCTGCGCTAACTGTGTTAGTTCCGTCAGGCTTCGGGTGATGATATTCCCGTCTTCGTCGCGACCGCAGTCAGGCTTTGTAGTTGTCTCGTGCAGTGGACCTGCACCAAAATAATCAATGTCTGTGATATCTGCATGTGCCACATAGTATAAAAGATCATGGCTGCGCGCCGATAGGCCAACGATGGCATCTTCCCCCAAAATACGCCGGCAAATGTCCGGCGGAATATCGGACTGCCCCACATGAATACCATCGACTTTAATTTTTTCCTGCCGGGTTGCTAACACAATATCCAAGCGGTCATCTACCAAAAGAGCCACCTGATCTTCTTTTCCCGCCTTCGCGATGACCGCCGCCGCTTCCTGAACGCAAACCATCAGCTCTCTTGCCGAGGCTTCTTTGGAGCGGATCTGGACACAGGTAAATCCCGCCTCTACCGCAGCTGCCACGATATCCCGGACCGGACGCCCCAGCGTATTTTCCGGCCCCACCACCAAATAGGCCGAGAGATCCAGCGCCTGCCGCATCGTCATGGAACGCCCCTCAAGATCGCTTCTACTTTTTTCACTTTCTCCTCCAGCATATTTGTGTGTCCCGGCCGAATATCGGCTTTCAACACCACTTCAGTACGTATTCCTTTCTCCGCCAAAACCATGGTCGCCTGTTTAACGACTCGCATAACTTCATCCCATTCGCCTTCAATTTCCGTGAACATAGCGGTTGTCCGGTTGGGAAGTCCTGATTGACGAATGACGCGGATAACTCCAGCCACTTCCGCCGCAAGTTCATCCCCTACTCCGCAAGGAGCTATTGCTACGGCGATCAGAGTATTCATTCTTGCGCCTCCTCCACGAGGAACGGATACACTGCCAATTCTTCCGGTGTCATCTGATACAAGGCATCTAAAAAATGCTCTTGGAAGCTTGCTGGCCCAATGGCTTCACTTTCTGCCCGTTGTCCCGCTAAATTAAAAATCACCGTGCCTGCCAGCGCAGCCACAAAGGGCGTTCCTGCCGCCGCATATACAGCGATAACCCCGCCCAGTGAACACCCGGCGCCGGTAATCAAAGGGAAAAAGTGTGACCCGCCAGTTATTCGCGCTACCCATTGTCCATCCGTCACCAAATCGGTAGCTCCCGAGACCGCCACCGCCCCGCCCGTCCAACGTGCCAAGGCAATAGCGGCCGACCGGGCCGCTTCCACGCTGTCCGTCGCATCGACCCCTCGCACGCCGGTAGTCCTCGGCTCGTCCTTTAGTTTCCAGAGGCGTGCCAAAGCAAGGATCTCCGAAGCATTGCCCCGGATAATCGTCGGTTTATAGGATTGAAATGCTTTCAGGATATCTGTCCGCAATCCTCCTATCCCAATGCCCACAGGATCAACTACCCATGATTTGTTCTCCGTATGAAGAATTTGCGCCGTGGACGGTAAAGTTTCTTCATAGACCGACAGTAACGTCCCCATATTGATATACATGGACGCGCCAAGTCTCGCCATCTCCATGCCTTCATCCGGCAGATAAATCATCGCCGCCGATCCGCCGACGGCTAGCTGTGCGTTAGCCACAAAATTGACCGTTACTGTATTCGTAATCGAAGGCACCAGCGGATTCATCGCTTTTGTTCGGGATGCGAGTGCTCCAATTTCCTGCTGCAGTTTTTCTATCATGAACAACGCACCTCCTCTGGATACGTTCATGCGATATGTACGATACCTCGCCTGCCGCTTCACCCCGCCGACGATGCGGTTTCGATCAAAGCGAAAAGTTCCATCTGATCACTTTCATTTAACCCGTCCAGACAGCCATGTTCACGTAACAATTCAATATTCGTTTTCGATACCGCTGTGCGTTTTTTGAAATCAGCTACGGAAGTGAATCGTCCGTCCTTTCGCGCTTCAATAACACTGTGAGCCGCTACGACGCCAAATCCTTTAAGAGATGTAAAGGGAGGCAGCAGTGATTTTTCTAAAATAATAAAATCTTCAGCTGCTGACCGATAGAGGTCTACGTGCTCTACACGATATCCCCGCAAGCACATTTCCCAAGCCAATTGAAGTACGATGATGAGTTCTTTCTGCCGTTCGTCCGGCTTGTCCAGTGTTTCTAACTCCCGCAGAGCACTTTTCACCTTTTCCTTGCCACCAGCGATGATATTGACATCAAAAGCGTCCGCGCGAATAGAAAAATAAGCCGCGTAAAAGGCTAACGGATAATGTACTTTGCAGAAAGCGATGCGATAAGCCATCATGACGTAAGCAGTGGCATGCGCCCGAGGAAACAGATATTTTATTTTTTGACAAGCGCTAATATACCAGTCCGGTACCCCACCGGCCTTAAGTTTTTCCACGACCTCAGGCTTGATCCCTTTTCCTTTTCTGACTTGTTCCATGGTGTTGAAAGCCAACAGCGGGTCAATGCCTCTATGAATGAGATACATCATGATATCATCGCGCGCCGAAATAGCATCGCGCAGGGTACATACCTCTCCCCGAATCAGCTCTTGCGCATTATCTAACCAAACGTTTGTCCCATGGGAAAAACCGGAAATGCGAACGAGATCGCTAAAACAGGAAGGATGTGTATCGTCGATCATTTGCCGGGTAAAACTGGTACGAAATTCCGGAATTCCAAAGGTTCCGCTGTTTGCTCCTAATTCTTCCGGTTCCAGCCCCAGCGCCTCCGTCGAATGGAACAGACTCAAGGTAGCCGGATCATCAAAGGGAATGGTCTGGGGATCCCGATGAGTCAATACTTCCAACATTTTGATCATAGTGGGATCGTCGTGGCCTAAGTTATCTAATTTTACCAGGCGGCTGCTGATGGAATGATAATCGAAATGCGTCGTTATCGTATCAGAATCTCTTTTATCGGCGGGGCGCTGTACCGGAGTAAAAAAGTGCACATCCATATTTCGCGGTACAACCATGACACCGGCGGGATGCTGCCCCGTGGTGCGCTTCGTCCCCAAACAGCCGTTGACGATACGTTGAATAAAAGCCCCCCGCTTTTTCTGGCCCCGTTCTTCAAAATATTTTCGCACATACCCATACGCTGTCTTATCTGCCACAGTCGTTATGGTACCGGCACGATACGCATTATCCTTGCCGAAAAGTTCAGCAGTATATTTTTGCGCCTGTGCCTGGTAAACGCTGGCAAAATTCAGATCAATATCGGGCACCTTATCGCCGTCGAAACCTAAAAAGACGGCAAAAGGAATATCGTGCCCATCTTTTATAAGCGGAGTATCACAAATAGGGCAATTTTTATCCGGTAGATCGAATCCGCTGCCATAAGAGCCATCTTCCAAAAACTCACTGTATTGGCAGTGTGGGCAACGCCAATGAGGCGGCAACGGATTGACCTCGGTAATTCCTGTCATGGTGGCAATAAAAGATGACCCCACCGATCCGCGTGACCCCACTAAATAACCGTCCATGTTCGATTTTTTGACCAGTTTGTGGGCAATGAGATACAGTACAGAGAAGCCGTGGCCTATGATGGGCCCTAACTCTTGATCCAGGCGCTTTTGTACGACATTCGGTAAAATTTTCCCATAAAGCTGATGCGCCCGGTTATAGGACATAGAACGTATCTGTTCATCAGCCCCGGGAATCATCGGCGAATAGAGCTTCCCCTCCGTGGGAATAGGATGGAATTTTTCCACCATTTCAGCGATTCGGCGTGGATTCGTGACGACCGCCTCATAGGCCAGCTCTTTCCCCAGATACTCAAATTCCTTGAGCATCTCCTCCGTCGTTCGCAAAAAGAGCGGCGGCTGAAGTTCCGCATCCTCGAATCCCTTTCCTGCCATGATTACGGCGCGATAAATCGAGTCTTCGGCGTTTAGAAAATGAACGTCGCACGTAGCGATAAGCATTTTATTGAGCTTTTTCGCCAGCTCTGCCACCTTGAGATTGATCCGTTTCAAATCTTCATCGTCTCGTACATCAGGAAATTCATCGCTGCGTACGAGAAACGCATTGTTGCCGAGAGGTTGAATTTCTAAATAATCATAAAAGCGGGCGATCTCCAGCAGCTCCTCCTCGCTGCGATTGGCTACAATGGCACGAATCAGTTCACCGGCCTCGCAGGCCGAGCCAATGATGAGACCTTGCCGCAGTTCCTTGAGCAAAGCTTTGGGAATACGCGGTTGACGATGGAAGAAACGCAGATGTGATAACGATACCAGCCGATACAAATTATGAAGACCTTCCTTATTTTTGGCCAGCAAAATGATATGGTTAGCAAATCTCTGTTTGTAATCTTGGCCGGTCAGATACCCTTCCATGCCATAAATCACCTTGATGTCTAATTTTTCATTTACAACCGTGTTCATAGCTTCAGGAAAAGCCTGTACGACACCATGATCGGTGATGGCAACAGCCGGCCAGCCCCAACGGGCCGCCGTTTTAATCAAAGTCTTCGGAGGAACGACAGCATCCATCATGCTCATCTGGGTATGGGCGTGAAGCTCCACGCGCTTTTCCGGCGCCTGATCCATGCGTGGAACAATGCTTTCTTCTTTCGCGCTGAGCGCAAAAAGTACGAGATCATTCATAAAAGTGTCAAAGCGCACCGAGCCGCGAATTCGCACGGTCATACCGGGCTTTAACGAAGACAACACTTTCGTGTATTCGTCATGCTCACGGAAAAAAGCTTTTACACTAATTCCTTCTGCCATGTCCGATACGTCTAAAAACAGCAAATTGGTTTCCTTAAGTTCCCGCCCGTCTACCGCTTCAATGACACCGACGATGACGACATTTTTCATCTCGTTTCGGATCTCTTCAATGGATGTCACATCGCCGGTAACGCCGCTGCCAAAAAGGCAATCCGGTGCCGTTTCGTTCCGATGTCCTCGATTTCTTCTTCGTCCACGTTCGCCTTTAGCCTCTTCATTGCTTTCCGTTTTTGTCGCCACGGATCCGATATCTGCTCTCTTGGCTATGGCCGTCTGATACGCTGACGTCTGGAAGATCGCCGTAGCATCGCGCTCCCCGCTATCTCCTTCTTCGTCGTAGGTTTCGCACACAACGTCGCAATAACATCCCGTCGTCTGTCCTACAGCATTTTGTATCTGTGCCGCCACATCGTGATGGTTCAATAATTCCCCGACAAATCGATTGCCGATACGCACCAAAAGTTGTCCTTCCTGCATACGGTGCTGTGAACGCCACAAAACCGATCGCAGAGACGGACTTTCCCCCGCCGCAAGGTTCACGATTTCTCCCCAAGCCTTTTGCAGCACGGCTCCTAAATCGACAATTTTTTGATAAAAAATAACTTCCCGTAGACCGCACCGATCTTTAATATGGCGAGAAGCCATAGCCAAGAGAGCCTCGTCCAAAAAAGATTTCGTTTCCAGCAGAATTTCCCACGTCAGAATTTCCGGCGATACTTCTATATGCTTAATAAAGCAGTTTTGAAAAAGAATCTGCTGTTCTTTCGTCAGCGTCATACCAGCAATGAGCTGATGAAATTTATTCGGTTTTTGCGGTACGATACAATATTTACACGCCACGATGCTACCCTCTCCACATTCTTATTTTACCGGATATAGTCGCTCGTATCGAATGCGATTCTGTAAGACATTTTTCACATAGCTCCGGGTTTCCGGATAAGGGATTTTGTCTACGTCCCGAAAAGTCCACGGCCAGCCGCCTTCCTCCATCCACTCTTTTACTGTTCCGCGTCCTGCATTATAGGCAGCCAACGTCAAAATATCATTCCCAGCAAATTCCCGCTTTAGCTCCGCCAAATACCAAACACCGTAACGAATATTTGTCTCCGGCTCATGAAGCCTCTCTAAGGAGAATGCTTCGTCACCTAATTCGTGGGCAATCCACTTCGCTGTCTCCGGCATAATCTGCATGAGACCGACAGCGCCGCGCTGAGAATGGACATCGTTTTTGAATCGGCTTTCATTCATGATGACGCTGGCGATGAGCGCGCTGTCCACGCCATTGGCATTCGCATAAAGTTCTACCAAATCCTGATACGGATAAGGATAGAGGTAACGCCGCTGTACATGCTCATTCTGGCTAAGAAAATAGGCGAAAAAAGCTCCAAACACAACTCCTAACGCCAACAGTAAAGAGGATCGCCGCCGGTGTTTTGCTCTTCTCTTTCGCAGCTCATGCTTGAGCAACCTCATTTCCTCCCTGTTTTCCTCGTAATTTTAGGAGTGCTTGCCACGCCGCAGTTACCTGCGCCTGTGTCCTTTCTAAATCCCCTGTATTGTCAATCACCACATTGGCCCGCCTTTTTTTTTCTTCCAGTGGCATTTGCGCTGCAATACGCTGTCGTGCCAGTTCTTCGGAGAGATGGCTTCGTTCCTTGAGTCGTTGTAACTGTGTCGCCTCATCTGCGTATACCACCCAAACTTCGTCCGCCATATCCTCCCAACCGGCTTCAAAAAAAAGCGGCACATCCAAGACCACCGTAGTATTCTCTTGTTCCTGAAGCACCTGCAAACGCCGCAGGGTCTCTGCCCGAACTAAGGGGTGTGCCATCCGATTCATCCAAGCGCGCTCGTTCGGGTCTGCAAATACAATCCGACCGATGGCGGCCCGATTCAGTTGTCCGTCAGGGAGAAGCGCCCGCTTAGGACCATACCGATTCACATAGCTTTGCCAAAGAGATTTACCTGGCGCAGACATCTCTCCGGCGATCGTATCCGCATCAAGGATACAAACGTTATACTTTTCCCGGAGCCACTGGGATACTGTACTTTTACCGCAGGCAATTCCGCCGGTCAACCCGACAATGTACATCGCCATCCCTCTATTCTCATTCTTTCCTATACTTAACCCGATTTCTTTTGACACTGTGGGCAGAAATGACTGCCGCGTCCACTGACAACTATGCGTCGTATCGTTGCACCGCAGCGAGGACAGCGACATCCCGTCCGTTGATAAACTTGCAGCTTATCCTGATGGGAGCCGGAACGCCCTTCTCCGTCCCGATAATTCCGAACTGTCGTTCCCCCGTCGGCAATACCTGCGCGAATTACCGTATTGATAGCGTCGAATAAGCGCTTCGTCTCTTTTGAAGACAACGACGCAGCGGCACGTTCCGGATGGAGTTTGGCCGCAAACAATGCTTCATCCGCATAGATATTGCCCAAACCGCCGATATATCGTTGATTAAGGAGCAGACTTTTGATTTTTCCCCGTCGATCTGCCAATAATTTGCGAAAATATGATAAGGTAAACATTTCGCTTAAAGGCTCGGGGCCCATGGCGCCGAGTCCAGGAATACGACGGTGCATCTCTTTTGGCCCCACCGCATAGAGCGCTCCCAACGTACGAGCATCGCCAAAGAGCAGTGCCGCCCCGCCGCGCAGGTGAAAAACAGCGCGCGTATAAGGAAAACTTGAAGATGCTCTTTTATCTATGTAAAAAAGCTGTCCTGTCATTTTCAGGTGAATGACCAGCTCCATATCGTCATCCAAAAGAAACCGCAGATATTTTCCCGTTCGGCAAATATCTTGAAATTTCCTACCTTTCAATCGTTTTATAAATATACTCGGCTGAGGCCATTTCACTAAGCGCGGCAGATAAAGTTCCACAGAGGAGATCTGAGCGCCCATAAGATGCGGTTTCAGAGAACGTCGCACTGTTTCTACTTCCGGTAGTTCCGGCATATATCTCCCACCTTATATCTGCTCTTATTTCGCTTCTGCCCAATTTTTTCCCATGTGCACATCCACTGCTAACGGTACGGAAAGAGATACAATCCCTTCCATGACTGCCTTTAGCAATCGCCTTATGTTCTCTGCTTCCTCCGCTACCGTCTCCACGACCAACTCATCGTGTACTTGAAGCAAAATTCGGCTCTTTAGATTTGCCTGGTGGAGTTTTTGATAACCTGTAATCATCGCCAATTTGATGATATCCGCGGCAGAACCTTGAATCGGCGTATTCATCGCCATGCGTTCCGCCAGCGACCGTTGTTGGAAATTTCGGCTGTGAATTGCCGGAAGCGCGCGTCTTCGTCCAAACATTGTCGTCACGCTTCCGCTCTCATGGGCTTTTTCGATGGTTTGATCCAAAAATCGTTTCACCCCAGGATAACGGGCAAAATAATTATCAATATACCGCGCTGCTTCCTTGCGGGATATTCCTATATTTTTTGCCAGTCCGAAGTCACTGATTCCATATACAATACCAAAATTGACCGCTTTCGCATGACGGCGCAGTTCCGGCGTCACCTCAGACAATGGTACCCCAAAGACCTCCGAAGCTGTCCGCGCATGAATATCCTCATCATGAACAAAAGCCTGGATCAATCCCATATCCTGTGAAAGATGCGCTAAAAGGCGCAGTTCAATCTGGGAATAATCCGCGGATAAAAGATAATCATATCCTTCCCCAGGCTCAAAGAGACGTCGTATCGTCCGCCCCTCTTCCGTTCGCACCGGGATATTCTGTAAATTTGGCTCAGAACTTGATAATCTGCCTGTAACCGTTACCATCTGGTTAAATTGCGTATGCACGCGGTGCGTCTCCGAGTCGATAAGATCATCAATCGCCTCAATATAGGTTGCCTGGAGCTTCATCCACATGCGATAAGCTAAGATTTTTTCAACAATGGGATGCTCTTCGCGTAAACTGTTTAGAACTTCAACATTCGTAGAGTATTCGCCGAGTTTTCTTGTTTTCTTCAACGGCGGCAGACCTAATTCTTCAAACAACACCACTCCCATTTGCTTAGGAGAATTGATGTTAAATTCGTGATGTGCCAACGCGAAGATATCTTTCTGTAAGCGGGCAATCATATGGCGAATGGCTTCTCCTTGCTCCTTTAGCTGAGTGCGATTCACATAGACGCCCACTTGTTCCATCGCAGCCAAAACCTCTACCAGGGGAAGTTCGATCTCCGCATAGAGCTTGTCAAGTGCCTGCTCTTGAAGCTGCTCTTTTAGGCGATCGCGCAGGGAAAAAATCGTCTCGGCTTGCCATGCCGCCAAGAATTCCATAGTCAACCCCGAAGGACAAGGTGGCAGATCCTGTCCCCAAGCGTCGCGTAGTTGTTCAACAGTTTTTTCACCAGCCGCAGGATCCAAAAGATACGCCGCTAAGGCTTCATCAAAAAAATGGAGCGAAGGCCCTCCCCCCGCGTGATAAAACTGTTTCAGAGCCACCGTATCACGCTCTATATCGTCGTCATGGAGAAGCTTCCATAGGACGGGCCACGCCTCAGAAGTTTCTGCCGCATAAGCGAGCCCCTCTCCCACGCATAATCCTGCCCCCGTCATGCGCACATGGGGCGGTTGTCCTTCATAACAACCGACATAGGCTAGCCTCTTAGCCGCACGCGCCGTCTCAGCGAATTGATCCGCTTGTTTCGCAGAACATAATATCGTTACGCGGAGAGAAAAATCCTTCTCTTCACCAAAATCAAGAGTTTCCACCACAGGCGGATAAAGTTTCTCAAAGCTCTTTTGGACAGATTTTAACCCATATTGTTGACAAAAATCCATCATGCGCTGCCGATCTGGAGCGATACTGTATGCCTCGGGAGTAAACGCTACGGGTACATCGCAGACAATCGTAGCTAAACGCTTGGAGAGTTCCGCCTGTGCTTGATTTTCCATCAGCCGTTCTTGCAACTTTTTTCCAGAAATATTAGCCAGATGGAGGAACACATCTTCTAAACTGCCATATTCCAAAAGGAGTTTTATCGCCGTTTTCTCTCCAACCCCCGGAACTCCGGGAATGTTATCCGAGGTGTCACCCATCAAACCTTTAAGATCGATGAGACGAATGGGGGCAAAGCCGTATTCTTTATGAAAAGTCGCCTCATCAAAGAGCACCATATCCGAAATACCGCGTTTCGTGAAGAGAACGTTGACGAATGGGCGCACCAATTGCAGGGCATCTCGATCCCCCGTCACGATAAATGTTTCAAACTTTCCGTCCGCCGCCGCTTTCGTAGCCAATGTTCCGATGATATCGTCTGCCTCGTAGCCCTCTAACTCCAAAAACGGGATCCCAAAACAGGTTAATAATTCCCGCAAAAGCGGCACTTGTGGGGAAAATTCCGCCGGTGTTTCCTGCCGCGTCCCCTTATAATCCGCATAGAGATCGGTGCGAAAGGTGTGGCGGCTCTTATCAAACGCTACGACCATACCGTCGGGTTTATAATCCGCGATCAATTTCATCAACATGTTAGAAAAACCAAAAACGGCGTTCGTATATTCTCCTGTTGGGGCGGTCAGAAGCGGCAATGCATAAAACGCACGAAACATGAGGCTGCTGCCGTCCAATATCATCAGACGCTTCATTTTTTCGTTCCTTTCCCCTATGCCACGCTGAACAACACAGGCACCGTCCCTGCTTGATCCCACGAACCTTCTCCCCCTGATACAGCCATATCGCCGAAGCGTCGGGATTCCGCTGGGTGCCAAGGATCATACTATGATGACAGAGACGTCGCTGCCACAGTCTTCAGGTTGAGTTGATGTTCGGTGAAACGGATCTCGCCCCGCAAGGCAAAAAGTTTTTCCAGATCCTGTAACCGCACGAAAAGTCTCTGCCCGATGGAATACCCAGGCACCGTCCCCAGATCGGTCATCGCTGCACGTACGGTCGTATCCCAAACCACGTTCCGCTTTGTCACGACCGAAAGGGGCAGAGCTGGGACATAGATAACCCCTTCTCGTTCCAATGCACGCCCGGAAATCCATCGATCGTCGACAAACACACGATAGACACGACCAATATAAGTGGGTTCCCCATCGGATTTTTCAATTTTCTCAAGGATATCCTCGTTGGAAAGGAAGGTGTTCAAACCATAAGGTTCCAGTTCTTCCCGCACCCCTGCTACATCCAGATACTGGCGACAGTATCCATCGGGATAAATATAGTATACTGACATCCCATCGTCTGTCTCTTCAATCACAAGACGCTCATACCGAATTTCTACGGGAATGCCAATCTCCACCGCATCGAAGAGCTGCTCCACATCCTCCTCTCGCATGCGAACACAGCCGTTGGACACGTAACCGCCAATACTGTCAGGCTGATTCGTACCATGAATGCCATAGTACCCATCCTTAAATTCCATCCACCGATATCCTAACGGATTGTCCTCGCCGGAAACGATTCGCTTCTTCAAATCCTTAGGATCCACCCATTCCGGATTTTCCTCTTTCGCCACAATAGTAAACATGCCCGTAGGCGTCGGCGTATCTATGCGTCCCGCGCCAATATGATACATATACTTCTTTTTCCCATCCTGATAAAAAACTAAGATTCGACTCGCTAAATTGATGGTAATCTTTGCCCCCTCGTCCGCTTTAGCAGCGTTTCCCGCGTCTCCCCAAAAGATTATTGCTACCAGACAAAGGGCTAATACTTTCAAACACATCGTGGATTCGCTCTCTTCCCCTTAAGTTTTGCCCATCGAACGGACGGCTTCCCCATGTGCTCATATTATACAAAATTCTTTTATCTTTGAACATAGGAAGCAAATCCCCTGCTCAATCAGTCGTCATGATGACTGATCCGTTGCACACCGACATAAAACAGCCAGAGAAAGAAAACAACAGCTCCTATCGACCCCACATAGCGACAAAAGGGATCAATGAAACTCGTCTTCCAAAGCTGCGCGTCACCTTTCGTCCACATACCGAAAAAATTGACCATCCACCCTGTTTCAAATCCGGTCAACAGACATTTCCAAGAAGAAAATTTTCCCATTCTCCACAGGGGAATTAAAAATAAACAGCCAATAACGCCTAACGGCAAAGCATAGAGCGCCGCCCACCAAAATATCTCACCCGATTGCATCGCCAACTATATCCTCCTGAATACTTCGTAACGTCAGCCTGTTACTGCCAGCAATTGACGCTTATGCTCTTTCGCTAACTTTTTTCGCGCTTTTCGTATTTCTTTGCTATAACGCTCCTCTTCACTGAAGATACAGCCACAATAAGGCTGCCGGTATAGGGCAAGGTGACGGCTTATATCGATGCCTTCTTGCCATCCGAGACGAAAGTCTTCATAATAGAACTCCACGCCGTACCGCTGCGCGAATCGCAATGCGGTTTCTCGCATGAGATCATGCTGCTGGTAAATGCTGTAAAAGAGGGTCGAAGTAAACGCGGTAAAACCATTCTCCGCCGCATATCGGGCTGCTTCGCTCAACCGCCAAGTATAGCACATACGACAGCGTCCATTTTCTGACGCCTCTGCCGCCAACGCTTTTCGCAAAAAATCCCGAAGGCGGTACTGTTCCTCCGTACGGATTTCCATACTTACCTTCCCCGCAAATTCTTTGGCAGTTTCCAGACGTTGTTCCCATTCCTTATAGGGATGAATATTGGGATTAAAAAACCAACCGATCGGTTCCAACCCCTCTTCTCTTAGGCGTTTTACCGGATAACAAGAACATGGGCCGCAGCATATATGAAGCAAAAGTCTCATAAATTTTCAATCCATCTCCTCAAAAAGTCCGTCCATTCCCTTCTCCGTCCCCGGATACGAAATACCTAAATGTTCATAGCCAGCCCGAGTGACAACACGTCCTCGAGGCGTCCGCATTAAAAATCCCAATTGCAATAAAAACGGCTCGTATACATCGGCAATCGTATCTGTTTCCTCACTGATCGCTGCCGCTAAAGTTTCCAATCCCACCGGACCTCCGTCAAATTTTGTGATCATGGTACGGAGCATGCGCCGGTCCGTTCGATCCAATCCAACTTTGTCTACTTTCAGTCGTTCCAAAGCACGATCGGCCAAGATGGCAGTGACCCCGCCGTCCCCTTCGATCTGTGCAAAGTCCCGCACCCGTTTCAAAAGGCGATTGGCCACCCGCGGTGTTCCGCGGGAACGGCGGGCAATCTCCGCTGCGCCGTGATCATCGATCTGAATTTTCAAAATATCCGCTGCGCGCCGAATGATCTCAACCAAATCTTCTATGCGATAATATTCCAAACGCTCAATAACGCCAAATCTATCCCGTAAGGGAGCTGCCAAAGCGCCGGCTCGAGTCGTTGCCCCTACTAAAGTAAAAGGCGCAATATCAAGGCGCAGAGAACGAGCGCTGGGACCTTTACCAATGACGATATCAAGCGCAAAATCTTCCATTGCTGAATACAGGACTTCCTCTACGCTATGAGACAAACGATGAATCTCATCGATAAAAAGCACATCATGTTCTCCTAAATTTGTCAGCAGCGCCGCCAAATCACCAGAGCGTTCAATCGCGGGCCCCGAAGTCACCCGAAAATTGACCCCTAATTCATTGGCGATGATCCCCGCCAATGTCGTCTTGCCAAGCCCTGGTGGGCCGTAGAGCAGGACATGATCCAATGCCTCGCCACGCTTCATAGCCGCTTGAATAAACACCATCAGATTGTCCTTGGCTTGTTGTTGCCCAATATATTCCCGAAATTTTCGAGGACGCAGACTGTACTGCCAATCATCCGCTGCCTGCTCCTCCATCGCTATAATACGGTCCTCCCGCTCATCCACCCGTCATTTCCCTCCCGCAAATTCATGCAACGCGAATCGAATTGTTTCCTCCGCCGTAGTACAATGGCTTGAGCGGCGCAGCACCGGTTCAACCTCCGTTGCCGAATACCCCAAAGATAAGAGGGCCGCCATGGCTTCTGCCAAGCGTGTTTCTCCTACCGGGAGCGTAAAATCTTCCGTCATTTCTTCGGTGGCGCTTCCTTCCGTCCGCACCTTATCTTTGAGTTCCAAAATCATACGTTCCGCTGTTTTTTTTCCAATTCCCGGCAGTTTGGTCAAAGCGGCAAGCTGCTGCCCGCGAAGCGCCCGACATAAATCTTCAACCCCGATGGCCGACAAGATCCCCAACGCTACCTTCGGCCCAATGCCCGAAACGGAAATCAACAGCTGAAAAATATCATACTCTGCCTGCTCAAAAAAACCATAGAGAAGCAGCGCATCCTCCCGCACCGAAAGGTGCGTATAAAGCAGCGTCTCATCTCCTAAATGAAGGCGGTCACGAGTCGCTGACGACAGGAAAATTCGATACCCGACTCCCTGCACATCCAGAAAACAACAGTCCAGCGACAGCTCAGCTACTTTCCCGCGCAAAAATCCTATCATCTGCCCTCTCCTACCCTGCTTTTATTTTTCCAGTTGATTGCGCCAGCGTAGACTGTCCATGGAGTGTAAGGTACAGACAGCAACAGCCAGTGCGTCCGCAACATCATCCGGTTTTGGCGGCGCCGGAAGATGAAGAAGCTTCGTAACCATGTAAATGATCTGTTCCTTTGTCGCTTTCCCATACCCAGTGACAGACTGCTTTACCTGTAGAGGCGTTCTTTCTACGATTTCCAATTGATTCTTAGCTGCTGCTAATAAAACAACGCCTCGGGCCTGCCCTACCGGAATTGCTGTTGTGACGTTACGATTAAAAAAAAGCTGCTCCACTCCCATAGCGGCGGGATGATAAGTTTTGATGATATCGTCCAGCTCGTCGTATAATTTCAAAAGGCGATCTTCCATTCGCGCTTTGGGACTCGTGGTAATGGCCCCGTAAGCACGGGGAATCAAACGGCTTCCCGAAGCAGCTTCTACCACTCCATATCCGCATATTGCCGTTCCCGGATCAATGCCCAAAACCAACATCCCGTCTTCTCAGCTCCCATCTCTTTGAAAAACACTTCCTTTCGGTTGCGTTCACTAAGTATTCATATTATATCATGAATTAAAGGGCATTGCACTGCAATGAAGTGCCTGTATGGGCCGAATAATCAAGCCAAAGGTAACAGAGTCTTATAGGAAATCACAGATTCACAATAGGGCAGTAAAGGAAGGGAGCTGTCACACGTCGTTGAACATGCAACAGCCCCTCAAACAGACCATCAGAACAAAAGTTTTTGTTTTTTCATATGAATATTAAGAAGAATGGCGATAGCCATGATATTCGTCGTCAATGAACTGACGCCATAGCTCATAAGAGGCAATGGTATTCCGGTGACCGGCATGATGCCCATAGTCATTCCCACATTGATCAGAACGTGGAAAGCCAACATGGAAGTGATACCAACCGCTAAAAGCATACCGAAAGTATCACTGGCCTCTTGAGCGATGCGGATTCCTCGCCAAAGAACGATAAAATATAAAAATAAAAGAAAAGCCGCGCCCACGAATCCCAATTCTTCTCCCACGACGGCAAAGATGAAATCTGTATGATTCTCCGGCAAAAAGTTCAATTGACTTTGTGTGCCTCCAAAGAGTCCTTTCCCTAAAAGCATCCCCGAACCGATTGCTATTTCCGATTGAATGATATGATACCCAGAACCTAAAGGATCAACATTGGGATCCAGAAATACTTTGATCCGCATCTTCTGATATTCCTTCAAGAAGAAAAACCAAAACAAAGGGATCAGCGCCAAGCCCCCAGCACATATTCCGCCCAAAAGTTTCAGATTAACGCCGCAAGCGAAGATCATCCCTAAAAAAATAGCGACGAATACTAAAGATGTCCCCAAATCCGGCTGCTTTAACACTAACAGAAAGGGAATTCCCACAAATGCTGCTACCGGTACTAACTCGCCCAACGTATTAAGTTGCCCCATCTTTTCTTCTAAAAGAGCTGCCAAGGAAATGATCATGATGAGTTTGGCAAATTCCGAAGGCTGAATGGTAATAGGCCCCATTTGGATCCAACGTTGCGCCCCTAACGCCGAATGCCCAACCAGCATGACGGCAAGGAGGAGAACAATGTTGAAAATATAGAGCTGCTTTCCATAACGTTGAAGCATTTTATAATCAAAATTCATGAAAAATACCGCGGCCATTATGTTCAATACAGCAAAGATTCCTTGCCTCTGAACGAAATGGATACCTTGCGGATCACTGTGAGTCGCACTGCTGATGATCAATAGGCTCATGAGGATGATGGCGGATGCCGCTGTGATCAACGTAAAGTCCATTCGCCTCAACCATCGTTTATTCATAGAAAAAGCCTCCGCCCATACCTTTCGCTTCACACCAATGATGCATCTCCACCTTGATGCACCCCAAATCAGCAAAAAGGGATGCCGACAATCAGCACGTCGGCATCCCCTTTCTTGTCTTAACGGCGTGATCTGTCCGCACCGTGATGTTTCATGCTGCTTACGGGAATGTTCGCCACTAAAGCTACCGAATTGGCGTCGTTTTCCAGTGAAATATCCATGGCTTCTTTATCGATATCCATATAGTGGGAAATCACCTGTATAATATCGTTTTTTATCTGTTCCATGATCTCCGGCGAGATATTGGCCCGATCATTGAGCAAAACGAATTTCAGCCGTTGCTCGGCCACTTTTGAGGAATGGCCTCCCGAACTGCCAAATAATTTCTTCAGCGCATCCAGCATCATGATTCCCCCTTAACGCCCAAAGATGTGTTTAAGACGACCTAACAACCCTTCCGTTTCCAGGGAGCGAAAGGGAACATCCTCCCCACAGACCCGGGCAACAATGTCACGATAGGCTTGTCCGGCCAGCGAATCTTCCCATTCTACGACTGGAACCCCACGATTGGCTGAATCCACTACTTTCATATCGTCTGGAACCTGCCCTATACAGGGAATAGAAAGAATTTCATCAATTTGAGACATGTCCAGCATGGACCCTTCTTTTACCATCTGCGGACGAATACGATTAACGACCAGACGAATATCCTTTTCCTCCGACTGCAAGCGCCCAATAATTTTATCAGCATCCCGTACAGCGGCAATCTCCGGCATCGTGACGACAATCCCCCAATCCGCTCCGATGATGGCTGTTTGAAAACCTTGTTCAATCCCCGCAGGGCAATCGATTAGAATATAATCAAATTCATTGCGCATGACCTGCATGAGCTCCTGCATCTGCTCCGGTTCAATTGCCGTTTTATCCGCCACTTGAGAAGTCGGCAGAAGGCAAAGATTTTCATATTTACGATGACGCACCAGTGCCTTACCATATCCCACACGTTTTTGGACAACATCCACCAGCGTGTAAACAATACGCCGTTCTAATCCCAACAAAAGATCCAAATTTCGCAATCCCGTATCCGTATCAATCAAAGCTACTTTCTTTCCGCGCATGGCCAAACCAACGCCCAAATTCGCTGTGGTCGTCGTCTTGCCGACGCCGCCTTTTCCCGAGGTGATCACAATTACTTCGCTCATTCGCTTGGTCCTACCTTTCTATCGACTCAATGATGATCTTTCCATCCTTTATCGAAGCCCTTTCCGCTACTCTCGGTTTTTTCATGTCACCGTCAGGGGAACGAGCAATCTTGTCCGCAATACGTATCTGTACCGGCATTAATCGATCAGCGATGATAAACGCTGACATATCGCCATAAGCTCCTGCGTGTACCATGCCTCGGCATATCCCGCGTATATCAATGCTTCCCCCCGCAATCACCTGCGCTCCAGGGTTGACATTGCCGCAAATCAATACTGAGCCCTGCGTAGTAATCTCCTGCCCGCCGCGCAGGGTACGATTGATGACAAGCATCTGCTGTTCCACCGCAGAGGCCGGGGCCGACGGCGTTTTTTCCACAGTGGGCCTCTCCAAAGAGAAAGCCGGCATCTGAGTCGCATGAAGTTTTTCCACCGCTTCTACTCGGAACATGACCCCATGCTGTCGGAATAACTTCCGAAGAACCTCTTCCTGTTCCGTCGTTAAACGGCCAGGCGCAATCTGGATAATCGTCCCACGACGAAAAAACTTGCTCCCGGATTCTAACTTGTGCTGAATATCATCTTTCGCAGCGGAAAAGGATTCCCCCGGTGTAATGAGGAGTTCCAATCCGAACCTGCTCCCCTTCAGTTTTACGATCTCCCCTTGCATCCTCGTCCCCGCCTTACCATCCAGACTGCTTGATATAAAATACTTCGCCCTGCAAAGGAAAAATCCTGCAAGGACACAGGGCCTAATTCAAGGAGTTGCTGAAACAGCTCTTTTAGCGGGATCCGGCTGGTCAAGACCAAAGGCCGCTTCAAAAATCTTTTTACCAATAGGCACCGAGGACTGAGAGCCATAACCACCGTTTTCCACGATCACCGCCACCACGATGCTGGGATTGTCAAAAGGCCCATAAGCGACAAACCAACCATGGTCACGTCCGTGAGGATTCTCAGCCGTCCCTGTCTTCCCTGCGATATCAATAGGGAAATTAGGGCCAAAGACCCCAGCCGCGGTTCCATGTTTTGTTACGTCTCGCAATCCTTCCTGAACCAAACGAATGACACTGATCGGTACATCTAAGGTAGAAAGAAGTTTTGGTTGAAATGTCCGTACTGTCTTTCCATCGGGCCCCATGATGCGCTGGACCAAATAAGGCTGATACCGACGACCATCAGCGGCAACCTCACTAATAAGCATTGCCGCCTGCAAAGGCGTCACTAAATTGAACCCCTGTCCAATGGCCGCATCCAATGTTTCAGAAACATACCAATCTTCTTCAAATACCCGTTCTTTATATGCACGGCTGGCTACTAATCCTTCCGCTTCGTAAGGAAGATTGATCCCCGTTTTCTTCCCCAATCCAAACATTCGCGCGTATCGTTCCAATCGATCAATACCTAATCGATGTCCTAAAATGTAAAAATATACATTATCAGAATGAGAAAGTCCCCCTACGAAATCCAGCCATCCCAAAACCTCTCCCGAAGCATTCCCCTTTTCCATATATTCGCCGCTGTCATATATTTGCTCCGTAGGCGTCACAACCCCTTCCGTCAGCGCTGCTGTGCCGGTAACAATCTTAAATGTGGAACCAGGAGGATATTCGCCGGTAATGGCTTTATTGTCTAAGGGAAAATACGGATTCTCATTGATCTTTTTCCACTCTTTTTCCGATATACCGTGCACAAACAAATTAGGATTGAACGTGGGGCGGCTGACCATCGCCAGTACTTCCCCCGTCTGCGGATTCATGACTACGACCGCCGCGGCTTGACAACCGATGCGCCGCAGCTGATCATCCACAGCCTTTTCCGTGGCTACCTGCAGCTTCCAATCGATCGTCAAGACAAGATCATTGCCTGGGACTGCATCTTTTTGTCCCATAACTTGCACAGGTTTACCGGTAACATCCACCTCTACCTGCCGTCCGCCGTCGGTACCACGCAGCTCCTTATCGTAAATTCGCTCGAGACCGGATTTGCCAATGATATCACCGGTGCGATACCCTTGATCCTTTTTTGCTTCTAACTCTTCATCACTGATCTCACTCACGTAACCTAAGAGATGTGCTGCCTGCTCCCGATAAAGATAATCTCGTACAGCCTGTATCTCGATGATAACTCCAGGGAAAAGCGCTTTCTGCTCTTCAATGATCGTCAGGCTTTCGGGGCCGATATCCGTCTTGATGCGAATAGGCTCAAACCCGACATGAGCTTTAATTTTTGTCTGAATATCCTGCTGCGGCACATGAAGAAGCGCGGAAAGCCTCGCCACCACCTCAGGAGCAATAGGTTCCGTAAGGGGTAATAGAGAAACCGTAAAACCGGGACGATTGGTAACAATATTTTCTCCGTTACGGTCAAAAAATGTCCCTCGTGGTGCCATGGTAGGAATCAATCGGATACGATTACCCTCCGCCCGGCGTTCGTAATACTCCCCTTCATATATCTGCATGTAACCAACACGCCCAAGCAGAACAGTGATAATCAAAATCACGAGAATACCGATAATCTTTAATCGATTTTCAAAATCATTCACTACCACGAAAATCGCCCCTATAGGAGAAGCAAGGTACCGGCAAGCCGTACCCTTACTATTTCTTTTCTTGCATCCATGCCGAAAGTTTGGAAACCCCCATATGCACCGGCAAAGCGAAAACTACGTTATGCACCAGCATGGGGAGCAACAGATGACGCCAATGTTCCCAGAGATTAACTGAATATCCTAAGAGCCACGAAAAAATCAGCCATATCACGTACTGGAAACCTGTCGCCGCCACGACCGCCATTAAGGGCAACATCATTTGCTCTTTGAAAATACGCCGGGAGAAATAGCCGCACCCGTAACCAATGACCATTTTAGCAAAAATATCGACGCCGAAAAAAGTTCCCGTCGCCAAATCTTGTAAAAGTCCGGCTATGAATCCAACCAGTGTTCCCACTTTCGCACCATGCAAAAAAGCAACAGAAACTACCATTAAAAGCAAGAGATCCGCGCTGACGCCACGAAAAGCAATGAGTGGAAGAAGAGAAGACTGCCCTACGTAGAGAAAGATCATAAAGGCCAGTCCTACGATTAATTTCTTCATCACGGCCTCCTCGAAACAGGCCCTGAGGTTGAAGGCGGGCGCCGCTCCTGCGAAGTCCGCGTGGTGGCAGCCGCCTCAGTCATCACCGACGGAGATGAGTCGGCCGCAAAGGCCTGTAACGAGATGGATGGGGGTGAGGAAACCGCCACCGGTGGCGCATTCTTAAATTCCTCTCCCGCCTGACGAAGCGCCGTTTCCATCGCCATCGTCGTCGCTTCCCCAACCGCTTGTTTTTCTCGAGGATCGGTTTCCGTTCCCGGCGTTTGTGATGGTGGCGTAAGAGGTTCAGGGGGAGCTTCACGTGAAGCGACAATGACCGCTACATCTTCTAATCGTTGAAAATCTACAGCCGTTTCGACCACTGCCAAATGGAGCAGACCCGTAGAATCATTTTGAACTGACCGAATCGTGCCAATCATGATCCCCTTGGGATAAATACCGCCAAAGCCCGATGTGACGATTACATCTCCCTCCGCGATATCTTCATTACGGGGAATATGCACCAAGCGTGGCTGTATGGTATTTTCCGGGTTTCCTTCCACGATACCGGCCACCCGAGAGCGCTGTACCAATGCGCCGACGGAGATACGAGGATCAAGGATCAGCTCCACTTTCGAAGAAATAACCCCTGCATCCGTCACGACACCCACCAACCCCCGCGCCGTCACGACCGCCATATTTTTTTGTATTCCATGCTGCGTACCCCGATCGATGGTAAGCATCCGGGTCCACGTCGATGCTTCTCGACCGATGACCCGAGCCATCACCAAATCGAACTGCGTCGCTGAATTCTTATACCCCAAAAGCTCCCGCAGCCGCACATTTTCTGCCGAAAATTCCTCCGCTTTGACGTTTTGTGCCCGCAACTCCTCTACCTCGCGGCGCAGTTTCTGATTCTGTTCGTGAACGGTCATAATTTCCCCAAAACGCGTCAAACCACCGTTGATTTGAGAACTCGCCCAAGTCAACGCCCGCTGAAACGGCGCTAAGGCTGTGATGACCGTCCCGCTCGCCCAAGGTGTCGCAAAACGTCCCCGGGCAGAAAAGAACACGATACAAAAGACACTGATCGCCACGAAGACCAAAATCCAAACTTTACGCCCAGATTCCGGCTCACGTTTTATCTTACTCATTTATCTCAGCTTCTTCGTCGTCATGACAACTCTTTTCAAAAGATCAATATTTTCTAAAGATTTTCCGGTTCCTTCCCCCACACAGGACAGTGCATCTTCCGACACCAAGACCGGCATACCTGTCTCCTTGCTAAGCAGCTTATCAAGATTGGTCAGAAGTGCCCCGCCGCCTGTCATCATGATCCCATGATCCATCACGTCCGCAGCTAATTCCGGTGGTGTCTTTTCCAGCGTTCCCTTCACCGCGTCAATAATCTTATATACCGGTTCATGCAAGGCATCCCGTATCTCACTGGCTTTGATATTAAGTGTTTTAGGGAGACCGCTGACAAGATCCCGTCCCCGAATATCCATCGCACGATTCGTTGTCTCTGTTACGATGGCAGAACCAATGGAGATCTTGATCTCCTCCGCTGTCCGTTCCCCGATCATCAAGTTATACATCCGCTTGACATATTGCACAATAGCGGAATCCATCTCATCTCCACCGATGCGAATCGATCGGCTGGTGACGATACCCCCTAGGGAAATAATGGCAATTTCCGTTGTCCCACCGCCGATATCAACGACCATACTACCCGTCGCTTCCTCAACCGGCAACCCCGCACCAATGGCAGCGGCCATTGGTTCCTCAATGAGGTACGCTTCTCTGGCACCGGCTTGTTGTGCCGCATCAATCACGGCCCGTTTCTCCACTTCCGTGACCCCGGAAGGTACGCCGACGACAACCCTTGGGCGCACGAAAGACCGAGAATTCATCGCCTTGCGAATAAAATACTTCAGCATCGCCTGCGTCACATCAAAATCCGCGATCACACCGTCCTTCATCGGGCGAATCGCTACAATATTTCCCGGTGTACGACCGATCATACGCTTTGCTTCCTCGCCCACCGCCAAAACTTCGCCGTTATCGCTCTTTATTGCCACTACAGATGGCTCACGCAGCACAATACCCCGCCCTTTAACGTGAACCAAAGTATTCGCTGTCCCCAAATCAATGCCCATATCACGAGAAAATCCACCAAACAAGCTCCACATTTCTGTCCCAAACCCCTTCCTAAAAGTACCCGATTTCCCTGCTGGTGGCAACTAAGCCATTCATGCAGGATAAAAACATTCATGTGTGCCGGAATCGCTGTTTTTCTATCGCTGTCCCAGCCTAAAACAAGCGATCCGTTTAAGTATATCATATCCGTCCCAATGTCGAAATAGGAAAAGGCTGGGATAAACATTAAAAAGGAAAATTTTTACATGCTGCCATCAAACACTTTCTCTTCTGACTTTTACCAAACTTTGAGAAGACTTCATTTATATTCCGCGTCTTTATTCGGGAAGTCAACCATGATTTCCCACCGATAATTCCTTCTTCATAATCCACTTTAAGCCAATGCCCCCTACGAATGTTGTCAAACCTTCTGCAATGGCTAACACATACCAAATCTTATCACCGCCGAAACATTTTTCATAAATCAACATCACCCCGGTGACCGCCACCGGCGTCCGTAAGAAAGAAATACCGGCGGCGATTCTGCCCTTTCCCAGGCTAGCAAAAAAGGTCACCAAAAAGACATTATACCCTGTAAAAAGATACGATAGAGAAAACTTTATGAGGCCATCGGCCGCCACACCTTGCAGCCGCGATCCTTCCGCCAGGAATATATCCACCAGTGGCGCAGCAAAGTAGCCTGCCCCAACGGTAAAGCTAAGCCCCAACAACGTAACGAAAGCGAGGGTTCCCCAAAGAAGGCGGTGAATACGAAGGAAATTCCGTCGTCCATACTCGATACTGAATAAAGGCGCGACCCCTTGAGCGACACCAGTCATAGTCACTTGGACAAACACGGAGAGGTAAGAAATTACCGTATACACGATGACGCCATCCTGCCCTAACCAGCGTAACAGTGTTGTATTGAACAAAAACACCGTATAGCCAATGGCAATCTCCGAAATCGCATCTCCCAAGCCAATGGATGCCAAACTTTGCAACCGAGTGAAACGCATTTTCCTGACAAAGTGCAATTTACCCCGTCGCCGGAGAAAATGTATCAGTAACAACGCTGTGCTAACAACCTGCGCCACGCCGGTTGCCAATCCAGCTCCCCAAAGCCCCATAGAAAAGTGCACAATAAATAAGTAATCCAACCCGAGATTGGTCAGGCCTGCTAAAAAAACGGAAAATGCCGCAAACCGCGGAAACCCATCTACTTTCGCTAAGGTTTCCATTTGATACGTCGTCATAAAAAACACACCAAAAGGCAGAAGAATGTGCAAATATTCTTTAACCATCCCAAAGGTCAGTGATCCTGCCCCCAAAAGGTGAACGACATTATCTAAAAAAAGCCAAAGCATCGCCGTATAAAAAAAGCCGAGCAAAAATAGCGCGCAAAGACCCGTAGTGAAAATCTCCCGCGCCGCCGTTACATCGCCCCGCCCCAGATAAAAGCCCGCTTTACTCTGAGTGCCGGTACTGAGCAGCATTCCCAAGGCAAAAAAACTGGTGATAATCGGCAACGAAATGTTGACGGCACTGAAGGCCATCTCGTCCACATAATTGGCCACAAAATAGCCATCCGCCATAGTATAGAGAGCAAACAGCCACATGGCAAGAATGGATGGAATCGTATAATGAAAAAATCTCTTCATAACAACTATCCCCAAATGCTTTTCCTGCTAATTTATGCGTTTCATTCCTCATTTCCTGCCGCCCGCCTTTGCTATATCGGCATAAAAACACGAATTAAAAAATCCCCCGACACGATGGCCGAGAGATTTTCCTAAGAATACCGTACCACTGCCCCACACACTACCGCATAAAGGTCTGGGCAACCACGTTGGTTATATTCGCCAAAAACTCGGGGCAGATCCCGATGCTTAGCGTTGCCGCGACGGAAACGAGAACCGTCAGGCGAAGAAAGGCGGGAACATGAAGAGGCGTAGCACCGCTTTCTTCCTCCGGCGCTAAGTCACGGTACATCGCCTTGGCCACCAACAGGTAGTAATAGACAGAAATCATGGACATGACGAAGCCGATAAAGGCCAGCCAGAGATACCCCTGATCCACCGCTGCCGTAAAAATATATATCTTTCCGGCAAAACCCGCCGTGGGTGGGATTCCCGCCATGGAAAGAAGTGATACCGTCATGACCGCTGCCAAGAGAGGCGATGACTGCGCCAAGCCAGTAATATGTCGATGGGTCGTTCCCCCTCGCTCCGCATCCACCACCGTGAGGACAGCAAAGGCACCGACATTGGCAAAGACGTAAAGCATGGCGTAGAACATGACCGCTTTCATGCCCGCGTAATCCGCCGCCGCCATCCCAGCTATCATGTACCCGGCTTGGGCTATGGAAGAGTAAGCCAACATGCGCTTGATATCGGTTTGGCGAATGGCCATGAGATTGCCGCCGATCATGCAGAGCGCCGCGAAAAACGAGAGCAGCGGCAGCCAATATTGGCCAAGGAAGAGAAACGCTGTATAGAGTACCCGCATGAAGACAGCAATCCCCGCCGCCTTAGACGCCATGGCCAAGAGTGCTGTCACCGGCGTTGGCGCACCCTGATAGACGTCCGGCGCCCACATGTGGAAAGGGATGACGGAAAGTTTAAAAAACAATCCGATCATCACCAAAACGGCACCCACCAATCCCGCCGCGTAAAAGAGATGAATATTCCGACAGATGTCCACAAAGAGCAGACTGCCCCCCGCGCCGTAGACGAGGCTGATGCCATAGAGGAGGACAGCCGTGGATCCGGCTCCTATCACGAGATATTTCACCGCCGCTTCACTGGAAGCCGCCGAATCCATGCGCATCCCCACCATGATGTAGAAGGAAATGGTCATAAGTTCAAGCCCCACGAAGGCCGTCAAAAAATCATTCGCCGAGGAAAGGACGCACATGCCCACGAGGGCGGAGAGGAGCAGCGTGTAAAATTCTCCGCGATATTGCAGACACTTTTCCACATAATCAAAAGAGAACAGCACCGCAAAGAGGATGGCCAAGAGGAACATCTGCTTAAAGAACAGCGCGTAATTGTCCGCGATAAACAGCCCGGCAAAGAAAGTGGGGCTGTTCCCCACATGGTATCGGCTGATAGCCGCGGCTAAGATCACCACCAACCCTGTCGCCGTGACGTAGCCCACACTGCGTCGGGAAGCTGTTTTCGGCAGCAAAAGATCCATGAGGAGTGTCCCCAGCATGAGGACAAGAATCTCTATCTCCGTACTGACGGCCTCAAAATTCATCACAACCCACCTCCCCACAGCGTCGGTGCTGGTGCCAATTCATCTAAAAGCGGAGCCAAAGGCATCACCCCAGATCGGATAACTCCCATCAAAAGCTCAGGGAATATTCCCCAGCCCACCAAAAATAATCCTAAAATCACGAGCGGCAGAAGATCGATCCCCCGCTCGTCCGGCACGTCAGCAAATCGCTCCGTCCGCGGGCCAAACAGCACTTTCGCCAACATCCGCAGAATATAAAGTGCCGTAAATATGATCCCTGCGATGGCTAAGACTGCACACACGGGATAAACCGGCATCGTCCCCACAAAAATGGTAAATTCCGGCACAAACTCAATGAGCCCCGGTAAGCCCACCGAAGCCAAGCCCGCTAACATGAACCCCACCGTAAGGCGCGGCAGATGATGGGCGAGACCCGCTAACTCCGGGATGCTTCGCAAGTGCGTCCGTTCGTAGATGTAGCCGATCTGGGAGAAAAACAAGGCAGCCATGATGCCGTGCGCCACCATGTTGGCAACAGCACCGGTAACGCTCACCACGTTGAGCGCCGCGAATCCTAAGAGGACATATCCCATATGAGAGACGGAAGAGTAGCCGATGATGTACTTCAAATCCTTTTGCACGAGGGCGATATAGGCGGCATAGAGAACGTTGATCATGGCCAGTCCGGCGATAAGGGGTGCCCAAAATTTTGCCCCAAAAGGAAGCACGATTAACCCTAATCGAATGAGACCGTAACCGCCGATCTTTTTTAGCACCCCCGCATGGATCATGGAAACAGCGGTAGGCGCGCCAGCGTAGCCGTCCGGCGACCAGCTGTGGAAGGGGAACATGGAAAGTAGCGATCCAAACCCTAACAGGAGCAGGAGAAAAGCGAAGATTTGAAATTCCTCGCTGAAACTGCCCATCTGGCTGGCCATGGTGAGAGCGGCCATATCAAAGGTGCGCTCCCCCGCCGGGAAGGCAGTGAGATAGATCGCTACCACTCCGACTAACATAAAGGCCGACCCCATTAAGAGGAAAATGGTCAGCTTCATGCCAGCATACTCTTTGGCCACCCGTTTCGTCGATCCCCAGATGAGAACCATGATGTAAATGGGAATGACTACCACTTCATAGCAGAGAAGGAAAATGAAGAGGTCGCGGGCAATGAACGTCCCCGTCACCCCGGCGATCAAGACCAGCAATAGAATGAAAAACTCTTTTGTCCGCTTTTCGATACGCCATGAGCTGAACACGGACGCCAAGCCGATGACATCCGTCAAAAGCAGCATGGGTAAGGAAAGGCCGTCGATACCCAAAGCGTAGGTGACGCCTAAATCTGCTATCCAGGGGATCTCTTCCGTAAACTGCATTCCCCCCGTAGCCGTGTCATAGGAAACATACGCATACAGCGTCAGCGCAAGAGCCAAAACCATGGCCGCTGCCGCCGTTGTACGTATAGTGGCCCGGGCGTCTCGCGGCAAAAAGCAGAGGACGAGCGCCGCTAAGAGCGGAGCCAAAAGAACCGTCGACAATACGGGAAAGCCCATCAAAACGCACCTCCTGTCATCGACAGCACCATGCAGGCGTAAAAGAGACCATAGACCGCCAACACTAAGACACCGATGTAAAATACCGTCACGTAGCGCTGCACCTGTCCGTTCTGTATCTGTGACAAGAGTTCACTCACCCCACCAACGAAGTGCGCCAGCCCATTGACGATCCCGTCCACGAAGTGAAGATCGATCCAGTAAAGAATCGCCCCCACTTTATCGACCACTATTTCCCGAAACAGCGCATAACCTTCGTCGATGTAGTATTTGTGATAGCTGAGGTTGTAGAAAATACCCAGCCGCTGACTGATTTCATAGGCGGAAAATCGTTTGGCGACATAGATTTGATACGCCAACGTAAAGGCGACGATAGTCAAAACCGTCGAGGTTCCCGCAATCATCCAATCGATCTCTTCCTTTGCCACAGGGCCGAATCGAACCCATTCCTCAAAGTCGTAAACGTGTCCCCAGAGACCACTGACCACGGAAAGCGCAGCCAGCACAATGAGCGGCCACTTCATGTAGGCATTGGTTTCCTGCGCAGGGCAACCAGGGCGAACCTCACCGAAAAAGGCCACAAAGAGCAGCCGTGCCATGTAAAAGGCCGTCATAAACGCCGTAAGAACCGCAATGATGTAGAGGGGTATACTGACTTCGGCCGCCGCTGCTAAAATGGCATCCTTAGAGAAAAATCCAGCCAAAGGCGGCACCCCGGCGATAGCTAAAACACCGATGGTCATGCAGCGAAAGGTCACCGGCATCCGCTCCTTCAATCCCCCCATCTTGAAGATATCCGCTTCCTCGTGCATGGCTTCAATTACCGCTCCGGCGCAGAGAAAGAGAAGCGCCTTGAAGAAAGCATGGGTCATCAGGTGAAACATTGAGGCCGTCAAGGAACCTACGCCGAGCGCCAACATCATGTAACCAAGCTGGCTGATGGTAGAGTAAGCTAAAATCCGCTTGAAGGGGCGCTGGGTGATGGCGATGGTAGCCGCAAAAAGAGCCGTAAATCCTCCGATCCAAGCAATGACCTCCATCACGAAGGGAAGTTCGCTGAAAATGAAATAGGCGCGACCCACTAAATAAACACCGGCCACCACCATGGTTGCCGCGTGGATGAGCGCCGACACGGGCGTCGGTCCCTCCATGGCGTCCGGAAGCCAGACGTGGAGGGGGAATTGCCCCGATTTTCCGATGGGCCCGATGAAGAGCAATAACCCGATCACCGTCAGGACGCTTGTCCCCGAAATCCAAACGTAGGCGGGGATCAATGTTCGCAACTCCACGAAATCTAACGACCCCACGGTGATCTGAAGGAGCAAAATGCCCAAGAGCATCCCGAAATCGCCGATCCGAGTGGTAATAAAGGCTTTTTTCGCCGCCTCCCGCGCCGAATCCTTGTAATAGTAAAAACCAATGAGAAGATAGGAACACAGCCCCACCAACTCCCAAAAGACGTACATTTGCAGAAAATTTACGGAAATGACTAGCCCCAGCATGGACGCGGCGAAAAGGGAGAGAAAGGCGAAGAAGCGACCCGCTGCTGGATCATGCGCCATGTATCCCACCGAATAGATTTGTACCAAAAGGGAAACCGTGGTGACCACCATCAGCATCATCGCCGTCAGAGGATCCACTAAGACGCCCATGGCCAGTTCGATGTAGCCGATATTCGCCCACAACGTCTTCATGACAAATGGATCCGCCATCACGATGGGGCCGCGGATCACCGCCCAAAGGACGCCGACCGCCAAAAGAAAACTCAGAGAACTCAACGTGATGGCGATCATAGCCGACGTATTCTTATTCTGTCGAGTGAATCCCCCGATGATCAAAAAGGCCACGGCGGGAAGCAACGGGATCAGCCATGCATGCGTCAAGGCAAACTCAGGAAACATCCGTATCCTCCTATCCTTTCAGACGATCAAGTTCATCCACATTGACCGTATGACGATCGTGGTAGACGCGGAAAGCCAACGCCACCCCGACAGCCACTTCAGCCGCCGCCACTGCAACAGAAAATACCGCCATGAGCTGGCCGGAGAGGTCGCGCATCGGCAGGAAGTGATTGAACGCAAAAAAATTGATATTTACCGCATTAAGCATCAGTTCCACACACATGAGCACCGGAACAATCCCCCGGCGGGTTAAGAGACCAAAAAGGCCAATGGCGAAAAGTGTCCCCGAGAGAAGCAAACAATGAGGCAACCCGATATGAAGAAAAAAGTTTAAAATATCATAAAATGTCACGATTCATCCACCCCTTTCGCCAAGATGATGGCTCCAATCATGGCAACGAGCAAAAGTACCGCCGCCGCTTCAAAGGGAAGAATGAATTTCGTCAGCATGAGATCGGCCAGCCCTGTCACCGTATTGCCTAAATCCGTCGGCTCTGAAATGAACGGTGAGAGGAACGTCACCCCCGCCATGAGGAGAGCGAAAAAAACGGCCACTACCAAAGCGCCAGCTTGAGTCAAAAGCCCGGCGGAAGGGTTAGAGTGCGCCATGTCATCCCGTCGGGTCAGCATGATCGCCATGACGATGAGAATGGCCACCGCGCCGCCATACACTAAAAACTGTACCGCGCCCATGAAATCCGCCGAGAGGAAAATGTACAGACAGCCGATACCGATAAATGAGGCCGTCAATGACAAGGCGCTGTGGACAACATTGCGGAAGAACACGACCCCCATCGCCCCCAAGAGTGCCACCGTCCCCAACGCATAGAACACCCCAGTCGCGATGAGACTGGGCACATCAAAATCAAGGGCTAACTCCAGCCCTTTTTGAATGAGGCCATGGATTGGTGCGAATAGTTCATACATGAGATGTCGCCTCCTTCCCCGCTTCGGCAGCGGTTTCCCTGGTGGAGGACGGTGTTACCACTACCGACGGTTTTTGCTCCACATCTTTTTCCTCCGCCGTCTCTCCTCTTGATTCCGAGCCCTTTACCACAGCCGCCGATGGTTTTTCCGCCTCGCCCTGCAATGCTTTTCCCACCGCCTGAGGTGGGGGAGAAGCCACCGGTTTCGTAGGCGGTTTAGGCGGCGCAGAGGGTTTGGGATTTGCAGCCGCCTCCGCCATGACATGTGCCAAGTAAGCGCGATCCTCATCGGTCATTACCTCATGGGTCATATCCGCCTTATACCACGTCGAAATAGCGTAGTCCTTATCCCAGGAAAGTGCCTTGGTGGGACAGCTCTCCACACAAAGATCACAATAAAGACACCGCCCCATGAGATAAATATACTCCGACAGATGGCGCTTCTTGTTGGCGTCCGCCACTACCTTCAGCTTCAGCGCCTGGTTGGGACAAGCTTGGGCGCAAAGCGTACAGGCAATACATTTCTTATACGCCAAAACCAAATGACCACCGCGAAAATGCTCGGTCATCGGCAATTTTTCCTCGGGATAACAGAAGGTCGATTTCTTGCCGAAAAAATGCTTCAGCGTTACCCCAAGGCCCGTGATTAGACCTTTACCAAACATTCTTTTCCTTCCGCCTCCTCACAGCCATCGATAGAGGTAAACACCAATGCCGGTGAACATCATGTTAAGAATGGCCAACGGCAGAAGAACCTTCCAACTGAACGCCAACATCTGATCGATGCGGGTGCGGGGAAAAGTCCATCGAAACCACATGAACACGAACACCATGACCAGCACCTTGATCCCAAACCAAAGGACGCCCGGCAAAAACGGCCCTTGCCAGCCGCCAAGGAAAAAGGTGGTCGCCAAGATAGATACGGCTAAAAGATTCGCGTACTCCGCCAAAAAGAACAGCGCCCAGCGCATTCCGCTGTACTCGGCGAAGGGGCCGGCCACGATCTCCGATTCGTCCTCCACCAAATCAAAGGGCGTGCGGTTCGTTTCCGCCGTCGCCGTGATCAAAAAGATGACGAAGGCGATGGGCTGAAGGAGGATGAACCAGACATGTTCCCCCTGCGCGGCCACAATGTCACTCATTTTCAAGGAGCCGGAGATCATCACGATGCCTAAAAGCGAAAAGACCATGGGCGCTTCATAGGAGAGCATTTGCGCCACAGTTCGCATTCCGCCGATGTAGGCGTACTTGCTGTTGGAGGCGTAGCCGCCCATCAAGAAGGGCAGCACCGACTGGGAAGAAATCGCGATCAGAAGGAAAATCCCCACATTGACATCGGCGAAGATCGCCCCGTTATCAAACGGGAAAAACGCGTAGGCGAGTGCCGACGGCACAAAGAGCAGCATAGGGGACAGCGCCCAGACCACCCGATCGCAGCCCAAGGGGATAATATCCTCCTTGCTCATCAGTTTCAGCATGTCGGCGATGGGCTGCAAAAGCCCAAAGCGTCCGCCCACGCGATTTGGCCCCAAGCGCACCTGAATGAGCGCGCAGACCTTTCGTTCGGCGTAGGTGAAGACGATGGCCGCCGTCAGGATGACCCCGATCACAGCGCCAATCCCTACAAATTGCATGATAATATCCGTCAGGACCTCACTGCCAAGGAGCAGCAGCAAAAGATTCCGAATCCATCCGGCCACGGTCATGACCAAGCCTTCCTGCATCATCACAGGCATCTCTCTCCCCTCCTCAGCAGTCCACTTCGCCCATCAGCGGATCGATGGCGGCGAAGGCGGCCACGGAATCGCCGATGAGATAGCCACGGCACATATCGTTGAGCGCCTGCATGTTGATGAAGGAGGGACGCCGGATATGGACGCGATAAGGCTTTGGCGTCCCATCGCTGACCATGTAAAAGCCCAATTCCCCGCGCGTCCCCTCTGTCCGGCTGTACACTTCCCCCTTGGGCGGGCGGAGGAGTTTCGGCAACTGCGCCATCACCGGCCCTTCAGGCAATCCTTCTAAAGCCTGCCGGACAATTTTAGCACTTTCGGCTATCTCCTGATATCGCACTAAAAAGCGATCCCAGTTGTCCCCGTTTTGCCCCGTAGGCACATCAAAATCAAACTTCGGATAAGCGCCATAGCCGTCCACCTTCCGTAAATCAAAGGGAACGCCTGCCGCTCGAAGATTCGGCCCCGTCATATTATGCGCCAACGCTTCTTCCGCCGTGAGACGGGAAGTCCCCATCAAACGGCGCTGAAAGATTTCATTACCAATGAGAATGTCTTCATATTCCATCATAAACTGCGGCACTTTATCCAAAAAAACCCGACATTTGGGAATAAATTCCGATGGAATGTCATGATGGACACCACCGATTCGAATGTAGTGGAAGGTCATGCGAGCGCCACAGACGAGATCAAAGAGATCTAAAATATCCTCTCTGTCGCGAAAGGTATAAAGCATCCCGGTACTTGCGCCCAAGTCGATGGCAAGAGAACCGATGAACACCAAATGGCTGGCCATACGGTTCAGTTCGGCCATGATGACGCGCAGGTATTCCCCGCGCGCCGGCACCTCGATTCCGGCTAATTCCTCCACCGCCCGACAGTACCCTAAATTGTTGTTCATGGACGACACATAATCCAGCCGATCCGTAAAGGGAACGCCTTGCGTATACGTCCGCGACTCCAAGAGTTTCTCAATGCCACGATGCAGATACCCCATGATCGGCTTCACGCGGACGATGCTTTCCCCGTCCAACTCCAACTCCACCCGAAGAACGCCGTGGGTCGAAGGGTGCTGCGGCCCCATGTTCAGGATATACGTCTCAGTACGTGGCATAATTGCGTCCCCCTTCCCGCCGAATGCGCGGCACATGGGGCGGGGCGACCGCCTTGTAGTCCTTTCGCAGGGGATGACCGCTGAAATCATCCGCTAACAGGATGCGCCGCAAATCCGGATGGCCGATAAAAGAAATGCCCATGAGATCATAGACCTCTCGTTCTTCAAACTCAACGCCAGGAAACACCCCGGTCACAGAAGGAACAGAGGGCGCATCATGATCAAGCTTCACCTTGACCGTCAACCAATCGTTATGATCGCTCCACGAAAAGAGATGGTATACCATCTCAAAATATGTCTTATAATCCACGGAAGTGACGCTCTCGAGCCGATTGAACAAAAACGCCGCATCCTCTTTCAAAAACCTCAGCAGTTCCGTCAACCCTTCTGCCGAGGCGTAAATCGCTGGCTGTTCCATTTCCTCATCGTATTCAATGGTGAGAAACCTCTCTTTGAGGGCTTGTAGCCGCGCCTTATCAATATACTTTTTCATCCCTCCGCCACCTGCTCTCTGCGCGCCGGATCCGTTAGCGCCACCCGCTCCGGGTGCATGATCTTTTCCTTGAGCTTCAACATACCGTCAATCAAGGCTTCCGGCCGAGGCGGACAGCCGGGAATGTACACATCCACCGGCAGCACCTCTTCGATGCCTGGCACCACCGAATAGGAATCGGCAAAGGGCCCGCCCGCAATGGCGCAGCTTCCCATAGCAATAACATACTTGGGCTCTGGCATCTGCTCATAAAGGCGAATGAGCGGCGGCGTCATCTTCCAAGTCAGGGTCCCCGCTACAATAAGAAGATCCGCCTGACGCGGACACGGCCGAAAAACTTCATATCCGAACCGGGACAAATCAAACCGGGCCGCTGCCGTACTCATCATCTCAATAGCACAGCAGGCCAAACCGGAAGAAAGGGGCCATATCGAATTTCCGTGCGCCCACTTGAACAACGCATCCACCGTCGTCACCACCACGTTATCCTTCAGGATCGGCGGCACCAAATCCTTTATTTCCATGCCAGAGCCCCTTTCTTCCACGCATACCAAAGACCGAGCGCCAATATCCCAAGAAATAGGAACATCTCTAACAAAGCGAACAGTCCCAACGCCCCGAAGCGCACCGCCCACGGATACAGAAAAATGGCTTCAATGTCGAATACGATAAAAATCAAGGCGTAAAGAAAGTACCCCACCCGATACTGCACATAGGTCTTTCCTTCCGTATCCACTCCACACTCATAAGGTATCCGTTTCTCTCCTCCCGGTTGACGCGGCTGTAGTAAAAAGGCCGGAATCAACGCCGCCACCGGAAAGATCAATGCCACAATGAAAAAAACACCTAATCCGCCATATTCTCCCATAAGTTCCGAACTCCTTTCGGAAAATCTTCATCTGTATACAAAAGACATAAAGGATAATACGAAACAGCGGCTACCAGGCACAAACGCCTGATAACCGCCACAAATGCTATCCTATTGTCAGAGAAAGCGTCATTTTTATCTTCGCCTTCATAGCGCATTCTCTCCTTCTCCGGTCAAAGGTTATCATAAAGAAACAAATGGCCTTCGTTATTAAAAATGACTACGAATAACAGTATACATCGCTATATTATGGATTGCAAGTCTTTTATTTTGTAAAACATAACCCCATCAATCGTAAAAAAGGGAGCCTCCCTCGGCCCCCCATCATTACTTATACATTTTCCATATCATGTCGTCGCCGATTAATCGAAGTCAACCCTCGGTAAATTGTGCCGAGATCAATATCATTTCCACGATTTTCCATATATTTTTCTAACTTTCGCTTGACCCGCTGCAATGCATTATCAATTGATTTCACATGACGCCGAAGCTCTGCCGCAATCTCCTGATAGGATTTTCCGTCCAGATAAGACATGAGAACCTTCCATTCCAGATCGCTTAAGATTTCTTCCATCTTTTCCTCGATATCCACAAACTCTTCCCGGCTGATGACCAATTCTTCCGGATCGGATATCCGTGCTCCCGAGAGCACATCAAGAAGCGTTCTATCAGAATCCTCGTCATAGATAGGCTTATTGAGAGAAATATAGGAATTGAGCGGAATATGCTTCTGCCGGGTCGCCGTCTTGATGGCGGTAATGATCTGCCGAGTCACGCAAAGTTCGGCAAAGGCCCGAAAGGAGGACAGCTTATCGTTACGAAAGTCACGGATGGCCTTATAGAGGCCGATCATACCTTCTTGGATAATATCCTCCCGATCAGCTCCGATCAAAAAATAGGACCGAGCCTTAGCTCGCACGAAATTGCGATACTTATTGATCAGATAATCCTGCGCAGCCCTATCTTCGCCTTCCTTAACGGCGAAAACAACTTCTTCATCGGTCAGGCCATCGAACTCGCCTCCGGCAGTGTCCCGCGCTTCCGTCTTTACGTCCGCATCCAATCCCATCATCCTCCCAGCCTCATAAGAACATTTGAACATGCCTTACCGCTGCGCTATGGGCTCATTATACATTACGAGGCCAGATACGTCAAGGATTCCCACCAAAATAAAGCGTTTCTTTCATTTCTCTCGTCGCCGCAGTTTGTCAAGCTGGGCCGCTACGCCTTTATCTATGCGAGTCAATATCTCATTTCTCTCCACGCGTTGCCGCGCAGAGGGCAAGTATTCTTTCTTTAGCTTCTCCCGAAATTTTTGGATACGCCGCCAAAGTTCCATAGCCGGCAATCGATAAGCGCCCGCTCCTAAAATAACACTCTGCTCCGCCCCATCGGAAGTCACCACATGCACTTCGCGACCATCTCGCACCAACTCGTAAGTCAAGCGCTCAATCCGACTATCCGCCGTTTCCCCTGCCGCCGTATAAACGACAACGACATTTGCTGTATGGCATTCCTCATGAGCTTCGTCAATGGTAAAGAGCGCATCAAACACGATCGTTACATCATACTGTTCAAAGGCCCCATACTCTGTCAGGAGGTGGACAAGCTGATCCCTCGCTTGTGCCAGTTCGATCGCTGCCAACCGGGAAAGCTCGGGCCAGGCATGAATGACATTATAGCCGTCGATTAGAAAACATTCCCGCCGCCGTTTCATAAAAACCGCCTCTCCGCCACGTACAATGCGCAGCCATAGGCCTTATCGCTTTCTCTGGCCACAACATCATGGCCACCCTACTTGTCACACTTTTGCTTTCTGCTGACGCTGGCGCAGCACCTCATACAGAAGCACCGCTCCCGCTACGGAGGCATTCAGCGACTGGATATGCCCCCACATGGGCAATCGCACTAAAAAATCACAGTTTTCTTTTGTTAAACGGGAAAGCCCTTTCCCCTCACTGCCGATAACGAGGGCTAATGGGCCGGTAAAGTCCGCTTCATAGTGTACCTGCCGCCCTTCCATGTCTGCTCCCGCCACCCAAACGCCCGCTTCTTTCAAACGTTGGATAGTCTGAACCACATTGCCCACTTGCGCCACCGGCACATACTCCACCGCACCTACTGAAGTTTTCGCCACAGCAACGGACAGAGGACAGCTTCGTCGCTGAGGAATCAGCACGCCATCAACGCCTACGGCATCGGCAGTGCGCAGCAACGCCCCCAAGTTATGAGGATCTTCAATCCCATCTAAGAGAAGAAATAAAGGCGGCGTATCTTTAGCCGACGCGGCTATCAAAATATCTTCTAAATCCGCATAAGGCACGGGAGCGACGTAAGCCAACACCCCTTGATGGCGATACCCCGCCGCTAACGCCTCAATCCGTTGCCGCGGCACAGTCTCGATCCGAATACCCCGCCCCTTCGCTTCTTCCCAAAGCGCCTGAAAAGATTCTCCATGGCGCCCTTTCGCCAAAAGCAGCTTATGGATACCACGGCCACTCTTCAGTGCCTCGTGCACTGCGTTGCGGCCCACCATTACATCCTCCGGGAGAGGTTTTATTTCCTTATCCGCGTCAGTTTTCCTCAACCACTCCGTTCTCGGCATTTCGCGGTTTTGTTGTTCTAATTTCGATTTTTTTTTGCTGCGCCGCCCATGCAATTCCTTCATCATCTTCTCCATCGTCCCCGGAGCCTATGACCCATTTTTTCACAAACCGCAAGAAAACAAAACATCTGTCTTCCCTTCCGTACCCAGACGCCTTATGACTCCGGCTTCACGATATATTTCTCCAACCACGGCTCTTCCGCCACTAAAAGATCCCGCATCCGGATCATCATTTCCCGTATTTCCCACTGTGCCCCAGGGGTCGTCACGCGCTTATCATAGATGTCCATGAAAGATCGCAAATTAAGCGTCGTAACAAAATTGGTACAAATACCCCCGGGAAGCACGAATCTTGCATCCTGTTTCGTAACCCCCAAATGAAGTAGATCGTCGTAGGCTTTCTGAGCATCTTTCATTGATTCGATATAGCGATCATACGCCCCAGGCGTTTCCTGAATCGTTAGAGGAATCACGTTACCAAACAATCCATCCGGCAGCTTCGCCGACTGCTCAGAAACGTAACGCTGGCTCTGGACACTCAGTGACACGCCAATCCGGTGGCGTGAATATTGGGCCAAAAGCGTTCGAGAAACATTTTTCACCGCAAAGGTCATACTGCTATGCTCAATGACACTAAGGTGCTTACTGATCATAATGCGATCCAAAAGGCGCAACATTTCTGTCTCGGTCTTATTTTCCTTCCACAGCTCCAGAGGCGAATCGGAACTATAGCAAGTTCTTGCTGCAACCCAACAGGTTTTTAAATAATTTGGTGTCTTTGCAATCAGTTGAATTTCCATGTTCGCATGCTCCTCATTTCGGTCTTTGGCGATCTGTCATCATTTGGCGAACAATCGCCTGAAATGCCGCTTCTGCCACATCTTGCAAGCGGTCAAACTTTCCCGTAAGATAAAGCGTCCCCAAGAGTGCTTCAAATCCGGTGCTGATGTGATACTCCTGCACACTGGCCACCCGCGGTGCATGGCTGGGGGCGTTGCGCCCCCGGCGAAAAACACTCTGTTCCTCAGCGGTCAAAACTGACTTGATCGCTCGATAGGCTTGGGCCTGCCAGACGGCTGATACAATCTGCGCACTGCATTGATTCAGGGCCTGCACCTTGCTTTGCTCATACGACAGAAGCCGTCCTCGCACAAAGAGATGGAAATAAGCGTCGCCGACGTAAGCAGCCACTAAGGGGTTCAGCGTCTTTACATCCACACCGTCATAACGCTGTCGTATTCTCCCCCTTTCATCCTCCTCAAACATCATAGCCACGCGCTTTTGCCGATCCAAAAATTTCATACCCGCTTCCACCGGGTTCCCGCCGCCGAATCTTCTAACAGAATTCCCTTCGCCTTCAATTCATCGCGAATCTCATCAGCTCGCACCCAATTTTTCGCCTTTCGAGCCGCCAGCCGTTCCTCGATCAAAGCTGCAACAGCCGCGTCTTCTTTCATATCTCGCTCTGCCGGTGCTTCCAGAATGCCGATGATGTCCGCCATATCATCGAAGACTTGCCGGACGGTAGAGAAATTCTCCGCGTCGAAGGCAACACCCCGATTGATCACGTCATTATAGTACACATTGATATCCTTTGCCACGGCAAAAAGATAACTGATGGCAAGAGCCGTGTTAAAATCGTCCCCCATCGCCTCGTAAAAGGCAGACTGTGCTGCCCGGGCCGCGGCCGCCAATCCTTTCGCCGTATCTGATGTCCCTTCGCGTTCTATCAGCACTATGGCGTTCTTTTTTGCCGTCTCCAGTCGAGCGAAGCCTGCCTGGGCGTCTTGCAAACGATCGTCGCTGAAATCCAAAGGACTTCGATAATGGGTTTGGAGGATAAAAAACCGCACCACTTCCCCCGGATATTTTTTCAGAATATCCGCTACCGTAAAGAAATTCCCCCGCGACTTGCTCATCTTCTCCGCGTGGATCGTAATAAACCCGTTATGGACCCAATAGCGGGCAAAGCTATGGGGATCACCGCAATACGCCTGGGACTGGGCAATCTCATTCTCGTGGTGAGGAAAGATGAGATCACTGCCTCCGCCGTGGAAATCAAAATGTTCTCCTAAAAATTTCAGCGACATGGTGGAACATTCGATGTGCCAACCCGGTCGTCCCTTCCCCCACGGACTGTCCCATGACGGTTCCCCCGGTTTAGCCGCTTTCCAAAGCGCAAAATCCATGGGGTTACGTTTACGCTCGTCCACTTCTACTCTGGCTCCGGCCAGCATATCCTCCAACGTGCGGCCGCTTAGCTTGCCATATCCGGCAAACTTCTCCACGCTGTAGTAGACATCCCCTTCCAGCGCATACGCGTAATCGTGCTCAATAAGCCCCTGAACCATGGCAATGATTTCAGGAATCGTCTCCGAAACGCGTGGATATACGTTAGCCCGGCGCACATTCAAAGCATCCAGCGCCTGGAAATACGCTGCAATATAGCGATCGGCAATCTCTTTCCATGATACATTCTGCTCATGGGCTGCCCGGATGATCTTGTCATCCACATCTGTGAAATTTTGAACGTAATACACCTCATAGCCGATGCGCTTAAAAAAACGTCGAATAGTGTCCCACGTCACGAAAGGACGTGCGTTACCAATATGAGGTTCGTTATAAGGCGTCACACCACAGACGTATATACTGACCTTTCCCCGCTCCTGCGGCTGAAATACCTCCTTGCGCCGCGTCATCGTATTGTATACTACAATCTGTTCCGCCATGCTCTCTTCCCTCTCCGCTTCCTTAAAATCAAAACTTTCCATATTCCTTTTTCAATATTTCTATCACGCCATAAGCCAGTGGTGAATCGCCTGCATCGTCTCGCAAAGATTCCAGCTGCGCGATGGTAAACCCGCTGGCACGAAGCACCGAAAACATTTCCCGTAACGCCGTTTCATGTGCCTCAATCGCCGCACGCATCCGCCGTCCTAAACCACCCATCATTCGTTGCATCGCTACTTCGCTCTCCGCCATGAGACACGCCGTCCCGGCTCGATTGAGCTCCTCAATAAAATCCATCTCGGTTGCTCCTCATTCTGTCTATGTTGTTTATTGTATCAAAAGCCGGTGAAAAATAAAAGGACATCCGCATTGACCCGTAAAAATATCCCAGCCGATTCGGCTGGGATATTTTCTCTTGTCTTTATTTCGCTATTTTTGTGATATCGGCGGCGAACCATTTCTGAGAAATCTTAGCCATCGTCCCATCCTGGCGCATCTCATCCAATGCCTTTTGCACCTTATCCCGCAGTGCTTGATCGTCCTTGCGGAAGCCAACGCCGAACTGGGCCGACGGTCCCACCGTAACATCCACTGCTTCCAATTTATTCGGGTGTTTGCTCATATAATAGCGCCCGATAATTTCGTCGCAAACCACGGCATCAATACGACCGTTTTCCAAATCCATAAAAGCCGCCAAATAATCCTGATATTTTTTAAATTCCTTAAAACTTCCCGTGAGCTCCGGCTTCGCGTCTAAATATTCCTCAATCGTCCCCCCGCCGCTCTGCGTGGCAACAATTTTACCGGCCAATGATGCCTCATCCTTGATCTCCTGATTCTGTCCCGCCGCCCGGAAAATGATAAACCGGTTATTCATGTAAGGATCGCTGAAAAGAATATTTTCTTTCCGTTTGGGTGTGATATCAAGCCCGTTCCATAGCATATCCACTCGCCCACTCTTCAATTCCGCCTCTTTGCTGGCCCAATCAATAGGCTTAAATTCCACTTCGCCCCCCATTCTTTTCGCCGCTTCCGTAGCTAAATCAATATCAAAGCCCACAATTTTATTGTTTTCATCCACAAAGCCCATGGGGGGAAAATTATCGTCCAACCCTAAAACAATCTTGTTCTCGGTTTCCTTCTTTTCCGTCGCTGTCTGGGGTCCACTACCGCAGCCTGTTAAAATTCCCATCGTCAGCATCAACATCATACAAATTGTTAAAAATTTTTTCATCGTCCAATCCCTCCATCTTTTATCATCCTATGAACACTACTATATCACCCCGTCAGGAAGCCACAGGCCTCCCTCACAGGGAAAACATACCGTTGTCGAAATTGATGGTTCCTTTGGCTCAGCCATAATCATGCCTCCCGGCTGCAAGATACGCAAGCGTCCGCGCTCCTCTTTCTCTGACAATGTTAAGGCCAAGGCTAAACTTCCGGAACCACAGGATTTTTCATATACTCGACTGCCAGTTGCCGCCACGCCGATATAAGGACGAATCTGCCAGGTATCCATCGCCTGTCGCCAATAGGGGATAACTCCATAGGCATCTGCTCCGCTTATCTTCGCCACCGCTGTCAAAAGTGCATCGTACTGCACTTGATCAGGAAATGCCGTCGTTTCAAAGCAGAAATGACCAATCCCAGGAAAAGTCACCAATGTACCGGAAAACCTCTGCTCCGCCGCCTCCATGGCAACAGGGCGCATTGTCAAAGCCTCCGGCATTTTCCCACGAACGTCAAAACATCCCGCCGCTATCCTTTCTACCGCATACGGGAGAGGCTTTTCCGTTCCGGAACAGGTAAGAAAAAATTCCTGCCCTGGCGCTGCCAGTCCCTCTTTTACCACCCATGCCCCAAGAGCCAGCATCGCGTTGCCGCAAAATTCTCCGCCAGCCATCTCCAAGTGAAAAAGCACCTCTCCATTCTGCAAAGATGACAAAAAACCAACCTGTTCCGCTGCCAGATACTCCGTATCCATTATTAAACCGGCCACCGTTGGATACACCGCCCGTGGCACCTTATCTAATATGAACACCGTCGTATTGCTGCACGGACTGGCTTTCACAAATCGCAGATGCACTCCGCTTTCCCCCATTAAAGTATTAGCGCAAAAATATTATACCAAGAAATATTAATACACGCAAGTAAACAACAACTGAGCCTTGATTTTCGACAGAATCAAGGCTCAGAAGATAGCGAGAACGAGGGGATATGATGAAATTTATACCTAACGAAACCAAACAAGAAAACAGTCTAAACGCTGATAATGCGACATGATCTGGGATATTTTTTATTCTGATACGCTTTAAGTTTCATCCACATCCACCGGGGGTACCTTCGCGTGAATAAAAGCACAAGCACCGCCTAAAAGGAGGAAGCCGACCGCTAAACCAGCATAACCGTTTTGTGTAAAGCCGTCCACAAGGTAGCCGACAAAACTACAGGTAATAATGAGTAGGACATAAGGGAGCTGAGTACTCACATGATCGATATGGTGGCATTGGGCCCCCGCTGATGCGAGAATAGTGGTATCCGAGATAGGTGAAGCATGGTCTCCGGCTACCGCTCCAGAGAGAACGGCCGCCACCGAAAGGACAAGCCCTTGATAATTTTCCACCCCAATAACCGCTACAGCAATGGGAATCAAAATCCCGAAAGTACCCCAGGAAGTTCCCGTAGCAAAAGCCAAGAAAGACGCTACCAGGAAGAAGATGCCCGGCAGAAAAAGGCCTAGGGAAGCGTTGGCATTGACCAAATGCCCCACGTAACCACCCAAATTCAAATATTTGTCACTGACAATCCCCGACATAGTCCACGCCAAACAAAGGATGAAAATAGCTGGAACCATTGCTTTGAAACCAAGGCCGAAACACTCGCAAAAAGCGGGAAAAGAAACGATCTTCCGCGGAAGATAGAGAAGGGCTAAAAATACAAAAGCGATAAAGGAACCTAAAACCAGCGATTTAGACGAATCACAGTCGGCGAAAGCCTCCGTTACGGATTTTCCTTCATAAAGGCCACCAGTATAAAGCATGCCGAAAATACAGGCGACGATAAGGACAAAAATAGGCAACAGTAAATCGAGGATAGTGCCCTTGCCGTGCTGCGCCGTATATTCTGACTCCGTATCGGCATATTCCTCCGCCACAATGAAGTTCTCGCTGTTTTTTCGCACCGCTTGTCCCATAGCAGCAAAATCTCGCCCCGTCCAAACAAGGAAAAGCATAAAGCACATGGTCAAAATCGCATAAAGATTGATAGGGATCGTCTGCAAAAAGAGACCAAAACCATCAAGGCCGCTCCCTTCTGGCAGCGATGACCCTACTGCCGCCGCCCAGCTGGACACAGGCGCCATAATACAGACCGGGGCCGCTGTAGCATCTATAATATAAGCCACTTTAGCCCGCGCCACTTTGAACTTATCTGTAATCGGCCGCATCACTGTCCCGACGGTAAGGCAGTTAAAATAGTCATCAATAAAAATAACGATACCCAAAAGAGCCGTCAAAAGGAGGGCACTGCGCTTCCCTTTAATCCGGCGGCTGGCCCATTCCCCGTAGGCAGCTGTCGCCCCAGAACGAGCGATGGCCGCTACTAAAATTCCTAAAATGACTAAGAACACCAAAATATTGACATTCTTTCCTACTTTTTCTTCCATGACCGCAAACATGGTCAAGATCGCGGCAAGGATGTTTCCTTCTGTGTAGAAAAGTGCCCCCGAAAAAATACCAATCAGAAGCGACATATACACTTCTTTTGTCACCAGCGCCAACACAATGGTTAGTACCGGCGGAAAAACTGCCCAAGCTGTTTCTGCCATGGATATATCCCGTCCTTATAAAAAATATGATTGAATCTGCCACTAAACACCCATGAAAATCTGACGTCATGAACATCCGGCCATTGAGCGTCATTTTCGCGTTTACGCGCTGGGTCGCTTAGTGGTTTATTATACCAATATTCCGTACGTATCGCCAGCCAATTTATGAGATTCTTCGATGTCCCTTACTTCAATCCGTTTTGACTTCTTCAAATATCCGCAAAATATCCTGTCCGTACCGACGCCCTGGCACCGCCCATTTTCCATTAAGGCCTACCCAGGTATCTACCTTCCCGTAATATTGCGGATATTTTTCCCGCAGTACCTCATAGCGTTCATCTAAAATCGGCTGTTGTGGCAATCGCGTCGTAGCATAAGCCATCAAGTGCTGAATGTGCGCTCTTACCCCGCGCCGAGGCGTAGCAAAGAATTGACCTCGCACCCCTCGCCCTGTAGCTCCGAGACCACAGTAATTGTTCTGAGATGGCTGCACATCGCCGCCGAAAGCGAAACACCCGGTTTCCTTAATGGCCTGACAGAGGGCGAGATCGGCACGTACTCCTTCACTTTCTCCCTCCTCATAATAGTAGTGGACTAATTCTTCCACTGTGCAGTTAAGCTGCGGGTTTGAATTTTTCCGATGAATGTAGCGGACGAATTGTTCCTCACGAAGCTCTGGTTCACCCAATATCTTCACTTCAGTATACGCAGCTTCTTCTCCGGCCGCACTACCTTGCAATTCATCTGCTACTGCCTGACGTATCTCCGGCAAAAGGACATAAAGGTTGTATCCGGGGCAAGCGGTGTCATAATTGACGTCCCGATGCCCGACAATCGTATATTCATTTGGTGTCAGGTGATAGTGACGACACAGAAAGGTCAGCAGATGAATGAGTGAATCAATCTGTTCTCCCGTCGGTATTTCCTCATCAAAATTACCCGAAAGATTGATCCCCACGGTATGGTAATTGCCTCGATAGGCATGGGCACCAATGGTAGCCAACGGACGTCCCCGCTCGATGGTACCGTCCTGTCGAATGACATAGTGATAACCGATCCCTTGCCATCCGTTACCGATATGCGCCTGATGAATGCGTGACGAAGAAACATCACCGTCTGGAACCCCTACGTGATGAAGAACAATGGCGTCTGTCCACGGACGAACCAGCAGGGGTCCGAAAAAAAAGAAATTCGTCTCTACAACATTTAGTCCTTCGTCCGGGGGCCGGTCTTTCATCGGATCATACACCGAATAGCCTCCGCCAAAATCCACATAGGGCGGAAGATTTGATTTCTCTTTCTCTTCTCGTCGTTCTGTATGAGCTGCCGCCCCGTGAAGGCGCGCCTCGGACACAGAGGCAGACAGGCTAAAGAAAAAGAGCGCCGTCACTGCCGCCGCCAATATTTTCTTAGATCCCATACTTGCCCCTTTCCCTCAGACACTCTCTTCCCACGCAGAAAATAAAATGCCGCCGACGAAAAGCGGCGGCAAAAGAACGCATCCTTATTTGAAAAGCTGGCTCACCGAACGGTGCGACTGGATACGAATAATGACGTCACCGATCGTATCCGCCAAAGAACGGACAACAATCTTTTTCGATTCTTTTTCCGGCGGCAACGGAACGGTGTCGGTAATAATCAATTTTTCGATATTCGATTCGTTGATCCGCCGCACCGCCGGATCGCTCAAAATGGCATGGGAACAACATGCATAAACCGAGCGAGCCCCCATGCGCTGTAGAGCCTTCGCACCTTCGCAAAGAGAACCGGCGGTGTCTACGATATCGTCGATCATAATACAGTCTTTGTCTTTAATATGACCGATGATATTCATGACTTCAGCTTTTCCCGGCTCTGGGCGACGTTTTTCAATAATAGCAATGGCTGTTCCCAAATGATCCGCCAATGTTCTGGCTCGAGTGACACCGCCCAAATCAGGCGACACCACAATGGGATCAGTTAAAGGATTTTCCACGAAATATTCCGCTAAAATCGGAGAAGCCGCCAGGTGATCTACGGGAATATCGAAAAATCCCTGAATTTGACCGGCGTGGAGATCCACGGTCACCACTCGGTCAACACCAGCCGTTTCCATAAGATTGGCCACCAATTTGGCAGAAATAGGTTCCCGTCCTCGCGTTTTTCGATCCTGCCGCGCATAGGCATAATAGGGAACCACCGCCGTAATACTGTTAGCCGAGGCTCGACGACAAGCGTCCACCATAATCAGAAGTTCCATCAAATTATCGTTGACCGGCTGGGAAGTTGGTTGAATGATAAAAATGTCGCGGCCCCGAACACTTTCTCCAATCAGAATCTGGGTTTCGCCGTTATTAAAACGGCTCACCAGCGCGTCGCAAAGCCGCACCCCAATGTGATTGGCAATATCTGACGCCAATTTTGGGTTAGCACTGCCCGACAAGATGCAAAGATCTTTCATGTCTGCCATTTTTCTAAACCCCTCCATAGCCATTCTTCGCCGGAAAATACCGACAGACGACGGCGCTTTCCCATACTGTGTAAAATGCCTCGCCCTCTCCATTATAAAACGAACGAACTTTTTCTGCCAGTCTTATTTTGAGATTCTCCTCATTGCCGCTTATCCGGCCAGTCAGGGATATTCTTCTGTCTCGCCCGAGCCACCGCCAAATTTTTCGACGGCACGTCCTTGGTGATGGTAGAGCCAGCCGCTACGTAAGCACCGTCTCCCACCGTCACTGGCGCAACGAGATTGGAGTTGCAGCCTATGAAAGCATCGTTGCCAATGATAGTGCGGTATTTCGCCTTGCCATCGTAATTCACGGTAATGGTCCCGCATCCCATATTAACCCCCGACCCCATATCACAGTCGCCAATATATTGCAGATGAGGAAGTTTAGCTCCCTCACCGATGGAAGAATTTTTAACCTCAACAAAATTCCCCACCCGTACCTGCGCGGCCAATTTCGTCTGAGGCCGCAGATGGACATAAGGGCCAACTATTGTGCCGTCACCAATCTCACACTCATGAGCATAGACGAATTGAGCTGTCACCTCATGCCCTATCTTCGTGTCCGAAAAACGACTGGACGGTCCCAAAACGCACCCTTCTCCCACCGAAGATGCCCCTTCAATCCAGGTAAATGGATAAATCACCGTATCCTTCCCCACCGAAACGTCTGTGTCGATAAAGGTAGTGTCCGGATCCATCAAGGTCACGCCGCTCTCCATAAGGGCTAAATTCTTGCGATGGCGCAGGATCTTTTCCGCACTCGCTAACTGGATGCGGGAATTGACCCCTATCGTCTCTTCGTAATTTTCCGCCGCCAAGGCCCAGATTTTTTCTCCCCGCTGTCGCAAAATGGCGAGGACATCCGGCAGATAATACTCCCCCTGGGCGTTATCACACCCCACCTCCGCTAAGGCAGAGAAAAGATCCTGTGCCTCAAAACAGTAGATACCGGAATTTACTTCCTTCCCCTGCCGCTCCGCTTCTGTAGCATCCTTTTCCTCGACAATTTTCTCCACGGTACCCGCAGCCGAACGAATGACCCGCCCGTATCCCGTAGCGTCCGGCATAATAGCCGTAAGCACCGTGGCCTTAGCGGCGGCCTCTTTATGCGCCTGGTAGAGCCGCGTGAGGAGTGCCCCCGTTAAAAGCGGCGTATCGCCGCACAGTACCATGACAGTTCCGCGTTCATCCCGAAGAAGCGGTTCCGCCATACGCACCGCATGACCCGTACCTAGCTGTTCCTCCTGCACGACGATCTCTGCCGCACCTCGAATGGCGGATCGCACAAACTCGGCCCCGAAGCCTACCACCACGATATTGCGGCGCGCCCCGGCTTCCCGGGCCGCATCCAAGACGTGCTGCACCATAGGTTTTCCTCCCACCTGGTGAAGCACTTTAGGAAGAACCGATTTCATCCGAGTCCCCTTCCCGGCCGCTAATATGACGGTAACTAAATCTGACATTCTTTTGCCTCCAAAATCGAAGATTATACTGCCCCGTCGCCCTCTGCCCGTTTCTCCATGGCTTCCATGCTGGCCAAAAGCGTCTGTTCGGATTTTTCCATGTGATGTTCCGCCGCTTTTCGCGCCGCTTTCACGTCTCCCTGCGCGATGGCCTCAACGATCAGGCGGTGTTCTTCCAGCGTCGCCTTGAGCCGGCCGGGAAAGGACATAGATGTGGTGCGAAAGCGTGTGAGCTGCTCTCTCAAGTTTGAAATGATCCCCACCAGTCGACGGTTTCGACTAGCCTGATAGAGAAGATCGTGAAATTCCGTATCCGTTTCTACAATCTTCCCCATGTCGCCGCTCTCGATGTAAGCGCCAATCTGCACTAAGAGGCGCTGCAATCGCTCCAACTCCTCATCGGTGATGCGTTCCGCCGCCAAACCACTGGAAAGGGACTCCAGTGAAGTGCGTATTTCAAAAACTTCGTTGATATCGCGAATGGAAAGATTTGCTACATACGTACCTCGTCGAGGCATCATAATGACGTACCCTTCCAATTCCAGTCGGCGGATCGCCTCTCGAACCGGTGTGCGGCTGACACCCAATTCCTCCGCCAACTGTATTTCCATCAGCCGTTCCCCAGGCTTTAGTATCCCGTTGCGCACGGCATCGCGCAGTGTTTCACAGACCACATCCCGGAGCGGCTGATAGCTGTCCAGTCGAATGGGGGCTAATTTTTTCTCCATACATTTCCCTCGCTTATGCTCAGTTCTTCTTATCCATTTTCTTTTGGTCCCGTTGTCGGCACAACGAATACCACCGCCTCCGGATGGACAGCCGACAGTGCCGCCGCCGCCCGCTCAGCCATCACTTTATCACGAGTCAGTGCATACACCGTCGGGCCGCTGCCAGACATCAAGCTGGCCAGAGCGCCGTTTTCTTTTAGGATATGTTTATAGTCGCCAATGACAGGATGTGCTTTCAGTGTCACGGCTTCCAAGGCGTTCCCCAACCGCGCTGCGATCTCCTTCAGATCGCCCTTCTTGATTGTTTCCACCATAGCTGATGTCCAAGAAGTTTCTAACCCGTGTAACTGATCAAAAGTACTATAAGCCCACGCCGTAGATACCTCGATGGGCGGTCTCGCCAAAACGACCCACGCATGAAGACCACAAGAGAGCGGCGTAAGTATCTCTCCCCGGCCTGTGGCCAATACCGTCCCCCCCCGCAGACAAAACGGTACATCAGAGCCAATTTCCGCCCCCAAGCGGATCAGTTCCGCCGCTGTCATTTGCGTCGCAAAAAGTTCGTTCAATCCGCGCAACACGGCAGCGGCATCAGCTGAACCACCAGCCAATCCTGCTGCGATGGGGATGCGTTTTTCGATCTCAATCCGAACCCCGCTTCGTATCCCATGGACATTTAAAAAGCGGCGTGCCGCTCGCCACGCCAAATTTCTCTCGTCAGCGGGAAGCGCGGTGGTATTGAGATGCAGCGCAATGCCATTGGAAACTAATTCCATCCGCAGCGTATCAAAAAGCCCCACGGACTGCATGACCATCGCCACCTCATGGTAGCCGTCCTCCCGCTGCCCCAAAATATCCAGTGTCAAATTGATTTTCGCATTGGCCTCCACGGTCACCAAGCAGAATCACACCCATTCTATTTTGCCCGCAACTCACATAGGATTTTATCAAGTTTTGTTCCATAAGTAAATATATCGTCGCCGTCCATTCCTACCCCTCGCCCACCACCAAGGGCAGAAAATACGCTTCCGTCCCCGCGATCGCCTCGGGTGAAAAGCGGCAGCCGAGGGCGGAAGGCTGCCCGAAGAGCATGAAACAGGAAAAGGTCAGGAAGCCGTCTTTTTCGCCCGAATCCACCCGATGGCGAAACCGTTTCTGACGAATAAAACGCTGATACATGGCCCTTTCGCTTTCCCGGCAAACGATGTCGTCGTAACGATCCACCAATTTTTCGATCACCATCTCATGCTCCGCCCCGCGCTTTCGCAAAACGCAAACATTACGGCCTTCGCGCCCCCAAATTTCCTTGTAGACGTACGCTCCATCCGATAGTGCCTCGTAATCGGATTCAAAATACGACGGCGCCAAATACCGCCCCACGATCTCCCGTTCCTCCGCTGTCAAAAATCGGTTCGTGCGGTAGAGGGCGTACACTAACGCCATGAAGGATTTATTTTGCAGGATCACGGCTTCCGGCGGATTAAAGAGCGCGAAACACCCTTCCCGATAGAGATCCAAAAACATCTGCCCCAATGGTTCGCCATCGGCCGTTCGCTCGTCGATGAGAATTTCCAAGGGGTGCAGCCGATAGAGCGCGGCGGCATGTGCGCCATCTGCGAACGGGATCCCCGCCGCGTCAATTTCCATATCGTAAAACGACAGGAACCGAATATCCCCCTGGGGACAGCTCTCCGCCATCAGACGCGCCAGAAACCGCGTCGTCGCCAAATCTTCCAGGCAATCATCGAAACAACTGAAGACGAACGGTCGAGGGCAAAAATCCCGCGTCCCAAGGTCAATGACCGGTGCACAGAGACCGTCGTGCACCGTCCGCAAAAAGCGGCGCAATTCCTCCATCGCCCCCACATTGGGATCGCGGCGGCCGAACCAGTCTGCGGCGACCCCGTTGGCGTAATAACTCTCAATCAGAAAGCAGGGCGTGTCCGCATTGATCTCCACCATGCGGATACGCCCCCCTTCGTCCATCACGAAATCAAAACGGGACAGCCACGTCGGCAGGCCAAACGGATTGGGCGTGTGCATATAGGGAAGCAAAGCCTCGGGCATATCCATATCCCGGGCAAAATCATCCGGCGCCTCTTGAAATACTAGCGCCGCCTTGACGAAGATCTGAAAGAGCCGCGCGGAGGCAAAGCGCAGTTCCTCGTAAAAGGATGCCGGAAATCCCTGCATCGAAAGCGTCGGATAGCGATCCGCATAATCTTCGTACTGAATGAAGGGAAAAATCGCAGGATCCAGCGCATCGAGGTAAGACGTCTTTCTTCTCATCTCATCGGCTCCTTACGACCCGGCCGAGCGAACCCCGGCTTGCCCAAACCCCGCTTTTCGCCCCACCAAACGCGCCTTTTTGCTCTTCTCGTCCTTATAGTTTCGATTGATGGTCGAACCAAAGCCGCCTCTTCCCCCACCGTGGCTTCCCAAGGCGCGCTGTGGTTCTTCCTCCTCTTGGCGCGGCGTCAAGGGGGTGTCGAGCCGATACGTCATCGTCATCGGCTCCATGTGTCCTTTCGGCGGCGCAAATCCGTGAAAGGCGAAGTAACTCGCGGCAACGGAAGACAGCAAGCTGGCCGTGCCGTATTCCCAGATGAGATTGCCCTCGTTATCCCGATGAAACGTGACCGCCGTATCGTCGTCGTAGAGCGCCGTTTCCTTCCCGTCCCCGTGATTAAGAAGCGTGAACCGCCGCCCCTGCGCATCCGAAAGGCGCTGTTCCCCTTGATTCCATGAAGGCACAACGGCGGCACAAAGTTCAAAGGAAATATCTCCCCAATGGGAATAACCGGCGGTGACAGCGGCGATCGAAGCGAACGCGGCCGCCAAATAGGCGGCTTTTCGCCCTAAGTTCTCCATACTCTGCCCCCTTTTATCTCAATGCACCGCGCCGCTGATGACGAGGGACAGCCCGACAAAAATACCGAACACCATGATCCCTGCCGCCGTGTTCCCCTTTCGGATCTCCTCGGGCAGAGAATATTGACGGCACCACAGATTGACGACAAAAAAGCCGAAAATAAAGAAGAAGATCCCAAGGGCGGCGTAAAGAAGACTCGACGTCACCCCCGTCAAAAAGCCGACGTCCGCCGCTTCCCCATAGGGCGAAAGGATGACCGCCCGCAGGATTTCCCCCACGCCGATAAAAGAACCGGCGCAAAGCCAAGCGACGGCACGATTGCCCCTCTTGATCTCCACCTCGAAATCGCCGGGAATAAAAAAATCAATGATCCGGCTGGCGGCGATCATCAACACGATGCCAAAGCAGGCATAAAACACCGTACTCATGAGAGCGGACATATCGTACATACAAACATTACCTCCTGTTTTGATCCTGAATGACCGTTAGACGTCCCTCCGTCGAAGCCAAGCGTATAAGACGAGCGTAGCGATCCAAGGTTTCATCTTGATGAAGCCAAGCCGCATCTTCCGTAATAGGCAGAGCACCGATGGAACCAACCCAAATGAGCGTATTCCCGTCTGTTGTTGTTGATACGCGGCAGGCTTCGTCTTTCGTCTTGATGACGATCGCCTGGTCGGTGGCCGCTAAATCTTGGCGAACCTCCTGCGTCCACCCATCAATGCCTTCAATGATATCCATGGCTGACGCGCCGGGATCGAGGGTGGATTCATAAAAATGGTCGCCCTGCGTGTTTTCCGCATCTTTGAGGGGCGTGTAATACGGCGCGTCAGAAAGCCGCTCCACCATGCGATAGGGAACATGGAGAAAGCGCCGGACATCGTGCCAGCAAAAACTGTCCGCGAAATCCCCACAAAGCAAGAACAGCACGCAGACGTAGAGAAAGGGCGCCGCGTAAACCCAACAGCAATTTGACAGGAAACGCTTACGCCCCTCCCATTTCAAGGAGTTCGCCCGAACCGCCGCGGCCGCCGTCGGGTCGAGACGGATCTGCGCGGGATCGACATGCCAGCCGGACGCGCCGATGCGCTTTTCCGCCCAATTTTCAAGGAAGAACGTATATTTCCCGTCCTCACTTTCGTATTCACGATACGACGCTTCGTCCCCCACCGAGGCGTCACTCACGCCCCAGACGCCTACCACAAGTTCCTTTCCCTGATCGCGCAGCCGATACTGCTTCGGCGCCGTCCCCTGCGGCACCGTGCGCGACAAGGTGCAGGAGAGACCGCCGTCCATGACGCTCAGCCACCAGCCTTTTTCTTCCGTCCCCGTGATGAGGCCATACTCCGTCCATCGCACATCCGACGCCTTTTCCCTGTAACGGATCTTTTCGACGATCGTATAGGGTTTTCCCTCAATCAGCAATCCAGTCCAGCAGTCAAAATCCACCTGCTTCCCTCCCCTTGCCACATATCTCTCATAGTGCATCGTTGAACGTAAGCTGTATAAGATGTGTGCGCCTCGAAATAATAAGGAAATAAGAAGCCGTACCTTCTTTTAGATATTTTACACTGGCGTTCACCAGAAAATGAAATAGCAGCGGTGCCATTTCTCATACGCTGTACTTCTCTATGACTATGTTATTTATTATACATGATATTGTCGCAAATAAACAATTTTTCCGTTACCAATATTCCTGGCCAGTCAATTCGAGGCACAGAGTTTGACAACTCGATGGGCGGCGGTGCATAATGGAAAATAAATGTATCACCTGGTTTTATGCCCCTAAGGAGGCTGATACCATGTCCACTGCCACACCGATGACAAAGGAAGATACGCCCCGCGCTAAAATCACCACCGACCCAGACATCGGACAAAAAGATCCGGCTGAGGAAAGAAAACCTGTGACGCCAGCTCTCTCCCGCCTCCGTCGTCAAACTAAGATCGCCCTGCTTCGTCTCTTTCTCTCGTTTTGTTTGACGCTGCTCCTCACTGGTAACATTCTATTCCCGATCATTGCCTCAGAACTTCCTTATCAGGAAATGTTCCCCATGCTCCCTCCAGCGTTTTTGACTCGTCTGGGAGGATACGCCAGCGCCGGGACGGCCCTGCTCCTGATATTGCTCCATCTGCCTTGGTATCTTCGTGGTTTAGGCCGCATAATACACGGCGTTCCTGACACGACCAGCCTAATCGCCATCAGCACAATAGCCGCTTTCGGTTACAGCACGATCGCCTTGTTCCTGACCGACCCGGATTTAATAGGAAGCGGCGGCCCGTCCACCTATTTTCTCCCCTTGAGCCTCACGCTCATTTTGGCAACCGTGGGCGAATATGTCCTTTGCCGCGTGCAGCGAGATGACCTCGAAGCGCTGACAAAAATGGGCGCGCTTCTCCCTGATCCATCGCCCTTTTCCTCTGTGCCCAAAAACGCCACTGTCCCCGGACATATCACACTCCTTGCAATTCTCCTGGCCGTCGCTTTAGGACTGCTCTGGACAGGTTTAGATTCCTTTTCCGTGGGCGCTACGGTCTTTTTTACGATCCTCATCGCCGCTTGTCCGATTTCCATCGGGCTCGTGGAAGCTATCAGCATGAGCACAGCCATGAAGAAAGCTCGTCAAAGCGGCCTCCCCATACGAGAGGCAACCGTCTTGGAAACGGCCGCCGATATCAACGCCGTCGTCATCGGCAAAACCGGCTTTCTCACCTTAGGCACCCCACATATCACTGACATTATGGGAGAAGGTCTAACCGACGACACTTTGATCGGTCTCGCAGCCTCCGCGGAAGCGGAATCGTATCATCCTCTGGCCAAAGCCATTACTAACCGGGCCATCCAGATACGCGCTCGCCTGCAAAGATTGGCCGCTGCGAACGAAATTCCGGGAGTTGGTGTCGAAACACTCATCAACGGAACGGCCGTGCGGGTAGGGAAACGGCACTGGTTGGAAGAAGAACACATCTACATCAGTGCCGACCTCCTCACCAAAGCCGATCAATTAGAAGAACGGGGAAAGACCGTTCTCTTTATCAGCAGTGGGCGCAGCACCAAAGGTCTCATCGCCTTTGAAGACGAAGTGCGCCCGGAAATACCCGTTATGCTAAACAACCTGAAAACCATGGGGATTCACGTCGTTCTCCTGACCGGTGACAGTCCTCGCACCGCTAAAACCTTCGCCCGCGAGCTGACGATTCCTGAAGTACGCGCCGATATTCCAACAGCTGAAAAATCGAAGGAGTTACAACTCCTGCAAGCCCGAGGTCTGACCGTCGCCTTCTTCGATCAAGTGATAGAGGATAACGCGGCCCAACAAGCCGATCTATCGGTGACACTGACAGCAGACGCACCTTCGATATCACCGAAAGCCACTGTCCTTTTCTTCGCTTCAAAAAATTTTACGGTTTTACCCCGCTTTCTGTCTCTCAGCCGCCGAACGATGCTCGCCGTTCGCCAGAACTATATCTGGGCCTTTGCCGGCACTTTACTGGCCATGCCCGCCGCTACCGGCCTTCTTTACAGCTTTGGCGGGCCACTCTTTACACCTCTCCTGGCTATGGCCACTTCTCTCCCCGGACTTTTGGCCATCCTCATCAACGCTTTTCGCCTGCATCATTTTGAAATCTAAACTCCACAAAGAGGTGAAGAAAGGGCTGCCGATCGGCAGCCCCTTCTTCATCCACCGCTCTCTACCTTCACGAGTGATGCGTAATATTAAATTTCGGTTCCGGCGCGGCCACCGGTGTTCCTTCCGGCTCCGATTCTCGCTCCGCTTCCAGTTCTGGTGCCACCGGGTTCACCGGCTCTAACGGAATCGGCATCAAGGGTGGCGGCTCATTATTTCCCGGCTCTTCCGACTTATCCTCCCGCTCCGTGATCACGCCTTTCGTCATCAGTTCCTCCAACTGCGACGCATCCAGTGTCTCTCTCTCGATGAGCGCCGCGGCGATAAGATGAAGTTTATCAATGTGCTCCGTGATGATCTTACGGCATTCTTCATAGGCTTCTTCGATGTATTTACGGACTTCTTTATCAATTTCACAGGCCACTTCTTCCGAATAATTGCGCTGCTGATTGAAATCCCGCCCTAAAAACACCTGATGTCCCTCGCCTTCTCCGAAGGAAATCGGCCCTAAGACCTCGCTCATGCCATACTGGGTAATCATGCTGCGGACAACTCGGGAAGCCCGCTGGATATCGCTCTGCGCCCCGGTACTGATCTCCTTTAGGACGACCTCTTCCGCCACACGGCCCGCTAAAAGTGTTTTTAGTTGGTCCATCAATTCACTGCGGGTCTCATAAGAGCGATCTTCCTTAGGCAGCATGAGCGTATAGCCCCCCGCCCGCCCCCGTGGGATGATAGTGACTTTATGTACCGGATCGGCGTTGGGCAAAAGCATTCCCACCAACGTATGTCCGCCCTCATGATAGGCCGTAAGCCGCTTTTCCTTGTCGCTCATGATACGAGATTTTCTTTCTGGACCGGCCATAACGCGCTCGATAGATTCCTCTAAAGCGGCCATCGTGATGGTCTTCTTATTTTGCCGCGCCGAAAGCAACGCCGCCTCGTTCACCAGATTACTGAGATCAGCCCCGGTAAAGCCCGGTGTCCGGCGGGCTAAAATGTCCAAATCCGCATCTTTATCCACCGGTTTCCCCTTCGTATGTACCTTGAGAATGGCCAAACGCCCCCGCACATCGGGCTTATCCACCACGATCTGTCGGTCGAAACGCCCCGGACGCAGAAGGGCCGGATCTAAAATATCAGGGCGATTGGTGGCGGCGATAATGATGATCCCTTCATTGGCAGCAAAACCGTCCATCTCCACCAGGAGCTGATTCAACGTCTGCTCCCGCTCGTCGTGGCCGCCGCCGACCCCGGCGCCGCGCTGACGCCCCACCGCGTCAATCTCATCAATAAACACGATGCAGGGAGCGCTTTTCTTCGCCTGTTCAAAGAGATCACGCACTCTCGACGCCCCCACGCCGACAAACATTTCCACGAAATCAGAGCCACTGATCGAAAAGAAAGGAACCCCCGCCTCTCCGGCTACAGCCCGGGCCAAAAGCGTCTTACCTGTACCCGGCGGGCCGAAGAGAAGCACCCCTTTCGGAATACGCGCCCCGAGATCGTTAAATTTCTTCGGTTGCTTTAAGAACTCAACGACTTCCTCTAATTCCTGTTTTGCCTCGTCCGCCCCCGCCACATCACTGAAATTGACCTTTACTTTATCCGCACTGCTCACGCGAGCCCGGCTTTTGCCAAAGGACATAACCCGTCCCCCGCCACCCTGCGTCTGCTGCATGATAAAAAACCAGACCCCTACCAAAATCAAAATCGGCAAGAGCGATGAGATCATCTGCGTCCACCACGGCGGCTCAGGTGGGTTCTTTGCCTTGATTTCCACATTTTTTTCTTGCAGCTTGGGGAGCAGCGTCGTATCAATATTGGGAACATTCGGCGTCACTACGGTGAACTCCGTCCCATCCTTCAAAACGCCGTCGATGGTGTTATTCATCACCGTGACCCGCGCCACTTCTCCCTTATCCACCTGCTGCAAAAAGGCGGTGTATCCCATATCCTGCCGTGTCGTCCCGCGCACCGAAAAATAATCGATGATGGTGATGGCAATAAAAATGATCAGTAAATAAAATCCGACATTGCGAATAAATTTATTCATCAAAAAGGTGTTCCTCCTTAAGCCGCCCAGCTAAACGCTTTATAGGAAGTCATTATATCATCAAAAGCAGATTTAGACAATCAAGCATAAATTTCCCGCTTCAAGACGCCGATACAGGGAAGATTACGATATTTTTCCGCATAATCCAATCCATAGCCCACGATAAACTCATCCGGAACTTCCCAACCGCAATAATCAATATCCACTGGCACGATGCGGCGAGAAGGCTTCGATAACAGGGCACAGAGCCGCAGGCTGGCTGGTCGGCGCTCTCTAAGAAATGGCAGCAACTTGGCCATGGTGGTGCCGGAATCAATGATATCCTCGCAGAGGATCACGTTCTTCCCCTGAATATCAATGGTGGTATCCTTCAGAATTTTGACTTCTCCACTGGACGAAGCACTCGATCCGTAGCTGGATACGGCGATGAAATCAAGTTCCAACGGAATCGTAATGCAGCGCACCAAATCCATAGTGAACATCGAGGCGCCTTTCAGGATTCCTACAACCAAAAGATCCTTCCCTTCATATTCTTGAGAGATATGCTCCCCTAACGCCCGCGTTTTTTTCGCCAACTCCTCCGGCGTAAATACCACTCTTTCCAAATCATCCATCATCATGGTATCTCCTCCCGCTGCTTCTGCTTTACACACCGTTCATCTTCATATACATCTTTCAATGTCTGGCGCAGGGTCAAGCGAACGATCCTTTTCGTCTCCGGCGTTACCCGTCCCCACGCGGCCTGTCTCAAACCACCCACCCAAAAAATCTGCCCGTTTGCTGTAAATATAGGAAGACTAGCGCGTGTCTCCCGTGGAATTTTCGCGTCGATCAGAAGTTTTTTCAACTTTTTTGTTCCCTGCTCCACTTTCAGCCAATCACCTTCTCGCCGCGGCCGAATTTCCCACGGTAAAGGCAATTCGTCGGCGTCCACGGCAATAACATTCGGCCCCAAATTCGGCGGCAGCGTTTCCACAGGTGTCGCTTCCGCATATAACCCTATTACCGGCAAAGAAACTTCCCCCGGTACGGATAAACACTGCGGTTCCCATTGCCGCGAAGGCACCTTTTCTCTACGTACGTGTAAGACGTCGTAGACTATTTCGCCTCGCCAACGTCCTGGCAAATCAATCTTCACACCCGTACGTCCCTTGATCAGCAAATCCTTGAGCGCTTCATAATGGACGAATCGAAATCGCATCCGTTCCCCCAAAACCTCTGCTAAACGGCGAAGAACTCCCTCCTGCAAAGCAACGGGCTGCTGGCTAAAAGCTGATCTTGCAAGAGCCCACCCTTCAGGAATAGGCTGTGCCACTTTCTGCCAAATGGCCTCGACACTCCTTCGCAAAAAATCCCCCTCGTCGCGCGCGATATCCGCCAACCGGCAGAGCGCCATCGTAATTTCCGGATTATATCGATCCCGTAACAAAGGCATAAGCTCTAAACGCAGGCGATTTCGCACAGCATCCATCTCCGCATTGGTAGCGTCTTGCCGAGGCGAAAGACCCTCTTGCAAACAATATGCCTCGATATCTGCGCGCGATACACTTAAGAGCGGGCGCACAACATTGCCTCTCCGCGGCCGTATGGCCGAAAGTCCGTGTAGCCCCGTCCCGCGCAGGATGCGCATCAATACCGTCTCTGCCTGATCTTCCGCTTGATGTCCGGTGGCTATAACGGTTCCCGGCCCCATCTCCACCGCCGTGCGCCGCAAAAAACGATATCGCCGTTCTCGAGCCGCCATCTCTACGGACAAACCATGCCTGGCCGCATATGCTGGCACATCTTCCCGAGTCATACGGCAGGGAATAGCGTGTGCCGCCGCAAAATCTGCCACAAAAGCCGCATCCGCCCGGCCTTCTTCTCCCCGTATGCCATGGTCAAAATGCGCCGCCCAGACTTCTAAGTTTTGTGTTTTTTTTAAGGCTGACACCAGGGACAGGAGAGCTAAAGAATCCGGCCCCCCCGAACAGGCCACTAAAACGCGTCCTCCCGGCTGCCACAGTGCATGACGGCTGACAAAAGCCGCTACACGAGTCAAAAGATCTTCCATCATCGGCTCCATAAGCAGAAAAAGCACCCTGAAAAGAGTGCTTTCTCATCCCAAATCAGTTCGAACGTCTGGCGCCGCGCCCACCGCGTTTCGAATCCGTCTTCTTCCTGAGATCCGTCAATCGCTCATCGCTATCCTTCAGAAATTTAGATAATTTGTCTTCAAAGGAAACCGGCCCACTATTGAATCGCCCAGCGGAACGGTGAAAATCATTCATGGCACGCCGGGGTGGCCGCGGAAAAGTTCCCCCCGGTGCCCCCATCCGATTGGCGGGCATCTCGGGCTTTGGCTGCAAGCGTTTAATGGAAAGGCCGATCTTTCCCCGATCGTCCACTGTCAGCACCTTCACCTTAACCATCTGGCCTTCCTTGAGGAAATCCTTGACATCGTTCACATAGACATCCGCGACCTCCGAGATATGTACGAGGCCTACCTTACCGTCAGGCAGCTCAATGAAAGCGCCAAACTTCGTGATGCCGGTAACTTTACCTTCCACCACGTCGTCAACTTCAATGGACAAAATAACCTTTCCTCCTTAAATTAAATCATGCTTAAAACACGGACTCATTATACCCTCGCCGTGTTCGCAGTGTCAAGAACTTCCCGTCACTGCCGAGCCGAAATATAAGGCACTTCTCCCTGTCGGGTCATGCCCAGCGTTTCTCGAGCCACTTTTTCGATATAGGCGGCATCACTCAGATCGGCCCGTTCTTTCTTCAATGCCTCGTTCCGCATTCGTGCCTCTTCCAAACGTATCTGTGTCGCTTCATAGTCCTTCGCCACCGCATTCAGATGAATTTGCTGGGTAACAAACGTATAGGAAAACCAACCGCCGATGACGAGCAGCAAAAGCAGGAACCAGTTAAACTGGCGTCTGCTTCGATCACGTCCCATATACGTCCCCCTTTCTTTCACCAGATGGCAGCTGCGAAACAACACCTAAAATCAGCTCTATCCACTCATGCTTTTCTCCATAATACTAAGAAATTGGCTTCTATGCAAGCCCTGATAAAAAATTATCCCCCATTGACCTACTTATTTTTCTGACCACTGGAAATAATCCGTTCCCACAATCCGACGAAAAACCGAATCGCAATTCTTGCAGACGAAATGATCCCACACATCGTCCATGTACGGTTTACCGTTTACCAATCGTACCGCGCCGCCCTCGATGTATTCCATATCAGCGTTACAGCGCGGACAGGCGCAATGTCCTTCGGTATCCCGCTTTAACTGCACCGGCTGCAGATCCCGCGTGGCCAAAACCTCTTTCTTTTCTGGCAAAGCCACGGGAAACGACGTGGACATAGCCGCCGAACGAGTCTTCGCCCGATCTTCCTCTTGTTGGGGATAAGGCAGATAATAGCCGGATGTTAAAACTTCACGATAAAATACCCCGCAGGAATCGCACTCATATTTAGGCTTTGTATTTTCCATATCCACTTTACCATCAAACACTTCTAAGTCCCTCCCCTCTACGACCCGCAGGGGAAGATGGCACCGAGGACAAAAGCGTGTTCCGTTCTGCCCCGGCTGGAGCGGTACCGGCGCAGTGGGAAGCGCCGGTTTTGCCTTTGGGGACAATGTTCCGTCTTCTGGAAGGGGAAACTGGTCCTTTCGAAGCGGAAATGTATCGTAATACCCCGAAGTTAACACCTCACGGTAAAACACCCCGCAGGAACTGCATTCATACCGAGGTTTATGGCTCTCTAAATCCGCCTGCCCGTTCACTACCTGTACCGCGCCGCCACTCACCCGGTGCATGATCCGCCCACACACCGGGCAACCGTATTCGCCATTGGTTTTTTCCTGCAATTTTTTCAACGCCATAACTCTCACCCGTGAGTTTTTCGGTCAATCTCTGCTTTTTCGCTCGATAGTATTCTAATAGCTATGCTAAACATATTCGTCTTAAGACAGTAAAAACCTTCCTCAATATCTTTAAGTTTCCTGTCCTCATGGCACAACGCCTCTCCGCCAAGACTGCCAGTCTGTCATGCCTCTTCGTCTGAACGTTGTTCCAATGCGTCGATCAAGACGGCCCCAATGTTATGGGCTGCATTGGGGCGTTTCATTGCCCTCGCTCGCTCCCGCATATTTTGGAGCCTTTCAGGTTCCGTTAAAAGCTGCTGCAACACCTCGCCCAGCTTTTTCGGCTCACTTACCCAAACGGCCACCCCACACCGAGCCATATAAGCCGCATTTTGGGCCTCGGGTCCGGGGATTGGATCATGCAGTACCAGAGGCAACTCCGCCGCCAAAGCCTCACTGATGGTCAACGCTCCCGGCTTGGTAATAAGAAAGGATGCCGCCGCCATCAGCGCCCGTATCTCCGAGGAATACCCCCAAGCGCGAATCTCATGACGCGATCGGCGAGCTAACGCCTCCACCCGTCGTCTTAATTTCTCATTTCTCCCAGCTACCACCAAGATTTGAATGCTTCCGGCAAATTGTTCTAATTCTGTCAAAGCCGCTTCAACTCCGCCCAGTCCCAACCCGCCGCCCATCAAAAGAACCACGGGAAAATCCGGCGATAAATTCAGTCGTCTAAAGGTCGCCGTCCGATCGACCGGCTGCGTGAAGGCTTCCATGATCGGGATCCCCGTAACATAAATATGCTCCGTCGGAAGCCCCGCTGCCGTCAGATCCGTCTTCATCGCCTCTCGGGCCACAAAATAACGGTCCACATTAGGATAAATCCACATCTGATGCACGGAGTAATCCGTAATTACTGTAGCGAAGAGAAATTCATGCGGATGACGTGCTTTCCGCCACGATGCGGCCCCCGCCGGAAAAGGATGCGTACAAATTACCACATCTGGCTGATATTTCCGTACCAGCGCACGTATATCCCGAGCCGTAGATGCCGAAATCAGGCTTTGCACGGAAAGACCTCCCGCCTTGCCTCCAGTAAAACAATACATCAGGTTGTAAAGATTCGGGATAAAGTGCAACATGAAAAGATAACTGGCCTTCATGAAAGCCGTCGCCGGAGAAACGTCCCACGCAGAAAAATCTACGATACGGATAAAAGCCTTTGGATACACCTTTTTCAACTCTTCTTCCACCGCCTCCGCCGCCTTACTATGCCCGGAACCGATGGACGCCGTCACAATAAGGAAACGCCGCTCCGCCATCCTCTGCTCTCCTTCGCCCGAAAGTAACCGTAAGAATCGAATTAATATTTTTCCGCTTTTGTCTTAACCTTATCTGTCAAAAGGGCAATAAACTCGGCGAATTGCATGGTTTGGCTATCTTTTTCACCGTATTTTCGAAGGTTTACCGTGCCATCGGTCATCTCCTGATCTCCCACAACCAAAGCATAGGGAATCTTTTTGACCTGCGCTTCCCGCACCTTATAGCCCATCTTTTCGTTACGGTCATCCACTTCTACCCGAAAACCTAAATCAAAAAGTTTTTGCCGCAGTTCATGCGCATAGTCATGATGGTTATCGGTAATAGGAAGGATGCGGGCCTGTACCGGAGCCAACCAGACTGGGAACGCCCCTGCATAATTCTCAATAAGAATGCCGATGAAGCGCTCAATGCTGCCGTAGACGACCCGGTGGATCATGACCGGACGATGACGCTGCCCGTCTTCACCGATATAATGGATGTCAAACTTCTCCGGCATGAGCATATCCAGCTGAATGGTACCGCACTGCCACGTCCGACCAATGGAATCCTTCAAATGGAAGTCAATCTTCGGTCCGTAAAACGCACCGTCGCCTTCGTTGACGATATAATCCAGCCCGCGATGTTGGAGGGCATTTCGCAAAGCCGCCGTTGCTTTTTCCCAGATTTCGTCCTCCCCCATGGAGTCCTCGGGGCGCGTGGAAAGTTCCGCCCGATAAGAGAGCCCGAAGGTCTTATACACCTCGTCAAACAGATCGATAACCTTCTGAATCTCCCCCTCTACCTGATCGAGGGTCATGAAAATATGGGCATCGTCTTGGGTAAAGTTTCGCACCCGAAAGAGTCCATGAAGGGCACCCGAAAGCTCATGGCGGTGCACCAGTCCCAGCTCACCAAGGCGCAGCGGCAACTCCCTGTAACTGTGGGGCTGGGATTTGTAGACGAGAATACCGCCTGGACAATTCATAGGCTTCACCGCATAGTCTTCTCCATCGATCTGCGTGAAGTACATATTTTCCTTATAGTGGTCCCAATGTCCTGACTGCTCCCAAAGGCGACGATTCATAATGATGGGGGTACGAATTTCCTGATACGCATAGCGGCGGTGAACATCTCGCCAATATTGGATGAGTTCGTTTCTAATGACCATGCCGTTGGGGTGAAAGAAGGGAAAACCCGGGCCTTCCTCATGAAGGCTGAAGATATCCAACTCTTTGCCCAGCTTGCGGTGGTCGCGTTTCGCCGCCTCTTCCAGCATATAAAGATATGCCTGAAGATCTTCTTTTTTCTCGAACGCGGTACCATAAATGCGCTGGAGCATTTTGTTATGTTCATCGCCCCGCCAGTAAGCTCCTGCAATACTTTGAAGCTTCACGGCCTTTACCTTCCCCGTAGACAGGACGTGAGGCCCAGCACAAAGATCCGTGAAATCTCCCTGCTCATAAAGAGAAATGACAGCATTTTCCGGCAGCCCGTTGATCAGCTCTACCTTATAATTCTGCGCTTTTTCCGAAAAGAAGCGCAGCGCCTCCGCCCGGCTGATTTCCTTACGAATCAGGGGCAAATTCTGCTTGATGATGCGTTCCATTTCTTTTTCGACGTCTTTCAAATCCTCGTCGGTGAGCTTACGGTCCATATCAATATCATAATAAAAACCGTTTTCGATGGCTGGACCGATGGCAAATTGAATGTGCTGATCAGCGTAGAGGTGCTGGAGGGCCTGTGCCATGATATGCGCCGCTGTGTGCCTTAAGGCCAGCCGCCCCCCCGCGTCCTCAAAAGTCAAAAATTCCACCTTGGCGTCCCTCGTTAACGGCGTTATCAGCCCCACGGTCTTACCATCTAACTTTGCCGCTAAAACTTTCTTTGCTAAGCTGTTGCTCACGCCTTTAACAAAATCTAAGAGCGTCGTTCCCTCTGCCACTTCCCGAATGCTGCCGTCTTTCATCGTGATCTTTACCATAAAAAAACCTCCTGTTTTTTATTGGTTTTCTGTAGTGTGATAAATTCTCACCGCTAAAAAGGAATCCCCATTTCCCTATTTCGGGAAAAAATAAAGCCTCGTCCCCCTATAGGGACGAAGCTCTTTTCTCCGCGGTTCCACCCTGTTTGCCGCCGAAACGGCCCACTCTTGTCCTTAACGGCTGACACCGGCCGCCTTCCGCACACGCGTAGCGGCAACTCCGAAGCGGTAATCTCAAGGCTTTCTTCCGGATGCTTGCAGCCCATGGCCTCCGTCTCTATCGAAGAAGTTTCCCGAAATCATGTCTCCCTCATCGCTTTATGGATTTATTATAGGCGCCTCCGCCTCCGCTGTCAAGGAGAGTACAGAATCGCAGTATGATAACATCTCCCATTTTCTCACAGGTCAAACTGCGCCGACACCATGAACGTCCGCGGTTCGCGTAAATCATCAATCGTAAAATAATTTTTATCAAACACATTATAACACATAGCGCTCAGTGTCACCGGAACCGCATTGATTGTCGTCTTATGCCGAATCCCCAGAGCAAAGATGGTAAAACTCGGACTCGTCACGCCTCCATCATTGACTAACTGACTGTCAGTAAACCTTAGCCGCCCGATAAGAGCCGTATCCGGTTCCGGCAAATACTCCGCCGCCAGAACCGCATTCCATTTCGGCGTACCGATGACTCGCCAGCCGTCCGTGGCATGCTTGACCGTATTGACCCGTTCATCGTGTATATAAGTGATACCGCCTATATGATTCCCCTTATTATTTTTATAATAACAAACTAATATTAGGCGAGTCAACAAACAACTATCAATTTTATTCATTCTATTTTTATCTATTAGGCAACGCATAAAAAATAGCTGCAAAGCCTGATGAGGGTTGCAGCTGCGTTTTAATTTCTATGCAGTTTTATTGTTCTTCGCAGAAACTATCTCTTTTGCTTACGCAGTCGGCTTCGATGGAAAGAATTCGGCATGGATAGCATTGACGGCAGTCTTGATCTTATCGGCCTTGATGAGACAAGAAACACTGATCTCCGAGGTACTGATGACATCAATGTTGACACCGGCTTCGGCCAACGCCCCGAACATGCGAGAGGCGATCCCGGGACTTCCCAGCATCCCCGCCCCGACAATAGAGACTTTAGCCACGTCCTCCTCTATCAAGACGGCAATAGCATTTAAATCATTTGCTACTTGATCCACGATGGGCTTGGCTACGACAAGATCGTCACTGGCAATGGTAAAGACCATATCCGTGACATTTTTTTCGATGTTGCGAATACTCTGGACGATCATATCCACGTCGACATGCGCCTGCGCCAACGCCGAGAAAATCGAGTGGGCGATACCGGGATGATTTGGAACACCCAGCACGGCAATCTTTGCCACCTTATCGTCATGCGCCACGCCGCGGATCACAAATTCTTTTTCTTCCATCGTATACGCCTCCCTGATCATCGTTCCCGATTGAGTGGTGAATGTCGAACGGACGTGAATGGGAATGTGGAACCTCTTCCCCATCTCCACGGAACGAAGCTGCATGACTCCGGCTCCCAAGCGAGCCATTTCCAGCATTTCATCATAAGTGATTTCCTGCATCCGCCGAGCGTCCGGTGCCACACGGGGATCTGCCGAATAGATGCCGTCCACGTCGGTGAAGATCTCACAACTATCTGCTTTCAAGGCACCGGCCAACGCTACCGCCGAGGTATCAGAGCCGCCTCTCCCTAAGGTAACGGGATCCCCCAACGCATCGGCCCCCTGAAAGCCAGCTACCACAACGATATTCCCCTTCTCCAATTCCTCTAAGACCCGCTGGGGCTCAATGTCAAGAATTTTTCCCTTCGTATGCACCGAGTTCGTCTTCATGCCGGCCAAAGCCCCGGTCAAAGAAATCGCTGGATGCCCCAAGGTGCGGAAGGCCATGGTAAGAAGTGCGATAGATACCTGCTCTCCGGTGGAGAGCAACATATCCATCTCCCGAGGATATTGATAAGGTGCAGGGGTCAGCTCCTTAGCCAAAGCGATCAATTCATCAGTGGTATCCCCCATGGCGGAAACGACCATGACAATTTGATCCTCCGGCTGTTTCTCCGCCAATATTCTCTTCGCTACCTGCAAAATCTTCTTGGTACTGCCTACCGAGCTCCCGCCAAATTTTTTCACAATCCGTCCCATGTCCATATCCCCCTGTACTTCCTTGTCCATCAGGCCGTTCTTTTTTCCCTGAAAGACACCGGTTGGCCATTTATCATTTTTATGGAATGAGCCATATTATACAATAAGTCAAAGGCGCCTGTCCACCGGAAGTTGCGATTCTTGTCTGTCTATATAACTCCACGGAATAAATCGAAATTCCGGCAATACCATCGTCATTGTCAGTTTCTCCCGTCTTTGTCTGTCGCGAATGAATTTCCATTCGGGCCTCATCGCCTAAAACGTCATCCATAACAATTACCTTTTTTCTTCCAGCGAGGCTAAAAAGCGTCGATCACTTTCAGAAAGTACCGCTTTATTCAAAAGATCAGGCCGCATTTCCTTCGTTCGCCGCAGGGATTCCCGCCGCCGCCAAAGTGCGATCCGGACATGATCCCCGGAGAGGAGTACGTCAGGGGCAACTAATCCTGCGTAGTCACGAGGGCGCGTATATTGAGGATAGCCTAAAAGGCCGTCATAAAAGGAGTCTGTGGGCGCAGATTCCTCTGAGCCTAAGACACCGGGGAGCATGCGCGATACAGTATCGATGATGACCATAGCCGGGAGCTCCCCCCCGGTAAGAACATAGTCACCGATGGAGATGGCTTCATCGGCCAAATAATCCTCAATGCGGGCGTCAAAGCCCTCGTAATGACCGCAGAGAAAGATCAGCTGATCGTAGGCAGCCAATTCCTTCGCTTTTTGCTGGGTAAAAGTGCGACCGGAAGGACTCATGAGAAGTACCCGGCGCTTTTGATAAGCAGCCGTCGCCTCGATATGGCGCAGGGCACAAAACATCGGCTCCGGCTTCAGCACCATGCCGCTGCCGCCGCCAAAGGGAGAATCGTCCACCTGCTTGTGTTTATCGAAAGCAAAATCCCGCAGATTCGTTATCTTAATGTCAAGGAGTCCCCGTTCTACCGCGCGTTTCGTGATGCTTTCCCCAAAGGGGCCGACAAACATAGCAGGAAATAAGGATATAATGTCAATTCGCATTTATGTCATCTCTTCCATAAGGTGCACCACCATTTTTCCTTCTCCCAACGAAATCTGCCGCACTACGGATTTTAGAGCTGGAACTAAGAGTTGCTTCGCTTGTCCGGGTACTTCTACTACATAAACGTCATTACTTCCCGTCTGAAGCACGTCCGTGATCTCTCCTAAGAGATGTCCTTCCTCATCTTCCACCCGCAAACCGATGATATCAAAGGTATAATATTCTCCTTCTCGCAGGGGAACCGCCTCGGCTCGATCGACAGTTAAAAGTCGTCCGGTCAGAGCCGAAGCCATTTCCCGAGAATCGTACCCGGCAAAGCGGAGCAAGATCGTATCGTTTTGGTAGCGCACCCCTACGATGGTTAGGCGTTCTTCGCCCACATAGACCTGCTTCATGCCGCGGAACCGTTCGGGAAAATCCGTCATCGGGAAGACCCGCACCTCGCCCCAAAGGCCATGAGGTGCTCCGGCCTTCCCGATGATAACCCGTCGTTTAGCTTCGGATGGCAATGACTTTGTCATCTTCAATGAGAACCTCGACATTCATGATCTCGCGGAAGTTATCGCCGATCTTGACCTCCACCTGACGTTCCATGGTGCCTTGGATGATCTCTGCCCCGGTGGCTAATTTTTTCGCGTCCGCCAACTTCTGTTCCGCCTGTGCCTTAAAGTCAATGCGCTTTTGCCGCTCCATCCCGAAATGCTGGCGAATGGCCTGAAGCCTCTGTAAATCATTTTGCGCCTGCTCGGCAATCACTTTTTTCTCTTCAATATCGAGCTGCTGCAGCTCCAATCCCACCTGCTCAATATTCTGCGTCAGTTCATCCACAATACGCTTTCTTAATGTATCCGTCAGTTTTGCTTTGATGGTGACCGGCGCCTTGATCGTAATACTATCCATGGATATCTCCTTCACCTTTCACTATTTCATTCCACGAAAGAAAACAGCGGCAAGCCTTCCCCGAGAGGAAGGCGTCTGCCGCTTCCGTAAGGAAACGCCATCATCGCGTGCGTCCCCCTACACAATCTCTACCGTGACTTTTTTGTTTTCCCGGGTAGCAGCCGCTTTGACGACAGTTCGCAACGCTTTCGCAATGCGGCCCTGCCGGCCAATGACCTTCCCCATATCGTCCGGAGCAACGTGCAATTGAAAAACAATGCCCCGATCATCGCCGGATTCCTCCACGATAACCTGCTCCGGATGATCCACTAAGGATTTGGCTATGATCTCGACAATCTCTTTCATACGGATATCCTCTTTCTCACTTCTTCCCGTGTTTCTGGGCGTCGAATTTCGCCATGATTCCCTGCTTCTTGAGGAGCGAACGGACGGTATCCGTCGGCTGTGCCCCCTTCTGCATCCAGTCGAGAACCTTCGCTTCATCAATACGGACGACAGCCGGTTCCTTTGTGGAATCATAATTGCCTAAAATTTCGATGAAACGGCCATCGCGCGGGAAGCGGGAATCCGCCACCACAATCCGATAGAAAGGATGCTTTTTAGCTCCCATCCGATTTAAACGAATCTTTACTGCCATAAAAATCACCTCCTTAAAAAATCTAAAAATCCTGTAGCCACATATGTTAATGCAAAAAGGGCAACTTGAATCGCCCCAATCCCATAGGACCACTTTGCAGCTTCGTCATTTTTTTCATCATTTTCCGCATTTCGGCAAACTGTTTGAGGACTTTATTGACTTCCTGCACCCGAGTGCCGCTCCCCATGGCGATGCGCTTGCGACGGCTGCCGTTGAGAAGGTTGACGTCGGCGCGTTCTTTGGGTGTCATAGATCGAATGATGGCCTCTACATGCTTGATCTCTTTGCCGTTGAGGTCAACGTTCACACCCTCCAACTGCTTTTTGATATTTCCCATCCCCGGCAGCATCCCTAAAATCTGCTCGAAGGACCCCATCTTCCGCACCTGTTGGAGTTGGCTCAAAAAGTCATCTAAGGTAAATTCGTCCTTGCGAAACTTCTTCTCCATCTTCTTAGCTTCTTCAAGATCGTAGACAGTCTGCGCCTTCTCGATGAGAGAAAGGACATCGCCCATACCCAAGATGCGCGAAGCCATGCGGTCAGGATGGAAAGGCTCCAAAGCCTCCAATTTTTCCCCCATTCCCACGAATTTGATGGGACAGCCGGTCACCGCTTTGACGGAAAGGGCCGCCCCGCCACGGGCGTCGCCATCCATCTTGGTGAGCACGACCCCGTCAAGGCCCAGGTCTTCATTGAAAGAAGCCGCGACATTAACCGCATCCTGTCCGGTCATGGCATCTACCACTAAAAGGATTTCATGAGGGCGTACCTCCCCTTTAATGGCTTTTAGCTCTTGCATGAGCTCCTCATTGACATGGAGGCGACCAGCCGTGTCAATAATAATGACGTCAGCCGCGTGCGCATTGGCATATGGAACGGCAGCCCCAGCGATCGTCACCGCATCCGTCCCCGATTCCATGGAAAAAACTGGCACGTCAAGCTGTTCGCCCAGAACTTGCAGCTGTTTCACGGCCGCCGGCCGATAGATATCATCCGCCACCAAAAGAGGACGCTTCCCTTGTTTTTTCAAGCTGAGAGCTAATTTCCCCGTTGTGGTGGTCTTTCCTGCCCCTTGCAGCCCCACCATCATGATGACGGTAGGTGGAGTCGGAGAGATATTGAGACGGCTTTGTGTCCCCCCCATCAGGGCCGTCAATTCCTCATCGACAATCTTAATGACGGCCTGGGCTGGGGTCAGGGTATCCAAGATATTCTGTCCCACGGCCCGTTCTTTAACTTTGTTGATAAAGTCCTTAACGACTTTAAAATTTACGTCCGCTTCCAAAAGGGCCATCCGCACGTCGCGCATGGCTTCGTTTACCTCTTTCTCCGTCAGTTTTCCGTGTCCCCGCAGTTTTTTAAACGTCGCCTGCAAGCGCTCGGATAATCCTTCGAATATCATGGTTCCACCTCCTATCCTCGGGCCGTAAAGGGCGACAGTCGGCACAAGATCGCGTCCCGCCCCGCCTCATCCTTCACCGCAAGATTTTTCAGCGCGTCGTATATCTCCGCCAGCGCAGCCTGCTCTTCCCGTTGACGCTGCCAGAGCCCCAATCGCGCCTCATATTCCGCTAAAACCGCCTCGCCCCGTCGTATCGTGTCATAGGCCGCTTGTCGTGAAATGCCTAACGCATCACCGATCTCCGACAAAGACAAATCTTCAAAAAGATACATCGTCAGACAATGCCGCTGCTTCTCCGTCAATAATGCGCCGTAGAGATCAAACAGCGCCGAATGATAAAGACGCATTTCCATCATGTTTCTCACCGGCTCTCTATCTCCATCGGGATTGCCTCCCCTGGCACAAAAGTTATTATAGCGAAAAGGGGTTCTCCTGTCAAGGTTTTCCCCTTGGCAACCCACAAAGGGTATATTATATTTTTCCCGCTGACCCTCACTTTTATTCACTTTTATATACCGCAACATAACAAAAGAAAAAAATTTCATATCTTGCTATTTTCTGCTTTCCATGCTATAATGATCACAGTAAAAGGAGGTGGCACCTATCGAAGAACAGTTAGAGGCCACGACCCTGACGAACTGACTGAACGGTGCAGTGATGAAAAAAGTGTCGGGCGGTAACGGTGACGATACCCGTACCGCAGGCAAAAAAGGCACGGCAGCAGCCACGTTTCGGTTATGGCATTTCGTCAGCAGGCAGCCAAGAAGATGGATGCCAAAAAGGAACCCGGTTCCTTCGCGAGACTCCCGATCGTCGGGAAGCGAAGACGGCAGAACGGAACTGCCGGTAATGGCTTAGCTGGCCAGAATGGATGCGCGGCTCGCTCGAGAGGGCTGCGTAGAAAAATGAATAATGGTTCCACAATTAGGAGAGCGGCTCATGCGCGTGTGAGCCGCTCTTACTTATGCGTCTAAACTTTGGGTGCGATAAAACCGCCTCAGGCAGTATAAGCAACCGAGCCAATGCCTTTGTCTTCCCCCTTAACTCGCCTCATACGCACGTACCCGAAGAGTCAGGCCCCGCGCTTCACATATCGCTCGGCAAGCCGCGATCTCTTCGGTATCCTCGACCTGATCCACCACTGTCATGATCACTTGGGGCACATAGGCCTTACAATGTTGGGCGAAGGTCAGCATCGCCTCGTAAGAACCGATGCCAAACCGACTGCAAGTAAGCGCCAGATATCGTTCTGCGTTGGAAGCGTTCAAACTGATGGAGATAGTATCTAATATTCCCCCGCTGAAATCGGGGGCCGTGTCTCTTTCGTATACAAGATCGGAAAGCCCGTTGGTATTGACCCGCGTGTTGACCTCCGGATGTTCCTCTTTCACCCAACGCAGTAACGTTACTAAATCCTGAAGACGCATGGTCGGCTCTCCGAAGCCGCAAAACACCACTTCATGAATCAGCGGCCAAGGAACCACCGCCAGTTCCGCCTTCACTTCTTCAACGGTCGGTTCATGTTTCAACCAAAGGGTGCTTTCTTCTGCCATGTGCTTGAGCGGACGTAAACAAAAAGTGCAGGCACAAGGACAGCGGTTCGTCAGATTGACATAAAGACTGCGCTGTCCCACGGGATGGCGCCGCTGACTTTCCGCCACCGTAATGTATTCTCCGCCGGTGTCTACCGCGTACACAATCATAAAATTCTGCTCCGTTCTTTTGATATCCCCTGTCGGCCTGTTCGGCCGTATTTTATTATTTAATCCGCCGAATCCGGGGCTTCTCTAAGGGCGTAGACTCGGGTAGGGGGGCTGAAGTTACTACCATTTTGGGCGGTACGCTCTTCCAGCCGATGTTCAGTAAAATCCCTACCGCCCACAGGCTGACGGCCAAGGAAGACCCGCCGTAACTGATAAAGGGCAGCGGCACACCGATGACCGGTCCCCACCCACCTACCATGAACAGATTTCCCACAGCCTGCCCAACGATAAGGATCGTCAATCCAAAAGCCACGTTCTGCCCTAAAGGATCCTTGGCTTTCTGCGCAATGCGAATCCCGTAATAAGCAAACGAGGCAAACAACAAAAATACAACGACAGCTCCCAAAAAACCCGCTTCCTGGCAGAGAACAGCAAAAGCAAAATCTGTATGCGCTTCCGGCAGATAATGATATTTACTGATGCCTACCCCCAACCCCATTCCCGTTAACCCGCCTGAACCGATAGCCTGCATGGACTGCACCACTTGATATCCGGCGCCCTGCGCATCTGCCCATGGATCAAGCATGGCCAGTACACGAAGCACCCGGTAAGGCTGTACGAAACAGATCAAAACCAATAAAAGCCCTCCAAGCCCTATCATGCAGAGCTTATCTTTCTTTTTCATATTGGAAAAAAGCATCATTACACAGGGCACACCTACTACAATAGCCGCTGTCGCGCCGTCCGGCTCCCTCTCAATGAGAAGCGCCATGATGCCCAGTAAAAAAAGCTGCGGCGTCAAAAGCAGGCTCGGCCGGCCCATATTAACCCGTGAAGCGATACAGGCCGCTTCGATAAGTACCGCCACAACCTTCGCGAATTCTGCCGGCTGGATCTGAAAACCGGCTACCGACAGCCAGCGTTGCGCGCCATTGACCGTAGTGCCAACGAATAAGACCAAAACCAACGTAGCGAGGACTCCGAAAAAAATGAGCGGCATAAATGTTCGCCAACGATGATAATTGATCCCTATCCCCAGCCAAAGGAAAAAAATCCCCGCCACTAAATTCAGCCCGTGCTTTCGAAGAAAGAAATAAGGCGTGCCAAAATTTGTTTCTGCCAGCACAAAGCTAGAACTGAATACATTAATGGATCCGATGATGAGAAGGACAGCCACGATGCCCAACACCGCTTCGCAGTCATTCATCCAAAACTTTCTCCCATCGCTCGTTCCCTGCGGCTGCGCATCTCCATTCATGGAAAAATCACCTCGCAGCGATGGATTTTCTCCCCTAAAGCGCTGAATTTCGCTTCATATTCCGTCTCAATATTGTCCAGTCGTCCTTCCGCGTGAAGATCGTAAGACACATCGGTCACGGTAAACCCCGCGGCAGAAAACTCTCTCAACGAAAATTCGAAAAGCGGCCGATTGTCTGTCTTAAAAAAGAGACGTCCGCCCGGCGGTAAAAGCCGCTGATAGCGCGCCAAAAAAGCCCGCTCTGTAAGCCGTCGCTTGGTGTGTCGATTCTTAGGCCACGGATCGCAGAAATTGATATAAAACCCCGCCACTTCGCCCGGTGCAAAGATTTTTTCCAATTCGTCAATCGGAAAAACCAAGAGACGAACATTAGAAAGTTTCGCCGCGGCCACTTTCAGCGCTGCTTGGTAGAGAACATCCTGCTGCAGTTCAATGCCGATAAAATCTTTTTCTCGCTCCCGGTCAGCCATCTGACTGATAAAATCCCCCTTGCCGGTCCCCAGCTCCACATAGAGGGGCGCTTCCCGCCCGAAGATTTCGTGCCATCGGCCACGTTCCTCTTCTCCCGCTGGCCGATCTTTGGGGTATACAAAAGAATCAAAATCATGGATAGCCGTATCGATCCACGGCTTCCTTCGCAAACGCAAAATGAACGCTCCTTACTTAATTCTCAAGCCTTTTCCAACCCGAATTTTTTCAAATAACGATACAGCGTCACGCGGCTCACATTTAGAAGATTTGCCAGACGACTGATGTTGCCGCCCGCCGCTTTCCACGCCTGGACGAAGACGTCCCGGTCTTCTTTCCACTTGCCGTCGGGCTTGATATCTCCCATCAAGTTGATATTTTCCGGGCGAATCACACTGCCTTTCGTATTAAAAAAGGCATACTCCAAAACACTTTGCAGCTGCTTGATATTGCCCGGCCAGTCATAATCGTGGAGGATCTGAATCGTCTCCGGGGCGGCCTTTTTGAGTGGCATCTGATGTTGGGTCGCCAGCTCATCAAGGATATGTTCAACCAACTGGGGAATGTCATCCCGTCGGCTCCGCAGGGGAGGGACGCGAATAATACTTTTGGAAACGATCTCGTAAAGTCCTCGATCGACGAGGCCCCGTTCCGCCAGACGCCGCAAATCACTATCACAGGCAGCGATGATGCGAACGTCCACCGGGCGCTCCACCGTCTCCCCTAAACGGCAGGAATATCCTCGCTTCAAAGCCTCGGCCAGCTTAGCGGCGATCAGTTTCGGCATTTTCTCCACTTCATCTAAGAACAGCGTCCCCCCGGACGCCAGCTCTAAGCGTCCGGGATGGCTGTCTTCGCCATTCAAAGCCACACCAAAGATCTCCTGCTCCATGAAATCCGGCGTCGCGTCACCGCAATGAAGGGTAATAAGCGGCCCCGCCGCCCGTTGGCTGGCTTGATGAATCCCATGAGCGAGGCGCTGCTTCCCCGACCCCGCCTCTCCTTGGAGCAGGAGATGGCGTTTATTTTTTGCCATGCGGGCCGCTCGTTCCTGCATGGCAGAAAAAGCTGCGCCTCCGCCTACCATGGAATTAAGGCTGTACTTCGACGTATAGCCGGAAGCGTGTGCCACTAAAGTCCGCAAATCTTCAATCGGCATGGAAACCACCACCACACTCGACACCGTCTGCTCCGCATCCCGCTCTAAAGGTACCACCGTAGTAATATCCTCATAAGTCTTTGCCCGGGTAATCCAGGTGACTTCTTTGTTATGACAAGGGATGCCCCGAAAGCCATTGTAAATCGGCGTATGCCGGTAATTAAGCACCACATCGTTTAAATTCGTCGCCTGCGCGTCGCTTTCCGTCACTCCGATCCCTGCCAAACGGGTGAGCCCCAGACGATTGGCGTAGGCCACTTCTCCTCCCGACATCACATGATAGACAGCGAAAGGCGTCGCGTCCAAGATCGCCTCTTGCGCCTTAATCCTCTGCATGTGCAACAAATAGGATTCCAACGACTTACGCAATGTCAGCAAAAGAGAAATGACCGCATCTTGCGGGATATCTGTCTGCGTCACCGACACTAACGTTATCATATAGCTCAACTCTTCGCCCATATATACCGGTGTAGAGCAGGCATCGCCGCCATGGCAATCTGCCACCCACATTTCTGGGCCGAAAAGCCAGAAAGGAGCCTCATGTTCCCGCGCAATACTGATACTGGAAGTGCCAACCTCCTCCAACCCCACAAACACGCCCTCGATCTCTCCCGCCGTCATCTGGAAATATGGCAGCGCGTAGCTTTTCAGCACCACACAATCCGTATCTAAAAGAAGGAGGCAAAGATCGTACTTCTGGAAAAATTCCCGTATACCGTCCGCCATGGATTCCAAATACTCCATGGCCATTCGATGTTTTTCCTTTCGCTGGGTAAAATTTTCTGCTGTCAGCCGGTGTTCCACACGCATCCGATCCATCGGCACCTTGAGCGACCGGCTTTTTCTCCAGGAATCCGCCACCCACGGATGAACATTCGGGTCAATTGCTCCCGTTTTTATAAATTTCTCGTAATAGGCGGCGAGTTTATCCCGGTTCCGCTGTTCCCGAATCATGACGATACCTCCCGTGCGCAAGATGTCGTTGGCTCCGATCCACGTATCTACACTTTTCTTATTGTACCAAGCATTTTGTAATCCTGCAATTCTTTCTCCCAAAACTTTACACTTCCAAAAATATATTCGTTTTCCGAATGGAAGAACCAGGGGAAAAATAACGCTTACTTGTCACACCTGCGCGGTATAAGTTTTCTCTTTCGGTAGTTTTTTGTCGATGCCTATGATATAATAAAAATATTATTCACTCAGCTCAAAGCGTATACAAACAAATAAGCGTATATGAGAAATAGATGTGTCCACCGCATTCCCGCTGAGACCGCTAAAATTACGAAGGATTGGTGATTTATTCCATGGCTAAACAAACGAAGCGCGTACGAAAAAACATTCACTCCGCCCAAGAATTAGAAGAAGAACTTGCCCGCGCCGACGCCCCCCAGCCCCAAACCCACAAACCCTGGGAAAACATCGTCCTCATCGTCGTCATCTGTATGACACTTTTTCTGCTGACCTCCGGCTGGGAATTATTAAGTAATCTTAACCGCGGCATGTACAGCACACTTTTAGTGGCGCTGATCATGATGTACGCCCAGCGCCGAGCCAAGCGACTGACAGCAGTACAGCTAAAGTGGCTGAATCGGGCCATTTTCTTTTTTATTTTCATTTCCTTGATTCTCTTCGCCCTTGTGGTGTACTTCGAACATTTCGCCGGATAATCGTTTCGGTAAAAATCTCGATAAAAAACCGTTGGCCGTACGGCCAACGGTTTTTTATCTGCCTGTCATCTGGTTAAAATCTTATCCCAAATGATAATGATCAGTACACCGGGTATGCCAAAAATTCCTGCGAAAAGAGCCTTGAGAATCGTAATATGAATATCCATTCCGAAAAGATTTACAACGAACAGCATAATCGCCCCGCAAACGCTATTCGAAACAAATTTCAAAAGAAGTTGAATGGGCAGCTTGATGAGCTTACCGATAACACACAGAGTCAAAAGGCCTACGGCAAAAGCAATAACAAGCGTAGATTCCACCATAACTTTGCACCTCCCAGGTTAAAGTTCAACACGATTCTCCATGGCTTTCGCCAACGTGACCTCATCCGCATACTCAAGATCGCCCCCCACCGGCAACCCGTGCGCGATGCGCGTCACTTTGACGCCCAAAGGCTTCAACAGACGAGCCAAATACATAGCGGTAGCCTCGCCTTCGACGTTGGGATTCGTAGCCATAATGATCTCCTGCACCGCTTCATCCGACAAGCGGTTCAGAAGTTCCCGAATGCGAAGATTCTCCGGCCCAATACCTTCCAGAGGTGACAATGCCCCGTGCAGGACATGATAGACGCCTTTATAATCATGCATCCGCTCCATCGCCGCGACATCCTGCGGCTGTTCCACGACGCAGATCGTCGTATGATCGCGCTGTTGGGCCGCACATATTGCACAAGGATTCGTATCGCTGAGATTAAAGCAGGTATTACAAAATCCGATCTTCTCCTTGGCCTCCATGATGGCTTCTGCCAGCGCCTTAGCCTGCCGGGTATCCATATCCAAGACATGATAGGCAAGCCGAACGGCCGTCTTGGTTCCGATACCGGGCAGCGCACGAAAATGTTCAATAAGCTTAGACAAAGGAGCAATGTACTGCATGTCAGATCATGCCCGGCGGCAGCCCCAGCCCACTGGTAAGTTTCCCCATTTCTGTCGTCATCATCTCATCTACTTTCTTAAGGGATTCATTGACCGCCGCCATGACAAGATCCTGGAGCATCTCGACATCTTCCGGATCCACCGCCGCTTTATCGATCACAAGGGACTGAATTTCCTTATCGCCGTTAGCAACAACCTTGACCGCACCACCACCGGCCGTAACTTCTACGGTGCGTTTTTTCAGTTCCTCCTGCATCAGTTTCATCTGCGATTGCAGCTTCTGCACCTTTTTCATCATGCCGGCCATATTCCCCATGCCGCCCATTCCTCCGTACATATCGCTGATTCTCCCTTCGTTGAAGCACGGCAGCCCATCTCGCCAGGCTGCGCACTAAGTATCCATATTGTACCATAACCGCTAAACACAGGTTACACTTCGTTTAGCTTTGTAAAAGGGCAGGTACGTATTCACTACGCTCCCGCTTCCCTTTGGTCGCCCTTGCTCAGTGTCCATATAGTACCACATTTTTCACCAAAAAGCGAAACGTCCTGTCAGTTTTCGTCCCTTTCCCGCAAGAGACGGGCCGCATTGACCACTACTAAGACGGAACCGCCGTTATGAACCAGCGCTCCGGTGACCGGATTCAACAGACCAAAAGCGGACAGAAGAACGGCCGAAAAATTAATGAGCAGCGACAAAATGATATTCTGCCGCACGTTCCCTATGACTTTTTTCATCAGGGCAAAAAGGTAAGGCAGGCGCCGAATGTCATCCTCAACCAACACCGCATCCGCTGATTCCACGGCAATGTCGCTGCCGATCCCGCCCATGGCAATGCCTGCATAGGCGCTTTTTAGAGCCAAGGCGTCGTTCACCCCGTCGCCGATCATGGCGAGGCGCTTTCCCTGTTCCGTAAACGCACGAACAACCGCCTGCTTATCCTCGGGCAAAAGACTGTATCGCACCTCATCAATACCCGCCTGTGCCGCGATAGCTCGAGCCGGTGCTTCGCTGTCCCCAGTGAGGAGCAAAGGTGTAATTCCCGCTGTCTTAAGTTTCGTCAAAACCTGCGGCGCAGCAGAACGTATCGTGTCCGCCAAGGCAATGATCCCACAGAGAACGTTGTCCACCGCGACCCCGACTACCGTCGCTCCTTGTGCTTGATAAGGCAGTGCCGCCTCCTCCGCCATAGCAGCCGAAATTCCCTGCTCTGCTAAAAAATTAAACGTCCCAACCCATATTGTATGGCCTTGGACCACGGCCCGCACGCCGCGTCCGGCAAAAAGTTCGAAATTCTCCACAGCCGTCTCGTCCGCCAAAAAGGCCGCCGCTATCGCGCGGCCCAAGGGATGCTCAGAACGTCTTTCAGCGATGGCCGCCCACCTCTCTACCGCCGCTTCATTAAAAGCCGACGATAAAGAGACGACCTCGACGACTTTCGGTTCTCCCTCGGTCAAAGTCCCCGTCTTATCGAAAGCAGCCCATTCCACCTGTGCGAGGCGCTCCAAAGCCTCTCCTGATCGCACTAAAATGCCATGTCGAGCCGCATTAGCCAGCCCAGCCATCACTGCCGTAGGTGTAGCTAAAATGAATGCACACGGACAAAAAACCACCAACACCGTCACTGCCCGCAAGAATATCCCTGTCCCCAGCCATGTCAAAACAGCGCATCCCAGGGCAATGACCACCAGCCAAGTAGCCCACCGATCTGCCAGACGAACGATGGGGGCTTTCTCTGCCTCCGCCTCCTTAGCCAGCCGGATCATGCGCTGCAAAGCACTGTCCTCACAGATTTTGTCCGCCCGCATGGTAAAGGTCCCGTATTGGTTCACCGTACCGCTCATCACCGCGTCTCCCGGCCCCTTCTCCACTGGAAGGCTCTCCCCTGTCATCACCGAGGTATCAACGGTCGTACGCCCCGACAGGATGGTACCGTCCAGCGGAATCGTTTCTCCTGCCAATACCGTCAAAACTTCGCCCACCGTCACCGTTTCTGCGGAAACAATAACCTCTTTTCCCTCTCGCATGACCCGTGCCGTTCGCGGTGTCATGTCCACCAGTTTTTCCAGACCCGCGTTGGCCCGAGCCGCCGTATAGTCCTCCAAGAGAGTACCTAACTGCATGATAAAGGCCACTTCTCCCGCCGCGAAATATTCTCCCACAGCCAGCGAAGCCAGAAGGGCCAGAGAAACCAACACATCTGCCTTGATGTCATGATCGAAAATCAAACCCCGTCCCGCACCGAAAAGAATGGGAACACCACAGAGAAGAATCGCGGCCCACGCTGGATCAACAGGAAGAAACGCGCCCCAACCGAAGAGGCTCATGAGAAGAGGGGGGACGGAAAGCGCCACACAAAGCAATGTATACTTGGAATCATTCGATAGCCATCGTAAGAGCATTTTCCTGCCTCCTGTCTCCAATACATCGGTCCATGTCCGCCGCCTCAAAAATGTCATCTGGTCAGTCCTCCGGCAAGGGCGCATCATCATCTTCCGGCAGTGGCACATCATCCAGAGGCGGAAAATCTATATCTTCTGCTGAGACTGGTACGTCATTCTGTCTGTTTGCCGCGGAATGATTTTCACGCCGCGCCGCGCCAGAAAGGGTTTTCTTCTCCGCTGCCGCAACAGCTTCCGCCCGCTGTCGTTCCGCCTCTTCTATCGGCACGAAATGATCCCCGAACATCTCTACCGCTTTTTCCAGAGAACGCCGGCCCTCCGGTGGCAAAGAAGCCATATCTACTTTCACACCGGTATCCTTTCGCCGTGGTGGCGGGGGCGGCGGGTCCGGAAGTTTCTTCTCTCCTGCCGCCGTGATAAATCGCCATGACTGCCCGGAAAGTTCCGCCAACCGCGTCTCTATGGCCTGACGATAATCATCGCGCTCCAGGCGCGTCCGCAGGAATGGACTGGAGAAGAGGACCTGAAAGACACCGTCGCCCATGCCGCCGAATTTGCCACCGGATAGGCAGCTATGCAATGGTTTGTATTTCACGTCGCCTTGAAAGCTCTCCGTCAATTTCTGCCAAAGAGTCTGCCCTTCCGGCGTAACCGCAAGGCGGGATGACAACGCAGCCAACGGTGCCGGCTTTGCCGCTACCGTCCTTCCCCTAGACAACGGATGCTTCGCCGGTGCTCCCGACGGCGAAGAAACCGCCGCCGAGCGGGCCGCCAACTGAGCCGTGAGCACCGCCACCTGTTTTTCCAAATGAGCCAGCCGCGCTTCGTCCGCCGTCCCGCCGACTGGCCCCGTCTCTGCTGCCGCCGTTTCCAATCCCGCAGCCACAGGGCGGCAAAGGGAGAGAAACGCCGTTTCCACCGCAATGCGTGGTTCGGTAGTCCAGCGCAATTCCCCCAGGACCTCGTTCAAGCGCCCAATCATGGGCGCGAAAGCTTCAGGAGGAAAAAGAGCCGCTTCCTCCGCTAACATTTCGGAAGAAGTGGACGTCATCTCACGCCCCGCGGCCTCCCCCGCCGCCTGATAAACCATCGCTGCCCGCAATTCCCGGATCAATTCCGCCGTCAACTGCCTGAGATCGCGTCCCCTTTCCACCACCTCCGCCACCACGGAGAGAGCCGCCGGCGCATCGCCTGCCGCAATGGCCCGCAAACTCTTTTCAATATGTTCCCGCCCCACCAGTCCAAGGATGTCTCGCACTAATTGTTCCGTAACGACCGACTCTGCCAATGTCGCACATTGATCCAGTGTAGACAAAGCGTCTCGCAGGCCGCCCGCTGCTCCTTGGGCAATGAGGGACAGCGCCGCGTCCTCCGCCGCGATATCGGATTGATCCGCCACATAGCGCAATCGAGCCGCAATCACTTCCGCCGCGATCCGCTTAAAATCGTAACGCTGGCAGCGGGATTGAATGGTAGCCGGCACCTTGTGTATTTCCGTGGTGGCTAAAATAAACACAACCTGCGCCGGCGGTTCCTCCAGCGTCTTCAAAAGCGCATTGAACGCCTCCGCCGTCAGCATGTGGACTTCGTCGATAATGTATACCTTGTATCGACCGTTCACCGGCGCAAATTGTATCGTTTCCCGCAGTTCCCGTATCTCGTCGATGCCCCGATTGGAAGCCGCATCGATTTCAAATACGTCCAGTGATGTTCCTTCATTCACCCGTCGACAGCTTTCACAGACCCCGCAAGGCTCCGGCGTTGGTCCCGCTTCACAGTTTAAGGCTTTAGCCAAGATCTTCGCCGTACTGGTTTTCCCAGTCCCCCGAGGTCCGGAAAAAAGGTAGGCATGCCCCACTCGACCAGTTTCAATGGCCTGTGCCAACGTTTGGCTCACATGTTCCTGCCCCACTAAATCCGAAAAACTTTTCGGCCGCCATTGTCGATAAAGCGCCACATAGGCCAACGCACTCGCCTCCTCTCGTCTTCATCCTTTATTCTCTGCTCGTTGATTACCTATCTTCGCCTGGCATCGTCACAGGAAATCCCGCCGGCCATCGCCGATTTTCTCCTTTCCCTGTGAAAAGAGAAAATCCGTACGAAGCGGCGGGATGTTTCAGCTTACATTTTACCGATCCAAGGGCCAAGAGGGTAAGGTTTTCTTCTTTCCCATAAAATCCGGCACGGAAAGTTCTTCCCACCTCGGCAGAGGCAGGATTTTCCCAGCCTGGGAAGCCGCGTCCGACGAAAAATTCCCAGACACGGCTGGCGCCTTTCGTTCCTCCGACTCCGTGATATTGGGCGAAGCGTTTGCCACGGCCCGCCCCAGATCACGATTGGGGAGCGGCGGCAACGCCGACACCACGCTGTCCACAAAATCCGTGGCTACCAGCGTCGCCCGCACTTCATCCCCCATCCCTTTCTCAATGACGGTTCCCAGGATGATGTTCACGTCGGGGTGTGTATGTTCATCGACAAATTCCGTTGCTTCCGTCACCTCATAAAGGCTCAAGGATTCGTCACCGCTGATATTCAGAATGATGCCCCGGGCGCCGTCCAAGGGCCGCTCGATGAGAGGACTGGTGATGGCTTTCTGCACCGCCTCAATGACTCGCCCCTGTCCGCTGGTTCCAATCCCCAAAATCGCATCGCTGCTGTGACTTTGCCGAAAAATCGACCGCACGTCAGCGAAATCAACATTGATGACCCCGGTGGTCAATATCACCTCGGAAATACAGCGAATGGCCTGCCGCAGCACTTCATCTGCTGCCTTAAATGCCTTGACCATGGGCATTTTCCGATCCTCTAAAATTTTCATCAGGTTATCGTTATGAATGACAATTAGGCCATCCATGAGAGATTGAAGCTGGAGAATCCCTTCGAGGGCCACCCGCATTTTTCGCTTGCCCTCAAAGGAGAAGGGTGCCGTCACCACGCCAATAGACAAGATATTGAGTTCCCGAAGGCATCGAGCCACCACCGGGGCTGCGCCTGTGCCCACGCCGCCACCCATACTCGCCGTGACGAAGACCAGATCCGCATCACGCAGAGCAGACCGCAGCCGATTTTCATCCGCAAGGGCTGCCTCCTGCCCCAGCTTCGAATCGCCGCCGGAGCCGCGCCCCTTCGTAAGTCTCTCGCCGATCTGAAGCGTAGAAACCCCGGCCGCCTGCAATACTCCTAACTGCTTCGCGTCCGTATTCACAGCGATCAGCTCCACCCCGGGCATCCGGTCCTGCGCCAGTCGAGCGACGACACTGTTACCGCCGCCGCCTACGCCGACGACCTTAATACGGACCACCGCGCTGGTGAATGACGTATCCGTTTCCATAGGAATCTCCTCCTGCCTGTTATTATATCCCGACAGGCAAAAATTGGAAAGATTTTTCCCTTGGATGGGAAAAAATTGCCCACAGGAATTTCGTAAAAGCACCGCCGCTCTTCACCGGCCACGATATGAAGGGAACCGCTGCGTTGTGATCATCCCAATATCGATGAGCATCTCGCGGAGCTCTCACCTTATCAAAGGTTAGACCGCTGTACGGCGGCGAAAAACGAGACCGTATACTTGGATGACCAGCATCCCGGCAATCATCAGCACGCAGCCCAAAATTTCCCGGGAGGAAAGAGTTTCCCCTAAAATCACCCATCCTCCCAAGGCACCAAACACCGCTTCCAAACTCATCAAAATGGCAGCAGAAGCGGGCGCAGCATATTTCTGGCCCACGATTTGAAGGGTAAAGGCCAGACCCGTGGACAACACCCCGGCATATAAGACGGACACCCAAGCGCCGAAAATGTCGTTCCAGACCCAAGCCTCCCGCCAGAGAGCCACACCAAGAGAAAGCGCGAAGGTCATCAGCACCTGCGTCAGTGACATCTCAATAATATCCACATGGGGCGCAAAGTGATCAATGAAAAGAATATGAAGTGTCCAACCTACCGCCCCCAAAAGTACGATAGCATCTCCATAAGCCAAGGTCAGCGAATCCTGCAAACAGAGAAAATACAGGCCTGCCACCGCCAAAAGAACGCCTGCGCCATGCTCAGCATGAAGTCTGTGCCGCAAAAACACCCCGGCCAGCGGCACAAAGATCAGATAGAGACAAGTAAGAAACGACGCTTTCCCCACCGTCGTGTACTGCATCCCCACCTGTTGCAAAGATGCACCGGCAAACATGATGAGCCCGGCGACAGCACCGGAACGCCAGCCAGGAAAATAGATACCGGCCCGCTTTTCCTGGCGCCGCTTATCTCGCCGAAGCTGCCAAACAAGAGCCAACGCCACCCCACCGAGGAAAAACCTCGCTGCCATATAAGTAAAAGGCCCCAAACGTTCCATTCCCACCGTCTGCGCCGTGAACGTCGTCCCCCAGATGAACGCTGCCAAAAGTAAATACAGGTTTCCCTGCCACGCCAACCAAATCCCTCCTGCCTTGATAACTATGCTTCATCATAACACGAAGCATTCGAGGCCGCAAATCAGGCCGACAGCATAGGAAAGCCGGATGGCACTTGTCCATCCGGCTTTCTTCATATGAAAAGAGGCCGCCCGTTAGCGCAGCGGTTTTCCTACCGTTGCGCTGTAAACGACGAAATCGTCATAACCATTGAAATGCAGGGCTGCGTTTAAGTCATCGTCATAGAACGCGCCCACAGCGCAAACGCCGATACCCGCCGTCTGCGCCGCCAAATAGAGATTCTGGCAGACGTGTCCGGCATCAAGAAAGATAAAGCGCGCCGAGTGGCGGCCATAGCGAAACGTCATGCGCCTGAAGTCCGCCACCCAGAGAAACGTCACGGCACTGCCCCGGATCATGCCCGGCCCTATAAAGCAGGGGAAGAATTTTTCCAGCGCCTCTTCTCCTGTTTCGATGGGCAGGAGGGCGTGTTCTAAAGCCAAAAAACGATAGAGGCCCGGCGTCAACCCTTCCACCCGCTGAATGAGCAGATACGTTTCCAGCGCGTGGCGCGCCCCTGCCGAGGGGACGTTGCGCAGGGTAGTCCCCTGGGGCGTTTTCATTTTTACTCCCTGGGTGCACCAGAGGAGGAAAGACAGCTCTTTCATGGTCAAAGGCTCATCACGGTATCGCCGCACCGAGGCTCTAAGCTCTACAATCTCCAGGAAATTCACCGGTACGTCGTCCAAGAGTCCCGGTTCCGTCAGCCTGATGATTTCAGCATCCGGCGAGTAGGGCTTCTCCATGGGAGGCGGTGTTTCGGTCGCTTTTCTCTCGATTGGCGTCTCTTTTTTCCAAGCGGTGTCGTGTAAAAAACTTTCGATCCATTCGCTGTATCTGTCCATGGTTTACATCTCCGGCCTTTCTCCGGTCTTCCCGGTAAATTGATGATACGGTCCGCCCTTACGGCGCTCCATAAGTTCCTGAAAGAGCGCATCCGGCAAAAGATCATGGAACGCCAGCAATACTAAGCAATGGTACCACAGATCGCCCATCTCGTAAAGAATTTCCTCTCGTTTCATATTTTTGGAGGCAATGATGGTTTCCGCCGCCTCCTCGCCAATCTTTTTCAGGATCTTATCCTGCCCGTGAGCGAAAAGATAGTTCGTGTAGGAACCCTCCACTGGGTGAAGCTGCCGATCCCGAATGACGGCGTAAAGGTCATTGAGCACCGCCGTCAGAGAGGTGTCCGGCTGCTTTTCAAGGACCGCCACGCTCTTCCCGTTCTCCCCGATACGACGGCCGCTAAAGCAGGAATAAGATCCGGTGTGACAGGCGACGCCGGTCTGGTGAACCCGCACCAAAAGCGTATCGCCGTCGCAGTCGTAAGAGATTTCCTTCACCTTCTGCACGTTCCCCGAGGTTTCGCCTTTTTGCCAAAGACGCTGATGATGACGGCTGAAAAACCAAGTGTAACCGGTTGCGAGGGTTTTTTCCAGCGATTCTTTGTTCATGTAAGCCAGCATCAGTACTTCGCCGTTTTCTTCCTGCACAATGGCTGGAACCAGCCCTTTATCGTCAAATCGTACCATTGAAATATCCATTAAATTCTTACCTCCACTCCACGCGACTTCAAATACATTTTGACCTGTCGCACCGTGAACGTTCCGTAATGAAAGACAGAAGCGGCCAATACGGCATCGGCTTCGCCTCGGGTCAAGACGTCGTAGAAATGCTCCAAACGGCCCGCGCCGCCGGAGGCGATGACCGGCACAGGGACGCTTTTCGAGACGCAGCGGGTAAGCTCGATATCGTAGCCGTCCTTCGTGCCGTCGGCATCCATACTGGTCAGGAGGATTTCTCCCGCGCCTAAAGATACCGCTTCCTGTATCCATGTCAGGCAATCGATCCCCGTCGGCGTCTTACCGCCGTTGATGTATACCTCCCACCCGCCACCTCGACGTCGCGCATCCACTGCCAGCACCACGCACTGACGGCCAAATTTCTCCGCTCCCTGCCGGATGAGCGTCGGGTCTTTCACGGCCGCCGTATTAAGGGATATCTTGTCCGCACCGGCCTGTAACAAGCGGCGCATATCCTCCACCGAGCGAATACCGCCCCCCACCGTAAAGGGGATAAATACCTTGGACGCGCAGGATTTCGCCACCTGCACCATCGTATCGCGCTTTTCGCTGGAGGCTGTGATATCTAAAAAGACAATTTCATCTGCCTGCTCTTCGTCATAACGCGCTGCCAATTCCACCGGATCTCCTGCATCATGAAGATCCGTAAAATTCATTCCCTTCACCACCCGGCCGCCTTTCACATCAAGGCAGGGAATGATCCGCTTCGTATGCATCTCTCACCCCTCAGCGGCAATACGCAGCGCCTTTTTCAGATCAAGACGGCCGCTGTATATCGCCTGCCCGACGATGACCCCTTCGATACCGTCCGTCTCGTGCGCTTTAACGGCGCGTATATCCTCCAAGGAACGAACACCGCCAGAAGCCACGACGCGTAAACCGCTGACCTTAGACAGCTCAATGGCGCCTTCCAAATTCAGTCCGGAAAGGGTTCCGTCCCGGGAAATATCCGTGTAAATAACGGTTTTCACGCCATAGTCCGCCATTTGCTTGGCAAAGTCAAGGGCAGAAACATTCCCCGAGCTTTCCCACCCCTGGGTTGCCACGATACCATCCTGGGCGTCGATGGCGACGACGATTCGGTCTCCAAAGCGATGGCAGGCTTCCTGCACCAATGACGGATTCTCCACCGCCGCCGAACCTAAAATTACCCGCTGAATACCTCCTGTCAGCGCCCTTTTAATGCTTTCCATGGAACGCAGCCCACCGCCCAACTCCATAGGAATGTGCACCGCCCCCAAGATGGAGCGAATAGCTTCGCGGTTCTTTGTTTCTCCCTGAAGCGCCCCGTCCAAATCCACGACATGAAGATATTGAGCGCCCATCTCTTCCCATTTCACGGCCACTGCCGAAGGATTATCGGAAAAAATTGTTTCCCGAGAAAAATCTCCTTTGAAAAGCCGCACACATTTCCCGCCACGCAAGTCAATTGCCGGAAAAATAATCATCTTTCTGCCTCCTCACTGCTCAACTCCGCACAAAATTGCGCAATATCTGTAAACCCACGTTCCCCGATTTCTCCGGGTGGAATTGAGTCGCCATGACGTTCCCCCGCTGGACCGCTGCCGTGAGCCGCGTCCCGTACATCACCGTCGACGTGATCACAGCGGAATCTTCAGGAACCGCCGCGTAGCTGTGGACGAAGTAGACGTAAGGCGACGCCGTAAGCCCGGTGAAGAGATTGGGAGAGGAGCGCGGCGCGGCGACGGCGAGAGAATTCCACCCGATATGCGGCACTTTCAGCCCCGGCGCGTTAATTTTCTGCACCGTCCCGGAGAGCCAGCCCAGTCCGGCCACGCGGGGAGACTCTTCACTCCCTGAAAAAAGAATCTGCATTCCCACGCAGATCCCCAAGAGGGGAGTCCCGCTCTGTACTTTCTTCTCGATAGCGGGGATGAGACCGCTGGCCGTCAGATTTTTCATACAGTCTCCGAAAGCGCCTACGCCGGGCAGCACGATCTTTACCGCGTCTTCAATCTCCGCCGCATCTGCTGTGACCACCGCTTCCGCCCCCGCTGCCCGCAGGGCCTTCTCCACGCTGAACAGGTTCCCTACGCCATAATCGACGACAGCCACCTTTCCGGCGGCATTCACAGTATCCCCTTCGTGGAGAGGACGCCGGTGATGTCCTCTCTCACCTTCACTGCTTCATACAAGGCATGTCCCAACGCTTTGAATACCGCTTCCACTTTATGATGGGAATTTTTCCCGTAGAGGACCTTGACATGGAGGGTGATCCCGGCGTTAAAGGCGAATGCGCGCAGGAACTCTTCCGTCAGTTCTGTGTCATATCCCCCGATCTGCGGTGCCATGCGTCCGCCGTCGTAGACTAAAAAAGGGCGGCCGCTGATGTCCACAGCGACGAAGGCCAGTGCCTCGTCCATCGGCACATAAAAGGAAGCATAGCGGACGATGCCCGCTTTATCTCCCAAAGCCTCCCACACCGCTTTCCCCAGCGCGATCCCCACATCTTCCACAGAATGATGGGCGTCCACCGCCAAATCGCCGTGGCAGGTCGCCGTCAGATCAAAGAAACCGTGACGGGCAAAGAGCGTCAACATGTGATCGAAAAAGCCGATGCCCGTATCCACAGCGCTTTTCCCGCTACCATCCAAATTGAGGGTAATTCGGATATCCGTTTCGGTGGTCTTTCGCTGCACATTTCCCTGTCGCATCTTTATTCCCCTCTCGTCATAAAAGCTTGGATTGCTTGCCACACCGTGTCATTTTCTTCCCGTGTTCCCAGTGAAACCCTCAGACAGTTTTTTAACCGCGCTGCACCGCCGAAGCTACGTACGCCGATGCCTGCCGCCGCCAGCGCTGCTTCCAGTGCTGCCGCTTTTTCCGTGCGCAGCAGGAGAAAATTTGTCGCCGATGGAAATACCGTAAGCCCTTCGATCTCACTCAGGCGGTCGAACATCCGCTGCCGCTCCTCCATAACCATGTGAAGACGCGGCTCATATTCCTGACGCATTTGAAAGACAATGTCCGCCGTAACAGTGGACAACACGTTCAAGTGGTAGGGCATGTACGCCTTCTGCACCATGTCCACCACCTCTTTCGCCGCCAAGAGATATCCCACCCGGCAGGCCGCGAGTCCGTAAGCCTTAGAAAAGGTACGCGCCACCATGAGGTGCGGGTATCGGGAAAGAAGCTGACTGGCAGAAGGCCCGGCAAACTCAATGTACGCTTCGTCTATGAGGAAGGCGCAGGACACTCCCTGGGCAATCTCTTCCACTTCCGATAGGGAAAGATAACCACCCGTAGGGTTATTAGGATTGCAGAGAACAGCGAGGGCGGCGCGGCTATCATTGACCTTGCGGATAAAGGATTTCACGTCCAGCCGATAATCCTCGAAAAGTTCCATCGACACTCCTTCCGCCCCCGCCGCCCGAAGATAAATCTTATACATGGAAAAGGATGGCTCGGGATAGACGATGGTATGCCCCGCCCCTCCGAAGGCGTAAAACAGCTTCTCGATGATCTCACTGGAGCCGTTGCCCAACCAGACATTTTCTCTGTTTAGCCCACAGTTTCGACCGATGGCTTCCCGCAGTGCCTCGCCTTCCTCCGTGGGGTAACGATGAAACGCTACTCCCGAGAGCCGGGCCATGACCCGTTCTTCTACTAAGGGGGGGAGATTGAAAGGCGATTCGTTGGCGTTGACTTTGATCTTCCAATCCCGTTCTGTCAAGTCATAGGAGGGCATATCCCTCAGCCCGTCACGAAAATGCAGCATCACTTTCTCCCTCCCCTCAATCGAATGGCCTTGGCGTGCGCTTCTAATCCTTCCGTCCTCGCCAGCCGGATGATATCCTCGGCTACGTCGGCGAGAGCGGGCTGGGTATAGGAAATAAAGCTGGTTCGCTTCATAAAGGTTTCGACGTTTAACACCGAATAAAACCGTGCTGTCCCCCCCGTGGGCAAAATATGATCCGGCCCGGCGAAGTAGTCTCCTAACGGTTCCGGCGAATACGCTCCTAAAAAAACTGCTCCGGCATGGCGAATGGAGGGAAGCAGCGCAAAGGGATTCGCCGTCAGAAGCTCCAAATGCTCCGGGGCAGACGCGTTGGCAAAGTCGATGGCCTGCGTCATGTCCTCCGCCACCACGATGAGTCCGTTCTTTTCTATGGACGCACCGGCAATCGCCTTACGGGGCAGGGGTTGTAGCTGTTCTTCCACCTCCGCCGCCACCGCTGCCGCCAAGGGGGCGCTGGTGGTGATGAGGATACTGGAGGCCAAGGGATCATGTTCCGCCTGACTGAGCATATCCGCCGCCGCATAAGCGGGATCCGCCGTTTCGTCGGCTACAATGAGGATCTCGCTGGGGCCGGCCAGCATATCAATGTCCACATGGCCGTAGACCGCCTTTTTCGCCAAAGTGACAAAGAGATTACCCGGCCCGGTGATTTTATCGACGCGGGGGATAGTCTCCGTACCGAAGGCCAACGCTGCAATAGCCTGTGCCCCGCCGATCTTGTAGACGCGCCGGACGCCGATCGCTCGCGCCGCGATGAGAACGTAAGGATTCAGCTTTCCCTCCCGGGGTGGGCACATCATGACGATCTCTCCCACCCCGGCCACGGCGGCGGGAACCGCATTCATGACCACCGACGAAGGGTAGGCCGCCGTTCCCCCCGGCACGTATATTCCCACGCGCTCCAGCGGCATCACCATCTGGCCTAAAAGGGAACCCTTCTCCCGATTCGTCAGCCACGAACGGGGCTTTTGCTCCTCGTGATAGCAGCGGACATTGGTGATGGCCTTTTGCAGCGATTTCACCACCTTGGGATCTGCCGCTTTTTCCGCCGCGTCGAACTCTTCCTCGCTCACGAGAAATTCTTCCGGCGTAAATTCGGCATGGTCGAGGAGCTTCGTGTACTTCATGACCGCTGCGTCGCCTTCCCGCCGCACATCCTCAACGATGCGCGCCGCCACTTGACTGGCGGTGAGGTTGGAACCAAAGAGCTTTCGATTCCCCTCCCGCATGGCCGGACTAAGTTCCACTTCGTCGAAGGCCGCCTTTTGGAGAAGCCGCCGAATCTCTTTTTCCCCCGCGTCTTTCACATTCACGATTCTCATAGGTTTTTGTATCCTTTCTCCAAGATCGTCCGCATCGCTTCCACCAACGGATAAATACGATCAAATTTCAGCCGAAAGCTCACTCGGTTCGCAATGAGACGAGCTGTAACAGGCATGATTGAAGCAATCTCTTCCAAATCATTCTCCCGCAGAGTCGTCCCCGTTTCCACAATATCCACAATGCTCTCCGAAAGCCCAACGATAGGGCCTAACTCGATGGAGCCGTTGAGCTTGATGTATTCCATCTGCATCCCCTGCCGGGTGAAAAACTCTTCCGCCAAGCGGGGGAACTTCGTCGCCACCCGCGTATGGACGTAATCAGAAAGGCGCGGACGCTTTTGATGGCGCAGCACCGCCATCATCAAATGGCAGCGGCCAAAGCCCAAATCTAACAGCTCATACACATCCTGCTCCGCCTCTGCCAGCACATCCTTGCCGATGATACCGATGTCCGCTGCGCCATATTCCACATAGGTGGGAACGTCAGCGGTCTTGGCAATGATAAACTTCACTTTATCGGCTTCATTCGTAATGACGAGCTTGCGGGATGTTTCCTCCAACCCCTCGGCAGAAAGCCCCGCCTCTGCCAACAATGCCGCTGAGGGCGCAAAGAGCTTTCCCTTAGGCAGGGCTACCGTCAAATATTCTGCCGTCTGTCTCTCCATCCCCTGGCACTCCTTCCTCTCATCACGCACAAACGTCTGTCATCTCCAACCCCTTTACCATACTTAACCAGCGCCGCTAATTCAGCGCATCGGCCTGGCGCAGGAGATCAAGTTCCGCCGAGTCCTCCGGGACTGGCGGTTCATGGTGCCGCGCCACGATCGCCGCTTCCGCCTCGTACCCGAATTGCTGGAGCCACGCCGCACCGATCTGAGGATGGTGGAAATACACGTAAAGCATCGCCGACAGTTTACCGCCCCTCGGGAATTCCCCCCGCGTTTTTGCCCACCGGGGGAAAAAATGGTGCAGCAGCACCGCCGCCGTCTTCCCCATCGTCCCCAGGGTACCCCGGGCGCGTCCCACATCATGGAGAAGCGCGCAGCGGAGCAGCAGACGCCGCGCCACGCACTTTTTTCCTTCAACCGCCACCTCTTCCAGCAGCTTTTCCGCCGTATATGCCGTTCGGAGGGCATGAACCTGATCGGGCAGTGCCATCCCGTAAAAAAGTTGCTGCAACTCTGCTTCCGGCAGCCAACAGGCGACGTATCGGCGATCCGCCTCATCGAAACGGGCGAAGATCGCTTGGAAGAACTGCCATACCCGCTGCATTTTCACTTGATATAGAGAAGCGCCGCGTAACCTTTGCTTCGCTGGCTTTCCTTCGCCGCCGGTTCGTTTTGCGGTACGGGAGAAAGCTCCGTCACTCGACCCGCCCGACGTTCTTCCTGCGCCGCCTGAATGGCCGCTGCCTCTCGGCCGGGAGCATAAGCGACGTAAACCTCTTTCTTCAAGGCAGAGCGCGGCAAACCCGCTTGCTCAATGGCCAAAAGGAGCCGCTCCACTCCCAGCGCAAACCCGGTAGCCGGGCAGTCAGCGCCGAAATCCGCTAACATGCGGTCGTAACGCCCTCCACCGCACAGTGGAAACCCAAGTTCCGGCGCGTAGGCTTCAAACACCATGCCGGTATAATAATCGAGATCGCGGATGACGCCCAAATCAAACTGCACCGGTTCCGCCGCCTGATAGGCTTCCAAGAGTTGATAAATAGTCGCCAGATCCTCGATGGCGTGCAAACTCTCCTCATTGGCGGCCATTGTTCGAGCCTCGTCCAATATCTCCCGCCCGCCGTGGAGAAGCGGCAGTTTTTCTAAAATCTTCTTCTCTTCGCGAGGCAGCGCCATCTCTTCTAAGAACGTTCGCCAGCCCACCAAATCCCGTTTCTCCAAAAAATCCTTGGCACGCTGCTCTTCTTCCTCCGTCAACGCGAAGGCGCGCATGAGACCGTGAATAAAGGCGGCCTGTCCCAAGGATATCCGAAAGTCAGTTAATCCGACTTGCCGCAGGCTTTCCACCGCTAACGCCAACACTTCGGCATCGGCCGCCGGGGCGCCGCTGCCCATCAATTCCACTCCCGCCTGGGTAAACTCGCACCGGCGACCTCGCTGCGTCTCCTCATAACGGTACACACGACCGACGTAGGAAATCTTCAGCGGTGGCGGCACTTCTTTCATCCGACTGGCCACGACCCGGGCGATGGGGGTCGTCATCTCATGGCGCAGCGCCACCGTCCGATTGCTACGGTCGAAAAATTTGAACATACGGGGCTCAATACGCTGCCCGTTGCCAAGGGTCAGCGTCGAAAGAAACTCCGTCACCGGCGTTTCGATGCCGTCATAACCCCAAGACGTAAAGAGCGCTGTCAACGCCGTCTCCACAGCTCGCTTCTCCGCCGCTTCCTGCGGCAGAAAATCTCGCGTGCCGTAAGGAATTTCCCAAAGAATATCACCGGCCATGGCGCACTCCATCTGACGCTTCCAGTTGTTCGGCAGCCTCTTTGGGCAATCGTTCCAAGACGACTTTATAGCCGTCCGCGCCGTAATCAAGGCAGCGCTTCACCCGGCTGATGGTGGCCGTACTGGCATGGGTACGCACCACGATCTCATCGTAGGTGTACCCCGCCGCCAACATGCGTGCTACCTCAAGGCGCTGCGCCATGGCTTTCATTTCGCCAATGGTGCAGACGTCTTCAAAAAACTGATAGCACTCCTCCCGATCCCGGAGAACAAGCACCGCTTCACAAAGCTGATCCGCCAGCCCGTCCCGCAATTTAGGATTCACCATCTTGCCCTTAACCCCTTTCCGAAAAACAGCCCGCCGATAATTTTTCATCAACCGGTCACAAATTTTCGCGCTCTGAAATAGCGCCTCCTCATACTCAAGAAAAATTTTTAAAACAAATGTTCCACGTGAAACATTTTTAGAAAAATTTTTATTTGGTCTTTCGCTTTATTCCTTTACTCTGTGAAATTACCTTTTCATTATAGCACAGCCAAGCTGTCAACGCAAACCAAAAACCGTCCTCAAAAACTTTGAGGACGGTGCCAAATATGCGATATGGAACCGCTGTTCAGCGCAAGGAAATGCGAACGGCGGCGCGACTGCCGGGGCGAAGGAGGAAGTCGCGCTGCGGCGGCAGGGAAATGCGGACGATGAGCTTTCCTTCGTGGGGATTATCCGGCTGAAAACCTTCCGTATTTCTGGGTGCCGCCTCGCGTTCTTCCATCGGCTCTTCAATATCTACCACACTGCCGGAAAGATCGCGGCCTTCAACCCGATAGGCAGCATACGCTCCCAACCGCACGTCTTCTCGCCGCTCCGGCGGCACATACGCCGCAATCCAGAGATTCGCATCATCACCGATATTGGCGATGATTTCCCCCGCCTTGACCTCACTTCCCGGTGCGGCTTCCGTCAAATAAACTGTTCCGCTCACCGGGGCCGCCACTTCCGTGGCTGCTGATTCCTGCCGCGCCGACGCTAAAGCCGCCTCCGCCTGCTGAACCTGCCGCTCCGCTTCGCGAATGGCTTCGGGGCTGGCAGCACGGGTAACCGTTTGATAGGATACACTGCCCCGAGCCATGGCCTGTGCTGCTTCATAATCGGCGGCGGCTTCGTCCCGTTCCCGGGCACTCACCGCCCCGAGGGCATAGAGATTTTCCATCCGCGCCAAGCGTTCAGCAGCCTGTGTCACCGCCGCAGTTGACGCACCGCCATCATAGACCGGCTGGGTGACGGTAACCCCCGCCTGTAGTTCGCTGAGATTACGCTGGGTGAGGGTTACGTTTTGCTCCAACTGCCGAATTTGTTCCGGGGATACCCGCACTGCGATCCGAGCGATGACATCGCCCGCTTTGACGGTAGCACCGTCTGTCACCAAAAGCTCGGTGAGCTTTCCCGACGCCTTCGTCCGAACGTGTACCACCTGCCCGGCCACTTCTGCTTCCGTCACGACCAGCACCCCACGGCTCTGCTGATAACACCATACCGCCCCCGCCCCTAAAAAGGCGGCAGCCAGCAAGCTGAGAAAGCCGTACTTCATAAAACGCCCGGCTTTTTGACTGATATCGATTTCCAAACGCCCACCTCACTGCCTGCCCCATACCGTATAGGAAAAGACGTATTGCCAACAGGTCACACGTCCTTGCAATCGTTACGCCAACTGCCGTTTGATGACGTCCCGCGCCTTGTCCAGCGCCTGTGGAATATTCTCTATCAATTTCCCGCCTGCTTGGGCCATTTCCGGGCGGCCGCCGCCGCCTCCTCCGACGATAGGTGCCATTTCCTTAATAATTTTACCCGCGTGGATTCCTTTTGCCACTGCGTTCTTATCCGCCTTCACCACGAAGCTAACCTTACCATCTAAGAGCGCGCCCAAGATGACCACACCGTTGTCCAACTTGGCGCAGGTCATATCCGCCATCTCCCGCAGTTCATCCATCGTGGTCACATTCGCCTTGCCCACGACGGCCTGCACGTCACCATACTGCTGCATCGCCATGAGGAGCTTCTCCGCATCCGCTTTCTCCTGCACCTTGCGCACGGTGTCTAACTTCTGGCGCATTTCCTTATCTTCCTCGAGAACCGCCGCTATCCGCGCCGTCACGTCTTCCATCTGACACTTGAGCATCTCTGCCGCTTCATCCAGCGCAGCCAAGCGTTTTTTCGTCCAGGCGAGCGCTGCGCCGCCGGTAATGGCCTCAATCCGGCGAACGCCCGCTGCCACGCCAGTTTCACTCACGATCTTAAACATGCCGATCTGTCCCACGTTAGAAACATGTGACCCGCCGCAAAATTCCATGCTGAACCCCGGTACCGTAACCACCCGGACAATATCACCATACTTCTCGCCAAAGAGAGCCATCGCCCCCAATTTTCGCGCTTCCTCCTGCTTCATCTGCCGAATGTCCACGTCCTGCCCCCGGAGGATGACACTGTTAACTAAATCTTCCACATCGGAAAGCTGCTGGGGAGAAACCGGCTCAAAATTTGAGAAGTCAAAGCGCAGGCGCTCAGGGGTAACTAAAGAACCGGCCTGATTGACCTGATCGCCAACGACCCGCTTCAAAGCCGCCTGCAATAGATGCGTAGCCGTATGGTTACGCGCCGAAGCCAGTTTTTTGGCAGCATCCACTTCTACGCGAACCTTTTCCCCTACCTGTAAACGTCCTTCTTCCATGTAAGCGATATGATAGATCGTTCCATCGGGCAGCTTTTTCGCATTCGTCACCCGAAGGCGGCCTAATTCACCGAAAAAGAAGCCAGCGTCGCCCACTTGGCCGCCGCCTTCGGCGTAAAATGGTGTCACGTCAAGAATGATCCCCGCCTCTTCTCCGTCATTAAGCGTTTCGACGAGCTGCCCGTCCTTCCAGATCGCCACCACCTTTCCTTCCGTGGCCGCAAAATCCTGCCGCAGAGCACCGATATCCAAATCCCGCAGATCAGGTACAGCGACCCGCTGGTTTGCCTGACGTGCCGCCCTGGCTCGATCACGCTGTACCTGCATGGCTGTCTCAAACCCCGGCTGATCCAATGTCAGACCATTTTCGTGCAGGATCTCTTCCGTCAGCTCCCAGGGGAATCCGAAGGTATCGTAGAGCTTAAAGGCATCGCCGCCGGACAACTCTTTTTGCCCCGCGGCCTGAAGTGCTGCGATGTGTTCATTGAGCATGTCGCAGCCTTGGGCCAGTGTAGCGTGAAAGCGTTCCTCCTCCAAGGCAACGACCTTTTTGATATAATCCTGCTTTTCCACCAGCGCCGAAAAATCCGATGCGTCACGATAGATGTCCACCACCGCGTCCACCGCGCCGGTGAGGAAATTCTCCCTAAGTCCCAAAAGCCGTCCATGACGCACTGCCCGACGCAGAATACGGCGCAAGACATAGCCGCGTCCCTCATTCGACGGCAAGATGCCGTCCATGATCATGACAGCCATGCTCCGGGCGTGATCAGCAATAACTTTCAGGGAAATATCCTTCTCCGGATCATCGCCATAGCCTATCCCAGAAAGCTGCGCCGCGTACGTGATGATGGGAAACAGGAGATCCGTTTCAAAGTTTGTTTCCTTTCCTTGCACCACCGAAGCCAATCGTTCCAAGCCGCAGCCCGTATCAATATTCTTGTGCGCTAACGGTTTATACTCGCCGTCCTCGGTACGATCAAACTGGGTAAACACCAAGTTCCATATCTCCAGATAACGATCACAGTCACAGCCCACCGCACAGGTTGGCTGTCCGCATCCCCGCTCTTCGCCAAGATCAATGTAGATCTCCGAATCCGGTCCGCAGGGGCCGGGGCCGATCTCCCAGAAATTATCCTCCAATTTGACAATATGATCCGGCAAAAAGCCCGGCTGCCGCTTCCAGATGGCTGCCGCCTCTTCGTCCTTCGGATAAATGGTCACCCAAAGCTTTTCTTTCGGCAACTCCACTACCTCAGTCAGAAACTCCCACGCCCAGGGAATGGCTTCTTCCTTAAAGTAGTCGCCGAAAGAAAAATTACCAAGCATTTCAAAATATGTCTGGTGGCGCGCCGTGCGTCCTACATTCTCGATATCGCCGGTACGCACACAGCGCTGACTGGTAGTCACCCGAGGACGCGGCGGCTTCATCTTCCCCGTAAAAAAAGGCTTCAAAGGAGCCATCCCCGCGCCGATCAAGAGTAGTGTCGGATCATCCTGCGGAATCAACGAAAAACTCGGCAGCCGCAAATGGCCTTTTTTCTCCGCAAAAAAACGCAAATAAGCCTCCCGCAGCTCATTGCCTGTCATATACTTCAAATACATTACCCCCACCCGAACGGTTTTCATAAGTCATTCAACACTAACGTATTATAGTAAATACCACCCGCAAAGTCAATTTACACGCCCGCTGTATCCCATAGACGTCCCTTGAAGTCTTATGTTATGATAGTTATGCGGAAACGCAGTTATATTTTATGCCAAACGAGGGAAACCATATGGAAATCAATATCGTTCGTTTTGACATGGCCTTAGGGCACCAAAAGCCAGAAAATATCATTCATCGCGAAAACGGCTGCCCTTTTTGCCATCCCGAAACGCTTACTGACATTATCGCCCGGGAAGAAGAATTCATCTTTCTGCGCAATAAATACAACGTGCTCGACGACGCCGATCAGTTTGTTTTGGTTGAGGCAGCAACCTGCGACATCGACACCCCTGATTATCCCCCCGGTCATTTAGCCCGGCTCTTGCGCTTCAGCCTTCGCCAATGGCGGCTGTTGGAGAACAGTGGGAAATATACCGCCGTCATCTTTTTCAAAAATCACGGCCATCTCTCCGGCGGCACCATGCGCCATCCCCACATGCAGATCGTCGGCTTCCGCCATATCAACCCCAGGCTTCTCCTTGATCGCGACAGCTTTCAGGGAATTCCCGTCGTGGAGCGTGATGGGGTCCTCCTAAACGCCGCCACGCATCCCCGCGTCGGTTTCGGCGAATTCAACATCATCGCACCGCCCGATAAAATTGAAACCTTCGCATCCCTTCTCCAGACAACGGTGGGCTTCATACGGGATCGCTTCCCTAAAAGTCAGGACAGCTACAATCTCTTCTTCTATCATCTTGACGAAAAATTAGCGGTGAAAGCGCTCCCCCGCTTTCCCACCTCTCCGCTTCTCATCGGTTACGATATCCGCCTCTTTCCCAGCAATTTTGAGAAATCCATAGCGATGCTGAAAGAGCGCTGCCTCTCCCTATAAGCAAAAACGAAAAAAGCGGCTGACGCCTCAAGGCAGGCGCAGCCGCTCTTTTTACACTATTTCTTCAACCAATGACTCAGCCTGACGTTAAGACCAGCCGATAATATTTTTTCTTGCCCTTTTTGATCAGCGCCGCGCCATCCAGGAAATCCCCTGAAGTTAAAAGATAGTCTGGGTCGCTGATTTTCTTGTTGTTAAGGGAAAGGCCGTTTTGCTGAACAAGGCGGCGGCCTTCTCCTTTAGATGCGAAAATTCCGTTCTCCACTAGGATGTCTAATAATTTTTTCCCGTCCGACGGATGAACTTCCACCGTCGGCATATTTTCGGTACTGCCTTTCCCGTCGAAGAGAGCTTCCGCAGCCGCCCGGGCCTTATCCGCTTCTCCGCCGCCATGGACTAACTTCGTCACCTCATAGGCCAAAACCTTCTTAGCCTCGTTGATGGCTGCATCCTTAAGTGCCCCCAAGCGCCGCACTTCTTCCATGGGTAAAAAGGTGAGGAGCGATAGGCATTTCTCCACGTTGCTGTCGTCCACGTTCCGCCAGTACTGATAAAAATCGTAAGGCGGCGTTTTTTCCGGATCGAGCCAAAGGGCACCGCTGGCCGTCTTTCCCATTTTTTTACCATCGCTTTTCGTCAGGAGATTAAAGGTAAGACCGTAGACCGATTGATTTTCGAGACGCCGATTGAGCTCCACCCCGGCAATGATATTCGACCACTGATCGTCGCCGCCCATTTGCAGACGGCAGCCGTAACGACGCCGCAGCTCCAAAAAATCATAAGCCTGCATGACCATGTAGTTAAATTCCAAAAAGGTCAAGCCCTGCTCCCAGCGCTGCTTATAGCACTCTGCCGCCAACATGCGGTTGACGGAGAAATGCGTCCCCACTTCCCGCAGAAAGGCGATATAGTTCAACTGACGCAGCCAGTCGCCGTTATTGACCAAAAGTGCCCGTCCTTCGGTAAAATCAACGAACCGCTCCATCTGTCTTTTGAAGCACTCACAATTATGCGCGATTCGTTCATCCGTCATCATCTGCCGCATATCGGTACGCCCCGAAGGATCGCCTACCGTGCCGGTTCCCCCTCCCACGAGGCAGATAGGGCGATGTCCTGCTCGCTGCATGTGGGCCATGCCCATCAAAGCAATGAAATGGCCGGCATGCAGACTGTCCGCCGTGGGGTCAAAACCGATATAAAAAGTCACCGCTTCCGTCGCCAAAAGGCGGCGCAGCTCCTCTTCATTGGTGCATTGCGCGATAAACCCGCGCTCCTTCAGCGTATCATAGACGTTTCCCGTCAACTCATCTCGCTCCCTTATCCCGCTCTCTTTTAATTTCTCCCTTTCCCCATACTGTCGTTCATGCTCGGCGCCGGTGCGGCCGGCGTCGCGGACGAGCCAGCGGAAGTCGAGGCCGGTTGCCGGCCGCCGCTCTCCGTCGGTTCCGGTGTCCCAATATTTTCGGATTTCTCTCTACTTTCTTCCTCACTGGCGTTTCCGGCCGAATTCGGCCTTCCCGTATTGCCGGTTTTTCCTTCGTTACTGTTAGGACGAGTACTTGAGGAAGACGATTTATTCCCCTTGCCCCGCGTATCCATCGTCGATGTCCGAGACTTATTCTCCTCACGCAGCTCCGGCACCGTATCGCCTCGGCTTTCGCTCACACCTTCGAAGGCGTGAACCGGCATCTCCGCCACCGCCGCAATCATGAAATCATGCCAGATCGTCGCGGGCAGATTACCGCCCGTCATGCCGCCTAAGTCGGTATTATCGTCGCAGCCAACCCAGACGCCGGCCACTAAATCTGGCGTATATCCCACGAACCAAGCATCAAGGTAATCGCTGGTCGTACCTGTCTTGCCTGCTGCCGGACGGCCGATATTTGCGCCGGTCCCCGTGCCACGAGAGATGACCCCTTGGAGCATATCTGTCAGCTCCGCCGCACTGGTCTCACTGATGACACTCCTCTGTTGGGGCTTGGCCTGTTCTAAAACCTTGCCGTTTCGATCCAGTACCTTGAGGATCGCCACCGGCTCCACATGAACCCCTTGATTGGCAAACGTTCCGTAGGCACTGGTCAGTTCCAGCGGCGTTACCCCTCTCGTCATACCGCCCAACGCAGTGGCCAAATTCCGATCGTTTTGCGGACCATCCAGGACAAAGGTGGATATCCCCATCTCCTGCGCGTAATAAATCGGCTTGTCCATCCCCAATTTCTGTGCGATCTTCACCGTCGGTACATTCAGCGAATGCTCCGCCACGGTGCGCAGTGTCACTCTGCCGTTAAAGGTCCGATTATAGTTTTCTGGTTCCCAGTCCCCAATCTTTACCGGACTGTCTTCAATAACCGTCGCCGGAGAAAATTTATTTTCCAACGCCGCGACAAAGACGAAGGGCTTAAAGGCAGAACCGGGCTGTCGTTCCGCCATGGTGGCCCGATTAAACTGATCCGTTCCGCGGCCGCCGACCATAGCTTTGATCTGTCCTGTATGGGGATCAATGGCCACCAGCGCCCCTTGCGGCTGCTCAATGCCGTTTACTTTCTGATCGTAAAGGGGCAGATCCCGCATGGCTGCTTCCGCCGCCCGCTGCATATCCATATCAATGGTGGTGTAAATCTTGAGACCTTCTTTATAAACCGCATCCGCGCCGTAGCGTTCGATGAGCGTCTGGGTAACGTAATCAATGAAATAAGAAGCGACGGTGACTCCACCCAGCGGCTTTGGCTGTACCAATTTCAACTCAGCCTTCTTCAGCTCTCGGGCCGTACTTTCATCAATGTAATGGTACTTGCTCATTTGCTCCAGCACGACGGCCTTTCTCGCCTGTGCCGCCGCTAAGTTATTAAACGGTGAATAATAGTTTGGACTTTGAGGAATTCCCGCCAACATGGCGCATTCGTTTAGATCTAGATCGCTGACATCCTTGCCGAAATAAGTCTTAGCAGCTGCCTGTACACCGTAAGCACCCTGCCCAAAATAAATCTGATTTAGATAAAATTCCAAAATCTCCTGCTTCGTGTATTCCCTCTCTAGCTGCAGCGCTAGAAACATCTCCTGCACCTTACGGCGCAGCGTCCGATCCTGCGTAAGGTAAGCATTCCGCGCCAATTGCTGAGTGATTGTCGAACCGCCTTCCGCCACGCCGCCGCCGGAAATGTTCGCCCATAAAGCCCGCAAAATCCCCCGAGGATCAATGCCCGCGTGTTCATAGAATCGCGCGTCCTCCACCGCTACAAAAGCGTTCTGCAAATCCTTCGGAATTTGAGCCAATTTAACGGGAACCCGATTTTCCGTAGCGTGAATGTTGGCGATCTCATTGCCGTTCACATCATAGATCTGGGACGAGGATGCCGGCAGGAGATCATCCACTAAATTGGGTTTCGTGTTCATGCTGGCCGTCAAAAAGCCACAGCCGATGCCCGTCAGCATGACGATCACAACAATCGTAAAGCCCAATAAGATCCGCCCGAAACCACTGGATTTTTTCCGGGGTTTCTTTGCTCGACCAGCGGTCGGCCGCTTTGTCCCGGCAGCACGTTTCTCCATGGAAATCCTCCTCATAACAAACTTGCTCCCATTCTATCACATCTTACCGATTCGTGCAGGGGTATTTTCTCCTCGCCCTCTCCCCCCCATCGGTATCTGCGCTCAGCGAAGCTCCACCAGCGTAGCCCCAGTGCCGCCGTCACTCATATCGGCAAAACGAAAACTGCAGACGCTTTGGTGACGCTTTAAGTAGTCATGTATGCCCTTGCGAAGCGCCCCAGTCCCCTTACCGTGGATGATCAGTACCTGCTTCAACCCCGCCAAGGAAGCGTCATCCAGAAATTTCCCTACCATCTGCTCGCCTTCGTCCACCATCATCCCTCGGATATCAATTTCCCGGCCCGCCGACGCCGTCTTGCCGAGAAATACCGCCGCGCTGTTTTGCCGAGGCGCCGTGTCTTCCGGCAACGCGTGCCCTACGCCCACAAATCGGCAGGCATCGCTCTTTAAGGTAGTCTTCAGGCTGCCCAGGAGAACATCCAATTCCTTCCCTCGAATCCCCGCTACCGTTCCCTTTTGCTCCAGCGACGGAACATAGACGGTATCTCCTACCCGCAGCGTCGCCAAATTTACCTTCTCCCCATAAGTGGCAGGCGAAGGGAAGTCCGGCCTCACGTTTTCCGCGGCGATCGCAAGACGGCTGCGAACTTCTTGCATCACCTGCTGCCGCTTCTTTACCCCCTGGTCGTTGAACTGTTCCTTGAGTGCCCGAATGGTTTCTTCTGCTTCCCGCCGCGCGCGACGGATCATAGCTGTGCTTTCGCTGCGGGCTTTTCGCAAAATCTCGGTCTTTTGCTGCAAAAGTTCCTGACGCATCTTCTCCCATTTTTCTTCCAGCCGGGCAGCGCGCCGCTGGCGTTCCGCGATGTCAGCACTGCGTTCTTCATAGAGGCGCTTTTCCTTTTCCAGCGCGTTGACCACCTGTTCAAATTTGGCGTGATCGGCCTCCATGAGTTCCTGCCCCCGCATCACCAGTGATTTTGAAAGCCCCAGCCGGATACTGATGGCAAACGCGTTGCTGGCCCCCGGAATACCGATGAGCAGTCGATACGTGGGGCGCAGGGTATCCGTGTCAAATTCCACACTGGCGTTTTCGATGCCTTCTTGGGTGTAGGCAAAGGTTTTCAGTGCCGAATAATGGGTGGTCGCCATCACGCTGACATTGATCTGCCGCAAGCGCTCCAATATGGCCATGGCCAGCGCGGCCCCCTCCTCCGGGTCAGTCCCCGCACCAATCTCATCCATGAGTAGGAGATCGTTTTCCTCCACCTCCGCCAAAATGTCCACGATGTGCTTCATGTGGGCGGAAAAGGTGCTGAGACTCTGCTCAATGCTCTGCTCGTCGCCGATATCGGCATAAATATGCTGGTAGACAGCTAACTCCGACCCGAAGGCCGCGGGAATGAAGCAACCCGACTGTGCCATGAGCGCCAGTAAACCCAAGGTCTTCATACTGACGGTCTTGCCGCCGGTATTCGGCCCTGTGACCAACAGCATTCGATGGGGCGCACCCAAGAAAATATCGATGGGAACTACCTGATCCGGCGGCAAGAGCGGGTGCCGCGCGCTTTTCAGGACCGTGTGCCCTTCCGTATTCAACAGCGGGCGAACGGCGCGCATACGGCGAGCCAGCTTTGCCTTGGCAAAGGTGAAATCAAAACGGGCCAGGATATCAGAATTTACCAGCAACACTTCGGCCGAGGCCGCGATCTGCGCTGACAAAGCGCGCAATATCCGCGCCACTTCCTGCTGCTCCGCCAAGGCCAATTTCTTCGCCTCGTTATTCAGCTCTACCACTGTCATCGGCTCGATGAAGAGTGTCGCCCCCGTCGCCGACTGATCGTGAATGATGCCGGGGAAAGCCTGCCGGTATTCCTGCTTGACGGGAATCACATAACGATTGTCCCGCACAGTGATGATGGTATCCTGAAAGACCTTTGTATACGCTGGATCGTGGAGGACATCGTTCAAAAACGCCTTGATGCGGCGCTGCGCTGACCGTATACTTCGTCGAATGCGAAAAAGTTCGGGGGTAGCATCATCTCGGAGCAGGCCGTGTTCGTCAAAGGTGTTCTCCAGATTGCGCTCCAACTGCCCCTGTATCTCAATACGACGTGCCCACTCTTTGAGAATGGAGGATTCCGTGGACAGTTCTTTGAAGAATCGCTTGACCTGCCGCATGGCGTAGAGGGTCTCCAAAACCGCCCAAAGGTCTTCCGATTCTAAGAGCGCCCCTTTTTGCGCTTTTGCCAGCAAAGGACGGATATCGTGAAAGCCTCCTAAGGGCAGCGGCGCCACGGAGAGAACTTCTGCCGCTTCCGCCGTTTCCGTCAGCCAGCCCTCGATCTCCTCCCGATCCGCCGAAGGAAGGAGCTTCTCCGTTAACTCTCGTCCCAAAGAAGAGCCGGCTTCTTCCCGCAGAAGAAGGCGAATTTTATCGTATTCCAAAACGCGCTGTAAATCTTTATCCATAACCTGTCTCTCGTACATCTCTCATAAAACGCCGCGGAAATAATGTCCGCGCGTAAAATCTTTGCCCTCGGCGATCTGACATCGTTTTTCCTCTTCCGCCGTCAGCGGCCCACCCCGCAGGAACTCACCATAGCGCTGTACGATGGCCGCTAATTGCCTCCCCCCATAGTAACGACCTTCAATGCGAATACGGTCAATCCCCATCGCCGCAAAGCGCTGTACATGGGGCAGCATGCTCAAGGGTCGGGAATTTAAAACGTGCATTTGGCAGAAACCGTCCGTCACCAGGGGGAACAAGGCGTTCTTGCGATCTTTTAGGAAATAGCGCCCTTGGCAGGGCGCCGAACAGGAGGTTACCCCCACGCCGCCCAAGAAGCTTCCCATGGCACAGTAAGCGGAAATCATGAGTTCTAAATACCCGCCGGCGATGGCTTCCAAGGGGAGCGGGCTGTTTTTTGCCAATACTTCGATTTGATGAAAGTTCAATTCCGGCGACAACGTGACCCGCTCGACGCCTAAATCTTTTAATTCCGCCGCCGCCGACCGATTGTAAACGATGAGGGAAAAATCGCTTTGGATGGGAATGTCCGTATATTCCCGCACCAAGGCTAAGGTACCGAGATTATGAACGTTGATCCCTTCCGGCGGGAAATCCCGAAACGCTTCCAAAAGCGATTGAAACCACGGCAGCCACGCCTCCCGCAAGACGCGGGGCGTATTGAAGCGAATGATTTTCCCCCGGGTCCGTACCATCTCCCAGGCCCGATGATAATCTTCCGGCGGCAGAATTTGATGATGCCAAACATCGCCCCCGAAAAGGATCCCGTCCGCACCGGCATCCAAGGCACACTGTACCATCTCTACAGAAGCGACGCTGACCATTAGCTTCGTTTCCATTGGTGAAGGGCGCCCTGACCGGCTTTTTGCCGCCAATGTCACTGGCGAAAGAGCGGGCCGCCCATACCGTTTGAGCCGAGCCGCATCTAAAAGATCCGTCCCCCGGCGGCGCAGATCGTTCAGGACGCTCACCGGCACCATGACGCCGGGGGCGATGTCAGCGGTAAACGATGACAATTCGTAAACGGTCGCCCCTAAACGCGCCATCTGCTTATACGCCGTCTCATAGGTCAGCGCTCGATTTTCCGCCGCTACGGCGACAAAATCCGAAATCGCCGTCACCCGACCGCCCTCCGCCGTCGTCATAACCAATGCCACCGGTTCCCCAATGGCGGCCCGAAGGTGTACACCAATCGGAAATCGACGTACCGGCGCGCCGGCTTGGAAAGACTGCCGAGCCGCCTGCATCAGCGCCGCATCGTAGATCCGAAACAGGCGATCATGCGCCCCCACCGGCTTATCCAAAGGCAGACAAACCGTCTCCCCTTTTCGCCCCATTGTCAGGGAACGCCCCTTCTTGTCCTGTATCTTCGTTACGGTAACGGCTGTCCGACCGCCTACTTTGATCCAGAAGTCGATCTCATCGCCGAGATGGATCTCCTCCAAAAGTTTTACCGTAACCCGTCGCTTTTCTTTATCATAGTCAACCACTCGCCCTACCAAAAGCCCTCGATTATTCGGCTTGCGATCGCTCATCATGGCCCGCCCCGGCGGCTTCATCAAATATGCGGTGGTAAAATCCCGATTAAAGATCTGCGCCAGCGCCCGGTGATCTTCCTCCACCGGAGCGGGGGGAGCCTTCTCTCCCATCGCCGCGTCAATCGCCCGCCGATAGACCTTGGTCACAACGGCCACGTACTCGGGCCGCTTCATCCGCCCCTCAATTTTCAGCGAAGTGACTCCCGCCTCAATCAGGGCGGGCAAAAGTTCCACCGTATTGAGATCCCGGGGCGAAAGCAGAAATTGCCCCGCCTTCTGCCCCAGCATATCTCGCCCCGTCTCGTCCACCAACGTATAGGGCAAACGGCAAGGCTGCGCGCACCGGCCCCGATTGCCTGACCGTCCGCCGATGAGACTGCTCATCAGACATTGTCCAGAATAGCAGATACAGAGGGCGCCGTGAGCAAATACTTCGATCTCCGCCCGGCTGTGGCGGCAGATATGGCGAATCTCCTGGAGTGAAAGTTCCCGGGCGAGAACCACCCGGGAAAAACCCAAGCGCTCCAAGGCCTGTACCCCGGCCAAATTGTGAACGGTCATCTGGGTACTGGCATGAAGCGGCATATCCGGAACCACTTGCTGCGCTAAACGCGCCGCCCCCAAGTCCTGCACTAAAATGGCATCAGCTCCGGCTTCATAGAGAAACCGCAGATACGCCGCCAAGGCCTCCAATTCTTCATCCGCCACGATGGTATTCACCGTGACATGCACTGCCACATCCCGCAGGTGAGCGAAACGTATCGCCTCCCGCAGCGCCCCTTCGTCAAAATTCGGCGCATAGGCGCGGGCGCCAAATTGTTGCCCGGCTAAATAGACGGCATTGGCCCCGTTCTCGATGGCCGCCGTGAAAGCCTCCCGGCTGCCTGCCGGAGCCAATAATTCTAACACGCCTGTTCTCCCCCGTCGCCCGCCCCACTCAGGGCTTCTTTCCCTGCCCGTCGGCAGATGGTTTCTTTTCTTCCTTTGGCAGGCGGTTTTTCCGCGCTTCCAGGTAAAGCATTACCAGCGCGATCGTCGATAAAACAGCCGCAAAAATGTAAAGGATGAGCGTTTCCATATCCATTTGGATGTTCAGCAAAAATCTCCGCCCCCTTTCCGCCTATGGGGAAAATCTTCCCTTGATTACTGACGGCAATCAAGGCGCCGGTTCCGCCTCCGGCATTTCCCGACGGTTTATCGCCTCACCTTCCTCCGGCCCCACTTCCGGCAAAGCCGGAAGCTCTTTCAAATCCCGCAGTCCGAAGCAGCGCAGGAAAGTATCGGTCGTTCCGTACAGAATGGGGCGGCCGATGACCGCCTTGCGCCCCACCTCTTGAATCAAATCACGCTCTATTAAAAGCGACAAGACCTTCTCCGCGTGGACGCCGCGAATCCCCTCGATCTCCTGTTTGGTCACCGGCTGGCGAAACGCAATGATAGCCAAGGTTTCCATCGCCGGATGAGAAAGCCGCCGATCCATGGCCTGGGATAATGTTTCGAGGTAAGAAAAATATTCCGCCCGGGTAACAAACTGCCACCCGCCAACCGTTTCCTGAAGTTCGATACCGCTCCGACGTTCGTCCAGACGCTCCTTTTCCAATGCCAAAAGCTCCGCCACGTTCTCCCGATCCACTTTCAAAATTTTCGCCAATTGCTTTTCGGAAATTGGTTCCCCGCTGGCAAAAAGTACGGCTTCCAACGGCCCCAGCATATCAGACAAAAACATCAGTCCCATCTTCCGCCCCCTCTTCCTCTTCCCAAGCCGAATCCAAAGGCCGCACCCGAAGAACAATGGAGGAAAACAGGGTGCTTTGTTCCGCGAAAATATACTTGCGGCGGATAAGTTCCAACAGCGCCAGGAACCCGGCAATCAGCCCGGCGCGCGTCCTCTCCGAGAAAACCGCCGCAAAAGGCAGCGTCCCGCCCTGCTTCGCCAGCCGATCCATAATCTTCGCCATCTGCTCTTCCACCCGATACGTTTCGTGTGCCACAATGACTTCGGGAATCGCCAGCTCCCGCCGTCGGGCCATGAGGCTCTGAAAAGCGTCCCACAGCGCTTCTACCGGAAGATTTTCCGGCGGTAGCCGTCGCACGGGGAGAGCCATGGGGGGGCGCGCCACATGACGGCTCTGCCGTTCCGCCCATTCATCGAGGACAACGCTCACCTTTTTATATTGCTGATAAGCTAAAATACGCGCCACCAATTCCTGCCGGGGATCTTCCTCCGCTTCTTCCTCTTCCTGCGGCGGTTTGGGGAGCATCAGCCGGGATTTAATGAGCAGGAGCGTCGCCGCCATGACCAAAAATTCGCTGGCCACCTCAATGTCAAACTGCCGCAGCTTTCGCAGATATGCCATGTATTGTCCCGTCAAGACCGCCATGGGGATATCGTAAACGTCGATCTTATTTTTCTCAATCAGATGCATGAGAAGATCCATGGGACCTTCAAACGCGTCTAATCGAATCTTATAATCTTCCACCGGCAACCCTCAAAAAATTAAAAGAACACACCGAATACGACGCCCCATATCGCTGCGTAGAGGCGAATAATGAACTGAGACAGGGGAATGAGAATCACGCCTAAAACCGGCGTCACCAACAGCACAATAAGGATGAGAAAACTGTATCGCTCCAGCCCCGCCAACTTATACTGCTGCTGCGGCGATAGAAAAGCCATGAGAACCCGAGAACCGTCCAAAGGCGGCAAGGGAATCAGATTGAAAATGCCAAAATTCACATTATACACGAGAATCAACCACAGAACGGAACGGACGCCCATGGAAAGCGACAGATCCATGACCTGCGTCAAGAAAATGAGCACGGCCATCGCCGCAAAGGCCACAGCAAAATTGGCCCCCGGCCCCGCCAACGCCACAAAAACTTCACCCCAACGGCGGTTGCGGAAATTGCTGGGGTTTACCATCACCGGTTTAGCCCAGCCGAAGCGCGCCACCAAGAGCATTAAAAGGCCGATAGGATCAAGATGCGCCAAAGGGTTCAGCGTGAGCCGGCCGGTGAGCTTCGGGGTAAAATCCCCCATCGCCACCGCGACGCGGGCGTGTGCGTATTCGTGAAGCGCCATGGCGATGATCAATCCGGGGAGCCCAGCCACTATCTCCATCAGGTCAAAACCAAACATTATCTTCCTCCTCCGCTGGCGCTCTGCCGATGCGCCAATAACAAAACCGCCGCCACCGTCTTTGCATCCACGATACGGCCGTCTGTGATTTCCTGCACCGCTTCGGACAGCGGCATGGTCATCACCTGAAGAAACTCATCCTCATCCGGCGACTGCTTCCCCGGTGACAGTTCCGTAGCCAAGTAAATATGAATCCATTCGTCAGAAAATCCCACCGTTGTCGCTAACGTCAAAAGTTTCTCATACCGCCCGGCCTCGTAGCCAGTCTCTTCCTGGAGCTCCCGCTTGGCACAGCCCAAGGGGTCTTCTCCCGGCACATCCAACTTCCCCGCCGGAATTTCCAGCGTGACCGCCTGCACCGGATAGCGGTACTGCCGCACTAAGACGATCCGACCGTCGGGCAAAAGAGGAATCACTGCCGCCGCTCCAGGGTGCTTCACCCACTCCCGCGCCGCCTCACGGCCATTGGGGAGCCTCACCCGATCGCGTTTCACATGAAGAAGATACCCCTGATAAATATCCTCACTCGCGATGCACTGCTCGATCAAATCTTCGTCCATCCCGTATTGTCTCCTCTCTTTATGAAAAGCAGCCGTAATGTTTTTTTAAGTTTTCCCCGACCTTCTTAAAGCCGCTTCTTGCCGCTTCGCAGTTCCTTTTTCTTTGCCGCCGCGAAATGGATCATCTCCCGCGCGTTGTCTAAAGAAGCCGCACTCACGTCCATCCCCGAAGCCATCCGCGCGATTTCCTTCACCTGTTCCGTCGCTGTAAGACGCCGGACATTCGTCGTCGTCTTGCCCTTTTCGGACGCCTTGCTCAAATAAAAATGACCGTCCGCCATGCAGGCGATCTGGGGCAGGTGGGTAATGCACAGCACTTGTTTGCGGCTCGCCACGGCGGCGATGCATTCCGCCACCATTTGGGCGGTCTTGCCCCCGATACCTGTATCGATTTCGTCGAAGACCATGCTGCCCACGGAGGAATCCCCCGCGGCCGCTACACTCTTAATGGCCAGTGCGATACGTGACAGTTCTCCCCCCGACGCGATCTTGGCCAGCGGCTTTTCCTCTTCCCCCACGTTGGCCAAAAAGAGGATGTCCAACGCATCAGCTCCCCGGGCTGTCATTTCTGCGGGAGAGACTTTCAGCGTCAGTCGAGCGTCCGGCATCCCCAACGAAGCCAAGCGTTCGCTGATCCGCGCCGAAAGCTCAGCCGCAGCCTCCTGGCGGCTTTGACTCAAAGCCGCCGCTGTGGCTTTCGCCCTCTTTTGGGCCTCCGCTTCCGCCGTTCGTAGCAGAGCGATGTCACTGTCGTAATTTTCCATATCCGCTAATTCTGCCGTGATCTTTTCCTGATGAGCCATCACAGCGGTCAGACTGCCCCCGTATTTTCGACACAGCTTGTCAATGGTGTCCAGACGGCTTTGCAGCGCATCCAGCCGTGCCGGATCAAATTCCAATCCGTCCCGATATCCTCGGACGGTATGGGCAACTTCCTGCAGTTGGCAGACAGCATCTTCCAGCATGGGCAGGGAGGAAGACACGTCGTCGTCATAGCGGGCCACAGTTTCCAGTGCTGCCCGCACCCGGGCCAACGCACCTAAGACGCCGTCCTGATTGTCGTCTCCGTCCAGGAGCACCCGGGCTTCCTCGATACTTTCCGTGATCCGCTCCGCGTTGGAAAGACGCTTGATCTCCGCCTCCAGCCCCTCGTCTTCCTTCTCTGTCAGTTGGGCGCTCTCAATTTCCTGTACCTGCCAACGCAGCATATCCAAACGATCAGCGATGTCCCGTGCCTGCTCTTCTTTAGCCGAAAGTGCGGCAGCGGCTTCCTGCCACGCCGTAAAAGCGGCTCCGTAAGCCGCTGCCAACCGGGTACTTTCCGGACGACTTCCGTCTAAAAGGTGGAATTGGTTTTCCGCCTTTAAGAGCGCTAAATTCTCGTTCTGGCCGTGGATGTCCGCCAAGTATTCACCGATTTTGCGCAGTACTGCCAACGTAACGTGACAGCCGTTCACTAAGATGACGTTCTTTCCCTTCACGGTGAGCTGCCGGGTGACAATCAGGGCATCATCCTCATCCGCAATGGCCTGTTCCCGCAAAAACGCATGAAGTTTCTCCTCCCCGGCAATGTCGAAGATCGCTTCCACTCGGGACCATTCGCACCCGGTGCGAATAACATCGCCGGAAAGGCGGTGACCCAACACAGCGCCTAAAGCGTCGATGAGGATTGATTTTCCCGCGCCGGTTTCCCCCGTCAGGATATTCAGCCCTGCGTCGAACTCAATCTCCACCTGTTCTAAGAGGGCAAAATTCCAGACTGTCAACGTCTTTAGCATAGTTCCACCTCAGTCGATCATCGCTTTCAGCTTTTCCCTGATCTCTCGGACGGCATCTCTTGGCTTGACCACCGCTAAAATGGTATCGTCCCCCGCAATAGTGCCGATGATTTCCGGCCACTTCGCTCCATCGATGGTCGAGGCTACCGCGTTGGCAGTTCCCGGGAGGGTCTTGATGACGATCAGGTTCTCACTGTCATCGACATCGACCACTGCGTCCCGGAACATGCGCCCCATACGCTCCCGAGAAAATCCCTCTTTGCTTTCCACCGGAAATGCATAACGGGAACGGCCTTCACCAAGGGGAATCTTCAACAACAGGAGCTCCTTGATATCCCGGGACAGCGTTGCCTGCGTCACCTGAATTCCCTGCTGGCGCAGCCTCTGGCCAAGTTCTTCCTGCGTCGCCACGATATGGCGCTTTATGATCTCTCGGATCAACGCCTGGCGATCCGTTTTCTTCATCGCCTGCACCGCCTCTCTCCGCTTAAAGTCAAGCGTTATATAAGAGCTTTGTCCGAATGGTCTGATAGTAATTCTTATCGTCGAATTTTACAATTTTCGCGGGAAGCGGGGCCTTGCGCACGATGACCTCATCCCCCGGCAGAAGGCGGAAGCTCTCCTGCCCGTCAAAGGTAACGATGATATCCTGATGAAGGGCCGCGATATGGATGCGCACCTCGTCGTTCTCATCGATGACCATGGGCCGTGCATTAAAGGTATGAGGGCAGATCGGCGTCAAAAGCAGCACTTTAACTTTCGGATTAATGAGGGGCCCCCCGGCCGACAGGGAATAGGCCGTGGAGCCCGTGGCCGTGGAAACGATAAGGCCGTCCGCCTTGTAGTCCATGACCCGGCAGCCATCCACGCTCAATCCCAAATGTAGCATCCGCGCCACGCCGCCCTTTGTGACCACCACGTCGTTGATGGCGTGTCCCAAAAATCGTTCGTCGTCTTCACCGCTCTTGACAAAGCCAGACACCAGCATCCGTTCTTCAAAATAATACTGTCCCTTGATGATCTTTTCCAATTTGCTCTCGATCTCCGGCAGCTCAATATCCGCCAAAAAACCAAAGGTGCCGATATTGATCCCGCAGACGGGAATGTCCCGCTCGTAAAGACGGCGGCAGATTCCCAGCAGCGTCCCGTCTCCCCCGATGCTGAGCGCCATGTCAATGGGATGGTTTTCGATATCCTCCACCCCGTACGCCTCATAGTCAAAAAATTTGGCGCTGTCCATAGGCATCAGCAGTTTGACGTCCTTCCCCTGGTAAAAATTTACGATGCGCCGCAGCACCATGGGGGCATTTTCTTTGTCAATATTGGGAAATACCGCGATCATCAACATTGCCGTCTCTCCTTTGGCAGCTAACTCCATAGACTAAAAAGTGATTGCCGGGAAGGTGTCAGTTCTCCGGACGATCCAAGGCGTGATGGGCTTCAGCCACCGTCTGTTCTATCAGCGCTTCCGTTAGTGTATCTTCCCGCTCTCGATCAACTGTCAGATAAAGCAGGTATTCGATGTTCCCCTCTGGACCTTTTACCGGCGAGTAGGTCAGCCCCTGCGGAACAAGGGGCAGAGAACGGGCAAAGGCGACGATCTGCCGTATCACAGAGGTGTGAACGACCGCCGATCGCACCACACCTTTTTTCCCCACATGTTCCCGTCCCGCCTCAAACTGCGGCTTAATCAAGGCAACGATCTCACCGTGTCCGTGTAAAAGCGCCTTAACCGGCTCCAGCACCTTCGTCAGCGAGATGAAAGCCACGTCGATGGAGGCAAACTCCAACACCTCTCCGATATCCTCCGGCTTTACATGGCGGATGTTGACCCGTTCCATGTTGACCACCCGGTCATCAGTGCGCAGCTTCCATGCCAACTGGCCATAGCCCACATCAATGGCATATACCTTAGCCGCTCCGTTTTGCAGAGCACAGTCCGTAAATCCCCCCGTGGAAGCACCGATGTCCGCCATGATCCGCCCTGTCAGGGAGATACCGAAGGTATCGAGCGCCTTGGCCAGTTTCCATCCGCCCCGACTCACATACGGGAGGGCATCGCCTAAAAGGCGGATGTCCGCGTCTGTCTTCACCATTGTCCCCGCTTTATCCACCTTCTGCCCATCCACCAAAACCAGTCCGGCCATGATGGTGGTCTTGGCTCTTTCCCGGCTCTCCGCCAAGCGGCGCACCGTCAATAAGACGTCGAGCCGTTCCTTAACCATACGTCCTCCCTAATCTCTCCCGAACCCGAGCGGCCATTTGATACGGCAGCAGACCACATTCCTCCCATAGCAGGGATCGATCCCCTTGGGGAACGAAACGATCGGGAATCCCAAGACGCAGCAGAGGAACGGTGCGTCCGGCATCTGCCAGACATTCCAATACCGCTGAACCGAAACCACCCGCTAAAACGTTTTCTTCCACGGTCACCAAGAGTTTCACGTGGCCGGCGGCCTCTAAGAGAAGTTCCCTGTCCAAAGGTTTAACGAAACGCATATTAACAACCTCGGCCGCAATGCCATCGGCGGCTAAAAGTTCCGCCGCCTGCAAAGCATTCGCCGTCATACTGCCCACGGCCAAAAAGCATACATCGCCGCCCTCGCGAAGGATTTCACCCTTTCCGAGGGGAAGCGGCTGCACATCGTCCGTCAGGGGAACCCCCGCCGCCGTACCTCGAGGATACCGAAGGGCTGCTGGGCCGTCAAGGGAAAGGGCCGTGATGAGCATACGCCGCAGTTCATTCTCATCTTTCGGCGCCATGACAGTCATATTGGGCATCATCCGCAGATAAGAAAGATCAAAAACGCCGTGATGGGTCGGGCCATCATCCCCCACTAAGCCTGCCCGGTCCAAGCACAGAGTCACCGGCAAATTTTGCAGACAGACATCGTGAAGCAGCTGATCGTAAGCGCGCTGTGCAAAGGTAGAATAGATAGCCGCCACCGGTCTTTTTCCTGCCGCTGCCATCCCCGCCGCCAGCGTGACCGCATGTTCCTCGGCGATCCCCACGTCAAAATACCGGTTTGGAAACTTCTCGGCAAAAACTTTCAGCCCCGTTCCCCCCGGCATGGCAGCGGTAATCGCCGTGATATTTGGATTCTCGGCAGCCAATTTGACCAAAGTCTGCCCGAAAACCTCCGTGTAAGTGGGCGGTGCACCTTCGTCCTTTTTGACCTGGCCGCTTATGACATCAAAAGTCCCGACCCCGTGGAATTTATCTGGCTCAATTTCCGCAGGAAGATATCCCCGCCCTTTTTTTGTATGCACATGCACCAAGACAGGACCGTCCATCATCCGTATCTCGCTGAATACTTCCCGCAGAAGCCGAAGGTTATGTCCATCCAAAGGGCCGACGTAGGTAAAGCCCATCTCCGCGAAGATACCTCCCGGTACCAGCACCGACTTCACGCCGTCCTTGATGTACTCCGCCGTCTTCAGCACCGTATCCCCGATGTGGGGGATGCTGCGGAAAAACCCTTCCAGGTCCTTTTTGGCCTTGTTGTACTGGGGCATTACCCGAAGGCGGGAAAGATATTCCGACATCGCTCCCACGTTAGTATCAATGCTCATGCCGTTATCGTTAAGAATGACGATGAGACGCTTGCCCAACTGGCCGGCGTGATTAAGTGCCTCAAAGGCTTCACCGCCGGTCATGGCCCCGTCCCCGATGACGGCGATGACGTGTTCGCCCCGATCATCCAAATCCCGCGCAATCGCCATGCCCAAGGCCGCCGAAATCGACGTACTGGCATGGCCCACCCCAAAAGCGTCGTAGGAAGATTCCGTCCGACAGGGAAAACCGGTGATGCCACCATAGCGGCGTAAGGCCGTAAAGGCTTCCCGCCGCCCCGTCAGGATCTTATGGGCGTACGCCTGATGCCCCACGTCCCAGATCACTTTATCTCGCGGCAGCTTAAAGACGCTGTAAAGCGCCAGTGTCAGCTCCACTGTCCCCAGGCTGGGGGCCAAATGTCCGCCGGTCTGTGCTACCGTTTGGATGATGTACGTCCGCAGTTCCGCCGCCAACTGCTCTAATTCAGGCAGCGAAAGCTCACCGAGACGCTGCGGTTCATCAATGGTTTCCAAAAGTTTCGTCATAACACTCCATCCGCTCACTGTTTTCGCGACAGCAAAAATTCCGCCAAAGCCCGCAGGAAATCTGCCCTGTCCCCCAAAGGAGTCAAAGCTTCCACCGCCGTCGCCACCGCGTCCCGGGCCATCTTTTCCGCGCCCGGCAGAGTGGCCAAGGTCACGTAAGTCGTCTTGTGATTGCGTTCATCGCTTCCCGCTGGTTTTCCAATGTCTTCGGTGGCCCCTGTCACATCAAGAATGTCGTCGGTGATCTGAAACGCCAGACCAAAAGACTCGGCGTAGCGGGTCAAAGACACCAGTTCCGCAGCGTCTCCGCCGGCTAAAATAGCTCCGGCCCGCACTGCCGCCCGAAAAAGCGCTCCCGTCTTTCCCATGTGCATGCGGCGCAAAGTAATGATGTTCACCTGCTGCCCTTCCGCTCCCAAATCCATGGCCTGACCGCCTACCATCCCCTTTGCTCCTGCCGCTTCGCTTACTTCGCGCAAAACAGTCAGCTTCACAGCGTCGGACACACCGTGCTGGCGCAGCAAAACCTCAAAGGCAAGGGTCAGGAGAGCGTCGCCGGCCAAAGTCGCCATACCCGCCCCGTAAACCTTATGATTCGTCAGTTTCCCGCGACGATAATCGTCATTATCCATCGCCGGCAGATCGTCATGAATGAGGGAATACGTGTGTATCATCTCTATGGCGCAGGCGGATGTCAGATATTCTTCTCCCCGTCCTCCCACGGCCTCCGCCGCCGCCATCAAGAGAATAGGGCGTAGACGTTTTCCCCCGGCCATGAGGCTGTATTCCATGGACGATGCCAAGGTTTTATCCAAGATATCACCGGGGCGAAGCTCCCCTGCCAGCGCTGCTTCAACTTGTTCCCGTTTCTTCTTCCACTCTGCCTGCAACATGATGGGCTCAGTCTCCCTCTATTTTCAGTTCCATCTCTTCCACGCCGCCCGCGGCATTTTTCCGCACCATAAGGTCCATCGTTTTTTCTGCCCGCTCCAAAGCCTGAGCGCACTTCTGCGCCAGAAGGATGCCGCGGCTGTAGCCTTCCATCAGTTCCGCCAGTTTCGGCTCCCCTTCTTCCATGCGGGCTACAATCTCTTCCAACTCTGCCAGCGATACCTCAAAGGAAGGTTCTTTCTTTGCCATCACGCCATCTCTCCCTTCCGAAATTCCGTCACGCGAGCCTTGAAACGACCGTCCGCCAACATGACCTCCACATTTTCTTCCGGCCGTACCTGCCGAATACTGCGGATCACATCCCCATCAGGAGTAGAAATGATCCCATAGCCGCGCCGAAGCACCCGCACCGGGCTTAAAAGCTCCATCTTTTCTATCGCCGAAGTCAATCGCTGGCGCTTTGCGGTATGCCACTTCTCCGTCAGCCGCTGAAAACGCTCTTCCACCGTATCCAAGCGCTGTCGGAAAAACCGCAAAAAACGCTGCGGTTCGCGAAAAAACGATTGCCGCGTGAGCGCCGCCAGCCGTGTCCGTTTTGCCTTCATCCAACCATCCCGGGCATTTTCTACGCGCGCCTGCAAACCGGCAACGTGACGGCGCATCTCTTCCCGGTCGGGAACGGCTAATTCTGCCGCCTGAGAAGGGGTCGCTGCCCGGACATCCGCTGCAAAATCGGCCAACGTGTAGTCCGTTTCGTGACCTACCGCCGAAATCACCGGGATACGCGATGCCGCAACGGCCCGAACGACGATTTCTTCATTAAAGGCCCAAAGATCTTCCGCCGAACCGCCGCCCCGCCCCACAATGAGAACATCAACCGGGTACATTTCATTAAAGAACAAAATCCCTGCCGCCACTTGCGCGGCCGCTTCTTCCCCCTGTACGGCAGCCGGATAAAGTACCAGCCGCACTCGGGGCCAACGTCGTTTGGCCACACGGAAAATATCCCGCAGTACCGCCCCCGAAGGGGATGTCACGATGCCGATCGTTTTCGGGAAAGGTGGCAGCGATTTCTTTCGTTCCGCGTCAAAAAGCCCTTCCGCCGAAAGCCGCGCCTTTAACTGCTCATAAGCCGCCGCCAATGCCCCGGCTCCATCGGGAATCACCCGTTCTACATAGAGCTGATACACACCGTCGCGCTCATACACAGAGATATTTCCTGCCGCGATGATCTGCATGCCGTTTTCCGGCAAGAAAGGGAGCTGCTCCGCCCAGCGGCGAAACAGCACGCACCGAAGAGTCGCTTTATCATCTTTCAAGACAAAGTAACCATGTCCCGAAGCATATAATTTGAAATTGGAAATTTCGCCCCGTACCATGATGTTTTGCAGGAGAGCCTCGTGGTCGAACATATTCTTGATGAAGCGGGTAACGTCGCTGACGCCGTGAACCATAGGACACCTCCTGACCGCATGATAAGAAAAAAGCCAGACCCATCGCCTGGCGTGCCGCTCTCATTTGTTCCCGACCATCGCGCCGAGAATACCGTTGATGAATCGACCCGATTCATCGGTACCGAACCGTTTGGCCAGCTCAACGGCCTCATTGATCACGATGCCCGGCCGCGCTTTTGGCATAAAGCGCAATTCATAGACAGCCATGCGCAGGATACTACGGTCGATCCCCGGCATCCGCGACAACTTCCAACCTTTTGACAGATCGGCAATGGCGCTGTCTATTTCCGCAATCTTTTCCCATGTTCCCAGGACCAGGGCCCGGGCAAAGCTTTCGTCCAATTCGGAAACATTATAGCGGCCCGCTTTTTCTGTGCCATCCTGCCAGGCCGCCTGAAGAGCTGTCTCCGCCGCACCCTCCTCCTGCGTCGCCGGGACATTCATATCCAGCTGAAACAACGCCTGCATGGCCGCTTCCCGTGCGCGTCTTCGACTCATTCTACCCTTCCATTCCCATTTGTTCTATTTCCAATGTTCTATTTCCAACGGCGATAATCGGCCATTTTCCAGTCACGAAGACGCTCCAGCCAATCATCATCGCCGCTGTCCACCTTCCGTCCCAGCCAGACGCCGACGACAGTGCAGAAAAGGACAAACATCGTGGCAAAGAAACCAAAAAGAAGTATGGCAATGCCCACAAACGCTCCGAAAATAGCGCCCATAAAGCAACCGCGGTGCTTTTCCCATAACCATTCAATCAGCCGCTTGATATCATCTTTCATCGTGCCGCCACCATTTCTCAGTTGACCCGTTTTTGCATCTTCTCCGCCGCCCGAATCTCCGTGACCGCTACATCCAGTACAAATTCTTTGATGCCTAACGTGTCGGTCACCCGCTGCCGTATTTCGGTGCGAATGAGATCGGACAGCGACGCGACGTTTTCTTTCTCCTCCACAGCCACCCCCAGGGAAATGTACACCGTAGAATTCTCACCGCTCCGGCGGGCGCTGACATTGGCCTGTGCTTTCGAAACTCCGGCAATTTCCAGGACGCTTTTTTCCACCATGTCTCGTACCGCGGCCACTGAAACTCGCACTTCGCCGCCCGCGCCATGAAGAACGACAGCTTCTTCCTCTCTGGGCTTTTTTTCTGAAACAAGACTGCACCCCATGAGGTGAACGCTCCACAAAAAAGCCACCGCCGCTCCGGCCAGCGTTTCCCACCGGGACAAGAGGAACGCCATTTCATTCTCGATCACTGCCTGGGGCAAGAGATGCAGACAAAGTGCCGCCAATCCCAGTGAGGCCAGCGCAACAGCCAGCGCGTAAAGGAACAGCAAAAAACGGTTGAAATATCCCATACCCATCACCTCGCAAAAACCACCGAACCATACTGCTACCGTAATACAGAAGCATTATATCACGCGGGATGGATTTATACAAGGCGCTGAATATTTATAAACATAGCCGTTTGTAGAGTTACGATACACAGGTGCATACAGACAAAAAGACAGCCCGATATCTGTTATTTCATTGGCAACAGCTTTGACACATGTACCATATCTTTCCTCTAATCCTTCAGGATGAGAACCTCCTAAGCGATGTCTGCTTTCTTTTCTTCTTGTATAACAACGGTTTGTCAAACCTATAAGTGCCGCGCTCTCACGATAAGGATCTCAAAGTTTATGAAATAGAATTGTATATTTCACCAAAATATTTACCAATACAATATTTTCATGTTATAATAAAGTATTCCTAAGGACTGTCCAATGCGCTTTGGAAATCATTTCCCATCCTCCTGATTCCGTTGGGCTTGGATAAAATCTGTTCACCGATTTATTTCATTTTTATTAATCCGTAGGAAAGGATGATCTTTCATGTTGAAGAATAACGAGGCGCGGCCAAAAATTTTTCTTCCTCAGAAACAACGATTCCCAAAACGTACTGTACTGACCGTCATGGTTCTCACAGGATTATATTTTGGAAACGCTGCCGCTTACGCAGCAGCCGCCTCTTCCCCGCCAAAGACGGCGGAAGAAAACGACATCGCGTATTCGTATGTCTTGCAGGATGTATTGGTATGGGGAAACCGTTGGGATTCCATTTCCGTCGGACAAACATCGGAGGATCTCCCCGGTGGATATATCTCCCAGGGAGCACGGTTGGGCTTTCTGGGCGAAACGAGCATTCTGAGGACGCCCTTCACCCAATTTAGCTTTACCGAAAAGGCGATTCAGGATTACGGCGATCCCAGTCAGCCGATTAACAGCGTCGCCGTCAATATGCCGTCAGTAAAAACGAGCGGCTGTACGATGTATAACGACTTTTCCATCCGCGGGCAAAATTTGAACGGATATCAAATGTACTTAAACGGAATTCCCGATATGTTTAAGCAAGCGAATACGCCGATTAATTTTGCGGAGCGCCTTGAAGTTGCTTCCGGTCCCAATAAAGGAATCACGGGTACCGCACGGGTACCGCCGCCAACGAATCGGCGGGCGGGTTAGTAAATATTGTAAGCAAACGGGCCAACGGCAATTACGCGAAAGTAACCACCATCTTTTCCGGTCACAGCTCATTCGGGCAGCTGATCGATATGAGCCGCCGTTTCGGAAAAAACAACGAGTGGGGGCTGCGCATTAACGCGCAGAATGTGAACGGAGAAACGGCTATTGAGGATGAACGCTTAACGAATCGCGACATTACGTTAAATTTTGATCATAAAACGGCCAACAGCTATACGAATTTATTCATGGGATATTTTTATTCTAAGCAGAAGAACGGCCAGCGCTGGTTCGGCTTTCGCGGGCCAGATTTCAAAACCGCCTCTGCCGTTCTCCGAGCCCCTGATGCGGCCAAAAATCTGAGTTTTCATGGTCAAGTATTTGAATATGACGATTGGGCCATCACGCTGAATCACGAACAGAAATTTGCGAAAAACTGGAAAGTATTCTTGAACGCCGGTTATAATCGATACGATTTATTTAATAACGTAAATTCAAAAAGCAGCAAATATTTTGTCATCAATAAGAGCGGGGACTTTCAAGCCGCAAATTGGGTGCAAAACTTCCCGATCACTTCCTATTATGGACAGATCGGCGTCCAAGGCGTGGAACATACCGGTTCTGTAAAGCATACGTTAGTAGCTGCGATTGATAAGTCCTGGTACAATACCTATCGCAATCTGGACAGCACCGATCAAGCGAATCAGCTGTTTTCCACCCCGAATGGCAATTTATACAGCGGCGTGCCCTTTGGCCCCTATACAAATTATCACGCGGACAAGGTACGCTGGGGATCTCTGGGTTCTACCTCGCGAAAATGGTCGTGGTCGCTCAATGATAACATCGAATACAAAAAATTAAATATTTTGTTAGGATACTTTTACAATCATTCCCGCACCAACACCTATAACAAAACCGGAGCTATAACCAAAGCGGCGCACAGCCAGGCGGGGAGTCCTACCTACGGGATCGTATACAGCCCAACAGATCAATTATCTTTCTATGCCAGTCATTCGGAAAGTTTTAATATGGAAACGGTCGTTAGTAATAAATATAAAAACGTTGGCGAAATTTTACCGGCCGCCAAAACAAAGCAGAATGAAATTGGCGTGAAATATCTGAATCGAGATTTATTAACCTCTTTGAGTCTATTCGATATTAAAAAAGCCGGCAATATCGAGGTGACGGAAGGAGCCAATCTTTACCAGCGTCAAGCGGGCGAAGATGAATACAAAGACGTAGAGGTCGCCTTTAACGGGAAACTGGCGCCAAAATGGAATCTCATGGGCGGCATGATGTATTTGGACGCCAAACACCATAAGACAACGAAGCCCATCCTTGAAAATCAGCGCATCAGCGGCGCCTCGCGCTGGAACGGCATTTTAGCGTTGGAATACGAAGCGGATGATCGCTACACGTTGTTTGGCCGCATCCTGTACAACGGCGCCGCAATCATCTGGGATGCGGATATCACGAATCAACTGGATGTATCGCCCTACACCACCTTGGATGTAGGCGTAAAATATAAAACTACCTGGAATAAAATTCCCGTACAGTTTAACTTGACATGCTACAATGTTTTGGGTAAAGACTATTGGATTCCAAAGTCCGGCGTCGATACCGTGATTTTAGGAAATCCCAGGACCTTGACGCTTTCCGCCCAATTTACTTTCTGACATCATTGTTTTGGATAAAAAGAACGGAGTCCGCTCACGGTCAGCAGACTCCGTTCTTTATTTACATACAGGCGAAAAACCGAGTGACACCCTCACTTTCTCGCCGCGAACCGCCGTACTTCTTCGGCCATTTCCTCCCGACGGCATACACCCTCATGAAGTACCGCCGCTCCTTGAAGCGCCGCTAATCCCGAGGGAACCGGCGCTTCGTTCCTCGCCGCCAATTCTTTGAGCAGCGCGAAGCAGTCCCGCCCTTCTATCTCTACCCCTAAGGCACTCAATACGCTGTCGTTAAATTTGTAGGGGCTGGCCGTAGATACCACCACCATGGGACGCCGATCGTCGGTGCGCCGCTGATAGGCATGAGCAACGGCCCATGCTACCGCCGTGTGGGGATCCATGACGTAGCGGTGTGCGTCGTAGACCTCCTTAATCGCCGCTTTCGTCTTGGCGTCGTCCGCCCAATCCGCCCAAAAATAGTTCTGCATCCGCTGGATCATGCTGACTCCGCAGTCATAGCGGCCCTCCTCCGCCAAGTTCTTCATCCAATGGCGCACCATGGTGGTATCGCCGGTCAGATGGTAGAGCAGACGCTCCAAATTGCTGGAAATCAGGATATCCATGGAAGGGGTAATGGTTTTGAAGAACTCTCGGTTCCTGTCATAATAGCCGGTGAGCAGAAAATCCGTCAGCACGTTGTTCTGATTGGAGGCGCAGACCAGCCGCCCGACGGGAAGACCCATCTGCCGCGCGTAGAATCCGGCTAAAATGTTGCCGAAATTCCCTGTGGGAACCGTGAAATTTACCGCATCGCCGCTCTTGATCGTCCCCATGCGTAAAAGATCGGCATAGGCGCTAAAATAATAGACGATTTGAGGTGCCAATCGTCCCCAGTTGATGGAATTGGCCGAGGACAGCTTTACGCCGGAGGCCGCGAACTTTTCCCGCAGTGCTCCATCGCCAAAGATTTCCTTGACGCCGCGCTGGGCATCGTCAAAATTCCCCTCGACGGCCATGACCGCCACATTCTGCCCTTCCTGCGTGACCATCTGCAGCCATTGCATACGGCTGACGCCTCCGGAAGGATAGAACACCATGATCTTCGTCTGGGGGACATCGCAGAACCCCGCCAGCGCCGCCTTTCCCGTATCTCCCGAGGTCGCCGCCAAAATTAAAACTTCGCTCTTTTCTCCCGTCTTTCGAAGGGCGGTGGACAAAAGTTGAGGCAAAAGCTGAAGAGCCATGTCCTTAAAGGCACTGGTGGGCCCGTGCCAGAGTTCCAGCATCCCCATATCTCCCACCCAACGCGTGGGAGCCACCGCCGGATCGTCAAACTTTCCGCTGCGATAGGCTCGCTCCAAGCATCCCCGCAGTTCTTCCGGCTCGTAATCGTCAAAAAACAGCCCCAAGATCCGCGCCGCGCGCTGCGGGTATTCTAAATCCACCAGCGACGCCGGAAAATCCGGTGCCACTTTCGGTATCTCCGTCGGGACAAAGAGGCCGCCGTCTTCCGCCATCCCCGCGAGGATCGCCGCTGCCCCTGTCAATTTTTGCTCGTTGCCTCGCGTGCTCACATATTCCATGGTCATAATCCGCCTTCCCCCGAAACTCTCTTTCCCCTTCGTCAAAAAAGTATGCTACAATTATAGCATAGCCGCACACCGATTTGAACCGCCTGAAGAAACACTGATACATTCTGCACCAATCTGACAGGCTTCATTTTATCAGTGCTTCCCTGAAAAAGGAGACGCCCATGATCAAGATCGCTTTGGCACAGATTCCCGTGCTCCCCGGTCACCCCGATAAAAACACCGATACCATCCGTCGATACATCCATCAGGCCCGAGAGGAAGGCGCTGATCTCATTCTCTTTCCCGAGATGGCGATTCCTGGCTATCTCTTAGGGGATACCTGGGAACAGCCTTCCTTTTTAGCCGAATGTGAGGCCTGCGGCCGAGAGATCATCGACGCGGCAAAAGACATCGCTGTTCTATTCGGCAATGTGGCCCTCGATCCGGCAAAGAAAAATCACGACGGCCGCGTGCGCAAATATAACGCTCTCTTTGCCGCCCAGAACGGCTCTCTCGTCCCTCCGGCAAACCTCCCCTATCCCTTTTTCATCAAGACCCTGTTGCCGAATTATCGGGAATTTGACGACAGCCGATATTTTTTCAGTCTGCCGGAATTGGCGCAGGAGATGGGAAAAAAACCGGCGGACCTCTTATCGCCGCTGACCCTTTACCTGCAGGGAAAAGCTTACACCATCGGAGCGCTGCTCTGTGAGGACGGCTGGAGCGAAGACTACAACTTATCGCCCCTCCGTATCTTAGAAAACCAGGCGCCTTTGAACTTCGTCGTCAACCTCTCTTCCTCTCCCTATACCTTAGGAAAAAATGAGAAACGCCACCGCCTTTTCGGCCGGGAAGCCGCTGCTCTTCACGTGCCAATCTTCTATGTAAATCACGTGGGCGTCCAAAATAACGGCAAAACCGTCTATACCTTTGACGGCAGCAGCACCGTCTACGACCGCCAGGGGCAGATCCGCGCCGCCGCCCCCGCCTATCAGGAAGCGCTGCTCACCATCTCCCCGGAAATTCTTGCAGAGCGGCCCGTGCTTTCCTCTGCTGCCCCGGCAGAAACGGAGAGCCTTTTTCAAGCTCTCTCCTACGGCCTCCGCCATTTTATGGATGCCCTATCACTGAAGCGCGTAGTCATCGGTCTCTCGGGGGGAATCGATTCCGCTGTGGCTGCTGCCCTCTGCGTCCATGTCCTCGGTCCGGAAAATGTCCTGCTTCTCAATCTGCCCAGCCGCTTTAATTCCGCCGCCACCAAAGATTTAGCGGCACGACTGGCAAAAAATTTAGGCTGCCGCTACGCCGTCCTCCCCATTCAGGAATCCGTAGAACTCACCATCCGTCAAATCGAAACCACGCCTATCAAGAACCTCGCCACGGGGAAAAGCGAAACCCTCGCCGTATCCGCCTTCATGGCGGAAAACATCCAAGCCCGGGATCGCTCTTCCCGTCTACTGGCCGCGGCAGCGGCGGCTTTCGACGGCGTTTTTACCTGCAACGCCAACAAAACGGAAACCACCGTGGGCTATTCCACCCTGTACGGCGATCAGGCCGGGTTCTTCGCGCCCCTCGCCGACCTTTGGAAATACCAGATTTACGATTTAGCCCGCTACCTAAACGACTGTATCTACCAATGGGAAGTCATTCCCCCGGAAATCATCGCTCTCCCTCCCAGCGCAGAACTGTCTGCCAAGCAAAATGTCGATCGCGGTCAAGGCGACCCGCTGCACTACCCTTATCACGATTACCTCTTCCGCGCTTTCGTGGAGCGCTGGCAAAAAGCCACCCCGGAAGATATTCTGACATGGTACGCAGCGGGTACCTTAGAGAAAGAGATCGGCTGCGCCTCAGGCCTCGTCAAACAGTATTTCCTCACGCCGGCTGACTTCATTGCCGACTTAGAACGCTGGTGGACCCTCTTCACTGGTCTTGCCGTGGCTAAGCGCATCCAAGCCCCCCCCGTTTTGGCTGTCAGCCGCCGCGCCTATGGATTCGATCACCGGGAGGCCCAGAATGGCCCTTACTATACAAAAAAATACCGCGCCTTAAAGGCGCGGCTGTTACAGAAGCACTGATAAACAAACGCTGAATAAAGGCTTTATGCTACGCATCTACGCATCGGCGCGGCCGTAACGACGTTGACGCAGAGCTTCATAGAGAAGGACAGCCGCCGCAGCGGATACGTTGAGGGATTCGGCCTGTCCGACCATAGGGATGTAGAGAGGTTCTGCCGCCTCTAAGATTTCCGTCGAAACGCCGCTTCCCTCTTGGCCCAGAACAAGGGCGACTGGATCACGATAATCCGCGGAAAAATGAAGACAAGCCGTCGACGTTAAGGCGGCGGCGAAAAGTTTTACCCCCTGCTCTTCGGCAAAGCGAATAAATGTTCCACGTGAAACATTCGTCACCACCGGCAGATGAAAAAGAGAACCCATACTGGCACGAAGTGCCTTATCGGAAAAGAGATCGGTAGTTTCTTCGAGGGTGATGAACGCCGTTGCCCCGGCGGCGTCCGCCGTTCGCAGGATGGTCCCCGCGTTGCCGGGATCCTGCACGCCGTCCAATACCACCCAGAGCGCGGGGGCACCCGTCGTCAAGTCTTCCAGCATCTTCCGGCGGCACTCCATCACTACCAATAATCCCTGCGGCGTCACCGTGGCCGCTGCCTTTTGATAGAGAGCTGCAGAAACTTCATAGACCGGACAGCCCCGGGCGAAGAGTTGCGCCAAGACGCGCTCCCCCCGGGGCTTTTTCGCCGCTTCCGCCGTCACAAAAGCCATCGTAGGTATCCAATCTGAAGCAGCAGCCATCTCCGCAAAGCGTAGCCCCTCCACCATAAAGCGTCCTTCTTTTTCCCGATATTTTCGCTGATGCAGACTGGCAGCCAGCTTGATTTTCCCGTTCGTTCCGCTCTCAATTCGTTCCGTGCCAATCCCCCCCGCTCCCTGTTCTATGCGACCGATCGTGTTCCCTCAAAAACAATAAACCGCGGCGCTGAATCATTGGCCCACGCAGCGCCGGACAAGAGCCGGGCCAAAGCCTATGAAACAAGCCTCCACGGTTTGATCGTTTCCTGTAATATGGTAAATCTTTTTTTACTGATTCTCCTTCGCCACCGCGACGAGCTGGGAAAAAGCGCCGGCATCGCTGATGGCCATATCCGCCAACATTTTGCGGTTCACCTCAACGCCCGCTTTCGTCAGGCCGTTGATCAGGCGGCTATAAGTCATCCCGTTGAGACGAGCGGCCGCATTGATCCGGGCAATCCACAAACGGCGGAAATCCCCTTTCTTCGCTCGACGATCGCGACGGGCGTAGTAGAGCGCTTTCATCACCAACTCGTTGGCTTTCTTGAACTGTTTGCTCCGTGCGCCGCGATAGCCCTTCGCTAATTTCAGGATTTTTTTATGACGTCTATGTGCAGTCACGCCGCTTTTTACTCTTGGCATGTTTCGTTCCTCCTCATCGATGCAAAATTATGATCAGGCGTAAGGCAGCATACGGCTGACGCGCTTATGATCCGCCGCCGTGATCAAGGCCGCTTTGCGCATATTACGCTTTCTCTTCTGAGACTTCTTTTCCAAAATATGTCTCTTATAGGCTTTACTGCGTTTAAATTCGCCGGTTCCAGTCACCTGGAAGCGCTTCGCCGCCGCCCGGCGGGTTTTCATCTTCGGCATTACTCTTCTCCTCCTTTGGTCTTTCCCTTAGAGGCCTTAGCAGGCGCTTTCGGGGCTAAAATCATGATCATGTTCTTTCCTTCCAGTTTCGGATCGCGCTCAATAATCACCAGCTCTTTAAGCCGCTCAGCGACCCGGTGCAGAACGTCCCGCCCCAGCTCCTGATGGGACATTTCCCGTCCCCGAAACATGATGGTCACCTTGACTTTATTGCCTTCTTCAAGGAATCGTAGCGCGTTCTTCAACTTGACATCAAAATCATGCTGCTCAATATGGGGGCGAAGCTTCACTTCTTTGAGCGTGATGATCTTCTGCTTCTTTTTTGCTTCTTTATCCCGTTTCTGCTGTTCATATCTGTATTTTCCGAAATCCATGATGCGGCATACCGGCGGTTTGGCCTTCGGCGCCACCTCCACAAGATCGAGGTGCTGTTCCTCCGCCAGGAGCAACGCATCCCGCGTTGCCATGATGCCCAACTGTTCGCCAGTAGCGCTGGTCACACGAACCTCTCGAATGTGGATCTCCTCATTGATTCTCAAACTTTCTTTACTAATTGGAAAACACCTCCGTCTATAGATAAGTAACAACAAAAAAGGGCGGCCTGAAGCCACCCTTTAAAAACTTCCCTATCAAACCCGTCCGGCTGTGCGCCGCAAGGTGCAGAAGCGGGTGGCTCCTGACTTTGTTTTACAAGTAGTCATGTTATCATATCTAAAAGAACACGTCAACTCTTTTTCTTGGAAGATCGCCGAACACGGAAAATTTTCCCACCTACAAGAGATTCGTTTATTGTTTCGTTGTCATACGATTGATGGCACTGACCAGCGCCATCACCGAAGCGGTGATGATATCCGTATCCATCCCCGCACCCCAGACCGTACGGCCATCCGGCGCGGTGATGCCTATGTAAGCCATGGCCCGGGACGCCTGCCCGATCTCTAAGGCATGTTCACTGTAGGTAAGATCGGTGTAAGTGACGGGAAGATTTTCCTGTAAGGCATTGCTGATAGCGTCGAGGCGGCCATTGCCCCGCGCCGCGTAGGTCGCTTCCCGCCCGTCCACCAGCATGGTCACTTCCCCGACACGAAGGCCGTCAGCCTCCTGCTTTAAAAGGAAGTCCACCAATTTATACGGTGCGTCCACATTGACATACTCCTCTTTAAAAATCCGATAAATCTCATCGGGAAGAAGTTCCTTATGCTGATGATCGGAAACGCCCTTGATAAAGTAGCCGAAATCCTCGCGCATGTTCTTCGGCATGGCAATGCCGTATTTCTGTTCCATGATGAATCCTACGCCGCCCTTGCCGGACTGGCTGTTGATACGAATGACATCGGCCTCATATTCTCTCCCGACGTCCTGGGGATCGATGGGGAGATAGGGCACCGTCCAACGGCTGGGATCCTTTTCTTCCCGCCATTTCATCCCCTTGGCGATGGCGTCCTGATGGGAGCCGGAAAAAGCAGCGAAGACGAGGTTGCCCGCATAGGGCTGACGATCGGGGACGCGCATCCGGGTGACGCGCTCGTAGAGATCCACCAAGCCCGGCATCTGCGTAAAATCAAGGCGAGGATCCACTCCCAGGGAAAACATGTTCATAGCGATGGTAACGATATCCGCGTTGCCGGTTCGTTCTCCATTGCCAAAGAGGGTTCCCTCAATGCGATCCGCCCCGGCCAAGAGCCCCATCTCCGAATCGGCTACGCCGCAGCCGCGGTCATTGTGGGGATGAAGAGACAGAACAACGTTGTCCCGATAGTTCAGATTCTGGGAAATGTAGGCCACCTGCATCGCGTAGACATGCGGCATAGACATTTCCACCGTCACGGGGATATTGATGATAGCCTTTCGCTCTGCCGTAGGGCGCCAGACATCCAGTACCGCGTTGCAGACCTCCAGCGCGTATTCCGGCTCTGTGCCGGTAAAACTTTCCGGTGAATATTCAAAACGGTACCCCGCCCCGGCCGCTTCCGTAAGTTCTTTCAGGAGTTTCGCCCCTTCCACAGCGATCTGGCGGATCTCCTCCTTCGTCATGCGAAAGACCTGTTCACGCTGGGCAACGGAAGTGGAATTGTAGACGTGGACAATAGCGTTTTTAACCCCCGCGAGAGCCTCAAATGTCTTTTGAATGATGTGGGGACGAGCCTGCGTCAAAACCTGCACCGTAACATCTTCCGGGATCAAGTCATCCTCCACCAAACGCCGTAAAAATTCGTATTCCGTATCGGAAGCGGCGGGAAAGCCCACTTCGATCTCCTTGAAACCAATTTTTACCAGCATTTTATAAAATTCGATCTTTTCTTCCAAACTCATGGGGATGATGAGGGACTGATTGCCATCCCGCAGATCGACGCTGCACCATGTAGGAGCGTGATCCGGGTACTCCTTTTTCGCCCAACTCAGGTCGCAAACCGGCGGCAGATAGTATCCTTTCTGGTATTTTGTATGCGCTTCCATGATGATCCCTCCCGAAAATTTGAATTTGATAAAAAAAGCCTCCGTCCCCCTAAGAGACGAAGGCTATGCCTCGCGGTACCACTCTGTTTCGCGTCATCGACGCGCGCTCGTTACGGGCGCTGCTACGCCCTCCTGTTTTAACGGCCAGTTCCCGGCTCCGCCTACGCGCCCGACGGCACGTTCAGCAAGCTGCTCCAAGGCGAGTTCCCGTCCGTCTCCTGTCCGCTTTCCACCTGCCAGCGGCTCTCTTCGCATTCCCCGGACGCTACTATTCCTCTTCACGGCATTTATTCCTATGGGCGTTACTATACTATAAAATGTACGCTTTGGCAAGAACAATTTGAAATCAATGTGAATTTGTAAACCTTGATCACTTCACAATCAAAACCGGGATGGAGGAATCTTCCATGACTTTTTGACTGACGCTGCCGAGAAACGCCCCGCGAAAAATCCCGAGGCCCCGGCTGCCCATAACGATGAGATCAGCGCCGCAAGTTTTGGCCGTGTCCAGGATGGCCTGGGGAACATTTCCCGATGCTAAATGTTTTTTCGCCGTAAGCGGCGCCGGGATATTCTTAAAGATTTCAGCAAAAATGGCTTCTGAAGTAAGTGCCTGACTGAGTTCTTCGCCCACAAAGAGAAAATCGAGAGCTGCCCCACATTTCTCCGCCAGGAATACAGCTTTTTCCGTTGCCCGACTGCTGCTCACCGAGCCGTCCACCGGCACCAAAATTCGCGTGGTCGCCGCCACCATGATCTGCCTCCTTTACATGCTTCGCACTGATGATATTGTCCGTCCCTGTTTTCATAGCCCAGCTAATTGCCTACTCCAAAAGCAAAGGGCCCTTGCCGCTTTAGCTGTCCCGCTAAGTGTTTCCCTTTATATACCGAAACACGGCAGCTTCATTTCGCCTGCTCCATATACTGATTGACGATCTTGACGGCGCAATAGTTGCCGCACATGGAGCAGGCATCCGTATCCGCCGCCTCACGCCAGGCCCGTTTGGCACGAGCCGTTTCCGGATCAATGGCCAGGTCCATCTGCGCCTCCCAATCCAGCGCTTTCCTAGCCCGCGCCATGGATAAGTCCCACTCCGCCGCCCCTGGCACTCCCTTGACGATGTCCGCAGCATGGGCAGCGATGCGTGACGCGATGACACCGTCATGAACATCCTGCAGCGTCGGCAGCGCTAAATGCTCCGCCGGTGTAACGTAGCAGAGGAAATCCGCCCCATGGACAGCCGCCATTGTACCGCCGATGGCCGAGGTGATATGATCATACCCCGGGGCGATATCCGTCACCAACGGCCCCAAAACGTAAAAAGGCGCGCCGTGACAAAGCTGCTTTTCTAATTTCATATTGGCAGCGATCTGATCGAAAGGAACGTGTCCCGGCCCTTCCACCATCACCTGCACGCCGCGCGCCCATGCCCGGTCTACCAATTCGCCCAAGGTCATCAGCTCAGCGATCTGTGCCCGATCCGTAGCGTCAGCCAAGCAGCCGGGCCGCAGACCGTCTCCCAAACTGATGGTCACATCGTACTTCTCGCAAATATCCAAAATGGTGTCATAGTTTTCATAAAGCGGATTTTCTTTTTCATTATGAAGCATCCACCCGGTAATGAAGGAGCCGCCCCGACTCACCACGTCCATGACGCGCCCCTGGCGATGCAGCCGGGCGATGGCTTCGCGGGTGAGCCCGCAGTGCAGGGTCATAAAATCCGCACCGTCTTTCGCCTGTCCCTCAATGACCCGGAGCAGATCTTCAGCCTTCATATCGACAACGGCGCCTCGTTCTTTCATGGCCGTCACCGTAGCTTCATAGATGGGAACGGTTCCCACCATCACTGGCGATTGGCCGATAATCGCCCGCCGCGACGCGCCGATATTATCCCCGGTGGAAAGATCCATCACCGCGTCCGCCCCGCAGCGCACCGCCTCCTTCAATTTTTCCAGTTCCGGTGCCAGATCGGGAAAATCGCTGGATGTACCGATATTGGCATTGACTTTCACCCGAAGTCCCTCGCCCACGCCGGCCGGCCTCACGCCTGTATGATTCGGATTGGCGCATATTGCCACGGTCCCCTTGGCCACGCGCTCGCGAATCGTTTCTGGGGACTGCCGTTCCTGCGCGGCCACCTCTTTCATCGCCTCGGTAATCTTTCCAGCGCGTGCCGCCTGAATCTGCGTCGCCATAGCTTATATTTCCTCCCTAAAAGAAACCGCCCAGCCACACGGCTGAGCGGTTTTTATTATTTCAGTAAATCGACTTGCCGAGCGAAAGGGGCACTGATATCAAGATGACCGGAAATCGTTTCAATCGCCTTGCCGTTCACGATGATTTGTACAGACGTGATTTCAGGGAACTCCGTTAAAGTATTCACCAAAGAGCCCACCAGCATTTCCTCGCCGGTAGACCCGCCAACGAAACGTTCGACGAGTTCGGGACTGAAATCAACCGTAGCCATCCCGTTTTGCACCGTCACCCGATTCACCTTAGTCCCCTTAGGGAATATACCGGTCAGATGAGGGGTGTCAGTCCCCTTGATCAAAGCCTCAACCACAGCCTTATATTTATCCTTCGCCGCCACCTCTGCTTTGACCGGAACCACCTTTTCCCCTTCCTCATCGGGATAATAGAGTTTAACCTCCACCGTGGCCGGTTTATCCACTTCCGGCTTTGACATCCCCTGTTTGGGGGAATTCTGTTCCCCCGCTGAAGGATTCGTCGTTGCCGCCGTATTTTCTTTGTCGCACCCCGCCATCAGAAGTGTCAGCGCTGTCAGCAGCGCCATCAGAAGTAAGGTATATTTCCGCATTTTACCATCGCCTGTCCTCTCCCAAAATGATCACCGCAGGGCCGCGAAATAATTGGCCAACCCCTCGCATATCCCCAACGCCATTTCCTGCTGGAAACTCTCATCCGCCAAAAGGTTCTTTTCCGTAGGATTTGTAATAAATGCCAGCTCCACCAAAGCGGCGGGCAGAGAAGAATTATGAAGCACATAGAATCGTGCCTCTTTGATACCGCGATTGCGCCGCCCGCCGTGATCGATCATCCCGTCCTGCAGAGCCTGTGCCAGCGCCATATCCTGCCAGGTCTTAGGATAGTAAAACGTCTCCGTCCCATTCGCCGCCGGCTTCGCAAACGCGTTGCAGTGAATGGAAAGGAAAACTTCCGCCTTGGCCGCGGCTTCGCCCACATCTACCCGAGCCTGTAATTCCTGCGCATCCGTGGCGTTCGGACCGTAAACGTCCCGATCATCCTCCCGGGTCATCACCACGTTAGCGCCCGAGCTCCTCAGAAGTTCCTGCACCCGCTGTGCCACCAGAAGTGTGACGTCTTTTTCCCGAAGGCCGTCTACTCCTACCGCACCGGTATCCGAACCGCCATGTCCCGGGTCGATGACAATGGTGTGTCCCCTGACGCCGTCAATTTGTGCCGACGCTCCCTGCTCTTCCTCATTGTAAATATCAATTACCAATCGCCAGGGCAGTTTATTCTGCTTATCCGGCGGCAGCGTAGATACACGGTAATTCGCTTCCTCCGCCGGTGCGACCATCGCCACATCGACACGGGCATGATCCCCCGCTTCATAAAACGCTGCCCGCCGTGCATAGGTATCGCCCAACGGATACTCCCGCGGGAAATCGCCCAAATCGGTGTTGGGGAAATCGATCAGCAGCCTCTTAGGCCGCAGAACGCCGCCCTCTTTCACAGAGTAATCGGCCGAAGCCTGAGACAAGCCAATCTCACAGCGCAGAAATGTCTGCCCATCCTCTTCCATTACCTGTGATTGAAAGGACACCACGCGCTGCACGGGGGCGGCCATGCCCAGCGTCGGCAAAAGGAAAAAGCAGCAAAGCGCCAGATAAAGAAAACACCATTTTTTCATCGGTTCTTCTCCTGTAACTCTCGCAAAAGATCGGACGCCTCTTTTTCCGCCCGGGCTGTCGTCTCCTGATCGAAAGCAATATCTATGCGAAGATAGGCCCCCTCATCCAAAGAAGGAGGCAGATAAGCGGTAGGAAAGACGACCGGACGCTCCTCCGGCCCCACCAAAAGCACCGTTTTATCTCCTTCGTAACGGTCAATAACCGCCTTTACGGTAATGGCCGTCGATTTTGTACCCGCCATATCAATTCCCCTTATTGCTGTTCTTCACGCCCTGCTCCGGCGTCACGCGATACGTCTGACCGTCGGATTCCACGGTGATCGTCCCGTTTACATCCGTACGATAAAAATCGATACGCTGTTTCTCATAGCTTCGACGCACCGAGGCATGCGGATGATGATATGAATTGCCTGCCCCGCAGGAAATCAATGCCACTTCCGGCTGCACCGCCTTTAAAAATGCCAGACTGGAAGACGTCTTACTGCCATGGTGTCCGGCTTTTAAAACCTGACACCGCAAATCGCCCGCGGGATGGCGCTTCAACAGCGCCTGTTCCGTCGGTTTCTCCGCGTCGCCGGTGAACATCATGGCAAAATTGCCATAAGCGAGCCGCCCCACCAGCGAGTTAAGATTCAGATTGATCTTGCCGTCCGCCTCACGGCCCCCTTCTTGCACCATCTCCTCGGTGGGAGAGAGGATCGTAAAAGAAACGCCGCCGCCAAAATCCAATCGATCGCCGTCTCGCAAGGTTTTATACGGGATATTTTTCACTTTGATCGTCTTCAAATAGTCACGATAAAATTTAGGCGTAGTCGGCTGCCCATTATCGTATACGGCCTTAACAGCGTAATTTTGAAACACCATGGCCGAGCCGCCCAAATGATCACGATGGGGATGGGTGATGATTAACTTATCGATGGTCTTAACGCCTTCTTTATCGAGAGCGGCTTTTAACTTCGCTGCTTCGTCGGTATCCCCTGTGTCGATGAGAATCGTTTCGTCCGGCGTGCGGATGAGGATGGCGTCCCCCTGCCCTACATCCAACATCTTTACCGTAAGATGGGAGGCCACCGCCGACTTCTCCATCGGTATGCCGCATCCCACCAAGGATACAAGTGTCAAACTGAGCATCATCAGGAAACACAGGATTCGCCAATGCCGCCTCATACCTGCCCTCATCTCCCGCCATCACGCGCATATTCTCATATATTGTTTGATCATGGCACGGAAACATGAAAAATACCGGGAAAAAAGGGCCCGCATATCCCGTAAACCGCATGAATCAACCGAGATTTTCCCATAAGAAAAGGCCCGACAGACGTCCCTGTCGAACCATGATATTTGGTGCCGAAGGCCGGACTCGAACCGGCACGGTTTGTGACCGCTTGATTTTGAGTCAAGTGCGTCTGCCAATTCCGCCACTTCGGCAAAGCAGAAAATATGTTAACGAAAGATAGTATACTATCGGCAAAGAGTGATTGTCAAGGCATGTTTTCCGGTAAACAACGCGGACAAAAGCGGACCGCGATCTTTATCAGTACTTTCTTAAACGTAGATTTTATTCTTTCGACATTCTTTACAAAGCCAAGGGAAGCGGCTATGATAGACAAAGGATTTTTATCTGTGGTACAGAGAAAGGATGAAGACAGGATGAAACGAATTTTTTTCTTAGGGGTACTTGTTGTCTTGATGGCGATCGTTGTGGTGCCGAGTCCCACCACAGAAGCAGCGGACACCGCGTCAACCGGTGCCTCGCTCTCTGTCAGCGGAAGGGGCAGCGTACAGGGTGCTGCGGATCAGGCAATGATCTCCCTGGGGGTAACGACCCATTCTGTGGTAGCGCGGGAAGCACAGGAAACGAACGCTTCCGCCAGTCAACGTATTTGTGACGCATTGGCCGATTTAGGAATAGCGGCCCGTGATATCCAGACACAAAACTACAATTTCAGTCCGGAATACAGCTACGAAGATGCCCAACGGGGTACCATCACCGGCTACACGGTCAATAATACGATCCTCGTCCGCATCCAAGACATCACGAAGATCGGGCAAATCATCGACACGGCACTCACAAACGGTGCCAACAACGTAAATTCCCTCGATTTTTCTATCCGTGATCCCCGTTCCCTGCGGCGGGAAGCCCTGACGGCCGCAGTAAAAGACGCGCGGGAAAAAGCGGACATCATCGCCCGCGCCATAGGAAAATCCATTGTCGGCGTCGTAAATGTATCGGAAAATACCGCTATCATGCCCCCCTATCCCATGGAACGTCTGATGGCCAGTGCTGTCGCATCAGACGCGACCCCCATTGAGGGCGGCACGTTGACACTGACGGCTGACGTCCGGGTAGAATTCCGCCTTGCCGACTGAGAGGATCGCATCTTCCATGGACAAGCCGCACCTCGACGCCATCGAATATATACGTGGCATCTCGATGCTCGGGGTCATCGGTATCCACATTGGCTCTCAGTATTTGGCGAATCCGACGCCAAACATTCACCTGGTGGCGCTGTTTGAGATCGTAACCCGGTTTTCCGTGCCGATCTTCTTTTTCATCTCGGCTTTCGGGCTTTTTTATCATCTCGATCCCGGCGTCCCTTTTTCTTATCGAAATTTTTTGCGGCGGCGCCTGCGCGCCGTCCTTATTCCTTATCTCGTCTGGTCGGCTTTTTATATTCTTCACTATACCCTGCTCTTTCGCGACCCCATGCTGCTGAATCTCCGGGCTATCCTTAAATACCTGTTCTTCGGATTCGCCAGTTATCAGCTCTACTTTCTCGTCATTCTTCTCTGGTTCTATCTCTTCATGCCTGTCTGGATCTGGCTGGTACGGCGGATGACTCGCCGCGGATTGTTTTTTTTATTGCTTTTCCAGATCGCTTTTGATTATTGGTCCAGCTTTCTCCTTCAGCCTTACGCCATCGCCAATCCTTATATACAGGTGCTCCTCGTAAACCGGCTCAATTACTGGGTCGTTCACTACATCTTCATTTTTGTCTTAGGCGGTTGGCTGGGCCTGCGCTTTGAGGCTTTTCGACGCTTCATGATAAGGAGGCGGCCCTGGATTGTTCTTTTCTTTGTCGCTTCGCTGGCCGGTTTGACGGGATATTATTACTGGCTTCTTTATGTGGATCACTACCCCCCTGTCGGAGCCATCAATATGGCCCATCAGCTCTGCCCGGCCGGGATTCTCTATACGTTGGGGGCGTCACTTTTCTTTTTCACGGAATTCACTTTCCAGCGCTATCCTCACTGGCTGAATCCCCTGTTTTCTCTTCTCGGACGCCATTCCTATTTCGCTTATCTCGTCCACCCGGTCATCATCACCTATATCAGCCTTTTCATTACCCGTGCCCAGCTCGTCATGACTGCCCCTCTGGCACTTCTCTTTTATGGCGCAGTGGCAGCCTTCTCCATCGCCGCCGCCATCATTGTACGGCGCATAGGAAAGCGTTGTCCTATCGTAAACGAGCTGACCATCGGCAGTAAAGGATAAAAAAAGAAGCCCTAAAGGGCTTCTTTTTTTATCAGTATGGTCCTCAAAAATCACCAATGGCGATACGGCGCAAAATCTCGGATAGGAGACGAATCTGCGGGGCTACGGTGGAGAGCAGGAGCCTTTCCCGGGGACTATGAATATCAAGCGTGGTGACACCGACGGAAACGACGTCGATGGCAGGATTCTTTTTTACCAAAAAACTGACTTCTAAGCCCGCATGGATGGACGCAACGCGCATTTTTTGTCCCCGCTGCTCCTGAAAAACCCGGGCCGCCAATTCTGCCAGTGGACTGTCGGGGCGCTCCTGCCAAGCAGGCATCGGCTCTCCGATCCGCACCGAACAGCCGAACTTTTCCCCGAAAAAGCATCCCGTGTTCTGAAACCAGCGCAGTTTTTCATCGACACTGGAACGAGGATAGTAGGTGAACCACGCTTCATCTTCTTCCGTCCGCAAAAGGCCCAGGTTGGCCGAAGTTTCCACCAGTCCCGGCAAATGCGGGGACATGGCATAAACACCGCTGTGGAGGACGAGAATCAGCTCCATCAGCGCTGCCGCATCTTCCACCGCCATCACCTGCTCCGGCTTCGCCACCGGTACTAACTGCAAGGTGATCTTCGGATCAACGCTGCCGTATGCGGACAAAAAACGCTGTTTTTGCCCTGCCATAACCTGCCGAAGCTTTTCTTCCTCAACGTTGGAAACAAAAATCGCCGCCGCCGTTGCCGGAATCGCATTGCGCGCCGTCCCGCCTTCCAGGGAGGCAGTAGCCACCGGAATAGCCTCTTGTCCCATGGCAAAAAGTATCTGCGTCAAAATTTGAATGGCGTTGCCCCGCCCGTCCCCAATCCGCTCTCCGGAATGACCGCCCTTGAGTCCGCCCACCGTGAGTTTCCACGCCGAACCGTTCCCTGCCGGGCGCCAATGAAGTAAGCGGCGGTATTCCATATCTAAACCGCCGGCGCTCCCCACAGTTAAAAGATCGTCTTCTTCAGAATCACAATTCAGGCAAAAGGTCGCATCCGCCAAATATTTTGCATCCAAACGGCGCGCCCCGGTCATGCCGGTCTCCTCGTCTACGGTGATGATCGCGCGCAGCGGCCCATGAGGCTCCGGCGCGTGCTGAACGAGGTGCAGGATCTCCGCCACCCCGATACCGTCATCAGCCCCCAGACTCGTTCCGTCGGCCGCGAGATACTTCTCCGTTCTCACCAACCGGATAGGATCGCGCCGAGGATCATAGACCACACCTTCGTCGGCCACGCACACCATATCCATGTGTCCCTGCAAAATCGTCCGCGGCACCCGCTCATAGCCCGGTGTCGCCGCCAAATCAGCGATCACATTGTACACATCGTCCTGTACTACCGTACAGCCCAGCCGGGAAAATGTACCGCGCAAATAGTCGCTGACGGCTCTCTCCTCCCCCGAAGGCCGGGGAATCGCCGCCAATTTTTCAAATTCAGACAAAACGCTCTCCAATATCTCCTCATCCCGCAGCAAAAAATCCGCTCCTTTCCCGTACCCTAAAAAGGGCATAAAGAAAGCAAAGCGACCGGTCGCCCCATCGCTTTGCTGAAATGAACCCTGCTTATTTTTTAGCGGCAGCCGTCCGCGCCGACACGACGTTGACGCCCGTCGGAACGTACAGTACCATGCCGTCCGATATCCGGCGCGCTTCTCCGTCCAAGATGTAACATACACCGTTGATGAAATCGCAGATACGACGCTGTTCGTTCCCTTCCACCCGCTCATAATTCACGATCGCAGCCTTCTTGGCGATCAAATCGTCGGCAATGCCCGCCACTTGCGCAAAAGCCGTAGGAACGTAAATATCCACCGCCAATTCCTCCACCTGATTCGCGCGGACAGAAAGCTGCGGCCGAGTCGAAGCCATAGCCGGTTTAGGCCGATCGAAAGGCGAAACGAGCGGAGTCCCATTCACCACTTGGCGTGTTTCTTCCATCGCCACGTCTTCCTGCTCCTCAATCTCTTCTTCTTCAATAATTTCCGGCATGAGTAAATTTTTGAGTTTTTCCAACATATTCATCGCTGTCGCCTCCCGAAGCGAAAGTATTCTCCATCAAAGAAATAAATCTTTGGATAGCATAAATATGCTTCGCGATAGAATGAAAAATTCCTGCAAAGCCGAAAAAAATTTTGCGGATTCATCGTAAATTAAGCCAAAAGACCTACATCCATAAAGAACTACGCTTTCGCCTTGATGGCGTTCTTGCGAGCCCGGCCCCGCGTCGAATGATCCAGTACCGCCTTGCGGAGGCGGATGCTTTGCGGCGTCACTTCCACCAATTCTTCCTCATTGATGTATTCCAAAGCCTGCTCCAAACTTAGAATGCGCGGCGGTGTCAAGCGGATGGCCTCGTCCGAGGATGAAGTACGCATGTTGGACACATGCTTTTGCTTGCAAGGGTTGATATCAATGTCTAACTCCCGCGAGTTTTCTCCTACGATCATGCCTTCGTACACAGCTTGGTTAGGCGAAATAAACATGGTACCCCGATCCTGTAGGGTATAGATCCCGTAGCCCGTCGTCTCTCCTTCTTCAAAAGCCACTAAAGAACCATGCTCCCGCGCCTCCATGTCTCCCTTATAGGGCGCGTAGCCATGAAATACATGGCTCATGATCCCATTTCCCTTCGTGCTGGTCAAAAGCTCCGAGCGAAAGCCGATGAGCCCGCGGGCCGGAACGATGAATTCCAAACGCATATAGCCATTGCCCTCTGTCATATTGGACAGTTCCGCCTTGCGTTTGCCTAAAAGCTCCATTACCGTCCCCATATACTCCTGGGGAACTTCCACCGTAAGGTTTTCCATCGGTTCGCACCGCTGCCCGTTGATGGTCTTATAAATGACTTCGGGTTTCCCCACCTGCATTTCGTAGCCTTCCCGGCGCATGGTCTCAATCAAAATGGAAAGATGCAATTCCCCGCGCCCTGAAACCTTGAAGACATCGGCGGCATCCGTCTCTTCCACCCGGAGAGCTACATTCGTCTCCACTTCCTTATAGAGACGGTCTCTCAGGTGCCGGGACGTCACGAACTGTCCCTCGCGTCCGGCGAAGGGGCTGGTATTTACGCCAAAGGTCATGGAAAGCGTCGGCTCATCGATATTGATGGTGGGGAGCGCCTCCGGATTTACGGCATCCGCCACTGTCTGTCCAATATGCACATCGCCAAGGCCCGTCAGGGCCACGATCTCACCGAGCCCGGCTGAAGCCGTCTCCACTTTTTTCAGCCCTTCATAGACTAAAACCTTGCCGATCTTCGCCTTGACTTCTTCATCGCCGGCCAAAAGCACGACGCTCTGATTCGGGCGGGCCGTACCGCGCATGATGCGCCCGATGGCCACCTTCCCCACGTATTCATCCGCTTCCAGGGTCGTCACCATCATCTGGAGCGGACCTTCTGCATCGCCTTTGGGGGCGGGAATTTCCTTGATGAGCATGTCCATCAAAGGCTCTAAATCTTTACTGTCGTCTGCCATATCCAGCTTTGCAATACCGTCCCGGGCGGCGCAGTATACCACCGGGAAATCCAGCTGATCGTCATCCGCACCTAAATCCATAAAGAGTTCCAAGACTTCGTCGTACACGTCGTCTACTCGCTGATCGGGACGGTCAATCTTATTGATGACCACAATGGGTTTAAGCTTTTGCTCCAACGCTTTCCGCAGGACATACTTCGTCTGAGGCATCGGCCCTTCAAAAGCATCGACTAAGAGAAGGACGCCGTCCACCATGTTCAACACCCGTTCCACTTCCCCGCCGAAATCCGCGTGCCCCGGCGTGTCCACAATATTGATCTTGATGTCCTTATACATGATGGCGGTATTCTTCGACAGGATCGTGATCCCCCGCTCCCGTTCGATGTCTCCGGAATCCATCACCCGCTCCGCCACTTGTTCATTGGCACGAAATACATGGCTCTGCTTTAACATCGCGTCCACCAGCGTCGTCTTGCCGTGGTCGACATGGGCGATGATGGCTACATTCCTTAAATTATCCGTCGTACGCATCCTGAAAACTTGCCTCCTACTACTATCGCCGTGCAGAAAATATCGCGAACGTTTTTGCGCCGCTTTCCAATGATATATTACCGCCGAAGGTATGTCAATGCTTTTTTTACAGAATCTCCGCCTCTTCCCGGGGAGAAAATGCCCTCACGTCCAGGCTTGAAGCTCTCTCGTCATAAAAAAAGACCGGCCCTAAAGCGTGTTTAGGGTCGGTCTCCTCCTATATGCCGCAGCCGCGCTTAAAGGCCGGCCTCTTTTCTCAATAATTCTGCCTTATCCGTGTGCTCCCAAGGCAGATCGAGATCGGTGCGGCCGAAGTGTCCGTAAGCTGCCGTTTGAGCATAGATGGGGCGGCGCAGATTGAGGCTCTTGATAATGCCCGCCGGGCGGAGATCAAAATGCTTCCCCACCAGTTCGGCAATTTTCTCTTCCGCGATTTTTCCCGTGCCAAAAGTTTTGACAAAAATGGAAACAGGCCGGGCCACGCCGATGGCATAGGCCAACTGGATCTCGCAGCGATCTGCCAGTCCCGCTGCGACAATATTTTTCGCTGCGTAGCGAGCGGCGTAAGCGGCGGAACGATCCACCTTCGTGGGATCCTTGCCTGAGAACGCACCGCCGCCGTGCCGCGCCATACCGCCGTAAGTATCCACGATGATCTTGCGCCCCGTGAGGCCCGAGTCTCCCTGAGGGCCGCCGATAACGAAATTTCCCGTGGGATTGATGAAATATTTCGTATCCGCCGTCAAAAGTTCTGCCGGAATCACCGTTTTGATGACCTTCTCGATGATAGCGTCACGGATCTCTTTCTGGGAGACTTCCGGCGCATGTTGTGTCGAGATGACCACCGTATCCACCGCCACCGGCTTGCCGTCCTCATAGACCACCGTCACCTGAGACTTGCCGTCGGGGCGCAGCCATTTCAGTTCACCGCTCTTTCTGACCTCCGCCAAACGGCGCGTCAGCTTGTGGGCCAACGCAATGGGCAGCGGCATATATTCCGGCGTTTCATTCGTCGCATAGCCGAACATCATGCCCTGATCCCCGGCCCCGATAGCGTCAATGGGATCCATGTCCCCTTCCTTGGCCTCCAGCGCCTTATCCACCCCCAGCGCGATATCCGCCGACTGCTCGTCGATAGAAACCAAAATGCCGCAGGTATTAGCGTCAAAGCCATACTCCGCCTTCGTGTAGCCGATTTTAGCCACCGTGTCCCGAATGATGCGGGGGATATCGATATAGCACTTCGTGGAGATCTCCCCCACCACATGCACCTGCCCCGTGGTTACCAGCGTTTCGCAGGCAACACGCCCTTCGGGATCCTGGGCCATGATGGCATCCAAAACGCTGTCGGAGATCTGATCGGCCAGCTTATCGGGATGGCCTTCGGTCACGGATTCCGACGTAAAAAGTACCCGTTTCTTGCTCATGATTTACCTCCTTAAGTTTAGAAAGTCGCGCTTCTGCTAAATAAAAACTCCCTCTCCCCGAAAAGAAAAAGCTCTCGTTTGACGAGAGCCTTGATTTTCCGCTCTCATCTTTTAGGCATCCGCCTATCGGAATTGGCACCGTTTGACTTCGTCAATGGTTGCCGCAGCTTCATCGGGCCAGTCCCTCCGCTGCTCTGGATGAGTCTTTATTCAGCTTTGTTATCATCATAAAGGATATCCCTTCTCCTGTCAAGAGGAGGACGCCTATTTTATACTAATTTTATAGGTTTTAATCTTCTCCTGCGAACAGGTACCCATACCGCGCCTGAAACGCCTCGGGCGTCAGGTGATAATCCTTTGCCAGGGCCGCGTCTTCCAGATCGCTCTTCTCCAAGCGAATCATGAATCCCCGGGCGATACGGTAATGGGCCGAGTCCACATCCACCCGGCGCACCTTCGTCGCTCCGGTCTCCGAATCGCGGATATCTTCAAAGTAAAGCGGCACCGCCAATTCGTTCTGAATGGAGATGAGTGCCCCCGTCTTGCCCCGGTGCAGGAAGCGAACCGCTTCATAGCCCAAGGAGCGCGCGTAATCAACGTCAAAAGCGATGGGCGTCGCGCAGCGAAGTTCGTAACCGATCTCTTTGTCGATGAGATTCGGCTTATGCCCTAATTTCGCCAGCTCTACCGCCAGCGCCTGTCGCAGAATTTTGCCGAAATCAAGCTCCGAATAACGAACGTGCCCGTGTTCATCCAGCTCAATGGAACCCATCTTCTCCAAGTCCGCCTGATCAATCTTTTCCAGCACGCCCTCGGCAATAACGGCCACACCAAAGGTACGGCCCATGCGATAGCGCTTCATCACCGAACCGACGATGATGTCCACCACTTCCTGCAAGGCGATCTTCGGCTTATGGAATTCTTCGGGAATGATCGTCAGCACCGCCCCGGAGGAACGGCCGATTCCCAGCGCCAAGTGTCCGGCGGTCCGCCCCATGGCGATGACAAGATACCAACGATTCATCATGGTGCGGGCGTCTTCCACCAGATTCTGCACCTCCACCGCGCCGAACTGCCGCGCCGTCTCAAAGCCAAAGGTGGGAACGCCCTCGGGAAGAGGCAGATCGTTGTCAATGGTCTTCGGCACATGAACGACACGGATCGACCGGCCGTGCTCTTTCGCGTACTGGGCCACCGCCGCCGCGCTGTGCGCCGTATCGTCGCCGCCGATGGTGACAAGATGGGTGACGCCCAATTCCAGCAGCGTCTCCACCACGGCCTGTAAATCTTCCGCCTTCTTCGTGGGATTATAACGCGCCATCTTCAGGATGCAGCCCCCTGTCACGTGAATGCGGGCCACCTCATCGTAGGTCAGGCGTACAAAAACTTTTTCCCGTTTCGCCAAATGAGAAAAACCGTCGTACATCCCCAGAACATCCCAACCCCGGCGGTTCGATTCCACCGTCACCGCCGCGATGACGGCATTGATGCCCGGCGCCGGACCTCCGCCGCAGACGATGGCCACCGTATTCTTTTGCTCGCTCATGAAGCTTCCTCCTCAAAATCGTATAGATTAAAAGAAAACTCTTTTGTATAAATTCTCTCTTCCTCTATAAAATCCTGCCGAATCACCGATTTTTCCCGGGCGTTTCTCTTTCTCCAAAGAGGCGGCGCGCACCTCACTTTTCAGGGGCTCTCGTCAAATTTCGCAGCTGAGCATCTGCATCTTCATCTGATAGTAGGCCGGGGTCATGTCCCGAAAATGTTTATGCGGATTCTCAAAGCGCTGCTCTTCCTCCCAGATCTCGGTGGCGAGCTGTTTTCTGACAAAGGCGGCAATCTCCTTCACCGTCGTCGGCGCTTCTATTCGCCGTCCGTCCTTCATGACCAAGCGCTGGAGCTTTCGCGCCGTACAGTTTTCAAAATGGCGCACCTTCCACGGCCGATCCGTATCAATGAACTCATCCGGATGATCCAGATCGATGCTCTCCCCCTTCTTGGCAATAAGCTCGGCCACGGCCCGGCCACTGGCGTCATAAATGCGATAGACTTCCTTGAGTCCCGGATCCGTCACCTTTTCGATGACCTCGGAAACCTTAATCCGCGGCTCCATGATCCCATCCTCTTCCACGGCGCACATCTTATAGACCGCGCCAAAGATCGGATCCGTCTTCGACGTGATCATTCGTTCGCCGACCCCGAAAGCATCCACTTTGCCGCCCTGACTCAAGATCGACGTGATCGTATATTCGTCGAGGCTGTTGGAAATGACGATCTTCGCATCGGCAAATCCTGCCTGATCAAGGCGGCAGCGGGCTGTCTTCGTCAAGTAGGCCAAGTCGCCGCTGTCAATGCGGATACCGTAATTTTTCGAATGAACCTCCCTGTCCCGCATCTCCCGAAAAACCTGAATGGCGTTGGGAAGCCCGGATTTTAAAACATCATAAGTATCCGCCAAAAGGATACAATTATCCGGATAAATGGCGGCAAACCGACGAAATGCCTCCAGCTCATCTTTATAGTACATGACCCAACTGTGCGCCATCGTCCCGCTCACCGGAATATCAAAATACTGCCCGGCGGCCACCGTCGCCGTCCCGGAAACTCCTCCGATGTAGGCAGCCCGCGCACCGTAGACTGCTGCGTCGTTATTGTGCGCCCGCCGTGCCCCGAAATCAGCCACCGCCTGTCCCGCTGCCGCCCGCACAATGCGCCGCGCCTTCGTGGCGATAAGCGACTGGTGATTGATCTGCGCCAACACCTCCGTCTCAATGAGCTGCGCCTCAATGAGATCTGCCACCACCGTCAGAATCGGCTCTCGAGGATACATCACCGTTCCCTCGGGAAATGCGTACACGTCCCCCGTGAAGCGGAAATTCGCCAAATACGAAAGAAATCCTTCGTCGAAGAGGCCCAAATCTCGCAGATAAGCGATATCCTCCGGTTCAAAGTGCATATCTTCCAAATAGGTCAAAACCTGTTCCAGCCCGGCGAAAATGGAAAACCCGCCTCCCTCCGGATTCTTGCGGAAGAAAACGTCGAACGCTACCTTAGGCTGCGTATCCTGCTGTAAGAAATAACCGTTCGCCATCGTCAGCTCGTAGAGATCCATCACCATGCTGATATTACGATGTCTGCCATGCTGTGCCATCGCCTGTCCCCTCCTCTGTCTCTCGCTCCGGCCGCATGTTCCTGGAGCCTTTTCAAGATTATCCCTACGATACCCCTTGTTTTCTCTCCTGTCAAGCAGAAAACAATCGCTCACAGGCCCCGCCTGACGAAAAGCCCGTCCCCCATAGGGGACGGGCTTTCCCGATCGCGGCCCACATCCGCCTTCGTCTGAAGGCAGCGTTCACCGTATCGCTCCTCGAAGATCTGCCACTTCCGCGGCATGTTTATCAAAATAATGGGCAACGAAAGAACAGACCGGACGCAGTCGTAAATGTTCCGCCCGCGCGTCGGCCATCGCCTCGGCTAAAAGCCGCAGGCCGACGCCCTGTCTGCCGAAAGCCTCCTCTACCTTCGTATGGTCAAGGCTGCGCTCTTCGGGAGTGATCTGCCGCCACGTCATATACCCGGCCAGCGTCCCCGCCGCGTCCCACGCTCGATACACCCCGCCGTCTTCATTCTCCTCGCAGGTCACACGAAATTCCGCCATCTTCTGCCTCCAATCTCACAGCAGACTATCCTTGTGGTCGAGGATCTCCCGCCCCGGCGCACAGGCCGGGCAGTCGCAGTATTTCCCTCCCGCCGCCTTCACTTCCCTCATGTGCTGCGCCATTTCCGCCGCTTTCTCAGCGCCGAAAAGCTTCTGCCCTTCCGGCGATGCAAAGAACGCCAATACCTGATCGACCTCCAGCACATCCGCCTGAAGCTCGGCAATGAGCTTCTGTGACGCGGCCTTCTCCCGCTCCGTGCCGAAGGCCGCCAACCATTCCGCGCCTACTGCCTTAAGTTCCGGGCAGCAGCTCGGTGACGCCACCACAGCCTGGACCTTCTCCTTAATCGCTTGCTTATCCATATTTACCACCCTTTCCTCCGCCGACTGGCAGGACTTTCCTTTTTTCCGCTATTCCTGTTTTTATTATAGCGCTTTCTGTTTCGTTCAGCCAACAGGATCGGGAAATATTCAACTCCACCGCCCTTAATTACACTTATAGTAAATGATGGTAGACTTTTTCTTAATCTTATAGCGTTTGGGAAACGCCTCCACAAACTGTGCCAACTTCTTAAACCCGTAGCTGCGAACGTCGAAATCCGGCTTAACCCGCTTAATATACTGTCCCGCCACCCCCAGCTGGGTAAAGCCGCCGTCGTCGGCATACTGCTCCGACGCGATGCGAAGGAGACGGTGAATCACCTTGACGTCAGAAGCCGTTCCCTCGTCTGCCGTCCGTTCTGCCGGCTTTTCCGGCGCTTCATCGGCGGCGGGGGGATCGTCGTCCTTCTCCACCCCCACATTTTCTAAAATGATAAAGGTATCGCAGCTATTGCGGAACGCCTCCGGCGTCGTCTTCTTCCCCACGCCCATGACGTAGACTCCCGACTCCCGCAAGTGGATGGCCAAGGGCGTATAGTCGCTGTCGCTGGACACCAACACAAAGGCGTCGTAAAGATTGCGGTGGAGAAGCGTCACCGCGTCGATGACCAACGCGATATCCGTGGCGTTCTTCCCCACGGTATAATCAAACTGCTGCTCCGCCTTAATGGCCAGCCGCTTTAATTCCGCCTCCCAGTTCTTCAGCCCCTCCTTGCGCCAGTTTCCATAGGCTCGCTTCGTCACGATGCGCCCGTGGGTGGACACCTCCTGCAAAAGGGGTTCCAGCTTACTGAGCTGCGTATTATCCGCGTCGATCAAAACTGCCATTTTCTCCAAAGACTCCACACTCGTCACCTCATCCTGTCCTCTGTCCCGCTCTATCGGATACTATTCGAGAAAGCAACGGAAATCCCTGCCAATCCCCAAAATGAAGACAAAAAAAGCAGGAGCCGTCCCCCCGCCAAGGGATTGGCTCCTGTTTTTGTTGCGCTTCTCTTACCGCTTCATCTGAATCAACGTCTCCAACATCTCATCGGACACGGTGATGATCTTGGAATTGGACTGGAACCCGCGCTGGGTGATGATCATATCCGTGAACTCGTTCGCCACATCCACGTTCGACATCTCAATGGCGGAGGGTGTAATCTTACAGCCGGCGGCATCCGTCGCCTTCTTGATCACTGCTTCGCCGGAGTTATTAGATTCCTCATACAAGCTGTCTCCCAATTTCGTAAGCCCCGAAGTGTTGGCAAACTTAGCGACAGCCACTTGCGCTATTGTCTGCTTGACGCCATTGGAATATGTGCCGGTCAAGACGCCTGAGGTATCAAAAGAAACGCTGTCCAACGTACCGGCCGCGTACCCGTCGCTCTTTGTGGAAACCGTGTTAGAACCAGCATATTGCGTGAGGCCGGAGAGATTCAGCGTAACGAGCTGAGGTGTCGCATCGCCACTGGTAGGAGAAAGCCGTAACGTAGCGCCCCCTTGAACATATTTCCCCATGGAATCAAAAATCAGATCTTTTTGATCCTCCAACTGAATCGTCGTTGTACTGCCATCCTTCTCTTTCACAGTGACACGGTCCCCGCCGCTCTGTAAACTCATCTTCCATGTATTGGCCTTTGTTTTCGTCAGAAGAACCGGGACATCGTACTTACGCCCTTGACTGCCGTAGACCGTAACAGTCGAAACCAAGGAAGGATAGAAATTATCGTTCACGGCATAATCTGCACCAATCAATCCTGAAAGGGTAGAGCCATCTTTGCCTTGCAGGGTGACGGACTCCACCCGTTTGTTATTTAGCGTATAACCGGCAGCATCCAATGGCGTGGTCGACACCACTGTTCCATCACCTGTCGTTCCTATTCTGGTATAAGTCTGTGTATCGTTGGCGACGGTAAGCGGCGCTGTCGTGGTCACTGACTTCCCATTCGCATTTGCTAAATTTACCTTTGCCCCCGCCGCTGCCGTTATTTTTGATATCTTGAAATCAAAAGAAACCTGCTCTCCATTGGTATAAGGTGTGCCCGTCGGGAGGGGCACCTCAAACGTCACGGTATTTCCATCCGTCAACGTGACCGTGAGTTTTGTATGCCCCGGTGCAGCGCCCGTCGTAGTCACCGCATTGATTGTTCCCTTTAAGGTATAAGTATCGCCATACTTATACGTCCCATTGTTTAAGGCGGGCGGCGTGTAGGTAGAACCGCCGTTTATGCTGTGTACTGAACCGCCGGTGGATAATTCCAATGTGACCGCGCCAGCCGCAGTTGCCGTCACCGAATCGATTTTTTTGGTATACAACGCCTTGCCATTGACAGAGGCACCATTGGAAAAAGAATAACCCGCAGTTTCATCCAATTCTACCGTTTCGCCTGAGGATAATTCAATAATGTAGTCGTCGCTTTTTGCGGCTGATAATTCGAAACGGTGGCCGTCGTCCCATCGGCATATTTGACTAAAATTCCACCAATCGCCGTCCCCTTGGTATCTGCATTCAGATTATCAACATAGGTAGCATTTGCGGTGGCTACGCCTGTCAGCGTTTTCTGTGTATCCTTAATTTGAATAGGTGTTACAGAGTTCGACAATACCCCGTTTTCCGCCATATAGCCCAAAACGTGCATCCCATTGCCCGGCTGTACGTAATTGCCATCGGCATCAAAAGAAAACGCGCCGTTGCGAGTATAATATTTCTGCTTTCCCTCACCATCTGGAGACACGGCAAAAAGGCCGTCACCGGAAAGGCACAGATCGGTATTCTTCCCTGTAGATTGCACACTGCCGTTGGTAAACAAGAGATCGATACCGGCAACAGCAGAACCCAGCCCGATCTGCTTCGGATTCGTACCGCCGATCTGCCCGCCAATGGGACGCGACGCCCCCGTCAGCGTCTGACTGATCATGTCGGAAAACGTCACCCGGCTGGACTTAAAGCCGGTGGTGTTGACGTTAGAAATATTGTTGCCGATGACGTCCATACGCGTCTGATGATTTTTTAACCCGGATACGCCGGAAAACAAAGAACGCATCATGATAGAACACTTCTCCTTTACAAGGCGCGGCTCAGAGAATGGCCACGCAGTCGATATCAGTGAAAAAACGGCCCGGGATACTGTCCTCCCCAATGGCGGTGACCACCGTCCGATTCTGGACGCTGACCACCATGGCTAAGTTATCCCGAAAATAAATCAGTGCTTCTTTTCGATCCTTCCGGCGCAATCGGTCGATGATCTCTACCAGATTCCGCATATCCTGCATCGTGAGATTTTTCCCGCAGCGATGAAAGCATTCTTCCGCATTGCGCGAAAAGCGCACGCCCCGCTTGCCGTCCACGCTGATAAAGACCGGCTGCTGCCCAGACGTCCCTTCTGGATCCGTCAGTGCCACATCCCCTTTCGGCCGGAGATTTCTCACGTCTGTTTCCGTCAAAACCTGTCCCTCCTTTACCCCATGATCTTCTGTCTTTCCTCCTCTTCGCTTGCGTAAATTTTAACATATTTATGTTATATCATATTTATAGTATTTTAACAAAATTTCTTAAGGATTATTTAATAGCTAAAACAAACATTTTTATAACATATTTATTCCTCAGTGGATAGTGTAGAATGAATATAGAGGTGGTATAGATGAGTTCGAAGCTGCAAATCAAAAAAAAACGTCCGCGCGGCGCGGACGGGTATAAAATATTTTCCATTCGGATCACCGAAGATACACTGGATCGAATCACGAATCTCTCCGATCAGACTGGACACACGCGAAACGAACTGATCGGTCTCCTCTTAAATTACGCTTTGGACAACAGCGAAGTGGTGGCCAACCAGTCATAACTTTCTCGAAGAGAATAAACAAGGAACAAAAATTTTGCCAAAGACAAGCCGGCTTCCTCACTGCCGTGCAAGTTACCGAAGAAAAGATAAAAAAACACCCTCCGCTTTTCGCGGAGGGTGTTTTTTATCGCCGTGATGTTTACACTAACTCAAGGAGAACCATCGGCGCGGCGTCGCCGCGGCGGGGTCCGAGCTTCAGAATACGGGTGTAGCCCCCCTGCCGGTCGGTGTATTTGGCAGCGATTTCGCCGAACAGTTTCCGTACCACTCCTTCATCCACTAAGCGCGCAATCGCCTGACGGCGCGCGGCCAGGTCGCCGCGTTTCGCCAGAGTGATGAGCTGATCGGCCAAGCCGCTGATCTCTTTGGCTTTAGCCTCTGTCGTCTCAATGCGCCCGTTCGCGAAGAAGGAAGTCAAAATACTGCGAAACAAAGCTTTACGAGCGCTTGAATCACGCCCTAATTTTCTGTAGGCCATGTATTTCCCTCTTTCCTCATTCTTCTTCCTTGCGAAGCGACAGTTCTAATTCCTGCAGCTTCTTTTTGACTTCCTCAAGGGATTTTCTCCCTAAGTTCCTGACCTTCATCATCTCTTCTTCCGTCTTCGCCGTCAAGTTTGCCACCGTGTTGATATTGGCCCGCTTTAGGCAATTATAGGACCGAACGGAGAGATCTAAGTCCTCGATGGTCATTTCCATGACCTTGGCCGTGTCGTTTTCCTCGGCTTCGGTGAAAGCACCGTCTTCCATCTCTTCTTCTTCAGTCAACCCCGCCATATTCTGGAATAATTTCAGATGGGAGATCAGGATGCTGGCCGCTTTGCTGACCGCTTCCTCAGGGCGGATAGAACCGTCCGTCCAAATTTCCAAGACCAATTTGTCATAGTCTGTGGCATTGCCCACCCGGGTATCTGAGACCGTATAATTGACCCGCAAAACGGGAGAAAAGATTGAATCAATGGGAATGATCCCGATCACATGATCCGGCTTTTTGTTCTTGTCCGCGGAAACGTAACCGCGGCCACGCTCCACGGTCATTTCCATGTGCAGGGAGCCTTCTTTGTTTAAGGTCGCGATATGAAGTTCGGGATTTAGGATCTCAATATCGGCATCGGGGATGATGTCCGCCGCCGTCACTTCCCGTTCTCCCTCCACGTCGATCCGGAGTACCTTTGGTTCGTCCGAAAGCATCTTGAAACAAAGGGATTTCAGATTCAGGATGATGTTTGTCACGTCGTCCCGAACCCCAGGGATCGTCGAGAATTCATGAAGAACGCCGTCGATTCGGATGGAGGTAATTGCCGCACCCGGCAAAGAGGACAGGAGAATACGGCGCAGACTGTTCCCCAAAGTCGTTCCGTAGCCGCGCTCTAACGGCTCGCAGACGAATTTCCCGTAACGGTTATCCTCACTGATTTCAACTATCTCGATTTTCGGTTTTTCGATTTCGACCATCTGGAATAACCCTCCTCAATAATTCCATGCAGTTGATACTCATCAGAAACAACACAAAGAGATTATTTGGAGTAGAGTTCGACGATGGCCTGTTCATTCACCGGCACATCAATCTCGTCACGGTTCGGGAAGCGTGTTACCGTACCGGAAAGATGTTCTTTATCCACAGTCAGCCAAGCCGGCGCTCCAAGGGAGGCGTTCGATTCTGCCAGTGCCTTAAAGAAAGCGTTGGCACGGCTTTTTTCCGCTACCGCCACCACATCTCCTTCGTAGACAAGGGCGGAAGGGATATCGACGCGCTTACCGTTGACGGTGACGTGACCATGGCGAACGACCTGCCGGGCCTGACGCCGAGTCGTCGCTAGGCCGAGGCGAAAGACAACATTATCCATACGCCGCTCTAAAAGGCCGAGAAGATTCTCACCGGTAATCCCCTGCATTTTCTTGGCTTTCTCATAGTAGCCCCGAAACTGCTTTTCTAAAATGCCGTAAATGAATTTGGCTTTCTGCTTTTCTTTAAGCTGAATACCGTACTCGCTGACCTTACGATTGGTACGCTTCGGCTGCCGCTTAGATTTTTTGCTGAGCCCGACCACCGCCGGTTCAATGCCGAGGGCCCGGCATCTTTTAAGACTTGCTACTCTGTCAATAGCCATCTATTTCTGCACCTCCATTACACCCTTCTCCGCTTCGGCGGGCGGCACCCGTTATGCGGAATCGGCGTGACATCTTTGATCATGTTGACCTCAAGGCCTGTGGCCTGAAGGGAACGGATAGCGGCTTCGCGTCCGGCGCCCGGCCCCTTGACAAAGACTTCGACCTGCTTTAAGCCATGTTCCATGGCGGCCCGAGCCGCCGTTTCCGCCGCCATCTGCGCAGCGAAAGGGGTCGATTTGCGCGATCCCCGAAAGCCAAGCCCGCCGGCGCTGGCCCAAGAGAGGGCGTTGCCGTTTTTGTCGGTCAGGGTCACGATGGTGTTATTGAAGGTAGAGCTGATGTGTGCCACGCCGTATTCGACGTTTTTACGATCTCTTTTCTTGGTACGAACGGTTTTCTTAACTGCCAACTTTTATCCCTCCCTTAGTCTTTTTTCTTTCCGGCGATAGTCTTTTTCGGGCCCTTGCGCGTCCGCGCGTTGTTTTTCGTATTCTGCCCGCGAACCGGCAATCCCATACGATGGCGGCGGCCCCGGTAACAGCCGATTTCCACCAGTCGTTTAATATTGAGCGATACTTCGCGGCGAAGATCACCCTCGACAACGACGTTCTTATCGATGAGGTCACGAAGCTTTACGACCTCGTCTTCTGTGAGATCGCGAGTACGGGTATCGGGATTGATCCCGGCCGCGGTCAGAAGCTTCTGAGATGTGGAGAGGCCAATCCCGAAGATGTATGTCAAGGCAATTTCAATTCGTTTATCACGTGGCAAATCGACACCGGCAATACGTGCCATAAATAAAGCACCTCCTTTTCTTAACCCTGTCTCTGTTTATGTTTCGGATTCTCGCAAATGACCATGACCCGGCCCTTGCGTTTAATGACTTTGCATTTTTCACAAATCGGCTTAACTGAAGGTTTGACTTTCATCGCTGCGCTTCCTCCTTTTCCTTTTCGGTACGAGCCCTTGTCAGCCGTACACTGCACCAACGCTTCACGCGCTATTTGAAACGATAGGTTATACGGCCACGGGTTAAGTCGTACGGGGTAAGCTCAATCGTGACCTTATCGCCAGGCAGGATGCGAATGAAATTCATGCGGATCTTACCTGATACATGCGCTAATACGACATGGCCGTTTTCCAATTCGACCTGAAACATCGCATTGGGCAATGCCTCAAGTACCTTGCCTTCCACTTCAATAACATCTTGCTTGGACATCAGTTCTACTCCTTACAGTTGATCCGCCGCCCTTTGGCGGCTTTTCTATCGATCGGCGGTTTCAATCATACATTCTGACCTCACGTTTGTAGGGCGGCCTCGACATCCGCAAAGACTTTTTCCATCGACTGGCTGCCGTCAATACGGCTATAAAGGCCTGCCTTTTGATAGTAGTCGATGAGCGGCTTTGTCTGGGCGTCGTAAACCGAAAGACGCTCTTTGATCGTTTCCTCTCTGTCGTCAGCCCGCTGGTATGTTTCCCCGCCACAGGTATCGCAAACGCCATCCTGTTTTGCCGGATGGAATTTGATGTGATAGGTCGCACCGCAGGTCTTGCAGATTCGACGTCCCACCACCCGCTCCACCAACGCTTCGTTGGGAACACTGATGTCGACGACACGGGTCAGGGAGAAGCCGAGCTCTTTTAAGATCCCCTTCAGCGCATCGGCCTGCGCAACAGTCCGCGGGAAGCCGTCCAGGATGAATCCTTTGGCGCAATCGGGCTTGGCCAGACGTTCTTGTACGATTCCGATGGTAACTTCATCGGGGACGAGTTTTCCGGCGTCCATGCAGGCTTTCGCCTCTTTGCCCAGAGCGGTTCCTTCCTTCACCGCTGCCCGGAACATGTCCCCGGTAGAGATGTGCGGAAGGCCGTACTTTTCTACCAGATTGGCTGCCTGCGTACCTTTGCCGGCACCAGGCGGCCCCATCAACAGGATATACATTTCATCCTCCTACTTCATGAACCCTTGGTAATGGCGCATGACGACCATCGACTCAATCTGCTTCATGGTGTCGAGAGCGACGCCCACGACGATGAGAAGCGCGGTACCACCGAAGTACACACCTTCGATATGAGTGGCGCCGGCCACCATGTTCGGCAAGATGGCGATGAACGCTAAGAAAAACGCGCCAGCCAGCGTGATTCGGGTCAGGACATGATCCAAATAATCTTCCGTCGGCTTACCGGGGCGAATACCCGGTATGAAACCACCGTATTTTTTCAGATTCTCTGCCATATCCGGTATCTTTACAGTAACCGCGGTATAAAAGTACGTGAAGAAGATAATGAGGAGCGCATACAGGCTCGTTTGTAGCGGTGTACCCCACGCAAAATAACCGGCGACTGTCTTTACCCAGGGAATATCAACAAACTGGGCAATAGTTACTGGAAACATTAGCACGGATGACGCAAAGATGATGGGAATGACCCCTGCCTGATTGACTTTCAGGGGAATGTGGCTGGAGTGGCCGCCATATGTTCTCTGGCCGACGACTCGTTTAGCATAAGAAATGGGAATCCGGCGGTGGGCCTGATGGATCAGGATGACAAAGACCACCATACCTACCGCGATCAACCCGAACAGGACGGCATTAAAACCATTGATAGTGCCCGCCTGCAGGTATTGATAGATGCGCCCTAAATTTTTGGGCAAAGCGGCGACGATACCGGCAAAAATGATGAGAGAAATTCCATTCCCCACGCCTTGTGACGTGATCTGCTCGCCGACCCACATGAGGAATACCGTCCCCGCTGTTAAGGTGATTGCGATGATGAGAATCGAACCGATCCCCGGATTAAGTATCGCATCCTTGAGACCGATGGACATGCCAACAGCCTGCAGAAATGCCAACGCGACCGTCAAATAACGTGTGACCTGAGTAGTTTTCTTGTGTCCTTCCTGCCCTTCCTTAGACCATTGCTCCAACGTCGGTATCACCACGGTGAGCAGCTGGATGATGATGGAAGCATTGATATAAGGGGTAATGCTCATTGCGAAGATGGAGAATTTACTCAACGCGCCGCCTGAGAACAAGTCCAGCAAACCGAAAAGATTACCGCTTTGAAAAAGTTGTTCAATCACGGCCGGATTCACGCCCGGAACGGGGATGTGCGTCCCCATCCGAAAAATGGCAAACATGATCAGCGTAAAGATGATCTTCTGCCGAAGTTCGGGAATCCTATAGATGTTCGCAAGGGCTGAAAGCACCTCAGATCACCTCGACTTTTCCGCCTGCCGCCGTGATCTTTTCTTCTGCCGTTTTCGTAAAGCCATTAGCTCTCACCGTCAGCTTTTTTGTGAGCTCGCCGTTCCCTAAGATGCGAACGCCGTCCCGAACGTTTTTCAGGATCCCCATCTCAATGAGGGACACGGGATCCACCGTAGCTCCGTCCTCGAAGCGATTCAGACACGAAACATTGACCTCAGCAAAAATATCAGCGAAGACATTTTTGAAGCCGCGCTTCGGCAGCCGACGATAAAGCGGCATCTGTCCGCCTTCAAATCCGGTGCGGACGCCGCCGCCCGAACGGGCATTCTGCCCCTTCGATCCGCGTCCGGCGGTTTTCCCGAGACCGCTGCCGATACCACGTCCCTTGCGGGTACGGCTCTTTCGTGCGCCGGGCGCCGGAGACAATTCATGTAGTTTCATCAAATGCACCCCCTTCAACTCAATCTGCGATCTCTTCTACCGTTACCAAATGCTCCACTTTATGGATCTGACCGCGGATGGTCGGATGATCCGGCAACACGGAGCATGAATTTAATTTTCTCAGCCCTAAAGCCTTCACGGTTTTCCGCTGTGTGTCCGGCCGACCGATCAAGCTCCGGGTCAGAGTGACTTTCAATTTAGCCATTGAAAAACCCTCCTTAACCCAAAATTTCCTGAACTGTCTTGCCGCGAAGCTCCGCTACTCGCTCGGCTTTCTTCAGCTGACTCAAACCGGTAAGGGTGGCGCGAACCATATTGTTGGGGTTGGAAGACCCCAGAGATTTCGTGAGGATATCCCGGATGCCGGCCAGCTCCAGAACCGCACGGGCCGGTCCGCCGGCGATAACACCGGTACCTTTGGCGGCGGGCTTTAAGAGCACCCGGCCAGCACCGAAAACGCCGATGATTTCGTGAGGAATCGTATGTTCCCGCAATGCCACTTCAATGAGGTGTTTCTTGGCATCTTCAATACCCTTGCGGATCGCTTCCGGAACCTCGCTAGCTTTTCCCAGACCGACGCCGACCTTGCCCTTCTGGTTGCCGACGACGACGAGGGCGCTGAACGAGAACCGACGTCCGCCTTTAACAACTTTGGCCACGCGATTTATATATACGACTTTCTCCTGATACTCGGGAGTTTCGTTGTCCATTCTAGCCATTCATTTACCTCCTTTGCAAGTTTAGAATTTCAGGCCGGCTTCACGGGCCGCCTCAGCCAGAGCCGCAACCCGGCCATGGTAGATATAACCGCCGCGGTCGAAGACCACCGTCTGAATTCCTTTTTCCAAAGCTTTCTTGGCCACGGCGGCACCGACCGCCTTCGCTGCGGCAATATTACCACCGTAAGCGGAAAAATCTTTATCTTGGGAACTCGCCGCCACCAGCGTTACGCCGTGCGTATCATCGATAACCTGCGCGTAAATGTTGCCGAGACTGCGGAACACATTGAGGCGCGGGCATTCCGCCGTTCCAGAAATATGGCTGCGCACCCGTAGATGACGTTTTTGGCGCGCCTTATTTTTATCCTCTTTACGAAGCACGCGAATCCCTCCTTTCTGTCAAAGTATTTATTTCTTTCCTTTGGCGCCAGCTTTACCGACCTTGCGGCGGATATGCTCGCCTTCGTATTTTATCCCCTTGCCCTTATAGGGTTCCGGCCCGCGCAGCGAACGAATTTTCGCTGCCATGCCGCCGACCATTTCCTTATCGGCCCCGGAAATCACGATCTTATTCGCCGCCGGTGCATCTAATTCAATTCCCTTCGGCGGCTCTACCACCACCGGATGAGAAAAACCTAGGGAAAGATTTAAGTTCTTGCCCTGTTTTACGGCACGATAGCCGACACCGTTGATTTCAAGGCTTTTCGTAAAGCCCTCGGTCACGCCGACGATCATATTATTGATAAGCGTCCGGGTAAGGCCGTGCAGCGACTTATGCAATTTATCTTCCGAAGGGCGTTCCACCGTGATCACATTATCCTGAACAGTCACTTTCATGTCCGGATGGCAAAGCCGGGAAAGCTCGCCTTTCGGGCCTTTGACTGTGACTTTATTATCACTCGCCAACGTAACGGTTACGCCGGACGGAATCGTAATCGGCGCTCTACCAATTCTTGACATCTGTAAACCTCCCAGTTCCTTTCATATTACCAGACGTAAGCTAAAATTTCGCCGCCCAACCCGGCCTTACGGGCCTTCTTATCACTCATGATTCCCTTGGACGTGGAAATGATCGCGACACCCAGGCCGCCGAGAACCCGGGGAAGCTCCGCACTCTTCGCGTACATGCGAAGACCGGGTTTGGAAATACGTTTGATCCCGGAGATCACCTTTTCGCGTTCCGGCCCGTATTTCAAAGTCAGCACCAGCATACCCTGCTTGTTATCTTCCGTGAAGGTATAATCTCGAATAAACCCTTCCTCCTTCAAGACCGCCGCAATGGCTCTCTTGATCTTGGAACCGGGGATCTCAACTTTATCATGCAAAACGGAGTTTGCGTTGCGCAAACGAGTCAACATATCAGCAATAGGATCAGTCATTACCATAAATCGATATCCTCCTTTCTTTCTAACCTCAGCGGGTCACCAACTGGCCTTCGTAACGCCGGGAATGGCACCTTTATAACTTTGCTCTCTAAAGCAGATACGGCACATATCAAACTTTCTCATATAACCATGCGGACGACCGCAGATCTTGCAGCGATTATACTTGCGGACCTTATATTTGGGTTCACGGCTCCATTTTTCAATCATAGCCTTCTTGGCCACAGTCAGTACCTCCTCTTTCCTTTGGTTAAGCGTTAAACGGCATACCCAAGAGAGAGAGAAGCGCTCTGGCCTCTTCGTCGGTTTTTGCCGTCGTAACGATGACTACATTCATGCCCCGAACTTTATCGATTTTATCGTAATCGATCTCCGGAAAAATCAGCTGCTCTTTCAGGCCTACCGAGTAATTCCCGCGACCATCAAAGGCCTTAGCGCTGACGCCATGGAAATCGCGGACCCGCGGCAAAGCGACGTTCATAAACTTATCAAGGAACTGATACATCCGCGTCCCGCGCAGTGTTACTTTCGCACCGATCGGCATTCCCTGCCGGATCTTCCAAGTAGCGATAGACTTTTTCGCCCGGGTGACGATGGGCTTTTGCCCGGCGATAAGGGTCAAATCGCTGACCGCGGCATCCAATGCTTTCGGGTTGCCGACAGCCTCACCTACGCCCATGTTGATGATGACCTTTTCCAGTTTGGGAAGCTGCATGACATTCTTGTAGCCAAACTTCTTTGTAAGCTCGGGAGCGACTTCCTTCGCGTACTTTTCCTGTAATCTATCCACCTATGCTCCTCCTTTCCGTGTTATTTCGCTTCGTCTACTAATTCGCCGCACTTTTTGCAGGCGCGGACGTATCTCCCGTTGACCAGCTTTTTCATCGTGCGTGTCGCCTTTTGACAAGCGGGGCAGACCACCATGACCTTGCAAGCCGCCAGCGGCGCTTCTTTAGTAATGATGCCGCCCTGGGGCGCCTTCTGGTTCGGCTTCGTGTGCCGCTTGACTTTATTGATGCCCTCCACCACGACCTTGGATTTTTTGGGCATCGACAGAATGACTTTGCCCTTCTGCCCTTTATCTTTGCCGGAGAGGACGACGACTGTATCGCCCTTTTTAACATGCAAATGATTGTTCAGTGACAAAATAGCACCTCCTCACTCTTAAAGTACTTCCGGGGCTAAAGAGACGATCTTCATGAAATCCTTATCCCGAAGCTCGCGGGCCACCGGGCCAAAGATACGCGTGCCCCGAGGCGTATTGTCATCTTTAATGATAACGGCCGCGTTTTCATCGAACCGAATATAAGAACCGTCTGCCCGGCGCAGACCTTTCACACTGCGGACGACGACCGCTTTCACGACCTCGCCTTTCTTGACCATACCGCCGGGCGCTGCTGACTTCACGGCTGCCACGATAATATCGCCGATATTGGCGTATTTGCGATAGGATCCGCCCATGACGCGAATGCACATGATTTCTTTAGCGCCGGTATTGTCACCAACATTCAACATGGTTTGCTGTTGAATCATTATCTTACCTCCTTCTTCGTTTTCTTATGGTATCTGAAGGCAATTATTTCGCTCTCGCAATCACTTTCACAACCCGCCATCTCTTATCTTTGGAAAGCGGACGCGTTTCCATGATCTGAACGGTATCGCCGGTATGGGCATCGTTCTCTTCGTCATGCGCCTTGAACTTCACAGTCTTTTTGACCGCTTTCTTATAAAGTTTGTGCTGTTCGATATCTTCCACGGCGACCACTACAGTCTTCTCCATCTTATCGCTGACGACTCTTCCCACACGCGTCTTGCGATCATTTCTATCGCTCATCAGGGAGCCTCCTTCCTCGGCATATCTTAACTTGAGAAACTACGGTGTTCTCAAGCATTCAGTTCCTGCTCACGCTGCACTGTTTTAATGCGAGCGATGGTCTTTTTGACTTCCCGGATGCGCATCGGGTTCTCAAGCTGACCGGTGGCGTGCTGGAATCTTAGATTGAACAGTTCTTCCTTCAGGGAAGCGACCTTCTGGTCAAGTTCACCGGCGCTCATATCCCGTATTTCATTAACTTTCATTTGCGTCACCGCCCTCTTTCTGCTGGTCGTCACGCTTCACGAATTTCGTCTTGATGGGGAGCTTGTGACCGGCCAAACGCATGGCCTCTTTTGCCACCTCTTCCGAGATCCCGTCCATTTCAAAGAGAACACGGCCCGGTTTGACGACAGCCACCCAGTATTCCGGCGATCCCTTGCCGCTGCCCATGCGGGTCTCAGCGGGTTTCGCCGTCACTGGCTTATCCGGGAAGATTTTGATCCAAACCTGCCCGCCGCGCTTGATATAACGCGTCATGGCGATACGCGCCGCCTCAATCTGGCGATTCGTAATCCACGCCGGCTCCAAAGCAACGAGTCCAAACTGGCCATGGGACACGGTATTGCCGCGATGGGCCTGCCCCTTCATCCGTCCGCGAAATTGCTTACGATATTTGACTCTCTTTGGTAATAACATCAGGCTTCGCTCCCTTCCACCCGGACCGCCGAAGCAGCCTGCTTCTTTTCAGGAAGGATTTCCCCTTTGAATATCCAAACCTTAACGCCGATCCGCCCATACGTCGTCGCGGCTTCTGCCGTTCCGTAATCGATGTCCGCCCGCAGGGTGTGCAGAGGGATACTGCCTTCCCGATAAGACTCGGTACGGGCGATCTCTGCGCCCCCCAATCGGCCGCTGACCATGATCTTGACGCCTTTCGCGCCCATGCGCATGGTGCGTCCCACGCAAGACTTCATGGCCCGACGGAATGCGATGCGGCGCTCCAACTGCCCGGCCACATTCTCCGCTACCAATTTGGCGTCTAAATCCGGCGACTTCACTTCGGCAATATCAATATCTACGCGCTTGTCCGTGTAACCTTTAAGCCCCGTTTTGATCTGCTCTATACCCGAACCGCCCCGGCCGATTACCATGCCCGGTTTCGCCGTGTGGATGGTAAGGCGCAGACGATTCTTGGAACGTTCCGTTTCCACGCGGGAAATACCCGCCGTCTGCAGGCTGTCCATCAGATAATCACGAATCTTGATATCTTCATGCAGATTTTCTGCGTAATCTTTATCAGCATACCATTTAGCATCCCAAGTCTTAACGATGCCAAGGCGCATACCGTGCGGATTTACTTTCTGACCCAATACGTTCCCCTCCTTCTTATTTTTCTGAAACGACAACCGTAACGTGCGACGTCCGCTTGAAAATGCTGAACGCCTGACCCCGCGAACGCGGATGAATTCGTTTCAGCGTCGGTCCCTGATCGACGTAAGCAGAAGAAACGTACAGTTTATCAACATTCATATCAAAATTATTTTCCGCATTGGCCACCGCAGATTTTAATACTTTTTCTATGACGTCAGCGCCGGCTTTCGGCGTAAACTTTAATATCGCAAAGGCTTCAGCGATGCTCTTGCCACGAATCAGATTCATGACGACCCGTACTTTACGCGGAGCAATGCGAATGTATTTAGCAACAGCTTTGGCTTCCATTTAAGGATTCTCCTTTCGCAATTATTTAAGCTCCGTCCTCTTCTCGGACCCTGAATGGCCCTTAAAGGTACGAGTCGGGGCAAACTCACCTAATTTATGCCCGACCATATCTTCCGTGATGTATACCGGCACATGCTTGCGGCCGTCATGAACCGCTACTGTATGAGTGACGAATTCGGGGAGAATCGTCGAGCTGCGCGACCACGTCTTGATGACCTTTTTCTCATTGGCCTCGTTCAGGGCGTTGATTTTCTTCATCAAGCTCTCCTGCACGAAGGGACCTTTCTTTACCGATCTTGACAAAATGTATCCTCCTTCCCGGCAGGACGCGTCTTTACCGTCCTGCTGCCCTTTCTATCACTTACGTCTCTTGACGATGAATTGATCCGACGGTTTTTTACGACGGGTCTTAGCTCCCATCGCACATTTCCCCCACTTCGTGACCGGATGTTTGCGTCCGACAGGGCTGCGGCCCTCACCGCCGCCGTGGGGATGGTCATTCGGGTTCATTGCGACGCCGCGGGTAGAAGGACGGATACCCATCCATCGGGAACGTCCCGCTTTCCCGATGGTGATATTTTCGTGCTCTAAGTTGCCGACTTCGCCGATGGTCGCCCGGCAGTTGATGTGAACCTTACGCAGCTCACCGGACGGCATGCGGAGCAGAGCGTAGCTTCCTTCCTTGGCCATGAGCTGAGCGCTGGTGCCCGCGGAACGGACGAGCTGCCCGCCTTTGCCGATCTTGAGTTCAATATTATGAATCATGGTGCCCAAAGGAATGTTCACGATGGGAAGCGCGTTGCCCGGCTTGATGTCCGCGTCGGGGCCGGAGATCACCATATCGCCGACCTTAATGCCGTTCGGCGCGATGATGTAGCGCTTCTCGCCGTCCGCATAATTCAAAAGCGCGATGCGGGCGCTGCGGTTCGGATCGTACTCAATGGTCGCGACCCGAGCCGGGATGCCGTCTTTGTTGCGTTTAAAGTCAATAATACGATACCGGCGCTTATGACCGCCGCCCTGATGGCGAACAGTCAAACGGCCTTGCTGGTTGCGGCCGCCATGTTGTTTAAGCGGTGCTACCAACGATTTTTCCGGCTTGTCCGTTGTTATCTCGTCGAACGACGCCACGGTCATAGAGCGTCTGCCGGCCGAATAGGGTTTGAAACTCTTAATTGCCACTTATTTTACCTCCTTTACCGAAATATTAACCTTCAAAGAACTGGATCGTTTCCCCCGGCGCGAGGGTGACAATCGCTTTTTTATAACTGCGCCGCCGGCCGATATTGCGGCCCACGCGCTTCACTTTCCCTGTCACATTGGCAGTATTAACCGAAAGGACTTTCACTTTGAAGATTTCCGCCACCGCATCAGCAATCTGGATCTTATTCGCTGCTTTCGCCACTTCAAAGACATATTTGCCCTCTTCCATTAAAGCGGTGGATCGTTCCGTAACCAGAGGGCGAATCAGGATATCACGCGCTTCCATCATGCCAGCACCTCCTCGATCCGAGAAATCGCGTCCTTGGTGATAAAGAGTTTATCATGATGGAGAATATCGACGACGTTAAGCCCCATCGTATGGATGGCTTTGACCCCCGGAATATTCCGCGAAGAACGCTCTACGTTTTCCGCTTCCTCCGCGGTGACGATCAGAGCCTTCTTCTCGACCTTAAAGGCATCCAGCATTTTCACCATGTCCTTCGTCTTTGGAGCCTGGAAATCCAGGCGCTCCAAAACGAAGCAATTTCCGCTCTGTACTTTATCCGACAGGGCGCACTTGAGCGCCAGGCGGCGCTGTTTGCGCGGCATACTAAACGCGTAGGACCGGGGATGCGGACCGAAAACGACGCCGCCGCCGACCCACACCGGTGAAGTGTTTGAACCGCTGCGTGCGTGTCCGGTGCCCTTCTGCCGCCACGGCTTACGACCGCCGCCGCGCACCATGGCCCGTGTTTTCGTGGAATGGGTTCCCAGCCGCCGTGAGGCCATCTGCATGACAACCGCCTGATGAAGGAGGGGACCGTTCACTTCCACGCCGAAAATGTTATCATTTAATTCGATATCGCCGACCTGCTGGTTTTCGATATCGTAAACTGCTACTTTAGGCATAATTTCGCAAATCCTCCTTCCGTTATTTTTTCTTCGGTTTAACCGTATTTTTGATGACGATGAAGCCTTTCTTCGGACCGGGAATCGCACCTTTAATGAGAATCAGGTTGCGATCCGTATCCACCTTGACTACAGTAAGGCACTGAACCGTGACCCGCTCGTGGCCCATCTGACCGGGCAGTTTTTTCCCCTTCAGGACACGCCCGCCGTGGCCGCTGATCATAGCGCCGGTAGAACCGGGTTCGCGGTGGGATTTAGAACCATGTCCCATAGGGCCACGGGCGAAATGATGCCGCTTGACCGTACCGGCAAAGCCTTTGCCTTTAGAAGTCCCGGTAACATCCACCAATTCTCCTGCCGCAAAGACATCAACGCCGATGATGTCACCCACTTTATATTCAGAAGGAGCCGCCAGACGCATCTCCCGGATGAATTTAACCGGTTGAATACCCACCTTCTCAAAGCGTCCCTTCAACGGTTTCGTGACCTTATATTCCTTAACCTCGCCAAAACCAAGCTGTACCGCGTTGTAGCCGTCCGTCTCTACTGTCTTATTCTGAATGACGACGTTCTTGCCGGACTCGACGACTGTAACGGGAACCACCTTGCCTTCCTCGGTGAAAATCTGTGTCATGCCAAGTTTTCGGCCTAAAATTGCTTTCGACATTATTCCACCTCCTTACAGTTTCATTTCGATGTCCACACCTGCCGGCAGATCGAGATGCATGAGGGCATCAACGGTCTTGTTGGAAGGTTCGAGAATATCGATAAGACGTTTATGGGTTCTCATTTCAAACTGTTCCCGCGAATCCTTATTCACATGGGGAGAACGAAGGATCGTGTAAACGTTCTTTTCCGTCGGGAGAGGAATCGGCCCCGAAACCATCGCGCCCGTCCGTTTCGCCGTATCGACGATCTTGATTGCGCTCTGATCCAATGCCTCATGATCGTAAGCTTTCAAACGAATTCTGATTTTTTGCTTCTTAGACAAGATATTTTCCTCCTTATCGCCCGGGTTCATGACCCAGACAGTTCTCAGCGCCAGTTCCCTCACTGTCGCGAGCAATCTGCCGCTTCATCGCATGACATGACTAGTTAAAGTCTTTATATAAGGGCGGCGCAGGCGCCGCCCTTATCATCAACCTATGAAACTCTTATCAGCCTTCCGTGATCTCCGTAACACGTCCCGCACCGACGGTGTGACCGCCTTCGCGGATAGCGAAGCGCAACCCCTTTTCAATCGCGATGGGGGTGATGAGCTCCACGTCCATCTCAATGTTATCGCCCGGCATGACCATTTCCGTCCCTTCCGGCAGATGAACGACACCCGTCACATCGGTGGTACGGAAATAGAATTGAGGCCGGTAATTAGAGAAGAACGGGGTGTGGCGGCCGCCTTCCTCCTTCGTCAGGACGTAGACCTGCGCCTTGAACTTTGTATGGGGATGGATAGATCCCGGTTTCGCCAAAACCTGACCACGCTCGATCTCAGTACGTTCAATGCCGCGAAGGAGCGCGCCGATGTTGTCGCCAGCCACAGCCGAATCCAGTGTCTTACGGAACATCTCAATGCCCGTGACGACCGTGGACTTCGTGTCTTTGATCCCCACGATCTCCACCGTATCTCCCTGATTCAGCGAACCACGCTCCACACGTCCTGTAGCGACCGTACCACGGCCAGTAATGGTCATGACGTCTTCCACCGGCATCAGGAACGGCTTATCCGTATCGCGGGTCGGCGTCGGAACATACTCGTCCACAGCGTCCATCAGCTCAATGATCTTCTTCTCGTACTCTGCGTCGCCTTCCAACGCTTTAAGAGCCGAACCGGCAATCACAGGGATATCATCCCCAGGGAACTCATACTGGGTAAGGAGTTCGCGAACTTCCATCTCCACCAATTCTAAGAGTTCAGGATCGTCCACCATATCCACCTTGTTCAAGAAAACAACGATGGCCGGAACACCCACCTGGCGCGCCAGCAGAATGTGCTCACGGGTCTGGGGCATGGGGCCGTCCGCGGCACTGACGACCAAGATCGCGCCATCCATCTGCGCCGCGCCGGTGATCATATTTTTCACATAGTCAGCGTGACCCGGGCAGTCAACATGAGCGTAATGACGCTTTTCCGTCTCATACTCAACGTGGGACGTATTGATCGTGATACCGCGCTCGCGTTCTTCCGGCGCCTTATCAATCATATTGTAATCCATGAAATCCGCGCCGCCCTTTTGGGACAGTACCTTCGTGATGGCCGCCGTCAAAGTCGTCTTGCCGTGATCGACATGACCGATGGTGCCAATGTTCACATGGGGTTTCGTTCTCTCAAACTTCTGTTTCGCCATTTTAATTTCCTCCCTTATTCGCCTTTATTCTTTGCCACTATTGCATCGGCTATATTCTTAGGAACCTCATCGTAGAAGGAAACCTCCATCGAATAGTTCCCGCGTCCCTGTGTCTTGGAGCGAAGATCCGTCGCGTAGCCAAACATTTCCGCCAACGGCACCATCGCGTTAATGACCTGCGCCCCGTTGCGCGGCTCCATCCCCTCGATGCGGCCCCGGCGGGAATTAAGATCCCCGATGACATCGCCCATATATTCCTCAGGGACGATGACCTCTACCTTAACATACGGCTCCAGAAGAACCGGGTTGGCTTTTTCCGCGCCATTGCGAAACGCCATAGATCCGGCAATCTTAAACGCCATTTCTGAAGAGTCAACCTCGTGGAAAGAGCCGTCATAAACAATAGCCTTGATGTCCACCATCGGGTACCCGGCGATGACGCCGTTCTCCATGGATTCCTTGACGCCTGCCTCGATGGGATTGATGAATTCCTTTGGAATCGCGCCGCCCACCACTTTGTTCTCGAAACTGAAGCCTTCGCCCGGTTCTTGGGGAACCAGCTCCAGCCAGCAGTGACCATACTGCCCATGACCACCGGACTGACGAACGAACTTTCCTTCCGCTTTGACCGATTTGCGAATGGTTTCACGGTACGCGACTTGCGGATTGCCCACCGTGCAGTCCACTTTGAACTCCCGCAGCATACGATCAACGATGATCTCCAAATGCAACTCGCCCATACCGGAGATGATCGTCTGTCCCGTTTCCGGATCCGTATGCACCCGGAAGGTAGGATCCTCTTCCGCCAAACGCTGCAAAGCAATGCCCATCTTCTCCTGATCGTCTTTTGTCTTGGGCTCCACCGCCACCGAGATGACCGGATCAGGGAATACCATAGACTCAAGGATGATGGGATGATCCTCGTCGCAGAGTGTATCACCCGTCGTCGTGTCCTTTAGGCCCACCGCCGCCGCGATATCGCCGCTATAAACCTTGGTTATCTCAGCTCGGTGATTCGCGTGCATCTGCAAGATACGGCCCAGCCGTCCCTTGCGGTTCTTCGTTGAATTAAACACGTAAGAACCGGCGTCCAACGTGCCGGAATATACGCGGAAAAACGCTAATTTCCCTACAAAAGGATCAGCCATGATCTTGAAAGCCAATGCCGCAAAGGGAGCGTCATCACTCGAAGGCCGGGATTCTTCTTCACCGGTCTCGGGGTTTACCCCCTTGATGTCCGGGATGTCAGTCGGAGCCGGCATATACGCCACCACCGCATCCAACATCGGCTGAACTCCTTTATTCTTAAAAGAGGAGCCGCACGTCACCGGACAAATCTGGCAGGCGATGGTCGCTTTGCGAAGAGCAGCCCTGATTTCGTCTTCCGTCAACTCTTCGCCGCCTAAATACTTTTCCATCAGCCCGTCATCGGTTTCTGCCAACGCCTCAAGAAGCTTGTCATGATACTCTTCTGCCTGTTCCTTAAGATCATCTGGAATGGCGACTTCGTCGCTCACTTTGCCCAAATCATCTTCGTATATAATGGCATCCATCTTCACGAGATCGACAACGCCGCGGAACGTATCTTCCACCCCAATGGGAAGCTGAATGGCAACGGGATTGGCATTCAGACGTTCCTGCATCATCTGCATGACATTGAAGAAATCCGCTCCTGTGGAATCCATCTTATTGACGTACGCCATGCGCGGAACACCGTACTTTTCTGCCTGACGCCACACCGTTTCCGTCTGCGGCTCAACACCTCCCCGGGCGGTCAGAACCGCAATCGCGCCGTCAAGCACACGCAAAGAGCGTTCTACCTCAACCGTAAAGTCCACGTGACCTGGCGTGTCGATGATGTTGATGCGATGACCCTTCCAGTAGCACGTCGTCGCGGCAGACGTGATCGTAATACCGCGCTCCTGTTCCTGGTCCATCCAATCCATCGTTGCCGCACCATCATGCACTTCACCAATCTTATGGTTTACACCCGTGTAGAAGAGGATACGCTCAGTGGTCGTTGTTTTTCCGGCATCGATGTGTGCCATGATACCAATATTGCGAGTTTTTTCCAGCGAAAACTCTCTGCCCACTATTTATCTCTCCTTAATTGTTTCAGATACCGTTCAATGATTACCAGCGATAATGGGCAAACGCCTTGTTCGCTTCCGCCATCTTATGCGTATCTTCTTTTTTCTTCACCGCTGCCCCCGTGTTGTTGGCAGCGTCCATGAGTTCGGCCGAAAGCCGTTCGTCCATGGTCTTTTCGCCGCGCAGCCGCGCGTAGCTTACCAGCCAGCGGATGCCCAGCGTCATCCGACGGTCAGGCCGGACTTCCACCGGTACCTGATAATTCGCACCGCCCACCCGACGAGCGCGAACTTCCAACACCGGCATGACGTTCCTGAGAGCCGCCTGGAAAACTTCTAATGGGTCTTTCCCCGTCTTAGAACGAATGGTCTCGAACGCATCATAAACGACGCGTTCCGCGACCCCCTTTTTGCCCGAAAGCATCACTTTATTAATAAACTTGGTGACGATCTTATCATGATATACCGGATCCGGCAGCACATCGCGCTTCGGCACGGCACCTTTTCTTGGCATTCAAAAATCCCTCCTTGCTTGCCATCTTCAAAAGCGTGTTATGGAAGCACTGATAAATTCAGCACCGCCATCTTGTCGCATCTTTTCCGCCCTCTCTGCGTCGGCAAATCCTTCACATAGCCATGCTATGCGTTCGGTTTATCTCCTTGATAGGACGAAGAATCTGCACCAATCTGACGGACTTCATTTTATCAGTGCTTCCTTATTTTTTCTTCGCGCGTTTCGCACCGTATTTCGACCGGCCCTGATTCCTATCTTGAACCCCCGCCGTATCCAGCGAACCGCGAATGATGTGATAGCGAACGCCCGGAAGATCTTTCACGCGGCCGCCGCGAATCAAAACCACACTATGCTCCTGAAGATTGTGCCCAATACCAGGGATGTAAGCCGTCACCTCAATGCTATTCGTCAAACGAACACGCGCGACCTTGCGAAGGGCCGAATTCGGCTTCTTCGGTGTCGTAGTGTAAACTCTCGTGCACACCCCGCGCTTCTGCGGGCAGTCTTTCAGTGCCGGTGATGTGGATTTCTCCTGCATAGTCTGTCTGCTCTTACGAACCAACTGATTTATCGTAGGCATTACCTGCACCTCCTTCCTTCATATTGAAGATTCATGATTTATTAAAACCCGTTGCCGCATCAGCGTAAACAAGTTTTTAACGGTAAGTCATCCTTTCAGGATCGCCGCGGCCGCCGCCCCCACTTCAATCGAGCAGGCCCGCCCCAAATCCGCCATCGTCGCCGTATTGACGACCGGAACGCGCTTTTCATCGCAAAGTACCTGCAAGGGCAAACGCACGCGCTCATCGGCATCCACCGCGAGGAACACGCACTGGGCATCCCCTTTACTGACCGCCTTGCTTACCTGCTTAAGGCCCGTCACATGGGGTTCCTTTTTCAAAGTTTCCAGTGTCATGCCTGTCACTCCCACCAAGACATACCTATCCCCCTAAAGAGGCACTTTCCTATATTATCATCCGCAAAAATGATTGTCAACACTTATTTTATCAATCTTTTCTATATACACGTTGCCGGGCGTATCCTAAAAAATTTATATAAAAATTAGGTTTCTCTCATGTCCCTACTGACGAAAATCTTAACAAAGAATGATATGCGCCCCTCTCCGAAAGCAAACTGGCAGAAAAAAAGCGAGCCCCCACATGAGGCCTCGCTTTCTGTCAAAGCAAAACGGCACGGCAACGCCAAGATTCAATCGCGTAAAATTTTCTTCATAGCTTCGGCCACCTTGTCCCCGGTGAAGCCAAACTTTTTAAAAAGTTGTTCTCCCGGGGCTGACGCCCCAAAACCCGTCATTGCCACCACGGCGCCATCCAATCCCACATAACGTTCCCAACCGAAACTGGCCGCCGCTTCTACCGCCACCCGAGCCCGCACGTTATGAGGCAAAATCTCTTCCTTATACGTATCGTTCTGATTTTCAAAAAGATCCATAGAAGGCATACTGACAACTCGTACATCGATGCCGTCCGCCCGAAGAAGTGTCTGTGCCTCGATGGCTAAAGAAACCTCCGAACCGCTGGCCAAAAAAATGCCATCCGGCAGTTTCTTGACCGAAGAGGAAACCACGTAACCGCCCTTCAAGGCTTCCCGGCTGCTCCCGGAAAGCTGCGGCAGATTTTGACGGCTAAGAACGAGGGCAGTGGGTGTAGTTTTACTGGACATGGCTAAATACCAGCCTGCTGCTGTTTCTGTGGCATCCGCCGGGCGAAAGACGTGAAGATTCGGCGTCGCCCGGAGCATAGCCAACTGCTCAACGGGCTCATGGGTCGGACCATCTTCTCCTACGCCGATGCTGTCATGGGTGAAAACGTAGGTCACCGGAAGCTTCATCAGAGCCGCCAATCGTATCATCGGCTTCATGTAATCGCTGAAAACAAAGAAGGTACCCGCATAAGGGCGAAGGCCACCGTGCAGGGCGATACCGTTAACCATGGCCCCCATGGCCAGTTCGCGAACGCCGAAATGGAGGTTGCGTCCGCCGTAATTTTTCCGACTGAAATCCCCCGCGCCCTTCATCGCCGTCTTATTGGAAGGCGCTAAATCCGCGCTGCCGCCAAAAAGCTGCGGCACTTTATCCTTCAAGCGATTGAGCATGATTCCTGAGAGGCTGCGCGTGGCCTGTGGCTTGTCCTCATAACTCCAGAACTCGTCGTCGTTCAAAAGCGCCGCCGCATCGGGTTCGGCATGGTAAGTGTCCCAGAGTTTCTTCATTTCCGGAAATTGTTTCTGATATTCGGCAAACATTTTCTGCCACGCCGCGTGATCCTCCATCCCACGCCTCGCCAATTTCTCATAATGACGATAAACTTCTTCCGGCACGGCAAAGGGTTCCTCACTCCTCCAACCGAGGGTTTCCCGCAGCGCCCTGACGTTTTCCTCGCCTAAGGGCTCCCCGTGAGCGCTGGCTTTCCCTTGTTTAGCCGGACATCCGTACCCGATCTGGGTTTTAACGGTAATGAAAGACGGCCGCGTCGTATCCTCTTTCGCGGCGGCAATGGCTGCATCGATGGCCGCCAAATCATTGCCGTCCTCTACCATCAAGGTCTGAAACCCGAAAGCCGCCATCCGTTCTTCTACATTTTCGGTAAACGCTAACTCCGTACCACCTTCGATGGATATCCCGTTGCTGTCATAGAGAACGATAAGCTTTGATAAACCGAGAGTGCCGGCCAGAGAGAACGCTTCTGAGGAAATTCCCTCCATCAGGCAGCCATCGCCCCCCAAGACAAAGGTGTAATGGTCCACCACCGGATACCCGGGTTGATTAAACACCGCTGCCAAATGAGCTTCCGCCATAGCCATCCCCACCGCCATGCCCATTCCGGCGCCTAACGGCCCGGTCGTGGCTTCCACACCTACGGTATGACCATATTCGGGGTGTCCCGGTGTCAGGGATCCGTCCTGGCGGAAATTTCTCAAATCCTCCACTGTCAGACCATAGCCGAATAGATGCAGCAGCGCGTAGAGCAGCATAGATCCATGCCCGCCCGATAGAATGAAGCGGTCGCGATCCACCCACTGAGGCGCTTTCGGATCATGCTTTAAGTGCCTCGCCCAAAGCGTATACGCCATGGGGGCGCTTCCTAAAGGCAAGCCGGGGTGGCCGGAATTCGCCTTCTGAATGGCATCCGCTGCTAAAATTCGAATTGCATTTACGCTCGCCATCTCACTCATACTCATCAATCCATCGCTCCTTCGGAACTTTCATGAATTGCATTTTTATCGCACCGCCGCAAAGTATCAAACAAATTCAACGCACGGCGATCACGTCAATCTCCACCAACGCCCCCTTCGGCAGATTGCTTACCTCCACGCAAACCCGTGCCGGGCATTCTTGGGGAAAATAGCGGGCGTAAACTTCATTGACCCGGGCAAAATCCGCCATGTCTTTAAGATAGACCGTCGTCTTTACGACATCAGCCAGCGAAGATCCGGCCGCGGTTAAAATCGCCTGTAAATTGTCCAGAACCCGTGCCGTTTGGAATTCGATCCCGCCTTGCGTCATCTCTCCGGTAGACGGTTCCAAGGGAATCTGCCCGGAAACGAAGAGAAAGCCTCCCGCCTCCACCGCCTGAGAATACGGGCCGATGGCTTTTGGTGCCTTGTCTGTCACGATATATTTTTTCATTTATAATATGTTCCTTTCCTAAAAAACAGTAATCAGCAATGCAACAAGAAGGCCGCGATCATCCATCAGTGAGGGAGGCTTCTCCCGGTAACTGGGCCAAATCAGTCCGTAAAAGCGAAGCTTCCCCTAAGTAGACATGGCGTATCTCCCGTAAGGTCTTGTCCGTATCCACCAGGAGCAATGCCCGAATACAGAGCGGCAGACCTCCCTCCACCGCCATCTGTCGCGCGTCGAAGAGGGGCACTAAATCAAACCCCGGGATTTGGCGCACCCCCGCCGCCGGAAAGCAGGCCGTCACGTCCTCGGTGGCGCTCAAAATGCAAGCCCCGATATCGTCCGGTTTAACTCCGTTATGACGACACATTTCCGTCACCATCCATCGCACCGCCGAGATGATTTCCGACTCTACATTATTCTTTATCGTAATAGCTCCTCGAATCCCGCGCATACCGTCTCCTCCTCAGTGGCTGCGAATAATATCCCACAGTAGGCGTCCGCATAGAATCAGCGCTGCCAAATAACCGAATACACCCAAGAGCGGTATTTCCATGAGGCGCGGCGACATCTGTGTTGTGCAGATAATGCTCGACCCTAAGAGAAGCGCCGAGCTGATCATGCCGATGATCAGTTTATTCATCATCTGATCGATGCGCCGCAGCGGTTCCTCACTTCCGGTGAGATCCAAATTGACCTTCGTCTGCCCGCTCATGGTCATCCGCAGAATATCAGAGATCTGTTCGGGAAGCCGCATGGTCTTTTTCAGGAGGACATACCCTTCCCGCTTAAATTTGTCAAGTTCTGCCTGCCAGTTGAAGTGTTTACGGAAATTCAGCTCCAAGCTGTGGGCAAATATTTCGACAAAGCTGATCCGGGGACAGCAAAGGCGCATAACCCCTTCAATGGTAAGAACGCCACGGGCGAACATGCTGAGGCCGGGACCGATGCCGATGTGGTGTACCCGAAGCACATTCATGATCTGCCGCGTCAAAAGGCCCATTTGCAGCGTCCCAAAATCCAGATCACGATACTGCTCCATGAGGACGGCAATATCTTCGTAGAGACGGGTGTGATCAATACGTCCCCGGGGCAGCCCCAAGGAGAGTACGGCCGCTTTCATTTCCAGCGTATCATGGTTAGCCAGCGCAAAAACCGCTTTGCGCAGCGCCGAACGATCCCGGCTCGAAAGCCGTCCCATCATGCCCAGATCCAGCCAGACGATCTTGCCGCCTCGTATCCAGATATTACCCGGATGGGGATCCGCATGAAAATAGCCGTCCTCCACAATCTGTTTGACATAATTCTCTCCCAGACGATGCCCCAAGTGATCCATATCGAACCCTTGCGCCTCCAAGGCTGCAACATCGTCGAAGCGAATGCCGTCAATATATTCCATCACTAAGATCCGTGACGTCGTCAGTTTATGATATACAGCCGGGCATTCCACGTAGGGCGCATCAGCATTCAGGTGACGAAATTCATCGATGTGGCTGGCCTCCATGAGAAAGTCCATTTCCTGCTTAGCGATAGTCCACATCTCGTCTAAAATCATACTAAAATCGATTACATCGCTGGTGTTGCTGACGACTTTCAAAAGCGCGGCGGCTCGTTTCAGGAGGACGATATCCTTCGCCATGACTTCATAGATCCCGGGGCGCTGTACCTTGACAACGACCCGTTCTCCATTGGTCAAAACAGCCTGATGCACTTGGGCGATGGAGGCTGACCCTAAAGCAGCTTCATCAATGGAGCGAAAGATTTGACTCCAGCGGCAGCCGTACTCTTTCTCAATGATGTCACGAATAAGGGAGAAGGCCAGTGGTTTCGCGCCGGTTTGCAGCTTCGTCAACTCGTCACAATATTCCTGCGGCAGAAAATCAGGCCGCATACTCATGATCTGCCCCAACTTAACAAAGGTAGGCCCCAGGTCTTCCAAAATCTGTCGTATCTTCACCGGCGTTATGCCCTGAAGGAGGTGGCGGCGGCGAAGCACTTCCACCATTTCCCGAAAGCGTTTTGTCGAGTCGCGAAGCGGTAAAGTATTCTCTTTTTCCCCCAGCAGCCCATCCCACATAACGACCTCTCCCCTCCGGCTCGGAAGGAACCCTTACGATTCTTTTACAATGTGCGAAAACAACTCCATGATGCTCTGTCCGTAAGTGTACCCAGGCACTGCCCAACGGCCGTTCAAATCCCGCCACGTATCCAGCGTCTTGCTGCCGTAAATAGATCGCACCAAAGCGTAGCGGGGATCCACTACTGGTTCGGCCGGGCGTCGAGTCGAAGCGTAAGCTAAAAGGTGCTGAATATGCGCGCGAACGCCCAGTCGGGCCGAGGGAAAATACATCCCTTTCACCAGACTGCTGGTGGTTCCCAACCCGCAGTAATTATTCTGATCTGGAGTTACCGTGCCGCCATAACGAAAATAACCGGTCTCTTTCAGTGCCTGGGCAAAGGCCACATCCGGTCGAATACCTTCTCGTGCCCCTTCTTCATAATAATAGGAAACAAGCTCCTGAGGCGAAACCGAAAGCGCCGGTGTAGGATTCACCCGCAGCAGATACTGTACACATTGCTGCGGAGTCGCCATCGCTTGTCCCAATATGGCCTCGTTGGTAAGATCCACCGGCACTACAGAGGTGGGCAGATCTGCCGTTGGCTTCTCCGCCGGCGCCTGAAGGATGGCTTGAATTCTCTCTCGAATCCCCCTCTTATCCTTCGCCTCGTTTTCCGCCCCATCCCGGCGCAGACTCACTTTCGTTTCTCCCGCCGCATCATACACATGTCTCGTTTCTCCCATTACCGCTGGAAAAAGCACCCCAAAAGCCAGCGTCGCAATCACAAAATTCCTGCTAAACCTCACCCTGTCATTCCTCCTTAGCTTCAAGGCATTCGTAAGACCAATTGTATCACAAATAAAATCGACAGTGCATATAGCAACGGATGCACCCACTGCCCTTTACCTGCCACCGCTTTCAAAAAAACATACAGTACGAAACCAACACCTATGCCAGTCGCGATACTAAACGACAGCGGCATCAAAAGCAGCGTGAAAAAAGCCGGAAAAGCTTCCGTATAGTCTTTCCAGTCAATATCCGTCACACTTTCCATCAGGAAGGCGCCGGACAAGATCAAGGCAGGAGCCGTAATCGCCGGAACCTCAGCCATCATTCTCGATAACGGCGCACAAAAAAGCAAAACGCCAAAGAGAATGGCTGTCACCACAGCAGTGAATCCTGTCCTTCCCCCCGCGGCGATGCCGGTTCCCGATTCTGCCAGAGCAGTGGTCGGCCCTGTCCCGGCCAACGCCCCTACTAAACCGCCGACAGAGCCTGCCCAAAGAGCATTTTTAAGGCGTGGAAACGTCTTGCTCGTCATAAGTTTCGCCTGCCGCCCTACACCTAACACCGTCCCTGTCGTATCCAAAAGTGTTACCAGAAACAACGTAAAGGCCGTCATTCCCAACGAGCCCAGATCACCAAAGGCAAATTGCCCTAATGTCTTCTCCAGGCCCCATGGCAGTGAAAAAGGCGCGGCGGGTACCTCCATGACGCCAACAGCATACGATACGGCAGCCGTCAGAAACATGCCGATAAAAACAGCACTACGCACTCCCATCATCATGAGCAGCAGAGTGAGAAAAAGGCCCAGCAAGGTGAGCGCTGCCAAAGGATCAGACAGATCTCCCAATGTCACCCCTGTAATCGGCGCAGCGACCACCAAACGGCCGTTTTCCAGTCCGAGCATTGCCATGAAGAGCCCAAGTCCAACGGTTACCGCCGCTTTTAAAGAAAGGGGGATCGCTCGAAGCAGCATCTCCCCGAGAGACGACAGAGAAAAAATCATCAATACTCCCGAGGCGACGAATACCGCCCCCATCGCCTCCTGCCACGGCATGCCTCCCGCGACGACTACGACATAGGCAAGATACGCGTTAACCCCGACACCGGGCGCGACGGCAATGGGGTAATTCGCCGCGATTCCCATCGTCAGCGTCGCCATCATTGTCGCGAAGACGGTCGCCACATAGACGCCGCCGAACTCCATGCCACCGCGACTGAACATCATAGGAATCACGATGACAATGTAAAGCATTGAGAAAAACGTTGTCATCCCCGCAACAATTTCCGTACGAAAATCGGTCTGCCGCTCAGCGAACGCAAACCAGGCCCTTATTTTCTCCATGGTGTCTCCGCGCCTCTTCGTCTAAAAAAACACAATATTATTCTATCACGCCCCATCACGAATGCCAACCATCCGATAAATTTTCCGCGGCAATCCACTCTATGGTTCTATCGTTTTCCTGTCCAAAAAAGCGGCGCCAAATACTTTAACGGTATAATAAAGGCCAATGACAAAAGGGATATATTCCGCGATGAGACGCCAGCACACCGCAATGATACCCACCGTACCCGCCGGCACCATCTCACTAAAAAGGAGAACGAATCCTCCTTCGGCGATCCCCGAGCCCCCCGGCGTTGGCGTGAAATAGAGCAGCATGTTTAAAAAAATCATGCGGCCCATAACCGTATACCAGTCCGTTCCCTGAACGCCCAACCCCAAAAAGAGACACGGGACCACCGCGTAAATCGCGATGAGAGACAGGCCTGATTCGGCGAAAACCAGCAACATGGCTTTAGGAGATGAGCCTAAAAGTCGAATGGCGTTCCGTGTATCCCGATAGATATTGAGAAAAGTCCGACGGCGAGGCAAGGCCAGCTTCCGCGCAATCCGAACGGCCAGATGATTCAGGAGATTCGCCCGAATCGCGGCGCCTAAGGCAGCAAAGAGAAGAAATACCGTAAAGGAGATCACACCCAAACGAGCATTAGATACCCCCGGCAGAATATGCGCATCATGCCAGAAAATGAAAGGCAGACAAAACAGTAAAAATAAGATGGAAACAATGGTCCGCACGAAGACGAGAACCGTCGCCTTCCCCGTGGGAACGCCGGCCTTTCGCAAAAACATCAGCTGCGCTACCGCGCCGCCGGTAGCTCCGGGTGTCAGGAGAGCCAAGAAGTAATTGCCGAAAACCACCTGAACCGCTTGCGAAAGCGTGATATCTTCTTTAGAAATATGCACCAAATGCATGAGACGGCTGCCATCTAAAAATAAGCCCAGGGCGACGAACCCCATGGCCATAGCCAGGGACCACGGCTGAAACAGGGTTAAATTCGTAAGCGTATGAATATCTACCGTGAAATAAATCACCGCGCCGGATATGACGAATACCAGCATCACCAGGCATATAAGCCGCTTATAGAATCTGCTCATCCGTTAACTCCTTGTACGAAATCAACTCGATGTGATGCTCTTTGATATACAGCAGAACGGCCGGGGACGTAATGGCGGTTAATTCTTCACGCCAATGGTAGTGCCAATGATAAATCGCGTCTAGTACCTTATCGTCCTGCCCCGGATGCACCATGATCTCTGACGTTCCTTCCGGAAGCGCCTGCAAAATGGCGAGAAAATGCGCCGGCAGCATGTGACCGCCGGCCAGCATTCCAAAAAAATGTGTGGGCGTCAGAATCCCTGCTGCCTGGATTTTAGGTCGGGCCCAGCGGGCGCAAAAAGTCAACCCGGCCTTGGCCAGATGCCGGGAAAACGGTGCTGCATATCCGCCGGTAAAGAAATAATCTTCTCCCGGCAAACGCATTTTTCTTAAGCCATACTTTCTCGCCAAGGAAAGAACAACGGCAATGATCTGGGGCAGAACGTGAAGATGTTGATGACTGTCAATATGAGAGAGAGATAAGCCCAATGCCTTAGCCCGAAGAATCTGTGCTTCGCACTCAGCGCTCACTTCCGAGAGAACAATTTTCCCGGCCAGAAACTTTTTAATAAAAATCATATGATTCGGCCAAAGACGGCCGTCAGCCCCTATTAAGCTGGGGATCTTGTCCGGAGACAAAACTGGACGTTCCGCCACTAAGGTCAGATGTATCCCTACACCCAAACCGGGATTCTTCCGCGCCAAAACCGCCGCTTCCTCCGCCGCGCTTCCCCCCGCCATGAAGGAAGTACTCCGCAGGCAGCCCTGTCGGTACCCCTCTATAATACCATGATTGACTCCGCTATGCAGGCCAAAATCATCGGCATTTACGATCAGTCGCTTCATTATCAGGCCGCCTTATCCGCACACTTTATATTTCCACAAACTCTTCATGGCTAGCGAAAGCATTATGATTGTGTATCGACTCAAAATTCTCACATTCCAACGCGAACCATTGCAGTCCCGGCAGACGCCGGAGGGCCAAGACTGAATCACGCAGGATGTCTTCTACGAATTTCGGATTCTCGTAGGCTCGCTCGGTGACGTATTTCTCATCCTCACGCTTTAAGAGCGGATACACCGGACAGGATCCCTGCGCTTCCAGAAGTTCCGCCAAATCTTCAATATAGATGCAGTCCTGATCCACCGCAAATCGAACCCTCGCTCGAATCAGGCTGCGCTGATTATGGGCACCGTAGGCCGCGATAGCTTTGCTGCACGGACAAAGCGACGTAACGGGGACTTCTACCCGCAGGGTAAAGGCCATGGGTTCTCCGCGCTTTTTCGTTCCCGAAAAACAACAATCCAAATCAAGGCAGGAATACTGCCGGGTAACCGGCGCTTCCCGGTCAATAAAATACTTAAACCGAATCGCTAAGTCCGCTGAAGGAGCCGCCAAATGCGACATGGCCTCTTCCAAAATGACTTCCATTTCGTGTTCCGCCACGGGTTTTCGACTCCATGGATAAAGGATCTCCAAAAAGCGGCTCATGTGCGTCCCCTTATAATGCTCCGGCAGGGACACGGTAAAGCGAATGCACGCCAAAACCTGCTGAAAGCCGCCGTCTTTCATTTTAATCAGCAAAGGCAGGTGTACCTCGTTAATCCCCACCTTCTGGATCGCAATGCCCCGTTGATCCGTGCTGCTCTGTATATCTTCCATGATCTCATGCCCGCCTTTCGTAGGAAATGGGATCAGGAATCCCTGCTTCTTGGAAGCCTTTCAGGCGAAGCTGGCAACTGTCACAGACGCCGCAGGCTTTTTCCCCACCTCGATAGCAGCTATGGGTAAGGGCAAGTGGTGCTTGCAGGCGGCTTCCCAAGAGAACGATTTCCTTTTTGGAGAGCATCTGCAAAGGAGCTTCAATCGTAATGGATTTCCCATCCACCGCTGCCGCTTTCGTAGAAAAATCCGCCAGCGACTGAAAACGACTGATGAATTCGGGGCGGCAATCCGGATACCCCGAATAGTCCACTGCGTTAACCCCAATGAACACGGAACGCGCCTCTATCACTTCGGCATAGGATAAGGCGTAGCTCAAAAAAATGAGGTTGCGAGCGGGAACATAGGTCACCGGAACCGTTTCCCGCTCCACGATCCCCGCGGGAACGTCTATGGCTGAATCCGTCAGCGCCGAGCCGCCGATAGCGTCCATGTTCGTTTTCACAATGAGATGGCGGCGAACACCATAAAACTTCGCTACCTTCTTAGCGCTCATCAGCTCGATCTTATGACGCTGATGGTAGTCAAAGCTGATGGGGAAAAGCGTCATTCCTCGACTTTTCGCCACAGCCATACACACCGTGGAATCCAGTCCGCCGGAAAGGAGCACCACGGCTTTATCCATGAAGGTCTCCCCTTCCCCGCAGCGCTTCTATCGTCTGTGCCATATCTGGACTGCCATAAACAGCGGAACCGGCCACCAGCACGTTAGCTCCAGCCGCTATGACATCCGCCGCCGTCTCTTCGTTGATACCGCCATCTACCTCCAAATCAATGGGCCCGCCGCATTCCTCAATCATCCGACGAAGCCGCTGAATCTTCTCTATCATGGCGGGAATAAATTTCTGTCCGCCAAACCCCGGGTTCACCGTCATGAGCAAAATCATGTCCACATCGCACAAAAGCGCTTCCGCCATCACAGCCGGAGTTCCCGGATTCAAAGCGATACCCGCGCGGCAACCGCAGGCTTTAATAATCTGAATAACCCGATGGGGATGCGGCGTCGCTTCCACATGGAAAGTGATAATGTCCGCACCCGCGTCGGCAAAGGCTTCGACCGCTTCCCCGGGGCGTTCAATCATCAGGTGGACGTCAAAAACTCTTTGCGCATGGGGACGCAGCCACTTAATCACCGGCGCACCCAAGGTAAGATTAGGAACGAATCGACCATCCATTACGTCGATATGAATATAATCGGCCCCAGCTGCTTCAGCTCGCCGAATCTCTTCTCCCAGGCACGAAAAATCAGCTGACAGAATGGAGGGGGCTATCTTGATCATAGAATCACGCTCCTTCCTCAATTCTATTTATCACTTTTTCCGCCGCTGCCACTGCGGCTGGGTGGTGAATTACCGTCGGATTTCCCCTCATTTTTCCCGCCGGTCGATCCTTTCGCAGCCACTACAAAATCAACCTCCGCCCCTTCTTCCATTGATGTGCCGCCCACCGGCGTCTGGCTGATGATAGTTCCAGGCGCCTGCTTACTGGCCTGCCGGGTAACAGAACCTACCTTCAAGCGGATGGACGCAAGGCCGGTGCGTGCTGCTTCCACGGTTCCGCCGGTATAGTCGGGAACACGGACCGTCTTGATCTGTTTTCCCTTACTGATAGTCAAATCAACACTGGAACCCTTGGCGATCTTAGCTCCGGGAGCTGGTTCCTGCTCTAAGATCGTACCAGTATCGGACTCCGCCTCCTTCTCGTACACACTGCCCACTTTCAATCCCATCTTACCCAGTTTGTCCTCCGCCGCCCGCCGGGATAGCCCTTTTAAATCCGGCATCGTCAACTCTTCGCCACCGCGGCTGACGTAGATGGTGACCACACGTTCTTCCTTGACGCTGCTTCCGGCCTCCGGCGATTGAGATACCACCTGCCCCGGCGGTGTTTTCTCATCATAAATCTCCGCCACGTTGACCCTAAGTTTCCTCGCTTCTAAAAGCTGGGTCGCCAATGCCATCTGTCGGCCCACCACATCGGGAACTTCCACTTCGGTCGCACTCCAAAATTTGCCGAAAGAAAGGAATGCCCCCACCGCAAAACCCGCAAATAGGACGAAAATAATCCCCAAGATAAACTTTTTCGTTTTATAGATCGGAAGGGGTTCCCCTGCCTCTTCCCCGTTCTCCATCTCATAGTCATCCGTCTCCGCCGAATCCAGGCGCCGGGTCATTTCCTGTTCGGGGACCGGAATGGCGATCGTGCCGCCAAAGCCCAACATGCGCTCCGCCTGCACGATATCCTCAATCAGTTCAAAGCTGTCTGGGCGCTCCTCAGGATCTTTCGTCAACGCTTTAAGAACAATGGCCTCAACGATCGGGGGAATATGACCATCGATCTGCCGAAGCGCCAAAGGTTCCTCCTGAAGATGCTTCAATGCTACGCTGACCGTAGTTTCCCCATGAAAAGGCAGACGGCCGGTAAGCATCTCATAAAGAACGATCCCTAAGGAATAAACGTCAGATTTTGGCGTGATCTTCGTCCCTTTGGCCTGTTCGGGAGAAAAGTAATGGACAGATCCCACCACATTGCCATCATAGGTCATGGTTGTCGAAGTGATCGCTCGGGCGATTCCAAAGTCGGCGACTTTCACCCGGCCATCGGAAGTCACAAGGATATTATGCGGCTTAATATCGCAATGTACCAGATGATTCGCGTGGGCGTGCGCCAAAGCACAGGCAATCTCCCGAGCAATCCGCAGGGACAGATCCACAGAAAGCGGACCTTCGCGCTGAATGAGGGTCTTCAGCGTCTCGCCCGCAATGTATTCCATGATGATGTAATGACGGTTTTTGTCTTCCCCTACATCATAGATACTGACGATATTCGGATGGGAAAGGCGGGCCGCTCCCTGCGCCTCCTGCTGAAAGCGCCGCAGAAACTCTTCATCACTGGCTAACTGCGCATGGAGAATCTTCACGGCCACAATACGATCCAAGATCCTATCGTGTGCCTTATAGACGTCGGCCATGCCGCCGCTGCCAACGTGTTCTATGATCTCATAACGTTGCCCTAAAACATCGGGTTCCATCATGTCCCCTCCTGACGTAATTGTGCCCTCTCGCCGCTGTGGAAAATCAAGCCCCATAGCAGACGACAACGACGCTGATGTTGTCCTGGCTGTCTAAAGCCAGAGCCCGTTCCACTAAAGCCGCAGCTTTATCATCGCGGCGATTTTCTGTCAAAACTTGCCGTATCTCTTCATCTGTCACGGCCGAGGTCAACCCATCACTGCACAAAATCAGGGTATCTCCATCACAAAGAGGAAAAACGCCCGTGTCCACACTTAAATCCTGCTCTGTCCCTACCGCACGGGTAATCATGTTCCGCTGCGGATGGAAGCGCGCTTCTTCGCGGGTAATAGAACCCTTCGCCACTAAATCCGCCACCAGTGAATGATCCCGCGTGATCTGCTGCAGTGCTCCCGCCCGAAAAAGATAAAGGCGGCTATCTCCCACATGCGCCCAATACGCCATGGCCGCCTCAAGGTGAAGCAAAGTGACGGTAGTTCCCATGCCATCATATTCCTGATGCGACCGTGCCATCGCTAAGATCGCCTCATTCGCCGCCATCACCGCCTGTCGAAGCTCCGCTTCGTGGAGCGGACGCTTGGTTGTCTGGGCCTGTATGGTTTTCACCGCCAAACCGCTGGCCACTTCTCCTCCCGCGCGCCCGCCCATGCCGTCGGCCACCATATAGATCTCGGGAGGGAAAATCGCTAGACTGTCCTCGTTATTCTCGCGAACTTTGCCAATGTCTGACGCCTGATACACCTTGGTCATCCTCGTCACCTCACAAACAGCAAAATGATGCTGCCCATCTGTAGTTTGGTTTATGATCACAAATGTGCCTGTTCTCAGCTCCTGTTGCCATGACTCCTCGCACGTTCTTAAAGTACCTCATAAAGCAGCTGTGTACTTCCCATGCGAATCTCATCGCCATCCTGCAAAACACTCTCCACGACAGGTATGCCGTTGACCAGCGTACCGTTCAAACTGCCTGCGTCGCGCAGGACATGACGATGCCGGCGATATTCAATACCGGCGTGGAGACGGGAAACGTTAACATCCGTAAGACTGAATTCGTTTTTATCCCGGCGGCCGATGTATATTGTATGTTCCCCAAAGGAAAGTGTGGCCTGTTTATCCGGCCCTTCCACCACTGTCAATGACGCCAATTCCCGCTTGGGTGGCAGGTTGAGCGGCATATCAAAGGAAGTTCGCGCCAAAACTAAAGTCCCTCCCGCTGCCTTGTCGTCTGATAAAACGGCATCTTCCGACTCAAAGCAGGAAGTGATTTTACACCGGCCCAACCGCAGCGCTTCATCTTCTGTCAAGCGAATGTGCAGCCTCTCATCCATGTAGGCATTGGTTAAAATCAACAGCTTTTCGACGTACACATGAAGATCTTCCAAAAAGCGTCTCGACGAAAGCCGGCGATAATCTTCGGGATTGAGCCGCAGCGCAAACGCATTCGGCACGAAATCGCCCCGGGGACTTTTTTTGCGACGATCCCAAAGCACCCGTTCTATTGCCTTTTCCACTTCAACCGGTTCCAACGCACTGCCAAACCGGCGGTGGAAAAAGCCTTCGATATTCTTCTCGAAAAAATCTTCCCATCCCGCAAGCCCCATGCCTATTTTCTCTCCTCAACACCAAGAAAGTCCCCTGACCAGATATCTTCAAAAGTATTATACGGCGCAAAGCCTTCTTCGTCAAAGTTTTACCGCATTCTTTTCCATATATTGGTTACGAAGCTGCCCGCAAGCCGCTTGAATATCAGTTCCCATTTCCTTTCTTACCGTAACGGCGATGTGCCGTTCGGTAAGAATACGGGCAAACTTGGTAATCTTTGCTTCGTCAGGACGCGCCCAATCTCGCTCCCGAATAGGATTCAGAGGGATCAGGTTCACCCCGGCCAGTTGCCCGTGCAAGAGACGGCTGAGTTCCCTTGCCTCTTCCGCCCCATCGTTGACTCCAGCGATCAGGATGTACTCGTAGGTAACCCGGCGCTTCGTCCGCTCGCCATAAGCCCGCCCGGCAGCGATCACCTCACGGACAGGATAACGGTGATTAATGGGCATGAGACGCGTCCGAATCTCATCATTAGGCGCATGGAGAGAGATGGAGAGCGTCAGCGGCATCCCTTCCGTCATCAGCTGCTTGATGCCGGGCACGATCCCCGATGTGGACAGTGTCATATGACGATAGCTGAGACCGAGACAATACGGTTCATGAAGCAGCCGCAAAAAAGAAAGCACATGCTCATAATTCATCAATGGTTCCCCCGCCCCCATAAGAACGATGGTGTCCACCTTTGTTCCTTCCGCCCGCAGCTTCTCTTCAAGGAAAAGGACTTCATCCAGCAGTTCACTGCGTGTCAGATTACGAAGCGAACCGTGGAGCGTGGACGCACAAAAAGCGCAGCCCATCGCGCACCCGGCCTGCGTGGAAATGCAGATACTATTGCCATAGGATTGCCGCATCAAAACGGTCTCCACCGCGACGCCGTCAGAAAATCCTAACAGATATTTCGTGGTCATGCCGTCCGCCGAATCCCACTTCTCCAGCATACGCCCGCGATCTATGACAAAAGTGTCCGACAAAGTCCCCCGCAGGCTACGCGGCAGCTCCGTCATCTCCTCGAAAGTTCTGGCCCCTTTTTGATACATCCATGAGGTGATCTGGCGGGCCCGATAGGCGGGAACATTCTCGAATGCTAACTTTCTGCCTACTTCCTCCGCCGTTTTCCCAAATAAATTTTCCATCCCTCAACCCGTCTTTCGCAGCCGCGCTATAAAGAACCCGTCGATCTTATCCCGCTGGGGATAAAATTGCACCATCGCTTCCTCTCGTTTTTGTAACGGCAAAAAATGCCCCGTCATCTCTAACGAAAACTCAGGATGTTCATCCAAAAAAGCCGTTACCACAGCCTCGTTTTCCTGTACCCGGATCGTACAGGTGCTGTACACAAGGATCCCCCCTGTCTTGACCGCCGGTACAGCACCGGATAAAATAGCCCGCTGCAGCGCTGGAAGGGCCGCCATCTCCTGCTGCGTTCTGCGCCATCGGGCATCGGCCCGGCGACGGAGAACGCCCAGCCCAGAGCAGGGAACGTCCAAGAGAAGCCGATCTGCTTGCCCGGCATAACGGACGCCGATCTCCCGTGCGTCACAGCATAGCGTTTCGATAATATCGATGCCCAATCGCGCCGCGTTCTCCTTGATTCGCGCCAGTTTGGCTGGATAGATATCCGCCGCTACGATACGACCTTGATTTTTCATGAGCGCCGCTAAATGCGTGGCCTTTCCCCCCGGCGCACTGCAGGCATCGATAATAAATTCCCCCGGTAAAGGCGCTACGACATGAGCCACTTGCATGGAACTCTCATCCTGCACCTGAAAAAATCCTTCACGCAAAGCTGCCATATCATCCATGGCCCCATGGGCACGGCAAAGGATCCCCTCGGGTGCCCAGAGGGACGGTTCCGCCTCCGCATGAGCGGTCCGAAGCCTTTCCAGCAGATCTTCCCGCTGTATTTTCAACGTATTCGTCCGCAGTGACAACACCGCCGGTTCGTTGTTAAACGCGCAGAGGGCCCGCGTCTCCTCCCAGCCAAACGTCTTTACCCACTGCCGCACCAGCCATTCGGGATGCTGCGCCGCTAAAGCGAGATGCTTTGTTTCCTGGCCCTTCCCTTCCGGGAATTTCACCCGTTCCGGTTCGCGAATCGCGGTGCGCAGAACAGCGTTGACAAAGCCCGCCGTCCCTCGATGTCCATATTTTTTCGCCAAGTTGACCGCCTCGTTGCAGGCGGCCGCTGCCGGTATTTTGTCCAGAAAAAAAAGCTGGTAAAAGCCCAGCCGTAAAATTTCCAAAATCACTGGCGAAATCTTCTCTAAAGGCCGGGTCACATAACGTGACACCATCCAATCCATGGTGTCACCGGCCTTTACAACGCCGTAAACCAGTTCCGTAGCTAAGCGCCGGTCCGCGTCGCTCAGTTTCTCTCGGCGTAAGATTTGCGCCATAGCGACGTTAGCGTAGGCTCCATCCTGATGTACCGCCCTCAAGCCCTTGAGGGCCGCTTCTCTCGCGCTGTCCATTAATCCTTCTCCTCGTCCAGCAGTATAGCCTCAATTTCCCTCCGCACCGCCGCAATGTCCACATGGGTATTGTAGCAAGGACCATTGGGGCGAAGATTGAGAACGCCCACGGCAGGAAGCGGATAAACATCCTGTATCCCGCTGGTCAGATCCCGTTCACAGGCAATGGCCAAAACAGCCTGAGGCCGAATTTTCTTTACTGTCTGTCGAGCCAGCGTTCCTCCCGTCACCACAAAGAAATGAAACCCCATCTCTTCCGCCAACGCCACCAAAGCCCCGATATCGCAGCGGCCGCACCGCTGACAATTTCCCATGGGATCTCGTGTGATCTTATGCGGACAGCTGGCCAATTGCAGACAATGCGGTGTCACCACCAGCAGACGATCCGCCGGCACCTTGAGGTGCTGCTGATGAATGATCTGATTGCTCACCGCGATGAAGGAACGCTCGATTTTTCGCCGGTTAAAGCCAAAAACCTTCCCCAACATAATGGCGATGGGAAATAAAAGATTAATGAGCGCGTAAGTCTTGCGCTGAAAAACCGACAGATAGGGAACGCCTAAAATGGCCCCCACGATACCCACCAGCCCCAATCCCGTGAACAGGAAGACCGCCGCTAAAAGGCCTCCTAAGATAAGGGGTAAATAGCGGCTGATCTCCGACAGTCCCAGATAACTGACGTGCCACACGGCATAGACGATCCCCGCCACAACGCATAAGCTCAGCGCGAGAAGGGCCAGGAACAGCCGCTTGCGCGGCCGCTCAAATTCCAAGATCTCAACCATAAAAACTCCTCATGGCAGTTCGCTTTGAAAACAGCTCCCTGATGACAACACATGCCCACGAAGATAATCCGTCGCTTTCATCCGTTTTTTCCCCGGTGCCTGAATCTCCACAATCTCCAAGCGACCTTCGCCCGTTCCCACGAAAAGCCCCCGCCCCGTAAACGGCTCAAACGCGCCGGGGGCAGTATGTGCCGTCCCGTCCGCCAGGTGCGTTCGCCAAATTTTATAGGATTTCCCCGCAAGAAAGGTGTAGGCGCCCGGCCACGAATCCAAGGCCCGTACCAGATTATGAATTTCAACCGCTGACTTTGTCCAATCGATGCGTCCCGTCTCTTTCGTGATCATCGGGGCGTAATTCGCCATGGCGTCGTCCTGCGTTTCTCGCCGCAAAGTCCCCACCATCAGCGCTTCCAAAGTCGTTCCCAGAAGATCCGCCCCCCGCACCATCAGCGCGTCATGAAGCTCAGCCAACGTCATATCAGGGCCAATGGGAATCTCCGTCTTTTGCAGCATATCGCCGGTATCCAGCCCAGCATCCATGAACATGGTAGTGACTCCCGTCGTTTTCTCCCCCGCCATCAAACACCGCTGCATGGGAGCCGCCCCACGATAACGCGGCAAAAGGGACGCATGAACGTTGATACACCCTTGTTTGGGGAGGGCAAGGATCGCCGGCGGTAAAATCTGCCCGAACGCCACCACGACAATAAGATCCGGCTGTATTTTTCTCAAAGTTTCAAGAAACGCAGTCTCTCTGACTTTCACCGGCTGAAAGACCGGCAGCCCTTGCTCGATGGCATACGCCTTCACCGGCGACGGGGTCATCCTTTGTCCGCGGCCACGCGGTCTATCCGGCTGCGTAACTACCGCAACCACATCGCTGACCGCGTGCAGCTTTTTCAGACAGGGGACCGCGAATAAAGGGGTTCCCATAAATACGGTACGCAATCTTGCCAAATCAGCCATCCTTTTCCTGCCGCAGACTCTGAGCAATATCAATGAACAGAATACCGTCCAAATGATCCAGTTCATGCTGGATGCAGCGGGCCAACAATTTTTCCGCATGCAGCTTGCGCTTTTTATTAAAGCGATTCGTATACTCCACCGTCACTTGCGCCGCCCGCTCCACATCGCCAAAAATATTCGGCACGCTCAAACACCCTTCGGAATCCACTTCGCTCCCCGAACGGGCAGTGATCACCGGATTGATGAGCTCCAAGGGGCCTTTACCGATATCAATGACCACCATGCGAATGGATTGCCCGATCTGCGGTGCCGCAAGGCCGATCCCGTTCGCCTCATACATCGTTTCCAACATATCATCCAAAAGTTTCCGCAGCTTCCCGTCCACATGCTCCACGGGGCGGCATTTTTCTTTCAGCACCGGTGCCCCGGCTGTTTCTATATGCAACAAAGCCATGTAAAAAAATCTTCCTCTCTCCGTCTCATTTCTCTACTCTATATTGTCGTCATCGTGTCAAAGCTGACAAGCAAAGATCACCTGACCACACCTTCGACAAACTGAATCGTTGGCCCATGATGCGCCTTTCCCTTCGTCCACACTTTCTCGGCGTTCGATATATCGTAAATTATATCACAAAACGGGGCCGTCGCCCATGGCAACAGCCCCGTTTTAAAAATTCGTTCACTTCAAAAGATTCAAAGCCATGCCCTGCTGGTTCATAAACATCTTCTGCGCCATCATGGACAACTGATTCAATGTTTCATGCGATCTTAATCTGGTGATCTCAGCGGCAATGTCCGTATCACTATTCGTGGACTCGGCATCCGTTGACGAAAGGATCTGCGTAGAATAATTATTCGCGGCAAAATTCAGATTCTGCTGTGCTGCTCCGATATCTGTCGCCTGGTCCAGCGCCTTATTGAGCGCCGAATCCACCGTATCAAGAGCAGAGGCAATCCCCCGATTCGTCGAGAGATCCAACGTAGACTTACCGTCGTTGTCCGCTAAACCAAGTCCCTGAGCCGACATATTTCCCAGCGCCACGTTACGATAGCCATGGGAGTCTGCCACCGCAATAGAAGGATGAGAACCATCCAAAAGATTCATCCCATTATATTGAATGTTGGAATTCTCATTAATCGTCGCAATCGTCTGGTCAACGGTCTTGGAAATCGTAGCCCGATCTGAATCCGTATTTGTCCCATTGGCCGCTTTGATAAGCTGATCTCGCAGAGAAGAGAGCGCGTTCACCGTAGAATTAACCCCGCCAGCCGCCGTCGACAGCATGGAATTTGCCGTCTGCGTATTCTGAAGCGATTGCTGGGTTGCCCGAGTATTTGAGTTCATGCGCACCGAAATCGCGTAATCGGAAGGCCCGTAAGACGCGGAAGGAAATCGCGAGCCGGAACTTATTTTTCCCAAGCTGCCCTGCATGGCACTGTGGGTACGGTTAATCTGATTTAAATAGCCCAATCCATTGATAGACATAATATCAATCTCCTTATACATACAAAACATTTATCTCCCGCTTTGATTGTATCCGATATCAGATACTTTTGCAAGAGGAAAATTAGAAAACCGCGATAAAATATCGCGGTTTAAAAGAGAAGGCCTTCCTGGCATTCTCACAGATTTTGGTGGAGATGAGGAGAATCGAACTCCTGTCCGAAAGCATTGTTTCACAGGCTTCTTCGAGCGAAGCTCATACTTGTTTTAAGACCAGAGACGCCTATGAGCAGGCTTCCCTGATCCGATCCCGAAAAAATTCCCTTTCCGGCCTACGAGAAACGACCTTCAGGTATCCTGTGACTGGCCTCTGTCCTGTCCGCACAGGCACAAACCGGCAGAGGTTGGCGTCAAGCCGCCAAAGCGTAGTCTTCGTTAGCTTTTATGTTTAATAAAAGTTTCACCTTACTGACGGGATGGTGACCCCCCGGCTCGCTACCCATGCACCACCTGCCCCCGTCGAGACCATTACATCCCCGCGTGCAAAAGGTACATTGTACTTGACTAAGTCATATTATAACACGATCACCGACCTTTGGCAACGGCCGCATTCTTTTCTCTCATTTAGTAAACCGGGCGAGAGCCCCTGTATCCGTCAAATCGGTCTGGAGAGGCGTCACCGCGATATAGCCGGCATCAACGGCGTAAATATCCGTCATTTCGTTATTCGGTCCGTCGTATATTTCCCCTTCCATATAATAGAAGATCTGATCGTCCTTTTCGATGCGCTGGAAAGCGTTGAGATAATCCCGTTGCCCTAAGGCGGTATAAGCAAAGATAGGTTTGTCATCCCGGAGCCGGACGGGGAAATTGATATTGAGCAGATACGGTGACGAATGCACATGGGCAAAGAACGGAATCTGATGCAGCAGACAGCGCGCAACGCGTCCATAGGAAAGTTCCGAATGAATATCCAGGGAAACCGCCAAGGCAGGGATCTGATGCATATAGCCTTCCATGGCCGCCCCCACGGTACCCGAATAAATCACGTCAGTACCAAGATTCGCCCCTTCATTGATTCCGGAAATGACGAGATCCGGTCTTCCCTCTTCGGAAATCATGGCTTCTAAATAAATTTTTACGCAGTCAGCGGGGGTTCCATGAATTTTCCACGCCGCCTCCACCGCCGGGAAAAAACCCTGATAACGTTCGATCTCGATGCGCTGACGCACCGTGACAGCATGAGATTTTCCGCTTTGCTCCGCTGCCGGTGCCGTCACCACCACGGAATGATAGGATGACAGCGCCTGCACCAACGCGCTCAGCCCAGGGGATGTAATGCCATCGTCATTGACGAGTAAAATTCGCATGATACCTCTCTCATCCAATTTTATGCGACGCGTACGATACGCCCGATTGCGTCTCGGACCACATTCTCCGGCACATCAGTCAAAGCCGTGACATGGCCGATCCCCTCCATCAATATCCATGTTACATGCCCGTCGACGGTTTTTTTATCATGAAAAATGGCCTCATAAATTTTATCGGCGTCACAGCCCTCGGCCATAACCGGCAAAGACAGCCGCATCAAGAGTGCCGCCAATCGATCGACTTCCTCTTGTTTCGTCAGTCCGAGGGCCGCACTGATGAAGGCCGCACCCATCATGCCGATGGCGACGGCTTCCCCGTGGTTGTAGCGGGTGTAGCCCGTTTCTTTTTCGATGGCATGTCCCAAGGTATGGCCAAAGTTCAATATTCGACGCAACCCCGCCTCCTTTTCGTCCTGGCTGACGACCGTCACTTTGATCTCGCAGGAGCGCAGCACGAGATGTTTCAGTATCCTCCGATCATAATGAAGCACGTGATCAGCCTGTTCTTCCAGATAGCGGAAAAACGCTTCGTCATAGATAACCCCGTACTTTACGATCTCCCCCAGGCCGGTGCAAAGTTCTCGCCGAGGGAGAGAATCCAAAAAGGCCAGATCCATAAAAACGCCCTCGGGTTGATAAAAGGCGCCGATAAGATTTTTCCCCAAGGGGTGATTGACCGCCACTTTTCCCCCGACACTGGAATCCACCTGAGCCAAAAGACTGGTGGGCACCTGCAGAAAGGGTACGCCCCGCATGTAGGTAGCGGCGATAAAACCAGCTAAATCTCCTACGACTCCGCCCCCCAGCGCGAAAATGACCGAGCGACGATCCAAGCCGGCTTCGATGGCACGGGTATATATCTTCTCCGCTTCGGTTAGAGATTTTGCCGCCTCCCCTGCCAAAATGCAGTAATTCTCTGCCGTCAGATCAACTTTTTCCAGAATATTTTTTAATGTGGACAAATACAGTTTTTCCACATTCGTATCGGAAATGATCAGCGCTTTCGAATACTCCGCCGCCAGCAAAAAAGGCGTCAACATCTCGGAAAGAGGGGCGCCGATAAAAATGTCGTATCCATGGTACAACAGATTCACGTGCAGTTTATCCACGGCGATTGCCTCCTCTTCGTAAATAACGAGTGATATCTTCCACCACTTGCAGCGGAGAAAGATCGCTGGTATCGATAAAATAATCTGCCTGGGCGTACATAGCTTCGCGGCTCCGCAAAAGCGTTTCAATGGCTTGACGCCGATCTCCTCGTTCCAGGTTGTCTAAAACCGGACGCTCTCCCCGACGGCGTGTGCGCGCAAAAATAACCTCCGCGTTTGCTGTCAGGCAGATCGTAACGCCCCAATCCTGTAATATGCGACGGTTCTCTTCGTCCTTCACCGTACCGCCGCCAGTAGCGATAACGATATTTTTGCGCACCGTGAGCTCCCGCACAGCCTTTCTTTCCAGCCGGCGGAAATACTCTTCCCCCTGGTCGGCAAAGATCTCGGCTACCGTCTTCCCCATTTGTTTTTCAATATGGTGATCCAGATCAAGAAAAGCGCAGCCTAAACGTCCCGCCAGCATTTTCCCCGTGCTGCTCTTTCCCGTGCCCATAAAACCGATCAAGACAACATTGGTCATTCACCTTCACATCCCGGTCAAACGTTCTTGATAAACGTAGAGGGCAGTCAACACTTCCTCCATGGAATCACCGCCGAATTTCTCCCGCACTTCCCCGGCGAGGATAAGGGCCGCCATCGCTTCCCCTACCACGGATGCTGCGGGAACCGCACAAACGTCGCTGCGTTCCCTAGCCGCTGATACTTCTTCCCCCGTCGCGATATCCACAGTATGCAGGGGCTTCATTAAGGTGGGAATAGGCTTCATCACTGCTCGCAGGAGAATTTCCTCGCCGTTGCTCATCCCGCCCTCAATGCCCCCTGCGTGGTTCGTTCGGCGATAGACATGTTTTGTTTCGTCCACATACATCTCATCGTGGGCTAAACTGCCGGGGAGCGCCGCATAGCGAAAGCCTTCCCCCACTTCCACGCCCTTGACCGCTTGAATGGACATAAGGGCCGACGCTAAGCGGGCATCGAGGCGGCGATCCCACTGGATATGGCTGCCCAACCCCACAGGCACGCCTCGAACGCACACTTCGAAGATTCCTCCCAAGGTATCGCCTGTTTCTTTAGCCTCCCGAATGCGTTCTTTCATCGCGTCCTGCGCCTGGAGATCAAAACAATTAAGCGCTGAAGACGCCGTCTCTTCCGATACTGGCCACTGATCCGGCGCTGCCTTGATCCCGCCGATGTCGGTAACCCGCGAAAGAACCTCTACGCCACAGGCGGCCAAAAATTCTTTCGCGACCGCTCCGGCAGCCACACGCGCTGCTGTTTCCCGCGCGCTGGAACGCTCTAAGATATCGCGGACATCCTGCCGATTATATTTTTGTATGCCCGGATAATCCGCGTGCCCAGGGCGAGCCGCAGTCACCGGCTCCCCCGCCGGCTCTCCGAAAGAGGCCATTTTTTCCTGCCAATTGACCCAATCCTTATTCTCAATCCGCAAAGTGATAGGACTGCCGATGGTCTCCCCAAAGCGCAGCCCCGACAGAACCTCGACGTGATCCGTCTCAATCGTCATACGTTCACCGCGGCCATATCCCCGCTGTCGCCGCGACAAATCCCGATCAATATTTTCCCGGCGAACCTGAAGGCCCGCCGGAAGGCCTTCGATCATGGCGATGAGGCAGGTACCATGCGATTCTCCCGCCGTAAAAAAACGAAAAGCCGTCATACCAACGATCGGACCGCCGCCCGATCTTCCTCCCTTCCCCCACGCGCATCGCGTCAGAAGCTATATCATGCCAATGAAAATAAACATTCCACAAGCTTCGGCTATTTTCCTGCTCCGTCTTTCTCTATGTTTCGAGCAAAAATGTAGAGGACAATATGTCCTCGCAATATTCCCGACTCTTGCACCTGCCCTGAAATATTTTCCACGATCACAAAACGGTCCTGCTGTTCTAAAAGGCGAATAAAATCTAACAACTGAAAATAATCTCCTTCCACCGTCATCTCAATCCGCTGTCGGCAAAATCCTTCTTTCTGTTCCGAAACGCCGGGAGTAAGCCCAATGACCTTCACCTTAGACCGCAGCATATAGCCTTGAAGATCGCTGAGGAAATCGCCGGTTCTCAATTCATCTGGCAAGAGACGACGGCTCCATTCCGTGTGTTTCTTTAGTGCTTCTTCTGCAGCACTATCATTGCCGTGCCGCTGCGAAAACGTTTCCAACCGCGCCAAATCCTGTTGCCGTAAAAACAGTGTCCGACGCTTCTCCTCTAAATCTGTCTGCTGCTCTACATACACCGTCTGATAAAAAAGAACGGTCAAAGCCGTCAGTACCACTAAAAAAACGACCAAGGACGCGGCGGCCTTATCTCGGCCAATATGGGACAGCACGCGCATCCTCCCTTTCTAAAATTTCAAGCGAAGCGAAAAAGTAATGCCCTGGGGCTCTCCTTTTTCAAAATGCTCTAACCGCGGGTTCTCCCGGAAAAACACCCGATTTCCCTCCAAAAGGTCCAAAAACTCCACCAGGCTTTCATAGCTTATGGCAACTCCCTGGCAGTATAAGGCCTGATCCTCTTTCATTTCCATGGAGGTAAGATATACATTGGGAACGTTCAAAACCCCCAAAGTATAAAAAATATAACTCCATGAGGTCCTCTCTCTCGACAGCCGTGCCAACACACTGTCCCGCTGCGCATTTTCCTCTTGCAACGCCTGCCATTTTTCCATCTGCGCCCATTCCGCTCCCTTAGTCTCCCATATGAGGTTAACTTCCGCTAAACGCTCCTCTATCCGCTGAATGCGCCAGCCGTTCAGCAAATAGAGAAAAAGAACCGCCGCCAGCCAAAAGCTCAGCACGCCTTTTCCTATTTTCTGCCAGTCCCAATGGGAAGTTCGCCTATGTTCCGGCAGGAAATGCACCGCATCCGGCATTAGGCGTAAAGCGCTAAGAGCCGCGTAAAGAGAAGCGATCTGTCCCTCATTCCAAAGACTTTCCGCCGCCGACGGCAAGAGAAGAAATCCTTCGCCACGCAAAACGACCTTATCTTTCCCTAAAGTAAAGGGAAGCTCCTCCGGGAGCAGTGTCAGCGCGGAAAGTTTCATATCCAAATCCTCAAACCGTGCTGCCATTTCCGGGCCGTGTTCCTCGTCCACGGCCGCAATCTTTACGGTTCCGTCGGGCTCCGGGCAGTATCCGGCCCAGAATCTGCCATCAGGATAAGGACAGTTAAGCGCCAAATCCCACTGCACCGCTGCTGAAAGCTCTTTTGCCGGCAGCACGGGGAAAGACTTCACATACCAGAAGCATTCTTCCTTTGCATAGGTGACACCCACCGTATACTGCGTCAGGCCATACGTCTGACAAACAGAGCGAACGCTTTCTGCCAGCTGCATCAGTACCGGCGCCGGATCGACCGGATTCAAATATGTCTTTCGTATCGCCCAACGGATTCGGCAGCCCTCATCTCCGTCCTCAATCTCTGTAACGTATACTTCTCCTCCCACAGCGTATGCGCCGGTCCCGCGATCAGAACGTCCTTTCCCCCTTTTTCTCATCATTCAATGCTCCCAGTGTTCAATGATAAAATGGCCATTCCGCTTGACAAGATGCGCCACAGCCCGGCTTCGCCCGTCGCTTTTCTCGCTGACGGCGAGCAGGAGGATGTGATCGGCCTTCTGTTTGGCATATACGGTGCAGGCGATTTTTTCCGTCGAATTTTGCAGTTGGAGTATCTCCACCGCTTCTCCTGACGCCCTTTGAATTTTGTCCCACGCCGCCGGATCTCTATCAATGAAATCAGCCACGGCCAAGATCCCATTTTGTGCTTCCATCTGTAACGGCACGGCATTTAAAAAGCGTCGCGTCGTTTCAAATTCCTTCTCGTTGATCGTGAACGCTGCCACGCCGAAAAAAGAAACAACGCTCAAAATCAGCAGCCCCACGAAAGAAATAAATCCGCGCTCCTGCCCTGCCCTCCTCACGGCTTCTCTCCTTGACGCGGCAAAGTCACGGCAGAGTCCAGCCCATAGGTGTGAGAGGTCAGCTGATTGCGTGCCATGATGTGAAAAAGAACGGTGCGCGCTCCTTCTTTTCGGTAACTGAACTCTGTGATAAGGATATCCCCCAAGCTGCTGCCCCCAGTCACCGGCTGTTCATTGCGCATGAGGCGCGGCCTTGCCTCCGACGACAGGTGATATTCCACCCACTTGGCCGGCCCCGCAGCGTCCCGGCAGTAAATTTTCAATTCGCCCGCTTCCTCCTTCACTGTCACGGCATAAAGAAGGTCATGGCGAATATGCTCCATGGAAAACTGTACCTGCCGGGCCAGTTCCCAGTCGCTGATCATATAGACATAGGTTTTGACGCCCATAAAGAAGAGAACCCCTAACGAAACCAAAAGAAGGGAAGCCAAGGGCAATGCAGCCATAAGCTCTAACAACCCATAACCATGTTCGCCGGTCAATCCTTCCCGCCAGTGCCTAATCATCGCAGCGCACCAGCTTTCTATAACTCTGTTCCAGCCTTTTCCCTTGTTCTTCCCAGGCTACGGTCACTTCAACGGATCGCAGTCTCGATCCGTAAGGGCTGTCCGTAATCCGGGACGTGAGATAAAACTGCCGATGGTTGCGCTCCACAGGACTCGCGCCATCCTCCAACCACGGCACTTCACCGACACTTCGCAGCCACGCCGCCGGGCGAGCCTCGATCAGCGCAATCTGCTTTTGCGCCAAGAACGAGGCCGTGACAGCCCCCTCGCAATACAAGCGCTGCCGATTCAAAAAAAGATAAGAATAGCAGACGAGGGCGAGGGCCGTGACGATCATTCCCAAAATTAGCGTCTCCAAGAGAAAAAATCCTGCTTCCTGTTTTTTCATGCTCCGCCTCACTCCGGGGGGAAACGCGACACCCGCACCCGTCCGGCAATATCAACAATGACATATCGCTTGGTCGTCCCGCGCTGCAAACAAAAGGAAATCGGGTTCGCTTCGCCGCTCGAAGAAAAGGTTAATTGGGGACGGCTGGCGGAAAGAACAATCCCATCGGCCAACATGTGGCGACGGGATATCTTAGTGCCGCGCCGCAGATAATACTCACGCCTCTCAAAGCCGAATACCGGCGTACTCTCCTTCGGCACCGACAAAAATTCTCGATGCTGAGGCTGAAACGTTCCGGTGACTTCCCGATAATATCGGATCTCTGACGCCAAGCGAGCCGCCTCGTATTCCAACTGCCACAGGCTTCCCCACCGGGCAAAGAACGGAACGGCGAGGGCCGCCAGCGTTCCCAGGATCCCCACAGTGAGGACGACCTCCAAAAGGCCGAAACCGTGTTCTCTCATAAAAAGCTCCTATACCACGCCATGATCGCGTCTCCGGCCCAAAAGACAAGCAGCGCACTTCCCGCTAAGAAAGGACCGAAGGGCAGCGTATCCCTTAAGTTTTTGCGCCGTACGCCCAAGAACCATAACGCCGCGAAACCGCCGATCCAAAAAGCGAAGAGGAGAGTCAAGAGAATCTCCTCCCAAGAGAACCAACAGCCCAAGGCCGCCATAAACTTTACGTCCCCGGCTCCCAAGCCGCCCCTTGAGATCCATCGCAGCAAAAGCAGTATCCCACTCCCCAAAAACACGCCGAGCAACATCTCCGTCCCCGGCCATGGCGATAGGAGCACCTCGCAGCCCAGCCCCATCGCCGCCATCGCCAGCAGCAGACGATCAAAAATATAGCCATAGCGCCCGTCGATGAGGGCGATGAGCAGTAAAAAAACACCTAAGAGAACGCCCCGCAACGTCCACGGAGAAAAAGCCCCCCGTTGATAAAGGAGAACACTCCAGAGCAGCCAGAGGGGCAGGAAAGCCTTTCGCTGCCGGGCGATGAGTTGCCAAGTGAGCCGCATTCCCCATGCCTCCACAACTCAAGTATGGCCAAATTCAGTAATAGCATGCCCTTGGCAAAGGGCCTGAGTGTGATCCGAAGCAATGGTATAGGCAGTTGCCGTAATATTTTCCTTATTCCCATTGCGCAGCAGACATTCTCCCTTCGGCGGATGCAGATTGTCTATATCCACCACATACTCCCGCAGATCCGTCGTAAGATTGGCAGGATAACTGCCCTTTTCCGACTGATATAAAAGGATGGCGGAATTTAATACCCGTAGATCGGACTGCACCTTCGCCGTATTGGCCAACACGAGAGAATTATTGAAGCGCGGGATGGCGATCGTAGCCAAAACACCGACGATTGCCATCACGATGAGAATTTCCAATAATGTAAATCCGCGCTGATCGTTTTTTGTACACCCCATCCCGTAAAACGCTCCCTTCGAAAATCAAAATCCTGTGTAAGCCGTCATTGCATCTAGGACCGGCATGGCCACGGCAAAAATGACGAAGCCCACGAGGCAACCCATGAAAAGGATCATCGCCGGCTCCAGCAAGGCCCGCAGCCGTTCCGACAGCGTGTCCGCCTCTCCCCGGCAAAAATCCGCCATTTTTTCCAAAATCATCTCCAATTCGCCGGTCAGTTCCCCAGTAGCCAGCAAATTCATCATCACCGCCGGGAAAATTTCTCTTTGCCCTAAAGAAGCGGCTAACGTTCCGCCCTTTTGGATATCGCTGCGCAGGCGCAGAAAGAGCTGCTGTAAATAAGCGTTCCCCGTCGTTTCATGCAGGATCAAAAGCGCTTGATCCATGCGGATCCCGCTGGATAATAAAAGAGCTAACGTGCGGGAAAACCGCAGTAATTCACTGTATACCAAGAGTTTTCCGAGGTGGGGAATCCGCAGCAGCCAACCGTCGATCTGCCAACGATAGCGCTGATTTCTATAAATACTCCCTGCCCCTAACGCCAAAATCCCCATCCCTAAAAGAAGTCCATACCCATAGTCGTGCAAAAATGCCTGCAGCCCAAGGAGCAGCCGAGTGGGGAGAGGAAGCTCTGCATGGAGAGACAAGAACAGCGCGGCGAAGGTCGGCAGAATGAATTGCAGCAAAAAGAGCAGCACCAAAAGAGTAACCGTCAGGAGAATCATCGGATAGATCATGAGGGTGACGAGTTTTTCCCGGGCTTTATACGCGGCTTCCAAGTAACCAGCTAATTCTTCCAGCACCGCATCTAAATTGCCGCTTACCTCCCCCACATGAATGAGGCGAACCACTAACAGTGGGAATACCGACGGATACTTGCCCAGAGAAGCGGAAAAGGACTGCCCCTCCTGCACCCGCCGCGATAAATTTTCCACCATCCCCTGATAAAAACCGTTCCGTTCTTCCCGGGCCAATACCTGTAGACATTCGCTGATGGGAAGGCCCGCCTTCACCATCACCGCGCACTGACGGCAGAACATCATCACATATTGGCGGTGAAACTGCCGTCGAAGCCAATGCAGAGGAAGCGGCAGCGAAAAAGATCGCTTCATCTCCACGACATAAAGGCCCTGACCGGCGACCAATTCCGCCGCCTGCCGCTGCGACGCTGCTTGTATGACGCCGGAAGCGGAATGGCCCTGACCGTCATAGGCTTTATATGAGTAAGCTGCCAATCCGCCTTCTCCCCTGCCTAAACTTTCCACTATGCCAAATATCCATCGGCCACCTCCGAGGTGATCTTGCCTGCGGCGCGGAGCATCTCAATGGATCGGTTCATGGTTTGCATCCCCAGTACACCGCCCGCCATGATATGAGTCGGAAGCTGCTGCGCCTTTCCCTGTCGAATGAGATTGCGCACCGCCGGAGAAGCCGTCAGCACCTCCGAGGCCGCCACCCGTCCCCCATCCGCTGCGGGCAAAAGCTGCTGGGTGACGACAGCACAGAGGACAATGGCCAACTGAGCGCGAACCTGCCCCTGCTGTTCAGCGGGAAAGAAGCTCTCCAACCGCAGCACCGTATCCACCGCCGACTGGGTATGCAGGCTCGCCAAGACCAAATGGCCCGTCTCCGCCGCGTTCAGCACCGTAGCGATGGTATCGGCGTCCCGTAATTCTCCCACCAAAAGGATATCGGGATCGTCACGCAGAGAATTTCTCAGCGCAGCGGCAAAGGAAGCAAAATGCGTTCCCAACTCCCGCTGACTGATCAGGCTCTTATCCGAAGGGTGTACATATTCAATGGGATCTTCCAATGTGATGATATGTTTGGCACTTCGCCGATTAACCTCTCCTAAAAAAGCCGCTAATGTCGTCGTTTTGCCCGCGCCCGTCCGTCCGGTGACCAAAATCAACCCATGGCGGCACTTCACCAACTCCCGAAAAACTGCCGGACTGCCCAAATCATCCAAAGACGGTATCGCCGTAGGAATCAGCCGCAGCGTCATGGCCAGCCCGCCGATCTGCCGAAATACATGGACACGAAATCGTTGCTGCCTCCAATGCCACGCCAAATCAATCTCACCGTTGCGGTGAAACGCCGCCCGCTGCTCATCGGAAAACATTGTTTCCAAAAGCGGCGCGATAAACTCTGCCGTGATCGCTTCTTCTGCCCTACGGCGCAAACGGCCGTCAAGGCGAAAAAAAGCCGGGGCCCCCACCGACAAGTGAATATCCGACGCCCGCAAGGCCACCGCGTTTTCTATGAGGCCCTGCCATCTCTCCCTATCCTCCATCGCCGTAAAGCCCCCGCTTGATCTCCTCCAATGTCGTCTGCCCCGCCAAAGCCTTTTGAATCCCATCCCGGCGAAGAGACACCATGCCCTCTCGAATAGCTGTCTCTTCTATGACACGCAGCTTTTCTCCCGCAGTCACCGCCGCTTGAATGGTCTCCGAAAAAGGCAGCAATTCATGAATGGCCAGCCGCCCCCGATAGCCAGTCCCACGGCATTTCTCACAGCCCCGCGCCCGAAAAGCCATCTGTCCCGAACGATACTCTTCCCCCAAGAAAACGGCTTCCCGCGACTTGGGCACAATCTCATATTCCTCGCGACAGGCCGGACACAGCCGCCGCACCAAGCGCTGGGCGCAAATCCCCAAGAGCGCTGCTCCTAAGAAATACGGCTTAATCCCCATATCCAAGAGGCGAAAAACCGCCCCGGCCGCCCGTCCCGTGTGCAGCGTGGTAAACAGAAGGCGTCCCGTCAACGCTGCCCTGACGGCGATCTCCGCCGTTTCCTCATCCCGGATCTCCCCCACCATGCAGATGTCCGGATCTTGGCGTAAAAGGGAACGAAGCCCGGTGGCAAAAGTGAGCCCCGCCTTGGTGTTCACCTGTACCTGATTGACCCCCGGCAAATAATATTCCACGGGATCTTCAATGGTAACGATATTTTTCTCCGGTACATTCAACAAATGAAGGGCCGCGTAAAGAGACGTCGTCTTGCCGGAATTGACGGGGCCGACGTGCAGGATAAGCCCGTAAGGCGCATGTCACCAACGCTGAAAGAGCGACAAATTTTTCGGGGAAAGATCTAACTCCTCCGTTCTCCGCAGACGCAAGCCGCCGCCCAAAAGGCGCAGAACGATCTTCTCCCCCTCCATGACTGGCATCGTGGACACGCGAACATCCACGGCCGTATCCTGATACCGATAGGTAATCCGCCCATCCTGCGGCAGGTTGTGGATCGTCGTATCTAAATGTGCCATCACCTTGATGCGAGCCAGCAAAACATCCTTCAACTCCATCGGCAAAGGGGGCGGCATCTCAGACAAGACCCCGTCGATCCGTAACCGTATCCGAACATGATCCGCTACCGGCTCGATATGGATATCACTGGCCCCGAGCGCCAACGCCGTCTGGATAACATGATCCACCAAGGTCACGATGGGAGCGGCGGAGACATTCGGCGCTTCGCGGCTGATATTGCCGCTTTGCCGAGCGCCTAAGAGGCTCTGAGCCACCAATTTTTGCACATGGTTTTGCGTATCTGGCTGAAGAGAGATCATTGCTGTTTGTCCCTCCGCTTCCTCATGTCAAAGACGCCGACAACGCCCGTCCCATGGCCTCTCGATCCGCCTCTTGCCCCGTCCAGAGACGAAAAGAGGCTGCGCCCTGCCCGATCAGCATAGGGATGCCGTTTAACGTCTCATGGCCGTTGGCCTCGCCCTCCCGTAAAAAACGAGTCTTCGTCGGCGTATAGATGATGTCGTAAAGGAAAGCGTGTGCCTTGAGCGCACGCCAATCCACCGGCGGCATCCCTTCCGTATGCGGTACCATCCCCAAAGGGGTGGCATTGACCACCAAATCCGCCTCGGCCAACCCCTCCCGAAAGAGCGCCTCCGTCCACGAAACCGCCATTACGTTTCCGGCAAAAGAAAAATCCCGAAGGAGTTCCCGCGTTTTCTCCACGTTACGAACTCCCAGCAGGATATTTTCCACCCCTTCTTTTACCAGCGCCCAGAGAACCGCGCGGGCTGCGCCACCCGCCCCCAAGAGAACGGCGTTTTTCCCGGCAAAAGTTCTTCCGACGCCACGCAGACCTTCCAAAAAACCTACCGCATCCGTATTGTAGCCGATGAGCCGTCCCTCTTCCTGTACCACCGTATTCACGGCCCCGATCCTTCGGGCATCCTCATGAATCTCATCCAAAAGAGGCATGACGGCCGTCTTGTGGGGAATGGTGACATTAAAGCCCCGAAAGGAAGAGTTGCGCAGTTCCGACACCGTTGCCGCCAATTTCTCCGGCAATACTTCCATGGCCGTATAACGGTACGGCAGCCCCGCAGCCTCTATTGCCGCCTGCTGCATGGCCGGCGACAGCGAGTGCCCCACAGGATAGCCGATGATCCCTAATTGCTGTACGATCGCTGCGGCCAATCCTTTCCCTCCTTGTCATCCGGGTTTAAGAAATTGTCACCTTTTTCAGAGAAAAAAATTAATACGTTTTTCATTATAACATAAAATGGCTATTATGGGAAATGTATACCCCTTCTTTAACCAAACAGAATCTTTCCTTCAGTTCCATCTACGGCTCTACAATATGCCGTCGTCTCAACGTAGAAGGTCTGCACCGCAGACGACGAACAGCATCTTTTTTGTGAAGGAACAGTCTACGAAAATGTGGCTGTTGGAAATTGACCCACCTTCTCTTTTCGTCCAGCAATGATAATTTTCAGCCAAATTAAGAAAATTTTGGACGATTTCTCTTGCTGTCAGCACGAACATAAAACGTGCTTCTACCAACCCCCTTTCTGATGATATAGCCTTCCTCGGTAAGTTTTTTTAATGCCGCCAAGGCCGAAGACCTTCCTATGCTCGGACAGTGAGCCACAACATCTGCTCCTGTGAATCTGCCGATTTTTTCTTCGGTATATTTTTTCACAATATCATATGCCGTGCTGTTATCGCCGCTTTCGTCCATCAACCCAACCCGCTCTTCAAATTCTATATAACAGGCCAGAATGGCCTGCAACATATATCTGATGAATGGCGTCGGATCGTTTTTCTCTTCATGCCATCCGGCATCAGCTTCTTTGAGCGTATCGTAATAGCGATCCTTAGTTTGCTCTATCTGCTTTTCAATACTGATATATTTCCCTACACGATATCCGTTCTTATACAAAAGAAGCAATGTGAGCAGTCGGCTCATTCTTCCATTACCGTCATTAAACGGATGAATACAAAGGAAATCACAGATAAATGTTGGTATCAGAATCAATACATCTATCTTCTCATTGGCGACAGCCTGTTCATAGGTGTTGCAAAGGCTTTCCACAGCATCCGGTGTTTCATAAGGAGCAATCGGCGTAAAGCTGGTAACTACAGTTCCATCGGTCTTTGTTTCATTGATATAATTCTGAACATGTTTAAAATGTCCACCGTATGACAATCCTGCTCTCTTCAAAAGCTCCCGATGAAGCTGAAGGATGTAAGCAGGACGGATCGGAATATACGCGTTACTCTCATGAATGATATTCAACACATCCCGATACCCCATGATTTCATCTTCATCGCGATTCCTGGGCGTTGTTTTTTCTGCAAAAAGCTGCTTTATACGAGTGCTTGTTGTAACAATGCCTTCGATTTTATTGGAAGCTTCCGTACTCTGTATCTTCGCCAACTCAACCAGACGATTCAACTCTATAGGCTTCTGCCGGATGAATAAATCCTGTCTCCCTTTACGCTCGTGTATCTTTGCGACCAGGTTTACTATATCTGTATCCCAAGCTTGATCTGCAAGTCGGCGATAGTCAAACGATCTCATAAGAATTCCTTTCGTCCATCATCCTTCTCGTCCAATTATATAAGATTTTGGATGAAAAAACAATCCATTGGACGAAAAACCGTAATCCGCAAAAGAAAACCACGGGTAAACTACGCTTTTCTGCTTACCTAAATCACTGTATTTTCGGCATGATCAGGCTTACCGTCTCTACATGGCTCGATGGCTTCAGATGGATGTCAAGTGTGTAGCCTGACTTGCGTTCGTTCGCGGGAATTGGTCAAGGCGTGTTTTTGCCATAAAACACGCCGATTTTTTACCCTTGTACGTTCGCGGAAACATGTCAAAGACCTTGCTCCTACCTATATTATAATATGCAACTGCACAGATTCCTCAATCGCCTCAAGACTTCGCTCTGCGGGAACAAGTCCAAAATCCCATCATCTCAACTCTCATGCTGCCGGAAGCGATACTTTCCTTTTCCGTGTCCAGTCACCGGTTCAATCATCCCACGCTCAGCCATTTCACGCAGCAGCGTAGAACTTCTTGTCGGTTTCAAGCCGAGTACCCGCTCCACATCTGATCTTCCAAATATAGATTCTGTACCTAAAGCTTCTTGTAATTTGCGAACATTCGAAGCGGTCTTTGATGTGAAGGCATTTTCAATGTTCACTTTTTCCTCTCCAATGTTCACTTTTTCCTCTCCAATGTTCGCTTTTTCCTCTCCAATGTTCGCTTTTTCCTCTCCAATATTCGCTTTTTCCTCTCCAATGTTCGCTTTTTCAGAGTCAGTGTTCGCTTTTCCCGACTCTTTGAAAGTACCACTGATATGCAATGTTCGGTTATGAAGTGGATGATTCTCGTTCAGCAGGAGATTTTGGAGAAACAGCTCAAGGAATTCCGTCGTCTCATGAATGCCATTTTTCAAGTCATTGTAATTTGCTCTGACCAGTGCATTCCGAAAATACCATGCATTCTCAGCAAAAATGTCATTTGTTACGTCAAAACCAAGCGTACGCAAATACTTAATGAAGAACACGGCCGTCGTTCTGGTGTTTCCCTCACCAAATACATGGATCTGCCACAGTCTGGATACGAATACGGCAAGGTGGTGGATGATTTCATCCATCGAAAGATTTTTATAGGAAAACTTCTTCTCCTCTGAAAAATCATAGTCAAGTGTCGCCCTTAGCTCCGTGGCACTGCCATATAGCACGGTCGCTCCGTTCAGCACCCATTCCTTCTTCGTGATGTTATAATCTCGAATACGCCCTGCATGAGAATAAATGCCGGTAAATAGCTTCCTGTGAATCGACAGGTACTCATTTGGCGTAAAGCTGAAAGCTCGCTCGGACAGAAGCGTAGCGATTCTGGCCGAGACTTTATCCGCTTCCTCAGTTCGGTCATCCGAATCACGGACAGGATTCTCCTCATAATAGCTTTGTAGGAGCGCATTGGCCTCCTCAAAGGAAATCTCACCCTCGATATTGCGAACCGCCGTCTGCACCAGATATTCCGATGTTTTCAGTCCGTCCACAGCCTGCAGTCCGATGGCCGTATGCCACGCATAACCCTTGTCACGCTTGTCCGGTTCGGTTCCTTTTATATACTCCTTAAAGGGATCTTTATTCACTCGATATCACCTCGCTGCTTTTTTGTCCTCACAAGAATCCAACCACTTCCAGATGTATCGTCTAACAAGACTCTATCTTTGATACAATGTGCTTTCCCGTAAAATGTACTCCGATTTCTGTGAAAGGGCTTGATTTCGGAGCTTTTTCGGCTTCTGGCAGGCACAATCCGTCCTGTGAAAATATTCCGATATGCTCTTGCTGTTGCTATGCTCATCCCGGCTGTGCCTCCTTTCCGAACCCCCTAAAGGGCAATCCTTAAAAAGTATAGATATCCTTAAATTGCGTAGGGAAACCTTAAAAGGTTTAATCGTCGTTATGCCTGCCACCACGTTTATATGGATTTAACTCCTTTGTTTTACTGATCACTCGCAAAGTTTCTGATAGGCTTTCTTTACAATACCGGCCATCAGCTTTCTACGCTGTTCAAGGAAATCCGGGTACGACATCTTCTCAAAATCGACAGGCAGTGCATTTTCAGCGCAGGTCTTTTTGTATCCTTCCTCGCCAAGTTTCTGACGATATCTGTCAACATACTCAGCTGACGGATCATCAGAGATGTCGATGTTCGTGTTATAATCCAGATATGTGAAGTTCGCTATCTGGTTTCGGTCACGGTCGCTTGTATAACCAATCCCCGTCAGATAATTCTTTGGAAAGATATGGTGTTTATCTATAGCCTTTTTGTCTCCACTTGCTCCCGGCAGGAGTTTTGCTGCAAGTGTTGTAGTACTGAACAGCATAGGAGTTCCCAAAACATTAAGAGCAGCAATGTATCCATACCATGCAGGTGATGTTGCTGCCGCACTCATGAGGTCGGCAGGAAGGGTAAGGTTGAAATAATCATCAGAAAATCTTGTGGAAATCACTCCATCCAGATAAGAAACAAACTCATCCGCTGTATGAACATTTCTCAAATCAGCAAGCTGCTTTTCAACCTCAGACTCTGTAGAACCGTATAAAAGTATGTTATTGTCGACATGAATATCCACTTCTTGATGACCTTCTGAAGCGCAATTGGCTGAACCTTATAATCGTATTTCCCTATCAGATAAAGGACATAGCAGAACACAACTGCATTTGTAGATGCAACAATACTTCCATTCACATACTCAGCATCAGCAAACAAACCCATGAACGCATGCCAGTTGTTCAGGTTTGTAACCTCATCCAGTGCGCTCTTGAATTTTGTGAGATTAGCATCCATCTCTTCTTTTGTTACAACTCCGGTTTCGAGATTTTTACCTCTCATGAGCATATAAGCATAACGAAGCCGCGCACGACGAAAACTTACTGCGACCGCCATACGTATCAGATGAGAAGGATCTGCCTTCAAGATAAAGTTATAGGAAGTTCCATCTTTCGGTATACGAGACTCGACGCAGAACTTATCAATCTTGTCATGTACATCGTTATCATAAACAGCAAGAAGCGTTTCTATGAAGTTCTTCTCCGTCAGTTTCTGTCCTCCTGAATTAACACGCACAAAGACCTCAGCCACATCCTCCTCGGTCGCTTTTGCATTGATGCGGAGCGTCGGTAATGTATATATAGACAGATTGAGCAGATCATTCAGATTTGTTTCGATTGCTTCCTCATCTTCATCAGTCAGAATGTCTTTTCCGTTTTTCTGTCTACCGGCATTACAGTCCTTGATGAATTGCCTCCGAAACTTCGGAACGTCATGGTTTGCATCGGCTTCAAACACAGCACTGATTCCACTAATCCATTCTGGATTACGCTCATAGGCTTCAGTCCAAACCACAAACTCACGGGTAAGAGGATTGAAAGCAATACGAATCTGTCGCTCAGAATAGTTCTTGTCCTTAACCTTAATCCCAGATATAGCAGCCAAAAGAGCTGTCAGACGCTGCTGGCTATCGATCACAAGATAATCTGGCTGGATGTATGTCTTGTCATTGGTACCGATATGGTTTATGGTTTCATACCCATCGGGAGACTGCCAAAGCATAATGTAATCTATTGGATATCCCTTCAGCATTGAATCCAACAGATCTCGTGCCTTGCTATCCTTCCAAACAAATGGTCTCTGAAGATCCGGAAAGCCAACCTTGCCGTTCTTTACATCGCTGAGCAAATCGCCGACCTTGCTCGGAATATTGTCAAATAATTCTTTTCCCATAAAAATGTACCTTTCTCATATTTTATTTACTCCACGAATAAATCTGGCAGATTGTATTTAACGAGCTCTACATCGTCGCGGACGCCTCTATTGCCACAGGTCTCTATACTTTTCTTAATCTTCAATTCTGGATCTGTAGCCGCGATGTACTGTGGATGTTTCAAAATATATATTGCTGATTCTCTTGTAAATCCATGCTTCTCAATGTTTATGGCAGCCCGGTTCGTAGATCCATATTCTACAAACTCGTACCAGTCATTTTCTATCTTATCGACTCCTTTGATCTCCTTATAGGCTCTCGACACTTTCAGGAAATAATTAGAAAGCCGGAACAGGATAACATCGTCAATGACCGACAGAACATCAGATATCACAAAATTCCGATGCTCACGAGAATCGTTGTAATCCATGTATTGCCTGTCTATGTACAGTGCATTCTTAGGAAAGTTCCTTTTATGCTGCAGTGCCTGATTCATAATCTGACTCAGCCCGTAACCCTGTACCCACTGACCAAGAATTACTGCATACCAATTTAACTTTCCATGCTTATGAGAGGTTTTCCCGACATGGCCAAGCGTGTCAAACTCATAAACTTCCCATTTGAATATCTTGCAAAGTCTCTCCAGAAAGTCCATAAGCTCGTCTTTATCATATTTTCCATCTACATCGATTTTCGGAAATTCAAGACCATTATAAGCTATTGCCTGATATAGCAACTCAGACTGATCAACTGATACTGTTATGTCGTCATCCTGCTGGAACTCCTGATTAGAAAACAACTCTCTAATTCTGTTCTCATCTCTCGGCTGCATCAAAGCAACAAATTCACGTCTTACCCTGCTGTTACGATCTTTTAAGATGTCATTCAAAAGAATAATGGCAAACTTTCGCATCATATCATAAAAGTCAGCACTCTGGTTTGCCGGGTACTTTTCCAGCTCGACTGTTCCTGATAAAAGCGTCGAAATGACATGCTTCTTCTGCGGCTTGGTCAGTTGTTTCTCCACTGATAATGTTTGATCAGGAATCTTTTCTTTCAGTAGGCTGATATATTTCTCATTGGCTTTTTCGTTCGAAGCAACAAGAAATACATTTCCATATAGGCTATAATCGAGCCTTCCCACGCGTCCTATCAGATTCCTGAAATCAACCGCTTTCATGTGCTTTAAGCCATTTTTGAAATCAGTTACAAACAAATTATCTGCCGGAAGATTAACCCCTTCAACAAGTGTGCTTGTACAAAACAACGCCGTTATGTCGCCGTCTTTAAAAAGTTTTTCTATTCGTTGACGAATAGAGGACGGCAAATAACCTATATGATACGCAACGCCTTTTTTGACAAGTTCCGCAAGGTAATAGTCACCATGTACTTCGTTACTTATATCCTTAGAAAGCTCCATGAGCTTTTTATTATCTGTCTGATCTATCCTGTTGGCAGCAAAATCTCTTGCTGCCGTAACTGTTTTTCGGGTAGATGGAAAATAAACAATAGACTGAGTCTTATTTCCTTCGCTGTCACGCTCAAACCGCAATAAAACATCCGTCAGATCAGCATCAGGGAGTGGTACAAATGTTATCGGTATCAGTTCTTCGGCGTGTTCATCGTATACACTGACCTCATTATCTACCAAGTCTATAAGAAATTTTATCTGTGTAACAGGTGACAAAGATGTCTTCAGATTCTGCTTCTGAAGACTCTCCTCATCAAGTTGACCGATCAAGTTCAGATATATCTCTGGATTTGGCACATTCGGCGACGCAAATACAATATGTGTATCTGGAGATTCCTCCGAAAGCATCTGGGTAACCTGATAATAGAATGGGCTCCTATTATCATCGCTTGACACTTTATGTGCCTCGTCAATAAACAGATAATCTATATGTAACTCCTTCTCATTAATCAAAAGATAAAGGAGTCTTTCTGGCGTCATTATCAAAATATAATTTCTTCGTTCGTCTGGGGATTTAGGCTTCACTTGAAGCGCAGCATCTCCGGCAGCCGTAACTATGTGGTATCCAAACTCTCTGAGGTTATCTCCAAGATCATCTGTTACTTTGGTTCTGACTTCATTAATGAGTGCTTTCGTCGGAGCAATTAGTGCAAAATTCTGCTTAGCTCCGTTCAGAATCTGCTGCTTCATAAAACTTCTCATTATGAAGGACTTTCCCGTTGATGTAGGTGCTGAAAAGCTATAGTATCCATCTGTCAGATGGTCGTATATTTTACGTTGCGCACTCATAAAAGCATTGGACGGATCTGCCGGAATGGATAACTTTTCACGCTTATAACTCGAAAAAATCTTTTCACGAATATCCACTCCATCAAATGAAGATTTCAATATCTTCTTGCCGCGATAGTTATTAATCGTGGTCAGTACCGAACCGCCAACATAAGAAACCCTGCTGTCATTCGGATAAAGCTCAGCCAGCATGGTTATGATCTCTTGTGCCCATTCTTTCTGTGAATCAGATAACTCCGGATGATTCGATTTTGACAGAAGATCTGCAAAAGCAAGAGCATCTGCAAGGGAAAACACACGCATTCTTCCCCTGTCGAGTCCAAAAAGATGAATAGCATAATTAAAGAGGATGTCTTGATAGATTGTCCTTAAATACTGATTCTTATTGAGGTCGGAAAAATATCCGTACCCGAAATTTCTCTCTTCAGGCATGGTCTTCACCTTCTCTCATAATCTTCTGCATAATAGACTTTTTGTCATCCTCTGCATCATCAAATGGCAGAATGTAAACATAGAATGATCTGTTTGTCAGACCAAGGCTTTTGATCTTATCCTTGAGCGCAGGCAGCGCATGACTAATATCAGAAGTCATTTTCTTATTGATAAGTTCACGATATTCATTGCTGCTATACTTTTCAGCATCCAGCCCAAGGGTATATCCAAGAAAAATCCCATAAGCCATATCACGATTTACGGTTTTGTTTGGATCGGGAGTAATAATATCCTTGAGCTGCAGTGCAACAGGATCGTTTTCCGGCAACTCAAAGATTGTGTTATCCACAATCTGAATCTCCGTAGCTGCATTTTTCTCTATTTGAGCAATTCGATCAAACGCTTCATCAATTGCAATACCAATGTCACCAACGACACTGGATGCACCGAAAACCATCTCATACGACAAAACATCTCCATCTCCATCGAGCGAGAGCAGATGCATTCCATCAGTTACGCTCTTATCGGATTTTGCCGTTATATTCAATTCAACCTTACTGTAGATCTTCGGTGCACCAAGAACAGACTCCAGAAAGGCATAAAGTAAGATTTCTCCTACTTCATTTCCCGTACCCTTTTCGTCAGCAGAGCCGCTCTTGTGCATAATATCAAGCGCTTCAACACCAACGCTAAATTCATTTCCATCAAGCACAAACTGCTCTATCTGTGAGCGCGAGAAAACATACTGGCCAATATTCCATCCAAGAAACTGTTGTAGTTTGGCCTTGGAAAATCTGTTGCTTATTACCTCTTTCAGCTTAAAGAGCTTCAACTGTTCGTTAGCATGCTGACCAAGGCTCTCCGAATGGGGAACCTCGACAAATATTTCATTAAATCTTTTGTCGTTGATTGACTTGTTCAGCATACGCTCACTCCTCCAAGCAGATTATATCTATTCGTCTTTCTTTCCGTATGGAACGGTATCCTCTGCGACCATAGATGTAGGCATTCCGTAATTGTGAATATCATAGTGATAAGGTGTGTTCGTTTCTTTCACCAGAGTGGACTCATCACCATCAGGACTGTATTTTTTGAAATTTTCAGCCTGTTCCATGACCTTTTCAAACACTTCCTCATCCCACTCTGGCGGGTATCCGTTCTTGTATAGAAGTACGGTCAAATCCATATTCAGCTGGTTCTTTATATCCTCACGAGTCGACCAATCAGCATATTGGGATTTATCATCCACAAGCTCTTTGATTTTCTTTGCAAGGACAATGCATTTCTCATCAGCATACGGGAAGCCATGATCATCACGCACTTTCACAAGAATGTCATAGAAAGCCTTTTCCTCATATGTGATACCCATTTTTTCAAAGGACTCTCTATCAGCATTCAAGTCATTCATGATCTTAATTAGCTGTTCAGACAGGTCGTTTACGAAATCAGCGACAACCTCACTTGTAAACACCAGCTTATCTCTGCTGTTGTAAGCATCGACCACCTGACGAAGACGCTCATCGAACTCAATTGCTTTTACCTTGTTGGTCTTTCCATAAGCAGAAATTGCTTTCTTCAACAATTTGAGTAACGCATTGAACTTTGTAATCGGAAGCTTTACTGTTTCCAACTCTTTTAAGAAATCGTCGCTGAATAAATCAACGGATTTATGTTCATCGACAATATTTTCAATTCCAGTACAGGTAATAGCCTCTCGCACCATATCCTCAACAACACGGTTCATGATTTCCGCGTCCGGCGCATCTCCCTTGGTCTGCTTGTAAATAATAGAGCGAATGGCCAAATAGAACTGAGCCTTTGAAGTTTCTTCATCGGTAAGCTCTCCAGATGGGAAACAAATCACATAGGCTCCCTTCAACCGACGAGAAAGACCCATGAAGCGAGTTTGAGTGTCCTTTTTTACCTGTACAAACTCTGCCGCATCGTTTAAACAATTCAATCTTTCAAGCGGAGTTCCAGCATAAAATCTTCTGGCATCAAATCCACTCATCACCTCATCAAGCAATGACAGATGATTTCGGAAAATTGAAAGGGAAATATTAAGCTCATCAATAGGACTTTCCTGCGGGCTTCCATATTTTTTGACTGCCTCCAGCATGTCATTTTTGATTCCGATATAATCGACTACCAGTCCCTTATCTTTACCATCAAAAACACGATTCACGCGGGAGATTGTCTGAATGAGGGTATGCTTTTGAAGCGGCTTATCAATATACATCACTGCAAGTGACGGAACATCAAAGCCGGTGATCCACATGTCCACAACGACAGCAATCTTGAAATTGGAATCCGTATTTTTGAACTGTTTATCAAGCATCTTCCGATACTCTTTGGAACCACAGAGGTCATACAGCTCCTTTTCGTCATTCTGTCCCTGCGTCGCCACAAGATTTATTTTCGGAAGAGACTCCAGTTTATCCAGCTGCTCCTGAGATAATTCGTCTTCATGCTCAGCTTTTCTCTTCACTGTCCAATCAGGACGCAATGCCTCAATTGCCTTTAATACACGAAAAGCGATCTTCCTGTCTGCACACACAATCATTGCCTTCTGAACGATCTCTGGTTTCTCAGCGCAGAGCGATTCATAGTGGCTCACAATGTCTGTCGCCAGTTTCTTAATTCTATCCGGATGGCCAAGGATAGCGTTCATTTTACTCATGGCACGCTTGCTTTCTTCGATCTGCTCCTCGGTCGATCCTTCCTGAGCACACTGCTCATAGTATCTTTCTATTTCTTTTGCCTGTTCATCCGAAAGGATAACGCGGGCAAGGCGAGGCTCATATGCAATCCTGACAGTGATGCCATCATCGCTTGACTCTTTCATAGTATAGCTGTCTACAACATCTCCAAAGACAGCTATAGTCTCATCAATCGGTGTTCCGGTGAAGCCGCAGTATGTTGCATTTGGAAAACTGGTACGCAGATAGTGTCCAAATCCATATGTCGTAAAGACTCCCTTATCTGTCTTTTTTAATTTGGCACCGACTCCGGTTTGTGTGCGATGTGCCTCGTCGGAGATGCATATAATATTACTCCGGTCTGAAAGTAAACCCGTGCTCTCGCAGAATTTTTGGATTGTGGTAATGTAGATGCCGCCACTCGGACGATCATTCAGAGTATCATGAAGATCCTGACGGCTTTCAATGCTTCGCACATCATCTTCATGTAGATACTTCTTAGCTGTTACAAACAGTTCTGAAGTCTGAGTGTCCAGATCTTCACGGTCAGCAATTATGATGATTGTAGGGTTATGGAAAGCTTCATGATCTCTGAGTGCAATAAGTCTTGACAGGAACAGCATGGTATATGTCTTGCCGCATCCTGTGGCTCCAAAGTACGTACCACCCTTACCGTCACCTTCAGGTCGCATGTGCTCCTTAATATTCGCAAGCATCTTATTTGCCCCAAAATACTGAGGATAACGGCAAACAATAGCCTCGTCCTTCCTACTATCATCAGGATAGAAGACAAAATCACGCAGAATCTGAAGAATGCGTTCTTTTGCAAAAGCTCCTTCTATCATCGTGTACAAAGAGCTAATGCCATTTGAAACCTTGTCCTGATCGTTCGCTTTATTCCAAGCATAATAGTATTCATAAGGTGTGAAGATACTGCCCATACGATTATTAGCGCCGTCGCTTATAACCGACAAGAAACAGTACTTCATTAGCTTAGGAATATCCCTACAATATCGGATCGTGATCTGCTCCCAAGCATCGTGAACCGTAGTATCTTCTTCAATGGCTGATTTAAACTCCAAAATAGTCACCGGTATGCCGTTAATAAAGACGAGCAAATCCGGTCTGCGCAGACGCTTGTCCTGAACAGAATACTGATTGATTACTTTAAAGATGTTGTTCTCCGGATGATCAAAATCAATGTAGTCCACATGCAGTGCAACTTGGGTGATATCATCACGGCCAAGGTCGAATCCTTCCGTGACAAGCCTGAAGGATTCACGGTTTCCACTATACAGAGGCGTCGAGTTGATAAGGCGCAGTTTATTAATGACCTTTTGAATTTCAACATCACTAAGGTCATTGTTGTAACGCGATACAAGATACGAGCGCATATCATCCGTCAGAAGGATATCTTCGTACCTCCTGTGAATGCTTTCGCCGGGCACGTAAGTATAGCCCTGCTGCTCAAACAGCTCTATAATTGCCTGTTCAAGTTCACCCTCCGTAAATTTTCCTTTTTCAAAAATATAATCCATCCGGGACGCCTCCTCCCATTTAATCTTCCTCGCTGTACTCCTCGATAAGATATGTATCAAGTGCCGCTGCCAAATTCACAGCGAGATTAGCAAGCGGTCTTGTAAGGTCTTCACTATTCATACCCGCTCCATGAGCAGCAGAATTATTTCGTATGAATGGTAAGGACATCAGAACTTTTTCTCTTAATCCATTCCCGTTCATTGCCGTAGGAAGTGTAATGTGGCCATCACTCAATATCTTTTGCGTAAGCGCATCTGCATTGCCTCTATCAGCTCCGCAAATAATTTTCATGACGCTCTCATAACTCTTCCCAGCATTTGTGATAGCCTCAGCATAGTCGTCTTTTTCAAGGAACTCTACGGCCTTTATCAATTCATCATATGCAGACTGAAAAACCGGTGCCGAGTCCGTAAGCTCATGAAGCTGTTCTAATGCCTTGCGCTTTAAATCCTGTTCGAACTGCTTCGCATCAATCTTTATCATCACACCGTCAGCAATGATCCAAGGCACATCGTTATCTCTAAGAACGTTATTGACAGCCATTCTGAATGGTTCCTTCTCGCTCTCTGATAAAGCCTCATATTGAAGCTCTATTAGATCAAAAAGAAACGGCGTAAACATAGAAGCCAGAACAACGCTACTGTCGCCCATCGGATTGAAGTCCATTGCAGCAAGATTAGCAACCGGATACCCAGCCAGATCGTTGACCTTGTTTGCCGCAATCTCAAGAGCATCTGTTGTTTCTTCATAGTTGTCATAGCGGTTTGGATGATACTTTTGTGGCTCTCTGAAATCTTCCAGCACTTTAACGATCTTTTGCTTCACAGTGAAGTCTATATCACCACAAATCTCATCCTTGGACTCGCCATTGCCAAAATCAATCAAATCCATATAACGCTGAGAAAAGATCATACGGCTATCACCTCTTTCTCAGCTTCTTCGCGAGAACCTTTAATGAGAATAGGGCATAATTCCTTAATCCTTGCTTTTAGTCTTTCATTGATATTCTGGCGTTCCTTATAAACTGTATATATATCAGCGATGGCTTTTTGTACTTCAATATCTGCAATTGGAATCTCGACGTCAACCAAATCATCCCATGTAAACGTTTCTCGTGCAGATCCCCAAGAATGAAACCTTGCATACCTATCAAATTCGGTTCTATTAAAAAACATAGCAAGATACTCTGGCAATAGAACCGACTCATCAGTCGAAAACACCTCATTTACAGACGAAATAACAATGTCCTCATTAGTGTTATTGAAAGCATATGCAAATACCTTTTCATTGTGAGTTGTTTGTACAAAGCCGATTTGCCTTGGCCTTACAACCTTATAATTCGACAGCTCATTTCTATTCACCTTTGAAGTGGGAATTCGGAACTCCTTTGATGTACTTATACCCATCACATTTTTGCTTCCATTTTCTCCATTTCTTACATCATGCCGATGAATAAAGGCGCCTATCTTCCTTTTGGGGATTTTTCTTCCAAGTTCTTCAATATAAGCATCACAAGTTAACTTTAAATCATCCAGTCCGGACTCATATGCTTTTTGATTAGAAAGCATTGCCGTGTATATATCTGCATATTTTTTCTGAACATCAATAGCTGGGAGAAATATATCCATGTCGCACATATCTTCCCATGAAAAAGTTTCACGTGCAGATCCCCAAGAATTAAAGCGAGCGTATCTATCAAATTCCGGACGATTAAAGTACATGTAAAGATAATCAGCACATAGTTGATCTTCCTCTGAAACACCGAACACCACAGATATGGAGGATACAAGGAAAGTATTATCTGTATTGTTATATGCCAAAGACATTTTATCTCCACGTCTCGATGTATCAGGAACATAAGCAAAATAACCGGGTGGAAACAATTTATAATTATTCAAGCTCACACCCGTTAAGTCTGCCTTTGTAGTAATCATCTGCTTCTGTGTAGAGAGTCCAACGACAGCGTCTTCTCCAAGCTGACCATCACTATTTCTCAAATCGGATGGTTCTATGTATTTCCCAAGTTTAGTCAATCCCATAACCTATCCCCCTGAAAGCATCTTCAAGCATTATCTGTGACCGTTTTTCTCGTTTCATTACGTCCTGCATTTCGGACTGAATTCGAGACATCTCAGTCGGATAATCAATGTCCAAATCGTGATCTATAAACTCAATGTATTTGCTTGGAGCAAGAGAATAGTCTTTATTTCGTATATCTTCGATTGTGACAGTTCTACAGTACTCTGGAACATCTGAATACCTGCCCGTTTCTGCATCCTGCCAATCGCTGTAAAGAGTCTTAACTGCGGATATCTGTTCATCCGTTAGCACAATTTTCTTTTTCTTTTTCCCCTTATCAATTACGATCTCCTCGATATTTTCATTCCATGTGCGTAGATCCACAAAGAGGACTTCGTTACTGCGGTCACGTAGTTGTCTGCCATGCCACTCTCCAGCCTTCTTGTTCATATTGACAATCCAGAGCGTCACGGAGATATCTGTTGTGTAGAACATGTCGCGAGGAAGAACGATAATTGCTTCCACCTTGTCATTCTCAATTAAACGTTTACGGTTCTCGTACTCGTCAGGATCATTCAACGCTCCGTTTGCAAGCAGGAACCCGGCAATACCGTGAGAAACGTCTAATTTGGAAATCATATGAAGTATCCAAGCATAGTTTGCATTTGCTACGCGAGGAACCGTATAGCCATGCCAGCGATAATCATCTGTCAGCTCATCCTCAGCTCTCCAGCCTTTAAGATTAAACGGCGGATTGGCCATGACGAAGTCAACCTTCTTGTCCTTATGAAGGTCTTCCGTAAATGTGGAAGCGTTCTTTTCTCCAAGGTTATGAGCGATACCACGGATAGCAAGATTCATCTTACAAAGACGCCATGTATCAGGATTGCTTTCCTGACCAATGATGGACACTTTCTTTCTGCTACCATTATGCCTATCGACAAATTTCAGAGACTGTACGAACATGCCCCCAGAACCACAACACGGATCATAAACCGTTCCGCTGTATGGCTCGATCATTTCTGCAATCAGTTTTACAACACATGCCGGTGTATAGAATTCACCGTCTTCCTTTGTGCCAGAAGCAGCATAAACCTGAAGGAAATACTCATCGACACGACCGATTAAATCTTCCTCTTGGAATCGCTTCTCGTCAATTTTGTTTACCTCGTCAATCAGGCTCTTCAGCTTGGATTTGTCAGCACCAAGAGTGGCATACAAGTTTTTAGAGACAGCACCCTTTAAAGCAGGATTGCTATCTTCAATATCAGCCATTGCCTGATCGATGATAACTGCGATGTCATCAGAAGATGCATGTTTTACGATATATGACCAACGTGCTGTCTCCTTAAGGAAGAACACATTTTCAGCATTATATGAAGAGACCTTGTTCTGCAGAATTTCCACCAATTTCGGATCATCATCTTTGTGCTCCTCCGCAATCTGAGCGCGGCGCTTCTCAAATTTATCTCCTGCAAATTTAAGGAATACCAGTCCAATAACCGCATCCCTGTTCTTTTCCGTGCTTCCAACGCCACGTAATGCAACGCGGCAATTCCATAAAACTGTTTCAAGAGAAACCTGTGTATCTTTAGTTTTTGTAGCTCTTGCCATTATAAAAATCCTCGCTTTCAGCCTCTATTACCGATAGAGGTACATTTTAATCTTAGTCTTTTGCCTGTCCATAAATCAGGACTCATTGCTTTATTATGCTTTTTCTGCTTCTTTCTTTTCAGCATCGTCTGACGCTCCACCTGATCGAATCCAGTCGTCAACCTCGGATAATTTGAATTTCCACATCCTACCGACTTTGTAAGCGGGCATGTCTCTTTTTGAAATCCACTGAAGAATAGTTTCTCTGCCTACTCCTAAATATTCCTGTACGTCTTTCAGGTTTGTCCATTTTTCAATATTTTCTGCCACGTTCTACACCTCCGTTGTTTCCTTTGGTACAAAATCGATCTTTGCCTTAATGTCAAATACACTTTTATGATTTGGAAAGCAATTCCTTCCATCCTCATCGTGCATTTCAAAATGACAATCGAATTTACCTTCCTTGCCGCGTGTCTGTATGACCACGGCAATTTTTTTATTTGTTCCGGGCTCAACCTTCGGAATTTCTATCTCTGTTTCTTCAGCAAGTGGCCCGACTTTATATGTCTTAATAAAAACCAGCTTCCGATGCTCCCATGTAACAAGTCCAGTGTTCCGCAGTTCCCAAGTATGACGAAACGAGTCGTCTGTCTGCTTTTGATATCCCTGCTCTCCGCCATACACTGCGATGCTATCACCTTGATACAACGGTTTGAACTTTTGCAAATCCTCAGCAGGCTTTTCATCAAGAATTCGCTTGTACTCAGCAGAAACTATATCTTCAACATCAGCATCCGGGCTTTCAATGATCAGCTGGTATTGTCTTGCAATTGCTCCGGACAGTGCATTTTTATCTGAATCAACTGTGTCCGGTATCCCATATGCGTTCATCGCTTCACTAATACGTGTCTCATCTATATGCTCTTCAAGAAATTTAGCTATTCCATCAATATCAACTGGTGATGGGAACGTCTTCTTTAGTTTATCCGTCAACGGCTTTGGCTTCTGCCCGCTAATCAATTTCTTCTCATATTCGTGGCTGTTATACGGAGAATCAGAAAATTGATTGCTTCCTCCCGCCCGAAAGAGTTTAGCCACAAAGATTCCCTGATTCTGAATTCCTTTGCAGTAGGGATATATCCTTGTGCCGCATCGCGCAAAATTCATCTACTATCCTCAGCTTTCAAAAAGTCCCTTCATTAGTCCCTTTAGTCCCTTTGCAGCCTAATGTAAGTCCCTTCTACAGAAAGTATCCTATATACAGATAGGCAAGCAGAGGTGGGAACAGACATAGGCCGACTTTAACATATAAATTATACATGATAATCATACAAATTTCAATAACAACAAGGAATAAACCAACTCAAACTCACTCAAACCGACACTTGCATATCCGCGTCATTGAAGCTGGTTCTCTGATCAAGAGCCGTTCGCAGTAGATATGACGGGAACAACCAAATAACAAAACCAGCGGCGCGAACTTGCTGGCCAATCAAAACGGAGCTTGTTGCTCTATTCCGGTAGGCCTTTTGCGCTTTTTTAGGACATGTGCTGGCTCCGTTTCAGAAAAACAACGGAGGCAAAACATGTCAAAAGAAGAAAAGACCTATTTCATCTACATTCGTAGCACCGGCAAGAAGGTGCCGGTCACCAAGGCTCAGCACGACTCCTTCTATAAGGAAGCCGACCGTATCCGCCACAAGGAGCAGGATCATGGCAGATGCATGTGCCCGTATCGATTCATTTGGAAATGCGAGACTGTATCGGCTGCGAATATCACGCGGCAGGCGATATCACTTCTCTGGATCAGCCTCTCCTTGACGGCAACGGTACCCTTGGCGACTATATCTCGGATACCTGCAAGCCGATGGATGAAGTCATCGCCGACCGTATGCTCTTGGAGCAGCTCTTTGCCAGACTGCGTGAGCTCGACCCGGAGGCCGATACCATCATCCAGCTTTGGAAGGATCATCCGGAGGGCATCTCCGATCGCGCCATTGCAAGAGAGCTCGGTCGTCCGCAGAAGACCTTCGCAGATCAGATGAAGAAGTATCGTACCGACCTTCGTAGGATTACCGGCAACAAGTAATACAAAAGACCACGAACCATACCCTTTCCGGCCACTGTCCCTCTTTCGGATGGTAGCCGGAATTTTTTATAAAATCCTCCGCTCAAATCGACAGTTCATCTCCAGTGGAAGGTGAAGGCAAGAGAGCACAGGCCTTCAGAAAGCGAGGTGAACACATGATGTACCGCAGTTACGCAGACACCGGCGGCAACGTGAATGAGGAGATTAAGCTCCTCAACACCATCAGTCACATATCCGCCAGACTGGCAAGGAACCTTTCACTCCTTGCCACAAGCCAATCCGAGGAAGGAGGAAAAGAGAATGTCAAAAATGGCAGAAATGCAAGAGACCATCGAAGAGCTCCGCACCGCTGCTGCTTCTATTAATGCCGCAGCCGACTGGCTCTACCAACAGTTTTCCGATGACGACGCTCCTGCACAGAAGGAACAGCCAAAACCTGAGATCAAGCTTGAAGACGTAAGAGCCATTCTTGCCGAGAAGTCCCGCGCCGGTCATACCGCAGAGGTACGCGCCCTGCTTCAAAAGTACGGTGCCGCAAAGCTCTCGGAGATCGATCCAGCAAACTATGGAGCCCTGCTTCAGGACGCGGAGGTAATCAGAAATGGCAGCTAAAGCACACGCGATCCTGTCCGCATCCTCATCCGACAGGTGGCTCCACTGCCCGCCATCGGCAAGGCTCTGCGAAACCTATGAAGATAAGGGAAGCGACTACGCTGCCGAAGGCACCGACGCTCATGCGCTTGGCGAGTATAAGCTCAAGACCGCACTCGATATGCCTGCTGACGATCCGACCAACAGCCTCAAGTGGTATTCCGAGGAGATGGAGGACTGCACCAGCAGCTATGCCGAGTATGTTCTGGAGCAGGTCGAAGCCGCCAAAAAAACCTGTGCCGACCCGGTAGTTCTTATCGAACAGCGTGTGGACTTCTCCCGCTGGGTAGAACAAGGCTTCGGAACCGCCGACTGTATCATCATCGCAGATGGCACGCTCCGAGTAATCGACTACAAGCACGGTCTTGGAGTTCTGGTCTCCGCAGAGGGAAATCCGCAGATGCAGTGTTATGCCCTCGGTGCTTTGGAGCTTTTCGATGACATTTACGACATCGATCAGGTATCCATGACGATCTACCAGCCGAGACGCCAGAACGTCAGCACCTACGAGATCAGCAAAGACGATCTGTATCGCTGGGCGGCTGAAGTCTTAAAGCCCACCGCAGAACTTGCCTTTGCCGGTGACGGAAACTTCCTGTGTGGCGAATGGTGCGGCTTCTGCAAGGCCAAGAACAAGTGCCGCGCCAGAGCCGAGGCAAACCTGAAACTCGCACAGCACGATTTCAAGCTCCCACCACTACTCACAGATACAGAGATCGAGGTCATCCTCAGCAAGGTAGACGAGCTGGTCAGCTGGGCTTCCGACATTAAGGAATATGCTCTCCGGCAGGCGCTCTCCGGCAAGGAATGGTCTGGCTTCAAGCTCGTCGAGGGCAGAGCCAATCGCAGGTACAGCAATGAGGCCGCAGTTATCGATGCGGTCGAGGAAGCTGGTTTGACCCGTATGAGAAAAAGCTGCTGGGCATCATCGCCATGCAGAAGCTCCTCGGCAAGCCCCGCTTTGATGAACTCCTGACGGCTTACATTGAAAAACCTCAGGGCAAACCCACGCTTGTGCCGGAGTCAGATAAGCGCCCGGCCATGAACACAGCAAAAAATGATTTTATGGAGGAAAACGACAATGAGTAAGAATGTAAAAATCAGCAATCCCATGAAGGTTATCACCGGTGCCAGCACCCGCTGGAGCTACGCAAATGTCTGGGAACCCAAGTCCATCAACGGCGGCACACCCAAGTACAGCGTGAGCCTCATCATCCCGAAGTCCGACACCAAGGCGTAAAAAATGCTGCTCGCCATAGGACGAGCAGCAAAAAGTTGATATTTCTAATGATCTACTTGACAGGGCATATACAAAAACAGGTGTATCGCGTCTTTTTTATTTCGCTCAATTTATATCCAATACGCCACCACTCAAAACAGCATACAATATACCTGTCAAGCATATAATACCTATTAATATAATACCTATTAATATAATACCTATACAAATTTTCTTAAACATCTTCTTGCTACTATCTTTGTCCGCCATAACTGGATATCCATGTCCGTCTAAAAACTGATCATCATATAAAAGGTATGCATCATATAATGTTCCTAAATACCCTACGCCACCAGTTAGGAAATATAGCAACCCCGATATTTCTCTGCCGACATAAAATCTATGCAATCCTCCTATTCCCAGAAATCCCAGCAATAAAAAACCTGCTACTGAATTAAAATCTTTTGCCGACTTAAATACAGGTGGATTTATAGAATCATTACATTGTATTATCTGAGAAAATCTCTTTCCACAGTGCGGACAAACCGAATTATTATCAGAGAGCATCGCACCACATTCTCGACAATACATAATCATATCTCTCCCCATAAAAATTTTATTACTTCAATAACGAAAGATAAAATGCCAATACCTGCAATGTATCCTGTAGATAAACGAATGACATTTTTTGACTCATAAGAGGTTAAGAGCTGGAGCATCCCGTCTAAAAAAGTTGGTATTACTAACATTACAGATGTTAAAATATCAAAATTTATATCTATTAGAAAAAATACACTTTCGGTAAAATATCCGATTAAAAGGCCCGTGCATCTAGCGCATAGTGGGAATTGATAATTACCAATGCTATAACTTCTGGCAAGCATTTGATGACACCCCCAGTATTTAGCACAAATATGCATACATTTTAACCAAATATCGTCCTTTTTCTTCACCTAAGCCTTAAACCTTTTCCCACAATCTTTACAAACCCAATAATGAGTTGTTGTTGTTTTTCCGGCTCCACATAGTCCACAAAATCCAAAGCAACAAAGTTTCCATAGCTTTGCTCCTTCTCCTGACACTTCAGATATAATGTCTAAATTATGAGACCCGCAGAATCTACACGCAATTTTAGGTGTACTTCCAGTGTTGTTTGTCACTACATTGCCACATTCAGGGCATACCTTAGAGTCTGGAGATATTTCTTTAGAACAATTAGAACAATACATCACAAGTCCTCCTCACAAATTTAACGAATCTTTTATTTTATAAATCTTTAATTATAGACAACCCTTTAACATCTCAGATCCATTTATAGATTTTGTTATTAAGCTCCTAAAAACGCTTGTACCCTTCATCTAACATATTTTTTACCTTAGACATCCGAATGGTAAGGTTATTTTTCTTTCTAGCGGCGCGCCTTACTTTGGCAATCACTATGCGGCGCATCTTAAATTTCTATAGTAATTGGGATCGTCAAAGACAAGTCTTGCCGTATCAAAGCTAATACACACTTCTTTATGTTGCTCTCATTTTTCACATCATCCCATTGGAAATAACATCCTTGAAATGTCGCTTCCATGCTTTAACTATACACCTTTTCTCTATAAATCGCAATACACAGTACAATATGAAACATATTACACTTTATTTTAAGGAAACGCTGATAAAATGAAGTCGCCCAGATTTGTACAGATACGCTGTTCCTATATAGGAGACAAACCGCAGGTGTAGTGGGGCTACATCGAGGATTTGTCAAGGACGAGAGGACAGCGCAGATGTGCGAAGATGGGTGGCTGAATTTATCAGCGTTTCCTTAAAGTCTCAAACTTCGCACATCAAAAACATTCTACAGACCTTGAAAACAGTGGCTTTATGCCAAAGGAAATCCCCCTTTCATGCACATTTTCGTAGTTTTTGCGACAACAGTACAGGTAACTCTTTCAAGAAGCCCCTTGCAGACATTTCTGTATCTCCCCTTCATCCAGCATAGGCTTCTCTGTCGTGGTCAAGCATTTTTATAACATGAGTGTCCAATAAACTTATGTCGAATACCTCGCTTCGAAGAGTGTGTCAAGAGTTTTGTGTAAATCATTTTTCAGTATGTCGTATCATAGTGTTCCATAAGTTTCGCCATACGCTCATCCATCAACAGTTGGTTGCGAACGAGCGCCCAGTTTGGTATCTTGCGCCCCGCCCATTTCTGGTAAAGCTCCTGCACCCGTAGGTACAGTAGCTTGAACACAGCATCCTCGTTCGGGAAAGAACCCTTCTTCGTCACTTTGCGGAAGCTGGAGTTCACGCTCTCGATTGCGTTCGTCGTATACATGACCTTGCGCACGGCACTGCCGTAAGAAAACAGTTGCTCGACATGCGTGAAGTTGTTCTGCCATACGGCGACAGCCCCGGGATAGATCGCCCAATCCTTCTGGAACTGTTCAAATCGCTCGCGTGCCTGACGCGCATTCACCGCGCCGTATATAGCTTTGAGATCCTTCGTTAAACGACTCCAATCTTTGCGCGGAATGTACCGGATGGAGTTGCGAATCAGATGTACGATGCATCGCTGCACAACCACCTGTGGGAAGATCGCTCGCGCACCGTCTTCCAGACCCGTCACGCCGTCCATAGAGAGAAAGCCGATGGCTTCCAAGCCGCGCGACTTGAGTTCGTCAAAAACTTGCATCCATGCATGCTTGCTCTCCACTTCGTTGATCCAAAGCCCGAGTACATCCTTGCACCCATCCATATCGTAAGCCAAGACGACGTGCACCGCCGTTTGTTGGATACCGCGCTCCGTGCGCAACGAAACGTACAGGCAATCGACGAACACGAACGGATAGGGAAACGCTGATAAATTCAGCCACCCATCTTCGCACATCTGCGCTGTCCTCTCGTCCTTGACAAATCCTCGATGTAGCCCCACTACACCTGCGGTTTGTCTCCTATATAGGAACAGCGTATCTGTACAAATCTAGGCGACTTCATTTTATCAGCGTTTCCTTAGAATGGCTTCAACGGACGGTTTCTCCATTCCTTCACTTGCTCCATGATGCAATCCGTGATATGGGAGATCTGTTCGTGCGACATCTTGAAAACATAGATGTCCTCGACGGTGGCGGCGATATCGCGCTGACTCATGCCGCGTCCGTACAGGGCAAGCACCTTGCCTTCAATGGAAGAGACATCACGCTGGTGCTTCTTGACGATCTGCGGCTCGAAGAAGCCTTGACGGTCACGGGGCACGTGGATGGGGACTTCTCCCAAGGTCGTCTTGAGTTTCTTTTCGGAGTATCCGTTGCGAGTATTGCCACTGGAATCCGTGCGTTCATGGTTGGCATAGCCGAGATGGTTTTGCATCTCCCCTTTGAGCGCCGCCTCGAAGATGGGCGCGAAGATGCGTTTGACGACATCTTGGATTTCCTGTGCGTCTTGGGGTTGGTAGGTTTCCATGATTTGCTTGGCGATATTGTCTGCCGGAGTGGGGGTAATTTTGCGTTTTTGCCGAGGAACATTATGATGATAAACGAGCAGGCGACGCTTGGGCAGCACTGCTCAAAAAGCGCAACATTAGCGGCGAGGCAGAGGAGCTAATCCATCAGTTAGGGCAGGAGTGTGAGGCAGAACTCCGTGAAATCAGCCGTGCAATCTGTGCCGAGATGCGTTTTTCTGAGCAATCGTTCACCAACCATAGCATCAATATGGACTCCATTATTGATGCGAAGCGGATCTGGAACTGGTTTGCCGTTGTGGGAAATGGCGGTCTTGATATCGCTGCATTAGCAAACTGGTGGAATCCTGGAGGATGGGTTCTTTCTGGAATTGCGGCTGCCAGCACTCTAATATCGTTTCTCTTTACCGATCGGGAGGAAAAGGTACGCGATGCACGCCGCAAATTGGAGAAGAAACTGACGGATCATATCGAAGAGATGATCAAACAGCTGCGCAAAGACATGAACAGCTGTCTGCAAAAAAAATCTCATTAAGGAATATGTATTGCCGATGCAGAAAGCCGTATATAAAATCGAAAGTTCCGTTTCCGAACTGTCCGAGGCTCAACGAAATACGGCACGCATGTTAAATGACAAGCTGCGGGAAATCAATACGGAGTTGTTAAAAGCAGCATTTGACCATATTGGACGGGACGGGATGATGCGGCATATCGGTAAGGTGGCGCGTATTCCCGGCGATACCGTGATGATGGATTGCACGCGTGGTGGAGTTTTACCGCATAGCGTGCAGGATGAACTGGCAGTGTTGCTCAGAGAGCAGGTTCTCTGTATTAGGGGCTGTGATGATGTATACGATGTGTTGCGGGAGGCGATTTGGAGTCCTGATATTCCACTGAAAGAGGTATGGGAGAGTGGTATTGTCCGCTTCGGTGAGGATGTTCCGTGTTGCGTGAGTATTCCTCAGCTGGATGTCAGTGATGTAGCTGTGTGCAGTCGTATTCGGCTGGCACAGCAGCTCACAGATATGGTCGTTATGAACTGATGGAGGTAGCTATGATGCAAGAAATGAATGTAGCTCTCGGGCAATGGGCAGGGCAGAGCAATGAACTGCTGCAACGAGTGCACAATGAATGCAAGGCGATTGACTATCATGATTCTGCTCTGCCGCAGAGTGTTTTTGCGGCGGATAAGCCCCTCAGCATCGTATTTGCAGGGCAGTACAGCGCAGGCAAGTCCACCATTCTCAAGGCTCTCACGGGCGTTGAGGATATTGCCATCGGTGAGGGGATCACGACACAAGTGGCACATACCTATGACTGGAACGGAATACAGGTGATTGATACGCCGGGGATTCATACGACACTGCGCCCTGACCATGATGAAATCTCCTATCAGGCAATGGAATCGGCGGATATGCTTGTCTATGTCGTCACAAAGGAGTTGTTCGATGATTTCATCGGGCAGAAATTCCGCAAGCTGCTCATCGATGCGGACAAAGCGGGTGAAATGATTCTGGTCGTGAATAAAATGGGAGATGTCGGGAATACACCGGTGAACCGCAGAATTAAAGCACAGGATTTGGAGAAGGTGGACCCATCCGTATGTGCCGCAGGATCTGCACGTCGTGTTCATTGACGCCGAGTCGTATGTGGACAGCCGTGACGAGACGGATGAGGAAATTGCGGCGGAGCTGGTTGAACGGAGCAATTACGAAGAATTTGTCTCCGTACTGAATAATTTTATTCGCGAAAAGGAAATACCGTCACGGATGACGACGGCACTCTACAAAATAGATGCGTGCATCCGTGATGCGATGAAGGAATATCAGCCCTCCGTCGGAGATGACGATGTGGATGCTGTGGAGGAACATCTGCGCCAAGAGCGTCGTATCGTGCAGACGAATCAGTGGCAGCTTGAGACGGCGGTCAAAGCGGTAATTGAAGATGCTGTCGCAGAGATTCACGACGTAGGGCGGGAGATTGCCAATGTCATCTATGGTTATGACAGCGAAGATGCTGCGAACACGGCTCTTGAGGCTGCATATAACAAGGTTGAGCGCATTTCAGATGATTGTGTCAAGCGTATTGAAAAGGAAATTGATGCCGTTTCCCGCAGCAGAGGGGAGAAGCTCGATGCCTTCTACGGTTCGGCATTTTCAAAGGATATCGAATTCCGTTTGAACCCAAAGAACGGTGCTGGGAATCCTCTGCTGGAGAAAATCCTGAAGGGGGATTTTCTGGGGAAGGCAGGAAAGAATGTTGCAGACTATGCGCTGGCGAACCCCGGGGCAAACGGATTGAGGCAGTTTGCGGGGGGGAATGCGCATGCGCTGGTAAAGGATATCGGACACTTCTTCGGCCATAATTTCAAACCGTGGGAAGCGGTTAAATTTGTGAAGAGAATCAATGACGCGGGGAAATTGCTCGGTGTATTTGGTGTCGGCCTGTCTTGCTGGATGCAGGTCAAGGCGGATTGGGAGGCGGAGCAGCGTGCACAGGATATGAAACAGGGACGGGAGTCCGTGCGTGGTGGATTCAGCCAAGCGGCGCAGAGCGTTTCGCGGCACTTCAGACAGGCACTCTCGAATCTGTTGGAGGAGCACTACATTGCGCCGATTCACCAGATAGATGTTAGGCTCGCCGAGATTGCAAAATGCGTGCCGGGCGGTCGGCGACCTATGACCGACTGACAGGGTTGCAGCAGGAGTGCCATAATCTTATTTCAGACATTCACAGAGATGCAGTCGAGATGAGACATGACTGTTGTGGTAAACTAAAACTGAACACGGAGGAGATATAAATTAGACACTGTTTGTAGTATTCTGTGCATAGGATAACAAGCGGTGGACAATTCATCTCTCTGATGCGACAGGAGGTTTCCACATGAAGTACACGAAAGAGCAACGATTGGACATAGGCCGTCGGATTTACGACGGCGAACCCACAAGATATGAAGTAGCAGAAGAATATGAGATCAGCGGCGAAACGGCACGGAATTATATGCGGCAGTACCGAGATGCCAACCGATTCCCGCCGAAAAGAGGAACAAAGAGAAACTGTGGTCTTGCCCAAAACGGATCTTCAACTTTTTGATGGGCTTGTCTGACATCCAAGTTCCCATGACCAGTTTTTAGATTTTCGTGTCCAGTTTTTGCGAACAGGGGGTGCAAAATCTCGACGGAGGGGTGCAAATGCACCCCCTTTCGTTATAACGAGAAGCCGCATAAATCAAGGCTTTGCGGCGAACACTCGCTTAACGATAGTCAGGGGGGGCAAGGGGGGCATCGTTAAGAGGGTATAGGGGGTGCATCGTTAGATTGTATCAAAATTGGTGGTAAGACGGAGGTGCTGATCACAATCATGGCCAGCCTCGCCCAGCAGGAAAGCCAATCACTCAGCCAAAATGTGAAGATGGGGCTGCAGTACCGCTACCAGCAGGGAAAGGTGCAGGTCAATCACAACCGTTTCCTCGGATATACCAAGGATGAGAACAGTCACCTTATCGTCGACCCGGAACAGGCTGAAACCGTCAAGCGCATATACCGGGAATACCTCGAAGGCTCCAGCATGGATAAGATTGCCGATGGACTTACGGCTGACGGAATTCTTACCGGCGCTGGCAAGACAAAATGGCACACCAGCACCATCAACAAGATTCTCCGCAACGAGAAGTACATGGGCGATGCCCTGCTTCAAAAGACCTACACCACAGACTTCCTGACAAAAAAGCGGATCAAGAACAACGGCACCGTTCCTCAATACTATGTCGAGGGCGACCACGAGGCGATCATTCCGAAAGAGCTCTTCATGCAGGTGCAGGCGGAGCTTGTCCGCCGCCGGGTAGTTCATGTCAGCCCAACAGGAAAGAAGCGCAGCTTCTCCTGCAATCACTGCTTTGCACAGATGGTTTTCTGCGGAGACTGCGGTGAGCTTTATCGGCGTGTGCACTGGAACAACCACGGCTGTAAGTCCATCGTCTGGCGCTGCATCAGCCGCTTGGAGCCTTCTTCGGCAAAAGGAAACTGTACCAACCGAACGGTAAACGAACTCTTGCTGCAGGAAATCACAGTCAAGGCTTTCAATCAGATTCTCACAGAGCGGGACATTTTCCTGAAAACCTTACAGCAGAACATCGTAAAGGCCGTGGTGGGCGCTGACACCCTCTCGCCGGATGGCATTCAGACAAGGCTTGAGGAACTGCAAAAGACGCTCATCAAGAAGGCAAACAGCAAGCAGGACTACGACGCCATCGCTGATGAGATTTTCCGGCTCCGCGACCAGAAGGAAAAGTCCGAGGTCGACAGCCACCACCGAAAAGAAGCCCTGAACCGCATCAAGGAGCTGCAGGACTTCATCGCCCGACAGCAAACCGACATCACAGAGTTCGATGAGACTCTGGTCAAAAAGCTCATCGACAAAATTACCGTCTTTCGCGACCACTTCACGGTCAGGTTCAAATCCGGCATCCGTATCGATATCGTAGAATAAAAGAGCAAGTCGCCCTTGGGATTTACCTACAGGTGCGGCTTGCTCTCTTTGTCTTTTCAAACTGGATTTGATCCTCGTTTTTATCTCCGACACTCAACCTACGCATTATCTAATCTACTAACTCAACCCTTGGCATCTAATCCGGCAACCCGACCTTATCACATTTTTTCATAAAATCGCTTTGATAAGTTACCGCAGAGCGACCGCCCAGCCAACCTCTCTTGAAGCTGTCGAAAGCCGAAAAGTGCATGAAATCAAGGGTTTTCTGGTCTCTTATGTGTCTTTCCGCGACATCCATACGACCGTCTCAACGTGTGAAGTCATGGGGAACATGTCTACCGGCTGGGCTTCTATTGTCTGATAGCCAAGTCTGTCTAAAATTGCCAAATCGCGCCCTAGAGAAGCTGGATTGCAGGAGACGTAGACGATGCGTTGGGGGTGCATGGCGATGATGGAGTGGAGGACAGGGGGCGTGCATCCGGCGCGTGGGGGATCGACGACTATGACGTCGGGGCGAATGCCGTCCCGGTAAAGCCGGGGCATGACGTCGGTGGCGTCACCGACGAGAAATTCAGCGTTTTTCACGTGGTTGTCGCGTGCGTTCTTCTGGGCGTCGCGGATGGCTGGAGCCACGATCTCGATGCCGATGGCTCGACGCGCCCGCTGTGCCAAAAATGACGTGATGGTGCCGGTACCGCAGTAAACGTCAAGAACGGTTTCCCGTCCCGTGAGCGCGGCGTAGTCTAACGCCTGTCGATAGAGGACTTCCGCTTGTGCGGTATTGACCTGAAAGAAGGAGCGCGGCGAAATATGAAAATGCAGCCGCCCGATACTGTCCTGAATCGTAGGTTTTCCCCACAGGAGTCTGGTCTCCCGCCCCAAGACGACATTGTTACGATAGGTCTGGATATTTTGCTGCACACTGACAAGATGCGGCAATTTTTGCCGCAAAAAGTGAACAATCTCTTTGCTTCGCCGCAGTTCCGGCACGGCAGTGACAAGAACAGCCATGATCTCGCCGTTTTTCCCTACCCGCCCCATGATGTGCCGCAGTACACCGGTATGCCGGTCTTCATGGTACACCGGGATCCCAAATTTCTTTACGGCTTCCCGCATAGCGTTTGCCAGATCGTTATTCCCTGACCGCTGAATACAGCAGTCTTCCGTGTTTATGATGACGTGACTGCCGCCGGCATAGCAGCCAATGACGATGTTCCCTCCTGCCAACCCCACGGGAAACTGCATTTTATTTCGGTAATTCCAAGGGTTTTCCATCCCCTTAACGGGATGTACAGGAATATCTTTCAGGCCGCCGATCCGCTCGATTGCGTCAATGACCTGCCGGCGTTTGACCGCCAGCTGTGCTGAATAGGAAAGGTGCTGAAGCTGGCAGCCACCGCACATTTCATAAATGGGACAGCGCGGCACGACGCGGTCAGGACTGTCCGTCAAACGTTTTACCACTGCGCCAATGGCATATCTCTTCTTCACAACGCCGATTTTGAGCCGCACCCGTTCTCCCGGCAGCGCTCCCCGAACAAAGACGGTAAAGCCGTCAATTCGACCGACGCCTTCGGCGTTATTGCCAAGGCGTTCGACCTCTATTTCATATATCTCGTCCCCGTAAACAGGTGCTTCTCGTCCCACGATTGTCTTCCCTCGTTCCCCTTATTAGCGCCGATAAAAATACCCGACGCTTCTTTAAACGTCGGGTCCTGATCGTTTACACAAAATCCACTTTTGCCAAAAGCTCTGCCGGGTGCGCCAGCAACACCTGCGCCCCGCTTGCCAAAAGCTCCGCTTTGTCCCGAAAGCCCCACAATACGCCGACGGGCAAAGCGCCCGCCCGAACTGCTGTCTGCATATCCACGGAAGTATCGCCCAAATAAGCAGTCTCTTTAGGCGATACGCCCAATTTTTCCAGCACATAAAAAAGATTCGCTGGATCCGGTTTTCGCGGCACCCCCGATCGATCTCCAACATAGGCGTTAAAAATATTCGAAGGAAACAGCGTCCCTATCACCGTCTCGGCCGCCGACGGATGTTTATTCGTACAAACCGCCATGGGAATCTGCCGTTTTTGAAGATCGGTCAAAAGCGCCAAAATGCCCGGATACGGCTTCGTCTTCCGCAACAGAGAGCGGGCATAAATTTCTTTATATTTCGTCAACGCTTCTTTAATGACAGGTTCCTCCGCCCCAGGCAGGAGCCGTTCGATCAAAGTACGCGAACCATTGCCGACAAAGTAGTGATATTCATCTACCGCATGAGGAGGCTGACCGTAGCCCGCTAAAAGTTCATTCCCGCTGGCCGCCAAATCTTCGAGAGAATCCACCAGCGTTCCGTCCAAATCGAAAACCACCGCCCGATAGCGCATAGACTCGGCCCCCTATTTATTTTTTGTCTGCATCTGATGCAAAACCTTTGCCTCATGCTCCAATGTCTTGGCTTCTTTTAGCAGTTCGTTGGCCTTGCGGACGGTAGCGGCAGATTTCGTATCCAGCCACTCGGCATAAGCCTCCGCATACTGAATCTGGGCCGCGCAAATGCGAAGCCGCAGACGTTGGAGAGATTGCGCCTGTACCGGCACTGAGAGGGTTTGCAGTTCTGCTTCCCGCTGATGCCAATCGGGAAGAACTTCCTCTTCCATGATCTTCTTCATGGCCTGCCGGGTCACCGTATCCCCTAAATTGCCCTGCTGTAAAGTTTCCACCAATTTTCGATCTGCAGCCCGAATGACTGCCTCGTGGCGATCAATAACAGCATCCGCCGCCGTAAGATAATCCTTCAGCTGATCCTGCCGAGCCTTCATAACAAGAGCGATAAACTCCCGGAAATTTGTAATTTCCGTAGCTTGCCAAAGTCCCGACTCTGCCCGCAACATTTTCACCTTAAAGATAAACTCGTCATCCACTTCGTCCTGATAGACCCGCAGCCCCACCGTGGCCGTGCCGCCATCCGCGTCCTGTTCCAAGAACGCAATCCCGCGAAAATCAATCGCTTTCAATCCGGCCCGCGAAAGGATCACGTCCGCATCAATGGGCGTTCCTTCCCCACTCACCTGACCGCCCCATGTTCCGGTACGGACATAGGTGAGGATAATGCCCTTAAAGCTGGCTCGAAGCGGATCGCGGAACATGGCGGTAAAGCCGCTGATCGTAGCCCGAGATTCCTCGGACAGGGAATGATCCGCGTCCATCATACCTTCTAAGAGCGCATCACTGGCGCTCGCTGAGAGGGAATCTACATCCACATAGCGCGTGAACTTCGTTTCGTCGTGGGCCGTCACGGCTTCCTGTATCATCCGCAAAGAATACGCCGGCGTTTTCGTGTAATACCCGAAATACCAATACCCACCCCCAGCCAGCCCCAATATCGCAATGAGCAACGCGAGGAACAGGCGGAGCTTACCCTGTTTTGAAAAATGAACAGCCATGAGAATATCCTTCCTGCGAAAATTCGCACTTTACACCTTCTGCTCTCATTATGCACCTTGTAAGATCGTTTCGCAAGAGATTTAACATGATTACCGAAGCTTTTTCTCCAGCGTTGTCCCTTCGATCACACCGCCGCCCAATACTTCATCCCCGTTGTAAAATACTACGGACTGCCCGGGGGTAACGGCCCGCTGCGGAGTATCAAAGTGCACTTCAACCCGCGACTCAACCAAAGAAAACACCGCAGCCAACGCGGTGCGAGGGCCATAGCGAATCTTGGCTTCTACGCGGCACGGCAGCCCGAGCGGATTTCCCGCCAACCAATTTACGCCGCGCGCTGTCAGTGTATCAGTGAAGACTTCATTCTCTTTTCCAACCACGACCTGATTTTTTTTCATATCCAGCCCGATCACATAGAGCGGCTCCGGCGCAGCGATGCCAAGCCCTCGCCGCTGGCCGATGGTATAGAGCGGCGCCCCGGCATGGCGGCCTAAAACCCGCCCGGTTCCATCGACAATATCCCCCGGCTTTAAACACTCGGGACAATGTTCCCGCAGAAAACGCCCATAATCATCGTCAGCGATGAAACATATTTCCTGACTCTCGGCTTTCGTAGCCACCGGCAGACCAAGATCCGCCGCCATATCTCGAATTTCTGGTTTAGTAAAATCCCCTAAGGGCAGCAACAGATGGGGCAGCAAATCCGAAGCGATATGGTACAGCACATAGGATTGATCCTTCTTTCCGTCCCGCCCCTTAAGCAGCTGAAAGCGCCCCAGGGTCTTATTCCAAGTGACCCGGGCATAATGCCCCGTCGCTAAGAAATCTGCGCCGAATTCCTGCGCCTTTTCCCAAAGACCGGAAAATTTCAAATAATGATTGCAGGCGACACAGGGATTCGGCGTTTGGCCCGCCGCATACGCCGTTACAAAATAGTCAATAACCCGGCGGCGAAAGAGTTCCCGAAAATCTGCCACATAATGGGGAATCTGCAAAAGTTCCGCTACTCCCCGGGCATCCTCCGCCGCACGATCCCCACCGCGCACCTCCTCCGAAAGCCGCATGGTGACCCCGATGACATCATACCCTTCCCGCACCAGCCGGGCCGCTGCCACCGAGCTGTCCACACCGCCGCTCATGGCTACCAGGACTTTCCCTTTTCCCTTCGTCGCCTTCACCGCCCTGTCTTTTCAAACCCTCACAAATCAAGAAACACATCGGCATGATCGGAAAGTTCCCGCAGAACTCCCTGATATTCTTCGCGTTTCTGCCGCGCTTCGTCTCGGCGCCTTTGTATTCTCTCCACATCAGCATTGATATCTTCTGCCGTCAAAATGTTACTTTCTTGCAAAGCATTAAGTTTCTCCTCCATGGCAGCAACGATCATCTCTTCTTGCCGGACTTTTAATTGCGATTTTTGGTACAGTGCATCATAATTACTGATTTTCTGTGCTTTAAACCGCTGGTCAATACGCTGTATTTCCGCCGTCAGAGGATCCAGCCGACTCGTCAACAGCTGTTCGATACTTCGCAGTTGACGCCCAAGGCGACGATATTCCTGCCGTTTTTCCCGGCTTATCTTGGAATTTTCCGTAGTTTCAATGGCCAGAGGTTGATGCTCTTCCTCTTTCGGCAGCGTGGTTTTGTCGATTACTAAAACCACAGCCCCCGTCGGCATCGATGGATTGGCTTCTCTTTTTTCTGGTGTTTCTTCCTCTGGCTGCGGCGCCAATGTCGGTTCCCACATGATAAAAAAACATCCGCCACCGATGAGAAATACCGCCCACGTCCCCGCGGCAGCGAACAGGATTTGGCGCCGCTTCTTTCCCTGCGTCATGACACCCCACGAAACCAGAATAAGAAAGACTGCCACCCACAGGCATATAAGAGCTACAAGAGCCCCCGGTGAAACTTCATGCCAGCCCGCCATTTCGTTACTTCCCTTCTCGCCGCAGTCATCGGAGTGCTTTCTTTTCCCCCGGTTTTCTGCTACACTTTAAGAAATCACTGATAAATTCAGCACCATCCTTGCGGCACATCTTCTCCGCTCTCTTTACGTCGACAAATTCTCCGCATAGTCTTACTGTGCATCCGATTTGTCTCCTTAACAGGGCGAAAAATCTGTACCAATCTGACGGACTTCATCTTATCCGTGCTTCCTTAAAAAATGAACCGCCCGGCGGCGGCAAAGGAGCGTTCTCTCCATGAATGTCGTGGGCATCATCGCCGAATATAATCCCTTTCATAACGGTCATCACCATCAAATCGAACAAATTCGCCAACACTGCCCCGGTGCCTTCTGCCTGTCCGTCATGAGCGGTCACTTCACCCAACGCGGTGAGGCCGCCGTATTGGATAAATGGCAGCGAGGAGCGGCTGCCGTGGAAAACGGTCTCGATTTGGTCCTGGAACTGCCCTTTGTTTTTTCCGTTCGCAGCGCCCAGCACTTCGCCAGCGGCGGCGTTCGTCTCCTGGACCGCTTAGGCGTCGTCCACACCTTAGCCTTCGGCGCTGAAACCACGGACATGTCCCTTCTCAATCACTTAGCAGAAGAGAGCCTGCGCCCCGAAACCCAACGGCAGCTCCGCCGGTTTCTGGGGCAAGGCTTTTCTTACGCTGCCGCCCTTGAAGCCGCTCTCCCCCTGCCGTCCGATGCTCCCGCCGAACTGCTGCGCCAACCGAATACCATTCTGGCTCTCGAATACTTAAAAGCGATCCGACGATTCTCCTCATCGCTTACGCCCCTTGCTTTGCCGCGAGAAGGCGCAGCCTACCACGATACTGTCATTGGCGCCTCTTTTCCCGGCGCCCGCGCCGTTCGTACCGCCCTCTGCCAAGGCGATTCCCAATGGCAGAAAGCAGTGCCGCTAAGCCTTGTTCCTCCTCTGAAAGAACAACAGCAGCGCGGTCTGCCCAAAGACGAAGCGCTTTTTCTCCCGCTTCTCACCCGGCTTCTGTCTTCTTCTCCCAAAGACCTCCGGCAAATATATGGCATGAACGAAGGATTGGAAAACCGTTTCCTCACCGCGGCCCGCACAGCCGTCTCACTCTCTGACCTGCGGCAGACCATCCGCAGTAAACGCTACCCGGCGGCCCGTATACAGCGCATGTTTCTCAGCCTGCTGCTGTCCCTGACCGCCTCGCAAATGGCCCATTTCGACGACGCAGGCCCTCTCTACGCCCGCGTTCTGGCCTTTAATAACCGCGGGCGACAACTTCTCCACGAGATACGTCGAACGAGTACCATTCCCCTCGTCACCAAGGCAAAAAATTTTCTCAGCGCAAAAGTGCCGCAGAAAAAAGCAGAAGCGCTGCTTCGCGAAATGCTCCGCCTTGATACATTGGCTGCCGATCTTTGGGGACTGACCCTCTCCCCGCGCCGCCCCGCAGGACTCGACTTTATGACTTCTCCCGTGTATCGGCGACCGGCTGCTCCCAGCGCCGAACCCCCGACCGCCCCGCTGCCGACGCGGCCCAATCTGCTACACTCTTTCCCAAAATAACAAGCGCCGGAGCGATTTCAGCCAATGGCAGAAGAACGAAGGCCCGCTCGGTAAGATACGGATGGGGCAAGGTCAACTCCGCCGTCTGGCTGGTAAAATTGGGGACATAAAGCAAGTCGATATCAATGCACCGCACCCCCCAGCGCACCGTCCGCACCCGGCCCAACGTGTGCTCGATGCGTTGACAGGCCGAGAGCAACGCCGAAACAGGAATAGCTGACACGGCCATCACCGCTGCGTTCAGGAAAGGCGGCTGGGGCACGCCCCCCCACGGCTCCGTCTCATAGAGAGAGGACACCCTCTCCACCCGCAGTCCTTCTTCAGTATCCAAAAGCGTCAGCGCTCGGCGAATATTTCCTGCCCGATCGCCTAAATTTGCTCCAAGGCCCAAATAAACAGAATACGGCTCCGCTGGTTCCCCCCTCACGGGCGCTGACGAACGAGGATTACACTGACGTCCTCGAATTTGCCCGGCAGAGGCGCCTGGGGTTTATGTACGGCCACGCGCACCTTTTCCACCCGTGAAAACTTCGCAAAAATTGCCCCGGCGATGCGTTCTGCCAACGTCTCAATCAGAGAGACCGCCGGCCCCTCCACAATTTCCTGCACCGTGGTAAAAACAGCCGCATAATCCACCGTTTCCGCGGGATCATCGTCTCTCCCCGCCGCCAAAAGACTGAGGGACAGGGAAACATCCACCAAAAAGCGCTGCGCGACTTCCTTTTCCACCGGCAGGCAGCCGTGACAACCGCTGAATTCCATACCTTCCAATTTAATTCGATCCATTCACTGCGCCTCCAATATCTTGTCGATCATATGGCACATACGGGCTGTCGAAGCCACCTCATGCACCCGGACGATACCGCAGCCCTTCATGATGCCCCAAACGCAGGTCGCCCCCGTAGCTTCCGTCCGCTCCGTTATCGGCAGATCCAACGCCGCTCCAATAAAGCTCTTGCGGCTCGTCCCCAAGAGAAGCGGCCACTGCTGCCCGTCAATCTCCTGTAATTCCTCCAGGCGTTTTAAGACGAGAAGATTCGCTTCCGGCGTCTTGCCAAAACCGATGCCGGGATCAAGGATAATATCCGCATCTGATACCCCTGCTGTCCGCGCAATGTCGAGGGACCGCCGAAAGAAGGACCGCATGGCAGTGATGATGTCCCCGGCATATTCCTTCCCTTCTTGATTGTGCATGACCACGACAGGGCGATGATACCGTGCCGCCACCGCCGCCATCCGCCCCGGCTCCGGCGCATATTGCAGGCCCCAGATGTCGTTTAGGATATGAACTCCCATCTCCGCCGCCATCGCCGCCGTATCCGCCTTAAACGTATCCACGGAGAGGGGTACTTCTAAGGCATCGATCAATACCGTTAAAAATGGGCGAAGCCGTTCCATTTCAACTTCCGCGGACATGGGCACGAATCCCGGCCGGGACGACTCCGCGCCGACATCAATGATGTCCGCCCCCTCCGCCACCATTTGCCGAGCATGGGCCAGTGCCTTTTCCGGTGTATTCCATTGACCTCCGTCGGAGAAAGAATCCGGCGTGACGTTCAGTATCCCCATGATCTGTGTCCGTCGTCCTAGGCTCAGTGTCTTGCCATCCGCCCATCGATATTCTCGTACCGCACCCGCCATTTATTTCTCCTCCATCAATAACTGCCACGCCTGCTGCGGTAATCCGCCGTCGCCGCGGAGTTTCCCCCGGCTCTCCGCCGTCACCGTCCGCGTTCCCAGGGACAACTCCCCGCGAATCATCATACAGAGCTGCTGCGCGGAGATCACTACCATCACCCCTTCCGCGCCTAAATCTTCCTCAATGGCGGAGGCAATCTGCTTCGTCAGCCGCTCTTGCAGCTGCGGTTGATGGGCCAATATATCCACAATCTTCGTAAATTTTCCGAAGCCCGCTACCTTGCCGTTTCGCGGCAAATAGGCGATCTGCACCTCACCGAAGAACGGCACCAAATGATGTTCGCACATGGAATAAAATGGAATATGACGCACTGCCACCAATCCATGGCTCTCCGCCTCAAAAACCTCGCCCCAGACCGGCTTCGTTGGCTGTCGATAGCCGGAAAAGAGCAGCGCATACATCTTGACTACCCGTTCCGGAGTCTTTTTCATCCCCGCTGTCGTGACATCAAGCCCCAACGCTTCTAGGAAATCCCGTATAGCCTTTACAGCCCTTTTCTGATCCGCTTTCCTCGCCCCGCTTCCTTATAAAATATCCCCCACCTTCATTATAGAGAACTCTCACCCAAAACGCAAAACTCCGTTCTATGACTGCAAAAACAAATCCAAAAGCTGCTTGCCGATAAGGATCGACGTCACGACGATAAAAAGCGGTCTCACATAGCCTGCCCCTTTGGCCAACGCTGTCTTGGTTCCGCAAAAAGCGCCCACGATCATCGCCAGGCCCATGGGAATCGCGTAGCGATATTCCACCGCGCCTAAAAGAGAAAACGCGATAAGGCCGGCAATATTGCTGGAAAAATTCAGCGCCCGGGCATTCGCCGCCGCCCCCACGAAGTCAAAGCCTAACAGGAGAAAAGAAAAGAGCAGGAACGAACCTGTCCCCGGCCCGAAGAAACCGTCATAAAAACCGAAAAGGAACGCTACCAGAAAGCTCAGATACGTCATCTGCGGCGTCAGGCCATGATAGGTGGAAACGCTTCCCCAATCCTTTTTCACCACGCTGTAGACAGCTACCGCCACGAGCATGACCACCACCAAGGGACGCAAAAAATCCGGTGGAATCGCCCGTACCGTGAGCACTCCAACTACAGAGCCCACAAAGGACAGCGGACAAAGCCTTTTGATGAGCGTCATATCAACACGGCCCGAACGGAGAAAGGCGAGAACGCTGGTAAGTGAGCCCATGGTGGCCGCCACTTTATTGGTCCCCAGCACTGTCACCAACGGCAACCCCGTCCACATAAGAGCCGGAGTAGAAATGAGTCCCCCGCCTCCCACCACGGAATCAATAAACGCCGCAATAAATCCCATGACAGCCAAAAAAGCTGTGGTTCCAAACTCTAAATCGAACATAGTCTTCCCCCTGCTGTGAACCTCTCGCTTCACGTACTCTATGATTTTAGCGGAATCACGGGGGAATTGCAAGGCAAAGGTCTTCCCTTCGTATCAGGCTTATGTCACGAATCCCTGTGACGTTTGCCCAAAGTTTGAAAAATTTTAATGTTTTGGTAGGAAAATGCCATTCGATCGCGAATATATTTATACAGTAGGTCTTAGTGAGATTATTTCCATTAGATTGACGCCGCACTTCCCAGAGCGGCCCCCTTTTTCGCGTTGTTAAAGAGAATAAAAGACATATATAAAAGGAGGAAACCACCTTGCGCTCTGTAGCTATTGAATCTCTAACCCCCGGCATGATACTGGCCCGCTCCATTATCAACGACGATATGATCGTCGTTCTCTCCGAAGGGACCATGCTCACGAAAGCGCACATCACTCGGCTGGGATTCCTGGGGATTCCCTCCGCCTACATCAAAGATGAGTATGAGCTCAGCGAGGCATTCCAGAACGTATCTGCCATTTTTAATCCCGCCAGCGCCTTTGTCACCGAGTATAAAGAGGTCATTCACACCGCCCGGGAAATCTTTGACGAGGCGGAAAAAAGCAATAAGCCACCGGTGCAAAAATCCAAGACCATGGTCAAGAAAACTCTCGCTCCCATGGCCAAACAGAGCGGCGCCATCGACTACCTCTTAGAGGTCAATCACTTAGCCAGCGATATTTATAATCACTCTGTCCGTGTTTCCGTCTTGGCCGGTGTTCTCGCCAAATGGTTGATGCTGTCCGCCGCGGAGACGCAAGATTTGATCTTAGCGGGTTTTCTCCACGATATCGGCAAGACGAAATTCCCGCCGCGCCTCATCGATAAACAGGTGGAGCACTTAAAAGGCGAGGATTTGGATACTTACATGCAGCACACCATCGACGGTCATCGCATGCTGAGCACTGCCAGCGAACTTTCCGACGGCGTCAAATTAGCGGCTTTGCAGCACCATGAGTGCATGGACGGCTCCGGATTTCCCTTTAACCTGAAGGGCGACGATATCCACATGTACGCCCGTATCATTGGACTGGCCAATCTTTACGACAACATCACCACGGAACGGGAAGGTCAGAAGAAAAACACGCCCTTTGCGGCCATTGACCAGATTACGGAGGATATGTACACCAAACTTGATCCTCATGTCTGCGTCCCCTTCCTCAAGCATCTCAAGGAGACCTTCTTGGGTTCCCGCGTCAAACTCAGCAATGGTCTCATCGGAAACATCGTTCGTTACGAGAATGATTTCTCGTCCAAACCACTCATCCGGGTAACCCAAAAGGAGATCATCGATCTCAACAAGAGCCCGGAAATCAAGATCGTCGAGTATAACCCGAAATAAATATCCAGCGTATAATCGTTTATAAATCAATACATTTACTATAACTTGTCTACATTTTGCCTACAATACAGTTTGCCTACAAAAAGAAAAAGCAGGGCCGTCCTACTCTTAAAAAAGTAAGACAGCCCTGCTTTTCATCTCGCTATACACACCCCAGCTAACACCGCCGCAATCGCTTCCCAGATATTCCGCTGCGTCCGCAGCCGCCCTTCAATTCGCTCGTGCGCCTTCTCGGACGCTTTGAAGTATTCGCTGGCTCTCTTTAATTCTTCGTTCGCTGTCGCCAGCGATTGCCTGGCCGTCTCGGATTCGCTCTTGAGCGCCTGTAACTGCGTTCTCAGCTCGGCGATTTGATTCCTCAATTCGCTCAGCTGCTGCGTCGCTTCGGTCAAGTCCTGATTCGATTCGTCCAAGAGCGTCATCAGCTCGGCGTTGTTCGCTTCCAGCGCGCTCAAGTGATTCTCTAACGCCGTTAGCTGCGTCTCGCTGATTTGAAACGTCTGGTTCTCGGAGCAGGAACCAACCGGCGGCGACAGCCAAAATAACAGTGGCAGCAGCAAGATAATACTTAATTTTTTCATCCACAACGACACCTCCGATTAGCCAATCCCCAGCCCTTCCACATATTCCAGCGTGCGCTCTGCACGGTTTGCGTACC